>Ga0315912_10000033_pt1 | contig 386847 bp, 288 predicted proteins | sample VfabasoilMG_FD_204469 | JGI IMG/M metagenome (GOLD analysis project Ga0315912, IMG submission 204469) | Garden soil microbial communities collected in Santa Monica, California, United States - V. faba soil | ecosystem: Environmental > Terrestrial > Soil > Garden | place: USA: California...
CGCCATCGCGGGTCATCCTACTTGGTTGCTTCTCGACTTTCGATCCCCACCACGGCTATGCGGCGTGTGGTTGCGCGGACGCGTGGTTGCCGCGGGCCCGTTTCGGACTTTCACCACAGGCTGCTAGGGGCGCCCCAGCCTCAGAGCGGTAAACCCGTTGCGGACGACCTCCCGAGAGGTCGCCCACGAAGAGGCCGTGATGGTGTAGCGCCGGGGTATGAGCACCTCAGAGCGGCACCCGCGTGGCGTCACCTGGTTGCTTTCGGGTGACGCGGATGTCGCGTCTCGGTGCTGCGAAGCACTGCGGTGGCCTCGTCCCGATGACCCCGCTCGGCGTAGAGCCGCGCCAGGTTCTCGCGCGTCGAAGCGCGCGTGGTCAGCCCCGGGATCTCGGCCTCGAGAATGTCGACCAACGTCGTCAGCTGCATCTCGGATCGAGTACCGCTGGCACGACCGATCGCGCTACGTCGACTGCGTTCAGGGTGATCGCGAATTCCTTCGTGATTTCCAGTGATCGCGATCGGAGATCTCGCGCAACGTGAACGAGCAGATCTCGGGAGATCTCGAGATCCCGAGATCTCTGCATCGGTGGAGATCTCGCGTATTCAGGAGATCTCCCCGATCTAAAATTAGAGTCGCGGATCCACCGGCTCGCTCTCCAGCGCCAGCACTCCGAACACGCACTCGTGGACCCGCCACAGCGGTTCGCCCGCAGCGAGCCGCTCGAGGGCTTCCACACCGAGCGCGAATTCTCGCAAGGCGAGGCTTCGCTTGATCGACAGCCCCCGGCCACGCAGGCGCTCGATGTGCTCGGGAGCAGAGTACTCGGGGCCGTAGATGATCCGCAGGTACTCGGGGCCGCGGCACTTGAGGGCAGGCTGCACGAGGCCCTTCTTCGCGCGGACGATCCACGCCTCGGGCTTGATCACCATGCCCTCGCCGCCGGCGCCCACCAGCGCGTGCCACCACTCGGTTGCGGCGTGGCGGCTCTGCTCGTCGGCGAGCTCCACCACGCGGTACGGCGTGGCCACCAGCACGCGATCGTGCGCGGCCAGGCGCGCGAGCACGTCCATGTGCCAGACGTGCGTGCGATCGAAGAACGTACGTCCCTCGGCGGCCAAGAGGTGGAACGGTGCGAGCCGTAGCTCGTCCACCGTCGGCGTGTCCCAGCAGTATCTTCGCCACGCGGCGGAGTACCCGGTGAGCATCCGCTCCCGTGCCTCCATCCGCTCGAGCAGCGCCCCGGCCTCCACGCCGCGCGCCGCCGCAGCGCGCAGGCCCGCCACCGCCTCGGGCAGCACCACGCCCGCGGCCGCGCCCACGGCTGCGTACTGCGTGCGAAGCAGCTCCCGTGCCTTGAGCGACCACGGCATCAGCTCGGCGTCGAGGCACACCCAGTCGCTCGCGAGCTCCTCCCACAGGCCGGCCGCCGCCACGGCGCTCGCGACTCGCTCGATCAGCTGCCGCTCGGTCTCCGCCTCGTTGAAGAACGGCCGCCCGGTTCGCGTGAACACGACGCCCTGCTTGCCGTCCCCCACGCCGAACCGGCGCTGGGCTGCCTCCACGTCGCGTGCGACCACAAGCACCGCGCGCGAGCCCATGTGCTTTTCCTGGCACACCACGCGCTCGACCCCATTGCGGGCGAAGTAGTCGAGTGCCTCCTGCGGCCGCTCCAGCAACGGCTCGCCGGCGGGCGCGGTCTCCGAGGGCGACATCGTGGGGGGCAGGTACACGAGCCACCGCGGATTCACCGTGAAGCGGCTCATCACCTCGAGCGCCGTCACGGCGTTCTCCTCGCGGATCGTCACCATGTGCCGGATCCGCGTCTCGATCACGCGCTTGCCCAGCACGTCACCGATGTCGAGCACGTCGCGCGGCCGCTCGGGTGCGGCGGGGCGCTCGAGCGGGCGTACCGGCGCGTAGTATTCCCGCTCCGCGGGCACCGAGACGAGCTCGCGCTCGGGGTAGCGGAGCGCGGTGAGCTTGCCTCCGAACACGCAGCCGGTGTCGATGCAGATCGTGCGATTGACCCACTCGGCCTCGGGCACCGGCGTGTGGCCATACACCACCGTGGCGCGACCGCGATACTCGGAGGCCCAGTCGTAGCGCACCGGCAGGCCGAAGTCGTCGGTCTCCCCGGTGGTCTCGCCGTAGAGACAGAACGAGCGCACGCGGCTGGAGGCGCGGCCCTGGTATTCCTCGCGGAGGCCGGCGTGCGCGACCACCAGGCGCCCGTCGTCGAGCACATAGTGGCTCACGAGGTCGTCGATGAATGCTGCTACCTCCTGGCCGAAGCCCTCGGGCTCGGCAGCGAGCTGCGCCGCGGTCTCGGCCAGGCCGTGCGTGAGCCGGACCTGCTTGCCGCGCAGGTGCTTGAGGAGCTTGACCTCGTGGTTGCCGGGGATGCAGAGCGCCGTCTCGCTGCGCACCATCGACATCACCAGCCGCAGCACGCCCGGCGAGTCGGGGCCGCGGTCCACGAGGTCCCCGAGGAAGATCGCCCGCCGGCCCTCGGGCGGGCGTACCACCGGGGCTTCGCGCGTGCCCTCGACCGCGTAGCCGAGCGCGCCGAGTAGCTCCACCAGCTCCCGATGACAGCCGTGCACGTCGCCGATCACGTCGAACGGGCCGTGGTCGCTGCGCCGGTCGTTCCACAGCGGGCGGCGCACGAACGTGGCCTGCTCGATCTGCTCGGGGTCGAGCACGTGCACCCGCGAGAAGCCCTCCTTCTTGAGGCTCCGCAGCCCGCGCATGAGCTGGCCGTGCTGCTGCCGGATCACGTGCTCACCGAAGCTCCGGTCGGGGCGGCCTTCGTTGCGGGTATACGCTACTGCAGACGGTACTTTTAGTACCACTGCGATCGCCAGGCAGTCGTGCTCCCGGGCGAGCTGCACCAGCGACTTGCGCGACTCGGGCCGCACACTGGTTGCGTCGATCACGGTCAGCTTGCCCCGTGCGAGCCGCTTGCGGGCGATATAATTCAGCACGTCGAACGCGTCGCCGGAGGCATCCATGGCGTTCTCGTCGTCGCTCACCAGCCCCCGGCACCAGTCCGATGACAGCACCTCGGTGCGACGAAAGTGTCGCGCGGCGAACGTGGACTTGCCCGCGCCCGACACACCCACCAGCACCACCAGGCACAGCTCGGGGATCTCGAGGATCATCGCGTGAACACTCCCATCTGCGTGGGAGCCCCCAGCTCGGGGTCTTCTGGCCCGATCGGCTCGAGCTCCAGCCCGTACCCGCGCCGCTCGGCGACACCGGTAGCCCACGCCCGGAACTCCTCGCGCGTCCACTCGAAGCGGTGGTCGCGGTGGCGCATGTGACCGGCAGGGAGGTTCTGGAATTTCACGTTGTACTCGGCATTGGGCGTGGTCACGATCACGCACGGAAGCTGCGGGTGCTCGAACAGCGCCTGCTCGAGCGCGGGCAGGCGCGAGGCATCGACGTGCTCGATCACCTCCACCGCACACGCGGCATCGAAGCCCTGCAGGCGGTCGTCGCGATAGACGAGCGAGCCCTGCAGCAGCTCCACGCGGGCGCGCTGACGCTCGTTCATCTCGTCGAGCCGCAGCCGCGCCTTGGCGCGCTCGAGCGACTGCATCGACACGTCCATGCCGACCACGCGCTCGAACGTGCGGTCGCGGATCAGCGCGCGGAGGAGCTTGCCCTCGCCGCAGCCCACGTCGATCACCCGCCGTACGCCCTGTCGCCGCAGCACCGCGAGCACGGTCTCGCGGCGCTGCTCGTCGAGGGTGAGCGGTCGCTCGAGCTCCTCTTCCTCGCGGAGCTGGCGCTCGGGATCCTCTTCCGGAGTGGGCTCGTCATCGCTCAGGCGCCGCAGCGCCTCGCTGGTGAGCACGCGATGGTGCTTGAGGTAGCGCTCGGTGATCGTATCGCGTTCGGGGTGGCGCGCGAGCCAGCCCTCACCGCGGGCGAGTAGCTTGTCGATCTCGTCGTCACCCACCCAGTAGTGCTTGTCGTCATCGAGCACGGGCACCAGCACGGTCAGGTGCCGGAGCAGCTCGCACAGCCGCAGTGTGGCCCGCAGCACCACGGAGAAGTAGACGCTGTCGCCCCATTCGGGGAAGCCGGCGTCGAGCGGGATCCGCTGCGCGTGTACCTCGTAACCGAGCGGCTCGAACAACGCCCGTAGCAGCCGCTCGCCGCCCCGCACGGGCAGCACGGGCAGCCGCGCCTCGAGCGGGATCGCGGTCGCGGCGAGCTCCGGCCGCTCGCGGCTGCGACCGCCCAGCGCCGCCCCGAGCACGCGGCCGATCGCCACGGCGAGCAGCGACGAGGCCACGTACGGCCGATCATTGGTGTACTGCGAGAGCGCGAATTCCTCGGCGCCCCGCGGCCGGCGTACGAGGCCCACGGGGTCCACGTCGAGCAAGAGCGCCGCCGTGCAGCGCTCGTCGCCGGCCTCCGGGTAGTAGACGTGCGCGATGCCGAACCCGAGCTCCTTGGCGTGGGTGCGCTCGGGGTGCTTGCCGAGGAGGTAGCCGAGGTCGGTGGCAGGGCGATGGGTGGTGGTGATGGTGAGGAGCGTGGCGCGATCCTAGCCACGGATGGCGAGCGCCGTCGAGCTGACCATGGCGAGCTCGTCGTCGCTCGTTCCTCGCAAGCTCTGCAGCCACGAGCCACTCGATTCCGTACCGGCCGATCTCGCACCGCGCGGTCTCGCGGTTCGGGGTTGCCCTCACGTGGTGTCTCACGGAGGTGAGACACCGGTCCGCTAGATCGCATCCCATTTGATCAAATCGAGGTGGTGAGCGTCGGGCCGACGAGCGCAGGGGGATGCGATCGCGCTGGTCGGAACCGTCGTACCGCGTCACAGCTCGCACCCTTGGCGGGTGCATCCACTTCCTCAACACGAGGTGGTCGACCTGTGGCTCGGCTTTGGTCGGCACTTCGGCACAACCGGACAGGCGCATATGGCAAGGATCATTCCCGGAGTTCAAGTCACTGTCGTCAAGGAGGTGGTACCGCCTCAGCTCGCACCCTCGGGCATCCTCGGGTTGGTGGGCCTGGTCGCGCCCGCTCGCGCGGGAACCTCCCGGCAAGCCGTGGAGCGCGTGGGTAGCTGGGCCCGATTCCGCGAGCTCTACGGGCGCGGTACGGCGCGGGTGATGCCCGAGGCCCAGCAGGCGCTCCAGAACGGGATCTCCGAGCTGGTGGTGGTGGATCTGGAGTCGACCGTCGCGAGCGCGGCTGCGGTCACCCTGGGCGTGGGCGCTGGCGCCCCGAATTACCTCCACTTCGCCGCACGGGCGGCAGGGCCTCGCGCCAACGGCTTGGAGGTATCGCTCACCACCCAGGGAAACGCCTGCGAGCTGCGGCTGCGCGATGGCGGCAGCGACGTGGAGGTGTATCGCAACCTCTCGGTGTTGCCGGGCGATGCGAGCTACATCGGCAGCGTGCTGGTGGCCAACGACTCGGAGATCGAGCTCACGCGGCCCGGCGTGGCGTTCCAGCCCTTTGCGGGAGTCGTAAACGTGGCCGGGGGTGCGTCGCAGCTCGTGGCCACCATCGCAGGGCATGTCACCGTGACGGTCGCGGTCGCCACGGCGACGCCGCCCCCGCCCCCGCTGGCGATCTTCGAGGTCGAGGTGGGCGAAGCAGACTTCATCCGCTTCCAATACGACGGTGCCACGCTGTTCGACCTACCGCTCGATCCAAACCATCCGACCCCGTTCGAAGGGTTCCGCGCGGCTCTGGAGGCGCAGAGTGGGATCTCGGTGCAGCTGGGCCTGCCCGAGGCAAACGGCACGCTAACAGGAGGAGTGGACGCGAGTGACGCAGAGTACGTGGACGCGCTCACGCTGCTCGAGGACGTGTCCGACGTGGATCTCGTGACGGTGGCGCTGCAGAGCTTCGGCACTGCCAACAACCGCGCCACCACGGTCTATAGAGCCGTGATCGCGCACTGCGAGCAGATGAGCGCCGATGCGATGGGGCGCATCGGCTTCGGGCAGGTGTCGTCCGCTGCTCCACGGTCGTCCGATGCGGATCCGCTCGAGCTCGGCATGGCCAACCTGCTGCGCAGCGATCGTTTCGTGCTGCTGGCGCCCCACGGTGCGCTGGGAGCCGTGGTGGGGCGCATCGGCGGGCTTTCGTACCAGCAGTCGCCCACGTTCAAGACCCTCGGGGGGCTGGGGGACTTCCGGCCCGTACTGCGGGTGGAAGAGCAGCGCTCCTACCTGCGCGAGAACATGGTGCCCATCGCACCGGTCCCCGGGCGCGGCGTGGTCGTCGTGCGCGGGCTGACCACCGATGGCGATCAGATCAACGTGCGCCGCATCGCCGATCGGGCGGTACGAGGCGTGCGGCTCATCGGTGAGCTGTTCATCGGCAAGCTCAACACCGAGGACGGCCGCAATGCGCTCAAGCAGAAGCTCACCGAGCTCCTGCTCCAGATGCAGTCGGAGAGCGCGATCGTGCCGTCGACCGACGGCAGCGACCCGGCGTTCAAGCTCGACGTCTACAGCACCCAGGCCGACTTTGCGCAGGGCATCGTGCGGGTGGACATGGCCGTGCGGCCCGTGCGTGCCATCGACTTCATCTATGCGACCGTGCTCGTGCAGGTCTAGTAGCCCACCTCTGCCGTTCGAATCATCGAGGTACCGTCAATGCCTACCGTACTGTCCGCAAACCACAGCAGCCTGCTGGTCGACGGCGACGCCGTCGAAGGGGTGCAGTCCATCGCCTTCCGCGTGGTTACCGAGCGCGAGGACATCCGCGCGATCGGGGCCAACGAGCGCGTCGACGTGAGCTTCGGCTTGCGCGTCGTGCAGGGCGAGCTCGTCGTTCGTTCGACCGCGGTCGTGCTCGACGACAAGCTCGCCACCCGCACCAGCTTCAACATGGTCGCCGCCCTCAAGAAGGGGCCCGACGCCGAGGATCCCCAGCGAAGCTTTGCGTTCGACGATTGCTACGTGGAGAGCAAGTCGCTGGGGATGAGCGCCGGAGGCACTGCAGAGACCACTTACGTGTTCACGGCCACCCGCGTACGTGAGGAGTAGTGCGCGGTGGCGATGCAGGAGGTACGGATCGACGGGCGGCCGTACGCGGTCGACCCCGGTGGTGTGGGCCAGCCGTTGCGCGCTCGTGTGGGCGCCGACGAGGTGGTGCTGCCCGTCTGGACCTGGGGTGATCACCGTCGAGCCCTGCGTCGCCACCTGCGAGTCGAGGTCGACCGCCTCGTGCTCGACGAGACCGGGTATGCGCACGAGCTGCTGCAGCTCGGCTCGGTCGATCCTGCGCACTGGGACGAGCTGGTTCCGTTGGCGCTGTGGTGGTCGGCCGGTGCGGCGTGGGCGGCCGACCCCTCCGAGCCGCAGGTGCGCGACGGTTGGGTGAGCCTGGGCGGAGGAGTGCGAGCTCGCGTGCGCGGATGGTCATGGCGCGAGCGGCTGACCGCGCTGCGCGAGTGCGTGACCGAAGAGGGATCGCACTGGTCGGTCGATCCGCTCGCCATCGTCGAGCGGCTGGTCGACATGGGCGTGGTGGAGCTCGAGGGGCCCGGTAAGCTCGTGGCAGCGGGGCTCGACGCGCTGGAGGTGGGGTTGGTGCACCGGTTGCTGGTGGCGCTCACACGGCTGAGCCTGCCGCGGCCGGTCGCGGAGCGAGAGCCGCTGTTGGCTGATCCGCGGCTGGCCGGCGCGATCTTGGCGCTGTGTCGTGCACTGCGATGGACGCCCTCGCAAGTGCTCGAGGCGCCTGCTTCGGAGATCGACGAGCTGCGAGCGTTGCTCGGGCACGAGCCGGCGCAGCCGCGGGCAGCAGCGGTGGTGGAGCGCCCCGTACGACGCGGGGGTCTGCACGCGCACCCCGATGCGGTGGTGTTGGTGTTTGGCGAGGAGGCGCGGCCGTGAAGACCCCGTGGACGCGCAAGGAGCTGCTCGGCGTGCTCGTGGGGCCGTGCGAGCGTGCGTTGGCCACCGCGTGCAGCGAGCTCGAGCTCGAGGTGGTGGTGGAGGTGAGCCGAGAGGTGCCTGCGGAGGACCTGCGCGTGGAGGAGCCCATGCCCGGCGGTCTCGCCGAGGTGGCACCGCGGGCCGTGCCGCGGCTGCGCATGCGGGCGAGTGCTGCGGCGGGGCGGGTGAACGCGGCCGGTGCAGCGCTCGGTGCAGCGGCGGGGTTGGTGAGCGCGGGGGATGCCGCGTCGAGGATCGTGCCGGGGCGGGTGGACGCGGGGGATGTCGTGTCGACCGACGTGCGCGGGACGGCGCTCGTCGTCCCACCCGGAGTGAGCCCGGAGCCTTCGCGCGTGGTGTCGCCGACGGTCGTGCCCCCGTCTGGGCCCTTCGAGGTCGGCATGGGTGGGCGAATGGCCGCGGTGGCTTGGGCATCGTCGGGGTCGGGGTTCGAGAGATCGAATGTTCCAAACGTTCCACGTGTGTCGACCGGTACGCCGGTCGGTGTACCGACCTCGCACGCGCCTGCTTCACCGGTCTCGCCGATGCCACATCTCGAGGCCGCGGCGTCGGTACCCCGAGCTGCGAACGCGACCTCCCGCGAGGCTCCGCGCGGACCTCGGCGTCGGCCGCGGGTGCTCGAGCGCCTGCGGACGGCACGCGAAGTGAATGCACCGCCTGCTTTGCTGTCCGACGTGGATGTATCACGTACCTCACTGCCCACGCCGTTCGAGCTGCCGGAGCTTGCGCCGGAGGAGCATGGCGCGGGGGCGGTGCCCTTCGCATCGGGCTCGAGCACCTCGCAGCTCGGCGTGTTGGGTGCCGCCGAGCCCACGCGGCCTGTGGCAGCCATCGACGGCCCGCGCGTAAAGTTGGGCCCGCGCTCGGGAGCAGTGGCTGCTCCGGCCACAGCAAGCCCGTTCGCTGCGCTCTCCGGAGCAGATTCCTTCGCGGGTCTCACCAGCGAGCTCGTCGCGCTTGCCGCTTCGGCGTCGCCTGGGACCGCAGCGGCGTCGCTTGCTGCGTTGATGTCGCCCGCTGCCGCTCCGACGATGCTTGTTGCTGCCGCATCGCCTGGGGCCGTAGCGGCGCTGGCTGCTGCGGTATCGCCCGCTGCGGCACCGACGACGCTGGCTGCTGCGGTGTTGCCCGCTGCGGCACCGACGACGCTGGCTGCTGCGGTATCGCCCGCTGCGGCACCGACGACGCTGGCTGCTGCGGTGTTGCCCGCTGCGGCACCGACGACGCTGGCTGCTGCGGTGTTGCCCGCTGCGGCACCGACGACGCTGGCTGCTGCGGTGTTGCCCGCTGCGGCACCGACGACGCTGGCTGCTGCGGTGTTGCCCGCTGCGGCACCGACGACGCTTGCTGTTGCGGTATCACCCGTTGCGGCACCGAAGTCGCATGCCACCGCGGCATCGCCCGTTCCGACGACGCTGGCTGGTGCCGCATCGCTCGTTGCGGCACCGAAGTCGCATACCGCGGCATCACCAATTGCTCCCAGCATGCTCGCCCCTCCTTCGGTCCCACTGGCCTTCACTGGTGCGAGTGCGGCGCGGCGCGAGACGTGGAGCCCTGGTCCATTTGTTCCACCTACACCAGTGGTCTCACCCGTGCGCCCACCCGCTCTCGCACCTCGCGTTGCCTCGTTCGGCGTGCTCGCTCGCCCCTCCTCCTCCAATCCCTCTACCGAGGCCTCGCCCTGTGTCCCCGCGAGCCCCGTCGACGAGGACGCGCTCGCGGAGCTGCTCGCTCGTGCGGCGCGTCGTCATGGCATCGAGCTCTGAGCCCCATGCGCATCGGCTACACCATCGAGCTCGGTAGCATCACGCTCTCCGAGCAACCCGACGAGGGAGGACCGCCGCTCTTGGCGCTCGACGTGGGTCGCAGCATGGGTGGAACCGGCGGGCGCGCGCGCATCGAGCTCGGCAACGTGGGCACCGAAGTACCGGCCGTGGGCGACAACGTGCGCATCGAGCTCGACGCGGGTGAGGGCAGCAGCGTGGTGTTCACCGGCGAGGTGGAGGAGGTGGCCCGGGGCACGCGCACGACGGTGGTGCAGGCCCGCGACGCGCTGGCGTGGCTCGCCGAGCACGAGGTAGAGCGCGGTTACGAGGAAGTATCGGCGGGCTTCATCGTCAAGGATCTCGTGGAGGCGGCGGGAGCCGAGGCCGGCACGATCGAGGAGGGTCCCACGTTCCCGCGCTACGCCGTCCACGGGGGCGGCCGCGCGCTGCAGCACGCCCAGCGCCTGGCGGCGCTCCTGGGTGCCGACCTCTACTCGGACGCGGAGGGCAAGGTGTGTTGCGAGCGACCCACCGAGGGCAGCCCCGCCCACCACCTCCGCTGGGGCGAGCACCTCTTGCAGGTGTTGCTCGAGCGCGAGCCGCTGCGCACCGACTCGCTGGCGGTGTGGGGCGAGGGTGCAGCGGGCACCGACGGCTCCGACAAGGAGCACTGGTTGACCACCGATCTCTCGGGCGTAGCGGGCAAGGCCGAGGTGAGCGAGAGCAACGGCCGGCGCACGGTGACGCCCAAGCAGCTAGGCAAGCGGTCGCGCACGTTGATCGACGGGGCGATCCGCTCGGTGGATGCAGCCGATGAGATCGCCGAGGCCTACGTGAAGCGGCTGGCGCTGCGACCCGTGCGGGGCTCGGTGCTCGCGCTCGGGCTGCCGAAGGCGGCGCTCGGGCAGTGGGTGGAGCTTGCCGAGCTGCCCGATTCCTCCAACCCCGTGGGTCGCGGCGCCGCGGTGCAGCTGCGGATTCGCGGCGTGCGGCACCGGCTGTCGCCGAGCACGGGCCTCGTCACCGAGCTGAGGTTCTGAGCCATGACCGTGCAGCTCGGTGACATCGCGCTCACGCGCCTTCAGGCAGTGGCGGTCGACGAAGACCGCAACTACGTGGAATTCCGGGTGCCGGGCGCCATAGGCAGCGTGTTCCAGGATCTCGGCCGCAGCGCGCTGCGGCTGGTGCTGCGCGGCGTGCTGCTGGGGGAGGCGGCCCTGCGTGACATCGAGACGCTGCGGGCCGCCCATGCCGATGCGACCCCGCTGTCGTTCTCGGGCGACATCGCGGTGGGCAGCGAGCTCACCGACGTGATCATCGAGCTGTTCGAGGTCCATCAGATCTCGGGCCACGCGTTTCGCTACGAGTACGAGCTGCGCGTACGCGAGTGGACCGAGCCGCCTACCACGGCGGCGGCCGAGCTGGCGGCGGTGGACGAGCAGGTGACCGCCGACGCGGACGCGTGGAAGGCCCAGAGTGACGCGATTGCGGCGGGTCTGACCGATCCCGGCAAGCTGGCGGACGCACTCGGGCTCGACCCGAGCCTGTTGGCCCGCATCGACATGAAGGAGCTCACCCAGGCCGTACTGGGCGCGCTCGGAGGTCTCGACGCCAAGGACTTCGCGAAGCTGCTCGCGTCGGTCAGCGGGCTCGACCCCGGCATGCTGGAGAAGCTCATCGTGGTGCTCGGGGAGGCCGACAGCCTAGAGGACCTCTTCAAGATCGTCACCGACGCGGGCCTCAACCTCCTCGACGACTTCGTCGACATCGACCTCGGCAAGCTCGGTGACATCGCAAAGGGGTTCTTCGGCAGCATCGACTTCGTGGATCGCGTGCGGGCCGTGGTCGCCGCAGCGCAGGCGCTGCTGGCCGAGCTGCGCGCCTTCAATCCCACGGCGGCGCTCGCCGAGCTCCAGGGAGGTGCGCCGTGACCACCACCGCGGGCGAAGTCGTGGGGCGTGCGGGGGCGCTGTTCGGCTCGCTGAACGAGCTGCTCGCTGCTGCGGGCGAGCTGGACCTGCCGGCGCGGGCGGCCGACCTCGGTGTGGCCGGTACCGCAGCCGAGCTCACCCGGCAGCTCGTGGGCGTGCTCGAGGCCATCGCGCCCGAGCTCCAGGTGCTCATCGGCCTCGGTCGGCTCGGTGCGTTGCTCGGGATGATCGAGCCGGCGATGACGGGCCTGCGGGGGCTCTTGCAGAATTCGGGTCGCAGCCTCCGGGAGCTCGGTCTCGGACAGGCCCTCGATGTCACCGAGACCATCGCCAAGGGCTTTCGGTACCTCGAGACCACCGCGGCGATGGGCGCCTCGCTGGTCGTGGAGCCTCGCCAGCTCGACGCGCTGCGCGACGGCTTGTCCGAGGCCATTGCGGCGCTCACCGCCCTCGCCGACGACTTCGAGGCCGCCGAGGAGTCGGCCTCCGCCTAGGTGATCGCCATGGTCGGATCCAGCTCATCGCCGGTGTTCCCCGCCCTCGTGGCCAGCCTCGAGCAATTCCGCGATCGCGTGGCGGACACCCCCGAGAACATCCATCGCGTGGCTCTGCTCGCGCCTGGACAGCCGGGCACCATCGTCGGTGTGGCCATCGAGATCCTGCGGGTGATCCGCGGCCTGCTCGTGTGGCTGCGCGACGGCCTGACGGCGTTGTCGCGTCGGCTCGTTTCGATTGATGCCCTGCTCGCCGTGAGCGACACCCTGGGCGCGCTGCTCGAGGGGATCGGCGACGTGCTCGATCCTTCGGTGGTCTCGATCCCCGTGGCGGGTCTCGCCGAGATCCAGGGAAGCATCACGGGTGCGCTGGGCGAGGTGGGAAGCCTGCTCGCCAGCGCTCCGCTCACGGAGCTGCTCCCCAGCCCCGAGGACCTCGCCGCGTTGGAGACCGTGCTCGAGGACCTCGTGGGCTCCGCCGACGGAGACCCGGCCACCGGTGCCCTCGACGAGCTGCTGCACGACCTCGCGACCGGTTAGCCCCAGGAGACACGAGTCATGCCCGATCCAACACCCGTTGCCGGCAACCCCTTCTCGCTCGTCGCGTACGTGTTGTTCAAGGTTCGCTACTCCCTCGAGGAGTACGACGGCAGTCGCCCGCCGCGCTGGGTGCGAATCGCTCGCGGACGAGAGTTCCAGAGCGAGGCCATCGGCACCCTGGTGAGCGCGGCCGTGCTCGGCCTGAGCGAATCGACCACGCTCATGGCCGACCTCACCATCCGCATCGAGGAGCTGCTCATCCAGACCGACGCGGCCAAGGCGATCGCCGAAACGACCCTGGACTTCATCGAGGCCGCCAGCAGCAACGAATTTGCGATGGCGGTGACCACTCTGGTGAGCCCCTCGTTCAGCTCCCAGGTCGCCGACGCCCTCGACCAGATCAACACCACTGCGCAGAGCATCGAGGCCTTGCTCGACTACATTCCCGAGCCCGAGGACGTGCGCCAGCTCGGCCACGAGCTCTTCCAGCTGCTGTGCATCGTGCAGCGCACTGGCGTGCTCCAGCCCACGGACACCGATCATGTGGACCTCGAGGCCACGGGCAAGGTGCGGCTGTGCGCGTGGGCCTACGGCCGGCGGGTGCGGGCGCGCGCGCTGGGCCCGAGCTCGGTCACCGCGGACGTGCTGCAGCTCGGCATGCGGCGCCTGGTCATGGGCGTCACCACGAACACCCACAGCGAGGGCGTTTGGGAGGGCCCCGAGGAGCCGATCACCATCTTCGAGCACGACTTCGTCCCCCCGTACGGCGACTTCACGGAGCTCGTGGCGCTGCTCGCCGCGCATGACTACACCGACCCCTTGGTCCAGTCCTCGATCACCACCATCACCAATCCGCTGCGGCGATTGCTGCTCCAGTTCCAGTTCCTCAACGAGCTGCCGCTCTCGGGTGAGGTGGACGATCACACGCTCAACCGGCTGATGAACTACGACTTCGCGCGCAAGAATCTGCGTCGGGCACGGTCGTACGACCCGAACGCCGACTGGCCGTGGGCCACCACCACGCCCACACCGCCGGTGCCGGTGGTGTGGGGCGGCGAGCTGCCGCTGGTGAACCCGGGTGCCGACGACTACGCCGACGAGGGGATCACGCCAATGGGCATGCCCTACAGCTACTACGAGGTCCGCACTGAGGACGCGATCGGCCCGGTGGGAAACCTCCCGCAGGGCCACGGCTGGGTGGCCGACTCGAACGCCTTGAGGTCGTTCGTGGCGCTCCGCTCGCGCACTCGCACTCCCGACGCACAGGTGGCCACGCAAGGCCGCTACGACGGTGGTGTGTGGTCGGAGGGCGAGGCGGCCGACGGCCTGTACTTCTGGTCGGCGCGTCACGTGGAGCCGTGGCGGGCCGGTCGCACGGGGGCACCGCTGGCGGGTGCGCTGTTCGGCAGCTTCGGCGCGGCAGCGCCGGCGGCCGCCCAGCAGTCGCGGATGTATCAGTGGATTCCCGTCCCCGCGAGCATGCTGATCGCTCCGATCGCGTCGGTACCGTCGGGAACCACAGCGCGGCTCTACGTGGTGGCGAGCGTGCTGCAGCGCTCGCTCTATCGCGATCGCGGCTCGGCGGGCCTGCCCGATCAAGGGCGCATTCGCCTCGAGGTCTACGACAACACTTACTACAGTCCACCAAGCAACGCGCTCAGTCCCCGCGACCTCGGGGAGGCAGTGGCCAGCGCGCAGACCCAGTGGTTTCCCGACCGCGGCACTACGGCGATGGCGCTGCAGCTCGACGAGGTCGATCGCCGGCGGGTGTGGTTCCTGCGCAAGACCGAGCCGCTCGATCTGACCGGCATCGCCAACATCACCGCACTATGCCTCGTGGCCGAGGGCCTGCACCAGAGCGGTTGGGACACCGACGCGTACTTCGACGATTTCCGCGTGGAGTACTACTGGCGCATCGTTCCGATCCCGTAGGGACGCACCGACGATGAACGACGTCATCGACATCCTGCGGGCCATCATTCGCGACGAGCTGCGCATGCTCAAGATCGCCGACATCGGCGTGGTGACCAGCGTGTTCCCGCACGCCGAGGGCGACACCCACAACCACGAGTGCAACGTGCAGCTGCGACACAGCGAGCTCGAGCTACGCAAGGTGCCGATCGCCACCCCACACATCGGGCTGGTCAGCGCCCCCCGCGTGGGCGACCTGGTGCTGCTGAGCTACGTGGGAGGCGACGCCAACCGGGCGATCGTGACCGGGCGGCTCTACTCCAACGAGGCCAACCCGCCCGAGCACGGCGAAGAAGAGCTGGTGCTCGAGGCTCCGTTCGGGGGCAAGACCTCGCTCAAGATCGACGAGGAGCAGTCGGTGGTGGTGACCACCGGCAAGAACGTGGTCACCATCTTCAAGGACGGCAACATCGAGGTCGCGGCCGAGGGCGATCTGGCGCTCACGGTGAAGGGCAATGTGGAGCTCAGCTGCACCGACTGCACCATCGATGCTTCGGGCGAGATCAACCTCGGCACGGGCGGGCACCCCGTGATCACCGAGGGCAGCCACAAGTGCTACTACACGGGCGCTGCGCTGGTGGGTGCGTCCAAGGTGAAGGCCAAGCCCTGAGGACCCATGCCCACGCCGAGCTCAGCTGCGCTGGAGAACATGACGAAGGCCGCCGTCAAGCGTGCGGGCCTCGCGGGCGACGACGCGCCGGCGCTCGGCAGCGCGCTGGCCGACCTGCTCGCCCAGGTGCTGCAGCTGTTCGCGTCGCAGACGATGGTGCTGCCGGGCATCCCCGCGGCCGCGCCGACGCCGGCCGGCTCGGGCAGCACGGTGGGCCCCGGATTCCTGCTGGCGCCGCCGGCAGGTGGTCCCAATGCGGCGACCATCGAGCCGCTGGCCCTGGCCGCGCTGCAGGGCGCGGGCCTTCGCGGCGAGAACATCCCCGATCTGGCGGGTGCGCTCGCCGACACGCTCGAGGCCGCGCTGGGCCTGTTTTGCGCGCAGGTAATGGTCTCGCCCGGGATCGCCATCGCCGGCTTCGTCACCACCAGCCCCGGGAGGCTCTCCTGATGCCCTCGCCCAAGGCAGCGCAGCTCGAGCCCATCGCGCTCGGCTTCATTCAGGCCGCGGGCCTACGCGGCGAGAATGCGCCCGATCTCGCCGCCGCGGTGGCCGAGGCGATCGCAGGGGCCTTCGACCAGCTGCTCGCGCAGGCCATGGTGGCCCCCGGCATCGCCTGCTCGCCCGCGGCCACCGTGGCCCCCGGGAGGTTGACATGAGCGCTCGACCCCACGCCGATCTGCGCGTCGACTTTCGCGACGATGGCACCGTGGATCTCACCCTGCGGGGCCGCGATCTGGTGACCATCGACGGCATCGACGATCTCGCGCAGGCGCTGCGCCTGCGGCTGCTCACCATGCGCGGTGAGCTGAGTCGTTTGGGCCACCCGCGCTACGGCAGCCGTGTGAGCGAGCTGGTGGGGGAGCCGCTCACCCGCCAGAACCTCGAGCTGCTGCGCCGCTACGTACATCAGACCTTGCGCTCCGATCCGCGGGTGAGGGTGGTGCGCTCGCTGCAGGTGCGGCCCGTGCAGGGGCAGCCTGGCGTGGTCGACGTGTCGGCCGAGATCGAGCCCGACCCTCGCAAGCTCCTGGGGCCCGCGTTCGAGTTTGGAGTAATCCTCGATGTCGGCTGAACGACCATTCCTCAAGAAGAGCTTCGCCGAGGTGGTGGAGACCATCCTGGCCGATCTGCGCTCGGGTCGGGACAACCGGGTGATCCTCGACGACGCCACCGAGGGCAGCGTGCTGCGCACCCTGGTGGAGGCGTTCGGTCGCGAGCTGGCCGTGGCCTACGAACAGCTCGAGCGCGTGTACGAGTCCGGCTACCTCGACACTGCTACTGGGGCTTCGCTCGACAAGGTGGTGGACCTGCTCGGGGTGGAGCGACTGCAGGCGGGGTGGATCGAGGGCGAGGTGGTGTTCACTCGTGGCACCGCGGCGCCCTATGACGTGGAGATACCCGCGGGCACGCTGGTGAGCGGAAAGAGCCAGCCGGTGTTCGAGACGCTGGTCGACGCCACGCTCGCTGCAGGGACCCGCGAAGTACGGGTGCCGGTGCGCTCACTCGAGCCCGATGGGAAGGTGATCGAAGCGCAGAAGATCACCGTGCTCAACCGGCCGATCGCGGGTATCGACACGGTGAGCAACCCGCTCAATCTGCAGCCACGCCGCGACCCCGAGTCCGACGGCGACCTGCGCAGCCGGGCGCGCGGCTCGGTGCGAGGTGGTCGTACGGCGACCCGTTCCGCGATCGAGCGCGCGGTCCGGGAGCAGGGCCTCTTGGGGGTGGAGATCCTCGAGGATCCGCAGCGCCCCGGCATCATCGACGTGGTGCTCGCCGACAAGGAGGTGGACCTGAAGGACGCCCGCCGACGCGTGGAGGAGGTGCGCCCGGCAGGCATCCGCGTGCACGTGTTCCAGGCCACTCCGGTCTACGTGCGGGTGCGCGTGCGGGTGCGGCTCGAGGTGGACGAGAGCCCGCAGACCCGCGGGGTGCTCACGGCCGCGCTCTCGAAGCTGCTGCGCGATCACTTCGCGACGCTGGGGGTGGGCCAGACCGTGCAGTGGGCCAAGCTCCGCAACCTGCTCGCCGGACACGGGCAGGTGGCCGAGATCGAGCTCTACGCCGATCGCTGGGCGCTCTTGCCCGCCGATGCCAACGGCGTGCCGCTGCTCGAGGAGGACGGCACGCCGTTCGACGGCGAGGTCGGCACCGCGGCCGCGCAGCGCCTGCTCGGTAGCATGGCGCAGCCCGAGGGGGTGTTCGTGGGCATCGAGGAGCGTGCGCAGCTGCCCGATGCGGGCATCCAGCTCGAGCTGGTGGCACCCGAGCCGCCGGTGTGGATCGACGTGGAGGTGCGCTACGAGGTCGCTGTGCCCGATCCAGCCGAGCCAGCCGTGTCCGTCGACGAAGTGGCGTTCACGACGAAGATCCGGTCACAGCTCGCGGGTCGGCTGCCGGCAGGGGTGGTGACCTCTACCGTGGAGCTCACCTTCGAGCAGCTGCGCACCGAGGTAGAGACGGCGGCCGGTACCTCGCATGCGACGCTCGTGTCGGTACGCTTCCTCGTGCTGCACTCGGTCGACGGTCAGGTGGTGACCGTGGATCAGGAAGATCCCGCGGCGGCCGATCGCGCCGAGTTTCGGATCAACGAGCGAGTGGTGGTGCGCGACATTCGGCTCGAGCAGATCGGAGGTTCTTGATGGTGGAGGATCGCACGCGTCACGAGCGGCTGCGGTCGCTGCTGCCCGGGGGTTACGCCACCAACCCCCGCGACAGCGCGCTGGGAGTGCTGCTCGACGTGCTCGCCGATCGCCTGCGCGAGACCGACCAGGCGCTCGAGCGTGGCCTACGAGACAAGTGGCTGCGCACGGCCGAGGCCGAGCGCGAGCCGCAGCTCACCGAGGAGCCTCCGGAGGTGCCTCCGGCCGCGGCCGAGGCCGAGACCGAGGCCGAGACCGAGACCGAGGCCGCGGCCGCGGCCGAGGTCGAGACCGAGACCGAGCCGCTGCCTCGGGTGAAGCTGAGCGATCACCCGCGGCCGCTCGAGTACCTGGGTGCCACCCTCGATCTACTGCGCCAGCCGTTGGAGGCGGATGTCGAGGCGTATCGGCGTCGAGTGAGGATCCTGGCGCCGCTGCTGGTGGAGGGCCTGGGCACGCCGCGGGCGATCCTGGCGATGGCCCTGAGTGCGCTGGGCAGCGAGCCCTGTCCGGTGCTCGAGCGAGAGGGCAACGAGACCCGCGGCTTCGGGATGCCCTCGGGGAGTCTCGATCGCTGCCGTACATGCCGGGGTGGTCATCGACCGCTGCCGGGCACCCCGTGTCCGCTGCGCGCGGAGAACACGATGAGCGCGAGCGTGATCGACAACCCGCGCCGGCGTGTGGAGCTGGTGCGCCAGCAGGTGCGACCGCACAGCAGTAGGGCGCGGATTCACCTCAACAACCTCAGCCTGTTCGCCGACCGACCCGAGCTCACGCTGTCGATCCCGAGCAGTGCTACAGGGGTCGAGGTCGTGCCGCGCCTGCGCAGCGTGACCACGGGCGAGGAGCTGGTGGTGGCGCGGGTGCTCGGGGCTGGCGACACGCTGGTGTTGCGCGGCCCCAGCCCGCACGATCCGAACGAGCCGGAACAGCGTCAGCGCTGGGTCGATCGTCCCCCTGCGTTCGCGATTGCACCCGCCCAGGCGCGGGTGGGCAGCGAGCTCGACGTGCCGGTGATCCTCTCCCAGGGCTCGCGCTTCGACGCAGCGGTGTTCGGCCCAGAGCTCGGGCCCTCGACCACCGCCGGCACCTTCGCCGTCACGCGTCTCGTGAATTCCGAGGAGGAGTCGCCGCTGGAGGTGCCGGCGGTGATGCCCGGGGCCAACACCTGGGTGTACGAGGCCATCGATCGCACCGAGCTCGGGCTGCTCATCGACGATCTGACGGGTACCGACATCGGCACGCTCCCCGAGCTCACGGACGTACCGGCCACAGCGGACGAGACGCAGGTGAGCCTGGTGCTACGTTGGTGGGTGCGCGCGCCCGCTCGCTTCTTGCTACGGATTCCGCTCGAGCCGGCCGTGCAGGCAGCCCTCGATGCGGGCGCGGTCGATTACTTGCGGCGACTCGTCGACCGGGCGCGCCCCGTCGGCGTGCTACCGGTGATCGACTTCCCGCCGCCGGTGTTCACCGAGGACCTCGAGCCGCTCGATCGCATCACCGGGCTCGACGTGGTCGCGGTGGAGGCGCTCGCGCCCGTCGATGTGCTGGTCTCCCCGAGCATCCCGGTGGAGGGCGAGGTTCTCACACCCGAGGACGGGGCCGCCTTCATCGGAGTCTTCGACGTCACGCTCTTCGATTTCAGCCTGTTCTCCGAGGCCGGGCCGTAGCCTGGTCTGTTCGATTCCAGCAGTGAGGAGGATCCGCATGCGAGAGGAATTCAATCCACAGGGGCGCTTGACGCTGACGCTCCGCGACCCATGCACGGGCCGCGTGGTCGATCGTCGGGTGGCCGACAACCTCGTCACCCTCGCGGGGCGACAGCTCTTGTCCGGGCTGTTCTCGGGCACCATCACCGTCCTCGATGCGGTGGAGGTGGTGGTGGGCGACGGCGGCATCCCGGGCGCGGGGCCTGGGACGCCGGTGGCGCCCGCCCTGGACGACGAGGAGCTGCGGCATAGCGGGGAGGAGCCCCTCGCCGCGACCGCCGAGATCGGCGATCCGTTCTCCCGCGGAGAGGGCAGCGCCATGCGCATGGTCACACCCGTGCTCGCCACCTTCGAGGCCAACCCGGGCAGCCCTCCGCTGTACCTGCGCGAGGCCGGCATCCGCTTCACGCTTCCCGCTCCCGACGAACCCGTCCTCTACAACCGCGTCACCTTCGGTCTCATCACCAAGGACCCCAACCTTCAACTCTCGCTCTCCTGGGAGGTCATCTTCTGATGCCTACGCCATACATCTCACGCCAACCCAACGAGCTCATCCGCGCCGCGGACTGGAACAGCATCCAGGTCCAGACGAGGGAGGAGATCCAGGGGCATGGTCATACTGGGGACGAGGATGGGGTGCAGATCGGGACCGAGGCGATTGCGGATGAGGCGGTGAACGCCGACAAGCTCGCAGCGGGCGCGGTGACAACAGCCAAGCTCGCCTCAAGTGCAGTGACGACGGCACAGATTGCCGCAGGAGCGGTGAGCACGACGGAGATTGCCGCGGGTGCGGTGACAACGGCCAAGCTCGCCCCAAGTGCAGTGACGACGGCACAGATTGCCGCAGGTGCAGTGACGGCACTACAGATTGCCGCAGGTGCAGTGACGGCGCTACAGATTGCCGCAGGGGCGGTGACAACAGCCAAGCTCGCCGCAGGTGCAGTGACGACGCTACAAATTGCCGGGAACGCGGTGGGTCCGGGGCAGATTGCCGCGAATGCCGTGGGCACGACACAGATCGCTGCGGGCGCGGTGGGCCCAACACAGCTTGCCGCAAGCGCCGTGGGAAATATACATATCAGCGGCGGAGCGGTAGGCTCGGCACAGCTCGCCTTTGGTGCAGTGACCACGGAGCACTTTGTCGCGAATGCGGTGACTACGGGACAGATCGCGCCGGGTGCGGTGACCTCGGACCAGATTGCGTCGGGCGCGGTGACTACGGATCACATCGCGTCGGGTGCGGTGGGTATGGAACAGATCGCACCGGGTGCGGTGAACACGGAGCAGATCGCAGATGGATCGATCACCCCGGAAAAGCTCGCGTTTGCAGTGGGAGGAGGCGGCCCGTTGCCCAACCCGCTCGCGGTGAACATCACGGGGTCCACAGTCCGCACCGTGCCCGTGACGCCGGTCTTTGGCGTCTTTGCGTTGACTATCCCGCGTATCGAGTACGCGATTCAGCCTTTGGTGCCTCATCACGGCGACATCAACCTGGATCAACAACTCAGGGAGCTCGTTGATCTCTTCGAGGTTCTGATTCAAGATGGAACCTCGGTGATCAATCAGCCCGCGCGCGCGATGGCGCGGGCGATGAACACCGTAATCGACAACGTGCCGCGATATCTCATACAGCAATTCGGTGAAGTCCAGAGTGCGCACGATGCCGTAGTGCAATGCCTACCCGCATATGCGTCGCAGCTTGACGCGTTGAGTGCACGAGCAGGTTTTGATGTCACCTCGCCTGCACTGGAACTAGTACAGATGATCGAGAGCTGGCCAATTGGGAACGTAGCACGCAGCTTCGCTTATGCGTTCGCCTGGCAGCTCGAAACCCTGTTCTCGGACTACGGAAGCGCGGCGGGGCTACGCAATATGATCAGCAACAATCAGCTTATTGGTGACATCACCACCAACGTAGGCCGGATCCATCCCGGGCTTTACGCCGGTCGCATGCGACCAGTCGAAGGTGCGCAGATACTTCGAATCGATCAACCCTCGAATGAAATGGGTGGTGTGATGACATCGTGTGATGCTTCGGTGACTGTGGGTTTCGGCAGCACCACGAGTGTATGCGTAATTGGTATCGGCACCGAGACCACTCCCCCGCCCCCCGGTCAGGTGGTGTTCATGACGTGTCCGCAGGTGAGCCCATTGATCATCGCGCCTATACAGAGCACTTACGTGCACCGTTCCATGATCCACCTGCCCGTGGATGGAACGGCGCCGTGGTCGCTGCGGCTCTGGGCCGTGTCGATCGCTCACGAGGGCGAAGAGCCGCACCACCTCCTGCACGCCCGGCTCGACGGCCACCATGTGCTGCTCGAGCCCTACGGCGTGCCGGAAGTGGTTTCCGACGACAACGCCGAGCCCTGGGACGATGCGTGAACCCTCCGCCTCTCGCCCTTGAGGACTCCCATGCTCGTTTCGCTTGCCGAAGCCGAAGACTTGCCACCCACCGGCAGCACTACGCTGTCGCTCGGCCCGCAGGCGGTGGTGTTGCGCATCAATCTCGACGCCACGGAAATCCTCGAGAGCATCGACCTGCGGCTCGTACGAGCCGCCGAGGTGGCCACGCAACCCACCCCCATCGCCACCACCCAGCTCACCACGGACGCCGCCACCCCACCGTTCACCAGCCTCACCTGGCTCGCGGCCGAGCTCGACCAGACGCGGGCAGTGGATCGTCTCTCCCTGAGCTTCACCACCAAGCCCAACCCGCTCGTCGTACGACTCAAGATCGCCCGCGGCAGCAGCCCGTGGTACCCGCCGCCCGGTCCACAGCACTTCAACATCGAGGCCGCCGCGATGACCCTCACCGGGGCGTTCCCCAACACGGTGGCCGATCGGCTGATGCTCGAGATGTTCACCAGCAGTACCAACGGCGAGGTCCCGGCGACCGTGACCCTCGCCGGCACGACCCCGCTGTCGCTTACCTACGGCCAACACGCGCGAGATATAGCAGTGGGTATTTCGGGCCATCGCCGATTCCTGCGCATGGCCGGACCTACGCCCACCGGCGAGGGCCTGCGTGTGGAGGGTCTCTTCGAGCACCTGCGCCAGGAGCTCGGCGACGAGCTCCGCGGGCAGTCGATCGCGCTCGAGCTCGTGGCCGAGGTGGCCGGCACGGTCACCCTGGAGTGGACGCTGTCGAGCAGCCGCATCGAGGAGCACTTTGTCCCCGAGCACGACGACGATACATTCGAAATCGACTGGGACGAGACGCTCACCCGCCCGCTGCCGTTGTCGAGCGATGGTCCGCTCATCGCCTCGAGTGAGATCCTCTCGCTGGCCTTGCACATCACCGCCGTCCCCCGTCCCGAGCGCGTGGTGCTCTCGCCCACCTCTCGCCCACCTCCGGTCGCCCGCGGCCAGCTCGTGCGCCCGCTCTACGACGCCGCACAGGCGCTGCGCGTCGCCGACCTCCGTCCGCTGGCCGGCGTGGACATCTACGCCCGCACGCTCGGCTCCACCGTGCGCCTCCGCGCTGGGCTCCACCCCGATCACGAGGGACGCCCCGCAGCCACCCCCGCGATCGAGCTCGTCCCTCCCGCCTCGATCCCCGGCACGACCCCTGGTTGGATCTCGTTCGCGCTCGCAGAGCCCGTACCCATGCCCCCCGCTCCATACTGGCTGGTGCTGGCCGCAGACGAGGGCGAGCTGTCGTGGATGCTCGAGGCACCTCGCCCCGCGCAGGCGGCCGCGCTGGTGTTTCGCCGCGACGGCGGCTCGTGGTTGACGCGAGACCTCCCCGGCGATCGACCGTGGGCCATGACGCGCCTGCGTGTGCTCGACACCTCCCCACCAACCCTGCCCACACTCACGTTGCTCGGATACACCGAGCCCGCGCTGACCCTGCCGCTGCCAATTGCCGAAGACGGCTTCGTCCAGTGGACAGCCGACCCCGCGAGCCCGCCCACGCTCGCGCGCCTCGAGCTGCGCGTCGCCTCCACCGTGGCCGCCACCGTCACCCTCACCGCGCTGTCGCTCCGCCACCGCCCCGTCGCGGGCACCTGATACCCACGAGGTCCCATGCTCCGCGCCCTCGAGCAGCTCCTGCTGCCGTCCATCGACGGCGCCCTGCCCCCCGAGATCACCGTCCACACCGGCCCCTTCTACGTGGACCCCTCGTGGCCCGCTGCCCAGCGCTCGCTGGTGATCCACGCGCGCAAGCTCGACGTGCTCGACCCGCCGTCCGACGAGAGCCGTGACGGCGAGGCGTTCTTGTTCCAGACCACCACCTGGTCATCCGACGGCACCGCCACCGACTTCACGCTGCCCGGCGACATCCTGGGCACGATCTACGAGGTGGAGGCCCCCATCGGCCAGCCTGCCACGCGCGGCGACGACTACTTCGTGGACGGCAACACCATTCGCTTCTATCGCGCCCCGGCCCACGCCGACCCCGGCGTGTTGGCCCGTGTGCGCACGGCCGACGCCCACGGCTACACGCGGCGCCGTCCCTGTGCGATCACCCTCGAGCTGTCGTCCTACGGCGTGGACATGGCGCTCGCCGACGACACCTTCGCCACCGCGCTGCAGGTGGCGCTCGCGCAGCTCACCCGTGCGCCGCGCCTGTCGATGACGCCCGCAGCGGGCGTCACGGTGCAGCTGCGCATGCTCGAGCCCCGCACCGCGCTCGTCTCCATCGAGCGCAAGCTACTCGGCACCAGCCCCTATGCCGTCGTAGGCGTGCTGCGGGTAGAAGGGGAGCTCGACGCCATCGTCGCCAGCGGCGCGCCGGCCCCGGTCTCGATCATCGAGTCGATCGAGGGCGAGGTACGGGTGGGCTCGGGCTTGCCCACGCTGGTAACGTTCGTGTCACCCTAGGCACCCGCCGTACGCGTCCATACGTGCTTGCCGTCGAGCGCCACGGCGAGCTCGTGGATCGGCGCCGCTCCGCGGGCGCGGAGCTCTGCCGCGTAGTCGCGCTCGCGGATCTGGCGGAGCGCGGCATCGAGAGCCTGGTCGGGTGTCTCGCCTCGCCGACGATCGACTACCTTCAGCTCCAGCACCACCCCCGCCTGCTGGGGACTCGTCGGCTCGATGAGGACATCGGAGCGGCCGTAGCCCGATTCGCGGTTCGAACGCACGCGGTAGCGCGGCTCGAGGTGCACGAGCAGGCCCAGCACGAATGCGTGGAACACCCGCTCGGGCGTGAGCCCACCGGTGTCGTGATAGGAGAGTGCCGTCTCGACCAGATCGGAGAGGTAGCGCCCGAAGGTATCGGCGTCGCCGAGCACCAGCGCGCGGACCATGTCATCGACGCGCGTGCTGCCGCCTCCACTCTGCTCGAGCCAGGTGGAGAACACGGTGTGATAGCTGCGTCGCACCTCGCGGTTGGGGATCGCGAGCCTCACCCACGCGCCCATGTCGTCCTCGCGCACCGCCGTGGCCTTGAGGTAGCCCGAGAACAGCAAAAAGCTCCAGAGCGCCTCGGGTCGCGCCAGCACGTCCCGCAGCACGATGCTCTCGTCGACCCGCTTCTCGATCTCGGCGCCCCGGAGGAGGTCTTCGAGGTCGCCGAAGATGCCATGGCCGTGCTGGATCATCAGGCTACGCAGCACGTCGTCCGAGCCCGTGGCCACCCAGTACGGGCGGAACACGCGGTCGGTGCTCGCGAGGAAATTGACGACCGACCACGGATTGTAGATGACACGACCGCCGAAGACGTAGCCGTTGTACCAGCTCCGCAGCTCCTCGATCGCCGTGCTTCCACCGGTCGCGCGCGCGAGCTCCTCTACCTCGTGCTCGGTGAAGCCAAAGCGGTCCGACGATTCCTCACGCAGGATGGAGTAGGCGACGAGGTTGTTGAGACCGGAGAAGATGCTCTCGCGGGAGACTCGCAGGATTCCCGTGAGCACCCCCTTGTAGACGTACGGGTTGTCCTTGAGCGCCCCCGACAACAGATTGCGCAGCAGCTCCACCACGGCATCGTGGTAGCCATGGTTGAAGGCCGCGTGGATCGGCGTGTCGTATTCGTCGAGCAGAATGACGGCGGGCTCTCCGTGGTGCGCGGCCAGGTGCTGCGTCAGCCTCGCCAGCGCGCCCCATAGCACCGTGTCGGGCACCTCCGCACGGGCCAGCCGCTCGAAGCCCTCGCGGTCGAGCGCATCGAGGGCCGGGCTGTCACGCAGATAGCCGTGCTCTTGATACGCCCTCGCCACCACGCCCGCGATGCCCTGCCGGCAGCTCTCCCAAGTAAGGGCCTTCACGTCCTTGAACGTGAGCAGCACCACCGGGTGCCGGCCGAAGCGCGCCCGGTAGCGCTCGCCTCGACCCCAGATCTCGAGGCCTTCGAATAGTCGCTCGTTGGGCTCGCTCGATCGCTCGAAGTAGTACCGCAGCGTGGTCAGGTTCAGCGTCTTGCCAAAGCGTCGTGGCCGGGAGTAGAGCATCACCTGCGCCGGTGCATCGATCACGTCGGCGATGAAGCCGGTCTTGTCGACGTAAGCAAATCCGCCTTCGCGGATCTGGCGAAAGTCGGAGGCGCCGATGGGCAGCACGGAGGTCATGGCCGCATGATCTCGGGCGCGACACTAGCACGACGCACCGGGCAGAGCACGACCCGAGCAGCTGCGGGTCCGCTACTCCGGATCGCACGCCCCCTCGCAGAACATCATCACCTCGCCCGTGCGCAGGAAGTGCTCGAGCTCGTCGATGCCCACGTCGTAGCTCCAGATCACCCCGTGCGGGTCGTCCCCTTCGCGCATCGGCACGTTGTCGAGCGGAATCGGCGGCAGCCCGAAGTCGTGCAGGATCATCGCCGAGCCCGCGTGGCCCGACTCGACCTCCTCGAGCCCGAACACCGAGGCCGGGGTGGGCGTCATCAGCGGCAGGCCGATGGTCCGCGCCATCACGAACGAGCCGTAGTTGCTGACGAGGTGGTCGCCGATCGCCACCTGCATCAATACCTCGTGTGGCATCGAGAGCTCGCCGCTGCGGATGTACTTGGAGTAGCCGGTGGGCTCGGCGCGGTCCCAGAGCAGCATCGCGGCCGTCATGATCATCTGGATGTCGCGCGGGTCGTCGTAGTTGATGCGCAGGATGTCGAAGAACGGGTCGAACAGCTCGCTGCGGAACGCCAGCAGGTTGAACGACTGCCCCGGCACACCCAGGCCCCCGCGCTCGACGTCGGTGGTGAGCGACATGTACACCGCGCCCAGGATCCCGCCCAGGCTCGCGCCGAAGAAGTAGCGCTCGTCGGGATCGATCGCGCTGCCGCCCGCGAACTGGATCACCGGCTCGTCCACGAACCCGCCGCTCATCATGCGCATGCCGAGCAGCGCGTTGACCTGGGCCTGCAGCAAGCGCGAGGGCAGCGTCTGGAAGTCCGAGAGGTCGCCGCTCGACAAGATCCCCGCGGTGGGCAGCGCATCCGGCTCGGACATGCCGATCCAGTCGAACGCGAAGATCACCAAATTGTGGGTGTTGGCGAACTCGCCGAGGTCCTCCACGTTCTCGTGGCTGCCGAACAGGCCGTGCCCGAACTGCACCAGCGCGGCCGGCTCGGTCATCGCGCTATAGGGCACCAGCACCTCGAACGGATACTCGGCGGTGCCGTTCTGCATCGGGCGGCCGTCGTCACCGAGCACGATCACGCCGCCCACGCCGGGATCATCGAGATAGAGCGGCACCTCCATGTGACCGATGATCCGCACGGCCACGTCGGTGCTCCAGTCCATGTCGACGTCGTCGAGCGTGTAGGCGGGGCCGTCCGGCCCCACGAGCTCGAGCGCCTCGTCGCGCATGCCCACGAGCCAGCTGGTGTTGTCCTCGCGGCTGGCGGTGGTGAAGTCCCACGCGAGCTGGAGCTCGTAGCGCGGCACGCCGGCGTCCTCGAGCCGCGTGAAGATGTCGCCGTAGAGGCCCCTCCGCGCCTCGACCGAGGGCTCGTTGCTGAACGCGGAGCCATCGCGCAAGTCCGCGAACGCTTGCGAGGTGAGGCTCGTGTTGCCCTCGTCGTCGACCCCCTGACGGATCCCCACGATGTAGCGCCGGTCGTCCTCGAGCCGCACGGCGGGTCGGATCATGAACGTGCGCCGCGAGGCGTCATCGGTGGTCATGTCGATGTCGACCCAGTGGGGCACGCGCTCGCCGGTCTCGGCGTCGAGCAGCACGGTGGGCGACTCGGGCATGAGCGAGATCTCGATGGAATCGGGGCGCGCGAGGCCCTCGTAGATGACGCCCGGAAGGAACGTCATGAGCGCGATGCCGGGCGAGAACCCGTCGCGGGTATTGAACGGGGTGAGCGTGGTGGTGGCGCCGTTGTTGGCCACCGGCACCATCGCCTCGGACAGCTCCACGCGCAGCCCGGTGACGGTGCCGGCCTCGGGCACGGTGAACACGTTGCTCGGAAACGGAAACCCGCAGTACTCGGGGACGATGGGATCGCACTCGAGCGTGGGCCAGGCGCCGTCCCATGGTGGGTCGTCGGGCCCGCCGGTGGTGGTGCCGCTGCTGGTCTCGTCGAGACCGTCGGTGGGATCGGAGGAATCGAAGCCCGTGCTCGTGCCGGTGATATCGGGCTCGCAGTCGTCACCGCAGGCGTCGCCGTCGACGTCGGGGTCGTTGGCGTGACCACCGTTGCAGCCCGCGAGCCCCAGCGCCAAGAGAACCGCCGCGTACGTGCGCATCCCAATCTGCATTGGGTGGTTATACACGAGCCCGCGGTGCGAGGGGTCGCCGATCGTGCCCGCGTGCGACACGGTGTCCCGGTGCGAACGATCGAAGCTCAGTCCTCCGGGTCGTCTTCCTCGGCGCGCTCTTCTTGCTGGGCGGCCGCGGCCTCTTCTTCCGCCTGCTTTCGAGCCTCGCGCTCGCGTCGATCCTCCCAGCGGCGCTGCTTGTCGCGCAGCATGCTCCAGCGCCGCACGTTGTTGGCCGGCGGCAGGCCGTGGCGGAGCCGCACCACGTTGGGCGGCTGTGCCTCGACCTCCTCGTCGCACTTGATGGTCAGCAGGTCGTCGTACTTGCCGAGCCGCTGCAGCCGCTCCCAGGCGTCGTAGGGCCCGTCCTTGGCCACTTGCTCGGGGCTCGGGATCCCATAGGTGACCTTGGAGAGCACCACCTTCTCGGGCAGCTCGCCGTCGTGCTCGAGCGCCCACTGGCGGCAGAACCAGCGCGCGTGCCATTTCTGGTACCAGCTGCCGCCGCCGCCCTCACCACCCGCGATGCGTCGGTTGATCTTGCGCTGGCGCGTGTACCAGATCCACGGCATCGGCCGCTGCGACTGGTGGTACATGTCCGTGTTCATGTCGACGGGCTCGCCGTCCTTGGGGTGCACCACCACCTGCAGGAACATGTTGGCGCGCGGCGGATTGGGGGCGAACATCTTCCAGCCCTGGGTGGTGTGCGTCATCTCGAGCCACTTGCGGAACGGATCGTGGGTGGCGGTGCGCCACGCGAAGCTGTCCTTGTCGGGCAAGAGCCAGCAGGCCACACCGACCACGTGGTAGAGCACGAGCGAGCCGATGACATAGCGGCCGAACGGACCGTAGGCCCACGGCATGCGCAGCGCGTCGGCGGGCTCGTCGGGGGCGTCCTCGGGGGGGGCGCCCGCTCGGCCGTCGTGGCGGCGCAGGGGTCCGAAGCGCGGGACCACGGGAAGGCGCTCTTGGCCGTGTGCACGGGCCTGGCGCCATGCCACGCCGGCCAGGAACGCGGCGATGCCCACGAGCGTCCAGCCGTAGGCGACCACATCGAACACCTGCAAGGGCACGCCCACGCCCGCGATGACGACGGCCAGGACGATCGCGCCGGTGGGCAGCCGGGCCGCGTCACGGTGGTGGTGCGGCAGCGTGGGATCCTCTGCGGGCAGCACCGCTACGGGGCGGCGCCACGCTGCGGGCAGGAAGGGCAGGCCCCTCGCCAGGCCACGCCGGGTGATCCCGAGGAGCATCGCCACCTCGGCACCGTTGAGGTAGCAGACGAACCCGGCCATCGCTCCGGCCTGGAACCACCCGATGTTCATCAGCAGCATCAGGTGCAGGTGGAAGATGACGCCGAGCGTGACCCACAGGCGGCGGCCCAGGAACCAGCGGCAGAACCAGTCGAGGTCGAGCGTGTACGTGCGCCCACGCAGCGTGGCGTGGAACGGGTGGCGGCGCAGCCTCCACCAGCCGAGGCCGATGATCGTCCACAGCACGACCCAGCCGCTGGCGAACACCAGCTGCACGCGCTCGAGCGTCCACCAGCTGCCCTTGGGCTGCACGAAGTGCACGGGGTAGGCCACGGTCACCACCGCGAGCGCTGCGAGCCCGAGGCCCACCCACGCGAGGTTGGCCACCCAGCGCGCGGGTCGGGACGGCCGCGGCATGTCCTCGTGCAGCACCCAGCGGGCAATGAGCCCCACCACCGCCAGCGGGAACAGGCTCTCCCATGCGTGGACCACCTGGGTGTTGACGCGGAACAGGTTGGTGCCGAGCACCGACGACAGCCACTGCGGCGGGATCCGGTAGAAGTGGTCGAGGTTGAACGCGTAGTAGAACGCGTCGCCGCTCCACCATACGCGCCCGTTCTTGACCACGCCGGTGTAGCAGTAGAGCGCGACGCACTGCAGGATGATGATCATGCGCGGCCACATCGGCACGAGCCGGTAGATCGGCTCGAGGCCGCGCGGGTACGCCTCGCTGGGGGGCGCGCCGGCGCCCTCGCCGGGCTTGCCGGGCTCGGATAGGCGCCCCTCCCTTCGCAGCCGGCGGCAGCGCAGCCAGTTGTCGACGCTGTAGGCGTGGCCGCAGCGCGAGATGCAGGCGTAGAAGAAGAAGCAGCGGTAGACGTTCTCGGTGCCCTCCCAGTACACGGTGTTGCGCAGCGTGATGCTGTGGAACAGGAACCACGCGATCCACTTGGTGTAGCGGGTCCACAGCCCCACGATGAACATCGCCATCGCCAGCTCGAACGCCCACAGGTGGATCCAGAAGAACGTGGGCGTGCTGTCGAAGAACAAGAGCGAGTACTTCGGCCCCTTGAGCCACTGCCAGAAGCCCGGCCAGCCGAAGAAGCCCACCGGATCGTCGCCGAGGCCATTGCCGTAGCCCTCGAACTGCTCGCGGGCCATCACCTCGCGGGCCACGTCGGTGACGAACAGGCCCTCGTCGGTGAAGAGATACCCGAACAGCTCCCAGAGGCCGTTGATGTTGCAGACCGTGCAGATCCCGAAGACGATGCGGAACGCCCCGAGCGAGCGGGGGTCGTCCATGCGCAGCCACAGCCGGCGCCAGCCCTCGCGGTAGCTCGCCAGGATGATCGCCGCGAATCCGGCGCACAGCAGCATCAGCCACCCCACCGTGGGGGCGAGCGCCAGCGCTTCCTCGTTGGGCACCGTCTCGGCCAAAGCCAACATCGCGCGCACTATCCACCGGGCGGCCGCGGGGGCGCAAACGGAGGCCGGCCCGGGCCGGCTGCAGATTTCGCGGGGGCGTGATCGTTTCGAGGGCGGGGGGCACAACCTGGGCAGAGACCCTCGCCGCTTACCCCTTGAAACCCTTCCGAGAGGAACCCATGCGCCGCCACAGCTCGTCCTTCGCCTCGTCGTCCCGCCTCGCTGCTGCCCTTGGGAGCCTCGCCGTGGTGTCGCTGTGCGCGACTGCCGCAATCGCAGCCGAGCCGAACGTGGTCGCACCCGCGCCCGCGCCGACGGCGACCAGCACCCAGGTGACCACGCCGGCCGGGAGCCCCTCGGTGGTGGTGGTGAACACCACGATGCCTGCGCCCGCGCCCGTGGTCGCGCCCGTGGTCGCGCCCGCGCCTGCGCCGGCGCCCGAGCCCGCCCCGCACCCGACCTGGATCGTGCCCGTGCAGCCCGCGGCCGCGCCGGCGCCCGCCATGCCGAGCCGCATCGCGGTCGACCTGCACCCGCACCCGATGGCGCTGCCCAGCCGCGAGCAGCTCGAGCACAGCCGGCGCATGGCCGAGCTCTCGCGCGCCCGCAACCTCCGGATCGGCGGCTGGGTCACGCTCGGCAGCACGTACCTGTTCTCGGCGCTCATCGGCACCGTCGCGATCGACGCGGGCAGCGATAGGATCCAGCGCTACGGCTACTGGATGACGATCCCGGTGGCGGGCCCGTTCGGCGCCGCGTTCCAGACCCGCTCGGCCACGGGCGCGCTGCTCACCACCACGCTCGGCATCGCCCAGGCCGCGGGCCTCGGCATGGCGATCGTGGGCGGAGCGCGGCACCGCCGGCTCAAGCGCGAGCTGACGTTCACCGCGATGCCGACGCGTGGGGGCGGGCACGTGGGGCTGTCGATGCGGTTCTGAGTTGCCGGCTCGCGAGCGCTCGAAGTCGCCGCGGCTCGGGTCTACTCGACCTCGAGCCGCAGGTGCGCCTCGATGTGCACGTGATCCCCGTGCCCATTGGGGTCGTTGATCGGCGAGAGCGGGGTGCGGAACGCCTCGTTCGCATCGAACGCAGCGACCACCGCGGCGAGCCGCGGGTCGCTGGCGAAGTCCTTCTCGACCACCGCGATCGTGCCGTCGTCGAATTCGAATTCCCACACGTCCATCGCCAGGCCAATCGCGTGGCGGCTCAGGATCTTGAGGGTGCGGCCGTTCTTGCGGACGTTGCGATAGTCGTGCAGCGCACGGAAGCGAAGCGCGCGCACGCCGAGCTCGCGCAGCGCGGGCGCGACGTCGTGGAGCGCGAGCGCGAGCTGACAGTCCATGCGGTGCGGCCCCTTGCCGCGCAGCGGCACCAGCGAGAGCTCGCCGATCGTGAGCGTGGGCAGCACGATCGGTGTGTTGATCTTGAGCGCGGGCGCGGCCTTCTCGTGCTCGATGCCGGCGGCCGTGAGCGCCTCGAGGCAGCGCGTGCCCTCGGCCTTCATCGTCGCCGAGGGCGGCCAGGTCCAGCCGCGCGGCATGTTGGGCTTCTTCTTGGGCGTGCTGCCGGCCATGCCGACGAGCAGCACGGGCAAGAGCGCGAGTACGAGGCGGAGCCTGGGCATCGAGGGCAGCGGAGGATACCAGGCGATCGCAGGCCCGCGGGCGCGCCGACGGCGGCCCGAGCTACGCGCCGTCGGGGCGCCCGTCGAGGAACCATTGCTCCAGCACCGCGCGATCGTCGTCGGGAATCGCGGGGCAGCTCCCCGGCGGCATGCCCTGCGTGACCAACACCGCCTCCTCCATCAGCTCGCCGAGCGTGGTGCCGTCCACCGAGCGGGAGAAATCGCCGTAGTCGAGCCACAGCGTGTCGACCGGGGGCAAGAGCGCGGGGTACTCGACGTTGAGCGTGCGATCCGTGAGCGTGTGGCAGCCGCAGCGCTCCTCGAGGATCGTGCCCACGATGAGCGGGATCTTGCCGGCCTCGTCGCCCTTGTCGAGCGGATCGGAGACGACGCCGTTCGTCACCGCTTCCACGCTACATGCCGGGTGCGAGGGACCGTCGCCCGTGTTGGTGGTAGGGCTGGGATTGGTGGGGTCCGGCTCGGCGGTGCTCGAGCCCGTCGTGTCGTCACCGGTGTCCCCGCTCGAGCTCGCTGCGGTCGGGCCGGTGCTCGTGAGCCCGCTTCCCTCCTCGCCTTCGGATCCCGAGGGCCCGTAGCCGGCGATCCACGCGAGGATCGCGTTGACGTGCTCCACGTCATCGGGCTCGAGGCCATCCTGGGGCATGCGATCGTGCCGCCGCACCGCTCCCGCCGGCAGCTGTGCGTCGGGCAGGAGCTTGATCGCGAGGTAGCTCCGGCCGAGCTCCCCGAGGGTCACCAGCGGCAGCTCGCTCTGCGTCGAGTCGCCGCCCACGATGCGCACGCTGTCCCCCGCCTCGAGCGAGAGCCCCTCTGCACGCGAGCCGGCGTCGTGGCACCCATCGGCCACGCAGGACGCATCGAACGCGCGTTGCACCGCCTCGGGGATCTCCACCGGCGCGGGGTCACCCTCGGCGGCACAGGCCAGAGTGGCCGACGCGGCCGCGGCGAGCAGGCATCGGACCAGCGAGCGCATCCCGATCTCGCCGAGCTCTAGCGTCGCCGACCGGCGCTCATCAGCCGTCCAGGGTCCACCCCGTCCACGTACTCGCGGATCGCCACGTAGGCCACCGGCACCAGCACGCTCTCGTAGGCCGCGAGGCCGGTGGCCAGCACCAGGCCCACCGGGATCGAGATGAAGAGCGGGAGGTAGTTGACCACGAACATCACGCCCTGGACCACCAGCACGGGCAAGAGGAACGCCAAGAACATGGGGAAGCTGTTGGGCCAGCCGAGCGCCCACGCGCGGCGCAGCGCCTCGGCGGGGGGCAGCTGCTCGACCACGATCACCGGCACCACGAGCGAGAAGCTGGTGATCACCCGCAGCGTGACCACCACGAGCGCGACGAAGCCGGCGAACCGCACCATCACCACCACCACCAGCCAGGGCACGAATGCGGTGAGCTTGACGAGCACGAGCTCCAGCACCACCGTCATCACGATCGTCACGGCGGCGATCCCGAGCACGGCGAGGCCCGAGACGACGAGATCGCCCATGCGCGCGAGACCGCGGCGCAGGAACTCCGCGTGCAGACCGTGGCGCTGGGTATGCACCTCGATGGCCGAGCCCACGAGCGGCGTCTGCAAGAGCAGCGCGAGCGCCCAGCCGAGCACCAGCAGCACCACCATCGTGCCGGGGTGCGTCACGCCGGCGATGCCCACGGCGCCGAACAGCGCGTTCTCGGCCAGGCCCAGGGCGACGAGCGCGAACGAGAACAGCCCCGAGAGCACCACGCTCGCCAGCATCACGCCCAGCACCTGCAGCGGGCGCGCGAGGATCAGCTCGAAGCCGCCGGCGATCACGTAGACGGCGTCGATCGAGCTGCCGGGGTGCGGGATGAAGCGGTCGTCGGCGGGCAAGCCCGCGGGGGCGGCCGACGGCTTGCGGCGACGCGGGGCGGCAGGCGTTTGGGCGGTGCGCTCCATCGCGAGCATGATGACGCGAAAGCGGGGCGGTGGACAGCGCTGGCGCGCGGCTCACATGGGCACGGCGCACACGCCCACGAGCTCGAGCCCCATGGGCGCCTCTCCGGGCGCGTAGACCGGTACGCAGGCCTGCGTCGGGGCGAGGGCGGCACACTGGGCGTCGGCGCCGGGATCGCCGAGGTCGCAGAGGTCCGTGCAGCAGCTCGCGGCCTCGCAGGCGCCGAGCGAGCCCCCGGGCACGCAGAGCTGCGAGGGCAGGCACGTCGCGTCCTCGCAGTGCTGCGACGAGCCCTCGACGTGGCCGCCCACCAGCGGCAGGCAGTAGAAGCCACCATCGCCCTGCGTGAGGCGGCAGGCCTCGCCGTCGGGGCACGGGTCGTCCTGCAGCGGATCGCAGGGGGTGACGCACACGGGTACGTTGCCGTCGTTGAACCCCATGCACAGCGCCGGGTCGTCGCAGATCTGACTCGGCCTGCGCAGCGCGTCGCAGAACGCGATGCAGGTGCCCTGCAGGGTCTCGGGATCGACGCCCCAGCACATCGAGCCGAGCTCGCAGTCGTCGACGCCCGACACCGCGCTGCCCTCGACGGTACAGGTGCCCCCCGGCGGTACGGGATCGGGGGCGACCGGCGAGCAACGAGACGAGTTCCACACCTCGCCGCCGTCGTTGGCCCAGGGCATGCATTTTTCGCCCACGGCGCAGTCCTGGGCCAACAGGTCGCAGTCGAACAGGCACCGCGGGGAGAAGCCGCTGGGCACCGAGCCTCCTTGCACGCACACGAAGTCACCGGGCAGGAGGAACAGCACGCCGCTCTCCGAGGACGAGCCCGAGTCGGAGTCGACCCCGGTGAGCGACGTACCCGAGGTCGACGTGAGGCCGGGACTGGTGGTGATGGGCTCGGTGGTCGAGGTGATCGAGGTGGTCGAGCCCGCCCCGCTCTCCGTGGGAGGATCGACCGTGGGCCCGCAGGCGGCGAGGAGCGCCACGAGCCAGCTGGTGCGCGCGAGGGGGTGGGCGTGCATGGCGTCAATCATAGCGGCAAATCAGCCAGTAGCCCGCACCGGTGAGCGGCGTGGCCTTGGCGAGATCCCGGACGGGCGCGAGCGACAGCTCGCAGATGTCGCTGTACTCGGCGTTCGCGATCGACACGCCGTCGATGCCCTCGGTGGACCACTCCTGCTCCATGTTCTGGTTGGCGATGAACTTGTGCACGGGTGGGTCGGAGTCGCCCTTGGAGCGGGACACGCCGACGTAGAGCGCCGCGTAGCACAGCGGGCCCCACGACAGGATGTACGCCACGGGCGTCTGGTTGGCCTCGGCGCCCTCGAAGCCGCCCAGCGCCTCGCGCCAGAACGCATCGTCGAGCGAGGGGAAGTCGGAGAGCAGCCCCTGGACCTGCTTGGGGTCCACCGGGCTCGGCTCCCAGTCGTTGGCCTCGGTGGTCGCCACGGCGCGGCCGAGCACGAACTGCGCCTGGATCTCGCTGTCGGGGCTCGTGGTGGTGTCGCCGGGGACGTAGAGCGTGAGGTCGAGGCCGCGGGCCCGCAGCGCGGTCATCAGGGCCTGCTCGAGCGCCTCCACCCGCTCGGGCAGGAGCGCGAAGCAGTCGAAGCCGATGCGGTAGCCCACCACGATCGCAGCGGTCGTGTCCTCGGCGTAGAGCGAGCCGCTCGGGCAGTACGGCTCCACCAGCGCCTGCGGGGCGCCCGGCTCGGGCATCCACCACGGGTAGTTGCCGGCGATGAAGCACAGCGAGCCCCGGCCCGGCGCATTGGGCAAGAGCTCGCTCGCGACCTGGAGCACCGGATCGGAGGTCGTCCTCGCGTTGCGATGGCCGGTGTCGCGCCACGCGGGGCGCGGGCCCACGAACGAGGCCAGCTGCAGCTCGCGCCAGCTCGCATCGGCGTCGAACGGTACGAGCTCGAGCGTACGCTCTTCGAGCACGGGCACGTCGTCGCGGGGCTCGAGGTCCTCGTCGTCGAGGTTCTCCCGCGTGATGATGCGCGTGATGAAGATGCCGGGCTGATCGTCCCAGTTGGTGGTCTTGGACAGGCGTCCGAACACCGCCACCGCCATGCCGTCTTCATCCTCGGGCCACTCGGTGGGCACGTACGTGAACAGGTGCGATGCGCCCGACGGCCAGTCGTAGGCGCCCACGCCACGCGGAACCCCGCCCCACTTCTGTAGCGTGCCCGTGGGCGGTGGCTCGTCGCGCACCACGATCCGGCGCGAGCGAGCGATGGCCTGCGGCCACGGCACCGGCAGGTAGTCGTCGTGCTCGCGCTGCACGAAGCCGCCGCCCTCGAACACGAACAGCTGCGAGCTCGGGCGCGAGAACGGCACGCTCCAGGAGCTGACCTGCAGCACGAACGCCCCCGGCGGTCGCTCGGCGGGCGGTCCGGCGTCGTTCCATGCGGGCTCGCCCCCGAGGTAGCACGCGGACGCGTAGGGCTCGTCGGTGTCGTCGAGCGGCTCGAGCACGAGCGTGGTGCCGCGCATGTCCTCGGTGAGCGTGTCGGCCACGAAGTCGGGCGGCGGCTCGGTCACGGGGTGTGCATCGACGTCGGCCTGTGAGAGCCACACCACGGTGATGCCCTCGGATGCGTCGACGTCCTGCTCGTAGTACGACTCCACGAACACCGACACCGCGCGCATGCCCTTGGCGCTGGGGACCGGCAGCTCGATGCCCTCGAGGTCGACGGTGAACGCGTGCTGCATGCAGCGCCCGCGGTGCCGGGGCCAGCGCTCGCTGGGCAGGCCGATCGCGGGGCCTCCGATGCGATGCAGGGCCGTCGGGGGTTCGTCCTCGTCGGGCGTGGTGGTCGAGATCGAGTAGCGCGCCATCGCGGGGCAACGGTAGCGCCGATGGGCGTGGCGCCGCCATGGCCGGTGTTACGCTCCCGATGCACGCGATGCGACGAGCCGACCGACCGAGGAGCCCGGATCGACCGGGGTGGAGCACCGCGTCGCGGATGATCGGGGGCGACGGACCGTGGCAGTGCTGGGTGGCCGCGATCGCGGTGCTGGGTGCGTGCGGTGGCGGGACGGACGCCGCGCGCGGTGGCGTGGGGCCTGGTCGCGCCGGCGCAGGACCGACGGTGATGGAGCGAGCGGGCGAGCACGAGCGCGGAGAGCGGCTCACGAGGCACGGACGCACGAAGGCGTCGGTACGGGTGGCGACGTTCAACGCTTCGCTCGTGCGAGCGAGCGAGGGCGAGCTGCTCGCAGATCTCGAAGGTGGGGACGATCCGCAGGCCAAGTCCGTGGCAGCGATCCTCCAGCGCGTGCGTCCCGACGTGCTGCTCTTGCTCGAGGTCGATCGCGATCCCGAGGCGCTCGCGCGGCTCGAGCAGCAGTACCTCGCGGTGCCGCAGCCGGGTGGCGGCGAGGGGCTCGTGTATGCGCACCGGTTCGTGCCCGCCACCAACACCGGCGTGGCCTCGGGCCTCGATCTCGACCGTGATGGCCGCTCCAACGGACCGGGCGATGCGCTGGGCTACGGGGCGTTCCCGGGCCAGTACGGCATGGTGGTGCTGTCGCGGTATCCGATCGACGTCGATGGGATCCGCTGCTTCGGCGAGCTGCGCTGGCGTGATATCTCGGGGGCGCGCCTGCCGGACGACCCGGACACGATCCCGCCCGCCGACTGGTACTCGTGCGCTGCATTGCAGGAGCTGCCGCTCTCGTCCAAGAACCACTGCATGGTGCCGATTCGCGTGGACGAGCGACCGCTGTACCTCTTGGCCTCGCACCCCGTGCCGCCCGTGTTCGACGGGCCCGAGGATCGCAACGGCCTGCGCAACCACGACGAGATCCGACTGTGGGCGCAGCTTCTCGACGGCGCGCCGGGGCTGCCGGTGATCGTCGAGCCCGACGCGCGCTTCGTGATCGCGGGGGACCTCAACGCCGATCCGCACGACGGCGACTCCACCGACGATCCGATCGGTCGCTTCCTCCTCGATCACTCCAAGGTGGACGCAACGGTGGTGCCGAGCTCGCGCGGTGCCGAGGCGGCGGCGGAGCGTGACGGCGGTGCCAATGCCTCGCACGTGGGCCCGGCGCGCAACGACACGGCGGACTTTCCCGACGCCGAGGGCGGTCCCGGCAATCTGCGCACGGACTACGTGCTGCCGTCACGCACGCTCGAGGTGGTGGACGCCGGCGTGTTCTGGCCCGCACCGGGCGAGCCGGGGGCGGAGCTGGTGGGGTGCTCGGATCACCGGCTGGTGTGGCTCGACGTGCGCTGACGCCGGCGACGACCACGAAGCCCGAGGCCGAGCGCACCGAAGGCCCACCATGCCCCGCTCGCGCCATGGCCTGCTCTGACGGCTCCTTGACGGCACCCGCAGCCGTCACCGGCTTGCACGTCCTGCTCCATCGCCTCGCCATCGTCGCTGCTCGTGGAGCCGAAGGTGTCGAGCGGCACGTTGCCGGCGTCGGTGGTCGCGGGCATCGCTCCGCTCGTGCTCTCACCGAGGCCGCTGCTCCCCCCACCGCTCGTCTCGTCGAGCCCACCCGTGGTCCCGTCGCCGATCGGCCCCAGGTCGCCGCCTCCGGGCTCGCCGGGCCCGAGCTCCACCGTGCTCTCCACCAGCTCGGTGATCGCCGCCACCACCTCCTCGCCGGTGGGCACGATGTTCGACGGCGGCAGGTCGAAGCCCTGCTCGGTCTCGGGCCCCGGGCGCAGCTCCACCGACACCGCATAGATGCCCCGCGTGCCGTAGGCCCAGTCGCCCGCGTTGCCGGAGGCGGGGTAGAGCTCGGCGGATTGCAGCGGCAGGTAGAACACGTCGTGCTGCGACGTCATCACGTCGGCGATGTCGGCGGCCAGGCCCGCGAACAGCTCGTCGTCGTCGGAGTCGACCACGTCGTAGCCCCACGGGAACAGCACGAGCTGGCCGAAGCTGTGCACGTCGAGCAGCGCGATCACCCGCGGATCGGCCTCGATGAAGTCCCGCATGGCCACCGGCTCGGGCTCGCTGAACGGCCCCGCGCCGCGGTAGTTCTCGGCGGCTGGATCGGCGCTGGCCCCCTCGCCACCCCACGCCACCGACCAATTGCGGTTGGTGTCCACGCCCAGGCCGTCGCGCCGGTTCTTACGCCAGAAGCGCTCCACCTCCCACGAGTACACGTAGCCGTCGGGGTTGGCCACCGGCACCACCACCAGCTCGACCTCGTCGAGCAGCACATCGAGCGCGGTGCCCTCGGCCGTGGTGGCGAATTGCTCGGCTGCGAACACGGTGGAGGAGACCGAGATCCACTCGCGCGCGTGCTGGCAGCCCTGCACCACCACCACCGGACGATCACCGGCGCCACCGGGGTTGGTGATGCGAACGCCTCGGATGAGCCGTCCCTCGAGCGACTCACCAAGGTCCACGTGGCTCACCCGCTCGGGTCGTGCGGCGACCAGCGCCGCGAGCCGGGCGAGCACGGCATCGAAGCTGCGGTAGTCGGCGTAGAAGGCCGGGTCGAGGCCGCCGAGCACCGGCGGCGCGGCCAAGAGGCGCGCGCGCTCGGCCTCGACCCGTGGGCCGAGATCGGGGTCGACCACCACGTAGTCGAGCCCCGAGACGTCGAGCAACGCACGCTGCTGCAGCGTGACCCGTGCGAGCACGCTCGGCTCCGCGGCGCCGTGCGTCCACACGTCGAGCCCCAGCGCCTCGAGCTCGGCGGGCTGGCCCGTCACTCGCACCAGCGCATCGCCATGGTGGCTGCGCGGGGCCGCGCTCGCCGTCGCGCTCGCCCCCACCACGAGCGAGCCGATCGCGAGCACGCAGCAGCCACGGTGAATCCCCTGCACGACGTGCCACGGTAGCATGCGAAGCGGGCCAGGCGAGCTCGAATCAGCCATCGTCGCCCGCGCGCGCCCAGTCGGGTAGCGGGGCCCGCAGCTCGATCGGCTCGCCGGTGCGCGGGTGAGCGAAACGAAGGCGATCGGCGTGCAGATACAGCCGCGACGGGCCCTCGTCGTCCTCGTGCTCGCGTTCGTGCTCGCCCTCGGTTGGGGGCGTGCTCTCGCCGTACTTGCGATCTCCCAGCACCGGGAACCCGAGGGTCTGCGCGTGCACGCGGATCTGGTGGGTACGGCCGGTCTCGAGCACCACGTCGAGCAACGCCGCTGGACACCCGTCGACGTCGCGCTGCACCGGCTCGAGCCGCCGCAGCAGGGTCGTGGCGGTGCGTGCCCGTGGCTCGCCACCGCGTGCCACGCGGACGCGGCCGTGCGAGAGCTCGATCAGCGGAGCGTCGCAGCGCAGCTCCGCGGGCGGATCGCCGACCACCCGCACCCGGTAGCGCCGCTCGATGCGGTGCTCGACGAACAGCCGGTGCATGCTCGCATTGACCACGCTGCGCACGGTCAGCAGCACCAGCCCCGATGCGCCCTGGTCGAGTCGGTGCACCACGCCCACGTACGGTCGCAGCACCCCCTCCTGCTCGAGTCGGCGGCGCAGCGCCTCCGCCAGGGTCCCGCGCGCGCTGTCGCGGGTCTGGGCCACGGGCACGCCAGGGGGCTTGTCGAGCACCACGAACTCGGGATCGCGATGCACGATGTGCACGAGCTCTGGCGCCAGCTCCTCCTTGCGCAGCGCCTCGGGGTACACCGTCACGCGCTCGCCGGTCTTCACCCGCAGCGTGGGCAGCCGCACCCGCAGGTGTCCCACGTACACCGCTCCGCCCCTCACCAGCGCCTTGGCGTCGCCCTGGCTCACCCCGGGCAGCCGGCGTGCGACCAGGTGGGATAGTAGGGTGTCGTCCTCGGACTCGACCACGCGGAAGCGGACGGGGCGGCTCATCAGCTTCGCTGCTCCCGGAGCTGCTCGGCGAGCTCGCGCAGCTCGATCTCGGTCAGGGCGTAGCTCTCGCCGCAGTAATTGCAGCGCACGTCGGTGCCACCGCGCTCATCCGCCAGTGCGTCGATGTCCTCGGCCCCCAGCGTGGAGACCACCGCCAGCGCTCGCTGCGGTCCGCACTCGCATGCGAAGCGCAGCTCCGTGGGTGCCTCCATCACGTGGAATTCCTCGCCGCCGAGCGAGAAGCCCACGAGCTCCTCGGGGCTCCGGTCGTGCCGCAGCACATCCGCTATGCCATCGCCGCCGAGCTGGCCGCGCAGTCGATCGAGGCGCTCGGGCTCCGAGCCCGGAAACGTCTGGGCGAGCACGCCGGCCGCTCGCTCCACCTCACCGTCGGGTCCCACCGCCACATGGCAGCGCAGCACCGACGGCAGCTGCTCGCTGTCGCCGAGGTAGCGCTCGAGGTCCTCGTCGAGCTCGCCCGAGCGCAGCTCCACCACGCCCTGGTAGCTGTTCTCGAGCCCGAGATCGCGGGTAACGGTGATGTGCCCGGACCCCACCATCGGGCCCAGGCAGGCGCGCCCCGGCCCTGTTCGCACATGCAGCTTGGCCGCGCGCTCGGACAAGAAGCACCCGCGCACCCGCCCGTCGCCGCGAGCATCCACGAGCACGCGGCCGAGTGGGCCGTCTGCGTGCATCGCGATGCGCACCCGCTCGTCGTCGCGCTTGGTGAGCGTGGTGAGCAGGCACCCCGCGGTGAGCCCCCGCCCCAGCAGCACCGCCGCGGCGCTGCGCAGCCCATGGCGGCGCGCCGCTTCGCGCACGAGCCCGGTGGTGACGGCCGCCACCACGCGAATGGCCTTGTCGGCATCGAGGGCTCGCAGAAGGCGATCCATCCAACGGACCTTACCCCTCCTGCAACGATCCGGGCAGGGCCATCCCTGCCGCCGTCCGCGCACGAGCTTTTTTCCCGATCTGGACGGGAGAGCCCTAGAATTGCCGCCCATGACCTCCTGGACTCGCCTGACGCTTCCCTTCTCCGTGATCCTGCTGCTCGCGTGCAACCCCACGCCCGACGAGGTGGTGTCGACGTCCGATGCGGGCACGTCGAGCTCGACGTCGGCAGGGCCGGGGCCCACCACGCCTGGCACCACCATGCCGGGCGAGGACACCGTGGGCACGATGGACGCCACGGGGATGGAGACCACGATGGGCACCGTCGACACCACGGTCGGCGTGTCGGCCACCGAGAGCACGACCGCCGAGTCCTCGACGAGCGGCAGCAGCAGCGAGAGCAGCAGTGAGAGCAGCAGCAGCGGGTCGATTCCCGAGTGCATGGACGAGATGTGCCCCAACAACCAGCTCTGCGGAGAGCTGGGCACGTGCGTGGATGCCTGCGGCGGCGCGTGGGGCGATGGAACGTACGCGAACTGCATCAATGCCTACGGTGGCTTCGACACCGCGGACCTGTGCGGCCCCGATCACCTCTGCATCTACGATGACGATCCGATCAGCGGTGCCACGTGCTCGCCGCAGGCCTGTGTCGACGCGTGCGACTGTCCCCCACCGGCAGGCACGGGCGACGCCACGGTGACGTGCGCCAACATCACCGGGATGGACGATGGTGGGATCACCGATTGCTACCTGAGCTGCGGCGACGGCGAGATATGTCCGACGGGGATGAGCTGCTTTGCCGGCTACTTGTGCCTGACACCCGTGCCGGGCGACGTCCCGGTCTACGGCAACTGCGAGGGCCTCGTCCCCGACTGTGCCGCGCCGGGTTTCTGCTGGGTCGGGGCTGGCGGCGAGTCGGTGTGCGAGCAGGACTGCCTGGGCGCGGGTGACTGCCCTGCGGGGCCGCCCACCGGGGCGGCGGTCGTGAGCTGCGGCTATGTCAACCCGGCCAACAGCGGCCAAGAGTGCTACCTCGACTGCGGAGGCGGACAGGCCTGTCCCGACGGGATGAGCTGCTTCGGCTCGGTCTGCGCGTTCCCGTGACGCACTTCGTCCGTATCGATCTGCAACGAGATGGGCAGACACGAGCCCCCGACCGTGCTCGCGGACGATGGGGTTCGTGGCCGCCGAGCCAGGCGGTTCTTGCTCGCCCGCCTCGGCGACGAGGAAGCTGGTACGCTGCACAGTGCTGGAAATGCGCTCGCGTCGCGTCATCTCCTTGGTCCTGGTTGGCACGAGCGTAGCGTGCGTCGGTGCACCGCCACCGCCGCCGGGCAATGACGGATCGGACACCAGCACCACGAGCACCACGAGCGCAGTCGACACGACGGGGCTCGTCCCCGTCACGACGGCCCAGGTCGACACGAGTGCGACCGCCGGGGGAACCGGGACGAGCACCGGCGGCAGCGATACGACCATGGGTGTGCTCTCGAGTAGCAGCGGCACGACGATGGGCATCGAACCGACGAGCAGTAGCGGCGAGAGCAGCAGCGGCGGGAGCAGCAGCAGCGGGTCGATTCCCGAGTGCATGGACGAGATGTGCCCCAACAACCAGCTCTGCGGCGAGCTGGGCACGTGCGTGGATGCATGCGGCGGTGCGTGGGGGGATGGAACGTACGCGAACTGTATCAACGCCTACGGTGCCTTCGACACCGCGGGCCTGTGCGGCCTCGATCACCTCTGCATCTACGATGCCGATCCGATCAGCGGTGTCACGTGCTCGCCGCAGGCCTGTGTCGACGCGTGCGACTGTCCCGCGCCGGCGGGCACGGGCGACGCCACGGTGACGTGCGCCAACATCACCGGGATGGGCGATGGTGGGATCAACGATTGCTACCTGAGCTGCGGCGACGGCGAGACGTGTCCGACGGGGATGAGCTGCTTTGCCGGCTTCTTGTGCATGACGCCCGTGCCGGCCAACGTCCCGCTCTACGGCAACTGCGAGGGCCTCGTCCCCGACTGTGCCGTGCCGGCGTTCTGCTGGGTCGGGGCTGGCGGCGAGTCGGTGTGCGAGCAGGACTGCGTGAGCGCGGGTGACTGCCCTGCGGGGCCGCCCACCGGGGCGGCGATCGTGAGCTGCGGCTATGTCGACCCGGCCAACCCCGGTCAAGAGTGCTACCTCGACTGCGGAGGCGGACAGGCCTGTCCCGACGGGATGAGCTGCTTCGGCCCGGTCTGCGCGTTCCCGTGATGCGTGGCCTCGGCCAACGATGTCATCGAGCGCGCGGCTCGACCGCCGCTGAATGCTCCTGCGGTAGGCAAGAGCGCAGCCACCGCTCTGCATTGCCCGCCATGATCGCAGCGAGCGGCTCCCCCGTCAGCGCCAGGCCCCGATACTCGCCGAGCTGCAGGCTCGCTTCGCTCTCTCCGTTGCGCCAGAACTCGAAGCGCTCCTGCTCGAGCAGCCCGAGGTTCGCCGCGATCTGTCGGTCCCACTCCAGCCGCGTGGCCGAGGCACCCCCCGCCGCCGAGAGTGTGACCAGATCCGACCCGAACAAGAAAGCCTCCGGTCGAGCGAGGATCAAGCCGCGCAGTCGCTCGCGCTCGCGCTCGAGGTTGGTGAAGCCGTCGACCCCCGGCTGCCCCGGACCGTGGCTCGTGTCCACGCGCAGGCGAGGATGGGCCTCGAGCAGTCGCTCGAGTCGGTCGAGATCGGTTCGACTCCCGCACAGGTGGGGGCAGACCAGCTCGAGCGCGGGATGAGCCCGGAGCAGCCCTTCGAGCTCGTCCTCGTAGCGGAAGGTGTTGACGTGGATCAGCACCGGGGTTGCGCGCTGCTCGAGCGCCGCGAAGAACCGGTCGTGTGCGGGGTCGTCGAGCGGCCGTTGGCGTAGATCGTGGTGGCCCGCGTAGATCTTGACCCCGCAGGCGCCTCGTTCCAGCCACACCTCGAGCTCCTCGATCGTGACCTCCGCCGGCTCGACGGTGATGAAGGGCAGCAGGCGATCGCGATGCCGCTCGGTCGCGGCCAACAGACGGTCGTTGGCCGCGCGCCACCCCGCGAAGCGGTCCTCGCCGCCGGAGGGATGCGCCGGATCGAGGTGCGGCGAGGCCATCACGACCGCACGCCCGATCGCGTGGCGATCGAGCGCAGCGAGCAGCTCGTCCGTGGCGTCTTCCACCAGATGCATGTGGACGTCGATCCGCTCGCGTGCGACCGCGGGCCCAGGGGTCGAAGCGACCGCGGGCTCGACCCGCGGAGCGGGGGGTACGGGCTGCGGGCAGCCGGCCACCAGCAGCATGGTCGCGATGCTCCCGGCCCTCGCGAGCCGGTAGGCCTTGTCTTCCAGCTCGGGTGGGCTCAGCACTCGCACTCGTCTTCACCGTCGTAGTGGTAGACTTCGAAGAAGACCATGTAGCTGTAGGCCGCGGTGGGAGTGGGACTGTAGATGTGAAGCAGAAGATCGCCCGAATAGGCGTCACCAGAGCCGCCCCCACTGATCGCCCCGTCCGCCGAGATCCCTTCTTCGAGGAGCACGAGCGTGTCGGCGTCGTAGACCGCTATGGCCACGGTGTTCTCGGGCGCCTCCGGCAAGGGATCATCGCAGCACACGCTGCTGCCCGCCACGATGATCTCGTACTCCAAATCGTTGAGGTCGTGCATCTCTCCGTCGGTATCGTGCAGGTACCAGTCGCTCTCACCCGGGCACAGGTATGCTTGGAGCCCATAGAGATAATAATCGGGGCGAGTCATCAAGACGGTCTCCATGAGGTTGTTGGGCTCCCACTCATCGTTGAGCTCGCAGCTCTCTCCAGTCTCGTCGGCGCTCACTCCGGTAGAGCCGGTGGTGCTCGCTCCGGTGTCGCTGGTGACGCCTGGTCCGGTGTCGCTGGTGGTGCCTGGCTCCGTAGCGCCGGTGGTGCTTGGTCCCGTAATGCTGGTGTTGCCTGGTCCCGTATGGTCGAGGCTGCCGGTGTCTACCGCGGGTTTGCCGTCGTCGCCATTGCCGGTGCTCGGCGGCGAGCCAGTGGTTGGGTCCGTCTCGGTGGGGAGCAGCTCGCGCGAGCCGCACCCGAGTGGAGTCGAGACCATGGCTGCGACCAAGCCCAAGCCCAGCCAGTGGGGGATCGCTGCGCTACGGTTGGCCTCGATCGCGATGATTGGCATGCTTTCTTAGTGATCGCAGCGGAGGATTTGCTTAAGCTCTCTTCATGAGCCGCCTTACATGAGCCGCACGGACGGACGCGTTCCGGCTAGCATTCGCACTCGTCCTCGCCGCTGTGGTCGTACATATCGATGTCGAGCGTGTAGGCGAAGGTCGCGGCGGGGGAGGGACCGTAGACGCGAATCAGCAGATCATGCGAATAGGCCGCACCCGAACCATTGATGCCGACCCGCCCGTCCGGCTGCACCTCGGCTTCCAAGAGCACGAGCGTGCCGGCGTCGTAGACCTCTATGGTCATGGTGTTCTCGGGCGCGTCCGGCAAGAAGGGGTCTTCGCACGGCTCACCGCACAAGCTGCTGCCCGCCGCGATGGCGTCGAGCTCGAATTCGTAGAAGTCGTACATCAGGGAGTCCACTTCGAACCGGTACCAGTCGCTCTCGCCCGAGCATAGGAATGCCTCGAGCCAGGCACCCGAGGCGCCGCCCCCACCAAGCATCGAGGGGGCTTCCGGGGCATCGTTGGGCTCCCACGCATCGACCTCGCACTCGAGCTCGCCGGTGCTGCCCGCTGCGGTATCGCCGGTGCTGCTCGCTGCGGTATCGCCGGTGCTGCTCGCTGCGGTATCGCCGGTGCTGCCCGCTGCGGTATCGCCGGTGCTGCTCGCTGCGGTATCGCCGGTGCTGCCCGCTGCGGCGTTGCTGGTGCTGCCTGCTTCGGCATTGCCGGTGTCGCCGGGGCCCGAGTGGCCGAGGCCACCGCTGCCCCCGGCGGGTCCGTCGCCATCTCCATTGCCGGTGCTCGGCGACGAGCCCGTGGTGGGGTCCGTCTCGGCAGGGAGCAGCTCGCGCGAGCCGCACCCGAGCGGAGTCGACACGATGGCCGCGACCACGAAGAAACCCAGCCGACGGGGCAGCCTCCGCAGGCCTTCGCGACCGGATTGCGGCGTTCGCGCAATCTGGAGCATGCCAGCCAATGCCGCAGTCTGATTGCACCCGGCCGGTGTTGCTACGCGGCGATCGGCCTCGATCTCGATGATTGGCATGCTGCTTCCTTCGAGCGCGCCTGCGTACCGTGCACGACGCCTCGAAGGGATAATGCTCGTCAGTGGACGAATCGGACGGCGTTCCAAAATTCTTTCGCGCCCTCCTCACCACCGCCACCGCCACCGTCGTCGGGTCCTTCCTCGACCCGCGACTCGACCCCGCGACTCGACGCGCGCGCGCCCGTGCTAGCATTCGGCCCATGCATTGGCGTGTCGCTTGCTCGTCGTCCGTATTGGCCCTCACCCTCTCCGCCTGCGGCGACGATGCGGTGGGGGCTGTAGACTCCACCGGCTCCGGCACCGCAGCGGGCTCCACGGGGAGCAGCGAGACCGCGGTGCCCGACGAGACCGCGACCCCCGATCCCACCGCGGGCGCGAGCGAGAGCTCCTCGGGCGCCCAGCCGGAGCCGTGCCTGCGCAACGACGACTGCGAGGACGACAACCCCTGCGCCGAGGACGAGTGCAACTCTGGCGTGTGCGAGGTGGGCGACCCGGTGGTCTCGGGTGAGTGCCGACCCGTCATCGACGTGGAGTACCCGCCGCGCGCGGCCACGCTCGAGGGCGACTCGCCGGTGGTGACCGTGGTGGGCAGCGTGAGCAGCGGGGCCGGCCCCATCACCTCGCTGACCGTCAACGGCGAGAGTGTGACAGTGGCGGCCGACGGCAGCTTCTCCCACGACGTGACCGCGCAGGTCGGCGGCAACACCCTGGTGATCGAGGCCGTCGATGCGCTCGAGGTCACCCGCGATCGCGTGCAATCGTTCCTGTGGTCGCCGAGCTACCGGCTGCCCACCGCGCCCCCGCAGGGCCTCGCCGACGAGGGCCTGGGCGTGTATCTCGATCAAGAGACGCTCGACGACGGCAACCACGCGCTGCCGGTCGACGACGTGGCCACGCTGCTCACGCTCGCGCTCGAGAGCTACGACATCGAGCAGTTCATCAACCCCGGCACTCCGATCGCCTCGTACGGGGGCTACAACATCTACCTCATCACGCTGCAGTACGGCAACGCCGACGTCACGCTCGACGCCATCGACGGGGGCATCGAGCTCAACGGCTATCTCTACGACATCACCGGCGACCTCGTGTTCGACTGCACGACCCCCGTCTGCCAGCTCGCGGGTGGCGACGGCACCGGCGACATCGCCATCGACTACATCCAGGTCACCTCCGACCTCTTGATCTCGGTCAATGCCCAGCACCAGCTGGTGGTGGATTCGAGCAATACCCAGACCAATGTGGTGAACCTCGACATCACCTCCAACAACGTCTGGACCAACTTCCTCATCACCGTGATCGAGCCGTTCATCATCGGCGGGGTGGTGGCCGACATCGAGGACGACCTCACCGCGCAGGTCGACGCGTTGCTCGGCCCCGCGCTGTCGCAGGCGTTCAACGGGCTCTCGCCCGATTCCGTGCTGCAGTTTCCCAACCTCGCCGATGCCTCGCAGCCGATCGGGGTGGAGCTCGTCACGGACTTCTTCGATACCGACTTCCACGACGGCATCGCGCCTCCGGCCGGCTCGCCGCCGCGGGGCGGCGTCATCATGCTGCGCGGGGGTGGCTACGCGGAGGACCCGGTGACGCCCTACACCAACCTCGGGATCCCCGACCGTGCCGGCTGCGGACCGGGCGACGCCGTGGAGCTGCCGCGCGACGGTGCGCTCGAGATCGGCCTCACCGACGACCTGCTCAACCAGCTGCTGCACGGCGCCTGGGACGGGGGCCTGCTCGAGTTCGACATGCCGCCCGAGCTCTTGCCGATGGACGGCTTCATCAGCGACGTGCAGATCCACGTGAGCGGCATGCTGGCGCCCACCGCCTCCGATTGCAGCCCCGACGGCCTGGTGCGTGCGCACCTCGGCGACGTGCGCATCGACGGCAGCCTCACCCTCAACGGCACCCCGCTCACGTTCGTGGCCTACTCGAGCCTGCTGGCGGGCCTCGAGTTCACGCCCACCGCCAGCGGCGTGGCGATCACCATCACCGAGGTCGAGAGCATCGACACCGAGCTGACGGTCAACGAGGACAACGGCATCGAGACCGAGCCGCTGCTCGAGGCCACGCTCGAGACGCAGCTCGTCGATGGCGTGCTGGGGGCGATCGCCAGCGGGGGCCTCGGCGAGGTCAACCTGCCCGTGATCGACCTCAGCCCCACGCTGGGGCTGCCCGCCGGCACCGCGGCGCTCGAGATCACCACCGACGAGGCCGTTCGGGCCCCGGGGGTGACGGTGATCCGCGGCCACCTGTGACGCGCTGTTCGGCGCGGGCACCGAACTCCACGGTGGTGCAGTAGAGTGGCGCCCATGCTTCGTTGGGCTCGCTCGCTGCTCCCCGTGGTCGCGCTGGTGTCGGGCGCGTGCAATTCGACGCCCGAGGAGGTGACCACGGACCTGTCGGGCTCGTCGAGCTCGTCGGACACGAGCGCTGGCACCACGGTCACGCCCGGCACCACCACGACCGGCACGACGAGCCCCGTCGAGGACGGCTCCAGCACCTCACCGAGCGAGACGGCGATGGACACCACGGGTCCCGTGAGCTCGACGAGCGAATCGAGCAGCAGCGGGCCGCAGCCCGAGTGCACCGGCCGTGAAGGCTGCGGCGGCAACGAGGACTGCGAAGACGGCGTCTGCGTGGAGGCCTGCGGCGGCGCCTGGGGCGAGGGCAGCTACGGCTACTGTCTCACCGAGTACGGCGACGTCGGCACCGACGAGCTCTGCGGCGACGGCCACCTGTGCGCCGCCTGGGGCGATCCGATCGAGCAGACCGCTTGTGCGCTACAGGGCTGCGTGGACGCCTGCGATTGCCCGCCACCGCCCGCCACTGGCACCGCCACCGTGACGTGCGGCGAGATCATCGCGCACGCGCGCATGAACGACTGCTTCCTCAGCTGCAAGGACGGCGAGACGTGCCCCGACGGCATGCACTGCGTCGACGGCAGCGTGTGTGCGACCGGCGTGGTGGATGTGCCGGTGTACGGCGACTGTGGCAAGCTCGCAGCGGATTGCGCCCCACCGGCCTTCTGCACGGTGGCCCCGACCGGCGAGGCGGTGTGCACGACGGGCTGTCTCGACTCTCTCGAGTGCCCGGTGGAATTTCCGCCCGGCGGAAATGCCACCCCGGCGTGCACCGACATCGATGCCCGCTCGCCCGGCTTCGAGTGCTACCTCGACTGCATCGGCTCGCTCACCTGCCCGGACGGGATGACCTGTGTCAACGGCACGCTCTGCATGTGGCAGGACTGAGCGGGTGCCTTCGTCGGCAGGCGACCCCCGGCCCATGGCTTGATATGCTGCGCCTGCCATGCGCAGGCTGTGGGTCGTCCTCGTATCGATGGGCTCGAGCATGGCGTGCGTGGGCGCTCCACCGCCTCCACCAGCGACGGAAGCGAGCTCGGGCACCACGGATGTCATTCTGTCTTCCACGACCACGACGGGTGCGGACACGCAGGAAATGCAGGACGAAACCACCGCGGCAACGGGCGAGACGACGATGGGCGTGGACAAGACGACCGGTGAGAGCGGAATCAGCAGCGGCCCGGCTCCCGAGTGCATGGAGAACGGCGACTGCGGATCCAATCAGGCCTGTCAGCAGGGCGAGTGCGTGGATGCTTGCGGTGGTGCCTGGGGCGAGGGCAGTTACGGATACTGCCTCACCGAGTACGGCGGCCTTGACACCGATGACCTCTGCGGTCCCGAGCACGTCTGCATCTACTGGGAGGACGGGACCGGAGAGATCGAGCAGACTGCGTGCGCGCTCCAGGGTTGTGTGAGTGCGTGCGACTGCCCGCCGCCGCCGAGCACGGGCGATGCAGTCGTGGCGTGCGGCGAGATCGGCAACCCGGTGAGCACGACCGACTGCTACCTGAGCTGCGAAGACGGCGAACCATGCCCCGACGGCATGGACTGCAACGCCAGTGGCGTGTGCGCGACCGGGGTGTCGGAGCTGTCGATGTACGGCGACTGTGGCAACGTCGCGGCCAATTGCGCCGCGCCGGGCTTTTGCGTGAACGTTCCGGGCGGCGAGACGGCGTGCACCATGAGCTGCACCGACGTCACGGATTGCCCGCTGGCGGTTCCCCCGGGAGGCACCGCCAGTCCGGCGTGTACCGACATCGTTCCTGGCGTGCCCGGTTTCGAGTGTTTCCTCGATTGCATCGGCGGGGGGATCCCGTGTCCGGACGGCATGCTCTGCATCAACGGCACGCTGTGCATGTGGCCAGACTGATCTCCCGCTCACGCGAGCTCGGGCGCTCGTGCTGGCGACTGGCTTTCGAGACCAGCTGGATCTGAATGGTTGCGACTCAGACCGACCACCGCCACCACCATTTCGATCCGGCATGGCTGGGGTCGAGGTTGCTGCGTCCGTACCTCCCTCGTAAAAAGCGACTGGGCAGCCTATACTGCCGCCGGCTCCGCCCCAATGCGCCTCGAGCAGCTCAAGATCGGGAACTTCCGCGGCTTCGAGTCGCTCACGGTCGACTTCCACCCGGAGGTCACGGTGCTCGTGGGCGCGAACGGGTCGGGGAAGACCTCGGTGCTCGAGGCGATCGTGGTGCTGCTGTCGAATGCTCTCGAAGAGGAGAAAGATCCGAACCCCGAATTCGCTGTGACCGATGCTCGGAGCTCCGGCGGCAGGGTTACTCTCGAGCTCACGCTCACCGACCGAAACGACACGGGCGTAATCGTCGCGAGCCATACTCCCCGATCGGACACGAGAGAGCGGTCTCCCAAATGGAGCTTCGACTTCGATCGAATGCCGCACTTTCGCAATCGACATCACGTCGGTGATGTCGTATCGATCGCCGTATATTATGATGTCGGCCGTTCCCCGCGCGACGCGACCCCGAGAGTGCGTGACGCGGCATTTCGGACCCCTCCAGATGCCTGGAAGAACGCCTGGAGCTCGGCCGAAGGATTCCACGAATTCTTCCTCTGGTTCCGCGAGCGAGAGGATCTCGAGAATGCCGAGCGCATCGAGGACCTTGACTTCCGCGACCCTCAACTCGAAGCCGTGCGAAGCGCCATTGAAGCCTTGCTTCCGGGCTACACACGTCCACGCGTGCGAAGGCCGCGTGGTACGACACCATTGGAGCTCGATCGTCCCTCGTTGATCGTGACCAAGAGCGGCCAAGAAGATCTGGCGTTCGATCAGCTCAGTGGAGGTGAACGGGCCCTCGTCGTCCTTGCTGGCGATATCGCGCGTCGCCTAGCCATCGCCAACGCAAGGGCGAGTGATCCTCTCACCGGCGAGGGCGTGGTCCTCATCGACGAGATCGACCTCCACCTGCATCCCGAGTGGCAGGCCAGGGTCATTCCCGCGCTGCGTCGCACGTTCCCCAACGTCCAGCTCGTAGTCACGACGCACTCGCTGATCGTGCTGAGCTACGTCCCGTCCGAGTGTGTACGGCTGCTGAGGGAGTTCCAGATCGTCGAACCGCCGGCCCCTACCGAAGGCCGTGAGCCCAACGCCTTGGCCACCGAGGTCTACGGCGTCTCCTTGCGGCCTCCGGCCATTCAAGCCGAGATCACCAGGATCTCGGGCTTGATCGACGCCGAGAGCTTCGACGAGGCTCGCGCCGGCCTCGAGACCCTGGGCGAGAAGCTCGGCGAGACCGACACGAGCGTCGTTCGTTTGCAGACTGCGCTGGATCTCGAGGACATCTGACCCGATGCGTCGAATCCACAAGCGCAAGCCAGGCCCGATGAAGCTCGTGGAGTTGCAACGCCAAGGCAAGCGTTTTGCCAACCTCGACGACGAGCCGACGGACAAGCACCATGTCCGACAGGCTCTACTGGAGGATCAGCGGTTCCTGTGCTGCTACTGCATGAGGAGTATCGACCCCGACAAGCACCAGCACGTGAGGATCGAGCATCACCAGAGCCAGTCCACCGGCGAGCGCGACCTAGCCTGGGACAATCTGCTCGCGGTGTGCTCGGGTGCCCGCAAGCTGCGAGGTCGTGCGAAGGACGATGCCTCTGCCCGCAAGGTCCCACGCTCGGAGCAGACTTGCGACAACCACAAGCGCGATGAGCCCATCACCATCAATCCTCTCACCACCAGCGTGGATGCCATTCGGTACCTCAACGATGGCCGCATCGAGCATCCGGTTGCGGAGCTCCAAGAAGACATCGACGAGCGTCTCAACCTCAACGTGGGCTTCCTCGTCGACGCAAGGATCGCAGCACGCGAAGAGCTGATCGAGCGCCTACGGCGAGAGCTGGGCACCGAGAAGACGTGGACTGCAACGGCGCTCGAGCGCTATCTCCAAGTACGGCGAGAGAGCCCGCGCTTTCCCCAGTACTTCGGCCTCATCGAGGCCTCGCTCGTCCGTTGGATCGCCCGGCGCCGGCGTTGACGACCTTCCCACCAAGCTCAATCGAGCTCCACCAGCTCCGTCTCGATCTTCACCACCGCTTCCCCCGGCAGTCTCAGCACCGAGAGGCTCACCTTCGTCCCCGGTGCCTTGTCCTCCACTGCGGTGTAGAGATCGTCGTAGCTCTTCACGCGTGCGCCGTCGATGCCCACGATCACGTCGAGCTCCCAGCCGGTGGCCGTGCGGCTGACCGAGCGCAGGCCGGCCTTGCCGGCGGGGGACGTGGCCGCCACGCGATCGACCAGCACGCCCTCTACGCCCAGGCGCCGCGCGATGGCCTCGTCGAGGATGCTGACGCCCAGGCCCGCACGGGTGGAGTGGCCGTGGGCGATGATCTGCGGCACCACGCGCCCGATCACGGTGTGCGGCACGGCGAAGCCGATGCCGGCCGAGGACCCGCTGGCGCTGAAGATCATCGTGTTCATGCCGATGAGCTGGCCGCGGCTGTCGAGCAGCGGGCCGCCCGAGTTGCCGGGGTTGATCGCAGCATCGGTCTGCACCATCTCGCGAATCGTGACGCCGCCAATGCCCTTGACCTCGCGACCCATCGCCGAGACCACTCCGGTGGTGAGCGTGTGATCGAGGCCGAACGGGTTGCCGATGGCGATCGTCTTCTGACCCACCACCAGCTCGTACTCGTCGGGGACCCGGCGGATCGGCACAAGGGTGTCGGTGGGCGTGATCTTGAGGACGGCGATGTCCTTGAACTTGTCGGACCCCACCAGCGTGGCCTCGTAGACCTTTTGATCGAAGAGCGTGACCGAGAGCTTGCGCGCCTTGATGCCCCGGTCGCACTCGGCCATTGCCACGTGGCAGTTGGTCACGATGTGCCCCTCGGCATCCCAGATGAAGCCGGTGCCTGCGCCGGCGGGGACCTCCATGGTCCGCAGGAACGAGTCGGTCACCACCTGCGTCTGGGTCACGAACACCGTGGCGGGCGCGGCGGCCTCGAACACGGCGATGGTGTTGGTCTCGTCCTGGGTGTGGGCGCTCTCGGGCGGCGCCGGCACGGCCGGGGTGGCGACCTCCGCTTGCGGGTCGACGATCGGAGTGGCGCCGTCGGGGCCCTTCTTCGCCTCCACCGGCTTGCGCGCGATCTCGGGCTCGACCTTGGCCTCGACCTTCGTCTCCGGCGGGGTGGGCTCGGCCTTGGGCTCGGTCTTGGCCTCTGGCTTGGGCGCGGGCTCGTCCCCCGTCAGGCGATCGCAGCCGAGCGGGGGCAGCACGAGCAGAGCCAGGGTGGCGGCAAGGGGGGCGAGGGAACGACGGGGGACGCTGGCTCGCGGCATCGGGATCGGCTCCTATCCGAGGGCGGTTCTCCGGGGTGGGCAACGTACCGCAGCCCCGGGGGGTCTGCTTCCCGCCCGACCGTGGGGGCCGGCTCTTGACCCATGTCGCTGCTCCCCCGCGAAACGACCTCCACGAGGGTTTGAGGCCCGCGGGGTACGCGGCGCGGCACGGGCGCGGGGCGTGCTATACCATGCGCTCGGACGTCATGGCGGGAAGCGGCAACGATCTCGGTCCCTGCCCCTACTGCGGCCAACAGCACGCAGACAAGGTGCTCCTGTGCCCCAACACGGAGAAGCTCTTGCCGCTCGAGGGTCGCATCCTCGACGGCAAGTTCCGGTTCGTGAGGCTCTTGGGCGAAGGCGGCATGGGGGCGGTCTGGAAGGCCGAGAACATGCTCGTCAAGAAGACGGTCGCCATCAAGCTGATGCACGTCCAGTTCTCGAAGGACGAGGGCGTGCTGGCCCGCTTCCGCAACGAGGCGACGGCGGCCGGGCGCATCGGCAGCGATCACATCTGCGACATCCTCGACCTCGGGCGCAGCGACCTCGGCCCCTACATCGTGATGGAGATGCTCAAGGGGCGAGACTTCGCCACCTTCCTGCAGCAGAAGCAGGGGCGGGTCGAGCCGGGCGTGTCGGTGCTGATCGTCCGTGAGTCGCTCAAGGGCCTGGCCGCCGCGCACTCGTGCGGCATCGTCCACCGCGACCTCAAGCCCGAGAACATCTTCCTGCACGAGCCCAAGCCCGGCCAGCTCATGACCAAGCTCATGGACTTCGGGATCTCGAAGTTCACCGAGGGCTCCGAGGCGGGCAAGACCGGCATGGGCGTGCTCATGGGCACGCCCGAGTACATGTCGCCCGAGCAGACCGAGGGCGCGGCGCAGGTCGACCACCGCACCGACATCTGGGCGATGGGCGTCATCCTCTACTGGGCGCTCTCGGGGCGAAATCCGTTCCTCGGGCCCACGATGGCGGCCACGCTCGTCAACGTGAGCACGCGCGAGCCCCCGCCGCTGCAGGCCCTGGGCGGCCAGGTGGCACCGGGGCTCATCGAGGTGATCGCCCGCTGCCTGCGCAAGAACCCGGCCGAGCGCTGGCAGTCGTGCGACGAGCTATCCAACGCGCTCGCCCCCTACGAGAACCGCAACAACGGGATCTACGCGGTCGAGGGCGCGGGCAGCTCGCCGAGCGGCGCGGGCCGCACGATGGCGTCGGTGGGCGCGCCCACGCCACCGCCCGGGGCCACGATGGCGTCGATGGGATCGATGGGGATGGGCACGCCGATCGGCACGGGTCCCACCCTGGGAGGCATGGGCGGCGGCCCTGGGGGCATGCTGGGGATGCCACCGGGGCAATCGCCGGGCACCGCACCCACGTTCGTGGGCGGCGTCTCACAGCCGATGGGGGCCGGCAATTCGCCCACCTGGAGCAACGAGATTCGGCCCAGCTCCAACTCGAATTCGGCGCCCACGCTGGGCGGAGGCTTCGGCCTCTCCCCCGACCAGCTCGAGCGGCGGCCCGACTCGGGGCTCGGCGGCGGGAGCAAGGCCGGCCTCGCCGTCGTGGTGGTCGTGCTGCTCGCGTTGCTGGGTGGCGGCGGGTGGTTCGTGTCCACGCAGATGGGCAAGGGTGGCAAGGACGGCAAGGAGGTCGCGAGCAGCGACGTCAAGGCCGACGATGGCACCCCGGTCGAGGTCAAGGCCGACGATGGCAAGGCCGATGAAGGCAAGGCCGACGAAGGCAAGGCCGCGGGTGAGTCGACCGGGACCCCACCGGTTGGTGATGACGCGGGCACGCAGGGTACGGGTGGCGAGGCCGGCACGCCCTCGGCCGAGGCGGGCGCGGCCGAGGCGGGCGCGGCCGATGACGGCAAGGCTCCCTCCACGACGGGTACCACCGACGATGCAGGTGTCGCCGACAGTGGCGTGAAGGCGGACGATGGCGGGACACCGGCCGACGACGGTGGCAAGGCCGACGACGGTGGCAAGTCCGACGACGGCGGCGGCTCCCACAACGGGGGTGGTGGTCACCAGCCCAAGCCCAAGCCCGATCACGATTCCAAGCTGGTCCGTGTGTCCAACGGTCTCTTCGTGATCAAGCAGGCCCTCAGCGCCGTGACGTTCGAGGGGGCGGACAGCGGCTGCCGCAAGCTCGCGAGTCAGCGCTTCGGCAACGTCAAGAAATGGCGCGTCCCCACGATGAACGAGATGAAGCGGCTCATCCCGACGAGCCCCACGAACAAGGGGAAGTACTGGACGAAGGAGAGCAAGATCTACGTCGTCTCGTCGGGCAACCCTGGGCTCGGGGGAGCGGGCAGTGGCAGGGTCGCTGGCGGCCGCGTGCTCTGCGTCTCGGGCTGACGAGGACGTGGTGCGTCGCACCGAGCGTGCGTCGATCGCTCGATTACGCGGCAGCGAAGGGCTGCCAGGGCAGGAGGCTCGTCACGGCTCGCGTAGGTCAGCGCTGCCCCGCGTCGTGGTAGCGTGCGCGCGTACCTAGAGGCTGATCCATGACCATCTCGACTCGAGCTTCGTCCCTTCCCCTCCTCGTTGGTCTGGCCGCAATGGGCCTGGCGGGCACCGGGTGCCCCGGCGATGACACCACCGGCACCGGTACGGAATCGGCAACGGGCACCTCCACGGGCCCGAGCACGGCCGATACCACCGACGGGCCGAGCACGGTGACGATGGGCAGCACCATGTCCACCACCGAGCCCGGGAACACCACCACGCCCCCCGAGGACACCACTGCGACCAGCGAGACCACCGACACCACGGGTGATCCCCCGCTCGATTGCCCCTACGACGAGGTGCCCGGCACGCCTTCGTTCGCGCTGCAGATGGTGGGCCAGGGCTTCAACCGCCCGCTCTTGGCGATCGGCCACCCCACCGAGCCCGACCGGCTGTTCGTGCTGGAGCAGAACGGCAACGTCCGCATCCTCGAGCCCGGACAGACCATGGCGCCCATGGAGGCCTTCCTGCACGTCGACGTGGAAGGGGCGGGCAACACCAGCATCGGGTCCGAGCTCGGCCTGCTCGGCTTCGCGTTCCACCCCGACTTCCCGACCGATCCGCGGGTGTACGTCAACTACAACCCGAACGAAGGGCCGCGGCGCACCGTGGTCTCGGAGTTCATGCTCGACGCGGGCAACCCCAACCAGGTCGACCCGGCCAGCGAGCGGATCATCCTCGAGCTCAACCAGCCCGACTCCAACCACAACGGCGGCATGATTCTGTTCGACGCGGCCGGCTATCTCATCATCGGCATGGGCGACGGCGGTGGTGGTGGCGACACGTTCGACACGGGGCGCAACACGTCGCTGCTGCTGTCGAAGATCCTGCGCATCGGGGTCGAACCCGACGGCAGCGACGACAATCCCGTGTCGTGCGACGGCTGCCCGCAGTACGGGCCGTTCGACTACACGATCCCGGCCGACAACCCGTTCGTGGGCAACGACGCGTTCGCACCGGAGATCTACGCCTGGGGCCTGCGCAACCCGTGGCGCTTCGCCCGGGACCCCGAGACCGAGCTCCTCTACGTGGGCGACGTGGGCCAGAACGACTGGGAGGAGGTCTCGATCGCGGATCCCGGCGCGGATCTGGGCTGGAGCTCCATGGAGGGCTTCCACTGCTACAACGGGGGCTGCGACGAGAGCGCGGGTCCCCACGAGGTCAACGCCGACGGCATCACGATGCCGCTCGTCGAGTACGAGCACAACGGCGGTCGCTGCTCGATCACGGGCGGTGCGGTGTACCGCTCGTGCGAGGTGCCCGCGTGGCAAGGGACCTACTTCTACAGCGACTTCTGCACCGGCGAGCACTTCGGGCTGGTGTGGGACGGAAGCACCGTCAACGACCTCGGGATGCTGCTCGACCACAACGAGCTGCCGCTCGGCAACGGCTGGAACGCGTACGGCGACGTGTTCGTCACCACCGTCGACGCGATCCTCGGCGGGCCGATCTTCGACGGCCTGGTGTATCGCGTGGCGCCGGGCGTGTAGCTCGCTTTGGCGGCCCCGCGGGCGCTCGTGGAGCGGAACCCCCGCGGGGCTCGTGCGTTACCAACCCATGATGCTGCCGCGACGTGCATTCGTGGTCCTCGCCCTGGCAGGCTGCCTCCCACGCGGAGGCCGGGGCGAGGAGGACGGGCCTGCGCGCGATCCCGATCCGGGGGTGGGGGCGGGGGATGGCGCGGGCGATGGCGAGGTCGCGGCCGTCCCGGCCGAAGAGGCCGGCGAGGTGGTCGCGAGCGCGGCTTCGCCCGCGGAGGCATCCGGCGATCCGCCGCCGCACGAGACCCACGATACGGCGGTGCCGCCCACGGCCGAGAGCCTGCGGGCGCGGGCGGCCGCGCTGCGCGAGCGCTACGGGTCCTACGGGCTGTCGGTGCTGGTCGAGCGCCCGTTCGTGCTGGTGGGCGACGAGGAGCTGCACGGGCTGCGAGGGCACGCCGAGGGCACGGTCCGCTGGGCGGTGGAGCGGCTCGAGCAGGACTTCTTCGACGTGCCGCCGCTCGACATCGTGGAGGTGTGGCTGCTTCGCGACGACGAGAGCTACCGGGCCCACGCGCTGGCGGTGTTCGGTGATCGGCCCGACACGCCCTACGGCTACTTCACGCCGCAGCACCATGCGCTGGTCATGAACATCTCCACCGGCGGCGGCACGCTCGTCCACGAGCTGGTGCACCCGTACATCGAGAGCAACTTCCCGGAGTGCCCGTCGTGGTTCAACGAGGGCCTGGCCTCGCTCTACGAGCAGTGCAGCGATCGCGACGGCCACATCTGGGGGCGCACCAATTGGCGGTTGGCGGGGCTGCAGGCCACGATCGAGGCCGGGCAGCTTCCGTCGTTCGTCACGCTACTTTCGACCACGCGCGACGAGTTCTACGAGCAGGATCCCGGCAGCAACTACGCGCAGGCTCGCTACCTCTGCTACCACCTGCAGGAGGAAGGCAAGCTGCGCGGGTTCTATCGCGACTTTCGCCGCGACGCGGCGAGCGATCCGACGGGCCTCGCCACGCTGCGCGCTCATGTGGGCAAGGACCTGCCGGCGTTCCAGCGCCGCTGGGAGCGGTGGGTGCTGGGGCTGCGCTATGACGGCTGATCCCGATTTCTCGCCGGGTCAGGGAACCCGGCCGGGGGCGGGGCGTCGGTGTGGGATGATGGGCCCCATCCGTTCGTCCTCGTTGGTGCGCCGCGGTGCGGCGGCGCTGCTGTTGCTCGGTTTTGCGTGCCAGGGTGCTCCGGCCGGCGAGGACGTGCCTACCCCGGAGGAGGCCCCGGCCCCGGGCTCCGAGGCCGTACCGGTCGTTGCCACCTTGCCCACCGTCACCGATCCCGAGCCCGTTCCCGATCGCGCGGAGATCGCGCGACTGCAGACCGCGTTCAAGGCCGCGCTCGGGGCCGAGGCGGAGCTCTCGTTCGAGGCGCTGCAGGGCCGCCACTCCCCTGAGTTCCTGCCCGCCCATGGGCTCGACGTGCGCTCCGCCGAGCACTACCAGGGCTTTGCGGATGCGTTCGAGCTGACCGAGGCCGAGCGCGAGCGCTTGCAGCAGCTCGGCTTCGTGGTGGTCCCGGCGCGCGGCCCCGGGGGCGCGGGTCCGGTCGACGTGTACTACCGCGTGTTCGCGGCCGACCTACCGCTGTTCGTGACCGCCGACTCGGTGCTGCACGCGTGGCACCGCAGCTACGACGACATCCTCGAGACCACCGAGCAGGTGGTGCTCGCGCAAGCGCTCACCGAGGTGCTCGATCGCATGCACGCCGCGCTCGACCCCGCCGACCCGGCCCAGCGCGACGCCCGGCTCTACCTCAGCGTGTCCCGCGTGCTGCTCCACGACGACGACCACACGTTCGCGGCCGAGGCGGGCGACGAGGTGCGGGCGATCCTCGCGGCGATCGAGGGGCACCGGCGCACGAAGATCGAGCTGATGGGCGCACCCGTGGAGCACGACTTCTCGCAGTTCATCCCGCGTGGCCACTACAACCACTCCGAGCTGCTGCAGCGCTACTTCAAGGCCATGATGTGGCTGGGTCGCATGGATCTGCGGCTCTACGATCCGCGACACGAGGGGTCCCCCAACCCGCGCGAGGAGGCGGCCGCCCGCGCGCTGGTGGCTGCGCTGGCTCGCAGCGGGCAGCAGGAGGCGTTCGACGAGATCGAGCGGTTCTACCGGCTGCACGTGGGCCGGCCCAACGCGCTCGCGCCCGCCGACCTGGCGCGGCTGTGCGGCAAGGCCGGCGCGAACGACTGTGCGGGAGCCATGACGCCCGGAGCGATGACGAAGCAGTACGAAGCACAGGGCAGCCCGGCGTACACGACCAGCGAGAAGGCCGCGCCGGTGTCGATGCGCCTGCTGCCGCAGCGCTTTGCCTACGACTCGTGGATCACCAGCCAGACCACCTCGCCGCGGCTGCAGCCGGTGGGGGACAGCGCACGCACGATGGCCTCGCCATACGACGTGGCGTTCGCGTTGGGCTCGGACCGCGCGCTCGAGGGCCTGCAAGGCGAGATGGACGAGCCCTACGCGGCGGAGCTGTCGGGGGTGCTCGAGGCGACTCGCCAGACCATGCAGACGGTGGCGCCGCTCGAGCTCGACGAGACGATCTACAACCACTGGCTGCAGGCGCTGATGGTGGTGGCCGAGACGGATCTCGATGCGCGGCTGCCCCGGGTGCTTCGGACCGCGGCGTGGCACGATCACCGGCTCGAGACGATGCTCGCCTCGTGGGCGGAGCTGCGCCACGACACGGTGCTGGTGGTCGAGCAGTCGGAGGGGTCCTTCGGCTGCCAGTACCCGCAGGGCTACGTGGAGCCGCTGCCCGAGCTCTATGAGCAGCTCGACCAGGCGGTGGCGCACGTGATGGCGCTCTACGAGGGCGACGGGTCGCCGCGCCGAAGGAATGCCCGACCCGACGGGACACTCGCGGGCTCGTACGTGGCGAGGACCGTACCCGCGTGGGGCAAGCACTTTCGGCAGACGATGCAGCGCCTGGCCCGGCTGTCCGAGCAGCAGCTCCGTGGCGAGCCGATGAGCGCCAAGGATCTCGCGTTCATGAACCACACCGTGGATCGCCACGCCGACGACAGCTATGGGGGTAGGCGCAATTACGACGGGTGGTACCCGGCGCTCTACTGGAACTGGGGCTGGACGCTCGAGCGGCCCAAGGAGCGGGATCTGGGCGGGACCTACCCGCACAGCACGGGCGGCGAGTCCGAGCCCATCGTGGTCGACGTGCACACCGACGCCCTGCACGACAAAGTGCTCGAGGTGGGCACGGGGCATCCCGAGCTCTTGGTGGTGATGATCGACCAGGGCGACGACGTGGCGGTGTACGGCGGGCCGGTGTCGAGCTTCTACGCGTTCGAGAAGCCGGCGCCGCAGCGCATGACCGACCAGCAGTGGGAGAAGGCGATCGAGGAGCACGCGCTGCCGAGCCGGCCGGAATTTGCGAAGGGGTACCGGGCGGAGTGAGGCGAAGGCTCATCCTCGGCGTGCGCTGGCTCGGCGTGCGCTGGCTCGACGACGGCGTCGAGCCACGAGCACGATCGGTACCAGCAGCAGCGCCGTGCCGTGGCCCGAGCCGTCGCTGCCGCTGACACAGCCGCAGCCGTCTCCGCCGCCATCGCCTTGCCCGGCGTCGTCGGTCTCGCTGTCGACCGTCGTCGCCACCGTGCCGCCGCCCGGCAGTCCCGAGCTCGAGCCGCCTTCGCCCGAGCCGCTGCCTCCCGCGGTCGTGTCTACCGAGCCGGTATCGAGCACTCCGGTGGACTCGGTCGGCGGCTCACCGAAGCCCACGATCGGCAGCGTCAGCGCGGCCTCGGCCAGCACCAGCGGAGGTGCTCCGCCCAGCGCGTCGAACTGCATCGCCACGTCGCTGCCGGCCTCGTTGGTCACGTTGTCGTCGGCCAGGAGCTGCACGTACTCGGGCGTGTTCACGAGGTAGAGCAGGCGCACGCTCACGTCGAGCACGTCGTCGGTCGCGTCGCCGGGGGTCGCGTCCTGCACGTCGACCATGCCCGGGAACGCGTACTGCACCACGTCGAAGTTGGGCCAGGTGCCGTCGCCCTGGAGCTCGTAGCGGTCGCCCACCGGGTCGGTCTCGGGGTTCGGCACCAGCCCCCGCGGGGGGATCCGCGTGTCCTCGACCCAGTGATCGTCGAGCAAGATGTGCATGGTGATGCCGGTCGCGTGCTGGTCGGCCACGCCGCGGTAGCTGCGGAGCTGCGCGTCGTCCTCGGGGCCCTCGCCTTCCACGTATTGCCCCGAGGTCCACATCACCTGGTCGCCGTAGCGGGCGACGACCTCGAGCCACATGATGCGGCCCTCGGAGTAGCCGGTGGGCAGCTTGTGGCCGCTCTCGTTGGTCACCGTGGCCTGCAAGTCCGACAGGCCCTCGCCGAGGTGCACGTCGGGCGGGCCCTGGAGCTCGAGCGTGGCGGCGGTGGCGAGCAGCTCGTCCATGCGATCGAGCGTCTGCTCGAAGAAGAAGTCGTTGATGAGGCCGGTACCGTCGTTGCCGTACTCGGCGCGCAGGAGCTCCACCATGAAGCGGTTGGCACCCACGAGATCGTGGCGGCGGCCGCCGGTGGGGTGCGAGGTCTGGTTGACCCGGTCCTGGCAGCCGGGCACGTCGCTCACGGCGGGCATGTGGCAGTCCTGGCACGAGCGAAAGTCCTCGCCGGGCTGGGCGAGCGCGCTGCCGGCCCACTCGGAGTAGGTGCGCTGCTCGTTGAACAGCATGCCGGTGGGGTTGCCGTCGTCGTCGAGGCGCTCGCGCGGGGTGGTCACGTCATGGCAGGTGCCGCACAGCTGCGAGCTGCCGAGGAAGCCGTCGAGCATCCAGTCGTGGGGTGGCGCGCTCGCGCCGTCGGTGTAGCTCCACGGGCCGCGCCGTGGCACGAGACCGTCGGGGCCGAGCACGTCATCGACGGCGTACTGGGCGTTGCCGAGCGCGCCCTGGTCGGTCATGCGGTGGCACAGCTCGCAGCCCACGCCCTCGAGATCGGCGGTGGTGAGCTGGTCGATGCTGGTGGCGTCGCCGCGGCCCTCGAGGTAGGCCCGCGGCGAGTGGCAACGCACGCACTCCACCGTCTCCCCGGGGTGATCCTGGTCGGCGAGGGCGACCCCGGCCCAGAAGATCGGGTCGCGGGCCGCGTTGGCCATGAGCGAGCCCTGCCAGCCGTAGAACGGGGCGTAGCGGGGCTCGGCCGCCGCAGGCATGGCGTTGTCGAAGGTGTGGCAGAGCTGGCAGGCGACCGACTCGGTGACCGCGTTGACCAGGCTGTTGGGCGCGGTGGGGGCCGCCTGAGCCGACCCCGGAGCCAGGCCCGCCAGCGATGCGAGCCCGACGGCGGCGAAGGCCGACCGGTCGAGCGGGAGAAAACGGCCAAAACTCCGCCGCGTGGGCATCATGGGCTATCGTATCGTCGATGCCTCGAGGGCGCGAACCGGCCTTCTGCCTCGGCATGGCCCTGGTGGCCGCCTGTCCGGGGCGGGGCGAGGGCACGACCGGAGGCATGTCACGCCAGGGGGGAGGGCTCATCAGCCCGTTTTCCGAGGGAATTGGCCACGTGGGCAACGAGGTGCGCGGCATCGAGGCGATGCCCGACTACGATGCCGAGGCCGAGCGCCTGCGCCAGCGGGTGGAGCCGTATCTACCGCGCCCGCTGCCGGACTCCGAGGCCGCGTGCACGAGCATGCTCGACGGCGCGCGCGAGTACTACGCGGGCGTAGACGGTGAGGGCTCGACGGCGGTCGCGACGCTCGCGGCCACGCGCGATGCCGACATGGACTCGTGCCTCGAGCAGACCAGCCCCGCCGCAGCTGCGTGCGTGGCGGTGCTGATCGCCCACAACGAAGGAGAGTATCCGTGGTTGCTCGACCAGTGCAGCCGCGCGTTCCCGCGAGCCAAGGGCTGAGCGCGGCACGGTGCGCCGGAGCGGCGGGGCTGCTGGTGGCGGCGGCGCTGGGGCTGGCGTGCGAGCGCACGGGCCGTGACGAGGCCTCGGCGGCCGATCCGGTGCGTGCGAGCGCGAGCCGTGTCGAGGTGGCGACCGAGCTCGTGGCCGCTGCGATCGCGACCCCGCAACACGACGCCGATCCGCTCGAGCCTTCCACGGGGCGCGCCGAGTCGTTCGAGCTGACGTTCGTCGGCGACGTGATCCTCGGTCGCTATCGCGACGACGGCTACGATCCGATCCCGGATGGCGAGCACGAGCCGTTCGCCGAGGTGACCGAGCTCCTGCGCTCGGACCTCGTGGTGGGCAACCTCGAGACGCCGCTCGTGCGCACGCTGCCCGAGCGCAGCCCCGTGGGGACGCGCTACAGCTTCGGGGCCGACACGGCGCTGGCCCGCCACCTCGTGCCGGCGGGCTTTCACGCGCTGTCGCTCGCCAACAACCACGCCTACGACATGCTGGCCACCGGCGTGGAGGAGACGCCGGTGATCCTGAAGGAGCTCGGCATCGTGCCGCTCGGCGCAGTGGACGAGGAGGCCGATGCGAGCGTGCGCGTGGAGACCATCGAGCGCGAGGGCTGGCGCGTGGGGTTCGTGGCCGTGACCACGCAGATCAACGTGGCGCCGCTGCCCGGAATGCCGCCGCTGCCCTTGGTGGAGCCGGGCGAGCTCGCGACGCGCGTGGTGCCGCTGGTGGAGGATGCCCGCGTCGCCCACGATCTCGTGGTGGTGGTGGTGCACTGGGGTCTCGAGTACGCCGACGAGCCCGATTGGGTGCAGCAGCAGGCAGCGCGTGCGCTGGTGGAGGCAGGGGCCGATTTGGTGATCGGCCACCACCCGCACGTGCTGCAGGGTATCGAGCGGCACGGGCATGGGCTCATCGCGTACTCGCTGGGGAATTTCTTGTTCGAGAACGTCAAGGAGATCCCGCGCCAGACCGGAGTGCTGCGGGTGCGCTACGACGGCCGCGGGTGCATGGAGGCGGCGGTGCTGCATCCGGTGTTCATGAAGAGCGTGCCGATCAAGCATCCGGTGCCGGCCACCGGGTTCATGGGCCGGCAGATCAGGGAGCGGGTGCGATCGCTGAGCCGAGGCTTTGGCACGCGGTTTCGCGACGAGGGGGAGGATTTGGTGGTGGAAGGGCTGGGGTGTCCGAGAGGTGAGAGAGGCGCGAGTGGGCTGATTCCGTCCTGATGGTGCTTCGGTTCGTTGGGGTCGGCGGCGAGGACGGCAAGCGCAGTGCGCAATATGCGCACGTACGGAAGAGCCTGATGGGCTCCACACGTAGCTATTGGCGCTCCCTGCTGTCCGCGCGGTCGCGATGGTGATTCGGGCCATGCAGGTGCTAGCGTTCGCTCGTGGTGCGTCCGGTGGACGAAATGATCGACGAACTGCGGAGCCGCTGGGACTCGGCGAGCCGAGACGCTACCACGCTCACGCGCGCCAGCGACTTGGCGAGCCGTCTACCCTTGGTCCACCGCACGGGCCAGCCCGGCCAGTCCTGGAAGTCGATCTTCCAGGACGCGCGGCTCAAGGGAAAGACCTCGGGAACCCGTTGGGAACGCGAGGCGTTGGGCGTCGAGAAGACCACCTATTTCTTCTGGGGCTGCGGCACATACCCGAAGGGCACCGTGGCGATGCTGCTCGATGGCGTTCTCCCCGACCCACGCTGCACGGCTACTCCCTTCGACACGGGTGGTTGCGAAGCCGGATTTTTCGTACGAGACGGCCGCACATTGACCGAAGCCGAGAACTGGTCGACCCTCGACCGATTCACGCTCGATGACGGTGCACGCGTCTCCGAGTACGGTGCTCACTACATTGCGGACCTCTTCGACGACCCGCTCGACTACGTTCGCTTGGCCCAGTACAGCCGCCCACAACGCCCACCCGTCCACGAGCTCGCCTCGCCCACCGACGATCGGCGGGCATGGACCATCGAGGTGCGAGTCCACGGGGACGTGCCGGTGCCTCCCGAACGGCTGAGGAAGGTGGTCCTGCGCAGGCGCAATCAGCTTCGGGAGTTGCCGCCGCGCTATCGTCGGCTTGCTGTGGTCTCGTCCAGTGAAAGTGAAGACGACTTCGGTCGGGAGATCGCGGAGCAGGTGTTGTCATGAGCTGGAACCTCCGTGACTGCCATATGGTCGGCAGTGTGTGCAGCTTGCGGTCGAGCGCGCCGTTCAGCCGTGATGCGGTCGTGCTGACGAACGAGAAGCATCCCGATATCCTCATGATCCGCGGTCGTGAGTATGCCAACGGATTGGTGGAAGGCGAGAGAATGACCAAGGCCGAGTGGCGCGATCTGCTCGAGTGCGAGGAGGCGCTGGCGTTCTCGGAACCGGTCGAGACCGGGCCCAACGCCAAGTGCTGGCTGTTGCACGAGACCTTCCCCGAGCGGGAGCAGGCCGCTGGGCAGCTCCGAACCTGCACCGGTGCGATCCTTCACGAGGAAGCATGTGAAGGTGTGCTGATCTTCGTGGTCGATGAATCGCGGGCGGCGGACCAGCTCGAGCGTTGGTCGCGGGATGCGTTCGATCGGGCGTGGCGGCTGGGCCAGCAAGGCGAGTGGGACGGCGCTCGCGAGCTTGCGGATCTTGCTTGGCTCACCGATCGCTCGTTGAACCTCGATCGAGTCGCGCTGTTGGCCTTGGTGTTGGAGAACGCGGAGGGGGCAAGCGCCGCGGAGGACCTGATCGCGTTCGAGCTCAACAGCCGTGTCGGCAGGCCCGAGCCGGAGCTACGGGCGCTGATTGCCAGGTATCGTTTGCAGTTCTACCTCTCACAACGCCTTGCATCGCGGCTCGTCATGCGCATGAACGAGCTACGGAATCGCGTTGGAGACGTCGAGCGCTGGAAGAAAGAGCGTGCCAAGACCGACAAGGTGTTCCCATTCCAGCCCCCAGCCGCGCACGCTCCCAAGCCACGGGCTGCCTGATGGAGTCGGTAGCATTCTATTCCTACAAGGGTGGCGTTGGTCGCTCGCTACTCTTGGCCAACACCGCTCGCTTCCTCGCGCTCTCGGGCCGAAGAGTCGTGGCGCTCGATCTCGATTTCGAGGCCCCGGGGCTGCACTACAAGTTGGGGGTCGAGGGGAAGGTGGAGATAGGCGCCGTACGGCTGCTCCAGCGCAGCCTCGATGGAGACCTGCCCTCGGTCGACGAGGTCCGCGAGGCCGCCGTCGAGGTCCCGATGCCAGCCACCCACGGCGGGTGGCTACGCCTGCTCGCCGCGGGGCCCGCACCCAAGGCCGAGTATTGGGCCGATCTGAGTCGGCTACGCGAAGTGCTACTTGTGAACCAGGACGCTGGTCTGCTCGAAGCCGTGCTCGATCTGCAGGTACGTATCGAGGACGCGTGGAATCCCGACGTGTTGCTCGTGGATGCGCGCACCGGCGTCACAGGGCTCGGGGGCATCGCCACGATGGCGCTGTGCGACCGCGTGGTGATCATGACGACGCGGTCCAGGGAGTCGATCGACGGCATCTTGGCCGTTGCAGACAGCCTGCGCGCGACGCCGACGCTGCGAGGGGGGGAACGGCGGCTGGAATTCGTGGTCTCGCGGGTGCAGGGGACGGAGGCGGTCGATGAGATGGAGTTGCGTGAGCTGCTGGGGGATTACTTCGCGCTGCCGCATGACTCATACGACGGCGGGGCAGAGCGTCTTGCGGGGGATCGCTTCCGTCCACCGCGCGATGGGTCGAGGACGAAGCTGCCCCGTTTTCCCGATCCGGCGGGGTCGTTGCTAGCTCGAACCTTGGAGTGGGCCTCCAGGCTGTTCTCGATTCCAGTGGAGGTGGCCGACCGCGCGCGAAAGCGGCAAGTGGCGATCCAGCAAGCCTGGGTTGACCTGACCGAGAGGACCGAGGGCATCGGCGCGCTGCTTCGCCCACGCCCACACTGGTCCCCCAGCATGCTGGCGACCAACGTTGACTTGCCCCCGCTCGAGAGGATCACGCGAACCGCCGACATCGTGGCGAGCCTCACGAACGGTGATCTGGCGATGGTCATCGAGTACGTCGACGCAGAGCCGCATGCCGAAGTGGCACATTGGTGGTACGAGCATACCGAGGCGCGAGTCATCGTGCTGTTGTGGGACGAGGGCCAAGGCAGTGACGCCCGGCGAATGAGGCGGATGTATCCGGGCAAGGGGAGCGGTCGAGCTCTAGACTTGGAGGGCGCGTTGCGTCGGGACCTTCCGAGCTTGGAGGAGTTCGAACTGCTGCGTGATCCGACTGACCTTTCCGTGGAGACCCTGCTCGAAGTGGCACGGCATAAGTCCTTCTACGACGAACGACTCGTGGCTGAATGGGTTCGCAACGCCGCGCCTGGTCTGGTCCCTGATTTCGCGGAGCCCATACCTGGAAGAGCACGGAATATCCTCGATGGATTGGCGGCGATCGAAGACATCCAGCGTGCAAAGGAGATCACGGCACGCTGCGCAAGGACTGCATCGTATCGGCAACCATGGTTTCATGTCGGCGACGATTACCTCGATAGCGTCGCCCAAGAGGGCTTGTGCGCGCCGCTATGCTGGCGGGTCCCGCCGCTCGCCGTAGTCGATCCCCTGCCGGATCATTGGCCCGAGCCTGCGCCCGCCATTCATGCCCTCAGGCGTCTCGCCAGCTTCATGGGCCTCGACTACTACACTGCTCCTGCAATCTTTCTACGTGATACCTCCAAGCTCGTGGAAGGCGACGCAGACATCGCCTTCCACGCTCAGGAGCTCGATCTCAAGTGGTCCGCCGACCCACAGACGCTTCGGCCCCCACGCGTGAGATCCCCTGCAAGAGAGCAAGATCTACACTTCGTTGGCTATCATGGCCACCTCGGCAGCTACACGCCCGCCACCGGCCGTATCGTGCTCGCCGGCCCGAACATTGACATAGTCGCCAAGTCGATCGGTAGAGCCCCACGCCACATCGGTTCGGTCACGCTGCTTCATCTGTGCGTGCTCGGGCTGCTGCACAACGGTATCGACCTCGACGGCCAGCGATGGGAGGGGTTTTCGATCGATGGAGCTTCCCCCATCACCATCGTGCTCGCCCAGTTCTTCGTGCATCGCTTCCTTGCGGAGCTTGCGGACGAGCGTCTACAAGACGCATTCGAGGCCCTGACTGACGCGCAGCCTCCCGAGTATGGAACGTGGCGTGCGATGACCAATATCTCGCTCGAAGAAGGACGCTCGTGGATGATGTCGATCCGTCGCGGCACCGACGGTCCCGCGCCGATCGATCTCGACGCAATCCTGCGACCCCAGTGACCGTCCCGCCCCGCCACAGGCCACCTGGCGGAGCAGGTCAGGGAGCGGGTGCGATCGCTGAGCCGGCGGTTGGGCACGCAGTTTCGCGACGAGGGCGAGGACTTGGTGCTGGAAGGGTTCGAGTGTCCTCGAGGCGCTCCAGCGCCTGCGTGAGGCTCGGCTGCCGCTTCACGGCCTGAAACAGCGCGTCGATCTCGCTGAACGCAGGTGCGCCGAGCCTCAGCCACTGCTTGAGCCGCCCCAGCGCCCCATGCTCGCTGGCACCAGCAGCGACCAGCCGCGCCGCGTACTCGCACAGGATCACTCGGTAGCGCCCGAGATCGAGGTCGGCCGCCTCCGGCTCGAGCCCACGGACCTGCCGGAACAACCACGGCCGCCCCATCGAGCCCCGGCCGATCATGAACGCGTGGCAGCCCGACTGCGCGGCGCAGCGCTGCAGATCACCCACTGTATTGATGTCGCCGTTCGCGACCACCGGAATCCTCACCGCCGCTCTCGCCCGCGCGAGCGCGGCCCAGTCCACCGGCGGCTTGTAGAGCTGCACCCGTGTCCGCGCGTGCACCGTGAGCCACGCGGCACCACCGGCCTCCGCACGCGCGGCGATCTCCGCGAGGTGCTCCGCGCCGTCCCAGCCCAGGCGCACCTTCGCGGTCACCGGGATCTCCGAAGGTACAGCCTCGCGCACCGCCGATACGATGCGCTCGATCCGACAAGGCACGCGCAGGATCGACGCCCCGCCGTCGTGGTTGTTCACCGTCTTGGCCGGGCAGCCGAAGTTGATGTCGATGCCGCGCGCACCCAGTCGAGCGGCCAGCGCCGCGCTCTCGGCCATGGGCCTGGGCTCGCCGCCCAGGAGCTGCACGAACACCTCCACGCCGGCGGGGGTGCGGCCGCCGGCGTCCAGCTCGGGGCACGCACGGCGCAGCACGTGGGGCTGCACGCAGTCGCGGGTCACTCGCACGAACTCGGACACGCACAGGCTGATCCCGCTCTCGCCCCCCGCGAGCGAGGTGAGCACGTCGCGGTAGACGTGATCGGTCACGCCATCCATCGGCGCCAGCACGAGGAACAACCCCGGCTCCCACGGCCGTGTGGCAACGTGCTCGCGCCGCGCCCAGGCGGCTGCGAATGCACCCTGCGGGCCATCTTCGGCGAGCATCACGGCTCGCCCTCGACGAGCTGCAGCTCGAGCTGGCGATCGAGATCCTGCGACCAGGGAATGAGCAAGAGCTCGTAGCTGCGCGCCTGCTCGAGCTCGCCTACGCCGTCGCGGCGTCGAACCTTGCGGCACACGTAGCCGCAGGGGGTGAGCTTGCGCTGCGCGAGCATGCGCCACAGCTCCTGCTCGACGAGCTCGGGACGAAAGCCCTCGCCCTCGAGCGTGTCCACGATGCGGCCCATGGTGACCCCGCCGGGCTCGAAGCGCTCGGCCAGCTCGAGGATCGCGACGACGACCGCGGTCATGAGGAGCGGAGCATGGCTCCACCCGTCACGAGACACAAGCCGTCGCGCGGGCGCAGCGCTGCTACCTCAGCCGAGCTCAGCCGGGCCGGGCCGAGCCGCCGTCACGACGGCGGCACGTAGGCCGGATCGCTCGTCACCACCACTCTGGCCACAGCGGCCATGCTGGCTGAGGCGTGGTTGCCAGGCTCGAGGTTGGTCAGGTGCAAGAGGTGCGTGCCGGCCGAGAGCATTCGGCGGAGCTCCCCGCCGTCGCACCAGTCGTTGTCGAGCACCGGCTCCCAGCCCCACGCGCTGCCGGCGATCGCCACATCGGCCATCTGACAGCCGTACCACCAGGCGATGTCGTCCTCGCCGTCGAACGCCACGCGGAACGAGTCGGGATCGCTCCAGTCGATCGCGCTCAGGCCCACGCCCGGGTCGTACACGCGGGCCCACGCGCGCACCTCGGCTGGGCACGGGAGCTGGAGCTCGAAGCTCGCGCGGCCCTGGCCGGCGACCTCGGAGTAGGCGTAGTGGCCCTCCGTGTCGCTCATGCCGATCTGCATGGGCCCGGCGAGCATGGCATCCATGACCGTGATCTCCACGGTGAACGGCGCCGGGCTCTCGCACGGGTCGACGTAGGGACCCGTGGTGGCGTCGTCACCGGAGGGGCCCGACGAGGACGACGTCTCGTCCGGTCCGGGCTCCGTCGTGTCGCCGTCGGCCTGGCCCGAGCCCACACCGGTGGAGCCCTCGAGCTCGGCCTGGCCCGACGAGGACGTGTCGTCCTCGCCACCCGGCATGGCGTCGTCGCCCGACCCGTGGCCGTACACGTCGAGCCTGCACGCGCCGAGCGATGCGAGCAGGACCAGGCCGGCCCCCAACCTCCGCCGCGTCCACCACGCTCGGCGGCGCGCCTCGGTGACCACGCCTTCGCGCATCGACGCAGCGAGCGTAACACGCCGGTGGCCGCGTGAGCGCACCGCGTCACACCCGCGCTCGGATCGCCCCTATGCCCTGGACGCGGGCGGCAACGGCCCCGATCATCGAAGGCGCGATGGGCACACGCTCCACGGCGCGATCGCATGCTCGACGAGCCTCGCCGACGATGGTCGTAGCGATCTTGCTCGGGCTCGGTTGTGGCGACGGCTCGCTCGATGCAACCCCAGCGACGACGACCGAGGCGGCGGTCTCCACCGGCGGCACGCTGCCATCGCTCGACACGGGCGATTCCTCGTCCACCGGCGAAGCGAGCACTGGCGAGCCCGTGATCCCCGACGATCCACGGCTGTGCGCGGCCGAGTGCACGATCGTGCTGCCGTCGCGCTGGGTCTACGAAGCCACGCCACCGCCGCGCCCCGTGGCCCCTGGGGCCCACGTGGTGCCGGCGATGCTGCGCGAGGCCGACGGTACGCTCACGGTGGCGGAGCTCGCGGACGGTCAGCCCCGGCTGCACCGCTTGGATCACGAGGGCCAGCTGCAGTGGAACGTGCCGCTGCCCCTGCCGTGCGACCCGTGCGAGCTCACCGACGTGAGCCGCCATCCCTCGGGCGACCTGCTGCTGAGCGCCACCGGCGTGGACGGCAATGGCGAGCTGGCCCTGCTCGCGGCGCGCTACGACGCCACCCGCCACGCCCGCGTGTGGCTGGCTCGCCGGTCGCTCGTGCCGATCGAAGGCGTGCACGTGCGCAGTGGCGGCATCGCAGCGCTCTCGGACCAGCTCGTGGCCCAGCTCTACATGCGCGGCGAGCTCGACTTCGACGCGCTGCAGCGCACGCTGGTGGCCGCCTACGGCTCCGACGGCACGCTGGTCGACGAGGAGGAGCTGGTGGTCGGCCCGGCCACCGACGTCCGACCGCCGCTCCTGGCCCGCGCCACCGCCGGGGGCCAGCTGCTGGTGGGCGTGTTCGGTGGCACTCCGTTCGAGGTCTACGGCATGACCGACCGCATGGAGCCGCCGCTGTGGCACACCGGCAGCTTCGCGTTCCCGCCGGCGCCGTTCGACGACGTCGTGCTCGATGCGCGCGAGCACGCGATCGAGCTCGGACACGCCTTCGACGGTGAGCACGCCTACCTGCTCCTGGCCGATCGCGAGGGCGTGGAGCCCATGCCGCGCTGGGTGGCTACGCTGGCGCTGCCCACTACCACCCCCAGCACGGCTGCGCTCGCGATCGGTCCCGACGGCGACCTCTACGCGGCCGTGCGCACCACGCAGGCCCCGGGCGGCACCGGAGAGCCGCTGGTGGGGCTCTCGCTCTCGCGGTGGACCCCCGAGGGCGAGCTGCGCTGGCACACCACGTTCTTGCAGGCCCTGGCCGAGAGCTTCGCCCCGATCGAGCTCGCGGTGGACGACGATGGGGGCCTGGTGATCGCCGCCGTGGTGGACGGGCGGCTCCGCGTGGAGCATCGCGCGCAGCAATGCGCCTGTGGGTCGTGATCATGCACCGGACGTCGCTGCTCTCGCTCTCGCGGCTGGTGCTCCACGGTGCGGCAGGGCTCGCCGCGCTCGGCTGCGGCGGCCCGACCACGTCGCTCGACACCGACACCGCGACCACCGACACCAGCAGCACCAGCGGGGCCGAGACCACCGCCTCCGATGATGACGCGGAGCCCGGCGACGATCCGATGAGCTGCAGCCCCGAGTGCACGCCGATCCTCACGTCCACATGGATCTACGAGGGCCCCTCGGGTAGCCGCATGGTGGTGGAGATGCTGCGCGACGCCGATGGCTCGCTGGTGCTCGGCATCCAGCGCACCGAGGGCGGAGTGGTGCTCTTGCGGCTGTCGGCCGCGGGCGAGCTCTTGTGGTCGGCCAGCCCAGGGCTCGCGTGCGAGCGCTGCGAGCTGGCCGACATCGTGCTGCACCCCTCGGGTGACGTGCTGATCGGCGCCACCGGGCGTGACGATCCCGGGCCCCACCAGGCCGTGCTCGCCCGCTTCGACGTGGCCGCGAGCGAGGTGGCCTGGGTGCGCACGCTGGACCTCGACGCGGGCAAGGACACGATCCCGCGGCTCGGGCAGCTCGCGCTGCTCGACGACGACCGCATCCTCGCGCTGCGGATCAACGGCTTCTCCGAGGGCGAGGTGCTCGAGCTGCTCGACCTCACCGCCGATGGCATGCTGCGCCGGCAAGGGTACCTGGGTGCACAGCAGGGCTCGGGCGGCTCGTGGCCGCCGCTGGTGGTGCGAGCGCCCACTGGCGAAGGTGTCATGTCCCACGCGTGGTGGGACGACCAGACCGGGCAGATGGTCACCGCCGCCTCGCGGGTGGTGCCGCCGTTCTACATCCCCATCAGTCGGGTGCTGCTGCCGCTGCGGCTCGACGACCTCGTCGTGGACGCGCAGGGGCACCGGATCGAGCTCGCGCGCAGCGAGGGCACCGACACGATCACGCTCGTGGTCACCAGCCGCCGCAGCTCCGATCCCGAGCGCTGGACCGCCTCGCTGCCGCTGCTGACGACCTCGAGCCTTCGTACCGCGCTCGCCGTGGGCCCCGACGATCAGGTCTATGCGGTTGCTCGTACCACTCCGCGGGTCCCGCCGGGCACGCCCCCCCAGGTGATGCTCGAGGTCGCGCGCTGGTCGGTCGATGGCATGCTGCGCTGGCATGCGACCCAGCCCCTGGAGGTGATGGCCACCGCCGACCCGGTGGAGCTGGTGATCGACGACGACCACGGCGTGATCGTGGGCACGGTGGTGCGTGGCCGGCCGTACGTGGCGCGCTACGAGCAAGCCTGCGCGTGCGATTGAGCGGCCGCGAGGGGGTGCTCCGGCGGCCCTTTGACCTCGCGCGCCGCTCCCCCGATGATCCCATGGGATGGGGGCTCGCACGACGATGCATGGCGATCCGCGGCCGGCCGGCTCCGCTGCGTGCGTCGGTGCGCTGGGGCTCTGGCTCCTCTGCGGCTGCGGCTCCACGGTCTCGCTCGATGCGACCGTTCCGGCGGCCACGGGCTCGTCGACCACGAGCGTCTCCGCCGACGCGCCGACCTCGACCGGCGACACCGGCACGACCGGAATCGACGCGTCGCCCGACATCCCTGCCGAGCCGCCCGATCTCCCGCCCTCCACCGCGTGCCCTGCCGAGTGCGTGGTCGAGCTGTCGCTCGTATGGGCCTGGGAGGATGAGCCGCTTCCCGACGAGCCCCCCGACGAGCCTCCCGACGAGCCCCCCGACGAGCCTCCCGACCCCGACGACTCGCCCGACCCCGACGACCCGCCCGAGCGGCGCCTGTCCGCGATGCTGCGGACGCCCGATGGCTCGCTGGTGATCGCCGACAGCCGCTACGGAGCTCCCTGGCTCACCCGCGTGGATCCCGATGGCGAGCTGATGTGGTCGGTCCCGTTCGATCTCGCCTGCAATTGCGAGATCGTCGATATGACGCTCACCCCCTGGGGCAGCCTCGTGGTGCTGGGCGAGGGCGCGTTCAGCGGTAGCATCACCGGACTCGCGCTGTTCGGCGCCACGCTCGGTCGCGACGACGTGGGCGTCGAGTGGATCCTCTGGGACGTGGTCTACGGCGGCGCCGACCGTCGCGGGCGTGTGGGCTCGTTGATCCCGCTCGCCGACGGCACGATCGCCGTGCTGGTGGCCGAGTCCGGCCTCGACGTCGACGTGCTCGAGAAGGACTGGTTCGAGGTCCGCTACTACGTGGGTGGCGTTCAGGAGAGCCTGTGGCTGCTCGACACGCAGCTTGCGATCGAGCCGCCACGACGGCCGCGAGGCACCGGGCTGCAGGGCACCGAGCTCGCGTGGACCCTGCCAGGAACCGCAGGCACGGGCGACTACGTGGCATGGGTGACCGCCTGGGCCGATGTCGTGGTCGCGATCGAGCCGCTTCCTGGGCCGGTCGACGCGATCGTCGCGGGCCCCGACGCCACGCTCGTGGCCGTCGGCGTCGATCGTGCCGAGCCCGCCGCGACGGTGCTGCACGCCGCCGCGCTGCCGTATGCCCAGTCCCCCGCGTGGACGATCGCCGATGCGCTCGGCCCGAGCACCGGCACCCCTGCGCTGGTGATCGATGCCGACGGCAGCTCGACCGTGGCCCTGCGCACGATCTCCGAGGATTCCGGCGAGCCCGCGGTCTTGCTGCTGCGTCTCGGACCCGACGGATCGCCCGAGTGGAGCTCCACCCTGCCGCTGGCGGCCAGCGATGCCGAGGCCCCCGTGGCGCTCGCGCTCGCCGACGACGGCGAGGATCTCGTGCTCGCGGCGATCGTCGACGAGCGCCTCCACGTCGAACGGCGCGAGCAAGGCTGCCGATGCGACTGACGAGCCCCTCGCTCGCACGGCTGCGTACCGCCACGCCAGTGGGGGCCGCGCACGCCATGGCACTGCTGGCGACCCTCGGCTGTGGCCCCGCGGTGTCGCTCGACGAGCCCCACGCTGCCGGCAGCAGCGGCACCTCCACCGGCGCCGGGCCGTTCGGCGTGCCCATGACCCTCGCCGACGAAGGCGTCACGCAGGGGTCCGACGACAGCGGGCTGCCCGACGTTCCCGGCGTCAAGCTCGACGTCGCGCCCGACATCCCGCTGCCCCCCGGCTCCTGCCCGCCCGACTGCCAGTTCGAGCTGGGGCTCGCCTGGGCCTACGACGGGTTCGGCGCGGCGCCGCTCGAGCCCGAGGATCGCGTGGCCGTGATCGTGGAGCCTGGTGGCTCGATCACGGTGGCCGAGCAGCGGCAAGGCCAGCTCGAGCTGGCGCGGCTGTCCGAGCACGGCCAGGAGCAGTGGACCATGCCGCTGGCCCTGCCCTGCGACCCGTGCCGGCTGGTGGACCTCGGCCTGCACCCTTCGGGCGATCTCTTGATCGCGGGCTGGGGCATCGATGCCACGGGCACGCCGGTTGCCCTGGCCGCGCGCGTGGAGCTCGGCGGGCCGCAGGTGCTGTGGGCCACCAGCACCGCGCTGGCCACCGACGCCGGCATCACGCCGCGGGCGGGCTCGCTGGTCGTGCACGACGCGAGCCTCTCGTTCCAGCCCGTGATCGAGGCGTCGACCACCACGGGCATCGAGCAGCTCGAGCTCTTCGCCTACGAGAGCACGGACGGCGGCCTGCTCTACGTGGTCCCGGTGACCACGGGCCTCGCGAGCGGCGCTGCTCCGCCGCCGCTCGCCACCTACAACGCGTTCGACACGCTGGTCGTCACTCACCCCGCGTGGACCGGCGCCGAATTCCTCTCGGGCACGGTGAGCTGGGTGTCCAAGGGCGTGGGCGTGCTCGAGAACACCTCGCGGATCGAGCCGAGCCTGCACCTCGCCGCGGCCTCCGACGGCCGCGTGCTCACGCTGGGCCAGACCACCGGCGAGCAGCAGAGCCTGCTCTACCTCGACAGCGGCGAGCAGCTCGAGCCCGACCAGTGGGAGATCGTCTACGTGCTCCCCACCGTCACCAGCAGCGCCCCGGCGCTCGCGGTCGACGGCTACGGCCATGCGCACGTGGTGGCTCGGACGGCCACCGGCCGCCCCGGCCGCGAAGACGGCGTCGCGCTCGAGGTGCTGCGCTGGTCGGACGAAGGCTCGCTGATCTGGAAGGTATCGCTGCCGTCGGAGCTCGATCCCGTCGACCAGCCGATCTCGCTGGCGTTCGGACCCGACGGCACGCTGGTGCTCGGCGGGTTCGTGGGTGGGGCCCGGCACGTGGAGCAGCGCGTGCCTGGCTGCATCTGCGGCTGATGGTTCGATTGGGCCACCGGCCACGCGGCGGCCCGAAACGCGGTTTGCTCAGCTCGTTCGGCTGCCGCGATCACCCTCGTGGCGCTCGTGATAATCAGGATCGAAAGCGCCGTGACCGTCAACCCGTACCAAGCCCCCACCTCCGCTCCTCTGCAACCCTCGCCCTCGCTCGAAGGGCTCGACCACGAGTACGTGGATCAGACCGGCCGGGTCCAGCTGCTCCTCAGCTTGCTGGCGGTGGGTGCCATAGTGGGCTTGGTGTCGATGGGCTCCACCTGGCTGCAGATCGACCTGCTCGAGCGAGCGCAGCAAGGCAGCGTCACGATCGCGGAGGCCGAGGCCAACGACACGCGCCAGGCGCTGATCGGGATCCTCGACATCGTGGTCCACGTGATCACGATCGTGTTCTTTGCGATGTTCCTCGTGCGCGCCAACAAGAACGCCCGCGCGCTCACGGGCGCCTCGCTCGAGGTCACCCCGGCGGGGATGGTGTGGTGGTTCTGCATCCCGTTCGCCAACCTGTTCAAGCCCTACGTGGCGGTGCGCGAGGTGTGGGAGCACAGCAAGGGCGCCGTGCCCGGGCTCTTCGGACTGTGGTGGGCGGCCTGGATCCTCTCGGGCGTGCTGGGGCAGCTCGCCTTTCGCATGAGCGACCCCGGCGACTCCATTCGCGAGCTGATCACCACCAGCCAGGTCGTCCTCGTCAGCGAGCTGGCCGGCGTCGCCGTGGCCGTGCTGGCGGTGTGGATGGTGCGGTCGCTGCACGCCGGCCAGCAGCGCCACCACGAGACCGGGCGCCCCGACATCGCCGGGTTCTAAAAGGCCGCTCGGGGCCCGCTCGCGCGGCCGACCGCCCGCGGCCGTCGCCCTCGGCTATGCTCGACCGCGATGCGCATCCTCTACGGAGTCGTCGGCGAGGGCATGGGGCACGCGATCCGCTCGCGGGTCGTGCTGGAGCACCTGGTGGCGGAGCAGCACGAGGTGGAGATCGTGGCCTCGCAGCGCGCGGTCGACTTCCTCCAGAAGGCGTTCGACGACCGCGCCGAGGTCCACCGGATCCATGGCCTTCACATCGTGACCGAGGAGAACCGCGTGCGCCGCGGCAAGACGCTGTGGGAGAACGTGCGTGACGGTGCCGAGGCGCTGCCGGGCCAGATCGCCGCCTACTTCGAGCTCATCCGCGACTTCCAGCCGCAAGCCGTGGTGAGCGACTTCGAATCGTGGACCTACCTGTTCGGCAAGGCGCACCGGCTGCCGGTGTTCTCGGTCGACAACATGCAGATCATCAACCGCTGCGAGCTGCCCGAGGACGTCATCGGTCCCTACCGCAGCGAGTTCGAGGTCACCAAGGCCTTCATCAAGAGCAAGCTCCCGCTCGCCGAGCACTACTTCATCGCCACGTTCTTCCGGCCCCCGCTCCGCAAGGATCGGACCACGCTCGTGCCGCCGATCCTGCGCCCGGAGGTCCTCGCCGCGAAGGCCGAGGCGGGCGAGCACCTGCTCGTGTACCAGACCGCCGAGGGCAACGAGGCGCTGGTGAAGGCGCTCGTGGACACCGGCCTCGAGTGCAGGATCTACGGCATGCGGCGGGGAATCACAGAAGAGCAGCGCGAGGGCGGGCTGCGCTACATGCCGTTCTCCGAGGCCGGCTTCATCGAGGATTTGCGCACGTCGCGTGCGGTGATCACCGGTGGTGGCTTCACGCTGATGAGCGAGTGCGTATACCTGCACAAGCCCACGCTGTCGGTGCCGATCACCGGGCACTTCGAGCAGATCTTGAACGGCAGGTACCTCGAGCACGAGGGCTACGGCCGGTTCGCCACCGAGCTCGATGGAAGGGCGGTGCACGCGTTCCTCGAGGTGGTGCCCGAGTGTCAGGCCGCGCTCGCCAGGGTCTCGCAAGACGGGAACAACGAGCTGTTCGCGGCGCTCGACGAGCACCTCGATCGGGCGGCGGCAGGGCTCTACTGATGGTGGAGAGCGGCGGGCCCGGAGCGCCGCTGCGTCGCTACCGGCAGCCGCAGGATGACGACGACTGCGAGGATCCGCTGGGCGGCCTGTCGCTGTGGCCCGGCGGTCGGCTGGCCGCCAACGGCATGGGGCGCGTGTTCGTGTGGTCGCGCGCCACCGCCGAGCCGCTCGTGGTGCACCGCACCACCGCGATCTGCCGCGACGGCGTGCCCGACGTGCGCATGGCGTTCGACCCCGAGCTCGGCCGCGTGGCCGACGGTCACATGATCCGCGGGTTCGCGCTGTGGGACGTGGTCACGTGGGAGCGCATCGCGGTGTTCGAGGGCCACGGCGAGGGGGTCAAGGGCGTCGTGTTCCTCGACGGCGATCACGTGCTCTCGGTGAGCGGCGACGGCACGATCCGCCGCTGGGACGCGTGGAGCGGCGAGTGCCTGCAGGTGGTGGAGGTCTGGCCGCTCTACGCGATCGCCGACGATCCCGCGCGCGGGCGCGTGGCGGTGGCCGGCGGCCGCGGCAAGGTGTACGTGCTCGATCGCGCCACGCTGGCGCTCGTGGCCGAGCACACGGTGGAGCTTGCCAAGGGCGAGCACGCGCCGCTCACCGAGCAGCAGCGGCGAAGGATCGGCATCGTGTGGAACCGACCCTCGGCCACGATCCGGGCACTGGCGTGGCATCCCGACGGGGAGCATCTGGTGTGCGGCAGCTGGGACTTCGTCCCCAAGCTGATCCACGCGCAGACCGGCCGCTGCGTACGGCAGTGGAAGGGCCACGCGCACTGGGTGGACGCGATCGCCATCGATGCAGCAGGCGGTCGGCTCGTCACGGGCAGCTCGGACGACACCGTGCGGGTGTGGGACCTCGAGAGCCCGACGTGCCGCGCGGTGTTCGAGCTGTCGGAGACGATCGACGACGTGCTGGTGGACGGCGGGGAGATCTTGGCGATCTGCGGCCGGGAGGTGGTGGCGCTGCCGCTGGAGTGAGATAGACGGAGAAGGATGCTTCTTACCACCGCGCACTGCACAAACCGTACGATAGCCGTCGAACACCAATCATCATCATCCTTGCTTCATCGTTGCGCGTTAGGCCCGCACCAGTATCAACCGGCGTTCGCTCGGCGCAGTAACTTCCGAGGTCCCAAGCCGCTCCGTGAGCGGCGGTGCGTCAGGTCGCCGATCGAAGATCACCAGCCACCCCGAATTCAGCCCGAGCCCAGCTAGGTAGCGGTCGAGCTGGGCCGAGCCCTCCGCGAGCGGATCGGGTGCGCCAGGGCGCCACACCTTGATCTCGATCGCCAGTGTCTTGCCGCCGTATCGCAAGCACAGATCCATGCGACCGCTTCCGATTGCGTACTCGCGCTCGATCGATCCGCCATTGACCACCCGGTGCAGGAACGCCATTAGCACCAGGTGCGGTGCGATCTCGTGGTAGGGCGCGGCACCGAGGAGCGGCTCGGCGTGCTGGCGCCAGAACACCAGGAATGCTTGCAAGAGCGCGTTCTCGTCGAGCTGCCCAGCGGGCGTGAGCCACGTGGCGGGGATCTTCGGGAGTGCGTCGCTGACTCCGCTGGCGAGCGTGCGTACGATGATCTCGCGATAGATCGGATTCGCGACCTCGAGGCCCCCGAGCGGCGATCGCTGCAGCAGCCCCAGGTCCAGCACGAAGCGGCGGTCGTCCTCGGGCACATCGGCCGGCGTGGTTCCGGCGATCATCGGCTCGAGGATCGCCCGGACCCGCGGTTCCCGCAGCCGATCGATCAAACTATCGAGGTGCGTGTCCTGCCGTCGGATCAGCACCTCCTTGGCTGCTTCCACGTCCTCCACTGTGATCGGCCGTGCCGCACGGGCAACCAGCACTTCGGTGAGCTGGCGTGCCAGTGCGTTCACCAGCCACGGCTGGCCCTGCGTGAGCTCGTAGGCTCGGTCGACCGCCTCGGGCATGAGCTTCTGTCCCGTCTCGGCCGTGTGCTGACCGTAGAGCTCGCCGACCTCCTCGCGCGTGAAGCTGCGAAGCGTGAGCGACTCGGCCTTGATGTTGAAGGGGCTCGCGGTGCCCAGTCGGCCGTCGCCACCCGACGCGACTTTGTAGTCACGGACGTCGCGCAGGCCAATGAGCGCCAGCGACCAAGGGAAGTGCTGCGGCCGCGTGGCAAACGAGGCCCGGATCTGTCGGAGCACGGAGATCAGCACGTCGTCGCGCAAGGCATCGATCTCATCGATGAAGACGACCAAGGGACGGGAGCTCGCCTTGGCCCATGCCCCGAGCGCTGCTCCGATTCTCTCGCCCGGCGGAGCCTCCGGCCAAGGTGGTGGCTTTAGCTCGGGTGGCAGCCATACCGCAGCCAAGCGACGCCACGATCCCAGGATGGCCAGCTCGGCCTCTCCCGGATCATCCGAGAACGCACCTTGCTCTGCCGACAGCAACACCGCGGTGTAGCGCCCTTCCGCAGTGAGCTCCTGGGCGAGCGTCAAGAACGTCGTGGTCTTGCCGACTTGCCGGGGGGCGTGCAGCACGAAGTAGAGCTTTTGCTCGACGAGCCGGCGAACCTCGGGGATGCGGGCCAACACGGGGAGCGTGTAGTGATCCGCCGGGTTGTTGGGCCCGCTCGTGTTGAAGAACCGCGGCACGCTCGGCAACCTTGCGGCGGCCCAGGGAAACCGTCAAGCCGCACACGATGCTGTGGGCGGCGCTACCGCCAAAGCCCGTCATCTGCAGGGCGTCGAGTCGTGCCGACTCCCTATCAATCAATGCCCCTGGAACCACTCGAGCACCCACCCCGGCGATCCCGAGGTCCACTGGTGCGAGGCGTACACCACGTGCAGCTCCGCCGCGATCCCGGCCTCATCCAGCGCGTCGAAGTAGTCCTCGGTCGTGTAGAGTGGCACGATCCCATCCCAGTACCCCGCCATCAGCAGCGTCGGCGCATGGTCATCCGGGATGTCCTCCTCGGTCACCGCGCACAGCGTGCTGATGCACGTGGCATACGACGCCGACTGCAGCGCGATCGCCTGCACCTCCCCCGGGTAGCTCACTGCGATCCGGCTCGCCATGTACCCGCCGCTCGACAGCCCCATCGCGTACTTGCGGTCGGTGTCGAGCGGTCCGAACGTCCCCGCCTCGATCTCGTCGAACAACCGCTCGATCAACGCGCCATCCGGCGCGGAATCCCAGTCCAGCGCGTACGGAGCCACGTTGGTGTCCCAGTAGGTCCCCCCGGCTCGCAGCCGCGCCTTGGGAGCGAGCACCGCAAATCCGGCATCGAGCAGCCCTTGCACGGTCTTCGTCTCGTAGTACCCACCGTAGGCCTGGTCGATGGTGCTCCAGTAGCTCCACGCAAAGAACTTCCCCGCGGGATCATTGGTCCCATTGAACGCGAGCACCACCGGCCAGCCCCCAGCCGGAGGCGTACCCGCCGGCAGCTTCCAGAGCACCTCGCGCGAGGTGCCGTCCACGTTGAACGACGTGCTGGTCGGTTGGCAGTCGATCGAGCTGTAGCCCACCGCGCACACCGATGCGGACGCGTTCACGGCCACGGGATCATCGGCCTTGCCGTCGTCCTCCCCGTCGTCCTCGCCCTCGCCCTCCCCGTCGCCCTCGCCGGCCTCGTAGGCATCGCCGGCACGCCCCTCGGGCTCGGTCTCACAAGCCATCGGCAGCACCGCTGCCGCCACCACGATCACGATCGCCTGCTTGCTCATCACCGGCCCGCTTCCGCTTCTGCGGGCACGGTATAGGCCCCATGTTGCAACGCAGCAAGGACTAATTTTGCAGCGCAGCATTACACTTGCTTCAGTTGCCGTCGAGCTCCCAGCCTCCGCCCCAGAACCCGCACGCCAGCCCGAAGCCGCTCGTCAAGGTCCCGCCGTCGAGCCGCACCAGCGCATTGCTGCCGAGCCCGAGCTCGCCCGAGGGCGAGACCCACGTGGGAACGAACGCCTCTCCTTCGGCTCCCGTGGCCAACGGCTGCGGCGAGCGGGCCTTCGGGTCGCGGGGGTCGAAGAACTCGGCCCGCTCGGGATCATAGAGCTGATGCGTCTCGTGAAAGACGTCGCCGCGGCTGTCGCCGACCACCACGCGCCAGTAGCGGGTGCCGGGCAGCACGATCGCGGTGCCGCAATCCTCGGGGATCTCGCGGCACGCCTCGCGCGGCACCGCGCTCACCCGCTCGAGCTTGGGGCCGTGGATGGAGCTCCCGGGCTGCACGTAGTCCCCGGGTCGCTCGTAGACCCGGCTGCACTGGCCCAGCGCCGTCAACAGGCGAGCGGGGAACGACTCGCCCGCCAGCTGCTTGCGCAGCTCGTTGAGCCGCGTCGCGCGAGCGGCCTCGAGATCCTCCACGTCGCCGAAGCAGGCGTGGGCCATGTCGCCGTCGCAGCCGAGCGCAGCTTCCATCCGCGGCCGTGGGCCCATGTGCACGACCACGGCGTTCGCAAACTCGTGCGGCCGGGGCCGAAACAGCTCGCCGTCCGGATAGGCGATGACGATCGTCTCGGGCGCATGCTCGAGCACCGTCACCGGCGGAGCGTCGCTGTCGAGGTCGAACAGCGAGAGCGTGCCGCCCTCACCGTGCTGGAACCAGAGCACGCGGCCGCGCGGATCGATCCGACACCAGCCCACGTCGGTCTGGGGCGCGATCAGGCGCAGCTGCTTGCCGGTCTCGTCGAGCGCCACGATGCCCTCGTTCGTCACGACCACCGCGGCATCGGGGCTGGGCGAGAGATCGCCCGAACGCGGTGGGCTCAGCGGGCTCTCCCAGCCTTCGTCCGCCGAGGGCACGTGCTCGTCGAGGTCGGCGCACTTGCTCATCCGCCCACAGCACCCGTGGACCATCAGCGTGGAGAGCACGAGCGCGAGCGTCGACGAGAGCTTCATGACGGGCATGGTAGGCATTTCCACGAAACGCCCTGCATCAACGAGGCCTTTCGGCCCGAACATGCACCCCAAGCGCGAGAACGAGCGAGCCGCTCCCTCTCGAGAGCGGCTCGCAGCAACGGCTCACCATCCCATCCCGCTAGAACGGGATGTCATCGTCCGCCGGATCGGGGATGTAGTTGTCATACCCGCCGCCGCCGTCCGAAGGCCCTTGGTCCGGACCCGGACCACCACCCCGGTCGCCTCCGCCTCCACGACCGCCTCCACGACCACCGCCACCGCCTCCGCCGTAGTCACCACCGCCCCCGCGGCCACCACCGCCCCCGCGGCCACCGCCACCGCCACCGCCACCGCCGTAGCCCCCGCCACCGCGGCCGCCACCGCTGTAGCCACCGCCACCGCCTCCGCCACCTTCTTCACCGTCACCGCCACCGCGGCCGCCACCACCGAGATACTGCACGGTCTCGGCCACGACGTCGGTGGAGTAGCGGGTGACGCCGTCCTTGTCTTCGTACTTGCGGGTCTGCAGGCGGCCTTCGATGTACACCTGGCGGCCCTTGGTGAGGTACTTGTTCGCGTTCTCGGCGTCCTTGCCCCACACCACCACGCGGTGCCATTCGGTCTCTTCCACGCGCTCGCCACCTTGGCCGCCCTTTGTGTAGAAGCGCGTGGTGGCGAGGTTGAGGTTGCAGACGGCCGTACCGCCCTGGGTGAACTTGAGCTCGGGGTCGCGCCCGAGGTTGCCGATGAGAATGACCTTGTTGATTCCGGCCATGGGATGTTGGGACTCCTGGCGCGATGCGGACCGTACCCTTGGGGGCTCGCTCCGGGCGGCAGACGCGCGTGACTGAGGGTTGCAAAGGGTACGAAAGAACGAGCAAGTGCGACATCGACCAGCCCGGCGCGGCGTTGCATTTTTTTTCTTGGTCGCTCGCTCCGCCCATCAGCCGGGTACCCAGGCCTCCGGTGACCCCCCACCCGAGCGCGACCTCACTTGCCCGCTGGCGTGCACGGCGGCGCGCACTTGACCGGGGCGGCTTCGCGGCGGAAGCTGAGAAAAGCCGCGACCGTGAGCAATATCGACGTTTCGTTGATCCTGCCGCTACGCGACCAGGAGACCGAGACCGCCGCCACGGTACGCGCCGCGGCCCGGATCGCCGAGCGCGTGGTCCCGCCCGAAGGGCGTGGGCCGCTCTTGGCCGAGATCCTGGCCCTGGATCAACGCTCGGGCGACAACACCCTCAGCGTGCTGAGCCTGCTGCACGGGCAGATCCCCTCGCTGCGTACGGTGCAGGATGTCGAGCCCGGCCAGGCGATCCGGCGGGCCACTCGCGTGGCCCGGGGCGCGGTCTGGCTCGTGATGGATCGCCCCCTCGACCCCGAGCTCGGCGCATGGGGGGTGGGCCAGGTGCTTCGCGGGCACCGCGCGGCGATCATCCCGGGGGAGATGCTCGTGGTCGATCAGCCGCTCGGCATCACCGTGCTGCCGCGCTTGCCCGGGGGGCTCGTGTCGGCGCAGCAGGCGGTCACGCGTCACCTGCGGGGCCAGAACCTGCAGCCGGTGTGGAGCCCGCCGAGCAAGAAGGGTGCCGTCCAGAAGGCGAGGCTGTTCGTGCGCGGGCAGCTGGGGCGCTTTGGCCTTGGATGGCTCGATCGCCCCGGCGTGCTGGATTGAGCGCCGCCGAGCGGCGCCGAAGGCCTCGCCCGGACGGGATGCGCTGCGCGCGGGCGCTGCTATAGTCGCGACCAATGTCGGTCCTCGCTGCGTTCGCCGCGATCGTGGCGCTGTGCGTCGTCATCATCATCCACGAGGCCGGCCACTACCTGGCTGCCGTGTGGACCGGGATGAAGGTCGACCGGTTCAGCGTGTTCGGGATCGGCCCCACCATCCTCAAGCTGGGCACCTGGCGCGGTACCGAGTTCGTGATCAGCGCGATCCCGTTCGGGGCGTTCGTGCTGATCCGCGGGATGGAGCCGAGCGACGACGGCGAGCGGACCACCGGCGACGCGATCGACGACGATGCATGGGCCAAGGCCGTGGCGGCCGCCAAGGGCTCGGCCCCGCGGGTGAAGGCCAGCTCGCCCAATTTCCGCGACAAGCCGCTGTGGGCCCGGGCCGCGGTGCTGGCGGGCGGGCCAGTCGCCAACTACCTCGCCGCGATGCTGCTGCTGTTCGGGTTGTTCGCCGTGGCGGGTGAGCGGGGGCCCGTGACCCGCATCGAGATCACCGATGTGGCCGCAGGCAAGGCCGCGGCTGCGGCCGGCCTGCAGGTGGACGATCGCGTCATCGAGCTCGACGGCGTGCCCGTCGACCCCACCGCCGGCCCCCAGCCGCTCATCGACGTGTTCAAGGCCCACCCCGGCGAGCCGGTCTCCATCACGGTCGAGCGCCAAGGCGAGCAGGTGGTCACGACCGTGCAGCCCAACGAGCAGGGCAAGATCGGCACCAACCTCGACCCCACCGGCGATCGCATCCCCGTCGGTGTGGGCAAGGCCGCGGTGCTGGCCGTGGAGGGTCCCCTCGAGCTCTCGCGACGCCAGCTCGTGGGGCTCTACCTCCTCATCACCGGCCAGCTCGATGCCGAGGTGCAGGGGCCGGTGGGCATCGTCAAGGGCATCGCGACCTCCATCGAGCGTGGGCTCATCCCGTTCGTGACGATGGTCGCGATGATCAGCACGCTGCTCGGCTTGTTCAACCTGTTGCCGTTGCCGGCGCTCGACGGCGGACGCCTGACGTTCCTCGGCTACGAGGCGCTGGCGCGGCGACGCGCTCGCGCCCACGTCGAGGAGCTCGTGCACGGCTACGGCATGCTCGCGCTCCTCGGCCTCATCGCGGTGGTCACGGTGCGCGAGCTCGGAGTGATCGACAAGCTCCGCAGCCTGTTCTCCTAGGCCATGCCGGGCTAGGGACCCACGTACTCCCAGGTCGCCGCGCTGGCGCTGCTGAAGTCGGCGTTGATCAAGAGGCCGCCGAACATGATGGCCTTGTTGCCGCCCACCGAGACCATGCGGTGGCTGAAACGCGCCGCAGGCTCGCCCTCGGGGGCGAGGTCGGTCCAGGTGTCGGCGGCCGCATCGTAGGCCCAGGTGCCAGGCACGGGGTTGGAGAACGCGTCGTTCTTGCCGCTGTAGGTCACGAACGTGTCGCCGTCGAGCCACGCGACGGTGTTGTTGAATTGGAGGCCCAGGCCGGCCGCGGCCCCCATCGACCAGGTATTGCCGGCCACGTCGTAGACCCAGGTCTCGTCGACGACGGTGACGCTGTCGGCGTTGCCACCCACCATCGCGACACGGCCCGTGCCGTCGGACGCGAGCGCGAACGCCGAGCGCGTCCCCGGGTCCATGGCCGGGGCGAGGTCCGTCCACTCCTGGGTCGCGCCGTCGAACAGCCACGTGTCCGCCATCTCCATCATGAACTCGGAGCGGCCGCCCTGGAGCAGGGCCGTGCCGTCGCCCACCGCCACCATCGCGTGCTGGAAGCGCTCCGAGGGCGAGGTGGGCGGGGTCAGCTCGATCCAGGTCTCGGCGGCGAGGTCGAAGATCCAGGTATCGGCCCGCGGCGTGACGCTGCCGCCCGGGCCGCTGGTCTCGTTGCCGCCGAACAGCACGATCGCGTCCGCGCCCACGAAGGCCATTGCGCTCGCGTCGCGGGCCGAGGGGGCCGTGGGCGGCACGAGCTCGGTCCAGTCGCCCGCTTCTACGTCGAATAGCCACGTGTCGGCCACCCGCATGCCGCTGGCCACGCGCCCACCGAACAGCAGGATGCGGCCGTCGTCGGTGGCGGCCATCGCCGCGTTGAAGCGCGCGGGGGGCAAGCTGGACGGCATCAGGGCGCGCCAGGTGTTGGGCGTGGACGTGGCATCGATGAGGAACGTGTACTGCGCCTCGTCGGGGTCGTCGTCGTCGATGAGCACCTCGACCTGCTTGCGCCCGCCGTTCTGCGGGGCAAACGCCACCGAGACGCTCGTGGAGGCCCCCGGAGTCAGCGTGGGATCGAGCGTCGAATCGTCGAACAAGAAGTGCGTGGTGGCGCCGGCCTGCAGCGCGACGCCGGCGATGGCGAGGTCGGACCCGCCGACGTTCTCGATCGTGACGGTGATCGTCTCGCCCACCGCGTCCACGTCGACCGGCGTCGCGACCGAGTAGGTGCCGCCGTCGGCCACGGGGCGGCCCTCGATGCTCACCTCGATCTCGGGCGGGTCTGCCGCGGTGGTGGTGCTGCCCTCGCTCGTGTCGAGCAAGGTGGTCATGGTGGTGTCGAGCGAGGTGCTCTCGGTCCGCCCGGTGTCGACGGACGTGATGGTGGGCTCGATCGTGGTCTCGGTGGTCGAGCCGGTCGTGGTGCTCTCGTCGAGGGGCTCGCCCGTGGAATCACCACAGGCGAGCGTCGCGGTGAGGGCGGTGAGGTGGAGGATGCGAGCGTGCGTCTTCATGGCATCGACCTTCGATGACTAGAGCGGCACGCCGCAGAAGCCCACGTCCTCGTAGCCGGGCGGCGGGGCGTCCATGCCGTACCAGGGCTGGCACTCCTCGCCGTCGGGCTGGCCGGTGCACTGCGAGGACGGGTCGGGCTGCGAGAGGTCGCAGAATTCGGCGCAGCAGCCGGTGGCGTTGGTGCAGCCGGCCACGATCTCCTGGATCCCGCAGAAGTAGCCCGGGTCGCAGTCGTTGATGTACGTGCACGGGGCCCCGTAGTCGCCCATCGAGGCCGGCAGCGCGTCGAGGATGCACACGAAGCCGTTGGCGCTGGGGCTCGCGATGCAGAGCTGCCCGCCGGGGCAATCGTCGAGCAGCGGATCGCAGTCGGCCAGGCAGAGCGGGAGGTTGCCGTCGTTGTACACGGCGCACAGGCCCTCGTCGCACAGCGGCGCGTCCGGGCTGCCGTGGCACAGCTCGGTGCACGTGCCCATGTTGGTCTTGGCCTGCACGTTGTAACACATGAGCCCGAGGTCGCAGTCGTCGATCCCGCTCACGCCGCTGCCCTCCACGGAGCACTCGTCGCCCCGCTGTCCCGGGTTGCGCATCACCGGGCTGCAGGTGGTGGAGTTCCACGAGCCGCCGCCGTCGTCGGCCCACGGCATGCACTTCTCGCCGGCCGGGCAGTCCTGCTCGAACACGTCGCAGGTGCCGCCCATGCCGCCCATGTCGGCGGTGACGAACACGTTGCCCGTGGAGTCGGTCGCGGTGCCGTCGACCGGGCTCGTGGTGGAGGGGTCGGCGACCGTCGTGCCCGTGTCTTCGGGCGTCATCGTGGTGGGCTGTGGGGTGGTGGTGAAGGTGGTGGAAGACGAGGCGTCGCCGCCGCTACTGCTGCCCGTCTCCCCACCCGGAGTGGGCTCGGTGGTGCAGGCGGCGAGCGTACAGAAGATCAAGGCCAAGCCCGCGGAGCGGGGCGGACGAGACGAATGGTGCGCATCCATGGCAGCCCTCTACCCCAGCCGCGAGGGGGCCGGCCAGCGCCAATCGAACGACGCCCCGGTGGCATGACGCACGCGAATGTGCGATGAGGAGGCGCCCGTGGCCAAGGCACGTGAGCATTCCCGTCGCCGCAAGGGCGGCGCTCCCGAGCAAGCGGACGGCAGCAGCGTGGCCTCCACGCGCAGGCCCAGTCGCGAGCCCGTGGTGCCGGCGGGCTGGCTGCCGCGGATCGCCGACGAGGCCGGGCTCGAGGAGGTGCTCGGTCGCCTGCCCGAGGAGCCGGGCGTGTACGTCATGCGCGATCGCCAGGGCCAGGTGATCTACGTGGGCAAGGCCCGGCGGCTGCGCGTGCGCGTGCGCCAGTACTTCAGCGGCCACGACACGCGCGCGTTCGTGCCGCTGCTCGCCAAGATCGTCGGCGACATCGAGACGGTGGTGACCGCCAACGACAAGGAGGCGCTGCTGCTCGAGAACAACCTCATCAAGGAGCACCGGCCGCGCTTCAACGTGAAGCTGCGCGACGACTCCAACTACCTGGTGATCCGCCTCGACCCCAAGCAGAAGTGGCCGCGGCTCGAGCTGGTGCGGCAGATCAACCACGACCGCAAGAAGGGCGGGCCCGAGCACTACGGCCCGTACCACTCGGCCAGCTCGGCGCGCGCGACCCTGCGGGTGGTCAACCGCCACTTCCAGCTCCGCACGTGCACCGACTACGTGCTCGAGCGCCGCACCCGGCCGTGCCTGCAGTACCAGATCGGCCGCTGCCCGGGGCCATGTGCGTTCGAGGTCGACGAGAACGCCTACGAGGCGCAGGTGATGGACGTGGGGCTGTTCCTCGGTGGGCGCCACAAGGAGCTCGTGGAGGGCCTGCGGCAGCGCATGCAGGTGGCGGCCGAGGCCGAGCAGTACGAGGTGGCGGCGCGGCTGCGCGATCAATTGGCGGCCATCGAGACCACGCTCACCGCCCAGCAGGTGGTCGGTACCGCGGCGCTCGACCAGGATGCGATCGGCATGTACCGCCAGGGCGGGCAGGTGGAGTTCACGGTGATGCACGTGCGGCAGGGCAAGCTGCTCGCCAGCGAGTCGCACTCGGCCACCGGGCTCGAGCACCCCGACTCGGAGGTGCTGGCCGACTTCGTCTCGGGTTACTACGCCAATGCGCCGTTCGTACCCGACGAGGTGCTGCTGCCGGGGGCGATCGCCGAGGACGACGAGGCGCCGCTCAGCGCCTGGCTGCGCGAACGCAAGGGCAAGAAGGTGGTGGTGGCCACGCCCGAGCGAGGCGACCGCCGCAAGCTCGTGCAGCTCGCCGATCGCAACGCCGGCTCCAACTTCGTCACGCGCCGCAACAAGCGCGAGGACAGCGACGCCGCGCTCTCGCGGCTGCAGCAGCGCCTCGGCCTGTCGAAGCTTCCGCGGGTGATCGAGTGCTTCGACGTCAGCCACATCCAGGGCAGCGACACCGTGGCCTCGATGGTGGTGTTCGTCGACGGCGTGGCCGAGAAGTCGCGCTACCGCTCGTTCAAGGTCAAGGGCATCGGGGCCGGCGACGAGGCCCGCCTGGCCCAGGGCGCGTTCCAGAACGACGACTTCACCAGCATGTACGAGGTGCTGGGCCGCCGGTTCCAGCGCGCGCTGCAGGGCGACGACGAGAGCTGGGCGCTGCCCGACCTCGTGGTGATCGACGGCGGCAAGGGCCAGCTCGGGCGCGTGGTGACGGCCATGCAGGATCTCGGGGTGCCGCTCGGGGCCGAGGGCGTCGACGTGGTCGCGCTGGCCAAGGAGCGCAAGCACGGGTTCGCGTACGGAAAGGCAGGCCTCGAGCAGCTCCGCGAGCGGAGGAAGGCCGGCGATGCCCGGCGCTGGGAGGACATCGTGCTCGCGGATGCGGTGAAGGAGCCGACGGCGAGCTACGGGAAGGCGACGAAGGGCGACGCCGACACGGTCGAGGCCGCCGGGGGTACGGAGGCCGCCGGGGCCCCCGAGGCCGCCGCGACCACCGAGGCCGCCGGGGCCACCGAGGTCGCCGCGACCACCGAGGCCGACGCCGACGACGACCTCCCGCTCTCCGGCGATCCCAATGTGGAGATCAAGCCCGAGCGCGTGTTCGTGCCCGGCGTGAAGGATCCGATCCGCCTGCGTCCCGGCAGCTCCGAGCGCTACTTGATGGAACGCATCCGCGACGAGGCCCACCGCTTCGCGATCACCCACCATCGCAAGCGCCGGTCGAAGCGGTCGCTGCGGTCGGCGCTCGACGAGATCCCCGGCGTGGGGCCGGCGCTCAAGAAGGCGCTGGTGCAGCACTTCGGCTCGATCGCGGCGATCCGGGCCGCGAGCGCGGAGCAGCTCGGCGAGGTCAAGGGCATCGGCACCGCGCTGGCCCGCCGCATCCGCGAGACGCTTGGGGGCTCGTGACCCCCGTGGGGCTCGGCACCCCCGAGGATCGCCGGAGCCGACGCGTGGGTGAAGGGGATCACCGACTCGACTCCAGCAGAACGCAGATCCGCGCCAGATCTCGGCATTCCTGCGTTGACGCCCCCCACCGTGCCTCCGTACGGTGGGCCCATGGGTGTGAGGGGTGATGGAGGGTGGCTTGCCCTCGTCATGGCGTCGGTGCTCACCGGGGGGTGCTACTCCGGCGTGGACGGTTTCGATCCCGCCGCGAGTGGAGGCGGAGACGCGGGTGACGACGCAGGCGAGGGTGGGGACGACGACGGCGTGGAGGGGCAGTGCGCCGAGGTGCAGACCGGCCCCACCAAGCTGCGGCGGCTGACGCAGAGTCAGTACGAGCGGACGATCCGCGACCTCTTGGGGTTCGAGACCAGCGCAGCCGAGGGCTTTGCCCCCGACGAGCGCGTGGCCGCCTTCAAGAGCAACGCGGTGGCGCCGGTCGGCGACCTGCAGGTCGAGCAGTACATGGACGCCGCCGAGCAGGTCGCGAGCGAGGCCACGGCCGACCTCGCGAGCTTCTTGCCGTGCGACCCCGCCACGGTCGGCGAGGACGCGTGCGCCGAAGAGTGGCTGCGGGAGCTCGCGCCGCGGGCCTACCGGCGGCCGCTCGCCGAGGCCGACTTCGAGCGGCTCATGAGCGTGTACTCCACCGCCAAGGCCGACGCCGACTTCGCCACCGGGATCCGCGTGGCGCTGCAGGGCATCCTGCAGTCGCCCTGGTTCCTCTATCACGTGGAGCTCGGCGACCTCACGGCCGAGCCCGTCGAGGGCGAGCCGGTGCAGCTTTCGGAGCACGAGCTGGCCTCGCGGCTCAGCTACTTCTTGTGGGACAGCATGCCGGACCAGGCGCTGTTCGATGCGGCGACGGCGGGGGAGCTCGCCACCGACGCGGGCATCGCGGCGCAGGTCGAGCGCATGCTCACCGACCCCCGTGCCGAGGAGGCGATCGCGAGCTTCCACCTGCAGTGGCTCGGCGTCGACGAGATCGAGTCGCTCGAGAAGGCCCCCGAGGTGTTCCCCGACTTCGACCCCGCGCTGGCGGTGGCGATGAAGGAGGACACCGCGAGCTTCGCCAACTGGGTGCTCGCCGAGGGCGACGGCAAGCTCGAGACGCTGATGACCGGGGCCTTCACGCTCTCGGACGATCCGGCGCTCTTGGCCCTCTACGGGGTAGAGGTGCCGGCGGGGCACGTGGCGGGCGACCCGATCCCGCTGCCCTCGGACCAGCGCGCGGGCCTGCTCACGCAGGCCGCCGTGATGGCCGAGCATGCCCACGCCAACCAGACCTCGCCGGTGCACCGCGGCAAGCTGGTGCGCGAGAACTTCCTGTGCCAGCCGTTGCCGCCGCCGCCGGCCGACGTCGACAACGTGCCGCCGAATCCCGAGCCGGGGATCTCGACGCGCGAGCGCTTCGCCGAGCACAGCAGCAACCCATCGTGCGCGCCGTGCCACAACCTCATCGATCCGCTCGGCTTCGGGTTCGAGCACTACGACGGCGTGGGGGCGTTCCGCACGATGGACGGCGACCAGCCGGTCGATGCCTCGGGTGAGGTGACCTCCACCCAGGAGAGCAACCAGACCTACGATGGCGCGGTGGAGCTGGCCGGCATCCTCGCCGGGGCACCCGAGGTGCGCGACTGCATGGCCCGCCAGTGGTTCCGCTACTCGCTGGGCCGCATGGACGACGACATGGACTCCTGCACGATGGACCGCCTGGCCACTGCGTTCGAGGAGGCCGACCACGACGTGCGCAGCCTGATCCACGAGATCGTGCTGAGCGACGCGTTCCGCTACCGCTTGGCCCCGGAGGAGGGATGAGTGCCATGAGCTCCCGCAAGCGCTTCAACCCTCACTCCACTCGCCGCGCGTTCCTCGGCACGCTCGGGGCCTCCGGCGTGCTCATCCCGTTCCTGCCCATGCTCGATCGCGAGCTCGAGGCGGCGCCGGGCGACTTCCCGCTGCGGCTCATCCTGCTGTTCTCGGCCAACGGCACATTGCACGAGAACTGGGTGCCGAGCGGTGCAGAGACCGACTTCACGCTGGGACCGATCCTCTCGCCGCTCGAGCCCTACAAGGACAAGATGATCGTCCTCGACGGCCTCGAGGTCTCGCGCGACGGCCCAGGCGATGGCCACCAGAAGGGCATGGGCATCCTGTGGACCGGCAACACGCTGCTCGAGGGCACCGAGTTCGCGGGCGGCGACGGCAGCTCGGCCGGCTGGGGCGGCGGGATCTCGATCGATCAGCACATCGCCAACACGGTGGGCACCGAGACGCCGTACAAGTCGCTCGAATTCGGCGTGCAGACCGGCGGCGCCTCGGTGTGGTCGCGCATGAGCTACGCGGGCGGCAACCAGCCGATCGCGCCCGAGGACAGCCCCCAGGCGATGTTCGACCGCCTGTTCGCCGACTACAACGTCGACGCCAGCGAGCTCGAGCGGCTCAAGGCCCAGCGCCAGAGCGTCATCGACCTCGTCAAGGGCGACCTCGACAGCCTGCTCGTGCGTCACGGCTCGGCCGGCGACAAGCTCAAGATCGAGGCGCACCTCGATTCCATCCGTGCGATCGAGATGCGCAACCAGGCCGAGGTGCCCGCGTGCGAGATCCCGGCCGCGCCCGACGGCGGCCTCGACCACCAGGCCAACGACAACTTCCCGATGGTGTCGAACCTGCAGAGCGACCTCATCTCGATGGCGCTCACCTGCAACCTGACGCGGGTGGCGAGCCTGCAGTGGTCGTCGTCGGTGTCCGGCGTGCGGTTCACGTGGGCGGGGGTCCCCGATGGCCACCACGATCTGAGCCACCTCGGTGACGACGATCAGTCGATGATCGACAAGCTGACGACCATCAACACCTGGTACTCCGAGCAGGTGAAGTACCTGATGGACGCGCTGGCCGCGATCCCCGAGGGGGACGGGACGGTGCTCGACAACACGCTCATCGTATGGGGCAACGAGCTGTCGCGCGGCAACAGCCACGGCAACATGCCCGTACCGTTCGTGCTGCTCGGCGGAGCCGGCGGCAAGCTGCAGATGGGAAGGTACCTGCAGTACGACACCGTGCGGCACAACCGAATGCTCGTGAGCCTCTGCCACGCGATGGGGATCGCGGAGCAGCAGACGTTCGGGGACACGGACAACGGGTCGGGGGGCCTGGCCGGGTTGACGTAGCGTCTCGGGGGATCTTCTCGGCTCGGGGAACGCCGAGAAGCGACGAAGGGCGACGCGGGGGCGTCGCCCTTCGTCGTGGTTGGAGCGGTAGTTGGGCTGCGGGCTGTGCGCGAGGTATGCTGCGCGAGACGGGGCAAACGCCCCACTGCGAAGATGCTCGAGTCCCTGCGCCTCATCGACTTCAAGAGCTTCATCGACGAGACCATCCCGTTCTCGCCGGTTACGTTCCTCGTGGGCGCGAACGCGGCGGGGAAGAGCAACGTGCTCGATGCGCTGCGGTTCCTGCATGGGTTGTCCTACGGGCTTCGTCTTGGCGAGGTGCTCGATGGAGAAGAAGGGCGGGCACCCGATGCCTGGAGGGGCATCCGCGGTGGTGCTCGTGAATCCGCACGCTACGGCATCGAGAGCTTTGCGCTCCGCAGTACGTGGAGCGGGATGGGAGCACACCGAATCAAGTGCGAAGTGAGGCCAATACGGTTGCTCGAGGAGCAGTTGGTGAGCATCGAAGGGCGTGACCTCCTTCGAGTGGACCGTGACGAGCTCGGAAAGCTCACCAGGCTCGCGAACCCAATGAGCACATCGCTAGCCTCGGCCAACTCCGACGAATGGGACACAGGAGCGAGTGTCCTTGATGGCCCTGCCAACGAGTGGCTCTACCTCGATCCGGCAAGGATCCCCGCAGAGGCTTTGCTCGCAGCCATGCGTAGGATTCGCTTCGTGGACATCGAGCCCAACCGTATGCGAGACCTGAGCCACAATGGGCCTCCTCTGCGCGATGACGGAGCCAATCTCTCAGGGGTCCTGCACGCGCTGTGTCGCGATCCCGACACTCGCAAGACCTTCATCGAGTGGGTAGCGGAACTATGCGCGCCCGAGCTCACGGATTTCGACTTCATCGAGGTCGAGGAGCTTGGTGATGTGATGGTCGTGCTCGTCGAACGAGACGGGCGCCGCATTTCTGCGCGTAGCATGTCCGACGGTACCCTGCGCTTCCTGGGCATCCTCACCGCGCTCTACACCGCCGAGGCGGATTCCATCCTGTGCTTCGAAGAGCTCGGTGCCGGCCTGCATCCGGCTCGCGTGCGGCTCCTGCTCGATCTGCTCGAGACGGCGCACCGCGAGCGCGGTATCCAGACCATCGTCACCACCCACAGCCCGTCGCTCCTCCGCTGGCTCCCGGACGAACGCCTCGGCCAAGCCGTCCTCCTCGCCCGCACCCCCGATCACCCCGGCACCATCGCTCGCCGCCTCGGTGATCTCCCCGGCTTCTTCGACGCCGTCCGCACCCTCGGCCTCGAAGAGATGTTCGGCACGCAGTGGCTGGAGGCGGCGCTTTGAAAGTGATGGTGATCCCCGAGGATCCCGTCCTCGATCAGTACGTGCTCAAGCCGATCGTCGAGCGGATGTTCGAGGATCTCGGTCGCCGTGCACGGATCCAGGTGCTCGAAGAAGTCGAGGTCTGGATGCTCGCCTTGCACCGCGAGCGCCTCGGCGTGCCGTGGCAGCAGGTCCGGGCCGATCGCGATCCCAAGGAACGCTTCGCCACCCCGTTGCTCGCCCAGCTCGCGCCCCGCATGGCGCTCGGTGGAGGCCGTGTGCGAGCCATGGAGCCGCTCGGCCACAAGCAGTGGCGGAGCCTGCTCCAGCTGTGTCCGGAGCTGGAGGAGCTGCGAAAACGGCTGTCGGCCTGGCTCTCCGACCGCTGACCCCGTTGTCCACCGAGCGGGGCGCTCGGACCCGCGGTACCATCACCCCGTGGAGCTCGACCTCGAGTTCGTGCGCGCGTTCTTCCCGGCCCTGCGCGGCCCGTGGGCCCTTTTCGACAACGCCGGGGGCAGCGTGATGACGAACGCCGTCGCGGCGGGGGTCGTGGAGTACCTCGAGCGGTTCGGCATGCAGCTCGGGGCGAGCTACGACCTCTCGCAGCAGGCGGAGCGCCGGGTGCAGCGCGGGCAGGCCACGGTGGCGGAGCTGCTCGGCGCGCTGCCCGAGGAGCTGGTGCTCGGCTCGTCGACCACCGTCAACCTCGCCACGCTCGCGCGCGCGCTCGCGCCGAGGCTCGCGCCCGGCGACGAGGTGATCGTGAGCGACCTCGACCACGAGTCGAACATCGGGCCATGGCGGGCGCTCGCCGAGCACGGCGCCGAGGTTCGCACCTGGACCGTCGACCGCGAGCGAGCCACGCTCGACCTCGCGGGGCTCGAGCCGTTGCTCTCGCCGCGCACGCGCATCGTCGCGTTCACGCACTGCGCCAACGTGGTGGGCGAGATCCTCGACGTGCCGGCGATCGTGCAGCACATCCGCGCCAACCGGCGCGACACGTGGATCATCGTCGATGGCGTCGCCTATGCGCCGCACCGCCTGGTCGACGTGAAGGCGCTCGACGTCGACGCCTATGCGGTGAGCCTCTACAAGGTCTACGGGCCGCACGTGGGCGCGCTCTACGTGCGCCGCGAGCTGCTCGAGCACGCAAGGGGACAAAATCACTTCTTCGTGCCCGAGGACGCGCTGCCGCAGAAGCTGCAGCCGGGCAGCGTGGCGCACGAGCTGGCGGCGGGGCTGCCAGGGATCGGCGCATACCTCGACGGCGTGGCCGAGCACCACGGCGCCCGCGGCGAGACGCGGCGCGAGGGCTGGGCGCGGGCGTTCGCGATGTTCACTGCGCACGAGGAGCGGCTGGTGGCGCCGCTCATCGACTTCCTCGTGGCGCACCCGCGGTGCCGCCTGATCGGGCCCGCCACCGCCGACGCTGCCATCCGAGCGCCCACCGTCGCGTTCGTCGTCGACGGCCTGCCCGCCTCATCGGTGGTGCCGTCGCTCGACGAGCGCCATGTGGCGGTGCGCTGGGGCCACTTCTACGCCCCGCGGGCGATCGATGCGCTGGGGCTCGCCAAGGCCGACGGGATCGTGCGCGTGAGCATGGTCCACTACAACACAGCGGCCGAGGTGCAGCGGCTGCTGCGGGCGCTGGACGACGCGCTGGGCTGACCCGCCGGCGCGATGCGCCGCCGATCCCTGCGGCGCGGCGGGCACGGAGCCGAATGAGGGGGTTGGCTCCGGTCGAGGCCGACTCATACTGCGGCGGACGAGCAAGCCATGACCCAGCCGAGCTCCATCGTCGTCGCCTGCAGCGCCTGCGGGCAGCAGAACCGCGTGCCGCGGGCCAAAGCCGGCGCGCAGGGCAAGTGTGGCAAGTGCAAGGCCACGCTGCTCGCCCCGTCGCACCCGCTCGAGGTCGAGCACGCCGACGAGCTGCGTGCGGTGCTGCAGGGCTCCAAGCTCCCCGTGCTCGTCGACTTCTGGGCCTCGTGGTGCGGGCCGTGCCGCATGGTCGCTCCCGAGCTCGCCAAGCTCGCCGAGCGCCACCGCGAGTGGCTCGTGGTCAAGGCCAACACCGAGGTCGACCCACGGCTGGGCGCCGAGCACGGCGTGCAGTCGATCCCGATGATGGCGGTGTGGAACGGCGGCCGCGAGCTCGCCCGCACCGCGGGCGCGCGGCCGGTGGGCGCGATCGAGAGCTTCGTGCGCGAGTCGCTGGCGGGGGCGTGACGGGTCGCTACCCGGCCGAGCAGCGCCGCAGCGCGTCGAGCAGCTCGTCGATACGGAACGGCTTGCTCAGGTGGTGGTCCATGCCCGCGGTGAGGCACCGCTCGCGATCGAGGTGGGTTGCCGCCGCCGTCACGGCCACGATGAACGGCTGCTGCTCGCGGGGGAAGCTCGCCCTGATGTGCGCGGTGGCCTCGATCCCGTCCATCTCGGGCATCTGCACGTCCATGAGGACGAGGTCGTAGGGCTGCCGCCGGAGCGACTCGAGCACTTCCCCACCATCGTTGGCCACATCGGGGTGATAGCCCAGCCGCCGGAGCATGGTGAGGGCCACCTTCTGGTTGATGGCGTTGTCCTCGGCCAAGAGGATCCGCAGGGGCATTCGCGACGCGAGCCTGGGATCATAGGCCGAGCTCACCGCCACCGTGGACACCCGACCGTCCCCGGCGAGCACCTCGCTCAGCTTGTCGTGGAGCGACGAGGCCTTGATGGGCTTGGTGAGCAAGGAAACGAAGCGACTCAGCTGTTGGTCGGTCGACCGCCACGACACCGAGGTCAGCATCACCAGCGGCAGGGCCTCGTTACGCTCGTGGATCCGTCGGGCGAGCTCCAGGCCGCCGATCTGCGGGTGCATGTCGAGGATCGCGAGGTCGAGCTTCGTGCCCCGCTCGAGCAGGGCGAGCGCCTCCACCCCGGAGGTCGCCGCCTCGACGCTCATACCCCACGAACGGGCCTGCCGGTGCAGGATCTCGCGGTTGGTGGCGTTGTCGACGGCGACGAGCAGGGCCTTGCCTGCGAGGTTGGGCTGCTCGGGTCGCAAGAAGCTCGGGCCGTCGAATGGCTCCTTGCGCGCGCGAAACGTGAAGGAGAAGCACGAGCCGCGGCCCTCCTCGCTCTCCAGCCAGATGCGTCCTCCCATGGCCTCCACGAGGCGTCGGCTGATCGACAGGCCGAGCCCGGTACCGCCAAAGCGGCGGGTCGTGGAGGCATCGACCTGGCTGAACGGCTCGAACAGTGCGCTCCTGCGCGCCACGGGGATCCCGATCCCGGTATCGCGCACGCTCACCTGCAGCTCGCAGCCCTCGGGGTCGTCATCAGGGCTCGCCGACGCGACGAGCCCGACGGTCACGCAGACCTCGCCGTGCGCGGTGAACTTGACCGCGTTGGCGAGCAGGTTGGTGAGCACCTGCCGTATGCGGGTGAGATCACCCCGGATCGTCCGAGGCACGTCGTCGTCCACGAGGCAGCCCAGCTCGAGCCCCTTCATTGCCGCGCCGGTGGCCACCAGGTCGAGCGCGGACTCGAGGCACTCGTGCAGCGCGAACGGCTGATCCTCGAGTGTCACGTGCCCGGCTTCGATCTTCGAGAAGTCGAGGATGTCGTTGATGATGTCGAGCAGGGCATCGCCGCTGTCGCGAGCGGTACGGACGAAGTCGCGTTGCTCGGCGGTCAGCGGGGTCTCCAGCAGCAAGCCCGTCATGCCGATGACCGCGTTCATGGGCGTGCGGATCTCGTGGCTCATGTTGGCCAGGAACTCCGACTTGGCCATTGCGCTCCGCTCGGCCTGAGCACGAGCGTCCTCGGCCGCTCGTTGGGCCGCGACCAGCGCCTCGTTGGCCTCGCGAAGCTCGCGTGCGCTGTCCTCCAGCGAGTCGTTCTTGGCCCGGAGCGCCGCAACCAAGGGCAGGCCGATGGTGCTCACCGAGGCGAGGCCCACGAGCGCGTAGAGCAGCGAGATCGCCGGCTCGGAGCGCAGGAGCATGATCCCGAGGCAGCTTGCGAAGAGCGCAACGGTCGAGATCACCGCTCCGGTAGCGCGCAAGAAGAACGGAAACGCCAGAACCGGGGGAATCGCGACGATCCAGCTGGGAAACGTGGGGTTTGCGGCCCAGAACACGGCCGAGACCATCACCAAGGAGATCGTGGCTCGCACCGGACCCAGGAGGAGGTCCGGCGCCTGCTGCTGGGCCAGCCGCTGCGAGATCTTGCGCCCGAGCACGACGTTCATCGCGACGTAGAGCCCGCTCGAGATCGCGACCAGCAACGGACGCTCGGAGGTTGCGATGAGCAGGATGAGCACCGGGCCAAAGGCGTACGGCATCATCCGATCGATGAATTGCGACGCGAATATATTGAAGTCGCGCATCGAAAGGCTGGCGAGGGTATCACGAGGCCGTCGAGCGTCGCGGCCATGCCGACCGAGCGAGCTCGCGGTAAGGGAGGCCAGTACGGCGGTCGAAAGCGTGCGTCGGTTCGGGTGCGAACCGAGCACCGCAATGCCGTTACTCCCCCGGCTCGGGCGGTCGCGGCAGCGGAGGCAGCTCTTCCGCCGGCGCTCGTCGGATCCAACGGCCCACGCGCGCGACGAAATTCGAGACATCGTCGAACAGCGAGTACACCACCGGTACTGCCACCAGCGTGAGCAACAGCGACAGGCTCTGTCCGCCCACCACCACGCCGGCGGTCGCGTTGGAGAAGCCCGAGCCGATGCCCTTGGCGGTCACCAGCGGGAGCATGCCGGCCACGAACGCGAGCGTGGTCATCAAGATCGGCCGCAGCCGGTCCTTGTTGGCCTGCAGGATCGCTTCCATGCGCGGCATTCCGTGCCGTCGCAGCACGTTGGTGTGGTCCACCTGCAAGATCGCGTTCTTCTTGACCACGCCGAACAGCACGAAGATCCCGAGCGCCGAGAACAAGTCCAGCGCCTGATCGAACATCACCACCGAGGCGAGCGCGAACGGCAGCGTGAGCGGCAGCGTGAGCAAGATCGTGATCGGGTGCAGCCACGACTCGAACTGCGCGGCGAGCACGAGGTACATGAACACGAATGCGAGGCCGAGCCCGAGCATGAAGCTCTCGGCGGTCTCCTTCATCAGCTTGGCGCCACCCACCGGGCGGACCGTGTAGCCGGCCTTGGGCGTCTCCTCCTCGAGGATCTGCTTGAGCTGCTCGCCGATCGCACCCTCGCCGTAGCCGGGGGCCGGGTTGCAGTAGAACGTGATCTGCCGCTGGCGCGCGTAGTGGTGGATCACCGAGGGGCCGGTGCCGTCCTCGAGCGAGACCACGTCCGTCAGCGGCACCGAGCCGAGCAGGCTCGAGGTCACGCTCATCAGCCGCACGCCGTCCTGGTCCACGCGGTAGCGCTCCTCGGCGCGCAGCCGGACCTCGTACTGCTCGCCGCCCTCGGGGTAGGTAGAGATCTTGATCCCGCCCACCAGCATCTGCAGCACGTTGGCGACGTCGGCGATGCGTACGCCGAGATCGGCCGCGACCTCGCGCCGTACGTAGACGCCGATCTCGGGCTTGCCGACCACGAGCGTGCTGTCCACGTCGACGGCGCCCTCGACCTGTCGCATGCGCTCGAGCACGCGATCGTTGATCGCGGTGAGCGTGTCGAGGTCGGGGCCCGACAGCGAGTATTGCACCTTGGCGGACGCGAACCCGCCGCCGCCGACCACGGCCACGTCGACCACCGACACGCGCAGCTCGGGCGGGAGCTGCGAGAGAATTCGGTCGCGAACGACGTTCTTGATGGTTTCCTGGGTGATCTGGCGATCGGCCGGGTTGGTGAGGCGCACGTAGATCTTCGCGACGGTGGGGGTGCGCTGCTCGTCGTCGCCGATGGTGAGCAGCGTGCCTTCCACCCACGGCAGCGAGCGCACCTGCTGGGCCACGCGCTCGCCCACGAGCTCGGTGGCGGCGAGCGAGCTGCCCTCGGGCGTGCGCACGTAGATCTCGAAGCGGGCCTCGTCGTTGATGGGGATGAAGCCGGTCTTGGCCATGCCCGCGAGTGGCTTCATGGCGAACAGCGAGCCCACCGCGGCCAGGATCACCAGCCACCGCTGTCGCATGCAGAAGCGCAGCAGCACCATGTAGACGTGCTCGATCGGCCGGTAGAACACGTCGACCAGGCGCTCGAGCCAGCTCTTGCGCGCATGCCCGCTCGCCGGCGCGGGCGCGAGCCAGCGCGAGGCCATCATGGGGGTGAGCGAGAAGCTGATGAACAGCGAGACCGCGATCGCATAGACCATGGTCAGGCCGAACGTCTTGAGGAAGCGCCCGGGAATCCCGGCGATGAACGCGACCGGCAGGAACACCGCAATGAGCGAGAGCGTGGTGGCGAGCACGGCGAGGCCGATCTCGCGGGTGCCCTCGACCGCGGCGGTGCGCGGGTGGATCTTGCGCTCCTCGATCTGCTTGAAGATGTTCTCGAGCACCACGATCGCGTCGTCGATGACGATGCCCACCGATAGCGCGAGCGCCAGCAGCGTCATGGTGTTGAGCGTGAAGTCCGAGGCCCACATCAGCGCGAACGTGCCGATGACCGACGACGGGATCGCGACCGCGGCGATGATGGTGCTGCGGAGGTTGCCGAGGAACACCAGCACCACCAGCGCCGCGAGCCCGGCCCCGACCACGAGGTGCTCGGTGACGGCGTGGGCGCTGGTGCGGATCGTCTGCGACTCGTCGCGCAAGACCTCGACGTGGTAGCCGGGGGGCAGGTCCTCGCCCATCTGGTCGACGCGTGCGAGCACGGTGTCGACGACCGCGACGGTGTTCTCGCCCGACTGCTTGCGGATCGCCAGCATCACCGCGGGCTCGCCGTTCCAGCGCGCGGCGGTCTCGACCTCTTCCACGCCGTCCTCCACGCGGGCGACGTCCTTGAGCCGCACGGTGCGGCCCTGGCCCTGCCGGATCACGACCTCTTCCAAGTGTATGGGGTCGGTGACGCGGCCGTGCACGCGGAGCGTGAGGAAATCGGGCCCGGTGTCGATGCGGCCGCCGGGGACGGTGAGGTTCTCGTTGCCGACCACCGCGGCGAGCTCGGGCGCGGTGATGCCATAGGCGCGCATGCGCACCGGATCGAGCCAGATGTTGATCTGCCGATCCTGGCCGCCGATCACCCGCACCTGGCCCACGCCCGAGATGCTCTCGAGGTCGCGGCGCACCTTGTGCTCGGCGAACGCCGTGATGTCGCGGACGCTGCGGCCCTCGCCGGAGACCGAGAGGTACAGGATCGGGCTGGCGTCGGGGTCGACCTTGGTGACCACCGGGGCCTCGATACCGGTGGGCAGCTCGGACATGATCGTGTTGACGCGGTCGCGCACCTCCTGCGCGGCGGTGTCGATGTCCTTCTCGAGCCGGAACTGCACGAACACCTGCGACACGCCCTCGGCCGAGGCCGAGCGCAGCTCCTCGATGCCGCTGGCGGTGTTGACGGCTCGCTCGACGCGATCGGTGACCTCGGTCTCGATGTCCTCGGGCGCGGCGCCGGGCAGACGCGTGGTGACCACGATCACCGGGAACTCGACCTTGGGGAAGCGGTCGACTCCGAGGCGGCTGTAGCCGACCCCGCCCACCACGCAGATGAGCAGGACCAGCACCGTCGCGAAGATCGGACGCTTGATACAGATTTCGGCGAGCCACTGCATGGTGGAAGCTCCGGGCCAGGGCGCTAGGGCTCGACCCCCTCCGAGACCTTGCTGCCGTCGACGAGCTCGGCGGGCGGGTCCACCACCACGCGATCTTCGGGGTGCAGGCCCGAGATGATCGCGATGCGCCCGTCCTTGACGGGACCGGTGCGCACGAGCGTCGCGATCGCGCGGCCCTCGCGGATCACCCACGCCAGCGCACGACGCTCGTCGCGGTGCACGGCGCTCTGCGGCACGGTGGGCAGCTCCTGCTCGCCCACGTGGACGTGCACGGTGGCGAACATGCCGGGGTGCAGGAGCTGGTCGGGGTTGGGAGTGACGGCCTCGATGACGAGGTCGCGGGTGCCCTCGCGCAGCGCGGGGCTCACGTAGCGGACCTCGGCCTCGAAGCTCTTGTCGCCGAGCGCGGCGACCGAGAACGCGACCTTCTGGCCGACCTCGACGCGGTTGGCCTCGACCTCGGGGACCGCGATCGACACGCGAATGGGATCGATGGAGTAGAGCGAGATCACGCGGGTGGACGGCTGCACGTACTCGCCGATCTCGACGAAGCGCTCGCCCACGATCCCGGTGAACGGGGCCCGAATGGTAGAGTCGCCCGCGGCGACCGAGGCGAGCGCCGCCTGGCTCTGGGCGGCCGAGACCGAGGAGCGGGTGGTGGCGCACTGCGACATCGTGCGGTCGTACTCGGTCTGCGAGATGACGCCGGTGGCGAGTAGCTTGTCGGCGCGGTCGCACTCGAGCGCGGCGAGGTCGAGCGCGGCCTTGGCGACCTTGGTCTGGGCCTGGGCTGCCTTGGCCGAGAACTTGGCCACGCGCGCGTCGAGCTTGGCGATGAGGTCGCCGGCCTTCACGGTCTGACCGCGCTCGACGTGGGTGGCGAGCACGCGACCCGATGCGTTGGCGGCGAGGTCGGAGTTGCGATCGGCCAGGAGCGTGCCGGTGAGCACGAGCTCGCGAGGCACCGGGTGCAGCTCGACGGCGACGGTCTTGACGCTCACGACGGGCTCGGCAACCTCCTCGACGACCTCGTCGGTGGCCTGGCTGCGGTTGCAGCCGACCGCGAGCAGCAGCAGCGACAGCGCACCGGGGAGCAGGGCGTGGGGCAGGTGCATGGGGGCTCCTCTCGCGGGGCGCAATGTACCCGCAACGCCGTTAAGCGGCTGCTGGTGGCGTAGGAAGGGCCGTGGTCTGGCCATGGTGCTGCGCTGAAGCAGGGTCGTGGGATGGCCGCGGCTCACGCAGACGATCTGCGCAGACCGCCCTCGGAAGGAGGCATCGAGACAGTGAATGTGCGCAAATTACGCATGTCCGATATCGACGTTCTCGATCCCTTGGGCCGGTATCAACATTGTTCTGGGAAAACGCGTGCGCCCCACGCAGACAACGGCGGCCACGGCTCGTCACTGCAGCGTACCCGTGAGGTCGACCCAGAACGTGCGGGTCTCGTCCTGTGCGGCGTGGACCTCGTCGAGCGACTCGGCGCGGCGAGGATCGGCGGCGACCCACGGCTCGATCGCCGCCGCGATCGCGTCGATTTCGGCCTGGGTGTCGAATTCGAGCAGGGCCTGGCCGACGGAGTCGAGGGCCTCGTCGTAGCGCGAGAGGCACTCGCTGTCGTCGATGCAGCGCCGGAACAGGATCCCGCGGTCGTCGAACGGCACCGAGTCGCCGTAGAGATCGATGAGGAACCGCTGGCTCTGGTCGAACCCCGAGGGGATGAAGTCGAACACGCCGCTGAAGTCGCTGTGGAGCGAGTAGTTGTTCTGGGCGAGCATGTAGCTGTCGCCGTGGCCGAGCAGCATCGTGGCGGCCCACATCCGCAGCACGGCGTCGAGGTGGAGGGCGGCGTCGAGGTCAGCGAGGTACTGGTCGTCGGGGAGCACCGCCACGGCCATCAGCGCGGTCAGATCGCTCACGTCGAGCTCGGTGCCCTCGTCGATCGAGAACTCGCTCTCGCGCCCGGGCGTGACGTCGAGGCCGCTGGTGCCCTCGTAGAGGTGCAAGGTGGTCGGAAACCACCGCGACAGCCACACGTCGTCGACGCGCTCGACGCTGGCGTGCAGGCCGTAGCTCTCGCCGTTGATGCGGATCTCGGCGTAGCCGCAGCGCGGCACCGGGATCCCGAGCTCGCCGAGGGCCGCATAGGCCACCGCCTCGCGGAGCTGCGAGGGATCCTCGATCATGTTGTTGAGCTTGAGCCCTCTGAGCCCGAGGAAGCGCGTGTCGTCGTCGACGAAGTCGAGCTTGAGCTTGAACGCCGACTTGCCCGAGAGATCGACGAAGCTGCCGCCGATGCTGCCCTTGAGGGCGATGCCGATGGCGATCGGCTCGGTGGTGCCGTCCGTGGTGGTGACCGAGAACGTGCCGGCGACGTACTCGCGCGGCTCGAGCTCGAGCGCCGCGAGGCCTTCCGCGTCGATGGTCAGATCGATCTCGATCGGTTCGAAGCGGTCGAAGAGGATCTCGCCGGGATCGACATAGGGCTCGTTGGGAGCGCCGATCGTCGGGGTGCACAGCTCGAACGGCTCTGCGGATACACCGCTGCAGAACGTCGTGCCCTTGAAGGAGCCGGGAAACGCCGGGAGCACGAGCTCGTCGAGCGTCTCGCCGTCGCGGACCAGCGCCACCTCGGCGTCGCTGCAGGCGATCTCGGTGCCGAGGCCTGGGGTGCCGCCATCGGCCTCGCGCACCACGAACAGGCCGCCGGAGATCGAGCCGGACGGGATGACGTAGTCGGGGGTGCCGTCGACGACGATCTGGATCCCGCTGAGATCGGAGCCGGGCGCCGCGGCGATCTCGACCGCGGTGTGGCCATGGCAATCGATCTCGGACAGGGTGGCGGCCGCGGGCTCGCCGGTGGTGGACGTGGTGGATGCGGTGTCGTCGTCGATCGCCGTCGTGGATGCGGTGCTCGTGTCTGCGATCGTGCTGGTCTCTTCCGGCTCAGCCGTCGACGAGCCCTCGGTCGCGCCGGTGCTCGACGTCGCGTCCGGCGAGTGCCCGGCGTCCACGTGGCACGCCACGAGGAACATCATCCCCACCGCGGGAGACCACGTTCTCGAGATCATGCGCCAAGCTATCACACGAGCATTGGTTCCACTGGCGCCGGTGGGCGGTACCGCGCGGGCCGGCGTGCGAGATCCAATGATGTGTGATGTCGCTCGACGTACGAATCATGCCGGCAGCCGCAGCTCGGGATCCTCGGCGCGGAACCACCGGCTCGCCATGCGCACCGCATTCGTCGCCGCGCCGAGCCGCAGGTTGTCGGCGGTGACCGTGAGGCAGACGGCGGTACCCTCGCCGCCGCGTGGGTCGAGGCGCATGCGGCCCACGAGCGCGCGGTCGCGGTCGTGCACGCCGGCGAGCGCGGTGAGGCCGTCGCCGACGGCGCCGGGGAAGAAGCGCACGAACGGAGTCTTCTGGCCGTCGGACAGCACCGCGGCGAGCTCGTCGAGCGAGACTCGCTCGCGCAGCACGATCCACGCGTTGATGTAGTGCCCCACCGCCACCGGCACGCGGCAGCACTGGGCCGACACCGCCAGCTCGGGCAGCCGCAGGATCTTGCGGCTCTCGAACATCAGCTTGCGCTCCTCGGAGGAGAAGCCGCTCTCGTCGGTCTTGCCGTTGTGGGGGAAGGTGTTGCCGACGTAGGCGTTGGGGTCGAGCTTGGCCCCGAGGCGCTCGGGCTCGGCATAGGCGCCGCGGCTGGTCGCGAGGAACTCGTCGAGCGTGCCCACACCGGCGCCGCTGATCGCCTGGTAGGTGCTGAGCGTGGCGCTCGCGAGCCCCCAGCGCTGGTCGAGCGGGCGCATGGCGAGCGCGAACGGGATGGTGGTGCAGTTGGGGTTGGCGGCGAGGCGGGCGTCGCCGTCGAGGAGCTCGCAGTTGACCCCGGCGACCACGAGCGGGACGTTGGGATCCATCCGATAGGTGTTGCTCTTGTCGACCACGCGATAGCCGAGCGCGAGCAGGCGCGGGACGTAGCGCGCGCTGAAGTCGTCGTCGAGGGCCACGAACGCGAGCTCGCCACCGACGGTGTCGGCCGCCTCGAGCCGCTCGGCGGCCTTGACGGGCAGGCGGCGGCCGTCGGGGAGCTCCATGGTCTGATCGCGGCTGGCGTAGAGCTCGAGCTCGGCACCGGGCCATGCGCGTGCGACCAGCTCGAGCGTCTCGCGGCCGACGAGGCCGGTGGCACCCAGGATGCAGATCTTCATGACCGGTGGATAGCACGAGGAACGATGGAACACGAGCGAGGGGTCGGAGCGTCGTGCTCGGTTTTCGGCCGTCAGCTGCGGGTCCGGCTGGTCGAGGCCTCGACGAATTCGAGGAACGACCGCACGAGCCGTCGATCGCGGCCGTGGCGGGGTACCGCCAGATCGCCGCCCACCACCACCGGTCGCGAGCGTGGCATCGGTTCCACCAACGCGCCGGCGGCCAGCTCGCTCGCCACGCTGGTCGCCGGGACGAGGCCCACGCCCACTCCTGTCATCACCACCGACTTGATCGCCCCGTGGCTCGGCACCACCACCGCGGGCACGCGGCGCCGCAGCCGTGGGCGCAGGCGTGGCGCGTTCTTGCGGATCCATGTGCCGATCCACGCGCAGCGGTCGCTGAGATCGACGAGGTCCGCCTCGACGATCGCCGCATAGCTCGCGAGCCCGCCGCGGCGCGTCGCATAGCCGGGCGTCGTCACCACGATGCACTCGACCTGCGCGTGTGGGCGTCGGTCGAATCGGTCGCGGTGGGCATAGGTCACCAGGAGCCCGAGGTCGGCCTCGTCGGCGAGCAGCATGCGCTCGACCTCGAGGTTGCTCGCGACGCGCACACGCAGCTCGACCCGCGGGTGCGCCGCGCGAAACGATCCGAGCAGCGGGGCGAGCGAGGCGTCGAGGAATTCGGCGACCGAGGCGATGCGGAGCACCCCGCGCTCCTCGCTGCGGCCGGCGCGGATCTCTGCGAACGCCTGCTCGATGCCCGAGAGGCCCGTGGCGGCGGCCTGGCGCAGCGCCGCGCCCTCTCCGGTCAGCACCAGCCGCCGACCGACGCGGGCGAACAACGCCAGCTCGAGCTCTTCCTCGAGGCCCTTGAGCTGCTGCGAGATCGCCGACTGCGTGCGGTGCAGCTCGCGTGCGGCCCGGCTCACGCTGCCGTGCTCGGCGATCGCCACGAACGTCCTGAGCTTGTTGAAGTCCATGAGAATTTCTAATGAATCATGTCAGAAAGATTCGATTTACCGAACTGTCGATCGAGGTAATCCTAGGCGAGGACGATCGCGATGAACAGCACCAGCCTCATGTTCCTCGAATTCTACGCGAGCCTGCTCTCGTTCTCGGTGATCGCGGGGATCTACCTCGCGCCCGCGATGCGGAGGCTCCCGTTCCGGCACGCGATCACGCCGATCCTGCTGCTCCACAGCTTCCGCCACATCGGGCTCGTCTACCTCCTGCCGCAGGTCGTGCACGAGCTGCCGCCGGAGCAGTTCGCCGTCCCGACCGCGTGGGGCGATGCGCTCACCGCCGGGCTGGCGCTCGTCGCCCTGACGGCCGTACGCCTGCGCTCGCGGCTGGCGGCGGCATCGGTGTGGGTCTTCAACGTGGTGGGCGTGGTCGACCTGATGCTCGCCGCCTACGAGTCGAGCGCGGTCGACCTGATGAAGTACGAGATCGGGCCGGCGTACTTCCTGCCGGTGCTCGTGGTGCCCGCGCTGCTCGTGACCCACGCGCTGGTGTTCTGGCTGCTGGTGCGCAAGCCGGGGCCGGCGGACGAGCGGGGGTGATCCGGAGCAGGCCGGTCCTCAGCCCTTGGGTGGCCAGGCCGGCACGAGGTCGCCGACGCCGAGCTCGTCGGCGGTCTGCTTGGCGATCTTGGTGAGCTCGGCCGCTTGGGTCGGGCAGTCCTTGGCAAACCGCTGGAGCGTGCTGCCGTTGGCCTTGTCGGCCATGCTCGTGAGGGCCTTCTTGAACGCCTCGTCGCCCTTGACCTTCTCGACCTTGGGCTTGAGCTCGGCGCGCTGGGCCGTGCCGAGCTCGAGCATGTGCTTGGCCACCTCGAGCTGCTTGTCGCAGCCGTCGGTCTGGGCCTCGGCGACGCCGATGAACGGAGCGATGTACTCGATGCCTGCGTGCTCACCGATGTCCTCGGCGCTCTCGCAGGCCGACAGAACGGTAAGAGCGACTACGAAGAGCGAGGAGAGGGAGGCGAGGGATCGCGGCACCTTGGTGGGACGAAAGCGCGGGGCGACGGTTGCAAGCGGGGATGACCGTCGTGCGCTGCCACGAAGGCGTCGGAGGCGGCTCGCCTCAGTGGGCGATGGCGATCTGCGCGTTGACGTCGAGCACCTCGCCGACCGTTTTGGTGATCTCCGCGAGCGCCCCGGGCTGGAACACCAGCGCGAGCGTCGAGCCACCGTAGCTGAAGAAGCCCAGCTCCTCGCCCTTGTCGACGCGCTGGCCTTCCTCGACCGTGATCGTGATCGACGAGATCTCCGTGATGCCGATGGGGATCACGCAGACCAGTCCGATCGAGCGCAGCGGGCTCTCGATGAACACGAGCCCGCGGGTGTTGACGCTGGCCTCGTAGCCCTGCGAGAGGGTCCCCGCGCTGTCGTCCCAGCCCGCGCTCTCGGCGTCGCTGAACATCAGGCCCTCGACCTTCTTCGCGAGCCTCACGGTTCCACCGATCGGCGCGTGCCACCGGTGGTAGTTGGCACCGCTCAAGAACGACTGGATCACGGTGCCGCCCACGAAGCGCTCCACGTGGTGGTTGTCGAGCATGTTGGCCAGCGAGTAGGGCTGGCCCTTGAGCCAGAAGCGATCCAAGGCCTTCACGTGCTCGGAGATCTTCCACAGCTGACCGTCGTTGGCCGAGACGATCACCCGAGGGTCGTCGGGGTGGGCGAGCGGGCGGGGGACCGCGCCCACCTCGGTGTTCTTGGCCCAGAGCTTCCGCTGTGTCGCCAGGTATGCGGGTGGCACCTGATCCTCGGTCACGACCTCGAGGATCTCGCGGTGGAAGTAGTCATTGTAGGACCGAAAGCCCCAGTGCTTCTTGTCCTTGAAATTGGGGATGCGGAATTGCCACAGCTCCATGCCGTTCTTGCCGCCGCCGTAGGCCTGGGGGGAGAGCCAGCCGACCGCGCCCTTCTCGGCCTGCGGGGTGACGACGTCGAGGCTCTCCTTGCTGTCGAGCCAGCGGCACCACTCGCGCAGCACCGCGCGCAGCGAGTCGTTGAACGCCGCGTTGCGGAACAGGCTCTCGCCGGCCGGAGTCATCATCACGTAGGCGAACAGCGCCGACATCGGGAAGTGGCTCGGATCGCTGAACCACGGCGCGTAGGTCACGATGTAGTCGAGCTTCGCGAGCATGTCCGGGATGTCCTTGATCACGCTCGACGGCGGGATCGGCTTGCCGTGGGGATCGCGGAGCAGGGCCTGCTGGCTGATCATCTCGTCGGCGTACATGCGCACGATGCCATTGGACTCGATCAACGCGGCCATCGCCGCGACGGATGGGTGCGGGTGTTTGGCCCGCTTGGCTCGTCTCGCGGCGACCGCCTTGGCGAGCTTGGCGTGCCATGGGTGGAGGCGCGTGCGATCGGCGGGGAGCAAGCCCGCCCGGTAGCCGTAGAGGGTCTGGTACTGATGATCGATGTCGATGAATCCGGCCATGTGATGTCGTCCCCGCGGATGCGAGGGTACGCCACCGGGGATGGTCGCGGAAGCGCGGCTGGGTGACTACGGGAGCATCCTCTTGCCCGGATCCGCGGCCGCTTCACCGATCGCGCTCGGGTCACCGCCTGCGCTGTCGGCCGAGGCCGGCTCGCGGCCGAAGTCGAGCCGCATGCCGTGCTTGCGGGCGTGGTCGAAATTCGGGATCTCGAGGGTGCCCTGCATTCGCACGACCAGGCCTTGCCGCGTGACGGTGAGCTCGGGCGGCGCAGGAAAGTCGGGGAAGGCGGAGACGATGTTGGCGTAGCTCTGGGCCAGCGTCTCTGCCTTGCTGGCGGCGGCCTCGTCGGAGAACGTCGCCGATACGTCGAGCCCGAGCTCGTTCCACAGCTCGATGCCACCGCGGAGCGAGAGCATCCCCCAGGGCAGGAGGCCTGGTGCGGGCTCGGCGAGGATCCACAGGGGCGCCGAGAGATCGACCGACTCGATCACCCGATCGCGGAGCGCGGCCGAGGTGGGCTTGCCCGCGAGCTTGGCCTGGAGCTGCTCGACGGTGATGTCCTCTCGCAGGCTCACGATCACCCGGCCCTCGTCGTGCGCGATGGTGACGGTGACGTCCTTCTCGGCCCCGGGGGGCCGGGCGACCAGGCGCCGGTAGGGCCCGAGGGTCGACTCGACGATCGCGGGCATCGACTGTCCGTCGGGTCGGCGAACCCGTGCGAGCTCGTCGAGGCAGGGCTGCAGCTGCGACGGCTCCCAGTCGCCGTGGATGACGAGCTCGCGGGGCCCGGTGGACGTGAACGCGACCACGACCTTGTGGGTCCGATCGATGACGTCCTCCTTGCACCGTACGAGCCCGACCGGCCGCTCGGCGAGGGCCGCTGCGCTCAGCTTGGTGACCGCAGGCGAGCGTCGCAGCTCGCTCCAGTCGATGCCGGCCACGCCGACGACGTCGGGATCGAGGATGGCGAGCTCGGGTGCAGGCCAGCGGTTGCGCTGCTTGGCGGCATCCGGCACCGGATCCGACGGGACCTCGAGCTCCGCTCGGTCCGCCGGGGTCGACGAGACCGGCTGCGCGTCGATGGGCTCGGTGGGAGCGCCGAAGCTCCACACGAGCCCGCTCGCAGCGATCGCCGCCGCCGCGCCGCCGGCCCACCACCACCGCCGCCGGCCTGGGGCAGCCCCGGCCTGCACGGTCGTGCTCGCGTGCGGTCCCGCCCCGATCGACGACAGCGCGGCCCGGATCTCGCTGGCGGTCTGGAACCGGCGCTCGCGGTTGGACTCGAGCGCTCGCAGCACGATCTCATCGAGGCGGATCGTGCCCCGGCCGAGCTCCGAGGGGGCCGGGAACCGCCCCACCGGTAGCTGCCCGGTGAGCATCTCGTAGAACACCACGCCGATCGCGAAGATGTCGCAGCGCTGATCGACCGAGTCGGGGTCGCGCATCTGCTCGGGCGCCATGTACTGCGGCGTGCCCAGCACGCGGCGAGTTCGGGTGGCGCCGCCGCGCGGCTCGGCCTGCAGCTTGGCGAGGCCGAAGTCCGCGACTCGCACGCGGCCGCGCCGATCGACGAGCACGTTCTCCGGCTTGATGTCGCGGTGCACCACGCCCTGCTGGTGGGCATAGGCCAGCGCATCGCAGAGCTGATCGACGATGTCGGAGGCCTGCGCGTCCGACAGCCCCTGCTCGATGAGCGCGCGGAGGTTGGGCCCGTCGACGAGCTCCATCACCAGGTAGCAGACGCCTGCGGCCTGGCCGAAGTCGTGCACGCGGACGATCCCCGGGTGATCGAGGCGCGCGAGCGCCTTGGCCTCGCGCTCGAACCGGCGCGCGAGCTCGGGATCGCGGCTGACCTCGGGGCTCATGAGCTTGACCGCCACGTCGCGGTCGAGGCGGACTTGCCGGGCCCGATACACCACGCCCATGCCGCCCCGTCCGAGGCAGCTGTGGAGCTGCAGCTCGGGGCAAGCGCAGAGGAACTCGCCGAGATCGAGGCTCGCTTCGAGCTCGAGCCCGTCGCCCCCGGCCCCGGCCCCGAGACCCAGGGTCAGGAGCTCGGCCGGAGTGCGACCGGGGAGGGGCACGGGAGGGCTCGGCTCGGGCATCTGGTCTCGCTTCGTTTCGCAGCGCGTCAGTCGGCGTCGATCTCGACCCGCACGCCGCTGCCTTCGTGTGCCTCCCAGGCGCGTGCGTGGGCCTGGTGCCGGGCCTCGGCCTTGGCCACCACGGTCTTCATCTGCTCATTGGAGAGCTGGATCGTGGCGGTCATGGCCTTGCCGCTCGATTCCAAGCTCACGGCGGAGGCGAGCTCGCCGACCTCGTCCGACATGCTCATCGCGGCCAGGCCGAGGTTCGCCTTGCCGTAGATCTCGGCGGCCTTCTGCGCGTCTGCGAACACCACCTCCGCGCGCACGCGCAGGCCCTCGGCGGGGTTGGCCCATGCCTTCACCTGCTCGACGGGGCGGCCCTTGCCGGTCATGTTCGCGGTGACCCAGAGCGGCTCGCCCGGGCTGGGGTCGGCCGCGCGCAGGCCCGCGAGGCGGTCGCGGCTGGGCGTCAGATTGCCGCCGAACACCACGAACACGCCATCGGCCAGCAGCATGGCTTCGGGCTTGGGGCGCCCCTCGAGCCGCGAGGTGTAGCGAGCGACCTCGGCATCGATGTGATCCCCGCAGGCGTTGGCGGCCGCGGCATCGAACGAGCCCTCGACATAGGCTTCGAAGGCCTCGTCCTTCGTGCCGCCGAACGTCACGGAATTGGCCTGTCGCAGCACGTCGGCGCACGGCCCGAGCTTGGCGTCCATGGCCAGCGTGGCGTCCTTCATCGCGTCGGCGAGCCACGGGGCCGAGGTCAGCACAGCGAGGTTCACGTGGCCGATCACGCGAGCGTCGATGAGCTCGGCGTCGTCGAGCTCGGCGTCGACCGGGTCGGCGGCCAGCTCGGCGGCCAGCTCGGCGTCGGTCGGCTCGGCACCGACCCTTGCGGCATCGGTCCGCTCGACGTCGGGGGACTCGGCGTCGCAGCCGGCAACCGCGCCAGCGAGCAGGAGGGCGGAGAGCGAGAGGAAGGGGCGGGAGCTCGTCATGTGGGGTCCTGAAGCAACCGACCGCCAACGTAACGGGCTCTCCGAGAAAAAACACCGAGAGTCAGCGCACACGCGGATTGCGGGCGAGGGCCGCTCGTCGCGAAACCGCCGGGACGAGCCGATCAGCCGCGGATCGCATCGATCACCGCGCGCAGCTCGTCGTCGATGTCCGCGTCGGAGGCCACGGTGTCGCCGACCTCCGCGCGCAGGGCGGCTCCGAACGCGGTACGCAGGCGGTGGACGGCCACTCTGGCGTGGGCCTCCGTGAGCGACAGCTGCTCGGCGACCTCGCGGTAGCGCGGGGTGTCCCCGTCGAGGAGGAACGGCGCGAGCGCCTCGAACAGCGCCGAGCGGCCGTCTTCGGCGTAACGGTCCGCGAGGCGCTTGCGGGTGCGGCTGAGGATCTCCATCGCCCAGGCGTAGGCATAGGCGCCCTCGGGGGTGCGATCGTCGGGGATCTCCGGCGTGGTGTCGTCGTGGTCGATGGTGAGGGGGAGCGACGGCTGTCCTCCCCCGCGTCGGAGCGTCGAGGCGCGCGCACGCTCGTTGGCGAGGAAGTGGCGCAGCGCGCCGAGGAGGTACGAACGAAAGCGGCCGCGGTCGCGGTCGACCCCGGCCATGGCGGTGCTCGCGAGGAGCGAGGTCATGAAGCCCTGCACGATGTCTTCGGCGTCCTCGGGCGACAGGCCGTCGCGGCGGAGGAATGCGTAGAGCGGTCGCCAGTAGGCGGCGCAGAGCTCGTGCAGGGCCTTGCGAGGGCCTTCGGAGCCCTGGGCCGCGCCGAGCACCACGCTCCAGCGCGTGGTCGGGAACTGGCCGGCCATCGCGTGTAGCGTGCCACGGAATGGATCAGCTGCACTCCCAGAAGTAGATCGGGCGCGTGGGATGACGCGGACATGCGCCGAGCCAGGCGCGGCCGAGGTCGCCCCAGGCCCACTCGGCATGCGAGTCCGAGTCGAGCTGGTACACGAGCAGCGTCTCTCCCCTGCACGCTGGACATGGGAACGGCTCTTCTCGCGTGCCCTGCACCCGAGCCGGCCAGCCCCCGAGCTTGTCGCCGCGGAGTGCCATCTTGGCCTCGAACTCGGGATCGCTGGTGGCAAAACCGGAGTAGTCGTCGACCGCTTGCCAGCCGACGACGGCCTTGGGGGCGCAGGCCGGATCGGAGACCGGCGAAGCCCGTGGTCGCGCGTGTGGATCGACGGCCCGTGCCAGCTCGCCGACGCGGCAGGCGGTGCACTGGAAGATCTCGTAGGCCGGCAGCTCGGCCGAGGTGAGCGGCGAGGCGGCCACGTCGAGGTGGAGCAGCAGCTCCATGGGTGCCTTGCACGCGCTGCAGGTGGGCCACGGCTCGTCGTCGCGCAGCCACGCGGGTCCGCCGTAGTAGGTGGTTCCGGGGATCCAGCCGGTCGAGTCGACCGCCGGTGCGACGAGTGGGCGCCACGCCGTACGCTGCCACTGTGCGATGGCATCGCGATGGCGTGCGAGCCAGGGCTCGAACGCCACGCGCTCGCGCTCGCGACGATCCTCGGTGAGCACCATGCGGACGGCTCGCTCGGCGCGGTCGCGGAAGCGCAACCATGTGAGCTCGTCGAGCCCGATGAAGGCGGCGATCTCCGGCATCGGGAGCTGCCAGAGCTCGAACCCCAGCTCGTCTTCGAGCTCGACCGGGCCAATGGCCAAGGCGCGCTCGAGGTTGCTCGAGTCCACGCGGATGAATTCGTGGATGGAGAACTGCTCGGAGTCGGGATCGTGGGTGACCTCGACGATGCGGCCGGGCAGCGAGCGGGCCACGGCGGCTCGCAACGCGGCAAACAGGCGCTCGCGCAGCGCGGCGGGGTCGTCCGAGAACGCCGCGAGGGGCACGATGAGGAGGTCGAGGTTCATCGCGAGGATTGTGCCCGATCGCATGGGTGGTGGCATCGGTGCGAGATTCACGGGGCGGCGAGCTCATCCGGGTAGACTGAGCTTCATGGCCTCTTCTGCGACGTCGAGCCCCGAGCTGCGAGCCAAGCAGCGTGTCGTGATCCGCGGGGTAGTTGGTGGTGTGGTGGCCACGGTGGGCATGGCGGTCGCGCTCCATGCTTGGTTGCCGCCGATCGCCGGTATGGAGCAGCCGGTCGACCGGCTCGTGCTCGCGCTGCGCTGCAACGTCTTCGTCGCGCTGGTGCTGTGGGCCGGCATCCATGCCATCGCGAGGTCGCGCATCAGGAGCGAGTCGATCGATCCCCTGGCGGGCAAGGAGACGCGTGCGATGCGGGTGCACGCCAACTACGTCGACAACACGATGCAGCAAGGCTCGCTCTTCGTCATCACGACGGCCGCGCTCAGCACGTTCCTCGACGGGGAGACGATACGGGTGATCCCGATCGCGACGGGGGTGTTCGTCGTCGGGCGCGTACTGTTCTGGGTGGGCTATCTTCGCGATCCGCTGTGGCGGGCGCCGGGGATGGCGATGACGCTGGTGACGGTCGTGGGCATGCTGTTCTATACGGTGTATCGGGTGGTGTGGTTGACGGTGGGGTGAGCCATTTCCATTGCTCGCACGAGAGCTGCGCGCTCACGGCAAGAATCGCTCGGGCGCGGCCAGCTTGCGCGGCAGGTACTCGTGCACGACGAAGTTCAGCCCCCATTTCGCCAGGGCCTGCTGCTCGGCCCGCACGCCCATCGCCAGCAACTGCTGCAGCGCCGCGGTCCACTGGGGATGGGCGGCGAAGAACGGGTCGTGGGCGAGCGCATCGTTGGCTCGCTTGATGTCGACGTCTTGGAGCGGGTGGGTCGCGTCGTCCAGGCCGAAATCGACGATGTCCTGGGGCGTCACGCCGAGGAATCGCGCGCGTGGGACCGAGAACGACGCACTGACATGGGCGGAATTGCCCGAGCCGACCTTGAGCGTGCGATAGATGTTCGCGATGCCGTAGGGATCGCAGTCGACGAAGCAGTAGACGGGTAGGTCGTGCTCGTCGGACAGTCGCCGTACGAATCGACGGATCGCCCGCGTCGGTACGCCGCCCATCTCGACGAGCACACACTGGGCCGTGCGCCAGAAGCGGTGGCTGTGCAGGCGCTGGAACATGCCGCCGGTCTCGATCGCGAGCACGAACCTCGCATCGGTGCGAAACGTGAGGTGCTCGACCGATCTCGGGATCGAGTACGCACCGCGACCGAGCGCGCTGCAGTCGACTTCGGTGGTCTCGCCGGTGTCCGGATCGGTGTCGAGCACCACGAGACGTCCCGCGACCGAGCCGGCATGCTCCTCTGGCACGAACCCGAGGTGCTCGCGAACCAGCCCGTCGAGCGAGGCCAACGCCTCGAGATCGTCGATCACGTCGTCGGACTCGGGTTGGCCATGGAACCCGCAATCGCCCCAATTCTTGCTGACATAGTACGCCTCGCGCTTGCTCGCGTAGTCGTCGTCGCGCAGCATCTGGCGCGCGAGCGACATCATGCGCAGCACCTGGGCGAAGCTGCGCGCACCATTGGCCGACAGCGTGCGGGTCTTGCGGGCAGGTCCGAGCGAGAAGCTGCCGCGGTCGGGGTCGTAGACGACGTTGCCGAGCGTGCGCAACGGAAAGCGCAGCGCGGGCAGCTCACCGCGGGCGATGGCGGCGTCGACCTCGGCGGCGAGCCGCTCGATGAGCTTGAGGGCGTGTTCGCGTTCGGCTCTCATGGGGTCTCGCTTTCCTCGGCATGCAGCAGTGTGTCGAGGCGGGTGACGATCGCCGCCCGTCCGGAGTCGTCGAGCTCGAGGAGCTCTTGCAGTGCGGTCGCGATGTGGGGCACGTAGCGCTCGATCCGCGCGCGCCGCTCTTCTCGCTCGCGAACGCGGCGCGACGCGGCGAGATGGCGAGCGAGCCGGCGGCCGCACTCCTGCAGCGCGAGGCGCAGCTCGTGCTCGATCTCGGGATAATGAGCGATCGCTTCCTTGGCCTCGGACGTGAACGGCACCCATACCGACGCAATGTGCACGAAGATCGCGAGCGGCCCGAGCGGCAGCGCCGCTTTGCCTTGCTGCAATCCGTAGTGGTGCCAGTTCGTGTCGATCACGGCCTGCGTGATCGCGCACGCGCCGGGCTGGAAGAGCAGCGGTACGCGGTTGGCGAGCCGAAACAATCGCACCGGCTGGTCGGCGGCCAGCCGCTCGCGGCCATCGTGCTCACCCGCTCGCTCTCCGTGTCCGTACGCGATCCCGACCTCCACTTGAAACGGGTGGCCGCGATAGACCGACGGCGGCCGGGTGAGCGCGGTGTAGAATGCGGCGTCGACCTGGGCCTGCAGGCTCTTGCTCACGAGTGCGGCGCCGATCGGGACGAGGCAGTCCGTCGGAGGGGCCGACACCTTGGCCTGCGCCATCGCGGCATGCAGCGCGCGGGCTTTCTCGCGCGGGATGGTCGACGGCGCCATGCTGGGCCGTAGCCGCGCCGTCTGCAGGATCGCCGCGGCCGTCTGCGCACCGATGCGCGAGAGCTCGTGCACGAGGAATCCCGACAGCGTGCGTCGCCGTGTGCTGGCGAGCATGGCAATCAGCGTGCCGAGCTCGACCCCGTGCGGGTGCGGTGCGATGGCCCGCGGTCGTGGTGGCCGTCGGCGTACGGTCCGCTGGTGGACGCTCCGCTCGCCGCCGGCATCCTCGAGCCGGATCGTGGCGTGTGGGTTCGCGAGCGCGGTCTGTCGCAGGTACTCCGCGACCGATCGCTGCCCGTGGTGATGATGGCCCTCGAGCTCGATCTCGACGCGCGTGCCGTGCGGCACGTTCCAGTCGATGGCCGCGCGCCGGTGGATCTTGGGCCGATTCTTCGCCGTGTCGATCGAGAGCACGAGCTCGCGAGCGGGTACGCGTGGACCGGTGCGCGTCAGCACGCGCATCGGCTCGCCGGTCGTGAGCTGCCCGTACATGCCGGCGGCCGGGATGCCCATGCCTTGCTGCCCACGGGACTGCCGGAGCGCGTGGAACTTCGAGCCGTAGAGCAGCTTGCCGAAGATCCTCCCGATCTGCGCGTCGACGATGCCCGGGCCGTTGTCCTGCACGCCGATGCGAAAGACGTTGCCGCCCTTGGGCTCGATGTCCACCGCGACCTCGGGCAAGATGCCGGCGTCCTCACAGGCGTCGAGTGCGTTGTCGACCGCCTCCTTGACCGCCATCAGCAGCGCGCGAGCCGGCGAGTCGAACCCCAAGAGATGGCGGTTCTTGACGAAGAATTCCGAGATGGAAATCTCCCGCTGCTCGCGCGCGAGCTCGTGCGCATCGATGCGACGCGCCTGCGCACGGGTGCGCGTCGTGGCGAGTTTCATGGGCTCATCTCGGAGGTGCCAGGAATGACGTTTTCCAGTATGCACCCCTCGCTCGCCGGCGCTATTGCTGATCTCGCACTGACGACCAAGGCGCGCGCGAGCACCCGGCCCGTGGCCCGGATCCTCGGGCGTGGTGGACTAATTTAGAGGATCTCGACCTGGTCGGAGAACGTCGCGAAGCGCTCGGGGGTGAGAGACGCCGTGGCGGTCATGAGGTAGACGTCGCCCACGCCGAAGAAGTCGACCCGGTGATGTCGGCCGGCGTCGTCGACCGTGTAGCTACGGGCGCGTCGCATGTCCCAGCGGAGCCAGCGCTCGTGTTCGTCCACGATCTTGAACGTCCGCAGGTGCTGGTCGACGAAGCCTTCGAAGAGCTCCGAGAACACCTTCTTCTCCATGGAGGAGGTCGAGAAGATCATGATCATCACGATGTCGCCAGTGCTCGGCGCGACGAGCATCCAGAGGGGTATGCCCGCGGCCGAGGCCTTCTGCTGCTTGTCGGTGGAGACCATCTCGAAGCTCGGTCCCGGGTCGGGAATCGAGAAGCCGAGCTTCGAGTGCCGCAGCCTTCCGTCGGCGCGCACGAGCTCGCCCTCGATGGCGGGAGAGCTGGCGCGTATCACCGGCTCGGTTGGTCGCACCGCATCGCTCGCGGCGCTGCGCTCGGGCTCCGCCGACGCGACGCGCATCGCGACGATCACCATGCCCACGCACAGGCCGCCTCCGGCCGCCAAGGCCGCCCGCTTGCGTCGGCGCTGCACCAACGCGGAGACCCCGAGCGCTGCGATCGCCACGAATGCCGTGTAGTTCGCGGCGTCCCGGCCCACGCGCCTCGCATCGCGGGCCCCCATCGCCTGGGCGACGAGGATGACGAGCCCCAAGTAGATCACCAGAGCCGCGACGGCGTGCAGCAAGCCCCGGATCGCGCTGAATTCCAGATCCTCCGATTCCGTGATGCGAGCAGACATGGGGAGTGCGAGCCAGCATATCCGAAGCAGTAGCTTCCAAAATGAAAGCTACTGCGTTTTCGGCGAGCTCCCGCGATTCGAAGATGTTCTCGAGGTGTTTGCTGACGGCCGGTGGGCTCGCAGCGCCAGCCAGCTCGCCATCAGCGTCCGGAGCTCGTCCTCGACCAGGAGGTGCTGGTCGCCGAGCCTTCCGTGGCTGGCGATGGGCCGATCGCTGCCCGAGCGCGGAGCGAAGTGCTCCCAGCGAGCCTGCACGACGTCGTCGCTCTGCTCGACGAGCACGTGCAGCTCGTGACCGTCGCTGGCGCGCAGCAGCACGCCCCGCTCTGGCCACACCTCGACCGACAGCCCGGCCGCCCGCCCTTCGGGCGTGGTCGCGGCCTCGAAGGCCATGCGGGCGGCCACGCCGTAGAGCACGTCGGAGGGCCGTGGCCTGGCCTGAGTGGCACCGAACGATGTTCCTTCGGTGCCATTCTCGTCGCCCTCGCGATCGATTCCGACCATGGCTCATTACTGCTCCGATGAGCAGTGATGAGCAAGCGGGTCCGGCCGGGATGGGGTGGGGCTACTGACAGCAGACGTCAGGAGTGTGCTCGGCGGGGCGGGGTCATTGCGGGCACGCCGCTATCTCCAACATCGGTGGTGCTCTCGTCCCACGCCGTCGTTAACGGCTCCGACACGGTCGAAGTCCGAGTGGCCTGGTCGCTGTTGATGCGGTAGCCCCGACGGCGATGATGGTGTCGAGGTTGTGGACGTCGACCGACCGCGCACTCTCTCTCAACCCGGCGCAACCATCGTGGAGGCTCGTTCGAGGGTGCGTGGCCGTGGCGAGCGGGCGCTGGCTGCGGCTCGGTACCTAGCTGTCCTCGTCCGTCCGCACGCTCGAACGAACCTGCTACCCTACGTCGCGCTCGTCCATGCCTCGGCACTTCAACACCGCGGGTCCTTGTCGGCCCGAAGATCACTACATGCTGCCGCCGCTGCGGCGCCTGCCGAACCTGCGCGAGCTGATCGATCAAGCGCACTACTTCGTCATCCATGCCCCGCGCCAGATCGGCAAGACTACGGCTCTGATGGCCTTTGCCTCTGAGCTCACGGTGGCGGGCAGGCACGCGGCCGTGCTGTGCTCGGCCGAGGAAGGGCAGGCGTTTCGCTCCGACATCGATGGCGTGGAGGAGGTGCTGCTCGACGAGTACGCGATCGGGCGCGGGCGTATGGATCTGTGCCTACGCATGGGGGGAGTGAAGCTCGCGATGGAGCTGAAGGTGTGGCGGGACGGGAAGGGCGATCCGCTGAAGCGAGGGCTCGAGCAGCTGGATCGGTACCTCGAAGGGCTGGGACTGGGCGAGGGGTGGTTGGTGATCTTCGACCAGCGGACGAGCGCGGGGCGGGCGAGTGGGCGGACGCGGCGGGAGGAAGTGGTGTCGCCGGCGGGGCGGAGGGTGGTGCTCGTGCGGGCGTGAGCTCGGCTCCATCAGGGCGATCCTTCCCGAGCGGTCCCCGCGATAGCGGCCCCTTCGGGTCAAGGTGGTCGGCGGGTTGGCCACCACGTGGCCGACGGGTTGGCCAGGCCCATTCGTGCCCACCGCCAACATCGCGGAATCCTTCATCCGACCCACCGGAACCGTTCTTGCTCTTCCGGACGGCATGCGGGTTCATACGATCTTCGCCGCCAACCCACACGACCACTTGTTTCGGTACGTGTTCTGCCAGCCCAAGGCGATCGCGATGGTGCTCCGCCGCACCCTCCCCAAGGCGCTGCTGCAGGTGCTCGACCTCGGCTCGCTTCGCTACGTCCCCTCGGTGCACATCAACCCGCGGCTGCGCCGGCGCGAGCCCGACCTCTGCTTCACCGTCGACGCCCTCGACGAAGGGCGAAGGGTCACGATCTACCTCGTCATCGAGCATCAGTCCCGCCGCGACGGTCGCTTGCCGTGGCGCTCGCTCGTCTACATGGGAGAGACCTGGGGCCGATACATTCAGGACCACCCGCAGCGTCGAGGTCGGATTCCGTTCATGGTCGCGGTTCTGCTCACCCAGCACCCTGCCCGGACCACTCCGACCCGGCTCTCGTCGATTCTCGACGTTTCACCCCGCCTCCGTCAGGTCCTGGGCACGCCGGTCGAGCTCGTCCTCCATGCCGCGGATTTCTCGGGCTCGTTGTTGCGGGACCGCAAGGCGCCCGCCGCAATTCGGGCCCTGGTGGAGCTGGCGCGGGCGTTCCTCCATGCCTACGAGAATCCCGGGAGTCTGACCCCGGCTCGCCTCGCCGAGCTGGCGCCGCTCGTCGATGTGCTACTGAAACACGACAGACCAGATGACGTGGAGGCACTGTGGGTGTATGCCATCTCCGTCTTCGATCCAGATTCACCACTGCACGAGATGATCACGACGGCGATCAGCAAGCCGGCAAGGGAGATGTACATGACACTCAAGGACGAATTGCTCGCACGTGGACGGAAGCTGGGCGAGGCGCATGGCAAGAAGCTGGGCGAGGCGCACGGCAAGAAGCTGGGCGAAGCGCGCGGCAAGAAGCTGGGCGAGGCGCGCGGCAAGAAGCTGGGCGAAGCGCGCGGCAAGAAGCTGGGCGAGGCGCGCGGCAAGAAGCTGGGCGAGGCGCGCGGTCGAGCGATCGGCAAGGCGCAGGCGCTGCTCGAGGTGCTCGATCAACGCGGGATCCCCGTCTCTGTGGTCATTCGCAAGCGCATCCTCGCCACGCGCGACGAGCTGGCGCTCCAGCGGTGGATCGAGCGCGCAATCACGGTCTCCAAGACGGCCGAGCTGTTCGAGTCGTCCAGCGTCGAAGGCTCGGCTTCAGCGCGTGCCGCCCGTTGCTCGGTGAGCCCGTGCGGAGCCTCGGCCTCACCACGCGCGCGGGCTTCTTGAGCTCGGATGACACGTCATCGGCCGCGACCGCCCTCAGCAGGGCTACTGTCGCTGAAAGAGGTTCCCCACATGTACGGATTGGTTTCCCCTGTATCGGCAGTGGATTCGTTCACCGTCGAGCTCGGTGACTCTACATACTGACTGCCCACCACTCGCGGCTCGTTGTTCCATCACGAGCATGGTGTCCACTGAAACCTCCGGGCCCTGCAAGATCAGCTCGTCGGATTTCTCCAGATCGGGAGGCACGACCACCGACCACTGCTCGGCCCTGGGCGTCGGTGGCTCCTCGGTCGTAGGCTTGGGGCCGGTCGTCTCCTCGACATCATCCTCGCTCGTAGGAGGGTGGGTCGACGCCACGTCATCATCCTTGCCCGACTGGCCCCCAGATCGTTGCCAACACGTCTTTCCCACGACCTGAGCCTTGTGGGTCTCGATCCGAAGCGGTTTGCCGGTTCCTGGCTTGTAGCAACGTGCTCTCTCGAAGGTCCCGTCGGGCCCATAGGAGTTCTCCCATCCCGTATTCTGGCCGGACTCGTTGGTCCTTCCTTCCGTTCGGAGCTTCTCGGGGTCGCAATCCCACCAAGACTCGTTGGGGCCGATGGCTGCTCCCGTTTCAATGTGTATGCATCGAACGACGGCGATCTCGGGCTCGGTTCCCGCGTGCTGCACCGAGTGCTCGACGGCCGTTCGCTCGGGACAGTTCTCTGCGCCCCAGTCCTTCACGACCATTTCGATGGCCTCGCAATCGCGAAGCTCGGAGCGGGGCCGATCGGACTCGGGCAGCAATTCGGACTCGGGCAGCAATACGGAGCCGTGGTCCGCCGGAGGATCGACCACTGCAGGATCGTCCACCGGAGGATCGTCGGCCGTGGCGATGCTCCAGCCCCATGCCGCGAGCCCCAGCGTCACCACTAACCCGATCGCTCCGACCGCGAGGAGCGTCTTGGTGGAAAGGGAGGCCGCATCGGCCGGCTCGGGCACTCCATGCTCGAGGATCGTGGACTCGAGCACTTTCCACTTGCCGATGGACTCCAGCGTTCCGCTCTCGACCAACTGCTGTAGCTTCGTGGCACCCCGTCGAGATGCATCGACGAGCAAGACCACACTGCCAGGAGCCACTTGTACGAGCTTCAGGCTGAGATCTCCCGAGACGCGCATGAGGAGCTCCAGCACGGCCTTCTTGTCGTCCTCGGAGAACAGCTCCAGCTCACCCTCGAGCTTGAGCTTCCACAGCGCTCGACCCTTGGGTTGCTCTGCTTGGGTATGGCTCGCTCGATCACCCGCGGACGGAGCAGGCGCAGCCTCGGCTCGATGGCTAGCGAAGACGGCGTTGCCCGGGTACTGCTTCGCGACCTCGTCGACCAGCGCCTGCACGCCGCCGACGAGCCTGCCGTTGGCCGCATCCTGGACCACCCGCGTCCAGAACGCTTGCGAAGTGGTGCAACTCGGTACACTCCCCGGGGGAAAACCGGCCCGAAGCACGAGCACCTTGGCCTCATCGATATCCGACAGCACCCTTGCGAGCTCGTCGACGAGGCCTTCCAGGGTCTTGCCACCGGGCTTCACGTCCACGATGAGCAGGATACCCGAAGCAGCGAGCCTCACTCCCATGTCGCGCGTGATGAGCGCTGTGCCCCGAGGAAGCCCTCCGTTTTGCCGCTCGGCCTCCTTTCCGCCACCCACCCAGCCCTCATCCCCGTCCCGTGGTACCCACCTTCGCCATGTCTGCGCGTGCCGCCCTGCCTCCGCGAGATCACGACCCCGCGCTCCACACCCTCCTGGTCAAGACCATCAAGGGTCTCGCGATGGACGGAGTCCAGAAGGCCAACAGCGGCCACCCCGGCATGCCGATGGGCACCGCCGACATGGCGGCTGCGCTCTGGACTCGCTTCCTCGTCCATGATCCCTCGCAGCCCCACTGGCCCGACCGCGATCGCTTCGTCCTCAGCGCGGGCCACGGCTCGATGCTGCTCTATTCCCTGCTGCACCTGCACGGCTACGAGCTCCCGCTCTCCGAGCTGCAGCGCTTCCGCCAGCTCCACTCGCTCACCCCCGGCCACCCCGAGGTCGATCACACCGTCGGCGTAGAGGTCACCACCGGCCCGCTCGGCACCGGCTTCGCCGCAGGCGTGGGCCTCGCAATCGCCGAGCGGATCCTCGCCGCTCGCTACAACCGCCCCGGCCACGCCATCGTCGACCACTTCGTCTACGGAATCTGCAGCGACGGCGATCTCATGGAGGGCATCGCCTCCGAGGCCGCCTCGCTCGCGGGTCATCTCGGCCTCGGCAAGCTCGTCTACCTCTACGACGACAACCACATCACCATCGACGGCTCCACCGAGCTCGCGTTCACCGAGGACGTCCCCGCCCGCTTCGCCGCCTACGGCTGGCACGTCGCCTCCGTCGACGGCCACGATCCCATCGCCGTCGGCGAGGCCCTCGCGGCCGCTCGTGCCCAGACCGAGCGGCCGAGCCTCATCGCCTGCCGCACCACCATCGCTCAGGGCGCCCCCACCAAGGCGGGCACCTCTGCCTCCCACGGCGCCCCGCTCGGTCCAGCCGAGGTCGAAGCCACCAAGAAGGCCATGGACTGGCCACTCGAGCCCACCTTCTACATCCCCCCCGAGCTCCCCGCCCAGCTCGCCGCTCGCATCCGCCCGCTGCAGGTCCTCCGCGAGGACTGGGAGCGCCGCTTCGCCGCCTACGCCACCGAGCACCCCGAGCTCGCAACGGAGCTCCGCGCCCTCTGGTCCGACGAGCAACCCGCCGCCGCCCGCGAAGCCCTCCTCGCCCTGGAGTTCCCCACCGGCACCTCCGTCGCCACCCGCAAGGCCGGCGCCAAGATCGTCTCCACCCTCGCCAAGCACCTGCCCTCGCTCGTGGGCGGCTCTGCCGACCTCGCCGAGTCCAACGGCGTCTCCCACGAGAACCTCGGCGCGCACTCTCGCCGCGACCCCGCCGGCCGCTACCTCCACTATGGCGTGCGCGAGCACGGCATGGGCGGGATCTCCAACGGCCTCGCGCTCCACTCCCTGCGCCCGTTCGACGCCACGTTCCTCATCTTCTCGGACTTCATGCGCGGCGCGCTTCGGCTGTCCGCGCTGATGCGCCTGCCGATCGTCCACGTCTACTCCCACGACAGCATCCTGCTCGGCGAGGACGGTCCCACCCACCAGCCGATCGAGCAGTGCATGAGCCTGCGGCTCATCCCGCACCTCCACGTCGTCCGCCCGGCCGACGCCAACGAGACGATCGGCGCATGGCTCCACGCGCTCTCGCGCCGGCGCGGCGACGGTCCCACCGCGATCCTCGTCACCCGCCAGGGCCTCCCCGTGCTCGATTGCTCTCGCCGCGACATCTCCCGCGGCGCCTACGTGCTGTGGCAGCCCGAGGACATCACCACCTCCGAGCTCCACGGGATCCTCGTCGCCACCGGCTCGGAGGTGAGCCTCGCGCTCGCGGCCGCCCAGCGCCTCGTCACCGCGGGCCTACCCATGCGCGTGGTCTCCATGCCGTGCTGGGAGGCCTTCGAGGCGCAGGGCGTCGAGTACCAGAACGAGGTGCTCCCGCCCGCGATCACTCGCCGGCTCTCGATCGAAGCCGGCACCACCCGCGGCTGGGCGCGCTGGGCGGCGCACCAGCACGGGCCCGACGATTTTGGGGCCTCGGCCCCCATCGAGGCCCTCGTAAAGCACTTCGGCCTCACCGTCGACGCCGTCGTCGAGCGCGTCAAGCAGCTCCCCTGAGCCCACGGAGCGTTGCGGGGCGCTTCGGTCCCACACGCCCTCCTCGGCATCCGTAGGCCTCGGATTCGGCCTCACCCCTAGCCAAGCGCCCTGCTCGGCCTCATGTTCTCCCGCTCGGTCCCGGACCTCGCCGGAGCCGAGCGCACGCGCCGCTCACGAGCCAACTCACGGCGCGTGCGAGAAATTGCCACCCCAGCGACCGCCAGCGGCGTTGCCCAGCCCCTGTGCTGTGGCATGCTCCGCGCCGCTTCGGCCACGGAGCGTGAGAGCCATGCTCGATCTCAGCAGAACCCGCAACATCGGAATCTCGGCCCACATCGACTCGGGGAAGACCACCCTGACCGAGCGCATCCTCTTCTACACCGGTCGCATCCACAAGATCGAGGAGGTGAAGGGCAAGTCCGGGGTGGGCGCCACCATGGACTCGATGGATCTCGAGCGCGAGAAGGGCATCACGATCCAGTCGGCCGCCACCTTCGTGTCGTGGCTCGACCACCACATCAACATCATCGACACGCCCGGACACGTGGACTTCACCATCGAGGTGGAGCGCGCGCTGTCGGTGCTCGATGGTGCGATCCTCGTGCTGTGCGGCTCGTCGGGCGTGCAGTCGCAGTCGATCACGGTCGACCGCCAGATGCGCCGGTACAACGTTCCGCGGATCGCGTTCATCAACAAGATGGACCGCGCGGGCGCCGACGCCTATCGCGTGACCAAGCAGCTGCGCGAGAAGCTCAAGCACAAGCCGGTGATGATCACGATCCCCATCGGCGCCGAGGACGAGTTCGCCGGCATCATCGACCTCCGCACCCGCGAGGCGGTGTACTTCGACGGTGACAACGGCGAGCACGTGCGCCGCACCACGGAGCTGCCCGAGGGCTACGCCGAGAAGGTCGACGAGTACCGCCTCAAGCTCATCGAGGCCGCGGCCGACTACGACGAGGAGCTGATGAACAAGTTCCTCGAGGAGGACACCGCGGGCGTCACCGTCGAGCAGATCAACGCGGCGATCCGCAAGGGCTGCCTCACCCGCGAGCTCACCCCGGTGTTCTGTGGCTCGGCCTACAAGAACAAGGGCGTGCAGATCGCCATGAACGGCGTGGTCGAGTTCCTGCCCAACCCCACCGAGGTCATCAACAAGGCGTTCTTCATCGACGAGAAGGAGCGCAAGGAGACCGAGGTGGAGCTCGAGACCCGCGACGACCGGCCGCTGTGCGCGCTGGCGTTCAAGCTCGAGCAGGGCCGCTACGGCCAGCTCACCTACCTGCGCATTTACCAAGGCAAGGTGGCCAAGGGCGACACGGTGTTCAACACCCGCACCGGCCAGAAGGTCAAGCTCGGCCGCCTGGTGCGCATGCACTCCGACTCGATGGAGGACATCGAGGCGGGCGGTGCCGGCGACATCATCGCGATGTTCGGCGTCGACTGTGCGGCCGGCGACACGTTCTACGGCGGCGAGGTGAAGTACTCGCTGCGCTCGATGTTCGTGCCCGACCCGGTCATCTACTACTCGGTCGAGCCCAAGGACAAGACGATGCAGACCAACTTCTCCAAGGCGCTCAACCGCTTTGCGAAGGAGGACCCCACGTTCCGCGTGCGTCGCGACGAGGAGTCGGGCGAGACCATCATCGCGGGCATGGGAGAGCTGCACCTCGACGTCTACATCGAGCGGATGAAGCGCGAGTACAAGGTGGAGACCAACGTGGGCGAGCCGCAGGTCGCCTACCGCGAGACCATCACCCGCGAGACGCCGTACCACTACACCCACAAGAAGCAGACCGGTGGCTCGGGCCAGTACGCCAAGATCGGCGGCGTGATGCGCCCGCTCACCGAGGCGGAGCCGGGGGAGCACTACCGGTTCTCGGACAAGATCGTGGGCGGCATCATCCCGCGCGAGTACATCCCCTCGGTCGACAACGGCTTCCAGGAGGCGCTCGAGCGTGGCGTGCTCATCGGGTTCCCGGTGGTCGACGTGGAGATGGAGCTCAACGACGGTGGTTTCCACGCGGTCGACTCGAGCGACATGGCGTTCAAGATCTGCGCGCGCGCGGCCTTCAAGGAGGCGATGCGGGCATCCGGCCCGGTGATCCTCGAGCCGCTCATGAAGGTGGTGGTGGAGTCCCCGGAGGAGTTCCAGGGCAACGTGCAGACCACGCTGATCCGCCGCCGCGGGATGATCGTGGGCTCGGAGACGGCCTACGGCACCACCTCGATCGAGGCGAACGTGCCGCTGTCGGACATGTTCGGCTACTCCACGGAGCTGCGCTCGGCCACGCAGGGCAAGGCGGAGTACACGATGGAGTTCGCCAAGTATGGCGAGGTGCCGGCGAGCATCACGAAGGAGCTGATGGAGAAGTACAAGGACCGGCAGCGGTAGGCCCGGTTTTCGCTTCGTGAGAAGGCGAAGGGGTCGAGGCGAGAGCCTCGGCCCCTTTTGCGCTGGCGGTCAGCGAGGCGCGCTGGCGGCCAGCGAGGCGCGCTACTCCATCACCAGTACGCCGTCTTGGGCGCAGCGAAAGCCAATGTTGGCATTCCCCACGACGTCGCTGGGGTTGCGGGCCGAAGTGCGAAACCAGTTGATGTCGGTGGTGGCCCAGCCACCACCACGGATCACCCGGAACATGCCCATGGCCGGGCCGGTGGGGTTGTCGTCCTCGGCCACGTCGTACGCGGAGTACCAGTCCGCGACCCAGTCCCATACGCCGCCCGCCATGTCGTGGACGCCGTAGGGAGAGTCGCCCATGGGCTTGCTGCCGACGGAGATCGAGGAATCGGCGCCGCAGCCTCCGCCCATGCCCTCGTCCATCGAGACGTGCGTGCAGCTCGGGGGCGGATCCTCGCCCCAGGGGTAGAGGCGGGCGTCGTCGCTGCGCGCGGCCTTCTCCCACTCGGCCTCGGTGGGCAGGCGCTTGCTGATCATCCCGCCGACCCAGCCGCAGTAGGTGTAGGCGTCGAACCAGTCGACGCAGTTGATCGGGTGATCGTCACGGCCCGCCACGCCGTAGTTGCAGGCGCCCCCCATGCCGGGCAGCTCGCACGAGCCGGTCTGCACGCAGAGGTCGTAGGAGGCCACGGTGACCTCGTTGGCGTCGATGTAGAACGTGCTCACGTTCACGTTGCGGGCGGGACGCTCGTCGTCGGCGTAGGCGTCGCTGCCCATCTCGAACTCGCCGCCGGGGATGAGGATCATGCCGGGCGGGAGGCACCCGCTGGTCTCGAGCGTGCAGGTCTCGGTGCACGCGAGCTCGCCCTGGTAGCCGAACAGGAGCATGCAGCTGGCACCAGCGAGCTCGGTGCCGTCGCACTGCTCCTGGCCCTCGACGACCTCGTTGCCGCAGGCGGGGACCGACTCGGTGGTGCCGCCGCTGCTGCTGCTGCTGCTCGAGGACTCGGTGCTGTCGCTCGGGGCGGTCGTCTGCATAGTGGTCGAGGAGTCGCCACGGGTCTCGGTGGTCGAGGCCTCGGTGGTGCTCGCTTCGGTCTCCGAGGGCACGCCATCCGGGCCGCATGCGGCGAGGCATGCCAGGGCTGGTGCGAAACGGAGCGTACGAGCGCGGTTCATCGTCTTCCCATCCACGTGACCGACCATGTCGAGCACGATCATGAGCCGCGTCGCGGCCGAGGGAAAGGGCCTGAACGTTGTTCGCTGGCAGTGACTCACGCGGCCGCGGCGGTGACCGAGCCGGGACGATCCCCGGTGATGATCACGGGCACGCCGCCCTCGGGTGCGAGCGTGACGTTGCGGCGCACCGGGCGGGGCGCGGTGGGGTTGCACAGCTTCACCGTGAACTCGCGCAGGAGCGTGCCGAGCACCACCCGCAGCTCGAAGCTGGCGAACGCGGCCCCGATGCAGCGGCGGTGGCCACCGCCGAACGGGAGGAATTCGTGCGGGCCATATTTGCGCTCGAGGAAGCGCTCGGGCCGGAACAGCTGGGGCTCGGGGTAGATCTCGGGGCTCATGTGGACCCCCAAGATGCTGGCCGACACCGCATCGGGCGGCCGAACCGTGTAGCCGCCGAGCTCGATGGGCTCGTGCAGGCCGCGGAGCACCTCGGTGACGATGGGGTAGAGCCGCAGCGACTCGTTGCACACCGCCTCGAGGTACGGGAGCTTGGCGAGCGCTTCGGCGTCGGCGGCCTGGTCCGCTTGATCGGGCAGCGCGGCGAGCTCGGCCGCGAGGCGCTCGGCGACCGCGGGATGCCGGCCCACCGCGTCGACGGCCCAGCAGAGCGCAATTGCGGTGGTCTCGTGCCCGGCGAACAAGAGCGTGCGCAGCTCGTCGCGGATCTCCTCGTCGTCGAGGCGGCCGCCGAGCTCGTCGCGGGCCTCGAGCAGCATCGAGAGCACGTCGTCACCGCCGCCCCGGGCACGCGCGAGCGCGAGCTGCTCGCACAGGAGCTGCTCGAGCCGCTGGTAGTGGCGGCGGAACTTGGCCCACGGGCCGAGGCCCAGCGGGGCGCGCTGCAGGAACGGCATGAACAGGAACAGCGGGTTGGTCGAGGCGATCACCGCCTTGATCGCCTCGCTGAAGGCCGAGACGCGCTCGTGATCCTGCACGCCGAACACGGTGCGCAGGATCACCTCGAGCGAGATCTTCTGAGTGAGCTGGTGGAGCTCGATCCGGCCCGCGCCGACGGCCGTGCCGATCGTCTCGCGGGTGATCTGCTGCATCACCGCCGCGTAGGCGCGCATGCGCGAGCCGTGGAACGAGGGCATGATGAGCTGGCGGTGGCGCTTGTGCGGCTCGCCGCGGAGCTGGAACAGCGAGCGCGGCCCCGTGAGCGTGGCGGTGCCCTTGGCCGCCCACGTGCCGTAGGTCTGGCCGGGGGCGGCGAAGATCTGCTTGACCAGCTCGGGCTTGGCGGTGAGCACCACGTTGCCGTTGATCGTGGGTATGTGCACCGGGTCGCCGTAGCGCTGAAACCAGCCGGGCATGGAGGTCATCGGGTGGGCCAGCACCTGGTACGTGGCCCACAGACGGATCGCAGGGCCGGGAGGTCGGTCGGGCATGGGGGGAGCCTACGCGCGCGCGGGCGTGCCACCCAGGGGTTCGTTGCGCCAGACGGGCGACTCATCGCGCCAGCTGGCTTCCAGGGGCCCGCTAGCCCTTGCGGTGCTCGGCGGGCGTGTGGCCGGTCCAGCGTCGGAAGCTGCGGTAGAAGGCCCGCGGATCGCCATAGCCGAGCATGAAGGCGACCTCGCGCACCGACAGCTCGGGATCGCGCAAGAGCTGCAGCGCGCGCGCGCGGCGGACCGCGTCGAGCTGCTCGCCGAACGAGGTGCCCAGCGCCTGCAGCCCGCGCTGGAGGCTGCGCAGCGACAGGCCCAGCGCGCGCGCGACCGCGGCCTGATCGGTGGGGCCCGCGGGCAGGCCGTGCTCGATGGCCTCGCGTACGCGCGTGTCGAGGGGCTGGCCGGCGGGGGCGGGCCGGAGGCTGCGCTCGAGCGCCTCGACCTGCTGCTGCAGGTACTTGCCCATGAACAGATCGGCGCCGAGGATCGGCAGGGCGAGCGAGGCCTCGGGGAACACCACGCCGGTGAAGCCGGCCTCGAACCGCACCGGCGCCTCGAACACCCGCTGATAGCAGGGCAGGGGGTGGCGTTGTGGGTGGCGGAAGCACACCTCATCAGGCGGCGGCATGCTGGGGTTCATGCGGCGGGCCGTATAGGCGAACGCGGCGATCATCATCTCGATGGGCTCGGCCATCGCCTCGACGCGCGGGTCGTGGCGGAGGGCCACGCGAGCCTGGCCCTCGCCCCGCTCGATGGAGACGACCAGCCACGGATCGGCGAGGCGGCAGTAGCGGGCGTAGAGCTCCATGGCGCCGCCGAGGTCGCGACAGTGGCTGCACGCATACCCCAGCACGCCCAGGTTCCGCGGGGTGAGGTAGCTGGCGTAGTCCAGGCCCAGCGCGCGCCCGGGGAATCGGGTGAGCATCACGTCCCACAGGCGGAGCAGCGACTCGTACTCGACCAGCGCATCGGGGTCGCGGAGGTCGTCGGAGCGAAGGCCTGCGATCGCGATGGCCTCGCGTGGATCGATGCCCAGGGTGGCGCAGTATGCGATCAGAGCCAACGGCAGCGACGCGAACACGAGCTCGTCGGTGGCGAGGGCGGGCGGCATGGTGGGACCGATCGAGGGTACCGCCACGGTACCGCCGTGTCGTTGCCCTGCCTACGGGCCGCGTGGCATACGATGGGGCATCGTGATCCTGCTCGAGCGTCGTTCTCGCTACTCCTTCGACGGCCCGCGCGAGCGGGCGCCCGTGGCGTCCGGGGCCGGTTCTGGTGCTCGGTACGCGCGCTTGCTACCGCTCGTCTCGCTGCTCGCGACCGCCTGCCCCGACGACCCCGTGGAGGTCGTGATTCCGCCCACGGTCGCGGGCTCGGACACGGACACCGGCACGGGGACCACGACGCTCGTGCCCACGACCTCGGACACGGAGGGCTCGAGCACCATGGACACCACGCAGGGCGTGGATTCGACCACGGCGCCGGACTCGACCGACACGACCGAGGGCCCGACCACCGGCTCCGCGTGCGGCGACGGCACGGCCGATCCGGGCGAGGAATGCGACGGCGAGGATTTCGACGGCGAGTCGTGTCGGAGCCAGGGCTTCGACCAAGGCGAGCTCGCATGCACCTCGGATTGCGAGCTCGACGTCTCGGGTTGCCACGGCTGCGGCGACGACGTGCTCGACGATGGCGAGCTGTGCGACGGCTTCGAGCTGGGCGGGCAGACGTGCGAGGGGCTGGGGTTCGAGGCCGGGATCCTGCTGTGCACCGCGGAGTGTACGTTCGACACCAGCGTGTGCTGGCAGTGCGGCAACGGGCACGTGGAGCCAAGCGAGGTGTGCGACGGCGACGACCTGGGCGGAGAGACCTGCACGGGGCTGGGGCTGGGCTTCGACGGCGGCTCGCTGACCTGCGACGCGGATTGCACCTACGATCTCGGCGGCTGCTACGACTGCGGCGACGGGCAGCTCAACGGCCCCGAGGAGTGCGACGAGAGCGACCTGGGCGGGCAGACCTGCGCGAGCCTCGGGTTCGATGCGGGCGAGCTCGAGTGCACGGCCGCGTGCACGCTCGACGAAGCGGGCTGCGTGTCGTTCGCGTGCGGCAACGGGGTGATCGACGGCGCCGACCAGTGCGACGGGACGGATCTGGGCGGACAGAGCTGCCACACGCAGGGCTTCGAAGACGGTGTGCTGGGGTGCACCGCGGGCTGTGCGTTCGACAACAGTGGCTGCTTCGTGTGCGGCGACGGCTCGGTGGATCAGGGCGAGGCGTGCGACGGAGCGAACCTCGCGGGCCAGACGTGCATCACCGAAGGGTTCGACGCAGGGGTGCTGAATTGTACCGCTGCGTGCACGCTCGACGAGTCGGGCTGCATCTCGTTCACGTGCGGCAACGGGGTGATCGACGGCGCAGACCAGTGCGAGGGGGCGAACCTCGACGGGCAGACCTGCGTCACGCAGGGATTCGACGGCGGTGTGCTGGGGTGTACCACGGGCTGTGCGTTCGACAACAACAACTGCTTCGAATGTGGCGACGGCTCGGTCAATCCGGGCGAGATGTGTGACGGTGCGAACCTGAACGGGCAGACGTGCGTGAGCCAGGGGTTCGACGCGGGGATCCTGAGCTGTGGCCCGGGGTGCTCGTTCGACACGGCCGGCTGCATCTCGTTCGCGTGCGGCAACGGGGTGATCGATGGCGCGGACCAGTGCGACGGCGCGAACCTGGGCGGGGCCACGTGCGAGACGCAGGGCTTCGATGGTGGCGTGCTGAGCTGCTCCGTGGGCTGCTCGTTCGACACGAGCGGCTGCTTCGAGTGCGGTGACGACTCGGTGGATCCGGGCGAGACGTGCGACGGGGTCGCGCTGAGCGGACAGACGTGTGTGACGCAGGGCTTCGACGGCGGCGTGCTGGCGTGCATGCCCGGCTGCGGCGGCTTCGACACGAGCGGCTGCTACGAGTGCGGCGACGGGACCATCGATCCCACCGAGGATTGCGACGGCGCGAACCTGGGCGGGCAGACGTGCGTGACCGAGGGCTTCGACGCGGGCGAGCTCGCCTGCTCGCCCGCATGCACGCTCGACGTCTCGGGCTGCATCTCGTTCATGTGCGGCAACGGGGTGATCGACGGCGCCGACGACTGCGACGGCGGCGACCTGGGCGGGCAGACGTGCGTGACCCAGGGCTTCGAGGGCGGCACGCTGGCCTGCTCTCCGGGCTGCTCGTTCGACACCAGCGCGTGCTTCGAGTGCGGCGATGGTGACATCGACGCGAGCGAGACGTGCGACGGCGCCAACCTGGGCGGGCAGACCTGCGCGGGCCTCGGCCAGGGCTACACCGGCGGCGTGCTGGCCTGCGACGGTACGTGCGAGCTCGTCGTCACCGGCTGCACGCCGACCTTCGATATCGACTTTTGCCGCCTGCAGTTCCCGCTGTCGATCGACCAGATGCCTGGCACGAACACCACGGTGTACGGCCGGCTCTACATCGCGGGGCTCACCGACCAGTCCGTGCTCAACGACACCGCCGCGGCCGTGGACGCCTGGGTGGGCTACGGCCCCGACGGCAGCAACCCGGCGGTGGATCCGAGCTGGATCTGGGCTCCTGCCGTGCCGAACCCCGGCTGGAACGGTGCGGCCGCGGGCGAGGCCAACAACGACGAGTACCAGGCCACGCTGGTGGTGCCCGCAGTGGGTATCTACGACTACGCGTACCGCTTCAGCGGCGACTCGGGCAGCACGTTCAGCTACTGCGACGGCGATGCGTCGGGTAACACCAACGGCTACGCTCCGGCCAACGCGGGGCAGATGACCTCGACGCCCTAGCGACCGAGAAGAAACACCGATGAGACCGAGCCGTTCTTGTTTCTCCACGATCATCGTCGTCATCGCCGCGTGTGGCGACCCCGTGCTGCCGGTTCCCGGCGATACCGACGCAACGGGCTCGAGCACCGGCAGCGCCTCGGCCGTCGCCGACAGCACGACGAACGAGCCCGAGAGCACCTCCGAGGCAACCACCGGTCCGCTCGATCCCTCGACGACCGAGGGCGAGACGAGCCGTGGCTCCACCGAGAGCAGCAGCTCGTCCGAAGGCACCACCGAGACGGGCCCGACGTGCGGCAACGGTGCGATCGATCCCGGAGAGGCGTGCGATGGCGAGGACCTCGACGGGCAGACGTGCGAGAGCCAGGGCTTCGAGAGCGGTGCGCTGGCGTGCACGGCGGGCTGCCAGCTCGACGTGTCCGACTGCCTCGGGTGCGGCGACGCGATCCTCGACCCGGACGAAGAGTGCGACCTGTTCGAGCTCGGCGGGCAGACGTGCCTGAGCCTGGGCTTCACCGGCGGTGGCATCCTCGGCTGCACCGCGGAGTGCACGTTCGACACCAGCGTCTGCTACGAGTGTGGCAACGGCTCGGCCGAGCCCGGCGAGATCTGCGATCAAGCCGACTTGGCCGGTCAGAGCTGCGCCGGCCTCGGGTTCGACGGCGGCGAGCTGGCGTGCACACCGGCGTGTACGCTCGATCCATCGGCCTGCAGCTCGCTCGCGTGCAACAACGGAGTGATCGACGGCGCCGATCAGTGCGACGGCATCGAGCTGGGCGGCCAGACGTGCGAAGGCCTGGGCTTCGCGGGTGGCACGCTGGCCTGCGCCCCGGGCTGTGCGTTCGACACCAGCGGCTGTACCCACTGCGGCGATGGTGCGATCGACTTCGGTGAAGCGTGCGACGGAGCCAGCTTGGGCGGTGAGACGTGCGTGACCGAGGGCTTCGACGCCGGCGATCTCGGCTGCACGGCGGAGTGTGCGTTCGATACCTCGGGCTGCATCTCGCTCAGCTGCGGCAATGGGGTGATCGATGGCGCCGATCAGTGTGACGGCGCCAGCTTGGGCGGTGAGACGTGCGTGAGCCAGGGCTTCGATGCGGGCGCGCTCGGCTGCACCGCGGGCTGTACGTTCGACACCAGCGGTTGCTACGCGTGTGGCGATGGCGTGATCGATCCGGGCGAGATGTGCGAATCGGACGACCTCGGCGGATATACGTGCGCGAGCCTGGGCTTCGGCGGCGGCCTGCTCTCGTGCACGGTGACCTGCGACTTCGACACCAGCGGCTGCATTCCGTGAGGCGCAACGCGCATAGCGCGCACTAGCCCTCCAGCCACTCCGCGAAGTCGATCAGCGCATCCGCCTGCGCATCCACCACCCCTGCCATGTGCGGCCCGATCGAGTTCGTCTCCTCGTAGTGATCACCCTCGGCCTCGTTCCAGTAGGGCACCCCCTCGTCCAGGATGAAGTCGTACTCGGGGATGATGTAGCCGAGCTCGTCGTTGCCGAGGCCGATGATCCACGGATACTTCAGGGGATCCTCGGCCGCGATGCGCTCGAGCAGGTACGGCCCCGGCGGGGCGGCGTCGAGATCGGGCGGGTTGGGGTTCATCGGATCGACCATCGGCACCCCCGGCGCATGCACGTGCGAGCCGTCGTAGCCGCCCACGGCAAGCTCGGGGAGCATCTCGCCCGGGACGGTCACCAGCCGCAGCGGCCCCACGTTCACGAGCGCCATCTCGGTCTCGATGCCCATCTCGCCGTCGACGTCGATGACCTCGCGATCGAGCAGGCCGTTCTGGAACGCGAACAGGAACGAGGTGTTGGACACCACCAGCGGGAAGCCCTTGGCCATGAAGCTCAGGCGGGGGTCGGCGATCTCCTCGCCCACGTCGAGCGCGTCGAGGGCCATCTCGCCGACGATCTGGCCGATCGAGTCGGCCTTCTCGAAGCTGGCCGACTGATAGGTGTCGCCGTCGGGATTGGTCACCTGGACCCCCAGCGTGGTCATCATGCCGCCGAGCGCCCCGTTGATGAACAGCGCGGGCCCGCCCACGCCGGTGCGGCCGGGGGCGGTGGCCCACTGCGAGCCCTGCTCGACCGTGCGCCGCAGTGAGTGCACGTAGTCGGCGGACCACAGCGAGTTCTCGTCGGCCGCGGTCTCGGGGTGGCAGGCCCAGTTGAGCAGGGTGACGATCGTGTCGCCGCGCTCGTCCACGAAGCGGGCCGCGCCGACGTTGGGATCCACGACCCACGGATCGCGGTGGTCGCTCAGCACGTTGGCCACGCCGGCCACCGGGTCATAGCTGGAGGCGTCGACCTGGCCGATCACCATCGAGGCCACCGGGCGCAGCTCGGCGATCGACTGTGCGATCGCGTCCACGGCGGTCTGCCGCCACTGCTCGCCGTAGGCCGGGTCGTAGCCGCTGGTGAACAGGTCGGCGCCCCACAGGCCCATGGTGTCGGGGCCCTCGTGATCGTGGATCGCGTGCACGACGAGGTAGTCGATGTCGTGGCCGCCGTCGGCCAGCGCCTCGCGGATGCGATCGGAGTCGGGCTTGAAGATCCCCACGGTGTCGACGGCGACGATCGCCAGGCGCAGGTCGCCCTGCTCGAGCACCGCGGCGCGCAGCCAGATGCCGTCGCCCTCGCCCACGCCGGGAAGGCCCACGCCGTCGCGCCGCACGCCGCGGGCGGGGCGGTTGTGCCCGAACCCACCGATGAACGCGCGCTGGAACTCGCCGTCGCCCTCGCCGTCGTCGGGGCCGGGGTAGCCGTGGTCACCCACGCACAGGCGGTCGCAGCCGCAGTCGACGAACGGATCCGAGCCCTCGTCCCACTCGCCGTCGGTGTCGATGTCGGTCCAGGTCTCGAAGCACGCGGGGATGATCGACATCACCGCCGCACCGGCGAGCAGCGGCCCGTCGTTGGAGTCGCAGATGCCCGAGGGGTCACCGGGGCAGTAGAGATCGGGCGGCTCGCCGGGGTAGCCGGGCTCGCCGGTGGTGGAGCTGCCGCTCTCGCCGCTGCTGCTGCTGCTGCTGGCGGTGGTGTCGGCCGAGCCACTGCCGGTGAGCTGCACGGTGGTCGAGACCGTGGTGGGAGTCATGGTCGTGTCGGTACCGGTCGAGCCGGTGCCGCTGGCCGAGACGCCGGTGCCACCGTCGTCGCCGCACGCCAGCATCCCCATCGCGGCCAGGGCCCCGCCGACCAAGCCATGAGCCCACTGTCCCCCTCGCTGCATCCACTCGCTTCGCGCTCGCATCGCGGCAATTCGGCCCGCAAACGCGCGCGATGGCAAGCGCCGCGCGGCGAAGGCCGTTTGGAGGACGCTGGAGCGCCCGAAGCCCGCGGCTCAGCACACGCCGCACACGCTGCAGGCGTCCCAGCAGCAGTCGCCGAACAGCACGCAGACGTCGTCGCAGAAGCAGCTGCTGGCCCCCCCGCCGCACACGCCCGAGGCGCAGGCGCAGTCGATGGGGCAGTCGAATTGGGTCTCGCTGCCGCCGCAGAACCCGTCGCCGCAGCCCGCACAGGCGCAGTCGATGGGGCAGGTCGCACACGACTCGCCCACGGAGGCGTCGCAGAACCCGTCGCTGCACGTATCGCACGCGCCGCAGTCGGACACGCAGGTGAGGCACGACTCGCCCGCGCCGGGATCGCAGACCCCGTTGCCGCACGAGCCACAGCCGCCGCAGTCGGGCTGACACGTGATGCACGACTCGCCGATGCCCGGGTTGCAGAACCCGTCGCCGCAGCCGGTGCAGACGCCACAGTCGGCCGGGCATGCGCTGCAGTTCTCACCCGCGAGCGCGTCGCAGAGGCCGTCGCCACACGTCATGCACGCGCCGCAGTCACCCGGACAGGTCGCACAGCTCTCGCCGGCGGCCATGTTGCACAGGCCATCGCCGCAGCCCGGGCACGCGCCGCAGTCGGTGGGGCACGTGGTGCAGAGCTCGCCCCCGTCGCAGGCTCCGTTGCCGCACGTGGGGCACGGGCCGCAGTCGGCCGCGCAGGTGGTGCAGCTCTCGCCGGCCGCGGGCTCGCAGGCCCCGTTGCCGCACGAGGCACACGGCCCGCAGTCGCTCGGGCAGGTGTCGCAGGCCTCGCCGGCCGCGGGCTCGCAGGCCCCGTTGCCGCATACCGGGCACGGGCCGCAGTCCATGGGGCACGAGCCGCAGCTCTCGCCGGTGGCGATGTCGCAGACCCCGTCACCGCACGAGGCACACGGCCCGCAGTCGCTCGCACAGTTGTTGCAATTCTCGCCCGAGGGCCCGTCGCAGGCCCCATCGCCGCACGCCGGACAGGGTCCGCAATCGACCGCGCAGAGGTTGCAGTCCTCGTTCAGCGCGGCCTCGCACAACCCGTTGCCACACGTGATGCACGGCCCGCAGTCGGCCGGGCACGTCCCGCACGCCTCGGTGCCCGTGCACAGCCCGTCGCCGCACGCCGGGCACGCGCCGCAGTCGGACACGCAGCTCGTGCAGCTCTCGCCGGAGCCCGGGCTGCACACGCCATCGCCACACGTCATGCAGGGGCCACAATCGGCCGCGCACGAGCTACACGACTCACCGGCATCGCACAGGCCATCGCCACACGTCACGCAGGGGCCGCAATCGGGCACGCAGGTGTTGCAGGTCTCGCCGATGAACGGGTCGCAGATACCGTCGCCACACGTCACGCAGGCGCCACAGTCGGGCGCACACGATGTGCAGTTCTCGCCCGAGGGCCCGTCGCAGACGCCGTCGCCGCAGCCGGGACAGAACCCGCAGTCGAGCGCGCACGATGTGCAGTTCTCGCCCGAGGGCCCGTCGCAGACGCCGTCACCGCAGCCCATGCAGGGTCCGCAGTCGGGCGGGCACGATGTGCAGTTCTCGCCCGAGGGCCCGTCGCAGACGCCGTCACCGCAGCCCATGCAGGGCCCGCAGTCGAGCGCGCAAGTGTTGCAGGTCTCGCCGGCGAACGGATCGCAGAGGCCGTCGCCGCAGTCCATGCAGGGCCCGCAGTCGAACGCGCAGGTGTTGCAGGTCTCGCCCGCGAACGGGTCACAAAAACCATCGCCGCACGCCGGGCACGGGCCGCAGTCGTCGGGGCAGCTGAAGCAGGCCTCACCCGCGAACGGGTCGCACTCCCCATCGCCGCAGCCGCCGCAGTCGCCACAGTCCTCGGGACAATTGAAGCAGAACTCGAGCGAGCCCGCGTCGCACAAGCCGTCGCCGCAATCACCACAGTCGCCGCAGTCGTCGGGACAGGTGAAGCAGAATTCGTTGGACATGGCGTCGCAGATGCCGTCGCCGCAGCCACCACACTCGCCGCAGTCCTCGGGGCACGTGAAGCAGAGCTCGCCCGAGAACAGGTCGCACACGCCGTCGCCGCAGCCGTTGCACTCGCCGCAGTCCTCGGGGCACGTAAAGCAGATCTCGCCCGAGATCGGGTCGCAGATGCCGTCGCCACAGGCCCCGCACGGGCCGCAGTCCTCGGGGCAGGTGAAGCACAGCTCACCGGCGAGCGGATCGCAGCTTCCGTCGCCGCAGTCCTGGCCGCACGGGCCGCAATCCTCGGGGCAGGTGAAGCAGACCTCACCCGACATCGGCTCGCACAGGCCGTCGCCGCAGCCTCCGCACGGGCCACAGTCGACCGGGCAGCTGCGGCACTCCTCGCCGAAGAACGGGTCGCACAGACCGTCGCCGCACGTGGGGCACGAGTCGCAGTCCTCGGGGCAGCTGAAGCAGCTCTCGAGCCGCCCGGGCTCGCAGACCCCGTTGCCGCAGGTCTCGCACGGGCCGCAATCGACCGGGCAGATCTCGCAGTCCTCGCCGGGGTTGCAGAGCCCGTCGCCGCACGTGGGGCACGGGCCGCAGTCGAGTGGGCAGAAGTCGCAGCTCTCGCCCGGGTCGCACTGGGCGTCGCCGCAGAACGGGCCGCTGGTGTCGGTGGTGTCGGGGTCGATGGTGTCGGTGGTGTCGGGGTCCGGCACCGTGCTGCCCGAGTCCGAGCTCGAGGTCGTGTCGTCGTGGTGGGCCGGCGGGTCGAGCTCGAGGTCGGTACGCCCACACCCGCCGAGCGCCAGCACCCACACGAAGCAGTAGAGCCAAGACCAACGCATGGTAGTCACCCCGCTCGCCCACCACAGCGTACGAGCAGCGTTCCATGGTACCCGATGGCCGTGCGCGACGCCAAAGGGAAGCGGCGCCCGGGACCGGACCATCGTTTCAGGGCGATACCCGTTCAGTGCCGCGCATGCAGCTCGTTGGCTGGGGCTGGCGCGCTCATTGGCTCGCCGGCCAGTGCTCGAGGAAGCGGACGAACGCCTTCTCGGCGCGCGAGGGCACCTTGTCGAGCATGCGCACCAGCGACACGCGGTTGACGATGGCGCGCTTGCGGGTGCCCACGATCACCAGCGTGCCCGCCTCGAGCTCGGCCTCGACGGTGTGCAATGGCACCACGCCGAGGCCCATGCCGTGACGGATGGCCGTGATCACCGCTTGTACGCTCTCGACCACGAGCACGAGGTCGAGCCGCGCCGGCACCCGGCCGAAGTGGTGGCGAAACCACCCGCGCACGGCCGGAGCGGCGGGCTGGTACTCGACGAAGCGAGCCGCGGCGAGCCGCGTGAACGCCCGGCTGCCCTGCAGCTCTCGCGCTTCGTGGTCGCGTGCGACCACCAGCACCAGCGGCTCCTCCATGACCTCCACCACCTCGAGGCCGGCGGTGCGGGCGGCGGGCGGCTCGAACACGTCGATGAACGCGAGATCGAGCCGGCCCTCGTCGAGCCGCGGCAGCACCTCCGAGGGGTGGCCCAGCGCGAGCTCGAACGAGACGCCGGGGTGGTCGCGCCGGAACGCAGCCAGCACGGGCGGGAGCCGGTGGGCCCCGAGCTCCACCGGGGCCCCGAGTCGCAGCGTGCCGTAGAGCTCGTGCTGGGCGCGGTGGATCTCGAGCAGGCCCTCCTCGAGCGCCACGACGAACGGCGAGATGATCGCCGACAGCCGCGTGGCGGCGGGCGTGGGCACGAGTCGCCAGTGGCGGCGCACGAACAGCTGCGCCCCGAGCTCCTCCTCGAGCTTGGCGAGGCTCTGGCTCACGGCGGACTGCGTCACGTGCAGCTCGGCCGCGGCTGCGGTGACGCTGCCAGCGCGGTGGATGTGGAAGAACACCCGCAGACGACCCCAGTCGGGGAGCGTGGCCGGAAGCATGAGCCATGCTAATGTGAAGAACGAGATCGTTCAATGTGAATGATGTGGAGCCTGGCCGCATGCTGGCGAGTGGAGGCGCCCGGACGACCCGGGCGCACACGATCCGATGACCAGCGCGACCCTTGCCACCGATGAAGGACGGCGCGATCGTGGCCAACGCCGGGCACTTCGACGTGGAGCTCGAGCTTCCGGCGCTCGCGGAGCTGTCGGTGGCGCGCCGGGAGCTCCGACCCGCGCTCGAGCAATTCGAGCTGGCGGATGACCGCTGCATCCACATCCTGGCGCAGGGTCGGCTGGTCAACCTCGGGGCGGCCGAGGGGCACCCGCCGGATGTCATGGACCTCTCGTTCGCCGACCAGGCGCTGGCGGCCGAGCACGTGGCCGCGCGTGGTCGTTCGCTGGCCGCCGGGGTGTACGTGCTGCCGCGCGAGCTCGACGAGGAGGTGGCGCGCCTCAAGCTCGCGGCGATGAGTGTGGAGCTCGACGCGCTGACCGAGAACCAGCGGCAGTACATGAGCGGCTGGCGAGCGGGGACCTGAGGCGCGCGACTTCGAGTCGACCGCGCACGCTCGTGTTGTGGACCGGGCAGGGGGCTGTTAGCGTACACAAGCGCTTCGTGGGACTCGAGGACGTGTGCAGCATCCGATATTCATCACGCACGCGACCGCGGCGCTGGAGCACTGGGAGCGGCGTGCCCACGCCAGCGTTCGGCGGGTGGTCTATGGCCTCCTCATCGTGGCGGCCACGCTGATCGTCCCGGTCGAGCTCGCGTCCAATCGCCTCGTCACGGCGGGGCTGGCCGCGTTGACGAGCATCTGCGTGGTGGTCGCGTATCGCATGGCCGACGCCGAGCGCCGCAATGAGATCGCGCTCGTCTTGCTCATAGTCCTCAATGCGATCATCGTAGTCGCCGGCTTCTCGATGGGAAGGGCGCTGGCCCCCCCCGAGCACATCATGACCGTGTGCTTGGCGTTCGTGCTGATCGAGCGCCAGCACGCGGTCATGCAGATGATTGCTGTGGTCCCGCCGCTGCTGCTCTACCCGATCGAGTCGATCTGGCTGTCCGACGGAACGCTAGGATCGATGGTCTCGTTCGTCTTGTCGGCGATCGCGACCGGCTTGGGGACGCTCGCGACGATGCGGTGGTTCGCGGGCACCCGCAACCGCATGGTCGAGCTGGCCAGCCAGGCCAACGTGGCCAAGAGCGAGTTCCTGGCCAACATGAGCCACGAGATCCGCACGCCGATGAACGGAATCTTGGGCATGCTGGGGCTCTTGCGCGACACGCCGATGACGGACGTGCAGCGCGACTACGTGGAGACGGCGAACACCTCGTCGCGGGCGCTCTTGGGCCTGGTCGACGACATCCTGGATCTGTCGCGGGTGGAGGCCGGCAAGCTCGAGCTCGAGCAGCTTCCGCTCGATCTGCGAGCGACGCTCGAGGAAGTCCTCGACGGGTTGGCCCCGCTGGCGGCCGACAAGGGCGTGGAGCTGGTGCTGCGCTACCTGTCCGATACGCCGAGCGATGTGGTCGGAGACGCCGCGCGGCTGCGGCAGGCGATGACCAACCTCGTGGGCAACGCGGTCAAGTTCACCGACCGCGGCCACGTGCTGGTCGCGGTGGACTACGACCAGAGCGCGCGGCCGCCGGTCTTTGCGATCGCGGTGGAGGACAGCGGGCCCGGAATTGCGGAGGATCAGCAGTCGCTGGTGTTCGAGAAATTCCACCAGGTCGATGGATCCTCAACTCGTGCGCACACGGGCACGGGGCTGGGCCTGGCGATCACGGCGCAGCTCGTCCGGCGCATGGGCGGGACGATCGAGCTGCGCAGCGAGCTCGGTCGCGGCAGCACCTTCACCGCGAGGCTGCCGCTGCCGCTGGGCGAGCCGGCCACCGACTCGAGGTCCTTGACGCGCGCCGATCTGGTCGGTCTTCGCGTGCTGGTGGTCGACGATCACCCGGTCAACCGCCGGATTCTCGAGGAGCAGCTCACCCGCTGGCAGATGAGCGTCGATTGTGCCAGCGGCTCGCGGGAGGCGCTCGCGCGGCTCGAGCAGGCGGAAGCGGATGGTGCGCCGTTCGAGCTGGCGCTGCTCGACTACCAGATGCCCGAGCTCGATGGCGTGGGGCTGGCGCTGGCGCTGCGCACCGCGCTCGAGCGGCCGCCGAGGCTCGTGTTGCTCACCTCTTTGAGCAAGGAGCTGGCGAGCGGCGAGATCGTCGCGGCTGGCTTTCGCGGCTATCTGGTCAAGCCGCTGCACCTCGAGGACCTGCAGGTGGTGCTCGGCCTCGTCTGGGCCGAGCGCGACAAGCCCTCGCCGCCGCTGATCACTCGTCAGGTGGTGCAGCGCCACCAGCCGCAGGAGGCCCACGTGACGTGGGAGGGCCGGGCGCGGGCGCTGGTGGTCGACGACAACCCCATCAACCTCAGGGTGGCGGCGCGCAACCTCGAGAAGCTCGGCTGCGAGGTCCACACCGCAACCGATGGGCGCCAGGCGGTAGAGCGCGTGCAGCAGCTCGAGCTGGACGTGGTGTTCATGGACATCCAGATGCCGGTCATGGATGGCTTCGAGGCCACGCGCACGATCCGGGCCGCCGAGACTGGGGGCAGGCACCTGCCGATCGTCGCGATGACGGCCCATGCGATGGTGGGCTACCGCGAGCTGTGCTTGCAGGCGGGCATGGACGGCTACATCACCAAGCCGCTACGCATCACCGACATGGCTCGAGTGCTGGGTCGCTGGGGCACCGCGGCGCACGGCGACGGAACACGCCAGGCTGCGCTCCTGCCCCAGGTCAAGCCGGCGCGCATGGGCGTGCTAGGGCAGCTCGACGCGGCGATGCTCGATCGCACGCAGCTCGACGAGGCGACCGAGGGTGATCCCGAGACCACGCGCGAGCTGCTCGCAATGCTGTTCGAGAGCGGAGCCAAGAGCCTCGACGAGGCCGCGCGGGGGCTGGCCCACGGCAGCAACGACGAGGTGTGGCGAGCGGTCCACTCGCTCAAGGGCGCCTCGGCGACGATCGGGGCGGCCCGGCTGGCGCAAGCCTGCAAGCAACTCGAGCTGCTGAGCCCCGAGGATCTTCCCAAGGGTCTCGAGGAGATCGGCACGGAGTTCGAGGCGCTGCGTACCGCGACCGGGTACGGGGGCACGCCCGGCGACGGGCCTGCGTCCGCGCGCGGCTGATCGACTCGATGGGTTCGAGCGTGAGGCCGTGGTCACCGGTGGGTAGCGCAGGCAGCTCTCGAACGCCTCGCGCATCGTCCAGAGCAGGCGATCGTGGAGCGGCCTCCTCGAGCTTGGCGAGGCTCTGGCTCACGGCGGACTGCGTCACGTGCAGCTCGGCCGCCGCGGTGACGCTGCCGGTGCGGTGGACGTGGAGAACACGCGCAGGCGGCCCCAATCTGGAAGCATGAGCCATGCTAATGTGAAGAACGAGAACGTTCAATGTGAATGATGTGGAGCCTGGCCGCATGCTGGCGAGTGGAGGCACCCGGACGACCCGGGCGCACACGATCCAATGACCACCAGCACGACCCTTGCCACCGAAACCACCGCCACTCTCTCCGACGTTCATGCGCGCGAGCTCGCTCCGCGTGGCCGCGATCGCATCGCCTGGGCGATGCGGGCCATGCCCGCGCTCGCGGCCGTACGCCGGCGCTTCGCCGCCGAGCGTCCGCTCGCGGGCCTGCGCGTGTCCGCGTGCCTGCACGTGACGGCCGAGACCGGCGCGCTCGTCCGCACGCTCGCGGCCGGCGGGGCCGAGGTGCGGCTGTGCGCGAGCAACCCACTGTCCACGCAAGACGACGTGGCCGCGGCGCTGGTGGACGACGGCATCGCCGTGTTCGCGATCGCGGGTGAGGACCGGGCCACCTACTTCCGGCACCTGCACCAGGTGCTCGAGCACCGCCCGCAGGTGATCATGGACGATGGGGCCGACCTCACCACGCTGGTGCACACCGACCGCCCGGACCTCGGCGAGGCCATCGTCGGCGGCACCGAGGAGACGACCACCGGCGTCACCCGCCTGCGTGGCATGGCGGCCGAGAGCGTGCTGCGCTTCCCGATGATCGCGGTCAACGACGCCGCGACCAAGCACATGTTCGACAACCGCTACGGCACCGGGCAGAGCACGATCGATGCGTTCCTGCGCGCGACCAACCGGCTGCTCGCGGGGACGTGCTTCGTGGTGTGCGGCTACGGCTGGTGCGGCAAGGGCGTGGCGATGCGTGCCGCGGGCATGGGCGCGCGCGTGGTGGTGACCGAGATCGACCCGATCCGCGCGCTCGAGGCGGTGATGGACGGCCACGTGGTCATGCCCATGAGCCGCGCGGCAGCGGTGGGCGACTTCTTCTGCACGGTGGCCGGCAACCGCGACGTGATCCGCCGCGAGCACTTCCTGGCGATGAAGGACGGCGCGATGGTGGCCAACGCCGGCCACTTCGACGTGGAGCTCGAGCTGCCGGCGCTCTACGAGCTCGCGGTGGCCCGCCGGGAGATCCGGCCCTCGCTCGAGCAGCTCGAGCTGGCCGACGGCCGCTGCATCCACCTCTTGGCCCAGGGGCGCCTCGTGAACCTCGGCGCCGCCGAGGGCCATCCACCCGACGTCATGGACCTCTCGTTCGCGGATCAGGCGCTCGCGGCGGAGCACGTGGCCAAGCACGGCCGCACGCTCGCGCCCGGGGTGTACGCGCTACCGCGCACGCTCGACGAGGAAGTGGCGCGGCTCAAGCTGGCGGCGATGGGCGTGGAGCTCGACGTGCTGACGGAAGGTCAGCAGCACTACCTCGGTGGCTGGCGAGCGGGGACCTGAAGGCGCCCAGGCTTGATCTGGATGACCTGCGCGTGTACGGTCATTTCTTGTCCATGATTTCACCGTCCAGGCTCGTGGTGCTCGTGGCGCTCGGTATCGCATGCGGGTCGAGCGACGACGACCAGCCCGCGGCTGATGGCGACACGGGCACCAGCCCCGGCGGTGAGAGCACCATGGGCGACGGCGGCACCAGTGCCGGCAGCAGCACCGGTGTGGCCGACAGCACCGGTGTCGCCGACAGCCCCGGCACCAGCACCGAAGACACCACCAGCACCGCCGACACCGACACCGGCACCGACACCGGCGGCGAGCCGACGTGGCCGCAGGCGTGTGCCGACATCTACGATCCGGCGATCGTCCCCACCTTCGAGCTGACGTTCAGCGACAGTGAGTGGGAGGGGCTGCAGGCCGACTGCGAGCAGGGCCTGCAGAGCTATCGCCCGGTCGAATTCACCTACGGTCTCGAGACCGTGACCGCGATGGCGCGCCTCAAGGGCAACTGGTCGTACAGCTGCGACAAGTACCAGTTCGTGATCTCCTTCAACGAGCAGGACCCGGACGGACGGTTCCACGGCCTGCGCAAGATCATGCTGGATGCCCCTTGGTACGATCGCACCCTGCTCCACGAGCGGATCGCGTTTCCGCTGTTCGAGGCGCTCGGGCTGCCCTACTCGTGCGTGAACAATGCGCGCGTGGTGGTGAACGGGTCGTACTATGGCCTCTACGGCAACGTCGAGCGGATCGATCAGGAGTATCTCGAGCGCAACTTCGAGGAGCCCGAGGGCAACCTCTATCAGGGTGGCAGCGAGCTCAAGACCAACGAGCTGGAGAACGACACGACGCGCCGCGACGCGCTGTTCGCCGCCAGCACCGTGGAGGAGATCGACGCGCTGATGGACCTCGACCAGGCGGTCGCCGAGTGGGCCGCCGAGGCGATGCTGCCGGCGATGGACAACTACTGGGCGGGCGTCGAGATCAACTACTACCTCTACGACCACCCCTCGCGTGGGTTCGTCTACTTGCCCTACGATCTCGACATCTCGTTCGGCGACGCCGCGTATGGTGATGGCTCGCTGGTGTGGCCCGACGCGCTGTGGTCCGATCCGATCACCTACGAGCACCCCGGATGGCTCAAGGAGCCGCTCCTCCAGCTGGTGCTCGCGGATCCGACCTGGTGTGCGCGCTTCGTGGAGGAGCTGGTCGTGGCCCGTGCCGCATACTCCCCCGCGGCGATGGCCGATCAGGTCGCGCAGTGGGCCGACCAGATCGCAGCCGACGTCGAGGACGATCCCCACCGACAGTTCTCGACGGCGGACCACGACGCCGCGATCGATCAGCTCGAGGCCTTCTTCGCGGACCGTGCCGATGTCGTCGACGCGTGGCTGGCCGCGGGTGATCACTGCCCCGCGGAGTGGTAGCGCCGCTCGAGGTGCTGGGCCCGCGATGACCCCGCGCTCGCAAGGTCGCGGGCGTCGTAGATTTCATTCGTAAATTCAGTAGCTTGTACGATTCTCCGGCGATCTCGTTTGACGAATGACCTCGGGTCATTTAATAAATGACCAAGAGTCATCAAGGAGACGAAGGCAATGGCGAACGAAGCAGCATCGAAGGTCGTGTTGGTCACCGGTTGCTCGTCGGGCATCGGGCGGGCCACGGCGTTGCGCCTGGTGAAGGCGGGGTGGGTGGTCTATGCGACCGCGCGACGGGTGGAGTCGATTCACGAGCTCGCGGAGGCCGGCTGCCGCACGCTCGCGCTCGACGTCACCGACGACGCCTCGATGGAGCAGGCGGTGCGCACCATCGAGGCCGAGCACGGCGCGGTGGGAGTGCTCGTCAACAACGCGGGCTACAGCGAGTCGGGCTCGGTCGAGGAGATCAGCAGCGAGCGGCTGCGCCGGCAGTTCGAGACCAACGTGTTCGGGGTGCACCGCCTGATCCAGCTGGTGCTGCCGGGCATGCGCGCGCAGGGCTTCGGCAAGATCGTCAACTTGAGCTCGATGGGCGGGCGGCTCACGTTCCCCGGTGGCGGGGCCTACCACGCCAGCAAGCACGCCATCGAGGCGCTGAGCGACGCGCTGCGCTTCGAGGTGAAGGGCTTCGGCATCGACGTGGTGCTCATCGAGCCCGGCCTCATCCGCACCGGCTTCTCCGAGGCCGCGGTGGGCGGCATGAGCGACGCGCTCGCCAAGCCCGGGCCGTACGAGGCGTTCAACCGCGCGGTCGCCCGCGCCACCAAGGAGTCGTACGAGAAGGGCCTGTTCTCGCGCCTGGGCGGCGAGCCGGACGACGTGGCCAAGGCGATCGAGCGTGCGCTGCGGGCTCGTCGGCCCAAGGCTCGCTACCCGGTGACCGCGTCGGCGCACGCATTGCTGGCCCAGCGGGCCATGCTGCCCGACTGGGCGTGGGACGCGTTCCTGCGCACCCAATTCCCCCAGCCGCGTGCCGCGTGATCGTCGGCGCTGATGGGGCCGCGCATCACTTGCGATGGCGGCCCCATGCGCAGCGGCTTCACGTGAGAGTAGGTGACGTTCGGGTATCCTGCCGACGTGACCGCGTTCTCCGCGTTGATCATCGATGCCGACGAAGCCGCGAGCTCGAGCATTCGAAGCGCGCTGGCGCCCTTCGGATTCGAGCTCACCGCCACGCACGACGACTCCGAGGCGATGAGCCTCGCCAAGACGGCGACCCCCGACATCATCTTCTTGCGGGTCGAGCTTCCTCATGTGTCGGGCTTCTCGGTGTGCAACAAGCTGCGACGCGCCGACGAGACCAAGTACATCCCGCTGGTCCTGTACGCCTCCGATGTCTCCGCCGAGATCTTCGACCAGCATCGCAAGCTCAAGACCCACGCCGACGACTACCTCGTGCTGCCGTTCCGTCACGGCGAGCTGGTCGCTGCAGTGAGGGGGCTGATGCAGCTGCCCGAGCCCGGCCGCGTCCAGACCACGCTGGCCACCCGTGCCGATCAGCGCCGAACAGTGCGGGCGTTCGAGCCCGACCGGGATCGCGCAGCCGTGCAGGCGCTCGACATCGGGTTCGAGACTGCTCGTGAATTCATCGTTCACCGCTCACGCGATCGACTCGAGCTGGTGGCCGTCCCGCTCGCGACGCCATGCTCGAAGCGGTTTCCCTTGGACCTCGACGCGGACCCATGGACCGATGGATACGTTGCGATCGACGAGGGAAGCGTCTGCGGTTTCATCGCCACGAGCTTGGGGTCGTGGAGCTCGCGGCTCACGATCCACCATTTGTATGTCGCCCGCGCGCATCGGCGGCGCGGAATGGGCCGGGCGCTCGTCGAGCACGTCATCGCGGCCGGGCGCGCGGCGGGGGCCGTTACGGCGTGGGCGGAGACGAGCAACCGCAACTACCCGGGGGTGCAAGCATACGAGCGCCTCGGGTTCGTTCTCTGCGGGTTCGACCTGTCGCTCTATAGCGGTACGCCGGCCGAAGGGGAATTCGCGGTGTACCTGGCCCGTGACCTGCGCGAACCCGAGCGTGGGCGGTCCTAGGGCGCTCGCCGTCTGGATGCTATGGTCGGGCCATCATGCATCTTCGTTGGCGGTTGATACTGGTTGCGTCCATCACCACGAGCTCTGGGTGTGTCACGCCGCAACCCAATGTGGAGACGGATACGGATACGGGAACGGGTACGGGTACGTCGACGACCGATGCAACGAGTGTGACGACGGGGTCGACGACGATCTCGACGTCGGTGAGCGATGAAACCAGCACGAGCACTGGCTCGACCACCAGCAGTGTCGATGGTGGCAGCAGCAGCAGCAGCAGCAGCGATGGTGGCAGCAGCAGCAGCAGCGACAGCAGCAGCAGCAGCAGTAGCAGTAGCGACGGCAGCAGCAGCAGCAGCGACGGTGGCAGCAGCAGCAGCGGTGGCGGCGAACCGGGGTTCTGTGGCCAGAGCTGCGCGGTGATGGCCGACTGCGTGCCCTTCGGGGGCAACCCGGCCGACTGGGCGTGTACCGACGGCTTTTGCGAATACGTCGGCGTATTCCCAGAGTGCGACCCGGCGACCTGCGACGACCTCATGATTGGCGTCTGCGGCGAAGTCGACGGCTACAGCACGTGCACCATGCCGTGTACCGACGACAGCATGTGCTTCGCCGGAATTACCGAGTGCACCGGCATGGACGACGATGGCAACCCGATCTGTCAGGGCTATCCTTGCGGGGGTGTGGCCGAGGGCGATCCCTGCGAGATCATGGGTTTCGGCCAGCTCGGCACCTGCACCGACGGTGTGTGCGTCTGCACCGACGACACCGAGTGCACCGCTGCGGGCTACGCCTGCAACAACTAGTCACCCGCCGCGACGCGTGCCTTGGAAGCCGTGAGCTCCTCTTGCTCCGGAACGCGGTTCCGTCGATTTTCGAAAGAAATCGCCATCAAATGGCGGAGCCGGGGACACGTTGCTGATGGACGGAGCTCGACCGTCGCCTCGGGCGGCGGCGGGCCGTTCCATCGGAAGGAGCACTCGTGTCCAAGGCATCGATTTTCCAAGCCCTGACCCTCGTCGCGCTCACGGGCGTAACGGTCGCTTGCACCACCACGCGCGGGAATCGGACCACCGAGCCCGCTGCGGTCGCCTCACGGGACGGCGGTGCATCGGCGCCGACGAGCCTCGTCGCCGAGCCGACCTCCGCGTCCGCGCCGGAGGACGAGCGGCTCGAGCACAAGCGGTGCGGCGACGAGGCTGCCGCGGAGTACAACACGATGGACGGCCCCGGCGGCGCCGAGCTGCTGATCGAGGCGGCGCGATGCTTCGAGAAGGCGGGATACATTGGGCTGGCGGTCCACGCCAATCGTGCCTTGATCACGCGCCACCCCGAGCACGCCGAGGACGCCACCAAGGAGAACCAGCGGTTGTTCGGGTTGGTCCTCGATGCCGACGAGGCGTTGGAGACTCCGGCCGGACGGCAGTGCGTCGAGCCGCTGCACGAGGACGGCGCGTCCGCGAGCGACTACGTCGAGGCCGCCGATTGCCTGTACGGCTCCGGCTTCGCCGCCGCGGCTCTACACCACCGGGAGCTGGCCAAGGAGCGACCGGGGCCGTTCGACGCGGAGGCCAACGAGCGCAAGATCGTCGAGCTGACCGAGGCGCTCGCGCGAGTGCAGCAGATCGCGAGCCGGCCCGATGCCGGTGGTTGAAGATCCGACGCGAGGCATCCTCCGAAGCAGAGCCCACGCAGGCCAATGGATCACTGCTGTACGCAGTAGATCGGCGAGACCCAGCTACAGATGCCTCCGCTGCACCACGCGCTCCAAGAGGAGTCGGTGGAGTCGGCTCTCCCCCACTGCCCGCCGCCCATGACCGAGGTCCAGTCCGAACAGTTGGTGCCTACTCCCGGGCTGGTGCCGTTGGCGAAGGTCGCGCTCCATACCGTGGGGAAACCTCCGCCCGCGCAGCCCGTGTTGCCGATCGGCACAGGACCTCCGGTCTCCGTCACGTTGATGGGCACCGCCAGGTTCCCGTCGATCAAGCCCGCCCAGTTCGGCGCGATCTGAGCGCCATCGGGCCGCACATACGGCACGGTCGACTGCGTCATGCGGGTGGACGGTGACTCGCCGTTCGTGGAGAGCCACGCCATGTACATTCCCGGCAGGCCTGCCGCATCCGCGAGCGCCTGGCACTCGGCGTCGGCTCCCGCCAAGCCACCGAAATTGCCGGTGTACATGGCGCTGGACACGAAGATGTATCGATTGAACAAACAGCTGCCGGGGCACGCATCTCCATCGAGCTCGTTCGAGTCGTCACAGTCCTCGGAGCCATCGATGACTCCGTTGCCGCACGTCCCACAGCCGGAGGTGTCCAAGCCCATGCAGTCGCCGTCGCAACCGAGCATGCCGCTGTCGAAACCCTGGCTCACACACGAGCTTCCGTCGAGCAGCGAGCCGTCGCACTGCTCACCCGCCGCGGTGTTCACCAGCGCGTCGCCGCACGCGGGTACCGTGCAATCGACGTCGCACGTGGCCGTCTCTCCCGCTTCGTCGCACTGCTCCCCCGCGCTGGCGTTCGGCAAGTCGTCGCCGCAGCTCGCAAAGGTACAGTCGATGTCGCAGCCGGGAGATTCGCCGCCGTCGTCGCACTGCTCGCCCGGGTCGGTGCTGCCGTCGCCGCACCCGAAGCACGCGCTGGTGTCGTAGGTGCAGGCGGGGCTGCAGCCGAGCACGCCTCCGTCGAATCCCTGCGTGACGCAGGTGCCCTCCCCGAGATCGCCGCCGTCGCAGGTCTCGCCGCTGCCGGCCATGCCGTCGCCGCAGGTGGTGCAGCCGGTCGTGTCGAGCTGACACCCGGCCGCGCACGCGAGCATTCCGCCGTCGAAACCCTCGCCTTCACAGGTTGCGCCGTCGAGCTCGAGGCCGTCACAGATCTCGCCCGCCACCGTGTTGAGCTCGAGGTCGCCGCACTCGACGAGGGTGCAATCGTCGTCGCACGTGAGCGACTCGCCCATGTGGTCGCAGGCCTCGCCCGCCGTCGTGTTGGTGACACCGTCGCCACAAGCGGAGATCGAGCAGTCGGAATTGCATGTCGGGGACTCGCCGGTATCGTCGCAGCCCTCGCCGGCGGCCGTGTTGGTGACGCCGTCGCCACAGCCGACGAGCGTGCAGTCGTCGTCGCAGGCGGCGCTGCGGCCTGCGTCGTCGCACTCCTCTCCGGCGGTCTGGTTGAACACTCCGTCACCGCAGACCCTGGCGGTGCAGTCCACGTCGCATGCCGCGGACTCGCCGGCGGCGTCGCAGCTCTCGCCGGCGGCCGTGTTGGTGACGCCGTCGCCACAATCGACGAGGGTGCAGTCGTCGTCGCAGGTGGCGGACTCGCCGGCGGCGTCGCAGTCCTCGCCGGCTTCGATCATGCCATTGCCGCACGACTCGGGCCCGGGGCCGGTGTCACCGGTCTGCGTCCCGGAATCGACGCTTTCGTCGCCGCTTCCACTGACGGTGTCGACGGCACCCGCAGTGGTGCTGGTGGTCGAGTCTCCGTCCCCGCCCAGGCTGGTGCTCCCCGGGCTGGTGCCCCCGGTGCTCCCTCCGAGGTAATCCGTGGCGTTCGGCGCATCGATTCGGCAGCCACCGAGCGGTGCCAGCAACAGCGAGGCCACGCCCACGGTCCGAATCACGGGAGACATCGGGGACAAGCAAAGCCAATCGCGGTGGGAAACTCAACCGATACGTTGCGTACGGCCGCCAGCGCGGCCGCACGTCCGATATGGTGGCCTACCCCTTCAGCTCGTCCTCGATCGCCGCCGCCAGATCCTCCGGGTTCCCATCGAACGACCGCCCGTTGATGTAGAACGCCGGCGTTCCGCGCACGCCGATCTCGTTGGCCTTGGCCATGTCCTCCTCGACCTGCTTGGCGGCGCGGCCCGACGCCACGCACTCGTCGAGCTTGGTCATGTCGAGCCCGGCGAGCTCGGCCATGCCGCGTACGTTCCCGGGGGAGAGCTCCTTTTGGTGCTCGAAGATCACGTCGTGCAGCTTCCAGAACTTGCCCTGCTCCTGCGCGCACTGGCTGAGCTCGGCGGCGGGGCGCGCTGCGGGGTGGAAGCTGAGCGGGAAGTGCCGGTAGCCGAACTGCACCTTGTCGCCGAAGCGCTGCTTGACCCCCTCGATGGCCTTGGCCGCGCGCGAGCAGTACGGGCACTCGAAGTCCGAGAACTCCACGATCCGCACCGCGGCCTCGGGCGAGCCGAACGTGGCGGTGTGCACGGCGGGGGCCACGTCCTGCGCGGGTGGGCGCACGTCGGGTAGCTTGGTCTCCACCTTGGAGCCCTTGCGCAGACCGGCCAGGAGCGCGTCGTAGGCTGCCTGCGAGCGCTCCTTCATCATGGCCTCTTCGACCTGGCTGCGCACGAGCTCGAGCGCGGGTGCCTGCTCGTTCTTGTTGGCGTTGTACCAGGCCTCCACCTCAGCCTCGTCGGGGCGCGTGACGGCGGTGTCGAGGTGGGTGCGCACGAATTCATCGGTGCCCACGCCCTTGTCCCGCGCAGCGCGGCCCAAGAGGTGGTCGTCGACGGCACGGCGGGTGGTGGCGGTGCGGATCCGGTGCACCTCGCGGCAGTAGGTGTGCAGCGCGTCGCGCTCGGCGTCGCGGCCGTCGTCACCCAGCGCCTCGGCGCGGATCGGCTCGCCGTCGACGGTGGCGACGATGGTGCCGGGCGGTAGCTCGAGCGCGGCGTTGCTGCACGCATCGTCGGCAGGGCCGGTGGGCTTGGGCGCAGGTGCAGGCGCGGGCGTGGGCACGTCGCGCGAGGCCACTGCGGGCGGGGTCACGGCCGGCGCACCGTCGGGGCCGGGCTGCGAGCCCGTGGCCGGGGGAGACGCCGAAGAGCTCCCGCAGCCGAGGGCCGCGAGCAGGAGGAGGACGGAGCCGCGATGCCGCATGGTCGGCGAAGCATGCGGCGAGCGGCCCGCGAGGACAAGCGTGGGCGCTTCGTGGCGGGCCCCGGTTCGAGCCCCCCATGCCCCGGGCGGTGACGAGCGGCCTTCAGCGCCGCCGGCGCGAGAGCCCGAGCAGCCCGAGCAGCGCCCAGAGCCACCCCGCCGAGCGCGCCGGATCGCGTCCGCTCTGGCACGCGCAGCCGTCGTCGGCCTCGGTGTCGAGCCCGCTGCCGCCGGTGTCTTCGCTGCCGCCCGAGCCCTCGCTGGTGCCCGTGCTCTCGCCGGCGCCGGTGCTCGAGCCCTCGCTCCCGCTCTCGTCGAGGCTCGCTTCACCCTCCACCGTGATCGTGACCGAGTCGGTCACCACGTGGTCGGCGTGATCCTGGATGTAACCGGTGATGGTGTAGACGCCGGGCGGGAGCCCCGTGAGGTCGAAGATCATCGCGCGGTCGTAGTCGACCGCGTCGAGCAAGACCTCACCGGCCTCGTTCTCGAGCAGCAGCTTCCAGCCGTAGCCGCCCACGTCGTCCCAGGGCTCGAATTCCACGCGTACGGTCTCGCCCTCCTGGTACACCGCGCCGTCGGGGGGCTGGAGCACGGAGATCGTGGGCTCGACCACGTCGACCCCGGCGGGCGCGAACGTGGCGAAGAACGTGGCCTTGTCGTCCTGCTCCTCGCCGACGCCGCAGTGGCACTTGTTGACGCCCACGCAGGCGGCGCTCTGCCCCGCGACCTGGATGATCGGCACGCAGCCGTCGTGGAACCCGAGATCACCGGGATTGGTGACGTCGTAGCCGAACGCCATCACGCTGTCGGCGGCGGTGGTGTGGCCGAGGCCCAGCGTGTGGCCGACCTCCTGGCTGATGACGTTGGCCTGGGTGGTGGCTGGCGAGCCGTTCTGGAACGCGTAGCAGACGTTGCGCTGGCCGAAGTCCTCGCAGTCGAGCGGGGCCACGCCGCCCGAGGGGCCGGCGGTGGTGTCGGACCAGCTGCCGCCGATCATCACCATGGTGTAGGGCAGCACCTTGGGCGGGCGCTCGAGGTAGACCACGCGCACGGCCCAGTCCTCGAAGTCGTTGGCGACGGCCTGTGCGGCCGCGATCGCCCGCTCCTCGCCGCCGCCGTAGACGGGGAACATGTGCCCCGAGCGCGCGATGTTGGACAGGTTCTCGGCCGAGTTCTCCGCGCCGGTATTGAGCACGCCGCCGGTGAAGTTGAGGTACACGGTGTGGAAGCGCGGGGTCTCGCCGCCGGGGCGGTGGTCGTAGTCGTAGACGCCGGCCGGCACCGCATCGGGGAAGGCGCAGATGTCCTCGAGGTTCGGTCCGCCCGCCTGCGGGTCGTCGTCGGCGACGAGCGAGCCGCCTTCGGCCGCGCCCGCGCCACGGGAAGGCTGGTCGAGCATCGCCTCGGGCACGACCATGCCGCCCACCTGTACGAGACCTTCGGGCAGGGAGTCGGCCACGGGGCCCGCAGGCTCGCCGTCGTCGACGAGCCGCTGGTGGGCATCGAGCTGGTCGAACCGCACCGCGGGCTCGGGGTCACGATCGAGCCGTGGCCACTGCTCGGGCTTCGCTCCGGGCGAAAAGTCGATCACCACGGGCGGCCCGGCGAGCGCGGAGCCCTGCAAGGTGGTGGTCGCGAGCACCAGCGCGACGGGGATGAACGAGGTGGTCGTGGGTTTTGCGAGCTTCCCCGGCACGGCCCGCCCACTGTACCGGAGGTGGGCGAGCCGTGGGGCGTTGGGATTCACACAAACCTCATCCTTCCACTGGTACGTTGGACGGACCGTGACTCGCCGAGCGCTCCGAGCCCTGTTGTCGTCCGCCCTGCTTTGTTCCCTGCCGTTCGCGTGCACGTCGCGGGACACGCCGCCCGCACCGAGCGGTGAGGTCCCCACCGAGCCCACGCCCACGCCGGGACCCACGCCCACGCCGGTCGGGGTGACACCGATCCCGGTGCCGCAGGGTGCGACGCTCGAGTGGGTGCGCGCCAATGCGTGCGAGGACGGGGCTCCGATGTCGCTGACGGCGTCGGACGGCACGGGTCTGCGGCTGGCCCAGCTGACGGCGCGTGCGGTGGTCGAGGGGCCGCTGGCGTTCACGGAGCTGCGGCTGTCGTTCGACAACCCGGAGGACCGCCAGCTCGAGGGACGGTTCTCGATCACGCTGCCGCCCGGGGCCGCGATCAGCCGCTTCGCGATGCAGATCGACGGCCGCTGGCAGGAGGGCGAGGTGGTCGAGCGCCAGGCCGCGCGCGTGGCCTACGAGGACTTCCTGCACCGGCGTCAGGACCCCGCGCTGCTCGAGAGCGAGGCCGGCAACGTGTTCCAGGCGCGGGTGTTTCCGATTCCGCCGCGGGCGCGCAAGGAGCTGGTGCTCTCGTACTCGCAGGAGCTGGCCCACGAGGCCGAGCCGTACCGCCTGCCGCTGTGCGGGCTGCCCGAGCTCGATCTGCTCGACGTGGACGTGGCGATCGTGCAAGGGGCGGGGGTGGCCGATACCTCGCTCGGAGGGCTGTCCACGCAGGTCTTTCACCTCGATCTCAAGCGCGAGAAGCTGGCGCCCACCAAGGATCTCGAGGCGCGCGTGGGCAACGTGCCGGCGCAGGGGCTGCGCTCGGGCGATCTGGCGGTGGCGCGGGTGGTGCCCGTGCTCGAGGCGCCGGCGCAGCCGGTGACCGCGATGACGATCCTGATGGACACGAGCGCCTCGCGGGCGCTCGATTTTCGCGGGCAGGTGCAGCGGCTGGGCGAGCTGGTGGCCGCGCTGCCCCCCGAGGCGCAGGTGCACGTGGTGGCGTTCGATCAGAGCGCCGAGTCGATTTATTCCGGGCGGGCCGGGGGCCTCGATTCGGCCGCGCTCGAGCGGCTGCGCACGCGCGGGGCGATGGGCGCCTCGGATCTGTCGCAGGCCCTGGCCGCGCTGCCGATGCTGCGGGCCACCGCGCCGCGGCTGCTGCTCGTGGGCGACGGTGTGGTCACGGCCGGGGCCGACGAGGCGGGCGAGCTGCAGGAGCGGCTGCGGGCGCTCGCGAGCTCGGGCCTCTCGCGCGTGGACGCGATCGTCGATGGCGGGATCCAGGACACGACCATGCTCACCGCGCTGACCCGTGCGGCGCTCGGCAGCGACGGCGTGGTGCTCGACGCCCGCCTGCCCGCAGCCACGCTCGCCGAGCGGCTGGGAAAGGCCACGCGCTCGGGGATCAAGGTGGAGGTGCCCGGGGCCGAGTGGGTGTACCCGACCACGCTCGACGGGGTGCAGCCCGGCGACGAGCGGCTGGTGTACGTGCTGCTGCCGCCCGAGCTGCCGCTCGAGCTGCGGCTGACGGGGGCCTCGGTCCTCAACCCCAAGCCCGCGCTCGCGGTCGTGCCCGAGCCGCTGCTCGCCCGTGCGCATGCGCAGGCGCGCATCGCCGATCTGCAGGCCAAGCGCGCGGAGCTGGCGGCCGAGGACAGCACGCGTCGCAAGGCGCTGGCCGACGAAATCGTGCAGCTCTCCACGAAGCACCGGGTGCTGAGCGATCTCACCGCGCTGCTCGTGCTCGAGACCGAGGCCGACTACGCGCGCTTCGGCATCGACCGCCGCGCGCTGGCGGACATCCTCGTCGCGGGCCCCTCGGGGGTGGAGAAGCTGCGGCGCGTGGATCCCGTGGCGCCCGAGCCCCCGCGGGTGGAGGAAGACCCGCGCTGGCTGGCGAGGAAGGCCGAGGCGAAGGAGGAGAGCAGGGCCGACAGCAAGTCGGGCGGGTTCGAGGCCGATCGCAAGGAGCTCGACGGCGCGCCCGATGACGCGCAGCCGCTCGCGTTCGGGGTTGACGGCGGCGGTGATGAGGAATCCGACAGCGGCGTGCGCCACCGCGGCGAGGAAGGCGTGATGGGCCGGCCCTCGGAGGTGGTCGATCCCTTCGCCGCGCCGAGCACCGGACGCAGCGGAGGCGGCGGCAGCGAGGATTCCCTGGCACTTGCTCCGCCTCCGCATCCCGAGCCCGCGCCCGAGCGCGCGGCCCGGCGCGACTCCAGGTCCCGGGTCCCGGGCGGCGTGCCCGGTGGCGTACCCGGCGGTGTGGTCGGCGGCATGCTCGGTGAGGCGCCCGGTAGCCCGCTCGGCGCCGTGATCGAGAAGCCGCCCGTGGCCGACCCCTACGACGGTCGCTTCGCCACCGTGATGAATGCGCTCGGGCGCGGCGATCTCGATGCGGCCGAGCGCGAGGCGACCGCCTGGCATGGCGAGAGCCCCGGCGACGTGCTCGCGCTGGTGGCGGTGGGCGAGGTGCTGGAGGCCCGTGGCCGCAGGGGCGACGCGGCGCGCGCCTATGGCTCGATCGTGGACCTGTTCCCCGGGCGGGCCGATCTGCGGCGCATGGCGGGCGAGCGGCTCGAGCGGCTCGGCGGTGATGCGCTGGCGCTGGCCATCGACACCTACGCGCACGCGGTGGAGCAGCGGCCCGACCACCCGTCGAGCCACCGGCTCTACGCCTATGCGCTGCTCAAGGCCGGGCGCCACGCCGAGGCGTTCGCGGCCCTCGAGGCCGCGCTCGACCGCAGCTATCCCGGTGGCCGCTTCGCCGGCGTGGAGCAGCTGCTGCGCGAGGATCTGGGGCTCATCGGCGCCGCCCTCATCGCGGTCGACCCCGTGCAGCGCAAGCTCGTGGAGGCCTCGCTCGCCAAGCACGGCGTCTCGCTGCCCACCGGGCCGTCCACGCGCTTCGTGCTCAACTGGGAGACCGACGCCAATGACGTGGACCTGCACATCTACGACGCCAAGGGCGGCCACGCGTTCTTCAGCAATCGCGCGCTGCCCTCGGGCGGCGAGCTCATCGCGGATGTGACCACCGGCTACGGCCCGGAATCGTTCTCGATCAACGGCAAGCGCGCGGCGGGACCCTACCGGCTGCTCGCCCATTACTACGCACGCGGCCCCATGGGCTATGGGATGGGCAAGCTACAGGTGATCGAGCACGACGGCACCGGCGGCATGCGCTTCGCGGAGCACCCGTTCGTGGTGATGAAGGACGGCGGCTACGTGGATCTCGCCACGGTGGGCAGCGTGATCGCCGAGGTGCCCACGGCCGGCACGCGCACCGAGGTACCCGAGGAGCGGCCGGGCAAGGTGATCTACTCGCCGCGCTAGGCCGGGCGCGATCGCGGAGGACGATGTACGCGAGCGCCGGCGCGAGCCGGCGCGCCGGTGCGTGCGGAATGTCCGATCGGCCCGTCACTGCGGCGTCCAAAGCTCTTGCGGTCGCCGTCGCCGCCGTGGAACGCTCGGGGCGATGATCGGGATTACCTCATGGCTTGCACTGGCCGGGGCGCTGACGGCGGCGACGCCGACGCAACACATCTACGGCGGCACGGACGTGGTGAGCTGCGGCTGGCCCATGACCGTGTCGATGGAGGGGGCGTGCACCGGCACCCTCGTGCACCCGCAGGTGGTGATCTTCGCGCAGCACTGCGGCTCGAGCTACGGGCAGGTCACGTTCGGCGAGACCATCGATGGCACTCCCGGGCGTAGCGTGCCGACGGACTTCTGTCGCACGTATCCCGGCGGTGGTCCGGGCACCGGTCAGGACTTCGCGTTCTGCGTGCTCGCCGAGCCACAGAACGACATCCCGATCGTGCCGATCCTGATGGGCTGCGAGACCTCGGTGCTCTCGCCCGGCCGCCAGGTGGTGGGGGTGGGCTTCGGCGATGCCGACACCGGCCCTTACGGCATCAAGCGCGAGGTCACCATGCCCATCGGCCAGATCGATGGGAACAACGAGATCTTCGCGGGTGGCGGTGGTCTCGACACCTGCCAGGGCGACTCGGGCGGACCGCTGTTCGTGCAGATGGCGGCGTCCGATGGTGGTGACGACACCTGGCGCGTATTCGGCATCACCTCGTACGGCAGCGCCTGCGGCGGTGGTGGCTACTACTCGATGATGCACATCGGCATGGAGTGGTTCGAGACCGAGTCGGGCTTCGATCTCACGCCGTGCCACGACGCCGACGGCACGTGGAACCCCACGCCCGACTGCGGCGACTTCCCGCTGAACCCCGCCAACGGCGGCGGCACCTGGGCCGAGGGCTGCAACTCGGGCGAGCTCGGCGGGCTGTCGGCGATCTGCGGCGCGCCGTTCGACGCGAGCAGCGACATGGATCCGCCGATCGTGGCGATCACGACCCCGTCGACCGGCAGCATGTTCTCGAGCGATCCGATGACCGGTCAGGCGGCGTTTCCCGTGGCGGCCGAGGCCGACGACGTGGGGTACGGCGTGGACACGGTGCGCCTCTTGATCAACGGCATGGACGTGCCGGGCGGAGAGCTGAGCGCGCCGCCGTACGCGTGGAACGGCGGGTATCCACCGGGGCAGTACACGTTCCAGGCGGTGGCCACGGACGTCGCGGGCAACGTGACCGAGTCCCAGATCATCTACATCGGCGTGGACATGGATGCGCCCACGCCTGAGCCCATGGATGACAGCGGGACGGGGAGCGGCAGCGACGAGGCCGGCGTGGGTACGTCGATGGGCATCGATGACGTGGATGGCGGCACGGTCGACGATGACGGCGTGACCAGCGAGGCCCCAGTGACGGTGGGGCTGGATGGTGGTGATGATCCGGCGAAGGGGTGCGGTTGCCGGAGCCAGGGGGCGTCGTCTGCGGCGTGGATGCTGGGGCTCTTGGGGCTCTTGGGCTTGCGACGGCGCAAGCGTTGAGCGGTCAGCGTGTGTCGGGGATCCGGCACACGCGGAAGCCATGGGCGGGGGTCCAGCTCGTGGCGGAGCATCGCGAGCGATGCGCGGCGCGAAGCGTCTCAGCGGGATCGCACCAGCTCCCGCCTCGGCACACGCGTAGCTCGGCGCGAGGACCACTGGTCTCGCGGCACCACTCCCATACGTTGCCGGCGAGATCGAGGTGTCCGAACGGTCCGCGGCCGCGCGGGTACTGTCCCACGGGGGTGGTGCGGCCGGTGCTCGAGCTCAGCCCGAAGCATGCGCGAGTCTCGTCGACGGGATCGTTGCCCCAAGGGTAGATGCGCCCGTCTGCGCCGCGTGCCGCGTACTCCCACTGTGCGTCACTGGGCAACGCGATGCGCCAGCCGCTCTCGCGGGCGAGCCAGTCGCAGAACGCCCACGCCTCGTGCCAGCTCACTCCGACCACCGGCTGCTCGCGGCCCGACAGGCTGCGGTCACGCCAGAAGCGAGGCTCCCGCGCGTCGTTGGCCTCGAGATACTCGGCGTACTGGGCATTGGTCACCGGGGTCTCGGCCAGCCAGAAACCCTCGAGCATCACGAGATGCGGTCGCTCCTCGTCCACATCGGAGCTCATCATGAGCTGACCGCCATTCACCCATAGGAAGCGGATCTTCGTGAGCGGCTCGATGCATTCGTCTTCGATGGCGATTCCGGCCGGCGACGCCACGTCGCCCGCGGCGGCGCCCGAGCGCGGCGGTGGGGGTGAAGGCGCCGGCGAGGCGAGCACGATGGGCTCGAGCGCCGGTGAGGGGGGAGCGAGCGTGGATGCGGGCTCGGCCGGAGGCCGGAGCACGAGCATGGCCGGTGCCGCGGCGCCCGGAGGCCCGGCTCCTGCGCTCGGCATGGGTGCGGGCGGCTGCGCGGGCGGGGCAGGGGAGGACGTCGTCTCGGCGACGGTCTGCGGCTTGGGCTTGGGTGCAGCGGCGGGCTTGGCCTTTGCGGCGGCGGGCCGCGTGGGCTCGGGTTTCGATGCAGCGGCGGGCTTGGCCTGGGTGACGAATACGGGCTGCTCGGGCTCGGGCTCCGGGGCGGGCGCAGGCTCGGGCTCGAGCTCCGGCTCGAGAAGAATGGTGCCCGCAGGCCGGCGGTTGACCACCGATTGCGAGGCCTCGACCTCGATCTCGCCGGTCGGAACGATCAGATCATCGCTCGTGCTCGCCTCTAGGGCTCGCGTCTCGGTGACCGGTGTGTCGGGCCTCGACTGCTCCTCGCGTGCCTCGGCTCGTCGATTGCGCCAGTCGAAGCTCCTGGTTCGCCGAGGGGTGGCCTCGCGGCCCGCGGGCGAGGCCGCTGGGCCGAGTGCTCGACCACCCGCGGCGAATGACTCCGGTGCTTCGTCCGCGAGCTCTGCCGGCTCGGCATCGAGGCGATCGCGCGCTGCGAGGCGATCGAGGGACTTTCCTCCGAGCGCGTGGCTGCTCTCGGCGTCGGTCGGGATCTTCAACGCTACGTCGTCCAACGACGCGATGGCTTCCTTCTGCTCGTCCGCATCTTCGTCGTCGAGCTCCGCGAGATCGCTCGCTGCATCCTCCTCGAACGCGGCGTACGGCTGGTCGACGACGCCGCCGTCCGTCGCCCCCCGCTCGGGTGCCATTGCCTTGTCGTGCGCGCGCTCGGCCTCGGGAAGCACCGGTATCGCTTCGCGGAGCTCCATCCCCCGCTGCGCCCGCACCACCAGCTCCGCGGCGAGCGCCCGCACCGCTTCGCTCTCCTTGGGATCGGCGGCCAAGCTCGCGGCGAGCGTGACGAGCCGGTGATCGGTCTCGCCGAGCAGGAGCTGCATCACGCCGATGCGCTGCCGGTCGATCCGCTCCTTCGCGTCTTCTGGGCGCCCGAGCAGGCTGCGAACCCAGCCGAGCCAGCCGCCGCTGCGCGGGCGCTCGAGCACGCGCAGGAACGGCTCCACGGTGCGTTCCTCCGCGTCTTCCCAGCACTCGCGCAGGAGCTGCATCGGTGGCTTGGAGTCGCGCTGCACCTCGGGGGCGCTCTCGTCCTCGCCCGCTGCGTCCGCGAGCCAGCGATCGCCCTCGAGCACGCGGGCCATGAACATCGCGAACGTGCGGTGTAGCGGCAGCGCCAGACACAGGAGCGTGACCTCCTGCCACCACGGGTCGCCGAAGCGATCGGCCAGCGCTTCGATCGGCTCCTGCCCGCCGTAGGCGATGTGCTGGGCCGAGAGGTACTCCTGGAACGTGAGGTGCGAGAAGCCGTAGTCGTCGGGGCCGCGCTTGGTGAGCACGCCCGCATGCTGGTGCAGCCACGCGAGCAGCTCGGCGGCCTCCACGGGGCCCACGCGCGCGCGACCGCTGCGATCGGCCCGCCGCGACGCCCACGCGGCGAACGCCTCGGCCGAGAGCCCGTCGCGCCGTCGGGCCTCGTGCAGCCCGTGCGCGACCTCTTGCAGGAGCCGTAGCGCCTCGGGCTCCTGCACCGGGGCGGCGCGGCCGGTCTTGTGGGTGTAGCGGCGCAGCAGCACCTCGAGGCACCGCTGGTAGAACTCGGGTCGCTTGTGCGGGATCTGACCGTTGGCTAGCGCCACCGCGCAGAGCAGCGTGAGGAGCAGCGGCGTGGCCACGAGGCTCTTGAACTCGAAATCCTCGTGCTCGATGCGTCGCAGCTCGGCGAGCACGCGCTCGGCCTCGGTGCGTGCCTCGGCCTCGACCCGCGCACGCTCCTCGGTGGTGCGGGGGGCCGCCTGCCAGCACTTGGCGGCGCGGAACCAGCTGTGCACCAGCGCCTCGATGCGATCGCGTCGCAGCGGTCGTACGTCGAGCCGCAGGAACCCGCTGTCGAGCACCTCGCGAATTGCCCCCGTGACGCCGGAGAATCGCGACGACACCACGTACCGCACGCCTCGTCGCCGTCGCGCGGGGGCGCTCTCCACCACGTGGCGGACCAGGGCATCGCGCAGCTCCACGTCGGCCACCTCGTCGAGGCCGTCGAGCAGCAGCAGCAGCCCGCCCTGGGCCCATAGCCGCGCGAGCACCTCGGTCGAGAGCGGCGCGCCGCCGCGCACGATCTCGCGCTGGGCGAGCTGGAGCAGCGGATCCTCCTGCTCGAAGTCCTCGCGCATGGCGTGCCGCAGCGGCAGCAGCAGCGGCAGCGTGGTGCGGGGCAGGCCCACCGCCTCGCCGCCCTCGATCAGCATCTGGTGGCAGATCTTCTCGAGCGTGGTGGTCTTGCCTGCGCCGGGGTTGCCGAAGATCAGCACCTCGCGGTCGTCGCGGGCGCGGGCGAAGATCTCGGGCAGCGCGATGTCCCGCCCCATGCCGTGTATTAGATCTCCGTCGGGCGATCCGCCGCGCCAGGCCTCCTGCATCGCGATCTCGAGCGGGATGTAGATCTCGTCGAACGGGTACGAGAACGTGCCGGTGGGCGCGAGCAGCTCGAGCTTGTCGTGGCGCGAGAGCAGCCATGCGCCGAGCTGGGCGCGATCGCTGCCGCGAGCCTTGTGGTCGGCCCGCTCATGGCTCGGGAGCAGCGTGATGCGTGGGATCGCGCGGGCACGGCCGGCTCGCAGCACGAGCGCGCCGTCGGGCTCGCGGTGCAGGTCGGGATCCACGTCGAAGCGCCCGTGCTGGTTCAGCCGCCGCACCCACAGCCGGATCTCCTCGTCCTCGTAGAGCGCGCCGAGCGTGTAGCCCACGTCGAGCCGCGCCTGCGTCTGCCCGTAGTGCTCGAGCCCGAACAGCGACGGCGACTGGTAGAAGTACCGCAGCGCGCCGCCATTGCCGGAGCTCGTCTCCGAGCGCGCCTCGTGCATGTGGCCGAACATGAACGCGGTGAAGCGCTCTTCTCTGACCGGGTACACGTAGCCGTCGAACGTGCGCACCGCGGTGGGCGACAGCCAGTCGCGCGGGTGGTGCATGAGCAGGAGCGACGCGTCCACCTCGTCGAAGCGGCGCAGCGCCGCGTGCTCGTCGGGTGCGAGCGCCGCGTGGAGCTGCTCGATCGGCACGTGCAGCTTGCCCTTGAAGTCACCGCCGTCGAACTGCAGCCACGCGGAGTTGAGGCCCACGAGGAGCAGGCGCAGGCCGTCGCGGGCGGCGACCACGGAGAGATCGCCCGGGAGGTGCGAGCGGTGCAGGCCCTCGATGCGCAGACCCGAGGGCAGGGTGCGGTCGGCGAGCTCGGGGAGCAGTGAGCGCTCGGTCCAGGCCACGTAGTTGGAGAACAGCGGCGCGAGGAACGACGCATCGCGCGCTTGCCAGAGCTCGGTGCGGAGGTCGCGAAGATCTTCGTCTTGATCGTCGAGCGCGTCGTACTGGCGCAGGAGCAGGTACCCGCGCCTGGCCGCGCCGGAGGGCCGCTGCACGTCGTGGTTGCCGGGGACCGCGAACGGCACGGCGTCGCAGCCACGCGCGCGCAGGTGGGCGAGCAGCGGGCGCAGGAGATCCGCATCGAGGTCGTCGTACTGCTCGACAGCGCCGCTGTACGCGAGGTCGCCGGTCACGAGCAGGAGATCCGGGCGCAGGCCCGTGGCGTCGAGCTGCTGGTCGAGATCCGCAAGGAACCCCCGCAGGACCTCGGCCCACAGCTCGCTGCCGGGCCGGCGGGTCGGCCTTCGCCCGAGGGATTCCCTGGCCACGTGCAGATCGGACACGTGCAGCCAGGAGATCCGCGCTCGGGCGTCGGCCATGGGGCTCACTGCACCCCCACCGTCATCAGGTCATGCATGTCCTTGCCCACCTCCAGCGTCACCACCCTCGTCTCGGTCTCCTCGTTCGCCCGGCCCCAGTTCCGCGTGATCGTGGCGTAGACCTTCGTCCGTGCGCTGGCCCGGTTCACATCGGAGGCGTAGTACTTCGCGCGCAGCAAGTACTTGCCCGCGGGCGCCTTGGGCAGCACGTACATCTCCGGCCCATAGCCCTGCGTCACGTCGCGGGTGAGCCGCCCGCCGCTCGCGGTGGTGGGGTGCGAGAAGAAGCACTCCTCGCCGCTCGGCTCGATCACGTGCAGATCCACGTCGGTGTTGTCGGTGTTCCAGGTGATCGTGGCGAGGATGTCGGCCTCGGCCACCTGCACCTGGCTGCGCAGCTCGATCGCCCTCGTCGTGGCGTACTTCGCGAGCCCGGGATCGAGCCCCTTGGCGCCCTCGGCCCCCAAGAATCGCAGGTAGTCCTGCAGCAGGATCTCGCGAAATTCGCCGAATCGTGGGTCCCAGCGCCCGGCGAGGCCGATCTCGAAGTACGCCAGCGCCAGATCGTCACGGCCGGCCGCCGCGAGGCTGAGCGCCATGGCGCGGTAGGTCTGCGGCTCGAACGGCCGCGCCCGCGCGACGCGGGCGAACAGGTTGTGCGCTTGCACGTGCAGCCCCCACGTCATCGCCGAGAACCCGATGTCGCGGGCCAGCACGCCGTCGCCCGGCTGTGCCTCCACGAGGCTGCTCAGGGCCTTGAGCGCGTCGTCGGGGCCGTACTCGCGATAGCGGCGCTCGGCCTCGGTCGTGAGCGTGTCGTACTCGGGGGTCTGCGCGGCCAGCTGCGCGAGCACCCCGGCGGGAATTCCCTCGCGGGTGCGGCTCTTGGTGCGCAGCGGAACGTCGGGCACCTCGTACGAGGTCCGCGGCAGCGCGGTCAGCAGCACGCGCAGCTCCGCCGGCAGCTCGAGCATGACCCCGGGGATCGTCGCGAGCTTGGCGAGCTGGCTCTCGAACGCCGCCTTGGGGTCACCGAGGCGCTCGGCGAGCAGCGCGAGCACGCGCGCAACCGACTCGCCCGCGGGCTGCGCGACGATCACCTTCCAGTCGGCCTCGGGCACGATCCCGAAGCGCTCGTAGTCCGCCTTGGTGTCGAGCATCAACAGCGACGTCGAGGCCCCGGTCACGCGAAAGTGGCGCGCGTAGGCGCCAGCCTGCGGCTCGGTGCCCTCGAGCAGCTCTTCGAGCTGGGCCACCGCGAGCTGGCCGTAGGTGCGCGCGGCGAGCTCCGACGTGATCACCGATGCGAGCTTCACCCGCACCTCCTTGGTCACGCCGCCCTGGGCCAGGCTCAGCACGACGGCGGCCCCGGGTGCGATCGCGCCCCGACCCACCACCAGGAGCGTCTGCCCCTCGAACACCACGCGGGGGCGGCCGGCGATGAGCACGTCGGTCGCGCCCTCGAGCGCGACGCCGCGGATCTCCCACGGGCGAGCGTTGTGGGCCTTCGAGGCCGCGACGACCTCGGACTCGCCCACCACGGAGAACACCGCCCCGCCACTCTCGCGGGCGAGGTGCTGCAGCGTTGCATCGTCGCCGCCCGCCATGCCCGTTTGATAGGCGAATAGCGCAGACGCTCCGCCGCCGCGCAGCCGCTCCGAGAGCGCGTAGCGATCGGCCTCGCCCCACGTCGCGGCACCATCGCCGAGCAAGAACACGTCCCAGGGCTCGGCCGTGGCGGGGTCGGCGAGCCAGCGGGGCCGGCTGGCCTCGCGCAGCGCCGCGCCGAGGTCCGTGGCGCCCTCGAGCACGAGGCCGTTGGCGTGCTCGAGCAGCGCCGCGACGTTCTCGGGGGTGTTGGCCACGAATTCCTCGCGAAACCACGCGGTCTCCACGTCGAAGAACATCACCGCGAAGTGCTCGATCGTGCCGCGGTTCTCGTCGAGCAGGCTCCGCAGGAGTGCGAGCCACACGTTGAAGCGATCGGGGTTGGAGCTCATCGAGGTGTCGACCATGAACACCGCCCGCCCGCTCCGGCCCGCCGCGTGCGTGGCGGGGAGCACGGGCTCCACCCGCGCGGCGAACAATGGCCCGATCGCCGGGTCGACACCGGCGAGCGCGATCCCCTTGGCCTTGGCCAGCCGCGCCGTCACGACCTGGCCGCTGACGTTCGTGAGCCGGTACCAGCCGCCGTCGCCCTTGACGGTGGGGGTGACCGCGACCGTCACGCCCTTCGGCTTCGCGATGTCGAGGTCCACGATCGACGTCGGTACGCCCTCGGGGATCGGCAGCTGCAGCTCGAGGTCGTCGCCCACCGCCGTGAGGTCCATGTCGTAGCCCACGACCACGCGATGGAGCTTGCGCGGTCCGATCGGGAAGATCCGCGCGTCGAACACCCCCGACCCCGACCACTCCATCAGCGCAGGGTCGACCCGGCGGCGCACGGTCTCCCCGTAGGCGAACGCTGCCTTCTCCCTGGGCACCATGAACGCTTGCTTGGGCTCGATCCAGCTCGCCTCGCGCGCGCGCATGATCGGGTCGGGCAACAGGCCCTGCCCGCGGACGGTCTTCTGGTCGTCGTACTTGGGCTCGGTGCCGGTCTCGGTGGCCCAGGCGCTCTGCCCGAACGCGAGGAACCACGGCGACGCACCGTTGGGCAGGCGAAGGTTGAAGGTGCCCTCGTACTGTTGATCGTGAGGGTTGAAGAAGAAGAAATCGATGACCACCCGCGCCCGGAACCCATCGACCTCGGCGTGCACTTGCATCCCTTCGATCGGCAGCGACTCCGAGTCGCCGATCATCAGGCGCGAGGTGTTGGCGAGGTTGGTGGAGCGCTTCCAGGTCTTGGGCTCGTCGTCCTTGCCGTCCTTGCCGCCGCTGGCTTTTTCGTCGTCGTCGGCCGCGGTCTCCTTGGCGGCGGCGGCGGCGGGCATCGACTCGTCGCGCTTTGCGTCGCTCTTGGAGTCGCGCTTGTCCTCGGCCCGGGGCGACTGCTCCGAGCGATCGGCTTCGCTCGACCGCATGCAGCCCGTGGACCACGGCAAGAGCCCGAGCAGCAGGAAGAACAGGCCGAATGCGAGACGAGGCGGGCGCATGGGGGCATCTTACATGGAGAGCGCACGATCGCGGGCGGCTCGTGCTCGCCCGCCGATCTTGCGCGCCCATCCCTCGCGCGTGCGCGCTATGTTCCCCCCGTGCTCCCCACGCCCGCCCGGTCCGCGCGCGCCACGTTGGCCCACACACTCGTCCAGTCGCTCCAGCGCCGCTTCGCGGACGGCCTCGAGGCCGTCTCCGCCGCGACCGGCTCGCACGATCGCTTCACCACCGCCACTTGGCTGCGCGACGAGGGGCGCCACGGCGGCGGCACGCGCTTGGAGCTCGGCGACACCCCCGTCTTCGATCGCGGCTCGATCAACGTCTCGCAGGTCCACTACGACGACGAGCCCGGCAAGCGGCTCGCCTCCGCCTCCGCGCTGTCCACCATCATCCACCCGCGCAATCCCCACGCCCCCTCGGTGCACGTGCACCTGAGCTTCACCGAGCTGCGCGACGCCACGGGCTACTGGCGGCTGATGGCCGACCTCAACCCCGCGATCCCCTACGCGGCCGACACCGAGCGCTTCATCGCCAGCCTCCGCGCGGCCGCGCCGTCGCAGTACGAGCATGCCGCCGCCCAGGGCGATCGCTACTTCCATGTCCCCGTGCTCGGCCGCCACCGCGGGGTGACGCACTTCTACCTCGAGGGCCACCACACCGATTTCGATGCCGACGCCGCGCTCGCGCGCACGGTCGGCGAGACCACCATCGACAGCTACTGCGGGATCCTCTCCGACGCCCTCCGCGAGCGCACCCGCGTCACCGCGGACGACCGCGCCGCGCAGCTCGCCTACCACACGCTCTACCTGTTCCAGGTGCTCACGCTCGACCGTGGCACCACCTCGGGCCTGCTCGTCCACGATCAGAACGACGCGGGCATCCTCGGCTCGCTGCCGTCCCACGTCGATCGCTCGCAGCTGGCGTCCTGGGAGCCGCGCATGCCCCCGCCGCAGGATGCCCTGCTGCGCGCGATCGTGGCCGCGCTGCCCGACGCCTCGCCATCGCCGGTCACGCTCGCGGCCAAGCTCGCCTGTGCCGAGGCGCTGCGCCGGCACTACCGCGCGCATCCCGAGGCGCTCGAGCTGCAGGCCGCGGCGCAGATCGTGCCACCGACGGTCGCCAACCACCGGTAGCCGCCCGAGCGCCGCAGCGCGACCTTGCCTTTCGGTGATCAACGCGCCGCCGAGCCGCACTTACTCGAGCCGTGACCACACGACGTCACGGTGCGAGGCAAGCAGACATGGCGACGTTCAAGATGCTTCGCCGCGGCGGATCCGTCGAACCGGTCCGCCGCGACCATCGAGCTCACGGCAGCACGATCTCGACGTCGATCACCCGCTGCATCACGAACGTCGCGATGCCACCGCTGGTCGTGATCGTGACCTTGGTGTTTCCGATCTTCCGCGGGTCGAAGGTCCACACGATCTGCTCGCCGCCCTTGTTCTGGATCGACGCGTTCTGGAGCGAGAGGAAGGCGTCGTCGAACGCGAGCGTTACCGTGCCCATCGACGGCACGCTGGCGTTGGCGGAGATCTGGAACGGCACCCCCAGGCCCGCCTTCATGTGCTGGTCGCTCGCGGCAGCCGGGGCCGGAGCCTTGGCACCGTCGGGGATCACGCTCACCTTCACCACGTGCGAGCCGCTGGCGTCCTGCACCACCACCTGCCTGGGATCGCTGGCGACCTCGAAGCCTTGGTCGTGCTGGTAGGACTGGCTCTTGCCGGTGAGCGGGCCCACCCAGCCCATGAGGTTGTACTTGAGGCCGCCCGTGAACTGCGTGTCGGGCACGAATTCGATGCCCGAGGTGAATTGCTGTGCGTCACCCGTGGCGCTCAGGGTGAGGCGGCCACTCGTGAACACGGCCGAGAGTCGGCTGGCGGGGATGAACTGGAGGAATCCCATGGTGTCGTCGCTTCCTGGCGCGCCGGGTTGATGAGTGGCGCGCGAGTGCTTGGTGCAGCGGCCGCGATCCGTGATCACCAAAACATTCGGTGATCACGACCGCGGCTCGCGTCACCGAACGGAGATGGGACCCGGCTCTCGGCACCAGGCGAGCACCCGACCGTTCGTGCTGGACACGCCGTGGAGCCTGCTCGATGCTGGGTACGTGGGTGACGAGCCGCTCGATCCGGTCGCCGAGCTGCCGTGGCAGGATGCCGACGACCGGGCCGGAGACGACGTCGCCGAGCGCGAGGCCCGGGCGCGCATTCGTGCGCAGTTGCTCGGTCAAGCCCACGAGCCGCTGCGGATCGGCCGTTTCCGTCTGCTCCGCAAGCTCGGCGAGGGCGGCATGGGTACGGTCCACGCGGCCCGGGACGATCAGCTCCAGCGCGAGGTGGCAATCAAGCTCTTGCACCCCGAGGCTTGCGGTGACGAGGACGCCCAGCTGCGCCTGATCCGCGAGGCCCAAGCGCAGGCGCGCCTGTCCCACCCGCACCTCGTGCCCGTGTTCGAGGTGGGTCGCTTCGAGGGCCGCATCTTCCTCGCCATGGAGCTGGTGGAGGGCGTGACCATGACACAGTGGTTGGCAATGAGGGCCCCTCGCTCGCCGCGGGAGATCCTCGCCCACTGGCTCGACATCGCACGTGCGCTGGTGGTGGTGCACGCCGAGGGGCTCGTGCATCGCGACATCAAGCCCGGGAACGTGCTGGTGGGCACCGACGGACGTGCGCGGCTGGTCGACTTCGGGCTCGCGCGCGGCCAGCCGAGCTCGACCGAGCTATCGCCGACCGAGACCGGCGAAGACACGAGCTCGGACAGCGCCGAGCGCTCGGCGCTCACGCAGGTCGTGACGCGGGCGAAGGCACGGTTGGGAACACCGGCCTACATGGCGCCCGAGATCTTCGCCGGGCAACCCGCGGGGCCGCTGGCCGATCAGTACGCGCTGTGCGTGTCGATCTACGAGTCGCTGGTCGGGCGGCGACCGTTCGGGATCGTGCGGCTCGCGGGAGGTCCGGGGCCGGCCCGCGAGTCCCTGTCTCGATCGCTCCACCGCGTGCTCGTGCGCGGGCTGGCCTACGAGCCCACCGCGCGCTTTCCCGATGTCCGGGCCTTGGTGAATGCGCTCGAGCCAATCGTCGACCGCCGTCGCGAGCGTCGGCTGGCGATCGGGGTGGGATTGCTCTCGGCGGTCGTGGCGGGCGGGGTGGCCGTGCAGGCCGTCGCGCCCGTGGACCCGGAGCGGGTCGACCCGTGCGCAGGAGTAGCCGAAGCGCTCGTCGGCGTGTGGGACGAGGCGAGTCGAGCCGTGCTCCATCGAAGCGTGCTCGCCACCGAGGTCCCCCATGCCGAGGCCATGAGCGAGTGGGTGCAGCATGGGGTGGACGATCTGGTCGGCCAGTGGCTCTCGGCGCGTCGCGATGCTTGCGAGGCTCACGTTGTCGATCGCACGCTCTCCGACGCCGGCTTCACGCGCGCGACCGTGTGCCTCGACGATCAGCGGGATGCGCTGCGGGCCATCGTGCACGGAAAGCCCACGGCCGAGCGCCTGCCGAGCGTCGCCGTCGCGCTCGCGGGGATCGATCCTCCCGCCGAATGCCTGCAAAGGGCGCGGCTCGAGACCTCGGTAGAGCCACCGGCGCAGGCGGAGCAGGCCGACGTCGAGGCGCTGCGCGCCATGTTGCAGCGCACGCGTGTGGCCGCCGTTCTCGAGGGCGCGCAGCCGCACCGCGAGGCGGCGCAGCAGGCCCACGCCGCGGCCGAGGCGCTGGGCTACGACCCGCTGCGGGCGGAGGCATCGCTCGTGCTCGGCCTGATGCTCGTGGCCGACAACGACCCGGGGGCGCGCAAGTTCCTCGACGATGCGGCCAACCTCGCCGAGCAGGTGGGCGACCTGGCGATCCGTGAGAGCGCGCTGCAGGAGCTGGCGCTGTTCGCCTTCGAGCTCGAGCTCGACGCGGACGAGCTGCGCCGGGCCCTCGCGCGTGACGCTGCGGCGCTCCATCGCATGGGTGACCCGCCGTCGCGTCGCGCGAGGATGCTGGGGCTCGCGGCCTTGTTGGCGGCGATGACCGGGGACTTCGCATCCGCCGAGTTGCAGCTGCGCGCGGCGATCGCTTTGCAGGAGACACTCGGAGATGCATACCTGCCCGGTCGGATCGCGACCTGGCACCAGCTGGGCAACCTGCTCGCCGGGCGCGGTCGCACCGGCGAGGCCGAGCAGGCGTTCGCCGAGGCGGATCGGCTCGCGGCCGCCGCGGGCCTGCCCGCGGCGGTGATCGTCCCCGGCAGCCTCGCACCTGGCCGTGGGGAGCTGCTACGCGGCATCGCGGCCACCAACGCCGGTCGATTCGACGAAGCGACGCGCTGGCTCGACGAGGCCACCGCCCAGACGATCCTCGCATACGGTGCGGACAGCGTGCCCGTGAGCCGCATCCACATGGCCCAAGCCGACCTGGCCATGCGACAGGGGCGGATCGACGACGTGCTGACCCACGCGCGGGCGGCCGACGCCAGCGTACGCCGCTGGCTGGGCGACGATCACGTGCTGCGGAAGGATGCGCTGTCGGCCCTGGGCACCGTGGCGTTCCACCAGGGGAACGCCGCGGAGGCCGTTGCGGCATTCGAGGGCGCGCTGCGCTTGGCCGAGGGGGCGCTGCCGGCTTCGAGCATGGAGGTGGCGACCAACCGCAGCAACCTGGGCGAAGCGCTGGTCCTCGCGGGCGACGACGCGGAGGCCCGGCCGCTGCTCGAGCAGGCGCTGCAATCGATGGAGGGCACGCTGTCGCCGGACGATCCGCTGATCGCATATCCGTCCCAGGGCTTGGCCGAGATCGCGTGGCGAGCCGGTGACCTCGAGGAGGCGGCCCGCTACGCCCGGCGCGCGCTCGAGATTCGCGAGCACCACCGCGACGACCCGCCCGAGCTGGCGCGCGTGCGCTGGCTGCTGGCGCGCATCGAGGCCGCCCGCGGCGACGTGCCGCAGGCGCAGGCGCTGGCCCGAGCTGCTCGTGACGGATTCGAAGCGCTCGGACCGGCGTTCGCCACGGCGACCCGGGAGATCGACGCGTGGCTCCGAGAGCCCCGCTGAGCATGGCGAGCGTGTATCATCGCGTCGATGCGGGACGACCTCGAGTTGCTGGCGGCCTGGCGCGAGGGCGATCGCCAGGCCGGCGGCGAGCTCTTCGACCGCCACTTCGTCGCGATCCGTCGGTTCTTTCGTTCCAAGGTCGGCGACGACTACGAGGAGCTGGTGCAGCGCACGTTCGCCCGCTGTGTGGAGGTCCAGCAGCGGTTTCGCGGTGACGGCAAGTTCCGCAGCTACTTGTTCGCGATCGCGGCCAACGTGCTGCGGGAGCACCTGCGCGAGCACCATCGCGGCAAGCAATTCGACGGCGACGTCTCGTCGGTGGTCGACCTGGCGCTGCCGGGTCCTGCGACTGCGGCCGGGGCGCGACGCGAGCAGGTGGTACTGCTCGAGGCGCTGCGGCGATTGCCGGTCAACGATCAGATCGTGCTCGAGCTATTCTACTGGGAGCAGCTGACGTCGGCCGAGATCGCCGACGTGCTCGAGCTGCCGCACGGGACCGTACGCAGCCGCCTGCGACTGGCCCGCGACCGCCTGCGCGGCCATGTGGACGAGCTGTCGCGCAGCCCGGCCGAGCTCGAGTCCACGCTGGGTGGGCTCGAGCGCTGGGCGGCAGAGCTGCGGCAGCAGCTGGGGTGACATGGGTGACACTGGCTCAGAGCGAGGTGGTGCAGCCACCGGCGGTCACGGTGATCTTGGGATCGGTGAACACCACGGTGCCGTTGTTTGCACCCGTCACGGCGAATTCGAACCCTGCGCTCTGGCCGCTCGTCGTCGGTGTGGTGATGCTAATGGGCGCCGTCTGTAGCACGTTGTTGCTTGCGTCCTCGAACTCGAATTGATTGCCATTCGTGACGTAGACCACGTTGATCACCGAGCCGGGGCTCGCGCTGAAGTTGCACGGGAAGATCGTGCAGGAGCTTCCATTGTTGGCGGCTGCCTTCGGCTGGATCACGCCGTTGCTGATGGTCGCGCTCACGGTCAGGGTCGAGGGGCAAGTGAGCATCGGGCTCGGCGCGGCCATCGGGCTCCCGCCCAAACCGATCCCAGCCATGAGGAGAGTCAGCATTTGATGAAGCATCATGTCGAGCATTTGTTGTTCGTCCTTCGCCTAATCTCGGGGCCCGCACTTGTCGTTTCGAGCCGGTACTAGGCAGTGAAGTAGCTCGGCGCTTTTGTTCACCGAATCTTCCGAACGCCGTTCAGGTCCGGTCGTCGGGGTGGGGTAAGCGATCGAACGAAACCGGTTCTGCATGATTCTCGTCTCCAAGCATGGACATGCCATCATCGACAGATGATGGCTGTCTCTCTCGTACCATGTGATCTCGTCGTCTGTCGAGGAACTCCATCGCTCGTCGTTCGTCTGGGGCTCGACGACGTACACCGGCGTCGCTGAGACCGGCGTGCTTCTTACTGGCAGGGCGATGTCACGTGCCAAGCGTCAATGCGCTGCCGGCCCCGGGCACGGCCGTATTGAAGCCTCTACAAGCTCCCCACGAGCGTCGTCGAAGCACCTCGTTCGCGCGGTCTCGGCTCGTTTCCGCCACCGCCCGTCGACTCGGCCGTATGATCCCCTCGTGCCCGACCCGGCCGAGCTCCACCGCGTGGGCCGCTTCCTCGTGCTCGAGGAGCTCGGTCACGGCGGCATGGGCGTGGTGCTCGCGGCGTACGATCCCGATCTCGATCGCAAGGTGGCGGTCAAGGTGCTGCGCGCCGCCGCGGGCTCGAGCGCCACCGACCACAGCGAGGGCCGTGCCCGTCTCTTGCGAGAGGCGCAGGCGCTGGCCCGCCTCTCGCACCCCAACGTGGTCACCATCCACGAGGTCGGCACGGTGGACGACCAGGTGTTCCTCGCGATGGAGCTCGTGCGCGGCCAGACGCTGCGGCAGTGGGTACAGCAGGTCTCGGGCCCCGGCGCGTGGCGAGCCATCGTCGCGATGTTTCGGCAGGCGGGTGAGGGCCTCGCCGCCGCGCATCGGGCTGGGCTCGTGCACCGCGATTTCAAGCCGGAGAACGTGCTCGTCGATGCGGAAGGCCGCGCGCGGGTGCTCGACTTCGGGCTCGCGCGCACCGGCATCGTCGAGGTCGGCACGACCGACACCAGTGCGCTCGGGGTCGACCCGGCCGCCCATACCCGGCCGATGCCGCGGGCGACGAGCGACCTCGACACTCCGCTGACCGAGGTGGGCACGGTGATGGGCACGCCCGCGTACATGGCCCCGGAGCAGCACATGGGGGCGCGCGTGGACGCTCGCAGCGATCAGTATGCCTTCTGCGTGGCGCTCTACGAGGCGCTCTACGACGAGCGTCCGTTCGACGGCGCGACGTTCGTGGATCTGCGCGCTCGCGTGCTGTCGGGTGCTCCGCCCTCGCCGTCCAACCCGCGCGACGTGCCGGCGTGGCTCTTGCGCGAGCTCTTGCGCGGCCTTCGGCGCGAGCCAGAGGCGCGCCACGACTCGATGGACGAGCTGCTCGAGGCCCTTGGCCGCGACCCCGACCGCCGGCGGCGGCGCGTTGCGGCGTGGGGCGTGGCGGTGCTGGCGGTGGTGGGTGCGAGCACGAGCTACGGTGCCTACGTGCAGGCCCAGCTCGCCCGCGCCCGCGAGGCCGGCGACCCATGCGGCGATGCGTCGGCGCGCCTGACCGGGATCTGGGACCCCGCGCGCAAGCAGGAGATCCACCGCGCCTTCACCGATACCAAGCTCGAGTACGCGGCCGGGACGTGGGAGCGGGTCGAGGCGCGGCTCGACGACTGGGCCGCGCGCTGGATCGCGGCCCAGCAGGCGATCTGCCGCGCCACGCGAGTGGAGCACGTGCAGCCCGAGGCGCTCTTGGACGTGCGCCAGGCATGCCTCAACAGTCGCCTCAGCGAGCTACGGGCGCATGCGGCCGTGTTCGCCCGCGCCGACGGGACCGTGCTGGAAGGGGTGATCGGGAGCATCGAGGAGCTCGACGACCCCGATGCGTGCCGCAGCGTGGAGAGCATGCAGGTGGAGCTGCCGCTGCCGGACGACGAGGCTCGAGCGGCGCGGGTGGTGGAGCTGCGGCAGCGGATCGACGATGTGCTGGCGGCGCTGGCCAGCGCGGGCAAGGGCATGGAGGTTCGCACGCTGGCCGAGGAGGCCGTGGCCGAAGCCGAAGCGATCGGGTACCAGCCCGTGATCGCCGAGGCCCACCACACCATGGGTCGCCTGCTCGTGCAGATCGGCAGCTACGCCGAGGCGGAGGCGAGCTTCGATCGCGCGCTGTGGGCCGCCGAGGTCGGCCGGCACGATGCCGTCGCGGTGGATGCCTGGAGCGAGTGGGTGCGAGTGGTGGGCTACGATCAGCACCAGCCCGAGCGTGCGCGACCGATGCTGCCCCGCCTCGACGCCGCACTGCATCGGCTGGGGGAGGACCTGCGCCGCGAGGCGATGATCGAGCGGGTGCTCGGCACGCTCGCCTATGTCGAGGACGACTTCGAGACCGCGATTCGTCACTACGAGACCTCGCTCGCGCTGATCGAGGGCGAGCCGACCCCCGATCGCGAGGCGATCTCGCGCGCGTGCCAGAACCTCGGTACGGCGCTCTACCGCAGCGGCCGCCTCGATGAGTCGGCGGTGCAGCTCGGTCGGTCCTACGAGATCTCCGTTGCGCTGCACGGCCCGGGGCACCCACGGTTGGTCGCAATCCACCAGAGCCTGGGAGGGCTCGCCCGACGCCGCAAGGACCCTGCCACGGCGCACCGGCACTACATGCTCGTCGTCGAGCTGATGGAGGCGAGCCAGCCGCTCACCCACCGGAACCTGGCCAGCGGCTACCGCAACCTCGGCGAGACGTGCTTGGATCTCGACCGCTACGACGAGGCGGTCGAGTGGTTTCGCAAGGCGATCGCGGTCGATCGGCTGCGGCTGGGCGAAGCGGCGTCGTCGAGCGATACCACGCTGGCGCTTGGGCTCGCGCTGTACGTGGCGGGACGCCCAGACGAGGCTCGCGAGCCGCTCGAGGCCGCAATCGCCCACGCCGACGAGGTCGACCTCGACCGGCTGGCCACGGCGCGTTTCCACCTCGCGAAGATCCTGTGGGACGCAGACCCGGCCGAGCGCCCGCGTGCCATGGCGCTCGTGACCACGGCGCACGAGTGGTTCTTGGCGCACGGTCCCGACGATGTACGCGAAAAGGCCGAGCGCTGGCTGGCGGAGCACCGGCTGCGGTGAGGCGGGCGGTCTCGAGCGGACGAGCCCGCGTTCAGAAGCGACCGGACAAGCCCAGGCCCACGACGTGCGGCGTGAGCATGGGAACGAGGTTGGTCTGGAGCCGACGATCGAGCTTGCGGCGGGCGGATCGGTAGCCCACGCCGTAGCCGGCCACCCCGGATCCACCGTAGATGCCCGCCAACGCGGCCCACCACCCGATCTCGCGCCGGGCGATCCACTGGCCGTCGGACTGGGTGTTCGCCATCGCGAAGCGGGAGACCACGAACGCGCCGATGCCAGCCCCGATCGCGCCGAGGCCGAGGCCGATCATCAGGTTCGTTCGACGAGCATCGAGGAGGGGCAGTCCGCGTGCCGCGTCACGGTGGGCTGCCCAGCGCCCGTGCATGGTCATGCCGCCACCGATGAGCCCGGCCGAGGTGACGAGCAGGGGCGTCGAGATGATGTTGAACCCGAAGCCGACGTAGCAGCTCTCGATGCACACATCCGGGTCGTAGGTGCCGCGGTCGATCTCCCTGGCCAGTCGCGTGTCGGACGTGGTCGCGATGATCTTGAACGGCAGCCCCACCGCGCCGATGACTCCGCCGGCGATGAACAGGCCGATGCCACGATAGCGTGGCGGCTGGATCTCGGGTGCCGTCGAGGACTGGGTGGATCCGGACGCGAACGGAGCAGGAGTGGGCGGGGCCACGACGGGCGCCGGGGCCACGGGTGCAACGGCGACCGTTGCGGGGGCCACGGCCGGAGCCGGTGCCGTGGACGTGGCGCCCGGGGAGAGGACGAGAGCGAGCTGGAGTGCAGTGGCGAGCATGGGTCTCGAATCGACAGTGCCACTCGAGCCCGATTCGATCACGCCGTGATCGCTTCAGTCATGACGGCCGCCTTCAAGAGCACGCCTGACGGCTTGCGGGCCTATCCGACCGATCCGGGGCCTACCCGGGGCCTACCCGCACCCCATGCTCCCGCAGCCATGCCGCCGTCTCGTCGATCTTCTCGGGTCGCGCGTCCCCGAGCTGCCGGTAGTGGCCGTGCGCTCGCGTCACCAGCTCGATGCCGCGCTTGCGATCCTCGCCGCTCTCCCACAGCGCGCTGCCCAGCGCGAACAGCACGGAGGCCACGTCCTCCGGGGTCGCCTGCCCGGGCTGCCACAGCTCGTGCACGCGCTCGAGCAGCGGCAGCGCCTCCTTGGCGCGGCCCCGGTCCATCAGCACCTGCGCGAGCAAGCCCATGGGTAGCGCCACGTCGGGGTGATCGGGCCCGAGCCGCGTCTCGAGCGTGGCGAGCGTCCCTCGCAGCATCACCTCGGCCTCGTCGAGCTTGTCCTCCTTCACCAGCACGCTCGCGAGGTTGGTCTCCGCGATCGCGGTGGTGGGGTGTGCGGGGCCGAGCGTGGCCAGGAATGCCTCTGCCGCTTGCCGGTGGTAGTGCTCGGCCTCCGCGAGCCGACCCTCGCGCTCGTAGTGCACGCCGAGGTTGTTGAGCGCCAGCGCCACCCGCTGGTGTGGCTCGCCGTAGGCCGCCTTCGCGCTGGCGAGCGCGGCGAGCATGCTCTGCTCGGCCTCGGCGGTGAGGCCCGCCCGGTTCTGGGCCGAGCCGAGGTTGACGAGCGCCAGGCCCAGCGCGGGGTGATCATTGCCCACCGTGCGCCGCAGCATGGCCACGGCCTCGGTTCCCGTGGTGATCGCCTCGTCGAGCCGTCCCGCGTCGGAGTACGTGGCGCACAGGGCCGAGAGCGCGCGGGCCACCCGCGGGTGCTCTTGGCCATAGTGCGCACGCTCGAGCTCCAGCGCCCGCCGCTGGTGCTCGATGGCCTCGGCCTGCTGCTCGAGCTGCGCGTAGACGTGGCCGACGTTGTTGTGGTGGTTGGCCAGGAGGTAGTGGTCGGGCCCCAGCTCCTCGGTGCGCAGCTCCAGCGCGCGCTCGAGGTGCGAGAGCGCCTCGGCGTAGTCGCCCCGCCAGTGCGCGATGCGGCCGCGCGACGACTCGATCTTCGCCTGATGGTCCAGCGACTCCCCGAGGCGGGTGAGGGCCGCCTGTGCATGCTCGGTCCATCGCACCGCCTCGTCGAAACGGGGCGGCGCCGCCTCGGCGGTTGCATCCGCGAGCCCGATCGCCGCCTTGAGGGCCACCTCGTGGTGGTTGCTCGCCACCGCGGCCGCGAACGCGTCGTGGAGCTGCTGCTCGGCCTCGCCCGGCTCGCCCGCGTTCTCGAGGGTCAGCGCCAGCATGAACAGCGCCTCGGCCTGGTCCTCGCGCGGCCCGTCGGCCACCGCCGCCACGGCGGCGCGTGCTGCCGCCTTCGCGTCGTCGTAGCGCCCGGCCTCCGACAGCACCTCCACCTCGGCCATCGCCTCGGCGTGGGCGAGCGTCGCGGGGCCGCGGCTCGCCAGCGGCTGTACCCCCGGCTGCACGCCCGGCTTCGTGCACGCCTCGATCGAGCCCAGCGCCTCCATCGCCTGCGGCGCCCGCTCCACCAGCGCGGCGTCGGCCGTGGCGAGCAGCTCGCCGAGCTCGCGCAGCTCCGCGTGCCGCCGGTGCAGGCACACCATCCGTCGATCGAGCGCCTCGCGCTGCGGCGCCGCTGCGGGGCTCGCCTCGCCGGGCTGCCCCAGCGCGGTCTCGGCCTCGCACACCTCCCGCTGCGCCTGCACCCACGCGCTCGCCTGCGTGTCCATCCGCTCGCGCGTGCGCGCCCAGGTGTCGGCGGCATACGACAGGCCCGTGGCCTCGAACGCTTGCCGGGCGCGCTCGCGTCGCTCGTCGTCCCACACCCCCGAGAGTCGCTCGCTCACCGCGGCACAGTAGTCGTGGGCCTCCGCCGGTGCGGGGTCATGCATGGCCCACCACGCGCCTCCGCTCGCCAGCGCGGCCACGGCCAGCCATGATGCCGACCGCCGCCGCTTGCCGCGGGCCAGCCCCAGGGCGTGCAAGAGCGCGTGCATGTCGGGGTGCCGCTCCGTCGGATCCACCCGCAGCCCGCGGAGCACCGCGTGCCGCAGCGCCCGCGGCAGCGAGCCCGGCAGCGGCACCGAGAACCGCTGCGTCACGATCGACGCCACGATCTTGCCCGGCGTGGAGCCCTCGAACGGCCGCCGGCCCGCCAGCGCCTCGTAGAGCGCCACGCAGAACGAGAATTGATCCGCGCGCGAGCCCACGCCGCGCCCGTCGAACTGCTCGGGCGCCATGTATGCGGGCGTGCCCAGGAGCGCCCCGGTGCGGGTGAGCGTGGCCTCGAGCGCCGCGCCGTCGAGCGTGCGTGCCGCGTGGAAGCTCGTGCTCTCGCTCGCGCTCATGTCGAGCGGGATCTCGCCGTGCGCTCGCGCGAGGCCGAAGTCGGTCACTTTTACGCGCCCGTCGTCACCCATGAGCACGTTGCTCGGCTTGAAGTCGCGGTGCACGAGCCCTGCATCGTGGGCGGCCGCGAGCCCCTCGCCTGCGGCTGCGAACACCCGCAGCACCTCGTGTGCGCCGCGTGGCATGGCCGCGAGCCACTCGGCGAGCGTGCGGCCCTGCACGAGCTCCATCGCCACGAACACCCGGTCTTCGTACGTGCCCACGTCGTGCACGCGGATCACGTGCTCGTGGGCGAGCCGCGCGAGCGCCTGGGCCTCGCGCACCAGTCGGCCCTGCCCCTCGGCCGACGTGCCGTGCAAGAGCTTGAGCGCCAGCTTGCGATCGAGCTGGGGATCGAACGCCGCGAGCACCACGCCCATGCCGCCGCGCCCCACCACGCCGAGCACCACGTAGCGGCCGATGACGGTGCCCTCCGCCGGAACCGGAGCCTGGTCGCCCGGCTCGGCCTCGGTCAGCGATCCCGCGCTGGTGGACGCGGATGGGCTCGGCTCCTGCACGGCGGCATTGGAGCATGGCCGCCGGCGCTTGCCAAACCAGGGCGGCGAAGCCGTTCACGCGCGGCGTCGCGGTCGCCACCCCACCACGAGCAGCACCACGAGCGCGGTCGGCCACCCGCTTGCTCCGTGGCCAATGCGACAGCCGTCGTCCAGCCGACCGGAGTATGGGACGACGTCGTCGTCATCATCGTCGTCGTCGTCGTCACCCGTGGGGACTCGCGGCGGCGGCGGTGGGTTGCCCACCACCACCTCGATCGTCGCCGTGCTCTCGTTGCCCGCGTGATCGATCGCCTCCACCCTCACCGTGAACGTGCCGGGCGGCAGCGCGAGCGACAGCTCCGTCTCGTTACCATACGCGACGCGCTCCCACTCGAGCTCGGGCACCACCACGCGGTGGCCCGGGTCGCCGTCATCGTCCTCGACCCGCAGCTCGAGCTCGAGCGGCTGCCCCGGATCGAGCCGCTGCCCCGACGGCGGCGCGAGGATCTCGACCAGCGGCGGCTCCATGTCGAGCACCGCAGGCCCGAACGCCGCGAGCAGCTCGGCGTGCGAGTCCTGCTGCCCCGCGGGGCACCAGCGCTCGTGGTAGTCGAGGCACTCCGGCGCGCTGGTCTCGTCGCTCACGTCCACGCAGCCCGTGCCCCAGTCGGCGTCGTAGTTGGCGCCGAGCGGGTACATCAGCAGGTCCTGCGAGATCACGTGGTCGAGGCCCCACGTGTGCGCCGCCTCGTGCAGCACGGTGTTGGCGATGGTCGGGACGTCGCGCACGAACGCGAACGCGAGGTCCCACGACCAGCGGTCGCCACAGTCCACCACGCACGAGTACCCGGCCGCGGCAGCATCGAGGCCGATCTGCTCGGCCAGGCCCCCCACGACCACCGTCGTGCGCGGCAAGTGGGGCGGCAGCGCGTCGTCGGCACGCACCTGCACCCCGTAGGGCGACATGGCCGCGGCCACCCGATCGGTGATGGCCTGCACGGTCTGATCGTCGCCGGCGAAGCCCGGGTACGTGAGCGTGGACTGCAGGCACGGCACCTCGTGCAAGCTGCCCCGATCACCGGGCTGTAGCTCGCCGCCGTCGAGGTCGACGTGCAGGGTCGCACGGTGTGGCCCTCGCTCGTCGAGCGCGAGGGGTTCTGGCTCGCCTGCATACAGGCCGCGCGACCGCGGTGGTCTCGGCGAAGCCGGTGCGCTCCGGCCGGGAGCGATCGCCGACGGCGGAAGGAGCTCGAGCACCAGCGCATCCTGGCCGTGGCGGCGCTCGGCGCTGCCGCCCACCAGCACCACCGCGCCCTCGTCGGTGAAGGCCGCGGCGTTGCCGGAATCGGTGAGGTGCAGCGGATCGTCGTACGTCCACGTCCACAGCGTCTCGCCGTCGGTGTCGTACTGCCGCAGCCAGGCGTCGCGATCCCAGTACACGGACGCCAAGAGCGGCTGGGTCTGGAGCGTGCCCACCACCAGCGGTCGGCCCTCGGCATCGAGCACCACGTCGCTGCCCTCGTCGGACCACGGCTCCGCACCCGCCACGGCCTGGGACCACCGCGGCGTGCCGTCGGGGTCGAATGCCCCCACCCACAGGTCGAAGTCGACGTACGTCCCATTCGCCATCGTCGCGACCGCGCCCGTGGCATAGATCGATCCGTCGGCGGCCACGGCCACGCTCGTGGCGTAGTCGTTGGTTTGCTCGCTCCACGAAGGCTCGACGTGGATCCATCGCGGGGTGCCGTCGAGCTCGAACGCTCCCACCCAGATCCGACGAACGCCGCTGGTGGTGCCGGCCACCACGAGGTACCCGTCGGGCGCGAGCGATAGGTCGTTGGCTCGCATTCCGTCGTCGAGCGGCACGAACCACGCGAGCGTACCGTCGCGCGGGTCGATCTCACCGATCCAGCCGGTCGCGGTCGCGGCGAGGGGATCGTGGAGTCCGGTCACGAACGCCTGCTCGGCCGAGACCGGCACGACCGCCGTCACCGAGCCCGAGGTGGCAGCCAAGTCCAGCTCCACGCCGTAGCGCCGCGATCCATCCGCCTCGTAGCGCCAGACGGTGGGGTGCAGCCCACCGTCGCGGTCGGCGAGCTCGCCCACCACCACCACGCCGCCGCCGTCGCCCTCGATGGCTGCGACCGCGTTGGCCTCGGAGAAGTCCGGCCCCGAAGGGAGCTGGTCCTCGAAGCGCCGCTGGCCCTGGTGGTCGAAGCCCACCACCAGCGGCGTCCCCACGTAGATGTCCTGCGCCGCGTAACCCACCGCCACCGGGCCCTCCGGCGTGAGGGCGACCGCGAGGAATTGCTCGCCCACCGGGGCGGCGGCGTCGAACGTGCTCCGCCAGCGCGGCTGCCACTCATCGGCGCAGCTCGCCGAGCAGCCGTCGCGATCGATGGTGTTGCCGTCGTCGCAGGCCTCGTCCACGTCGAGCACCCGATCGCCGCAGCGCGGCTCGACGCACTGCTCGGTGCACTGGCGCCCCACCTCGTTGCCGATGCCGAGATCGCAGGCCTCACCGGCCTCGACCACGCCGTTGCCACAGCGTGGCTCCTCGGCCCGTGCGGCGCTACCCGGCGCGAGCACGAGCATCACGAGCACCGCGGTCAATCCATCGATCCGCATGGTGCCGATCATCGCACGATCCGTGGGTGGCGCTCGCGCGATCGCTCCGTGCTCGCGCTCGGTCGCCGTGGGCTCGCGCTCACCGATCCACCGTCGAGCCATCCCGACACCCGCGGCTCCGCGCGGAAACCATGCTATCCCTGCCGCCCGCATGGCCCTCCAGGACCTCCGCTACGAGCTCGACGGCGAGCTCGCGATCCTCACCCTCGACCGCCCCGACGCCCGCAACGCCTACAGCGACGCGATGGTCTCGAGCCTCGTACGAGCGCTCGATCTCGCCGAGGCCGACGACGCCGTGCGCTGCATCGTGCTCACCGGCGCCGGCTCGGCGTTCCACGCCGGCGGCGACCTCAAGCTCATGCGCGAGCAGACCGGCATGTTCGAGGGCGGCCCGGTGGCGCTCCGCCGCCAGTACATCGAGGGGATCCAGCGGATCCCCCGGCGCCTGGCCGCGTGCGACAAGCCGGTCGTCGCCGCGCTCAACGGCCCCGCGATCGGAGCCGGCCTCGACCTCGCGTGCATGTGCGACCTTCGCATCGCCGCCCGCGACGTCAAGCTCGGCTCTACGTTCGTGAAAGTGGGCCTCGTCCCCGGCGACGGCGGTGCCTACTTCCTCGCCCGCACGATCGGCTTCCCGCGCGCGCTCGAGCTCGTGCTCACCGGCCGCCTGGTCGACGCCGACGAGGCGCTGGCGATCGGCCTCGTGCACGCGGTCGTCTCGCCCGAGGCCCTGCTCGACGAGGCCAAGACCCGCGCTCGCCTCATCGCCGCCAACGCCCCGCTCGCCGTGCGCCTGACCAAGCGCGCCGCCTATCGCAGCTGGGACCTCGACCTCGACACCGCGCTCGAGCTCGCGGCCAGCTTCCAGGGCATGGTCCAGAACACCGCGGATCACCGCGAGGCCGTGGACGCGATCCTCGGCAAGCGCTCGCCCAGCTTCCAGGGTCGCTGAACCGGCGAGCGGCGGGCGAGTTGCCCAGCGCCTGGGCGATCTGCGCTTGGCTTGGTCCCGCCGCCTCGAGGCGCGTCACAGCGTCCCCAGCGAGGATCCGCGCCGCTTTTTCCTTGCGCGCGCGAAGAGGCACGGTCGTTGCACACACCCGCGCCCACATGAAGCGCCGGGCGATCACCCTCGCACTGACCTTGCTCGTCGCCGCCTGCCTGGGCGTCGACGACGAGCGCTGCTCCCAGCCGGGCGAGTGCACCCCATGGGGCGTGGGCGTGGGCGGGGACGGAGACGAAGCCGACGACGCGGACGGCGATGCGGACGGCGACGGAGACGATGCCGACGACGGCGACGATGCCGACGACGACGGCCCGAGCGACGACGGCCCGAGCAACGACGACGGACCCGCCGCCGGCGACGGCCTCCCCTGCGAGGTCCGTGACGCTCTCGCCGACAACTGCGGCATGTGCCACGGCCAGTCGCCGGCATTCGGCGCCCCCATGCCGCTCACCGACTACGACGACCTCCAAGTACCCGCGGCCAGCGACCCCACTCGCGCGGTTTACGAGCTCGTCGCGCAGCGCATGACCGCCGACACCGCCATGATGCCGCCCGACGGCCAGATCACCGACGCCGACGCGAGCACGATCCTCGACTGGATCGCCGCGGGTGCCCCCGAGGACCCCGAGGCCGCGTGCGGCGGCCCGGCCGACGACGGCGAGCCCGAGCCCGACGTAGGCCCCGACGCGCTCCCCTGCGACGCCACCCACGTGCTCACCGCCCACGCCGACGCCAACGACCAGCCCTACGTCGTCCCCGCCCAGGGCGCCGACGATCTCTACATGTGCTTCGCGTTCCAGTCGCCGTTCGCCGAGGGCATGCAGGCCACCGCATGGGCGCCCGTGATCGACGACGAGCGCGTGGTCCACCACTGGATCCTCTACCGCTCCTCGGGCGGCAACTACACCGACGGCTCCGCGTTCCCCTGCGACCTCAGCCTGCAGGTCTCCGCCGAATTCGTGGCCGGCTGGGCCCCGGGCGGCGGCAACGTGGTGCTGCCCGACGACGTGGGCCTCGAGCTCGGAGCCGGCGACACCTACGTGCTGCAGGTGCACTACAACAACGCCGCGCACTACCCTGATGCCATCGACGGCAGCGGCGTTGCGTTCTGTACCACCCCGGCGCCGCGGCCCAACACCGCCGGCGTGCTCACGCTCGGCACCACGAGCATCAACATCCCCGCTGGCGCCGTGGCCCACGAGGAGAGCGGCACCTGCGGCTGGCTGTCGACGATCTTCTGGCCCGAGCTGCACATCGTGGCCACGAGCCCGCACATGCACGGCCTCGGCCGTGGGTTCCGCACCGTGCTCGAGCGCGGCGACGGCAGCACCGAGATGGTCACCGACGTGCCCGTGTTCGACTTCTCGAGCCAGGGCATGTACATGAGCGAGCCCGAGATCGTGGTGCAGCCCGGCGACAAGCTGCACAGCACGTGTGTGTTCGACAACCCCGGCGCGCAGTCGGTGGGCTTCGGGGAGGGCACCGGCGACGAAATGTGCTTCAATTTCGTGCTTGCCTATCCCATCGACCAGCTCGGCAATCGCAACTGTGGGATCGTGTTCTAACCACGGGCTCTGGCTCGGGATCGCGTGCGTGCTCGCGGTCCCCGGCCTCGCGCACGCCAGCAACACCACGCAGCCGCGCGTGCCTCCGTCGTTCCTCGGCACGGCATGCATCGAGGTCGTCGATCGCACCGTCGACCCCGTGTGGCGCTTCGACGTGGGCATCCCGTTCGAGGACACGAGCCTCGGCCCCGACGAGCCCCCCGACGGCCGCACGTTCCAGTTCTTCGCGCTGTGCCGCCAGCCGGGCCCGCTCGAGGTGCTGCCGCCATGGATCACCGCGGCCGATGCCGAGGTCGCGAGCATGTTCGACCCCACCATCGAGCCGCCCGCCGCCGGCGAGCCGCTCGACGAGAGCCCGAGCTGGCAGGGCTGCGTGCAGTCCGTCACCACCGCGCGGGGACGCATGCCGATCAGCTGCGAGGCCACCACCGACGGCGCCGCCTGGGACACCACCGGCGTGCCCGCGGGTGCCCATGCCGTGTGGGGCTACACCTACGAGCCCGTGCAGAGCCTGTGGACCCCCCGCGACGGCGTGGTGCGGGTGATCGACGGCGACGATGCCTCGGCCGGACCGGCGGTCTCGTTCGCGTGGCCGCTCACCGAGGTCGACGCGGGGCTCGACGCCGGCGTGCGCGTGGCCGGCTGCGTCTCGGGCATGCCGGGCACCACCGTGGCGCTCTCGTGGGTCGCCGCCGCCGCGTTGTCCGAGCAGGGCGACGCGGCCTGGCAGGAGCTCGCCGAGCTGCCCGACCCGCAGCCCACGTTCGAGCTCGCGTTCGTCCCGCCCGCCGCAGCCGAGTTCGAGGCCGTGTTCCTGCGCGCCGAGGCCGTCGATCCGCAGGGCCGCAGCTTCGTCGCGTTCACCCGCGATCCCATCGTGTTCCTGTCGGGCTGCGACGAGCCCATCGGCGGCGCGCGCTCGCTGCCCGACGCGTGCGGCGTGGGCTCGGGCTCGCCCCCGATCCCCGAGGGCACCCGCAACGGAGGCGGCTGCGAGACCGACGGCTCGGGCGGCCTCGACGAGAGCGGCGGCGACGGCAGCGGCACGGGGCAGGGCGCGAGCACGAGCGCGAGCGACGAGACCGGCAGCGCGCCGGCCGAGGGCGAGGCCGGAGGCTGCGGCTGTCGCCACGCACCAGCTCACTCGCTCGCGTGGCTCTTGCCGATCTTGCTCTTGCGGCGCTCTCGAGCTCAGCCCTCGCCCTGCGCCTGCAGCCAGCGCCGGACCTCGGCGTAGAGCTCCCGCGTCGTCGAGCCGCCGGCCGCGAACGCGTCGCGGGCCAGCCGCGCCAGGTCGAGCATGCGGTCGCGCTCGCGGCCGAGGTTCATCAGCGCCTGCGCCATGCCGAAGCGCACGCGCGCCAGCTCGGCCGACGAGGCCCCGTGCGAGCGCAACATCGCGTGTGAGCGCTCGAAGGCCGCCAGCGCGTCGGTGCCCCGGCCCAGCGACAAGAGGCAGCGCCCCATGTGCGCCAGCACGTGGCCGGTCTCGCGTGGTGGGCGAGGCTGGGCCTCGTAGATCACCAGCGCCCGCTCGTGGTGATCGAGCGCCTCGTCGTGCTCACCGGCGTCCTGCAGCGCCGCCCCCAGCGAGTCGAGGATCGAGGCCACGGCGGGGTGATCCTTGCCGAACTTGAGCTCGCGGATCTGCAGCGTGCGCCGGTAGGTGGCGATCGCGGCCTCGCTCTGTCCTTGCTTGACGGCGACCTTTCCGACGCTGTCGAACGCGCCGGCGAGGTTCTCGTAGCTGCCGCGCATCGCGTCCGAGCCCTGGCGCTTGGTGGGCACGGGCACGTCGACTGACTCGCGCGTGGTGCCGCCGATGACGCCCGACTCGCGGTACTCGTAGCGGAAGTCGAGCGTGGCCGACTGGCCGATGCGGATCCGGTCGCCCTCGCGCAGGCCCTCGGCGTGCACCCGCCGGCCGTTGATGTACGTGCCGTTGGTCGACTCGAGGTCGACGATCTTGGCGCTGCCGTCGGCCTCGCGGACGATCTTCGCGTGGCGCCGCGAGACCCCGTCGTCGGGTAGCCGCACCTGCGCGACCTCGGAGCGGCCGATCAGCGTCTGGCCGAGCGGCAGCTCGTACACGGTGCCCACCATCTCGCCCGAGATCACGGTGAGGAAGGCCGGCCCCTTGCGCGGACCCTCGGGCCGCGCCTTGGTGCGCTGGATCGCCGTCTGCTCGTCGTGCCCGCCCTTCACCCGTGATGGACTCCTGTCTCGGTCCGATCAGGATACGCTGGTCGCGCCGCCCACGGCACCCCGTCGGGGGGTCGAATCCGCACCCCCGTCGGCCTTTGAACCGGTGAAACAGTCGGTGTCTTGCCGATCACGTTGTCGGGGAAGCCTTCTTTGGCGGTCCTGGCACCGGCCACGGGCCCGGAGCACCCGGCGAGGACGCGATAGCATCGCGGGAGATGACCGATCTGCGCGGGCGCTCGATCCGAACCCTGGCGTGGCTGGGCGACGTGGAATTCGAGCGAGAGGTTCGCCATCGTCTGGCCCGGCGCGGCGACTACCCCACCGACCGCCTCGACGCGATGAAGACCCGCGTGGTGCGGGCCGAGGCCCAGGCCCAGCTGCTCGAGCAGATCCTCCCTGGTCTGCGTCCCGAGGAGCTCGAGCTCGTTCGCCGCGGCCGCAACGCCACCCCCTCGGCCACCGCTCGCGGCGGCCGCCGCCACACCCAGCAGTACCGGGCCGCCACCGGCTTCGAGGCGCTGGTGGGCACTTGGTGCCTCGAGGGCGAGCCCGGCCGTGCCCGGCTGCACGAGGTGCTCGCTACCCCGCTCGAGGCCGCGATCGACGAGGCCGTGGCCGCGGCCGCCCACCGGCCTCGTCGCGGCTGAGCGTGCTGGAGGCCGTGGGAGGGCATCAAGCCGCGCGCTGCTGCGAAGGCAGCACGTCGGCGCCGGGCTCCTTGCCCGGACCCGCCTCGTACACGCGCGGCGCGGGCTCGCGGATGTCCCAAACCAGGCCGACTGCGCCCAACGCCCGCAGCACGTAGTAGGTGAGATCGACCTCCCACCAGAAGAAGCCCTGGCGGCACGAGGCCATGTGGTGGTGATGGTTGTTGTGCCAGCCCTCGCCCATGGTCAAGAGCGCCAGCACCCAGTTGTTGCGGCTGTCGTCGGTGGTGGCGTAGCGACGCTTGCCCCACACGTGCGCGAGCGAGTTGATGGTGAACGTGCCGTGCCACAGCAAGACCGTGCTGAAGAAGAACCCGATGAACAGGCCCCACCAGCCGAACACGCCCCAGCACACCATCGCCAGCACGAACGGCGGCAACAGCCACAGCTTCTCGAGCACCACGAGCTCCGGGTAGCGGGCGAAGTCCTTGACGCGGCCCCAGTCGTACCGGTCGTTGTGGTCGTAGATCCACCCCACGTGCGAGTGCCAGAAGCCCCAGCGAACCGGCGAGTGGACGTCGCGCTCGCCGTCGGAGAACTTGTGGTGGTCGCGGTGATGGGCGGCCCACCACAAGACGCCCCGCTGGGCGCTCGACATCGCGAGGAACGCGAGCAGGAACTGCATCACGCGCCCGGTCTTGAACGTTCGGTGCGAGAAGTAGCGGTGGTAGCCGCCCGTGACGCCGAACATGCGCACCCCGTAGAGGCCGAGCCCGAGCAGCCACGCCCACGCCGGCGCGCCCATGACGACGCCGGCCACCGCTCCCGCGATGCCGAGCACGTGCATCAACAGGAACGGGGTGACGGCGGCCAGCTGGTAGTGTCGCCAGGTCCGCGCGTGCCGGCCGCTCGTGGGGATGGGCGGGGCGGGCGGAATCTCGAGCAGCTTCATGAGAAGAGCATGGCGCGCGGGCGCGAGCGCTTCGGTCATCGCTCGGTCGCGCTTGGTCTTGGTTGTGTCACCGGCGGGCGTGCAACTGCGTGCACGGGAGGCACCCGGGCCGGTCGTCGGGGATCTGCCTTGCGGGCTCTGACGCCTACCGCGACCCGTGCTAGACCGATGCCCCCCGCGATCCCGCCATGTCCGAGCCCGAGCTCTACCACGCCCTCCTGATGCTGCTGTTCGCCGTCTCGGGCGTGGTGTTCGCGGTGCTCGGCCTCGTGAGCGCGCCTTATGGGCGGCACCAACGGCGCGGCTGGGGGCCGGGGCTCCCCGAGCGCCTGGGCTGGGTGATCATGGAGGCGCCCGCTCCGCTCTTGTTCGCCTGGGTGTTCTTCCAGGGCCCGCACGCCTGGAATGTGGTGCCGCTGCTCATGCTGGTGCTGTGGCAGGCGCACTACCTGCAGCGCACGTTCGTGTACCCGCTGCTCATGCGCAGCCGCCCCGGCCGGCGCGTCCCCCTGCTGGTGATGCTGATGGCGATGGTCTTCAACGGCCTCAACGCCTACCTCAACGCGCGCTGGATCACCGCGTTCGGCCCCGAGTACGGGCTGCGATGGCTGCTCAGCTTCCGCTTCCTCTACGGCCTGATGGTGTTCGCCACCGGCTTCGTCATCAACCGCTGGGCCGACGCCAAGCTCCGATCGCTGCGCAAGCCCGGCGACACCGGCTATTCGATCCCCAGCGGCGGTCTCTACGACGAGATCTCGTGCCCCAACTACCTGGGCGAGCTGATGCAGTGGACCGGCTGGGCGATCCTCACCTGGTCGCCGGCCGGCCTTGCGTTCGCGGTGTTCACCGCGGCCAATCTCGTGCCGCGGGCGGTCTCGCACCACCGTTGGTATCAGCGCACGTTCCCCGAGTACCCGCGGCGCCGCAAGGCGATCATCCCGCACGTGCTGTAGGAAGCGCCCGCGGTGCATCGTCGGCCCACGCTCGCCGTCTACGGCGCGCGGCGCTGCGCCCGAAGCTTCTTGGCCGCACGGCACGACATCGTTGTCACGCCGTGACGCTGGATGCGGGGGTCGGTTCGGACTTTCACGTCATGCTTCGGCCCTAGAACGCGGGGCTTCCGCTGGTGTGACAGCTTTTCCCCAAGGATTCCGCGGCCGTGACACCGTGGCACGGCGACTGCACAACCAGGAGACGTCCGGCAACGGACACCGCGGACCACGAGCTTCTCGATCCCCTTTCAAATCCCGTTGCTCGCTCGGTCCTCGGACGCTCGCCACACCTCGACTGTCACTTAATCCTTCGACTGTCTCGGCACCGGCGACGACTTGGCTTATTTGCTTCCTGACTTGGCTTACGAGACCTGACTGGCTTATTCGCTTCCTGACTTGGCTTACGAGACCCGACTGGCTTATTCGCTTCCTGACTTGGCTTACGAGACCTGATTTGGCTTGCTGCTTCCTGACTTGGCTTACGAGACCTGATTTGGCTTACGAGATCCGATTGGCTTAGTGCTTCCTGACTTGGCTTTACAAGATCCGATTTGGCTTGCTGTTTCCGCTTCCTGCATCACTGCGATGCGCGTCGGCCCGTTTCCCCTGGGCCGGCTCGCTCGGCTCTCGCTCCCCCCGTCGTCCGACGTGATCGTCGGGCGACCGCGGGCCAGGAGGACGCTCCCCCCGGGGCGTCGTGCTCGGCCCGCCACGATTTCCCGATGTTGGATCGCTGGCTCTGCTCGACAAACTCGTAGTGCTCGCTCGAACGATATTCCTTAGAACTTGGCTTGATGATGGTGGGTGGTGCTTCTGCCGTTCCCGGAATCGGTGCCCGGGACGGCGCGGTGCGTGCTTCTCGAAAGCCCGGGCTCCTTCACAGGGCCCGGGCTTTCGGCTTTGGGTCGCCGGCCGTCAGCCGCCCTTTTCGCGCTCGCGCAGGTACTCTTCGAGGTGCGGCACGATCGGCCGGCGCAGCACCTGCTGCGGCGACTCGAAGCCGGCCCACACCACCTCGCGGTTGTCCACGTCGAACGTCGGCGGCTCGTCGACCTCGACCTCCACGATCGTGACCTTGTCCTGCCGGTTCTCGAACGGGTGCACGCGCGAGTAGACCTCGCGCAGGCGCTCGAGCGGCACCCGCAGCCGGACCTCCTCGAGCAGCTCGCGCTGCGCGGCCTGGCTCGCGGTCTCGCTGGGGCGCACGTAGCCGCCGGGCAGCGTGTAGTGCCGGCGGTACGAGTTCTTGACCAGCAAGAGCTTGCCGTCGTGCCACAACGCCACCAGCGCCCCGTGGGTGCTGGGCTTTCGCACCGACCAATAGGCGCGAAGCATGCGGTGCGCCACCTTGTAGGCGGTGCGAAACCCGAGGTCGACCACGGCCCCCAGGCCGGACGAGCTCGACGAGGAGCTGGAGGTGGAGTCGCTCATCCGCGGGCGTCGATCAAGCCACACGCGGCCCGCCGCGCCAAGCCGCCGGCTCGAACTGGGCCTCCTGGTGGCCCCAGGGGCGGCATTTGGGCCTCCTCGTCACCAGCCCGGCGCGAGCGCGAGGCCGAGGGTCGATCCACCGTGGGCCGGACCCGCCAATGGTTTCGACCAAGAACTTTCTTGCTGGTCCACCGCACCGGCCACGGATACCCTGGTGATGGTGAGCGCGGGTCCCCTCTACGACCGGATCGAGCGCGTGGCCAACCTGCTCGGCGCGCGCGCCCGGGCCACCGCCCGTACCCATGGAGTGGAGCCGATCCAGCTCGACGTGCTCCATTTCCTCGCGCGCTGCAACCGCTACAGCGACACCGCCAAGGCGGTGACCGAGTTCTTCGGGCTCACCAAGGGCACGGTCTCGCAGACGGTCGCCGCGCTGCACCGCAAGGGCCTGGTCGACAAGCAGCCCGATCCCGCGGACGGGCGGCGGATCCACCTCATCCTCACCCGTACCGGCGAGCGCGTGGTGCGGGAAGCGTTCCCGCCCGAGCTGCTGCTTCGCGTGGCCACCCCCGACGATGCGGCGCTGGTGGCGGGGCTCGAGGGGCTCCTCCACCGCATGCAGCGGGCCTCGGGTGCCGCGAGCTTCGGCGAGTGCCACAGCTGCGCGCACTTCCGGCGCGAGGCCGACCGGCGCTATCGCTGTGGCCTCACGGGCGAGGTGCTCCGGCGCGTCGACACCGAGAAGATCTGTCTCGAGCACGTCACGGCCCCGAGCGACCAGGCTCACGCGGTCGAGGGCACCGTCTAAGGGGAAACCGCTTCCGGTTCGCGGCTCCCGCCGCGGTCGGGCGTGATAATGAACGCTCGTGTCGATGGTCTCCGCTCGGCTCGGCTTCGCTCGCGCGTCCACGCTCGCCCTGCTGATCCCGTGGCCGATGCTCGCGGCGTGTCCCGGCGCCGACGACAGCGGCATCGATTTCTCCGGCACCGCGGGCACGACCGCCAGCGACGATGCCACCACCTCGTCGAGCGACGACGGCCCCCAGGACAGCACCGGCAGCGCTCCGGAGTGCAACGCCGACGCCGACTGCGTGGGCAACCCCAAGGGCGAGGTCTGTGATCTCGATGCGGGCGAGTGTGGCCCGCCCTGCGAGTACGGCGACACGCGCCCGTGCTACTCGGGCCCCGACGGCACCGATGGCACCGGGGCCTGTGCGGCCGGCGTGCAGCGCTGCTCCGAGGGCCGCTGGGATCTATGGTGCGACGGCGAGGTGGTGCCGGGCGCCGAGGACTGCACCAACGGCGTCGACGACGATTGCGACGGCACCGTGGACGACTCCGACCACGATGGCGACGGCTACGGCACGTGCAGCAACGACTGCTGCGACGTGAACGGAGGCGGCTGCACCGACGCCCACCTCGTCAACCCGGGCGCCTACGAGGTGGTGGGCAACGAGCTCGACGACGACTGCGATGGCGATGTCGACGAGCTCGACGAGGCCTGCGACCAGGGCCTGGAGAGCGACACCGCCAACGCGTACCACTACGCGCGCGCGCTCGACCTGTGTCAGACCGCGGCCGAGAATCCCGCCACCCCGGCCGATCGCATCTGGGGGGTGATCGACGCGACGCTCTCGGAGGCCGACGGCAACGGTACGCCGCAGCCGGCGCAGCGGGCGCTGCGACCGGGCTTCGGCACGTACATCGACCCCAAGCACGGCGATCGCATGGTGGTGCTGTCGTCGGGGCACGCCGCCGATCTCGACGACGTGAGCCCGTCCTACGCCCCGTTCGAGAGCGGGACCAACCTCGGCACCCAGAGCGGCGCGCCCTCGGACTGGCTGGCGGCCAACGGCGGCGAGTTCCCCAACCCTGCCGGTTGTGTGGCCCCGTGGAGCACCGACGCCAACGACTCGGCCATGCTCGCGCTGCGCATGCGCGCGCCCACCAACGCGAGCTCGTTCAGCGTGTCGATGTTCTTCTTCTCGGCCGAGTACCCCGAGTGGGTGTGCAGCGAGTTCAACGACTTCTTCGTGACGCTCGTCGAGTCCACCGCCGACAACCCCGACGACGGCAACATCGCGATCTACGACGACGGCAACACGGCGTGGCCGGTGGGCGTGAACCTGGCGATGGTGGCCGAGGGCCTGTTCACGCAGTGCGACAACGGCGTGATCGGCTGCGAGCACGTGAGCACCGACTACGGCGGGTGCCTGGGCACCGCACAGCTCGAGGGCACCGGGTTCGACACCGTGGGCGAGGGCTGCGGCACCGGCCCCGAGGGTGGCGGTACCGGGTGGCTGAAGATGAGCGGCAACGTGACGCCCGGCGAGGTGTTCGAGATCCGCTTCGCGATCTGGGACTCGAGCGGCCACATCTACGACTCGCTCGTGCTGCTCGATGACTGGGAGTGGTCGGTCGAGGCGGCCCAGCCCGGCGTGGCTCCCGGCTGATCCAGTCATCGGCGTGGCATCGGCGTGGCATCGACGCGGAAGATCGCGTCGTGTGGAAAATCAAGCGCGCATGGCGGCGGCGGCCCCGGCCTGTCGGTGAAAGCACCACGCGAAGCGATGCTCGGTAGCCACGCGCGCCGGCGCGAATCATGTACAGTCCGCTCCGATGTCCAAGGGAATGAGCTACGAGGACTTCAACGCCAGCCTGCGCGACTCGGACGCGCGCAAGCGGGTGCTGCGTAGCAAGGGCCGCACGTTCCACGTGCTGCTCAGCCAGCAGTTCGGGCGTCCCGACATCGAGTCGCTGTGCGACACGGCGACTGCGATCCGTCGGCTCGATCGCCACCGCGAGGGGCGGAGCTTCCTGCGGGGCGTGCTGGCCGGCCAGCGGATCATGCAGCTGTTCTCGCAGCCGAGCACCCGCACCGCGCAGTCGTTCCTGGCCGCGGCCGACAAGCTCGGCGCCAGCAGCCAGCTGGTGACCGACCTCAGCACCTCGTCGTTCGCCAAGGGCGAGTCGGTGGAGGACGCGGTGCGCACGCTGTCGAGCTTCTTCGACACGATCGTGGTGCGGCACCACGAGGATGACTTCGCCACGCGGGCCGCGTGGGCGCTGTCGCGCAGCCACCGGCCGGTCCCGGTGATCTCGGCCGGCAGCGGGCGCAGCCAGCACGTCACGCAGTCGCTGCTCGACGTGTACACGCTGCGCTACTCGTTCGCCGAGCGCGGTGGCATCGACGGCAAGACGCTGCTCATCATCGGGGACATCTCGCGCAACCGGGCCGCGCGCTCGCTCGCCTACCTGATGACCAAGTTCGACCAGCCGCGGGTGTACTTCGTGTCGCCCAAGGAGTTCGTGCCCGAGCGCGACCTCCTCAGCTACCTCGAGAAGCACGGCATCGAGGTGCGGGTGCACGAGACGCTCGAGGCCATGCTACGCGAGCACGGGCGGCGCATCGACGCGATCTACGTGACGCGCCTGCAGCAGGAGTGGGACACCGGCGGCCCGCCGAGCGAGCGCGGCAGCAGCGATCCGTACGTGCTCAAGGCCAAGTACCGCGACCTCATCCGCCCCGACTGCGTGGTCATGCACCCGCTCCCGCGGGTCAACGAGCTGCCCGACGAGTGGGAGGAGCACCCGGGCTTCGTGGTGTGGCGACAGGTCCGCAACGGCATGTGGATCCGCGCGGCCGTGTTCGCCATGGTCCACGGCGCCGACGAGGAGATCCGCGCGCGGGCGCGGAGGCTCGAGCTCTTGCCCTAGCGCTCGAGCGCGTCGAGCCACGCGGTGACCTCGGCGCGGCGGGGGTCGCCCTCGTCGAAGCCCATGCGCGCGTCCTCGGCCAGCTGGCGGGCGCGGTCGCGGCTGGCAGGCGTGGGCGCGTCGGCCATCAGCGCGCGGGCGAGCGCGAAGCGGGCGCGGGCGAGGGTGGTGGCAGGCAGCTTGGGGGTGGTGAGCAGCGGCTGGGCGGTCTCGAGCGTGCGGTGGGCGGCAGCGGGATCGTCGGCATCGAGCAAGACCTCGCCGAGCTCGAGCAGGGTCTCACCGCGGCGCGAGTCGAGCTCGGGGCCGAGGGCGGTGTAGAGCTCTACGGCCTCGGACAAGCGCGGCAGCGCGCGCAGCGGCTCGCGCTCGCGGCTGTGCAGGTGAGCCACCGCGCGTGCGGTGTCGGCCGAGACGATCGCGGCCTCGGGCGGCAGCTCGCGGCGCAGCGCATCGGCCTCGGTCAGCACGTCGCGAGCTGCGGCCAGCTCGCCCGCCTCGAGCAGCGTCTCGCCGAGGTGCGCGAGCAGATCCACGCGCTCCGGGTGGCCACGCCCGTGCGTGGACTCGATGAGCGCCGCGGCCCGGCGCAGGTGCGGGGCCGCGGCCGCGGGCTGTCCCATGTGGCGCAGCGCCTGCGCGAGGTTGCCGAGCATCGCCACGAGCTCGGTGGAGCCGGTGCCCTCGGCCGATTCCAAGATGTGCAACGCGCGTTCGAAGTGCTCGCGCGCCTCGTCGGGCTCGCCGAGGTCGTCACGGAGCGCCCCCAGGTTGCCGAGGCTCGCCGCGACGCGCGGGTGCATGGGGCCGAGCGACGCCTCGAAGATCTGCACCGCTTGCTCGAGGTGGGGCAGCGCGGGGCCGAGCTCGCCAGAGTGGTAGAGCGCCGCGCCGAGCCGCTGGTGCGCCGCGCCCACGTCGGGGTGACCGCGGCCCAGCGTGGCCTCGCGCAGCTCCAGCTCGCGAGCGAAGTGCTGCCCGGCCTCGGCCGGCTTGCCGAGCGACATGAACGCGAGCCCGAGGTCGTGGTGAGCCTCGGCCAGGTCGCCCGAGGACGCGAGGGCCTCCATGCGCTCGACCGCCTCGGTGAACGCCGCGCGAGCTTCCTCCAGCCGGCCCGCCACGTGGTTCACGTTGCCCTCGTTGAGCAGCAGGCGGGTGTAGCGAGGGTCCGCTTCGTCCACGCCGCGCAGCCACGCGTGCGCCTGCCTGGCCCACAGCTCGGCCTCGGCGGGGCGAGCGAGCTGCGTGCCCACCACGTCCACGAGATCCGTCGCCGTCTCGATCGCGAGCGCGGCATCGCGGCCCTCCACCGCGAGCGCATGGGCCTCGGCCAGCCAGCGCTCGGCGGCCGGCAGGTCGCGCTCGTCCTTGGCCAGCCTCCCGCGCACCGCCAGCGCCTCGCCGTGCAGGATGGGATCGTGCAGCGAGGTGGAGCGCGCCTCCACTTGGTCGACGAGGGTGCGGGCATCGGCGAGCCGGCCGGCGCGAACGAGCGTGCTGGCGCGCGACAGCTCGGCGCGCAGGCTCTCGAGCTCGCTCGCGTGGGCGGGATCGGTGGCATGGCGACGAGCGAGCAGCGCCTCCACGTCGGCGCATGCCTCGGGCGCGGGCAGGGCCGCCACCAGCCCCGCCGCCCCGCGCAGGGTGGCCACGCTCACGCGCTCGGACAGCACCTCCACCGTGGTCTCGAGCTCGGCCCGCTGCCGGCGCAGGCATGCCATCCGCAGGTCGAATGCCTCCTCGGATTGCTCCCCGCGCACGCGCGTGGCCGCGCAGGCCTGTACGTGGGCCTCGGCCCACCCGCGCGCGTGGGTCTCGAGTCGCTCGGTCACGCGCGCGGCCATGTCGGCGGCATAGCTCTGTGCCGTGGCGACGAGGGCCGTACGCACGCGATCGCGGGCCGCGTCGTCCCACACCTCGGCCATCAACGTGTCGGCGTTGGGGCAGCCCGGGCCGGCCGGATCGGCGGCCAGGCGCAGGCCGATCGCAGCCGCGCCCAGCACCGCGCCGCTGCCCACCCACAGCCAGCGACGCAGCGCCTGCGCGGGGTCGTGGCCCAGCGCCTCGAGCAACGCGGCCATGTCGGGGAAGCGCTGCGCGGCATCGGGATGCATGCCGCGCTGGACGATGCGAAACAGCCAGCCCGGCACGCCCGCGGCGGCGTCGCTGTCGAGCTGGCGGGCCTCCTTGGCGAGCTGCAGCTCGCGGAGCTCGCGTTGCGGGAACGGACGGCGCCCGTAGAGACCCTCGTAGAGCGCCACACAGAACGCATACTGATCGGCGCGTGCGTCCACCGACTCGCCGCGCAGCTGCTCGGGGGCCATGTACGCGGGCGTGCCCACCACCTCGCCCTCCTCGGTCACCTCGAGCGTGATGCGGGTGGCCGGGCCGCTCGCCTCGAGGCGGTCGTCGTCCTGCGGACCGGCGCGCGCGAGCCCGAAGTCGGTCACCAGCACCCGGCCGTTGTTGCCGAGCAGCACGTTCGCCGGCTTGAAGTCGCGGTGCACGATGCCGGCCTGGTGGGCGGCGTGAAGGCCCTGGCCGGCCTGGCGGAACAGCTCGACCACCTCGCGCCACGGGTGGCTCTTGCGGCGCAGCCACTGGCCCAGCGTCTCGCCATCGACGTACTCCATTGCGATGTAGACCAGCTCGCCCACCGGCTCCACGTCGTAGACCGGCAGCACGTTGGGATGGCTGAGCTGGGCCATCGTCTGCGCCTCGCGGAGGATGCGTTGCTCGGCCCGCTCCGCGCGTGCGTCGTGGGGGCGGCGATCGAACTTGAGCATCTTGAGCGCGACCTCGCGGCGGAGCTTCGAGTCGTAGGCGCGGTGCACCACGCCCATGCCGCCTGCGCCCACCTGCTCGAGCACCGAGTAGCGATCGCGGTCGGAGCCGACCACGGGCAACGGGCTCGTGTGCGCACGCTCGTGGGGCGCCGCGACCAGGTCTTGGGTGGTGCTCTGGCCGTCGTCCTCGCGCATGACCACCCCAGGTGAGCATACGCCCGGGCACGGAGGTGGTCAGCCGAAGCGAGGCGGGGAGCGGACTTGGATGGGAATGGGCGCGGGGATGAGCGCGGGGACGGGCGGAGGCGGCTCGCGGGCTTGCGAGCTCACGCGGAGCTCGGCGCGACGGGATTCTCGTGGCCCTGACGCGAGGCCACCGTCTCTGCGGTGATGCGCCGCGCCAGCTCGCGAAGCCACTCATGGGCGGGATCGCGATGCGCTCGCTCGTGCCAGGTCATCATGATGCGCGTCGACGGCAGCGGCAGCGGGGGCGGAACGATGCGCAGCGGCACCACCGAGGCCGCCTCTTCTGCCAGGCTGCGCGGGATCACGGCCACGAGCTCGGAGCGGGCCACCATGAACGGCAGGCCCACGAAGTACGGCGTTCGCAGCACGATGCGGCGCGAGCGGCCGCGTGCGGCGAGGATGTGATCGATGACGCTGGGCCCGTCGTCGGCGCTCATCATGACGTGGCCGAGCTCGAGATAGCGCTCGAGCGGGAGGCAGGTGCCGCCGTCGGTGAGCGCGGGGTGGTCGGGGCGCACGATCGTCACGAGCGTCTCCTCGAACACCACGCGCTGCTTGAGGCCCGAGCCCTCGATCGCCTGGCCCATCACGAGGTCGGCCGAGCCGTCCTCGAGCGCCGGCTGAATCGCGAGCGTGGGCGGGCGCATGCGCAGGCCAATGCCGGGCGCGTGCTGTGAGAGGTGCTCGAGCACCCGCGGCAGGATCACGAAGTCGGCGTAGTCGGAGCTGATGATCGTGAAGTCGCGCTGCGCCGTGGCCGGATCGAACGGCGCGGTGCTGCGGATCGCCGAGCGCAGCTCGAGCAGGCCGCGTCGCACCGGGCCCGCGAGCGCGAGCGCCCGCTCGGTGGGCACCATGCCTTGCCTGCCCCCCACGAGCAGGTCGTCCCCGAACAGCTCGCGCAGTCGCCGGAGCTTGTGGCTCATCGCCGACTGGGTCAGCCCCACGCGGGTGGCCGCCCGGGTGACGTTGCGCTCGAGCAACAGCGCATCGAGCGCCAGCAGGAGGTTCAGGTCGAGGGCCGCATCATGTAGCTCTTGCATGGTGAGTATGAGAAGCATGAGGTGGAAGCATGTAGGAGTCGAGATCAATATCGATGGTGCATGGTGAAAGACACGAGCATGCAGGCGCTTCATCGAAACAATACGCGCACAGCACGCGATTCGCGTGCGGGCTGGTCCGCCTGGGGAGCGGCGGTGCTGCTGGCCGTGGCTACGGCGGCGTGTGATCCAGCGGCGCAAGCGCCGGCCGCCGAGGCTTCGGCGAAGGCCGAGGTCCAGTCCGTGGCCGAGGGCGGCTCGGTGCAAGCGAGCGAGGCCGAGGCCAGCGACTCCGCGAGCCCGCTCGCGGGGCTCGTCCCGCCCGCGCCGGGGCAGGAGCAGCTCATGGGCGTGGTGGCAGAGCACCTGCCGGCCGGCGGCTACACGTATCTATGGGTCGAGCCGGAGCACGGCGAGGCCCGCTGGGTGGTGACCATGCGTCGCGACGTGGGCGCGGGTGATCGCGTCCGCGTGGACAGCCTCGGCTCGCGCCACGACTTCTACTCGCGCCGACTCGATCGCCGCTTCGCCGAGCTGGTGTTCGGCGTGGTCGAGGTCGTCGGCTAGCGCTTGCTTCGCACACTTGCACGGAAGAGACGAGATCGTTTTCATGCGCACGCACATCCAAGCATCCATGTCGCTCTTGCTCGTTGGCCTGCTCGGGGTCGGCTGTGCCGACGAGGATCCGAGCGATCCCATGGCCGCCGACGAGGGCAGCACCGCGGCGGCCGAGGACACCGGCGAGGCGCCGGAGAGCACCGGCGAGGCGCCGGCGGAGAGCTCCGGCGAGGCACCGGAGGGCAGCTCGTCGGGCGGTGGCGAGACGACGGGCGGTGGCATCGACGTCGACGCGCTCTACGACTGCGAGGATCCCGACTTCCAGGTGATCCAGCCGCTCTCGGGTCCCGGCATCGACCCCATGACGGGAACGCTCATCGAGCCGATGCAGGCGAGCTACGCGCTCCATACGACGCAGATCCTGGTCAAGCCCGAGGCGCTCGACCAGTTCTTCCAGCTGAGCGGCGCGGTGATCCAAGCGCTCGCGACGACGGAGGGGCTCGTGGGCTACAGCCTGGCGATGGAGCCCAACTGCGGGTTCTCGCGCACCATGGGCGTGTGGGAGAGCGAGCAGGCGATGCTCGCATTCGTCGCCTCCGACGCGCACGCAACCGCCATGGCCCACACCACCGAGGTCTCGGTCACCGGGCGCACCACGGCGTGGACGGTCACGGCCGCCGAGATGCCGCTGACCTGGGAGATGGCGCTGGCGGCCATCGCCGACGTGGAGCCATCGCCGGTCTACCAGTGATGGTCCAGCAAAGCTGTTAGGCTCCGCGCTCCGCCTCATGGAGCGCACCGGCTACGCCTACCTGCTCGCGGCCGCGTTCTTCTTCAGCTGGATGACCGTGTGCGTCAAGCTGGCGGGCGCGCGGCTGCCGGCCGAGGAGATCATCATCGCGCGCGCGGGCTTTGGGCTCGTGTTCAGCGTGGCGACGGTGCGCGCCGCAGGGCTACGGATCCGGGGCAATGCGCCCGGCTGGTTGCTGCTGCGGGGCGTGCTCGGCTCGTGCGGGCTCTACTGCTTCTTCTACGGGCTCACGGTGCTGCCGCTGCCGGAGGTCACCATCATCCACTACGTCACGCCGGTGCTCTCGGCGCTGCTCGGCGCGGTGGTGCTGCGCGAGCGCATCGGCTGGGGCCTGGCGGCCGCGCTCGCGACGAGCCTGCTCGGGGTGACCGTGGTCGCACAGCCGCAGTGGTTGCTGGGCGGGACGCAGGTGCTCGACCCATTCGCGGTGGGTGTGGTGCTGGTGGGCGCGGTGTTCTCGGCGGCGGCCTACGTGACCGTGAGGCACCTCCGCGACAGCGACGACCCGCTGGTGGTGGTGCTGTGGTTCCCACTGGTGGCGACGCCGCTGTTCCTGCCGCTGGCCGTGCGGGTGTGGATGTGGCCCACGGCGCAAGAGTGGCTCGTGCTGCTCGCGCTCGGGGTCACCACGCAGATCGCCCAGATCTGCCTCACCCGCGGGCTGCACTGCCTACCCGTGGGGCGCGGCACCGCGGTGGGCTACGTGCAGATCGCGTTCGCGATGGCGTGGAGCGTGGTGATCTTCGGCAAGCCGGTGGACGCGATGGCGCTCGGCGGGGCGGGGCTGGTGGTGCTGGGGATCGTGATCCTGGTGGCCACGCAGCCGCGGGTGGAGCGAGCGAGCAGCTAGGGCGTCGTGCGTCGATCGTCAGTCGATGCGCTGGAGCGAGTCCACCACCACGTAGGGCTTGGCCTCCCGCTGTGCTTCCACGGCGTCGTCGAAATCGATCGCGTAGTCCTGCTCGACCTCGGTGATGACCATCATCTTCACCGTCCCGGACACGCGAACCTTCGCGGGGGCGGCGAGCGCCTCGATGACGAGCTCCTTGGGCGCGACGACCAAGAGGTCGTCCTGGAAGATCCCCGCCTTCATGGTGAAGGCCTGCGGCCCGTAGACGGCATCCACCTTGCCCTCGACCGTGACGTGCTCGCCGTACTCGGGGTCCTTGACCAGCTCCTTGACGGGCTGCCCCTCCTCGGCGGAGGCGCCCTCGTGCGCTGGCGGCTGCGACGACGACTCATGGCTCTTGTTGCAGGCAACGAGCCCCAGGGCGAGGGTTGCGACGATGAAAGGCTTGCGCATGATGAGTCCTCCTCGTGGTGGGGTCGTTGTCCCGAGCCCGGTCTAACTCGCCGCGATCGAGCGGCAAGCCGCGCTCGTGGCGGCGAGCTCCACCGGGACCACGGGAGCACGAGGCTGGCGCGTCAGCCGGCGGACGCCTCGTAGCCGGCGCCCTCGACTGCCGCGATGAGCTGGTCGATCGAGGCGCGGGCGGGGTCGTGCTGCACGCGGGCCGTGCCCGTCGCGAGATCCACCTGCACGTCGTCCACGCCGGGCAGGCCGCGCAGCGCCTGCGACACGTGGCGCACGCAGTTGTTGCAGGTCATGCCCCGGACCTCGAGAGTGCTCGCTTCGTTGCTCATGGCCGCCTCTGCTGCTTGCTGTATCACGACTGGTTGGATCGATGGCGCGGGCTCGGGCGCCTCGACGACGCTGGGGGTGGCGGGCATGGGCGGCACGAACCGTCGCAGCCGCAGCGCATTGCCCACCACGAACACGCTCGACAGGGCCATTGCGCCTGCGGCGAGCTGCGGCGAGAGCTGCAGGCCGAGCGCGGGCCACAGCACGCCCGCCGCGATCGGCACCAGGATCGCGTTGTAGGCGAACGCCCAGAACAGGTTCTGCCGGATGTTGCGCATGGTGACGCGCGAGAGCGCGATCGCGTTGGGCACGGCCCGCAGCTCGCCCGCCATCGCCACCACGTCGGCGCTCTCGATCGCCACGTCGGTGCCGGTGCCCACCGCAATGCCCACGTCGGCCTCGGCGAGCGCCGGCGCGTCGTTGATGCCGTCGCCCACGAATGCCACCGGCCGGCCCCCCGTCGCGGCGCGCAGGCGCTGGACGGCGGCCACCTTGCCCGCGGGCAGCACTCCCGCCACGACCTCGTCGATCCCGAGCCGCTCGGCGACCGCACGGGCGGTGCGCTCGTCGTCGCCGGTGATCATGGCCACCTTCACGCCGCGCTCGTGCAGCGCCGAGACCACCGCGGCGGCCGAGGGCTCGACGGGGTCGGCCACGGCCAGCACCGCGGCGAGGCGGCCGTCGATCGCCACGTAGAGCGGAGACTTGGCCTGCTCGGCGAGCGAGCGCGCGTGCTCGGCCAGCCCTGTCGGGTCGACGCCCAGCCGTTCCATGTAGCGCGCGGCCCCGATCGCGACCGCTCGGCCGTCGACGCGGGCGTGCACGCCGAAGCCCGGTACCGCCGCGAATTCGCTCGCAGAGGGCACCGCGAGCCGCTGGGCCGCGGCCGCGGCCACGATCGCGCGAGCGAGCGGGTGCTCCGAGCGCGCCTCCACGGCGGCTGCGAGCGCGAGCACCTGCGCCCGCTGGTGCTCGCCCACGACGACGAGATCGGTGAGCTCGGGCCGCCCCTTGGTGAGCGTGCCGGTCTTGTCGAACGCCACCAGCCCCACCGCGTGGAGGGTCTGCAGCGCGTGGGCCTCGCGGAACAAGAGCCCGAGCTCCGCGGCGCGGCCGGTGCCGGTCATGATCGAGGTGGGGGTGGCCAACCCCATCGCGCACGGGCACGCGATGATGAGCACCGCCACCGCGCTCACCAGCGCGGGAGCGAGCCCGGGCCCCCACACCAGCCACACCACGAACGTGAGCGCGGCCAGGCCCATGATCACCGGCACGAACCATGCGGTGATGCGGTCGACCAGGCTCTGGATCGGCAGCTTGCTGCCCTGCGCGGCCTGGACCATCGCGATGATGCGCGAGAGCACGGTGCCCGCGCCCACGGCGGTGGCTCGGAAGGTAAAGCTGCCGGTCTGGTTGATCGTGCCGCCCACCACCGTCGCGCCGGCCTGCTTGTGCACGGGCGTGGGCTCGCCGGTGATCATCGACTCGTCCACGTACGACGAGCCCTCGACGAGCTCGCCGTCGACGGGCAGCCGCTCGCCGGGGCGCACCACCACGAGCTCGCCGGATGCGACCGCGTCGATCGGCACCTCCACCACGTCGTCACCGCGCCGCACGCGGGCGGTGGCGGGGCGTAGGCCCATGAGGTGGCGGATCGCATCCGACGTGCGGCCCTTGGCGCGCGCCTCGAGCCAGCGCCCGAGCAGCACCAGCGTGACGATGGTGGCCGAGGCCTCGAAGTACACGTGCACCGCCCCGGCGGGCAGGAGCCCCGGTGCGAGCGTGGCGACCAGCGAGTAGCCGTAGGCGGCCCAGGTGCCCACGGCCACCAGTGAATTCATGTCGGGCGCGCGGCGGAGGAGCGCGCGCAGGCCCGTGCGATGGAAGCGGAGCCCGGGGCCGAGCTGCACCACGGTGGCGAGCACGAGCTCCACGGCGAACAGCGTCCGCTGTCCGAGGGTGGCCATGAGCCAGTGATGCAGCGGTGGCAGCAGATGGCCGCCCATCTCGAGCACGAACAATGGCAGGGTCAGTGCGGCCGCGAGCGCCAGCGAGCGGCGCAGGCTGGTCAGCTCGTGCGCGTGGCGGGTCCGCTCGGCGTCGTCGGCGAGAGCCGGATCCTCGCCGAGGTCGATGCGGTGGGCGGCGTAGCCGGCGTGAGCAACCGCAGCCTCGAGCCGCCCGGGCACCGACGCCTCGGCCACGTGCCGCACCCGGGCGCGCCCGGTGGCGAGGTTGACGTTGGCCTCGTGGACGCCGGGCACGGCCGTGAGCGCTTGCTCGGTCCGGAGCACGCACGACGCACACGTCATGCCCTCGATGGAGAGCTCGGTGGTGGCGTCATCGGAGGGGTGGGGCTTGGATGCTGCGCTGGCGCTGGTCATGAGCGACCTCGTTTGCGCGGGGCCGACGGACGCGGCCCGAGACCATTACGCTGCCCACGGGGGAGATGTGTCATCGATCGCGGTCGAGCGCGTCGGCAGGGGTGACGATGACGCGGGCGTTCGATATACGAAGGGCCGCCAGAAAGGGCAAATAGGCCATGACCGACCATCCCCTCTCTCGACGCACCGTGCTCGCCGGTGCCGGCCTTGCTGGAGCCGGCATCGCGGGCGCCGGTGTGCTCACGAGCTCGTCCGCTGTCGCCGCCGCGCCCGGCAACCGCGGCTGGGAGCGCAGCTACAGCGGCGGCCCCGAGCGAGCGGCCTCGCCCCCCGGTGAGCCCGGGCGCGACTACCGACCCACCGTGACCCCCGGCGGCGCCACGCTGCCATGGAAGATCGTCGACGGTGTGAAAGTGTACCACCTCGTGGCCGAGGAGGTGGACCACGAGCTCGCCCCAGGCCTACGCGCGAGGTGCTGGGGCTACAACGGCCGCGTGCACGGACCCACGCTCGAGGCGGTCGAGGGCGATCGCGTGCGCGTGTACGTGACCAACAAGCTCTCCGCGCCGACCTCGGTGCACTGGCACGGCGTGTTCCTGCCCAACGGCATGGATGGTGTCGCCGGGCTCAACCAGCGCGCGATCCAGTCGGGCGAGACGTTTCGCTACGAGTGGACGTTCCGCCAGTCGGGCACGTTCATGTACCACGCGCACCACGACGAGATGACGCAGATGGCCATGGGCATGCTGGGGATGATCGTGGTGCACCCGCGCAATCCCAGGCCCGACGAGCGGGTCGATCGCGACTTCGTGATCATGCTGAGCGAGTGGAAGATCGCGCCGGGGGCGGCCAAGCCCGACCCCAACGAGATGACGGACTTCAACATCCTCACGATGAACGCCAAGGCGTTCCCCGGCACCGCACCGCTGGTGGTGAAGACGGGGGAGCGGGTGCGGATCCGCTTCGGGAACCTGAGCGCGATGGATCACCACCCGATCCACCTGCACGGATACTACTGGAAGCTGGTGGCCACCGACGGCGGGCGGATCCCGAGCTCGGCCCAGTGGCCCGAGACCACGGTGCTGGTCGCCACGGGCACCACGCGCGACGTGGAATTCGTGGCCGACGCGCCGGGCGACTGGGCGATGCACTGCCACATGACGCACCACGTGATGAACCAGATGGGCCACGAGCTGCCGAACATGATCGGCGTGGATGCGAGCGACGTGGAGAAGAAGGCGCGCCACGTGATGCCCGGGTACATGGCGATGGGCAAGGACGGGATGGGGGACATGGCGCTGATGGACATGAAGATCCCCGAGAACAGCATCCCCATGGTTGGAGCGAAGGGGCCGTTCGACTACATCACGATGGGGGGAATGTTCACGATCGTGAAGGTGCGCGACGAGCTCGAGGAGGGCAAGGACCCCGGGTGGTACGTGCACCCGCCCGGAACGGTGGCGGAGGCGGCCACGGCGAGCGAGCTCTCGCGCGACGGGATCACGGTGTGAGCGGAGGAGCGAAGGCCATGCGTAGCACTACCATGATGATGATCGTCTTCGCCGTGCTCCCGGGCTGTCGCAGCCCCGGGCTGCCGCCCGAGCCACCCGCGCAGGATGCCGCGAATCCGGAGGCCGAGGTGGTGGAGGCTCGGCCGCAGGCGAACCCGTTCACGCGCTCGGCGTTCGAGGGCGTGAAGCTCGATGGGGGAGGGCACGAGCATCACCATCATGGACATGGAGGCATGAAGGCCGCGCCCGCAAAGACCGAGGCGCCTGCGAAGGCGCCCGAGGCGTCAGCGCCCGAGTCGCACGGAGGTCGGTCGTGAAGGCTTCGATCATCGGAGCCCTGGCTGGCGTCTTGGCGCTCTCGGGCTGTGTGACCACCAGCCCTGCGGGTCCGCGCGGCGAGCTCGGGGAGCTCGTGGAGCAGCGCGCCGGGGCCGAGGACGCGATCCCGCCCGAGCAGGACGCGGAGAGCCGCGCGCAGGTGCGCGAGCGGGTGGCGCAGCTGTTGTCCGAGCCGCTCACGCCCGAGCGTGCGGTGCAGGTGGCGCTGCTCAACAACCGGATGCTGCAGGCCACGATCGAGGAGCTCGGAGTGGCGCAGGCCGAGCTCGTGCAGGCGGGGCTGCTCGAGAACCCGATGATCGGCGGGGACCTGATGATCTCCACGCGCGGCAACGGCTTCGGCGGGGGCTTGTCGCTGTCGCAGAGCCTGCTCAGCGTGTTCTTGATCCCGGCCAAGCGCCGCGTGGCCAAGGCGCGGCTCAAGCAGGCGATCGTGACGGTGGGCCACGCCACGCTGGAGCTCGTGCGCGACGTGAAGGTGGCGTACGTGGACGTGCAGGCCGCGATGGCCATGCGCGACGTGCACCTGCGGATCGTGCAGGCCGCCGAGGTCGCCGACGAGCTCGCGCAGCGGCAGCTCGAGTCCGAGAACATGCCCGAGCTCGATCGCATCGTGCACGCGACGGGGCTGGATGAAGCGCGTCTCGAGCTCGCCGACGCGGAGCTCGAGGTCACCGTGGCGCGCGAGGAGCTGTCGCGGCTGCTCGGCGTGTGGGGCCAGGATGTGCGCTGGCGGCTCGCAGGGGGGCTACGGGAGCCACCGGCGGCGGATCCGGAGCTGGGCAAGCTCGAGGCCGTCGGGGTGCGCGAGCGGCTGGATCTGTCTGCCGCGCGGTTCGACGTGGAGGCGCTCGAGCGCGCCGTGGAGCTGCGGCGGCGGGGGATCGTGCCGGAGATCGAGGTGGGCGTGGACGCCCGCAACGAGGTCGGCGACGACATCGGCCACGAGTGGGTGCTCGGGCCGTCGCTCTCGATCGAGCTGCCGATCTTCGACCCGGGCCACGCCGATCTGGCGGCGATGCGGGCAGAGCTGCGCCGGGCGCAGCACGAGCTGCAGCACCAGGCGATCGTGGCGCGTTCGGAGATCCGCCTGCACCGCGCCGCGCTGGAATCCGCGAGGAACAAGGCGACGTACGTGCGCGAGCAGGCGCTGCCGCGCCAGGCGAAGATCGCCCAGCTCGCGCTCGAGCGCTACAACGCGATGCTCATCGGCACGTACGACCTCCTCGAGATCCGCACCGAGGGCATCGAGGTCGAGGAGCACGCGGTGGAGGCGCTGCGGGACTACTGGGCGGCGCGCGCGGAGCTGGAGCTGGCGATCGGGGGGCGGCTCGAAGGGTGAGGCTCACGGCCCCGTCTTGCGCAGCCACAGGTGCCGCAACCCATCCCCGTCCGTCACGAAGCCCACGAACACGACGTTGCCGTCCGCGAGGACCGCGGTGTCGAAGGCTCCGCCGTCCGTGAAGCGCTCCGACCAGAGCTCCTGCCCCTGCAGGCCGAGGGCGCCGTAGAGGCCGCCATCGGGCTCGCGGTGGTCGCCCGCGACGTAGAGCCTGCCGTTGCCACCGAGCGCGGTGCCTTGGATGGACTGCCGGCTCACGTCGTCGAGCTTCCAGGTGTTGCGCTGCTGCTCGACGCCGTTCTCGTCGAGCTCGATCACCACCGTGCCCTCGCCGAGACCCACGATCACCAGGCTTCCGTCGTCGCGACGCTCGATCGAGCCGAGGACGTCGAAGACATCCGGGTGATCGAAGCCCGTGAACCACAGCTCCTGGCCCGCGGCGTCGAGCTGGCGGGCCCACAGCGGGTAAGGGCCGAACTCGGACACGGCCACGAACACCGCCGAGCCATCGGGTAGCACGACGACGTCGGTCGCCTCGGCATAGCCGCTGCTGAGCTCGGTCTCCTCCTTCCACCACAGGAGCGTGCCGTCGGCGGCCAGGCCCACCATCAATGCGTCCGATCCGCCTTCGCCCCCGGTGAAGCCCGCCACCCGCAGCGTCCCCTCGGAATCGGCGGCGATCACCTGGCCCCATGCGCTCTCGGCGGGGACGTCAGGGAGGTTCGTCCACAGCTCGCTGCCGTCCTCCACCGAGAGCTCGCCGACCCAGATCTCGCCGACCGCGAAATCGGGGTCGAGCAGGATGGTGCCGACGACGAGCACGTTGCCCTCCGGCGACACCGTGAGCCCGCCGAGCTGGCGCTCCTCGAACATGGCGGTCTGGGCCCAGAGCTGCTGGCCTTCGGCGTCATAGCGGAGCACGCCGTCGACCCCGCCCACCACGAAGCCTCCGTCGGGCAGCGCGGCCACGGAGCGGCCTGCGTCGAAGTCGACGTCCTCCACGGTCCACAGGATCTCGCCGCCGAGGATCGTGCAGTCGGACTCGCAGCCGTCGCCGTCGATCTGGTTGGCGTCGTCGCAGACCTCGTCGGGAGCGAGCACGCCGTCGCCGCAGCTGGACGCCGGCGCCGTGTCCGAGGCCTCGTCGGACATGGAGTCGGTCGGCTCGACACCGGTGTCGGAGTACGAAGCACTGGCGTCGGAGGAGCCCGTATCCTCGGTGGAGCCTTCGAAATCGGTCGTGAGCACACAAGCCCCGAGCATGGGCACGGAGAGCAAGCAAGGCATGAGCAAGGTCTTCATGCCCATGGGGTTCTCCAGCCGGAGGCCCATCCGTTGGATGGTTCCGAGAATTTCTTCTGTGGCCCTCGGGATTGCTTCGTGGCGTCGTGGGCGGCATCCTCGCGCGGCTCGTGTCGTTCGGTGCCCTGGTGCTCGTTCGGCTTGCCCACTGGGTTGGCGCCGAGCCATTGGAGGAGGAAGCCCTGGTGTGGGAGGCCCCGCCATCGGTGTGCCCGGGGCCGCTCGAGGTGCGCGAGCGCCTGGTGCGCTTGTTGGGCGACGACGTGGCGCTCGTGCGAGCCGAGGCGCGGGTGAGCAAGCAGTCTGCGCGGTGGCAGGTGGATCTACGGCTGCGGTGGCAAGGACACGAGGACGTCCGTACGCTCGAGGCGGATCGCTGCGATACGCTGGCCAATGCCGCGGTGCTATTGGTGGCGTCTGCGGCCGATCCGCTCGGAGCGCTCCCCCACGTGTCCAGCGAGCCGCCGCAGCGAGAGCAGGGCGCGTTCGTGCCTCCGCCGCCGAGCAATGGGGTCCCGGTGCTCGACCCTGGCCGCGAGGCACCCGAGCCCGCGATCGTGCCGGCCCCGGTCGATGATCCTCCGACGCCTCGGCCTCGCGACCGCGGCCCCACGTTCGGCTGGTGGGGCCTGCTCGATCTCGGCTCGCTGCCGCGGCTGGGTGCGGGGCTGAGCGCCTCCGTCGCGTGGCGCTGGCCGAGGGCGAGGCTGCTCGCGGAGGGCTCCTACCTGCCGGCACAGCGGGTGACCTCTGCAGCGCCCCATGCCCGCCAAGGGCACGTGCAGATCGGCGCGGCGCGCTTGGGTGCGTGTGCGCGGGTATGGATACGAGCGGTGGAGCTGCCGCTGTGCGCTGGCGTCGAGGCCGGGGGCACGCACGCGACGGGCTTCGGCGTGCGCGCCGATCTCGAGGCGCTCGATCCGTGGGTTGCGACGTTTGCCCAGGGGGGCGTGGCAATCCCGCTGATGGAGAACCTGGCCCTGGTGGGGCGCCTCGAGGCCGTGGTGCCGCTGATGTACAGTCAGTACGTCTTCGGCGAGGAGCGGCTCTACCAGGCGCGCCCCGTCGTCGTGCGTGGCGGGGTCGGCCTGGAATTTCGCTGGGGTCCACGGAAGTCGGGGCGGCCGGAGAATCCGGGAGGCGGGTGAGCATGTCCACCGAGCCCCACGACCTCGACTCGCTCGAGGGCTTCGAGCGCCTCTATCGCGCCTACTATGGCTATGCGTGGGCGGTGCTCGCGCGGCTCGGCGTGCCTCAGGCGCTGGTCGACGATGCCCACCAGGACGTGTTCGTGACCGCGTATCGGCGCCGCGAGACGTTCCAGCGCGGGCGGCCGGTCAAGCCGTGGCTGGTCGGGATCGCTCGCCGTGTCGCGTTTCGCTACCGCCGCAGCCAGCGACGCACCGACCGCAAGCAGTCGGCGCTGTCGCATGTCAGCGGGCACGAGCGGCTCGCGGCGGCCTCCATGCACGGGCGGGTCGAGGCGGGGCAGCTCCTGCAGGCGTTCATCGACGGGCTCGACCCGGAGCTGCGGGAGGTGTTCGTGCTCGGCGAGCTCGAAGGCTACAGCGGGCCGGAGATCGCCGAGCGGCTGGGGATCAACCTCAATACCGCATACACGCGGCTACGCACGGCTCGCGGGCTGCTTCGCCGCGCGCTCGGGGGGGTGGAGGAGCGGCGGGTGGCCGAGGCTCGGATCGATCGCGGGCTGGCACTGGTGCTCCCGCGGTTGGTGGAGCCGGGGCCGCTCGCGGGACTGTGGGCGTTGTTGGCCAAGGCCAAAGCGGGCCTCGTGGTGGGCGCGGCGGGGGTGGGTGTCGTCGCGGTGGTGGCGATCGGCGTGGGCCTCCGCGAGGGGGCTTCGGAGGGCGAGGGGAGGGCGCGGGCCGGTGGCGCTGCGTCGCGGGTGGACGATGCCGATGTGAAGGCGGGTGCATCGGGGCCGGCCGTCGTCGAGGAGCCACCGCGGCCCGTCACGCACGAGACGGTGCTCGCACCGAGCGGCGAGCCCATGCGTGCTCGGAGCTCCGTACCCGCCGAGGACGCGGCTCGGCCCGCGCCGACGGTGCGTGATGGTGCCTCCGTCATCGGCACGGTCTCGAACGACGAGGAGGCCGCGCCCGATCTCCAGCGCGAGGTCGAGCAGCTCACGGCGGCCCGCGAGGCGCTCGCTGCCGGGCGTGCCGCCGATGCGCTCGCGTTGCTCGAGGCGCATGCGCGCGCGCACCCGTCGAGCTCGCTCACCGAGGCCCGAGCCGCGCTTCGCATCGCGTGTCTGTGCGCGCTGGGTCGGCGCGAGCAGGCCCGCGGCGAGGCGGCAGTGCTGCTGCGCAGTCACCCTGGCTCGACGCTGGCGCGGCACTCCACGACTCGCTGCGATGAGCCGGAAGCGGCGCCGTGAGGCCTGCGGGCCATCGTGGGCGGAATGGCGCGTTCTACGCGAGTGCCATCGCCAGCGCCCGTTGGCTTAGGATGCTCCTGCCGTGCTCGAGCTGCGGCCGTATCAGCAAGAGTGCCTGCGCTCGCTCCTCTCCGCCTACCGAGCGGGGCGCCGTCGCGTGCTGGTCTCCTTGCCCACCGGGACCGGCAAGACGGTGGTGTTCTCCGCGTTCCCGCGGTTCTTCCAGATGAAGCGACGCTTGCTCGTGCTGGCCCACCGCGAGGAGCTGCTCGAGCAAGCCCATCACAAGTTCCAGCTCGCTCACCCCGAGCTTCGCGTCGAGATCGAACAAGCTGCTCGCCATGCCTCCGACGATGCCCAGGTCGTGATCGCCTCCGTTCCCACGCTCGGCCGCGCGGCCAGCCAGCGGCTCGCACGTCTGCGGCGCGAGGATTTCTTCCTCGTGGTCGTCGACGAGGCCCACCACGCCGTCGCGGACACCTACCTGCGGATCTTCGACCACTTCGGCCTGCGCGAGCCCGACACGCCGCGCATGCTCGTCGGCTTCACCGCGACCCCTCATCGCGGCGACGGAACGGGTCTCGGGGCCGTGTTCGAGGACATCGTGTTCCGCCGCGACCTTCGGAGCATGATCCGCGAGCGCTTCCTCTGCCGGATCCGCGGCTGGCGGATCGTCACCAACGTCGATCTCGATGAGGTCAAGGTGCGCCACGGCGACTTCGTCGAGTCGCAGCTCGCAGCCGCCGTCAACGTGGAGGTGCGCAACGAGGCCGTGGTCAAGGCCTATCGAGACTTCGCACCCGGGCGCCGCGCCGTGATCTTCTGTGCGGACGTGGCCCATGCCCAGGCGGTGGCTGCTGCGTTCTGCGGAGACGGTGTCGCGGCTGCCGCGCTCTGGGGCGCGATGCCGAGCCACGAACGCCACGCGACGCTCGCGGCATTCTCGACCGGAGCGATCTCGGTGCTGACCAACTGCATGGTGCTCACCGAGGGCTTCGACGAGCCGCGAGTCGATTGCGTGATGCTGGCCCGCCCGACCAAGTCGCAGCTCTTGTACGTGCAGATGGTGGGCCGCGGGACCCGGCTGCACCCCGACAAGCAGGATCTGCTGGTCATCGACGTGGTCGACAACTCCCGCAAGCATCGCCTCGCCGGGCTGCACAGCGTGTTCGATCTGCCCGATACGCTCGAGCTCCGGGGCGAGGACGCGCTCGCGATCGGCGATGAGATCGAGACGACCAGCGAGCGCTACCCGTGGCTCGACCTCCGGCGCGTGACGAGCGTGGACGAGCTACGGATTGCCGCGCAGTGCATCGAATTCATGGAGCTCGAGCCACCCGAGGAGATCCGCGACAAGAGCAGCTACGCGTGGTGCTCCATGCCGACCGGCGGGTATCGGCTGCCATTGCCGGACCGAGAGGAGCTGGTGGTGCAGCGAAACCTGCTCGACGAGTGGGAGCTACTCCACCGGCCGCCGCAGGGAGCTTCGAAACAGGTGGGCAAGCACGCGTCGCTGGCCGCCGCGATCCGCCATGGAGATCGCAGGATGCGTGAGCACGGATCGGAAGCCGTACGACTGGTCGACATGCGAGAGCCGTGGCGCAAGCAACCTCCGACTGCGAAGCAGGAGACGCTGTTGCGACGAATGGAGGTTCCGCTGCCGGACGGGCTGACCCGCGGCGGAGCTTCGTGGATCATCGCGCTGAGCCAGCGAAGGTAGCTTCCGAAAATCGACCGCCACCTAGAACGCCGTTGAGCCAGGCGCACACCACCTTCGCCGCCATCACCGTCGAGGTCCAGCTCTCCAAGGACGAGAACAAGCCATTCTCCTGGCTCCTCTACCACGCCGGTCAGCATTACCGCCTACGAATTCCTTCCTACCTGCTGGTGATCACCAACGACCCAGATGTCGCCGCCTGGGCCGCCGGACCGTTCAGTTCCGGAATGGTCACCATGCGTCCACTGGTGATCAACGCCGCTCACTTTCCCCCCATCATCGACCCCGAGGAGGCCAAGCGATCGCTGGAGCGGGCATTCCTCGCTGGGCTGGTTCATGCCAACGAGCCCGTCGCGGTCGACATCTGCCATGCCTTGGCCGCCGCGCTCGATGCCTCGCCCGACGATACTGGTCTACACTATTGGGACACCTTGCTCGCCGTGCTCGGCGATGCGATCCGGAGGACACTCGACATGCAGATGAAGGACTGGAAACCCCGCAGCGACTGGGGCAAGCGATTCCTCGCCGAGGTGAAGGCCAAGGTGAAGGCCGAGGGCAAGGCCGAGAACATCCTCGACGTGCTCGATGCCCGTGGCCTCGCTCTCGATCCCCCCCTTCGCCAGCGCATCACCGCCTGCACCGATCTCGACGTGCTCGCGCAGTGGCTGCGCCGAGCGGCTACTGCGACCTCCTCCGAAGAGGTCTTCGCGTCGTAGGCTCGAGCCCATCGGGCCTTCGGCGCATCGCTCCGACCCCGCCAGTACCTCCTCGGCCGCAAGACCATCGCGACTGAGGATTGGCTCCGGCCAAGCATCTGCACGGTCGTGATCGCGTTCTCGTACGAGATCTGGTCGGGGACGTGGGCTTCGACGAAAATGAACGCTCGACCGCCTGGATCGACCGGGCGCCCGCGACGAGGCCGATCTTGATGAGCATCCGCATCGAATTCCCGCGCATTGCCGCATCCGCCCTGCTGTCGATCGTGCTCGGCGCCTGTGGAGACGACCAAGGCGAGACCGGCGATTCGACCGCTGCGGCGTCGACCACCAGCTCGACCACCAGCTCGACCGGGGTCGTGGATTCCGGGTCGAGCGGCACGACGGTCGGTATGTGCCGCCTGTACCCGACCATCCCTGCCATCGGCGACGTCTTCGTCGCCGACGGAGGCGATGCAGGGACCTGCGATGGCACACCCATGCCGTGTACCGGCGATCCATTCGGCGAGTGGACGCTGGCGTCGTCGTGCGGAGCCGTCGGGGACCCGCCGTCCAACCCCTTCATCGATGTTTGCCCTGGTGCCGACTACGTGCCCGAGATGCCCGTGCGCAGCGGAACGCTCTCGGTCGCGCCGAGCGGTGCCTTCGAGCTGACCACCACGACCACCTACGACTTCCTCTTCTCCGCCGACATCGGCTGCCTCGGTGTGTTCGAGTGCGGGCCCGAGGCCGAGGCCATGATCACGAGCACCGTCGGAGGCAGCGCCTCATGCACCGGAGAGGTCACTGCATGCTCCTGCATGGTCTCGGACGTGCCTCTGGGGGAGTCCGAGTCGACGAACGGCGAGGGCGTGACGAGCGACCGAGCCCTGCTGCTGGGGAGCGACGGCTCGGTACGCCCGTTCTGTGCCTCGGACGGGGGGCTCGCGGTGTGGACGTTGTTGGTCACCCCGTTCTACTCGGGGATGTCGTGCGAGGTGGACGACGACTGCGAGACCTCCAACGACAACCAGGTTGCGGTGTGCATGATCTTCTGACGGCTCGCTCCGTCACCGCTCCAGCCCCGCCAGCCCGTCCTCGGCCGCCCGCAGCACCGCATCCCGCCAGCGGTAGAGCTCGGCCTCGGGTACGTCGTGGCGGCGGGCCAGCACCCCGGGCGAGGCGCCGCGGAGCATCTCGAGCACGATCCCCAGTCTACGCTCGGCCTCCGGATCCGCCGGAGAGGCGCCGAGGAAGGCCTCGCGCTCGGCCTTGGGTCGACCGTGCAGCGTTCGCTCGAGCTGCTCGTGCGCGGCCGCGACGGCCGCGTGCAGCCGCTTGGGTGCCACCGCGGGGACGCCCGTCCATACCAGGAGCCGCAAGAACCGACGCTGCGGGTCCTCGAACGCCCGGCGCCCGTGCAGCATGCGGTGGTTGTCGACCACCATCACCTCGTCGGCTTCCACGCGCAGCTCGATGCGTGGGGCTCGTTCGAGCCACGGCGCCAGCCCGCGCTCCACGTCGTCGCCGCTCCCGATCGGCGAGTGCGTGAACACCACGCCACCGCCACGTAGCGAGACCGTGGGTCCCACCACGTCGCCGAACACGAAGCGCATGCGTCGCGTGCGGGTGAGCAGCGCTTGGTAGAGCGGAGGGTCGTGCGCCTCGATGCGCTCGAGCAGCGGCCACGTGTCCACGAGCAGCGTCTCGCCGCCGCTCGCCGCTGGCCTCGTGCAGAGCATGATCTGCCAGCGCGGCGGCACGCCGCGACGGCTCTGACTGTCGGTGTGCAGCGGAGTGATGCCGCTCGTGGAGGCGAACGAGCGGCCGTGCGGCACCGGGTGGATCGGGTGCGACTCGACGAGCTGCACGTTTCCGAGGAGGCGTCGCGCCACCGCCCAGGGATCGCGCTCCGCTGCTGCTGCGAGGCCAGGGGCGAGGCAGCAGGCGTAGCCGCGCTGGGCCAGCGCATCGCGCAGGCGGGCCGGGCCAGCCTCGTCGTCGAAGGCCCACGGTGGCTCGCGGCTCGCGGCAGGATCGCTCGCAATGCTCACAGTGCCCCCACTCCTTCGAGCACCGAGACGTCGGGCTCACCGAGCAGCCGCCCGCGCTCGAGCGGGATCACCCGCATGAGCGGCCGCCCCGCGGGCACCTCGATGCGCTGGCCGATCTGGAACAATTGGAACACCGCCGGCGTGGCGAAGAACTGATCCGCGTGCACCACCCCACGCATCACGTCGTACTCGGGCCCGTGCACGCCGTCGACCAGTGCCGACCAGCCGGGTGGCAGCACGTTGAGCGCCCACGGCTTGACGAAGAAGTGCGGCTCGCCGGGCGGGTGCGGGGTGAAGTACTTCGTGAGATAGAGCAGCGCTCCGGGGTGCTTGGCGACGAGCTCGGGGCCGAGCGCAGCGACGAAGGCCGGCTCGATGCCCGCGGTGAGCCTGCGCAGCTCGGTGCGATCATAGTCGAGCGCCACGGTGTGGCCGTCCCAGGCCGCAGAGAAGCCGATCACCTCGTCGAAGCGCGCCACCGCCAGCGAGCCGCGTCCCGCAGGCACGCGCGAAGCCGGCCCGGTGGGCAGAAGGCACTCGTCGAGCGACTCGATCTCCCCTGGGCACGGTCCCACCTCCACCACCGCGCCCTCGCCCGATTCGATCGCCACGGCTCTCGGCGCCGCATCGATCGTCTTGCGATACCGCCGCGTGATCTCCCCGCGCTTCTTCGCCTCGAAGTACTCCTGCACGTAGAACCGCAAGTGCCCGCGCGCGGCCTCCGGATGGCGCGAGAGCGGCATCCGCTCGAGCCCCGGCCCCGGTCCCGCCACCACCACACACGCCACCTCTCCTTGCAGCCGCAGCGTACGAGCCCCCGCCGCCGGCCGCAGCTCCATCACCAGCGGCACCCACCCATCATCGGTCGGCACCACCCGCGACCGCACCTCGAACCCGCGATTGCGCCGATTCGCCGCCGACGTCACCAACAACCACGACCCCGTCCGCGGCCGCACGCACAACCCCGTCCACACCCACGCCTCGCCCCGCACCATCGTCACGACCCCGCGCTCGAGCTCCGGCCACGCATCCGCCGGCAACACCCCGCGCGCGCGCAGCATCGGCAGCGCCGCCCGCCTCGCCCGCTCGACCGCCTGCCACGCCTCGTCCTCGCGCACGCGCCAGCGCCCGAACCCCCGCTCGAGCACCAGCGGCCGCGTCAGCACCACCTGATGCCCGAGCGCATTCCCCTCGAGCAGCGGCACACACCCCTGCGTCGCGCGCAGCGAGACCGAGCCATCGAGGGTGGGCGAGCGCCGGACGAGCCGGGCGAAGCCGCCGAACGCGTCGAGCACGTCGTACGCGGCAGGACCAAGCGGCTCAGCCGCAGCCGCCACCACCGCCACAGCCACCGCCCCCGCCGCAGCCACCACCCCCGCCGCAGCCACCACCCCCGCCGCAGCTGCTCGCACCACAGCTGCTGCCTCCTGATGATGATGAGCTGCTGTCGCTCGTCGTAGGTGGCACATAGCTGCCCACCGTATATGCCGCGGCATACGCTGCCACCATCGGCGCGGCGCTCAGCGCCGAGATCCCCACCACCGCCGCCGCGAGCGTGGCGTCGGCGGGCTGCTGCCGGCGGCCCGAGCCCACGTCGCTCACGAGCGACGTGGTCGCATCGTCGAGCCACTCGAGATACCGCTTGGCCAGGTACGACTCGGGCTGTCGCCGCGCCATCACCAGCGCAGCGATTCCCACCCCGATCATCGCCACCAGCAGGTACGCGGGGAACGGTGCATTGGGCGGCCGCACCGAGATTCGAATCACCCCGATCGCTTCGATGACCATGCCCGCGAGCAGCATCACCAGCGTGAGGCGCCCGCGGATCGAGTCGCTCCGGATCATCCCCGCCGCCTGTGCCTCGTGCCGAAGCTGGGTCTCCATCGACTTGGCGGTCTCGCTGGCCTTCGTGTACACCGTGATCGCCGGCAGGCTCTCGCTGCCCGTCGCCTTCAGCGCGGCATGGAACGCCGCCGCCACGCGATCGCTCGGCGCCTGCGCGCCGGAGACCGTGAACGTGGTGCCGTCTGCCGTGGTCAGCCACCCCTCGGCTCCCGCGTTGACCATGAGCGCCTGCGTCACACCGGCACTTCCGGCCCGTAGCCATGCCACCGTCCACAGCTGCTCGCCACGGGGCAGCACGCCCACCGCGAGCGGCGGGGCCCAGTCGCCATGCGCCGCGGAGCGATAGCCCCCGAGCGTGGGCGGAGGCGCGGTGACCTTGGGCGCACCAGCCTCGTCGAGCGTGCGCGCGAGCTCGTTGCGGACCACGCGGCCGAGCACGAGGATGCCGACCGAGATCAGCAGATACACCACCACGAACCCGAAGCCGGGCGGCATGTTGAACGGGAAGAAGTCGAAGAACGGGCTCATGGTGGCTCAGACCTCCAGGGTGTCGACGTCCGTGATCGCGGCATCGAGCAGACGGGTGAGCGCGTCGTAGGAGGCCTCGGGGGCCTCGTCGAAGCGGAGCAGGGCCTTGGCGTCGACCTCGTAGATCGAGCAGGCCTCCTGCATCACGGCCTCGACGCTGTCCTCCACCGTGCGGCCGCGCAGGCGCAGCAGCGCATGCAGCGGGCTGCGCAGCTGCTTGACCTTGCGGGCGACGGCGCCGTTGAGCAGCCGTGGCAGCAGCGGGGCCTCCGAGAGCACCAGCCGCAGGCGGATGCGGGCGTCGCGGAGCTCCTGCTCGATCCGGAGCCGGCGGTGCACGTCGGAGATCTCGAGGCCGGCGAACGGATCCGTGCCGTGCAAGAGCACGTGGCGGCTGCGCACGTCGTCGTAGAGCAGCGGGAACACGTCGGCGGCTCGCTGCAGCTCGTCGCCGCGGAGGATCATCGACTCGATGCGCGCCGAGGTGCGCGCGAGCAGCAGCGCACCGCCGATCGTCTCGAGCAGCGAGCGGTCGTCGGTGCGCAGCACCACGAGCAGGTCGACGTCGCTGCGCCCCTCGAGGAAGCCGCCGCGCACGGCGCTGCCGTAGACGACGAGTGACTGGAGCTCCTCGCCGAGGGCACCGACGAGCGCATCGCGGAGCTCCTCGAGCTTGAGCTTGGTGTTGGAAGGGAGGCGTTCGAGCTTGGCGTCCATGGGTTCACCTCTCGCGGGGCATTCTTGGGGTAGAGCCGGCCAAAGACCGCCTGCACATCGCTCTCATGGTCGACTCGGCCGGAGCCAGCGGCTGGCGTCGGCTTTGGACCTTTGGTCGTCCTGCAAGCGTGGGCACGATTTCGGCCTGCCAGCCGCTTCGTTCGTGAGACGTACGGCAACGGTGAGCGCGGCGGCTTCGGCAGGCCACTCTATCAGATCGCCTGGCGCAGGCGGTGGAGCGGCGGCTCCGGCGGCGAGCTGGGGGAGAAGCGGGAGACCTCACGAAGCCGCCCCAGCGCCCAGCGAACGCCGTCGGCCCCGAAACAACCCCCTCGCGCAAGGGGTCACCAGGCGCGCGCCTTCCGTCGGTCTCCCGCCGGCGTGGCGGGTCTGCTACGGACGCAGCGCCCACGCGTGGCCTCGTCACGCGCGCTCCCGAACTCCACCGGAGATCCACCGCCATGATGTCCAAGCTCTTCCGTCTCGCCGTGCTCGCGAGCCTCGCCGTCGGCTGCAAGCCCTCCCCCGATGCCGGCAAGGAGACCAAGCCCGCTCCGAGCGACGGTGCCGACAAGTCCTCCGACGAGGACGAAGCCTCCCCGATGGGCCTGCCGCCGATCGCGAAGATGTTCACGGCCGGCCTCGACAAGCCCGGCCCCTACGAGGAGCCCCGGGAGTCGCCCGACTACGAGGACGGCAAGCCGCACCACCTCGTGCTCGAGCTCGATGGCGACATCAGCGAGCTCGAGTCACTCGACTTCTTGAGCGGTAGCATGGGCAAGCCGCTGCGCGAGCTCACCGACCTCCTCCACACCGCGGCGGCCGACCCCAACGTCAAGGGCCTGGTGCTGCGCGCGGCCGACGTGTCGCTCGACATGGCCACCGCCGAGGAGCTGCGCGAGCAGCTGATCGCGTTCAAGGGCGACGGTACCCGCACGGTGCGCTGCCACGCCGAGGTGGCCGAAAACGCGACGTACTACCTGCTCACCGCGTGCGACCAGCTCGCCCTCGCCCCCGTGGGAGAGCTCGCGATCACCGGTCCCGCCGCCACGCCGGTGCACGTCAAGGGCCTGCTCGACAAGCTCGGGATCCAGGCCGACTTCCTGCACGTGGGCGCGTTCAAGGGCGCGGCCGAGCCGATCACCCGCGACGCGCCCTCGCCCGAGATGCTGCAGACGCTCGAGGCGATCGTGGCCCGCAGCTACGACACGCAGGTCGCCGGCATGATGCAGGGCCGCAAGCTCGACGAGGCCGCAGCCAAGGCCTCGATCGACCAAGCCATCGTGCTCGGCCCCGACGCGGTCGACAAGAAGCTCATCGACGAGATCGCCACCTGGGAGGCGTTCCTGGCCAAGGCCACCGCGGGCGCGGCGTGGAAGCTGCACCGCAGCAAGGACGGCGCGCTGACCGACTTCGGCGCGCTGCAGCGCTTCTTGGGCCTCTTGCCGCCCGAGCGCCCCAGCGACCCGCACGTGGCGCTCGTGTACGCGGTGGGCAACGTGATCGACGGCAAGGGCAACGGCACCGTGGGCGCGCGTGACGAGATCGCCTCGCGCACGCTGGTGTCCACGCTGCGCGCGCTGGCCAAGGACGAGAACGTCAAGGCGGTGGTGATGCGCGTGAATTCCGGTGGCGGCAGCGCGCTGGCCTCCGAGCAGATCTGGCACGCGGTGGCCGAGGTCAAGGCCAAGAAGCCCGTGGTCGTGTCCATGGGCGGCGTGGCGGCCTCGGGTGGCTACTACATCGCCACCGGTGCCACCAAGATCTACGCCAACGCCACCACGCTCACCGGCTCGATCGGCGTGGTGGGTGGCAAGCTCGTGATCGGACCCGCGCTCGAGACCATCGGGGTCAAGACCTATGCGGTCAAGCGGGGCGAGCGAGCGCTGATCGGCTCGCCGATGAACCCGTGGACCGAGGGCGAGCGCGCGGCCGTGCAGGGCATGATGGAGAGCGTCTACGAGACATTCCTGGCCCACGTCGCCGAGGGGCGCAGCATGAAGCGCGATGACGTGCACACGATCGCGCAGGGCCGCGTGTGGACCGGCACCGACGCCAAGGAGCGCGGCCTCGTCGACGAGATCGGCGGGCTCGAGGCCGCGATCGCCGACGCGCGCAAGCTTGCGGGAGTGGGCAACGAGGTGGAGCTCGAGGTGTACCCGGGCAAGCCCACGATCCGCGACCTCATCACCAGCTTCGCGCAGGTGCAGGCCGGCGTGCGCTCGCCGGTGCGCGCGGTGGTCGAGGAGATCGCAGCGCTCGCCGGACCCGAGCAGGCGCGCGCGGTCGCGTCGATGCTGCGGCTGGTGGAGGACCTCCGCGACACGAAGGTGTGGGCGGTGAGCTGGGTGCAGCCGCTGCGGTAGTCGGATTTGCGCATATTGCGCAACGCGCTCGAATGCCCGTGAATCGGCGATTCACGGGCATTCGTCGATTTCGAAGCCCGGCCGTGATCCACTTGCGGGGGTCGTGACTCTTGGGGGTGCGCATGCCGAGGGCGAGCTGCCCGCGGCCACCGCAACCACAGGAGAGACGACATCATGAGCAACGATCGCAAGCGCATCCTTTCGCAACGCACCCGTACCCCCGGCAAGGCCCTCAGCAAGGACGACCTGGCCTCGGTGACGGGCGGCGCCGGCGGTGGAGGTGGCGTGCCCGTTCCCGGGTGCTGCGTGCAGGGCTGCGATCCCTGCGCCGTGCCGGGCGTCGGCCCGCTGCCCACGCTGCCCAAGTGGCCGTAGGCGACGCACGCCTGCTTCACCGTGTGCCGCGAGCGCGGGCCGAGCTTCGGCCCGCCTCGCGGCCTTCTTTCTCCACCCTTCTCGCCCGGAGCCCTCGTCGTGCATTCCTACGCCACCGCCACCATCGCTCTCGACGTCGCCACCATCATCGACGACCACCTCGCCAGCGTGGCCTCGCTCTTGTCGCAGGTGCCCGTGGCGGCCGTGGCCGCCGTGGTGCAGGTGCTCGAGCGCACCCGCCAGGACGAGGGCACCGTGTTCCTGATGGGCAACGGGGGCAGCAGCGCCACTGCGCTGCACCTCGCCAACGATCTCGCCGCCGCGACTGCGCGCCAGCCCCCGGTGCTGCGCACCCACTGCCTCAATGGCAACATGAGCACGTTCTCGGCGCTGGCCAACGACACCGGCTACCACAACGTGTTCGCCGGGCAGCTCGGGGGGCTGCGCCCGCGCGATCTGGTGCTGGTGATCTCGGCGTCGGGCAACTCCGAGAACTGCGTGCGCGCGGTGGGACGCGCCCGCGAGGTGGGGGCCTGCACGGTAGGCCTGCTCGGCTTCGACGGCGGGCGCCTCGCGACTGCGTGCGAGGTGGTCGTGCACGTGCCGAGGCACGACTACCTCACGGTGGAGGATGCCCACGGCGTGGTGTGCCACGCGATCGCCCGCGCGATGGGCCCGGGGCCGGCCAACGCGGCGCAGTGAGCTCTCGTCCGACCCCTTGCGATTCCCGAGCACCCGAGGAGCGACTGTCATGTGTGAAGCCCATGATCGAGACGATGCCCTGGCGTGGTGGCCCGTGGAGCTCGGGCCGGCCGAGCTCGAAGCGGTGTCCGCGTTCTACGACGAGCTCGAGGCCGAGCCCGCGCGCTTCGATGCCGAGGCCGCCCAGAGGGCCGACGAGGCGATCGCCGAGGCGATGCGTCGCCACGTGGCCGAGATCGTCGATGGCGCAGTGCTGTCGCACTACTGCCACCTGCTCAACGGCTGGGGAAATGCCGCGTGGAAGGGGCACCGGCTGCTGGAGGGGCTCGCGAGCTTCTGCCGGCCCGACGCGCACGGCCGCCCGTACCTCGTGCAGTACGACCGCGACGGCGACTTCCACCCGTGGCAGACGCTGGCCTACGCACTGATGGCCGGCATCGATCCCGACGTGGAGGTGCCGGCGCTGCACGGCTCGCTGCGGCAGCTCTACGCGCGCAGTCGCGTGCTGCAGACCGACGAGGGCGCGGAGCTGGGGCACCTCTTGTTCGCGCTCGCGCAGCTCGGAGCAAGCGTCGACACGCGCTTCGAGCTGCCCGGCGGCTCGACCGACGTGGCCGGCCTCATGGTGCGCGCGATCGAGGGGCACCACCATGGCCACTTCCGAGTGTGCCGCAAGCTCCACCTCACCGAGGGGATCTGCGCGGCCGCGGCGATGATCCCCGGGCTCGAGCAGCACCGCGCGCAGGCGCAGGCGTTCCTCGACGGGCAGCTCGATCTCATGCTGCTGCTCGCGCTGGTGCTCGAGCGCGTGAGCGACCCGCTGCGCGTGGCCGAGCGCGTCGCGCCCGGTGGGATCGTGCACGCGCTGCGGCAGACGCTGGCGGTGGCCGACTGCTTCGAGGACCACGTGTTCCTGGCCGGGCACTACCTCGAGCTCGCGTGCTTCGCCGGGGGCATGGGGTACGAGATCTCGTCGCTGCACCGCGAGGCGATGATCCGCATCGCCAACGCCATCGACCACGCACTGCCCCACTGGCTGCCGCGCAGCCCGTTTGCCGAGCAGTTCCTGTTCTATGGCCACTACCGCCGCGCGCTGACGCTGCTGCCCGGCTGCTTGCGCACGTACCCGCGAGCGTGGGCGCCTAGCCCCGCGGAGCGGGCCGCGTTCACGGTGGATCTCGACGCACGCGCGGTGGCCGAGCCGCGGGCGGCGAGCGAGGCTGCGCCCGTGCCCGCGGCGGCGTTCACCACGGCCAGGGCGAAGACCTCGCGTCCCGAGTTCGTCGCCGCCATCGCGGCGCTCGTCGCTGCGCTGCCGGCCGAGCTCGAGGTGCAGGGGTTTCGCTCGCACTTCCGGCACGTGCGGCCGGTGGACTGGCCACGGGCGCTGCACTACGAGCTGCTCGACTACGGCGAGCAGGCACCCGCCTTCACGCTCGAGATCCACCTCGAGAGCGACGCAGTGCGACCCGTCCGCGACACGCTGGCCGGGCTGCTGCCGGCCGTGCAGGCCCGGTTTCCCGGTCAATTCGTCGACTGGCAGCCTGCATGGGGCCGCGGCCGCGGCCGCCTACGCGTGGCCGTGCCCGACGACGTGCCGCCCGCCGAGGTGGCCGCTGCGATGCTGCGGCTGGTCGCGTGCACCCGCGAGCCGCTCGCGCGCGCGCTCGCCGAGCTGCGCGCCCGTACGAGCGATCCGGGCCTCGCTCCACCCCAGGCGTTCTTCGGCGGCCTCGAGTCGGCATCGAAGGCGTTCTTCGCCGCGTGAAGGGAGCTCGACATGCAACACGCGATCGACCGTGAGATCGAGCCCGTGGGGGCGATCGTCGCCGGGGGCCTCGGCACGCGCCTTCACGCGGCCACCCGCGCGCTGCCCAAGCCGATGCTGCCGATCGGCGGCCAGCCGCTGCTCTGGCGGCAGATCGAGCAATTCCGGCGCGCCGGCATCGGCCGCGTGGTGATCCTCGCCGGCCACCTCGCCGAGGTGATCGAGCCGTGGGCGCGTGCCTGGTCCGACAAGCGCTGCCGCGTGGACGTGGTGGTGGAGCCGCAGGCGCTCGGCTCCGGCGGCTGCCTACGCCTCTTGCCCGCGGCGCGCGGCCCGTGGGTGGTGGCGTTCGGCGACGTGGCGTTCGACGTGGATCTGCGCGCGCTCGTGCGGACGCACCTCGAGCGGGGTGCGTATGCGACCGCGGTGGTGCACCCCAACGATCACCCGCACGACAGCGATCTCGTGCGGCTCGACGCCACCGGCCGCATCGAGGCTCTGCACCGCAAGCCGCACTCGCCCGGGCTCTCGACGCGCAACCTCGTGACCGCAGGCGTGTTCGTGCTCGATCCGGCGTTCGTGGCCGCGCTACCGCCCGCGAAGCTCGACCTCGTGCACGACGCCCTGGCGGCCGCGATCGCCCGCGGTGAGCGAGCATTCGGGCACGAGACCGTCGAGTACCTCAAGGACATGGGCACGCCCGAGCGCTACGCCCGGGTGTGCGCCGACTGGGACGCCGGCCGGATCGCCGCGGCGGCCGGACCCCGTCCCACCGCGTTCCTCGACCGCGACGGCACGATCAACCGCCACGTGGGCCACGTGTCGCGGCCCGAGCAGCTCGAGCTCTTGCCCGGCGTGGGTGCAGCGATCCGCCGCATGAACCAGGCAGGCGTGCAGGTGGTGGTGGCCACCAACCAGCCAGTGGTCGCACGGGGCCTCTGCAGCGAGGTCGAGCTCGCCGAGATCCACGCTCGATTGGAAACGCTGCTCGGGCGCGAGGGCGCCTTCCTCGATCGGCTCTACGCCTGCCCCCACCATCCGCACGGTGGGTTCGCGGGCGAGCGACCCGAGCTCAAGCTCGCCTGCGCGTGCCGCAAGCCCGGTCCCGGCCTGCTCGAGCAGGCGATGCGGGAGCTGCGGGTCGATCGCGCACGCTCGTCGATGTTCGGCGACAGCCCCTGCGACGCCGAGGCTGCCGCGGCGGCGCGTGTGCGGCCGGTGCTGCTCGGCGAGCCCATGCGCGAGCAGGCCGAGCGCCGTGGGATCCGCTGGTTCTCCGACTTGCCCCGGGCCACCGATGCGTGGCTCACCGAGGAGCTCGCATGCTAGTCGTCACCCGTACTCCCCTGCGCGCGAGCTTCGTCGGCGGCGGCACCGATCTGCCGAGCTTCTACCGCGAGCATGGTGGGGGCAGCGTCGTCTCGACCGCGATCGGCCTTCACGTGGACGTGACCGTGCGACGCCGCCCTGGTGGGTCGGGCCCGCGGTTTCGCGTGGCTCTCTTCGGAGCGTACGAGGAGGCCGAGCACCTCGACGGCATCGAGCACCCGATCGTGCGCGAGGCCCTGCGCACCATGGGCGAGCAGGGGCCGCTCGACGTGACGGCGCACAGCGACGTACCGACGGGCACGGGCCTCGGCTCCTCGTCGGCGCTGTGCGTGGGCCTCTTGCACGCGCTGGCCCGCCTGCACGGTGAGGCGCCCGACTGGCGCACGCTGGCCGAGTCCGCGTTCCGGCTGGAGACCGAGCGGCTCGGGCAGCCGATCGGCCGCCAGGACCAGACGATCGCAGCGGTGGGCGGCCTGCGTGCGCTGCAGTTCTCGCCCGACGAGCGGGTGGGCGCCGAGCCGATCGAGCTGTCGGCGGCGTACCTCCGGCAGCTTGAGGGCGGCCTGCTGCTCTTCTACCTCGGCGGCCAGCGTCGCGCGGGCGAGCTCTTGCGCCCGCTCTGCCGTCCGAGCGCGGAGCAGACCTCTCGGCTCCACGAGCTCCGCAGTAGCTGCGAGGCGTTCCGCGCGGCGCTCCACGAGCGAGCCCCGCTTGCGCGGATCGGTGCGCTGCTCGACGAGGGCTGGCAGGTCAAGCGCCGGCTCTCGCCCGGGATCTCGCCGCCCTTCGTCGACGAGGCCTACGCCTGCGCCCGCGCGCACGGGGCCCACGGCGGCAAGCTGCTCGGGGCCGGTGGCACGGGCTGCCTGCTCGTCGTGGCCGAGCCCCGCGATCACGCTGCGCTCCGCGGTGCGCTCACGTCGTTCACCGAGCTGTCGTTTCGCTTCGAGCCTCGCGGGTCGCGGGTGCTCTTGGCCGAACCCTAGGAAGGACCACCGTCATGCATCGCATTGGCACTTGGGGCTTCGGCCCGCACCCGTGGGTGAGCGTGGAGCGAACGCGCCGGTTCTACGCCGGCGCGCTCGCGCAGGAATTCGAGCTGGTCGACCTCGACGCAGTGCCCGCGGGCGAGCCGGTGCCTCGCGTGGACGCGATCCTGTCGTTTCACAGCGGATCGTGGCATGCCCGGCCCGCGCACGACGAGACCCCCGTGGTGCTCGCCATGCACGGTGGCCCGGTGGTCGACCACGGCTCGCTGCGCGAGACGCTGCCGCGACTGCGCACCCATGATGCGCTGCTCGTCAACTGTGCCTCCGACGAGGCGATCGTGCGCGACCTGTGCCGAGCTCCTGGGCCTGCGGTGGTGCACTTGCCGCTGCCCGTCGACACCGAGCGCTTTTCACCCTACGACCGCGAGGACTGTCGCCGCGAGCTCGAGCTGCCGCCGTGCGATCACGTGATGGGCTTCGTGTGCCGCCTGGTGCCGCAGAAGAACCTGCACCTCATGCTGCGCGCGTTCGCCGAGGTGCGGGCGCGGCTGCGGCCACGGCGGGTGGTGGCGCTGGTGGTGGGCAGCTTCTACACGAGCCAGCCCGTGCTCGACTACGGCTGCGGAGGGTATCGGGCACACATCGCCGGGCTCGTCCGCGAGCTCGGGCTCGCCGACGACCTCGTGTGCTTCCCGGCCGGGATCTCCGACGAGGACCTCGCGCTCGCGTTCGGGGCCATGGACGTGCTCTTCCACCCCACGAGCGCCGTCGACGAGAACTTCGGCTACGTGCCGGTGGAGGCGATGGCCTGTGGTGTGCCGGTGGTGGGCGCGGCGTACGGCGGCCTCAAGGACACGGTGAGCCCGGGCGAGACCGGCGAGCTCATGCCCACATGGTCTACCCGCAGCGGGATCCGCATCGACCTCGACGCGGGGGTCGATGCAACAGTGGCGCTCTTGCGCGACTCGGCTCGCCACGAACGGATGAGCCGTGCAGCGACGGAGCGAGCCGCGAGCCACTACGGCATGGGCTCCTGCGGCGAGATCCTGCGAAGGGCGTTCCGCGACGCGATCGCGCGGCGAGCCGACGGCCCGGGCGTGTCGCTCGTGACCACGCCGCCACCCGCTCCCACGGAGCCCGCGGGCCTGCTGCCGTCCAGCGAGCCGCCGTGGGCGGCGTTCGAGGAGCCGGTGGCCCGCTACGTGAGCCACTCCACACCACGCATCACCCCGGGCTGCCGGGTACGCTGGGCGGCCCCGCTGCAGCACGGCGACGATGGCCGACTGCGTCTTCACGATCCCGCATGGCCGGCCGTGCTGCCGACCGAGCTCGAGCACGACCCGCTCGTGCGCGAATGCGCTCGCCCCACCCTCGCCGAAGCGCTCGCCAGCCCCGGCAGCGCGCGCTGGGACCTGTTGCAGGCGTTGGTCGACGACGGGCTGCTGCTCGTGACCGCGGCGCTCGGGGAGGACTCGGAGGCCCGCATGGTGCCGCAGGAGGCCGTTGCATGATCACCAACCCCTGCCTCTCCGTGATCATCCCCTGGTGCGATCGCCCCGAGCTCGAGCACACGCTCGTTGCCAACGCCGCGTGCTTCGCTGCGGCCGGCGTGGAGGTGGTGGTCGTGTGCTGTGCCGGCGACGAGGCATGGCTCTCGGCCGCGCTCGCCCGCGTGCCGGTGCCCGTGACCTGGGTCGACGTGCCCGCCGACGGCTTCAACAAGGCGCTGGCCCTCAACCTCGGCGCCCACGCGGCACGGGGCGAGCACCTGTTCTTCCTCGATGCCGACGTGCTGCTCCACGAGGAGCTCCTGCCCGCCGCGCTGGCCCAGCTGGCGCAGGGTGGGTTCGTCACCGTCGATCGCGTGCTCGAGTCGGCCGCACCGCCGCGCTGCGATGATACGGGCCAGTCCCCCGTACAGGCCGTGCAATCGCTCGCCTACGCGGTGGGCCTGCAGACCGCCGACGGTCGCACGGTGTGGGTCGAGACCAACCGCATGCGCTTCGACGACGGCAGCCGCAGCGGCCCGGGGCTCGTGCTGCTGCGCCGCGCCGACTTCGTGGCGGTGGGTGGCATGAATTCCGACCTCGTGGGCTGGGGCTGGGAAGATCTCGATCTCGTGGCGCGGCTCCAGCTCACCGGCGTGGCGGAGCGGCGCTCGCTGGGCCAGGTCACCCACCTCACCCACGACGACCACCGGCGCGCCGGCGCATCCACCCGCGACAGCGAGCGCGACAACTTCGCGGTGTGCCTGGCCAACTATCGTCTGGGGCACCTGCGCGGCACCTACGACGATGATGTGGGCGAGTGCGCGGAGGCGATCGCGATCCACCGGCTGCGAGGTGTGGGCGGTGAGCTGGTACGGGCGCTACGGTAGCGGCCGGCGTCGTGATCGAACGGGTCGAACCACGCTGGAACGAAATCTCGCTTGTGAAAATCTGTACGAAGAATATGCTGACACGTTAGGGCCTATCCTCGCATGAAGCGTGGACCCTAGGGTTCGATGCGCGCGGGTCACTTCCTTGATACGCTGGCATGACCTGCGATGGCCGCGCCTCTGGACGATCACCCCACTCCGCACTCAGCGTTGGCGGAGCTCAGTGGTACCGTGCTGGAACGGCGCTATGCGCTTGGCCGGGTCCTCGGCGCCGGAGGCATGGGCGCGGTGTTCGAGGCCATCGATCTGAGGCTCGAGCGTGCGGTTGCCATCAAGGTCTTGCGCCCAGTCTTTGCAGGGCATGGCGAGTACATCAAGCGATTCCTGCGGGAGGCCCAGGCCGCCTCGAAGATCCGCCATCGCAACGTCGTGGTCATCCTCGATTATGGCGAGGCCGCGGGCGGGCTGGTCTACTCGGTGATGGAGCTCTGCGTCGGCCAGGACCTTGAGCAGTTGCTCCGCGGACAACCGGAGCAACGGCTGCCCTGGGCCCAGGCCCACGACTTGCTGGTGCAGATCGCCGGTGGTCTCAGAGCGGCGCACGGGCAAGGCGTGATCCACCGGGACATCAAACCGGCAAACTGCTTCGTGACCCACGAAGACGATGAGCCCGTAATCAAGGTGGTGGACTTCGGGATCGCCAAGCTCGAGGACGCTGCACAAACCCAACAGCTCACGAGCACCGGCAACTTCCTCGGCACGCCGAGCTACATCGCCCCCGAGCTCGTTCGAACGCAGAGCCCCGCCAGTCCCCGCTCGGATGTCTACTCGCTGGGAGTCGTGGCGTATCGGATGTTGACGGGGACGCTGCCATTCTTGGGGGAGACGGCGTTCGAGGTGATGCGACGGGCATGCATGGACCCTGTACCCTTGTTACGCACACGAGTGCCGGACTTGCCAGTGGCGGTCGAGGAGCTCGTCCTGGATATGCTGGCCAAGGATCCGGAGCAGCGGCCAGCGGACATGGGGGTGGTGAAGCGGCGGCTGCAGCTGCTGGTGCGGAAGACGCTCGGCGCACTGCTCATCGGGAGTCCGGGATCGAGCGCGCTGCAAGCCGAAGAAGATGCAGTGAAGGCTCCACATTCCGCGGAAGATCGGACGACCCTGCCGCGCGAGGTCGCCCATGAGAGCATGGCATTGCCTCCGCTCCTGGCCTCGACCGAGGAGAGCACCGCCGTCCAGCTCGCGCCATTGCCCGAGGACTTTGGGCGGCGAGGGGCTCGGTCGGCGGGAGCTCCGTCGTCGGTGGTCGTGGCCGGCCCAGCGAGGCCACGACAGCTCGTCTCCGAGCCTTCCCCCGCTCGAGCGGGTGAGACATTGTCCGCGAGCGGACACGTGACGTTACGCATGGGGGCGTCGACACCGAACGAGCACTTACGCCGAAGCGCGATCGGGTGGCTCGTGCTTGGAGGGCTCGTGGTGTCCATGTGTTGTGGGTCGATCTGGATTGCAATGAGCAGAGGAGGCGCGATCACGGGTACCTCCTCCGGCGACGAGGTCGAGGGTGCGGAGCTCGTGACGGTCGAGAGCCCCTCGGCGGTGACCGGAGCTCCGCCATCCGCCAGCGTCGTCGTGGAAACCCCGCCAGCGCCCAAAACGACCGCTGTACAACCAGCGAAGGGCGAGGCGAGTGGCACGAGTAGTGTCATGGCGATCCAGCAGACCGCGTCGGCGCAGGGCGATCGGAGTGCCGATATCCTTCCGAAATCGACGACGCGATCATCAGCCACCAAGAGGCCATCGGATGCAACGATCGAGAAGCGAATCAAGCGCCAGATCGAGTCGAAATGTGCGACCGTACTGAAGGGTCAGCGCGTGAGCGTGGGTTTCATCGTAACCAAGAGCGGTGGAACTAAGAGTGTCACGGCGCGGCCCAACAACGTCGCGGGTACGTGCGCCAAGCAGTACGTCGAGGGCACGGTATGGCGCCCACGCAAGGACGAAGACACCATTCAGATCGTCGTGGATTGATCTCATGTATGTCATCCCAACATCTCGATCCTCGCATGTTCGGTTCGCGGCAGCGGTACCGATGCTCGTAATGCAGCTCATGTCGCCCCCTTCGGCGCTGGCAGCTCCGACCGATCCCACGCAAGGTGGGAATTCGGAGAGCTTTTCCGAGCTGACGGAATGGGCCGAGACGCATCGGGGTGCCGGGGAGTATGCGACCTCGGCACGCGCTTTCGCTGCAGCCTACGCACAGCTCACCGAGCACGAGCAGGGCGGCCTCGAGGGCGATATCACCGTCAACAACGCGATCGACGACTTTAGGCTCGCTCAGGAGCAAGACTCCGAGGACATCATGTTGCTCGTGGACGAGCTCGCACTCCTCGAGCTGTTCGGAGAGCATCCGACGCGCGAGCATGACATGCCGCCGGAGATTACCGAGGAGATCGCGCGTATAGCGAAGAGAATCGACTCGCTGGAGCGAGCCTGGGAGGCAAAGGCCACGCCCAAGAAACCCGTCGAGGACCAGCCTCACCCCGGTCGCAAGCTGGCAGGTACGCTCCTCGGCATCGGGCTCGCCTCCATCGGCGGAGGTGCCGCGCTCACGACGAACGGCCTGTGGAACATCCACCGCGTCGACCGACGTGGCGCCGAACTGTTGGCCACCATCGCAGCGAATCACGGCGGTTCGCTGGAGATGCGCAATGGGCTGCGCGAGCGCGTCGAGGACTGGCAAGATGCTTGGTACGTCGTCGGCACCCGTTTGGCGATAAGCGGCGGCGCGCTCGCAGCCATCGGGATCGGTCTCACGACATGGGGAGCGGTTCGCATGCACAGGGCAAGGCGTCGCTCGCTCGCGGGCATCTCGCCCATCATGACCGGTCGTGGTGTCAGTATTGCGCTGACATGGAGGTACTGAGATGCGACAACCGGCAAGCGGCAACTACTTCATATACTGGTGCATGACGGTGCTCGTTGGCTGTGCGGGCGATGGGCCCGAGCTACCCGAGTGGTTGTTCGAGACGGACGCAACGTTTGGAGGAGAAGACTCTACGGCGGCGCCGAGCCGCTCGTTCGACGTCCCGTTCGAGTGCGGCAACGATGTGGTCGAAGCGATCGAGGAATGCGATGGAACCGACATGCAAGGGGCGACGTGTGAGAGCCTGGGACAGGCAAGCGGGCCGCTCGGCTGCACGGAGAGCTGCATGTTCGACCTATCGGGCTGTGTCCCGCCAGGCATGGTACTCGTGCCGGCCGGTGAGCTCTGGATGGGGTCCGTCTTGGAGTCGGATGAGGAGCCGATTCGACGAGTAACCTTGGACGCGTTTTGGATCGACGCGAGGGAGGTGACCGTCGCAGAATATGTGATGTGCACAGTGTGTAGACTGCCGCTCATCGGGGAGGATTGCAATTGGGAGACCAGCAACAGAGCTGATCATCCGGTGAATTGTGTATCATGGGATGACGCCGTAGATTATTGTGCATGGGTAGACCTCGGTACGAAGCGATTACCGACGGAGGCAGAATGGGAGAAGGCAGCGCGAGGTGCCGACGCGCGGTCGTACCCCTGGGGGGATTCGCCCGAACCGAGTTGTGACCACGTCGTGATGAGCGACGCGGCGGCTGGCGGTGACGGTTGCGGGACATCATCGACGTTACCAGTCGGGAGCAGACCCATGGGAGCATCGATCTACGGAGCACAAGACATGGCAGGGAACGTGAGGGAGTGGGTGGCAGACTGGTATGCCTCGGTCTACTCCGAGGACGAGACGGACAACCCGAAGGGACCACTGAGCGGGTCCTACCGTGCAGTCCGTGGAGCTTCGTGGATCAACTATATCCCGGACGAGTTTCGTACATCGAGCCGCATCAGTTATCACCCCACCAACCGACTCGGTACCCTGGGCTTTCGCTGTGCCCGATCGGCCTCGTTGGAGTAGTGCTTTAGTCCGGTCGTTCGAGGCTCTTGATGCTCGGCATCTCCTTACGGAAGCTCGCGCTGATGCGAAGGTCGATCATAGGCATGGGATGGCCCTTGCTGGTGGGCCAGTACTGCCGAGTTGGCTGTACGCCACCGGAACAACGGTTGCGGAAGTCACCGTGGAATTCACCAATGGAGACCATCCATACGGGATCGAGCACCGTCGCGGAGCACGACGCCTGAAGAGCTCGACGCCGCTGCTACCCGAACGGATCCGCGTTCGCGACGTTGTCGCGAATCGCCTTCTTCCCCTTCGGCACCGCCGGTGCCGCCATGGGGACCGAGGCTTCCGCGGCCTCCGCCTTCGCGTCGTCGAAGTTGTCCTGGGCGGCCCCGAGTGCCTCGAGCTGCTGCACGAAGTCGTTGTCGAGGGCGGACCCCACGACCGGGGCCGAGCGGCTCCGTCGCGCCTCGACCTGCTCGCGTGCCTCCTCGAGCTTGGCTTGCGCCGCGGCTACCTCGCCGCGGGCGAACGCATCGTTGGCGCCGAGCAGCGCGTCGAACGTGTCTCGCCGGCCCAGCCGCTCTTCTACCCGAGGGTCGAGGCCCGCGACGCGATCGCTCGCGGGATCGAGCACGAGCCCGAGCCGCCCCGATGCCCGCGCGTCGCGATCCTCGGTGAGATCGCGGTATGCGAGCCGCACGTCGGCCAGCGCCCGCGCGCCGGTCCCCGCGGCCACGCGTACGCGCAAGAGCGCGCTCTTGTCCTCGCCCGCGGCGAAGCTGCCGAACGACAGCGCCACGCGGTTGCCCTCGCTGCGGTGGCCGCGGGCGATCACCTCCACGAGCTCCACACCCTCGGCGAGCTCCACGTCCACGTCCACGCGGTCGGCCACGCTGCCCACGACGGTGGCCGCCTCGCGCTCGAACACCGCGGGCAGGCCGAACGGATCCTCCACGAAGTAGTGGTTGCCGTTGGACGCCTGGGACACCGCGAACAGCGTGCGCTCGTCGTAGTCGAGGTCGACGCCGATCGAGGTCACGGCGGTCCGCTCCTGCCGCGCCACGTCGCCGAGCAGCCGGAACTCGGGCACCGTGGTGAGGCCGCGGTTGGCCACGCCGTCGCTCAAGAGCAAGATCCGGTTGATCGCGCCCGACCTCCGCCGCACCTGCGCACGCGCCAGATCGAGGCCGCACGAGATGCAGGTGTGCCCGCCGCTCTCGAGGTCGGCCAGCGCACGCTCGAACACCAGCCGATCGACACGCTCGACGGTGGTGGGCGCGACCAGCAGCTCGGCCTCGTCGTCGTAGGCCACCAGCGAGATCGTGTCGTCGGGGCGCAGGCGCGACAGCATGCCGCGCGCGGCCGCGATCGCGTTGGTCAGGCGCTTGCCCTTCATCGAGCCGGAGCGATCGATCACGACCGAGAGGTTGACCGGCGCGCGGGCCTCGACCGACGTGGCCATGGGAGCGGTCACCTCCACCAGGAGGAAGGTCTCGCTCGATTGCTCCCCCGGCAGCACCGCGTGGCCCAGGCGGGCGTCGAGGCGGAGCTTGCCGTCGACCGTGAACGAAGCAGGAGGCGCATCGGCGGGTGCGGCCACCTGCACGGGCCCCGCAGGCCGCGAGCCGCTCGTGGGCGTGGCCGGGATCGACGGCCGGGCCTCGGTGGCAGCGGGGCTGGGGCCCTGGGCCCTGGACGAAGGAGTGAGCCAGGTGACCCCGAGCGAGCTCGTGCCCATGCCCAGCAACGAAAGCAACACCACTGCGCTCAGCCGCACGATTGCACCTCCCCGGTCCCCGTCCGGCTCCACTACGCACCACGGGCGGGCTCGGGTCTGCACCCCGAGCATGCGCGGTGCGCGGGCAAGGTCCCCGAGCCGGTCGCGGAAGGTCGCCGCCAGCCGGCGGGATCAGGAGTGCATGATCCGACCGAGGTTCTCGAGCTCCATGAAGCCGAGCTCCGTCTCCTGGCCCTCGAAGAAGCCGAAGAAGTGCCGGGTCTCCTCGGGTCGAGCGGCCAGCGCGTGCAAGAGGCCCACGAATTCGGGCGTGGGGGCCTCCATGCGGGCAAACGACACGGCGAATTGCCAGTGCCGCAGCCAGCGCTCGTCTCGCCGTACCTGATACTCCTCGAGGGCCTCGTCGAGCCCGAGCTCGCCGGCGAGCCCGGCGTGGATCGCCTCGGCCAAGAGCTCGGCGCTGGTGAACGCCACGGCCATGCCCGAGGGGTTGATGGAGTCGTGGTGGCACCCGGCGTCGCCGACCAGCGCCCAGCCGCGGCCGGCCGACTGGCGGAAGAAGTTGGGCTGGTAGCCCGTGCCGAGCCACTGGCCCTCGCGCTCGGCCGCACGCAGCTGCTCGTGGAGCTCGGGCGCGTGCTCGCGGAACTCGTTCATGAAGTTGCCCTCGACGTCGGCCGTGAACTCATGGAAGTCGTCGATGGCCATGTAGACCATGGCCATGCTGAGGTCGTCGTTGGAGGGAGCGAAGCCGAGCATCCGTCGCGGTCGCGACCAGATGTTGATGCGTTCCGGCGCGAGGCCGCGAAAGTAGCTCCACCACACGCCGGTCTGCGTTGCCACGTCGTGGTAGCGCGGGGCCGCGGTCTCGCGGGCGACCACGGAGGCGAGCCCGTCGGCACCCACGACGACCTTGGCCCGCTCTTCGATGGAGGCGCCGCCCCGGCTCCCGCCGCGGATGCCCACCACGCGATCGCCGTCCCAGAGCAGCTCGCGCACGCTGAAGTCCTCGCGGAATTCGACGCCGGCCTCGAGCGCCGCGTCGAGCAAGAGCTTGTCGAGCAGGATCCGGCGCGGGAGGTACACCGCATTGGCGCCCTCGTCGTCGGGGCTGTCGGAGGTGAGCCTCACCGGACCGAAGTCGACCGTGAACTCGCGCACCGGCGGCGCACCGAGCTGAATGACGCGGTCGAGCAACCCCCAGCGATCGAGCGCCGCGCCGCCCGGCCGCAGGATCATGTGGCTCGAGATCGGCTTGTCGCTGGGGAATCGAGCGCGGTCGACCAGCAGGACTCGATGGCCTCGGCGAGCCAGCAACATTGCGGTGGGCGACCCTGCGCACCGCGCTCCGATGACGATCGCGTCGTACACGGCGTGGTCTCCTCGTCCGCGATCATAGGTGGGACCCGATGATCTCCACCAGCAAAATCACGAAGATCTCGCGGCAATCGACTAGTACCGCGCGGGTGTCTGCGCGATCTCGTGTAGAGTGAAAGCCGCGATGTCGCGTTTCGTGCTCGTGCTGATGTTAATCGCCGCGTGCGACTCCACCGAGCCGCGCGCAGTCACGTCGTCTTCCCCGACAGGGGAAGCCCGAGTCGAGACACCGGCCGATGTCGTCGGCACGTGGCGGGCCACACTGACGACCCCCGGCGGCGAGTTGCCGTTCGGGCTCGTCATCGAGCCGAGCGCGGAGGGTGGCTCGCCAACGGCGGTCGTCGTCAACGGCTCGGAGCGCATCGAGCCGTCGAGGGTGGCGCTGGAGGGGCGCGAGCTGGTGCTCGGATTCGACGTGTACGACTCGGAGATCCGTGCCGAGCTCGAAGGCGACGCGCTCACCGGGACGTGGGTACACACCATGCCCGGGGGCCCGGAGACGATGAGCTTCGCGGCCCGCCGCGGCGAGACGGCGCGCTTCTCGGGCGCGGTGGCTCCGCCCGCGCACACCGTGCCGGCATCGCTCGACGGCGACTGGTCGGCGCTGTTCACCGTCCCTGGCGGCCCGACGTTCCCGGCCCAGGCCGTGATCGCGTCCAAGGGCGCAGAGATCGAGGCGACGTTCCTGACCGACACCGGCGACTTCCGCTGGCTCGCCGGCCGCTACGAGCACGGCCGGCTGGAGCTGTCGTGCTTCGACGGTGCACACGCGTTCCTGCTGCGCGCCGACGTGGATGCAAGCGGAGCGCTCGGTGGCGAATTCTGGGCGATGGGGGGCATGAACGCCACGTGGCGTGCCACGCGGATGGCCGCGGGTAGCAAGAGCCCACTGGCGGATCCCACCACGGTCGTCGGGCTCTCGCCCGCCGCGAAGGATGGGCGCCTCGAGCTGGCGTTCCCCGATCTGCAGGGCAAGCTCGTCCGGCTCGACGACCCGCGCTTCGTGGGCAAGGTGGTGGTGGTGGACGTGTTCGGCACGTGGTGCCCCAACTGCAACGACCAGGCACCGGTGCTCGTGCGCTGGCAGCGAGAGTACGGGCCGCGGGGGCTCGAGATCGTGGGGCTGGCGTTCGAGATGACCGGCGACGCGGAGCGCGACCGCACGTTCGTGCGCCGGTATGCCGAGCGGCATGGGATCGAGTTCCCGCTGCTGCTCGCGGGCACGAGCGACAAGGCGATCGCTGCGGCGGCCTTGCCGGGGCTCACGCAGATCGTCTCGTATCCGACGACGATCCTCGTCGGTCGCGACGGGAAGGTGCGGAAGATCTACAACGGCTTCGCGGGCCCGGCGACGGGCGAGCACCACACCGCGCTGGTGGCAACGATGGAGCGAGAGCTCGAGGTGCTGCTCGGGGAGGCAGGAACACGGTAGGTCGTATGGATGCCAGGACGAAGGAATGGGCCCGCACGAGCCCTGGCGCGGCCCATGCGTGGCTCGCGGGGGCATCGGTGGTGCTCGTGGGATGCCTCGGTGACGCGCTGGTGAGCTTCCCGCTCGACCCGGACGCGACGACCACCAGCATGGGGGGCGTGGGGACCGAGGAGACCGATTCCATCGGGGATCCGACGAGCGGGCTCGACTCCAACTCGGGCTCGGGCCAGGTGTTGTCGGTGAGCGACGACGCCACCACCAGCATGGAGCCGTGTGATGGCGTCGTGTGTCCGCCGGACGAGGTGTGCATTGGCGGGCTGTGCTTCGAGTGTCCGACCCCGCCGGCCTGCAACCCACGCTGTGACGAGGGCGAGGCCTGCCAGTGCCCCGCGGACGACCTCTGCTGCGACGTGGGCACCTGCTTGCCGGTCGCGTGCCCGCTGCCGCCGATCGCCGGTAACTACGACCCGTGCCTCGATCCGACGGGCATGCTCTCCGACGAGCCCTGCGCAGGGGCGACGTGCGTGGCCGATGCCGTCTCCAACGCAACCGCCGGCGTCTGCGTCCCCACGGGCTGCGACACCATCTGTCAGTGCCCGGCTGCGCCGATCGGCGACGCCGAGGTCACCTGCGAGGACGTAACGGGCGACGGGATCAACGACTGCTGGCTCGAGTGCGAGAGCGACGAGACCTGCCCCGACGGCATGATCTGCTTCGGCGGCTTCATCTGCCTGTTCCCGGTCCCTTCGACGCCGGAGCCGACGACCGCGCCCGGGTACGGCGACTGTGCGGACAATCCCGCCGTCACGTGCCTGGCCGACGAGGACGCGTGCTTCGTCAGCCCCGACGGGACCGCAGCCGCGTGCACGCACGCGCCCTGCGGCGATGCTCTCGAGTGCCCGACCGCGCCGCCCACCGGTGACGCCGAGGTCACCTGCGGCAACCTCGGTGCCGGCAACATCTGCTACCTCGACTGCGCCGACGGTCAGACGTGTCCCGACGGCACCGTGTGCACGGCCGTGGGCATGGGCACGGCGTGCCTGTGGCCCGACGACGGCCTGCTGCTCGACGAGAGCTTCGAGCTCGGCGTGCTGCGGCCGGGGTGGATGGTGATCGACGTCGACGGCAACGTGCCCGCCATGGAGGTGTCGTTCGTGAGCGACGCCTGGGTGGTCACCGACGAATTCGAGCCGGGGGTGAACCACGGGGCCTACAGCACCTCTTGGTACGCCCCCGCCGCACAGGCGGACGACTGGCTCGTGACGCCGCAGATCATGCTGGGGCCCGCGTCCACGCTGTCATGGGAGGCATGGGCACCCGATGTCACGTTCGCGGACGGCTACGAGGTGCGAGTCTCCACGGACATGCCGACGGTGATGAGCTTCCTGGCCAACCCGCCGCTCTTCACCATCGCGAACGAGGCCGACACGTTCACCCCCCACGCGGTGGACCTCGCCGCCGCGGGCTATGCCAGTCAGGCCGTGTACCTCGCATTTCGCAACGACTCGCTCGACGACTTCGTGCTGGTGATCGACGAGGTGCAGGTCACCGAGTAGGAGCTTCCCCCAAGAACGCCGCCACCCGCCCCCTCACCAGATCCCGCAGCTCCTCCGTGCTCAGCCCCCGCACCTCCTCCACCCCGATCGCCGGGAGCACCGTCACCCGCATCCGCGCCGCTCCGACCCTCACCCCTCTCGCCGGTAGCGCCCGCTCCGTCCCCTGGATCGCGATCGGCAGCACTCCCACCTCTACCTGCTTGGCCAGCTCGAACGCCCCGAGTTTCCACTCCTTCATCACGCCGGTCTTCGAGCGCGTTCCCTCGGGGAACATCATGACCGACGAGCCCTCCGCGATCACCTCCCTGCACCTCGCGAACATCTCCAGCACGCTGTCCTTGTCGCCGCGTCGCAGCGGCACGTAGCCGCACAGCCGCATGTTCCAGCCGATGAACGGCATCGAGAAGTTCTCGACCTTCGAGACCCACTTGAAGTGCCGGTGCAGCCGGTGCACCGCGAAGATGTCCACGAGCGAGAGGTGGTTGGCCACCATCACGTAGACCCGCCCGGGCTCGATGTGCTCGCGGCCCCGCACCCTCACCGACCACAGCGGGTTGATCCACGTGTAGAGGCTGCCCCACACGTTGGTGAGCTCGTGCAGCACGACCTTGCGGCGGTCGAACGGCGCGGTGATCGCCCACACGATCGCCGCTACCGGGAACATCATCACGGCGATCACCGCCACGAGCAGCCAGTAGAGGGTGGAGAGGAAGACCGCCACGACGCCTCGCACGGTAGCCCAGGGTGCCCCCAGGCTGCACCCTCGCCGAGCGAGCCCGGCGCCGTGACATCGGTCGTTGTGCCCCCCGCCGTTTCTGCGAAAATGACAGGGCATGAGCGAAGCCGGATCCAGCGTCGGCGTGCGGCGGGCCCTGGTGCCCGTCGTCGTGCGCCCGCGGCCCGCGGCCCTCTATCGGATCCCCGTCACGCTCATGCTGCTGGGCCTGTTCATGATGGCCTTGCAGGCCGGCCAGCCGCTGCTGGGCCTCGCGATGCTGATGACCGCGGCCACCACCACGCTCGGCTTTGCCTGGCGCGGCGCCGGCCGCCACGACTCCGCCGTGCTGAGCCTGCGCGACCAGGGCGACGCCCGGCTCGTGGACGGCCGCTACCGCGAGGCGCGGGTGCTCTACGAGCGCTCGCTCGCGCTGGCCGAGCGGCAGCTGCCCCCGGCGGCGCCCGAGCTGCTCGTCAACTACTACAGCCTGGCTGCGGTCAACTCCATGCTGCACGACCACGCCCGCGCCGGCCGCTACCTCGACGAGCTGCTCCGCGGCCTCAACGATCGCGTGCCCGCGGCGTGGGCCGGCCACGTGGCCTGGCTCATGCGCCGGGTGGCCCACCACCACTCGCAGCAGGGCCGCCACGCGCAGGCCGAGCAGCTCTGCCGGCGCGCGCTCGAGCTGGTGGGCGATGCGCCGGGCGCCGACGACAACACCGTGCGCTCGCTGCTCGACGACCTCGCGTGGGTCAAGCACCACGCGGGTGGCTACGCCGAGGCCGAGGCGCTGTTCCGCGAGTCGCTGGCGGTCCACGAGCAGTTCCGCGACGTGGTGCTCGAGCAGGCGCAGGGGCCTCGCCGTGGCCCTGGCGAGGGTCGCTCGCCGTACCGCGAGCCGGGCCCCGCCACCGCGACCACTTCGGGCGGGCTCGATCGCGCGGTGGCCTACAGCCTGCTGGGGCTCGGCTGGACGATCTACGAGCGCGGCCGCTACGACGAGGCGCGTCACTGCTTCGAGCGCGCGCGCATGATCGCGACGCGGCTCGCCGCCGCGCCCGCCACCCCGGGGCCGCGCGGGGCTTCCAACGAGGGGCTGTGGGTCGAGGTGCTGCGCGGGCAGGCAGCCGTGTCGGTGACGCTCGGCGAGTACGAGCAGGCGCGGGTGCTCTATGCCGAGGCCGAGCGCCGCTCCGATGGCCCCGAAGCGGCGGTCGAGACGGTCGAGACGGTGCAGCGGGCCGCGCTCTTGGTGGACATGAGCTGGCTGGCGCGCTGCCGCCAGCGCTACGACGAGGCCGAGGCGCTCGGCCGTGCGGCGCTCGAGGAGCTCGAGCGCACCCACGAGGGCACGGCCGCGATCGCGAGCGCGCTGCACGAGAGCCTGGCCGAGCTGCGGCGCCGGCAGGGCCGCACCCGCGAGGGCCAGCGGCACGTTCGCGAGGCGCAGGAGCTGGCTGGCCGCTGCCTCGGGCCCGAGCACCCGCGCATGGCGGGGATCCTGGCCGTAGCGGCACGGCTGCACGCGGCCCGCTCCGAGCCCGCCGAGGCCGAGCGAACGGCCCGACAGAGCGTGGTGCTGCTCGAAGCCAGCCTCGGCGCCGAGCACCCGCGCATGTCCGACGCCCAGCTCGCGCTCGGCGAGGCCCAGCTCGCGCGCGGGCGGCTGGGGGCAGCCGAGCGCAGCCTCGGCCGGGCGCTGGCCTTGCGCCAGCAGGCGGTGGGCCCCGACCACCCCGAGCTCGCCGAGATCCTCGATGCCCAGATCGCCGTGCTGCGGGCATCGTCGCGCGACGACGAGATCCCGCCCCTGCTCGAGCGAGCGGCACGGCTACGTGTAGGTTTGGGGGCAGGCTTGGGTGCAGGTTTGGGTCGTGGCGGGGGCTCTGGCCTGGGTGAGCGCCTGGAGGAGCGCTCGGCCCCCGAGCCGGACTCGTCCGATGGCATGCTCGACCCGCCATGAGCACTACGCGCTTCCATCTTGAGCTTTGGCTCGCCGCGGCGTGCCTGCTGAGCACGGGCTGCGACGCTCTTACCGGCAAGGCCGAGGATCCGAAGCCGGCCACCGCCGAGGCTTCCGCCGAGGCGAAGAAGCCGTCCGCCGCCGAAGCGACCCCCGGGGCCCCAGGACTTGCGCCCTCGTTGCTCGCGGGCGTGATTCCCCAGGCGATCGTGCGCGAGCCCGACGCCGGCAACAGCTGGCGCGTCGATGCCTACGTGGCCGCATTGATCGTGGAGCAGCTCCGCAAGAGCCCGCTGCCGTTCACGCCGTGGCGGGGCGACGGGAGCGTTCCCGGGCAGCCCTCCGCGGGCTATCGCGTGGGCGCGCTCGAGCCCGATGGCCCGTGGGCGGCGCTCGGGTTGCACGAAGGCGACATCGTACAGACCGTCAACGGCGTGTCCACCGAGGCCCCCGACTGGACCACGCAGGCGCTCGAGCGCGCCCAGAACCAGGTCACGGTCACCGTGTTCCGTGAGGACGTGTCGATCGCGTTCTCCTACCGGCTCGTCGGCGGGCTGGCTTGGCAGGCGCTCGTGCAGCCGCAGGCCGACGCCATCGGTGGCGACGCCGATGCGCTCGCGGTCGCGGATCCTCCGGTGGACGGCAGCGATCCCGATGGCCTGCGCGGCACGGGTGTCGGTGGTGATCCCGGCAGCGGTGGTGGTGCAGTGGCAGGCGGCGGTGGTGCAGGTGGCGGCTCAGGTGGCGGCGGTGCGTTCGACGGCCCGTACTCGCCCCCACGCCCCTCCGCAGGCGGAGGCGCGAGCGGTGGCAGCGGAGGCAGCGGTGGCAGCGCGGGCGGTGGCACCTCCCACCCGACCGCGCCCAAGGGCACCGTCGCGCGCTGCCAGAGCGCCGACGTGTGCTCGATCGACAAGGCCGCCTTCGACAGCCTCGTCGCCTCGCCCACCAAGCTGCAGGCCCAGGCCGACGTGGTGCCGGCGATCAGCAACGACGTGTTCTCGGGCTACAAGCTCAAGTCGGTGCGCTCGGGCACCGCGGTGCACCAGCTCGGCTTTCGAAGCGGCGACAAGATCACCCACGTCAACGGCCGCGACCTCACCAACGACGCCGAGGCGCTGGCGGTCTACATGAGCCTGTCCGGTACGCGCTCGTTCAAGGTGCGCTACGTGAGGAGCGGCTCAACGCGCACCAAGACGATCACCGTGGAGTGAGCCCTGGGACGCCCGACGGCACTGCAGCGACGTCGCCGACGAGGCATCGTGCTCCGCGTGGCCCTGTGGGCGCTCGCGGGCGTGGGCGTGGTCTTGGCGCTGGGAGCCGGCGCGCTGGCCCTGCTCGGCATGCCCACCTACGACGTGCCCGCCGTGCAGCTCGACGCCGCGCCCACGCCCGCGCGCCTCGACCGGGGCAAGCGCCTGGTGGCCATGCTGTGCCGTCGTTGCCACTTCGACGGCCAGACCCACGCGCTCACCGGCCACACGCTGCCCGAGACCCGCATCGGTCGGCCCAGCGCGCCCAACCTCACCCGCGATCCGCAGGCGGGCATCGGCGGCTGGTCGGCGGGAGAGCTCGCGGTGCTGCTGCGCACGGGCATCCACCCCAAGACCGGCGTGCTGGTGCCACCACCGGCGATGCCTCGCTGGCCTCGCATGTCCGACGAGGATCTCGCCTCGGTCGTGGCGTTCCTGCAATCCGACGACCCCTGGGTGGCCCCGCGTGCCGAGGAGCCCATACCCTCGCAGTACTCGCTGGTGGCGCGCTGGCGGGCGCTGGTCACGTGGAGCCCGTACTCGTACCCGCGCGCGCCCGTGCCCGCGCCCGCACGCACCGACCTCGAGCTCTACGGCGCCTACCTCGTGGACGACGTGCTGCAGTGCGCCGGGTGCCACAGCGCGAGCTGGGGGGAGCTCGATGAGCGCGAGCCCTCGCGCTCGCCCGGATACATGGCCGGTGGTGCCGCCACGGCCGACGCCAACGGCGTGCTGCTGCGGGCCGCCAACCTCACCCCGCACGCCACCGGCCTCGAGGGCTGGACCAGCGAGCAATTGCGACGGGTGCTGCTCGACGGCTTCGGACCCGACGGCAAGCTGGTGCGCTGGCCAATGGTCCGCCACGCGGGCCTCTCTGCCTCCGAGGTCGAGGCGATCCATGCGTACCTGCAGACGCTCGCGCCGGTGGACCACGCGATCGAGCCGAGCCCGCCCTACCGGATGATCGGGCGCAAGGCCGACGGTGGCCGGCACCTGTGGCTGCACCACGGCTGTCACTACTGCCACGGCAGCTCTGGCGCCGGCGTGGCCGACATGCGCGGCGCGGCGGCCCGCTTCCCCACCGATCCCGAGCTCGTCGCGTTCATCAAGGATCCTGCGCGCCACGATCCGTTCACGCTCATGCCCGCGTGGGCCGGGGTGATCGCCGACGACGAGTGGGCGGAGCTCTGCGCGTACATCCGTGAGCTCGGGGCCAAGGCCCAAGAAGCCTCGCCGGCCAAGCAGCCACCGCGCTAACCCTGCGGCACGCCGCGCCCGGGCTCCTTGCGCACCACGCCGCAGTTGAGGTTCGCGGGCACGGCCACGTCGATCTTCTTGGGCTGGGCCAGGTGCAGGCTGTTCATGATCGCGACGAATTCCGCCTCGGTCTTGCTGCCGCCGAGCCGGGGGTTGTGCTCGCGCTCCTCGCCGATCGTGCTCACGGTGACGCCCTTGTAGTCGTGCCCAGGGTAGACGAGCGTGTGAGGCGGAAGGGTGAACAGCTTGTCGTGCACCGAGCGCCACAGCTGCTGCGGATCGCCTTGCTGGAAGTCGGTGCGACCGCAGCCGCGAATGAGCAGCGCATCGCCGGTGAACACCATCGCCTCGTGCCCGCCGCTGCCCTCGGGATCCAGCACGAAGCTCAAGCACCCGTTGGTGTGCCCGGGGGTCGTGCGCACCACCAGCGCGTACCGACCGAGCTCCACCCGATCGCCGTCGCGCACGTGCACGTCGCCGCAGCCCGCTCCACCCTCGGCCGCCACCACCGAGCGCGTGCCCAGCCGCTCGCGGATCACCGACGCTCCCGTGACGTGATCGGCGTGCACGTGCGTCTCGAGCGTGTACACGAGCGCGACGTTCAGCTCGGCCACGAGCCGTAGGTCGCGCTCGACCTGCTCCACCACCGGATCGATCAGCACCGCTTGCCGCGTCGCTTCGTCGGCGAGCAAGTACGTGTACGTCGAGGTCTCGGCGTCGTAGAGCTGGCGAAACAACATGGCGTGCGACTCTCTCTCGTCGCTCCCAAGAGCTTGCAGCACCCGGGGCGGGCCGGCGAGCGGTCTTTGAGCATTTTCGCCCTGCGACCGGCGCGCTGCGACCGCTCGCTCGCGCCGCCCGTGCTTTTTACGCTGACGGCCCGCGCCGCTTGGTGGTATGGCCAGGGCGCGATGTCCGACCAGACCACCCATCGCGGAGGCGAGCTCATGCCGGCCGCTCCGGGCGGAGTGGCGCTGCGCGGCGTGATCGGCGGGGCCGAGGGCAAGCTGTTCCCGCTGGTGCCCGGGGCCAACGTGGTGGGGCGCGCCGAAGACTCCGACGTGCGCCTGATCGACTCCGGCGTGTCGCGCAACCACGCCGAGCTGTCGCTGCGCCCCGACGGGCGCGTGGTGCTGTTCGACCTCGGCTCGACCAACGGCACGTTCGTGCTCGGCAAGCGCATCGACGACGAGCACGAGGTGGGCATGGGCACGCTCATCGGCTTTGGCACCGAAGCGGTGCTGCAGCTCGTGCCCGGCCCCGTCGCGCGGCGCGAGAAGGCGGAGCTCAGCGAGCGCGAGCGCGAGGTCGCCGTGCGGGTCGCCCGCGGGCTCTCCAACGAGGAGATCGCCCGCGAGCTCGGCATCAGCCGACGCACGGTGGATCGCCACCTCGCCAACGCCTACGCGCGGCTGGGGCTGCACTCGCGGGTGGAGCTGGCGCGCTACATCCTCACGGGGAAGTAGCGCCGGGGCTGCCACCCTCGAGCGTACGGCGCAGCTTCTGCGCCAAGGCCAGGGATTCCTCGTTGCCGGGCCCGGCAAACGCCTGCTCGCAACCCTGTACCAGCGCGAGCGCGCGAGCGCGGTCGCTGCCGTCGGCCACGAGCACGCGTACGAGCTTGAGCTCGACCTGTGCGCGACGTAGCGGATCGGCCCCCGCAGCCAGCAAGATCTGGCGCGCCTGGTCGAGGCGCGCCAGCGCGGCCTTGGGATCGTGCTCGTCGAGGTCGACGAGCGCCAGCGTCTCGAGCGTGCTCGCGACCAGCAGGTGGTGGGGGCCGAGCTTCGCCAGCCGGATCTCCAGCGCGCGCGACAAGAGCTTGCGCGCCTGATCGAGCCGCCCCCGCTCCCGCTCGATGGAGCCGAGGTTGTTGAGCGGGTAGGCCAACATCGGGTGGTCGGGGGCCAGCGCGGCCTCGCCCACTCGCAGCGCCTCGCGATACGTCTCGGCTGCGGCATCCACGTCGCCGCCGCCGCGCTGGGCCGCACCGAGGTTGATGAGCACGTTGATGAGCTCGGGGGAGTCGCGGCCCAGGCGAGCGCGCTTGGTCTCGAGCACGCGCTCGAGCAGCGCCACGGCGCGCCCGTGGTCCCCATGCTGCACGAGCAGGCCTCCGAGCGACGCGCGGAGGTCCTCGGCGTTGGCGGGCTGATAGCGGTCGTACACGGCCAGCGCGCGCTCGTAGCCCGCAATCGCGGTCTTCAGCTCGCCGCGCTTGGATTGCACGGTCGCCAGCGCTTGCACGGCGCCCGCCGTGCGCGGGTGGTCGGGCCCCAGGCTCTGCTCGGTGAGCGCCACGGCGTCCTCGGCGTGGCGCTGCGCGGCCTCGAGCTCACCGCGAAGCGACTCGACGATGGAGAGGTTGATCAGCGTGCGCGCCACCTCGGGGTGGTGCTCGCCCCAGGTTCGGCGCTGCCGCTCGAGGCCGTCGAGCGCAATCCGTCGCGCGGCGTCGTAGTTGCCGCGGCGGATCTCGATGTCCATCACCGTGGATGCCATCGCCTCGATGCTGGGATGATCGAAGCCGAGCTCGAGCTCGGCCTGCTCGAGCGCCCGTCCGGCCAGCACGATCGCGGTCTCGTAGTCGCCGCGCTCGGCCGCCAGGGTGGCGCGCGCTCGCATCAGCTGGACGGTCTCTGCGGCCCCAGGACCCGCGACGCGCTCGTGGAGCATCGCCGCGTGATCGAGCCACAGCTCGGCCACATCGAGGCGGCCGAGGTACGTGGCCTCGCTGCGCGCGAGGTTGCTCGCCAGCCTTGCCTGTGCTGCCGAATTGGCCAGCCGACCCCACCCGAGGTACGCGTTGCGTTGCGCTTGCACACCGCGCTCGTGGTCTCCGCGGTCCAGCAGCTGCTGGCCCTGCGTCTCTTCCACCAGCGCCACGAGCTCGGGGTCGGCCAGCGCGTGGGCCTCGGCCAGCGCCAGCTCCAGCCGTGCGCTTCCCTCGGCCTGGTGCCCCGCATGCCACTCTACCTCGGCCCGTGCAGTGTCGAGCCGCACCTGCAGCGCACGCGGGCCGTGCTCGGGATGCGGAGCCGACCGGCGGCCCAGCCCGTCGTCATCGAGGCATGCGTCGAGCGGCGGCAAGGCACCCAGCGCCTCACGCACGAGCAACAGGCCCTCGAGGTCCACGTCCGACAGCACCTCGATCATCGACGCGAACGCGGCGCGGCGCTCCGCGAGGCACTCGGAAGCTCGTGCAAACAGTGCGGGGCTCCAGCGCTCTTCCACGCGGTGGGCCCGGCACGCGGCCTCGCTCGTCACCCGCCAGCGCTCCGCATACGCATCGAGCCGGGGCGCCACCCGCTCCCAGGTCTCCTCGGCGAACGCGACATCGTGACGGGTGATCGCGCGCTCGATGGTCATCCGTGGCTCTGGACCCCAGTCTTGCTCGATGGTCCGGCCCTCGGCCTCGCACGCCGCGACCTCGCGCGCATCGTTCCATGCCACGCCGCCCCAGCCCGCGCCCACCAACGCCACCACTGCGCCCACCCCGGCCACCCGCCGGCGCGCACGGGAAGGATCACGACGCAGCGCCGACAAGAGCACGTCCATCGACGCATGGCGTCGCGCGGGCTCGGCATGCAGCCCCACGAGCATCACGCGGCGCACCCAGCCCGGTACGGACACCCGCCGTGCCGGGGCCTGGATCTGGGTGTCGATGATCTCGCAGAGCAGCCCCGGCACATCGGGCGCCATGAACGGCCGCGTGCCGTAGAGACCCTCCCAAAGCCCCACGCAGAACGAGAATTGATCGCTGCGAGCGTCGGCACCCTTGCCCATGAGCTGCTCGGGGGCCATGTACGCCGGCGTGCCGGCCAAGCCCCCCACCTCGGCCGGCGCGTCGGGCAGCGTCTCGAGCGGCATCACATGGCAGGCCAGCCCGAAGTCCATCACGCGCACGCGCCCGTCCTTGGCCACCATCGCGTTCTCGGGCTTGAAGTCGCGGTGCACGAGCCCCTGCTCGTGAGCGGCCCGCAGTCCCTCGCCAGCGCACAGGAACATCTCGAGGGTCTCGCGCCAGGTGTGCTCCTGCTTGATCCACTGCCCGAGCGTCTCGCCGTCGACGAACTCCATGGCCAGGAACACGCGGCCCTCGTGGTCGCCCACGTCGTGGATCGCGATCACGTTGGGGTGCGCGAGCTTGGCGAGCGCCTGCGCCTCCTGCTTGAGCAGCTGGTGCTCGCGGACACGCGTGCCCTCGTGCACGCCGGGGCTCGGGCGCAAGAGCTTGAGCGCGACCTTGCGATCGAGCTCGGGGTCGTATGCGGCGTAGACCACCCCCATACCGCCGGCGCCGAGCCGCGACAGCACCATGTAGCGGCCCACCGGCGCGCCCGGCATCAGCCAGCCTTCGAACAGCCCCATGCCGCCGGGCAGGCTCGTCTCGTCGCCCGGCAGCGTGGCGTCTTCGTCGGCCGACGCCGGCATGCCTGCACTCCACCATCGTGGTGCCTGGGCGGCAAGGGCCGTGGTGCCTGGGCGGCAAGGGCCGTGGTGCCTGGGCGGCAAGGGCCGGCCGGCCCCGAGCCTTCGATGCTCCGCGAGCTTCCCTAGAACAAGAACGCGCCGGCCTGGTAGGGCAGGCACGTGCGCGTCCCGTCCGCGGCTGCGATCCCCAGCAGCATCCCGGCCGACGCGTCACCGCACAGCGAGAGCATCCGCAGCTCCCCGAGGCCGCAGCAGGCGTTTCCGGTGGCCAGCGGCACCACCTCGCCGTCGCACGACAGGATCTCCGCCTGCGCGGCCTCGGCACACTGCGGCAGCGCACAGAGCTGGAGCGGTGGATCGGTGACGAACGTCAGCTCGTTGCCTGCCGTGGGGCACGCCCCGTCGCTCGTGTCGAGCACGAACCAGTCCGCATCGAGCGAGTCCTCGAGCGCGCCGTCCCAGCTCGTGTTGCACTCCTGCGCGGCCCCGAACGGGATCGCGCTGGCCTGGGTCTCGTCGTCGTTGGGCTCGTGGAGGTCGTCGCAGAGCTTGGGGTCGCCGCTGCTGCTGCTGCTGGGGCCATCGTCCGCGGCCTCGGTGTCGCGCCCCGTGCTGCCCTCGCTCGAGCCCGGCTCGGTGGTCGAGGTCGCCTCGCCGCCGGTGCCCGAGCCCACCGCGTCGCCCGGCACGCACTCCCCGGCGAGCCCCTGGGGCGCGCCCTGGGGGTAGGCCAGGCCCGAGGGGCACTGCGGGTTGGGGTAGGCACAGCGCCCGCCGTCCACGCAGCGGCCGGCCGTTCCCGCCAGCGTGCACTGCTCGTCGTCGTCGCACGCGAAGCCCTCGTCGCCGCATGCGTGGGCGAGACCGAGGCCGAGCCCCAGACCGGCTGCAAGGCGCCAGCGCATGGAGGCCGAGCATAGCGCCTCGCATCGCGACGGTCAGGACCTTGTCAGCCGCCGCGGGCCGGGCGAGGGTCTCCCCCATGGGCGAGCGCATCGGATGGGTGGGGCGTGTGACGGTGCCCGGGCAGCCGCGGCACCGCGTGGTGCGGCTGTGGACCGACGGCGAGCCGCCGGGTCCCCACACCGAGCTCGAGGAGATCGACGATCCGTTCGCGGGTGCGACCCCGTGGCAAGGCGGTGACGCGGGGGCCCACGCCCATGCGCTGGCGCTCGCTGCCGCGCCGCTGCCCCGTGGCTTGCAGGGCCCGCTCGGGCAGTACGTGCTCGCGCCGCCCGTGCGCCCCGGCAAGATCGTGTGCGTGGGTCGCAACTACCTCGCCCACGCCCAGGAGCTGGGCAACGAGGTGCCCGAGGAGCCGCTCTTGTTCTTCAAGCCGAGCTCGGCGCTACTCGCCTCCGGGCAAGCGCTGCCGCTGCCGCGGGGCTACGAGCGCATCGACATGGAGGCCGAGCTGGTGGCGGTGATCGGGCAGGTGACCAGCAACGTGCCTCGCGAGCGCGCGCTCGAGCACGTGGCCGGCTACACGCTCGGCAACGACGTCTCCAACCGCGATCTGCAGCGCGGCGACAAGCAGTGGACCCGCGGCAAGGGCTTCGACGGGTTCGCGCCCTGCGGGCCGCTGGTGCGCCTTTGGCCCCCTGGCACCGCGCTGCCGGGCAGCGCCCGCATCCGCGGCTTCCTCGACGACCAGCCGCGCCAGGATGCCCGGCTCGACCTCATGATCTACGATCTCGCGTTCGTGCTGGCCTACGTGAGCCGCGTGATGACCCTCGAGCCGGGCGACCTCGTGTACACGGGCACCCCCGAGGGCGTCTCGGCGCTGGCGCCCGGGCAGGTGACGCATGTCGAGCTCGAGGGCGTGCCGCTCGGTCGGCTCGTCACGCCGATCGTGTGAGGCACCGGTCCCACGTTGACAGGTTCGGGCCGGACACCGACGATCCAAGCGATGAGCACCCCCGCCAATCGCTGGATCGTCGGTCTGGATCTGCGTCCCACCGGTCAGGGCGCGCTTCGCTTCGCGCGCTGGCTTTCCGGGGCCTTCCGCGAGGACCGGCCCTCGCTCGTGGGGATGCACGTGCTCGAAGAAGACACGCTGCGGGCCGCGCTGCGCTACCACCACCTCGACGAGCTCATTGCCGGTGCGCGGCAGGAGGCCGAGATGCTGCTGCGCAACGCGGGCGCCACCGACGTGCTGGCCGAGCTGCACGTGGTGCAGGGCGTGCACGCCGAAGCGACCCTCGAGGCCGCCCGCGAGGAGCACCATGCCGAGGGCCTCGTGGTGGGACGCCAGGCTCCGCGCGAGGGTCATCACCTGCTACGCCTGGGCAAGGTGGCGCGCCGCCTGCTTCGCAGCCTCCACGGGCCGGTGGTGGTGGTGCCGCCCGACTGGGATCCCGCGATGGTGAGCGCCGACGGTCCCATCGTGTGTGCGACCAACGTGGGCGACGGCTCGGTCCCGGCCGCTCGCTTCGCCAGCGAGCTCGCGCGCCGGCTCGGCCGCGGCCTCGACCTCGTCTACACCGTGCCCGTGCCCGAGGACTACGGCGCCCACTACATCCCCGCGGCCACGCGCCAGAAGATCGCCGCCGAAGCGCAGGAGATCGGCCAGCGCGAGCTCAAGGAGTGGATCGCCGGCCTCGACCTGCCCGGGGTCACCGCCGTGGTGCGCGAGGGTCAGGTCGCCGCGCAGGTGCTCCGCTTCGCCCGCGAGACCAAGGCCGCCATGATCGTCACCGGCTCCCGCCGGCTCTCCACGCTCGAGCGCCTGCTGCTGACCAGCGTGGGCAGCGAGCTCGCCGCCACCTCACCGGTCCCCGTGGTGGTGGTGCCGCCGACGGCGAGCTGAGCGCCCCCCTTTGGGGGCATCGCTACTAGACCGCCCGCAGTACGTCGGCCTGCTCGTCGGGCGTCAGCTTCGCCTCGGGCAGGCTGCGGTACAGGCTCCCCATGTCGCGCCGCGGTCCCTCGGCGTCGTGGGGCTCGTGCGGGATGTCGAGCGTGTGCACCGGCGGCTTGATGAACTCGGCATCGATCGCGATCACCAGCCGCCCCGTGCACGTGCAGGGGTTCTGCGGATCCACGTGGGCGCAGCGCGGCGTCAGGTAGTCCTCGATGCGCTTGCGCGCCCGCGTGAGCCGCACTCGGTACGCGCTCTCCTTGATGTTGAGCAGCTCCGCCGCGTCGGCCGGCGAGTACCCCAAGAGATCGGTGAGCACGAACGACACCCGCACGCCCGGCGGCAGGCAGCACAGGGTGGCCGTGAGGCACGTGCGCTTGAGCTCCCACAGCATCAGGTGCACCCGCTGCGGCGAGTTCTGCAGCGCCCCGCCGCTGAGGTCGATGGGGCGCGTGATGTCGCTGCGCAGGAGGTTGTCGAGCCCGTCGAAGCTGAAATCGGACTTGCGCCCCAGGTTCTCCTCCATCGTGCGCGCCATCAGCCCCAAGAGCGTGTCGCGGGGAACCGCGCTCCCCAGGATCGCGGCCTCACCTTGCGTCTTGGCGTCGCGCACGAGCTGGTCGATGTGGACGCGCGCCTCCGGACGGCTGCCGGACATGTGATACGCGAACGCGTAGAGGCGGGGCAGCTCGTTGGTGATCAGCTCGCGAAGAGTGGAGGGCTTGTCCGACATCGAGGCTCCGGGCTACGGAAGGGCGCGGTGCAGCTTGTCACGATCCGAACGCTGCGCCAAGCGCTCGAAACGGCGTCCCATTCCCCACAGGGTCACCGCGGGGTGGGCAAGAGCCGGCGGCCGCCGCTACCGACTGGCCGGGCGGAGCCTGGCCTCGAGGCCATCCCAGAAGCGGGCCTGCATCGTCGCGTCACCCGAGAGCTGCTGCAGGCGGTTGATCTCCTGCATCCCGGTCGGGCTGGTGACGTTGATTTCGGTGAGGTGACCCCCGATCACGTCGATGCCCACGAAGAACTGGTCGGCCTCGCGGAGCATCGGCCCCACGGCGGAGCAAATTGCGCGGTCACGATCGGTCAGGTCGCTCTGCACGGGGCGACCGCCGGCGTGGAAGTTGTTGCGGAGCTCGCCCTCCGCCGGCACCCGCAGCACCGCGCCGATCGGCTCGCCGTCCACCAGCAAGATCCGCTTGTCGCCCTCGGAGGCCGAGGGCAGGTACTCCTGCGCCACGGTCCAGCGCGTGCCCTCGGCGGTGGCGAGCTCCAGCAGGCTGCCGAGGTTGGGGTCGTCGGCCCGGGCCAGCAGGATCTCGCGGCCGCCGAAGCCATAGACCGGCTTGACGATCATGCGCCCGCCGAGCTCGTCGAGGATGCTCCGCAGCTCGGCGGTGTCGCGCGAGATGAACGTGCGGGGCACGAACTCGCCGAAGCGCAGGATCGAGAGCTTCTCGTTGAGCGTGCGCAGGCCCGCGGGAGCATTGAGCACCAGCGTCCCTGCGTGGTCGAGGATCCACGTCGCCGCCACGTAGCCCTGATCGACCGGCGGGTCCTTGCGCATGAGCACCACGGCGAACTCGGCGAGCAAGCGCGAGCGGGGTGCCTCGGCGTAGACGAGCCGCGGGGGCTCGCCGTCGACCAGCGCCAGCGGAGCCACGCGAGCGACCGCCTCGTGGCCGCGAACGCCCAGCCAGGGCAGGCCCGTGCCCCACGGGCGATGCCCGCGTCGCAGCGCCTCGGTGATCATCACGAACGTGCTGTCCGCTCGCGGATTGAAGGTCTCCAGCGGATCCATGACGAAGAGGACGTCGTGCGTGGTGGGCATGCGCGGCAAGGATAGGCCGCTCCACGACCGCGAGGCCGACCCCGCCGCCCGCCCGAAACTTGGAGGCCTCCACATGGTATGCGGTAATGTAGGCACGGTGACTACACGGGCGAGACGCGGCGGCCGAGATCCGGTGCGAGATCTGCAAGATCACGGCCCTTCGCACGCCGAAACCCCTGCGGAACCCCTCGGAGCAGCTCCCTGGGCCCGCGTACGCCGAGTTCAGCTCATTCGGCGCGAAATCCGCGAAGCCCTCTCCCCCAGCGCCCTCGAGGTACTGTTCGACCATGCCGAGCTGGTCGTCGAGGGCGGCGAGGAGCTCGGCGGCCGGCGAACGGGCGATCGTCGGCTGTTCGCCACCGTGATGATCACCATCGACCTCGGCCACTGCGCCGGCCAGGTGCGAGAGCCCGCCGACGAGGCCACCGCCCGCCGCGTGGCCGAGCTGATGGAGGCCGAGCCTCGCGTGCACGAGCGCCTGCAGAGCCTCGCCGCGCGCGAGCTCGCGCGCCTCGGCAGCGCCGAGCCCGAGGAGCTGAGCGTCACCGTGGAGGCCGCCTTCCGCGTGGAGGGAACGGCCATGCTGATCGATGTCGACGCCATGGCCACGCTCGCGAGGCGACGGGAGTAGATTCCATGCCCGTGGCGGCGACCAAGGTCCCCCCCTCGTTCGCGGCGCTCGGCGCCGAGGACGAGGGCACATACTCGGTCCGCGAGGTCTCGCGCCTGTTCGAGGTGCCCGAGCACCGGCTGCGCTACTGGTCGCAGACCGGGTTCCTCGTGCCGTCGCTGCGCCGCGGCGAGCGGCGGGTCTACAGCTTTCGCGATCTCATCGCGGTGAAGGTGGCCAAGGGCCTGCTCGACGGCGGCCTGCCGCTGCGTCGCGTGCGGCGGCAGCTCGAGGCCTTGCGCGCCAACCTGCCGCGCGTCAAGGCGCCGCTCCACGATCTACGGATCCGCTGCGAGCACGACCGCGTGATCGTCGACGAGGTCGCCCACCGCTTCGAGGCCGGCTCGGGCCAGCTCGTGCTCGACTTCGAGGTCTCGGCGCTGCGCGACGCGGCCGCGCAGGTGCTCGCGCTGCCGTGGGTCGGCGAGGAGGACGAGGGCTCGGGCCGCCCCCGCACCGCCTACGAGTGGTTCCTGTTCGCGCAGGAGCTCGAGGACGAGTGGGACGAAGCCCCCGCCGACGTCGACGGGCTCGTGCGCGTGCGCCATGCCTACGAAGCCGCGCTCGAGCTCGACCCCGGGCTCGCGGCCGCGTGGACCAACCTCGGCGGGCTCTTGGCCCGCATCGGCGAGCTCGAGGAGGCGGCCGAGCACTTCGAGCAGGCGCTCGTCCATGATTCCGAGCAGGCGGCGGCGCGGCTCAACCTCGCTGCGCTCGCGCTGCAGCTCGAGCGCCCGGCCGACGCGATCGCCGGCTACCGCGAGGTGCTGCGCCTCGACCCCGATTGCCTCGAGGCCCACTACGGCCTCGCCCGCTCGCTGCTGCAGCAGCAGGGCGGCAAGGGCGAAGCGCTCGCCCACCTCGAGCGCTTCCGGGCGGCCGTCGACCGGCTGCCGCTCGACGAGCGAGATCCCGAGCTGCAGGCCCGGCGCGAGCAAGCGCAGACCGTGATCGGAACGCTGCGCCGCGAGCTCGGCCGCTGAGCCGCCGTTCGCGTTGACACCGCCCCGGCCGCTGGCGCCTACTACGCCCATGGCTCGGCCCCTTCGCTCGTCCTCGCTGCGCCCCGTGCTGGCGCTCCTGCTCCTCACCGGCGGCTGCTCGCTGTTCAAGGCGCTGACGGGCGGCGGCAAAGACCAGACGCAGAGCAGCTCGGGCGGCGGCGGCCAAGACGACTACGCGGCGCAGCAGCGGGCCGAGCTCGAGCAGCAGGACAAGGCGCTGCAGGGCGAGATCGAGGCGCTGTGGAAGGAGATCGACGCCGAGGGCATCACCTCGGCGCGTGCGCTGTCGCTCACCGATCTCACGCGCCGTGCCTACGAGTCCGGCGCGGTGCAGCGCGGCACCATCAACGGGCCCTTGCTCGGTCGCAGCACGCTCGATCACCTCGGCGAGGCGATCACCGCCGAGCCGGCGGCCACCGCCTCGCTCGAGCTCGCGCGCGGCCGCGTCCACACGTGGCTCGGCGATCCCGATCAGGCCGCCACCGCCTACGTCGCGTCGCTCGGCGCCGATCCGCAGCTGTCCACGTTCGCCGAGCTGGCCGCGCTCTCGCACACTCCCGCCGTCGATGCCGCGGTGCTCGGGCAGTGCCCCACCATGCGCCAGAAGGTCACCGACCCCGCGCTCGTCCCCGACTTCGTCGAGGTGTGCCTGCAGGCCGCGGGCGGCGACTCCTCCAAGCTCAAGTGGGACGGCCTCAAGAAGGACCTCGTCGCCCACAAGAACGAGATGGCGCGGCGGGCCGAGGAAGAGCGCATCCGGGCCGAGGAAGAGCGCAAGCGGGCCGAGGAAGAGGCGGTGCTGGCCGCCGCGGCCGCGGCCAAGGCTGCGCAGTACGTCACCGCGGCCGTGTTCGCGGCCGGCGACTGCAGCTTCGGCGACTGCATGAAGAACGGCTGGGAGATCCGCACCGATACCGGCACGATCCGGGTGAGCTGCAGCTTCAGCGATTGCCTCAAGAACGGCTGGGAGGCCAGCTTTCCCGACGGCGGCACCGCCCGCACCTCGTGCAACTTCAGCGATTGCATGAAGAACGGCTGGGAGACCCGGTTCCCCGACGGCGACACCGCCCGCACCTCGTGCAGCTTCAGCGACTGCGCCAAGAACGGCTGGGAGACCAGCCTCCCCGACGGTAGCTCCGCCCGCACCTCGTGCAACTTCAGCGAGTGCTACACCAAGGGCTGGGAGACCAGCCTCCCCGACGGCGGTCGCGTCCGCTGCGACTGCAACTTCGGCGACTGCCTGGCCAACGGCACGAAATGCGGCTAGCGAGCCTGGCGCGGCCGGCCTACTCGCACGCGCTCGACTCGGGCGCGCCGTAGCTCGCCAGCTCGTCGCGCAGGGCCGCGAGCTCCACGGTCACCCACGCCGCCGAGCGGGGCAGCGGAGCCACGCGAACCTCGTCGATGATGCCGTCGAACGTGTCAGTGAACGGCACCCCGCCGATGTACAGCGGGGGCACGTCGTCGGGCTCGGGACCGCCGTTGCTCGTGCCCTGGAGCGCCACCGGCTGCGACACGCCGTCGATGTAGACCGTGGGATCCCCGCGCTCGGAGTCCTCGTAGACCACCGCCACGTGGTGCCACGCATCCAGCACGAGCGATCCGTCGGGCGTGTACCAGGTGCGCCGACCCACGGTGACGCCCCGGGCGAAGCGCAGCGCCTGTCGCGAGCCGTCCACCGCCAGCACCCAGCCGCCGTCACCGTTGGGGCTCTCGAAGCGCCCCACCACCAGGCCCTGCTCGCCGTCGCCAAAGCCCGAGGGGCGGATCATCGCGGTGATCGTGCCGCCCGCCGCGAACAGCCCGCCGACCGCCGCCCCGGGCATGATCTCCACGCCGTCGTTGGGCGGCGTGAACCGCTGCGCCGGCCCGACCTGGCCCGCGGCCATGGTGGCCATGCCCAGGCCCGGCGCGCTGGTAGCGGTGGCATCGGCGAATTCGAAGCCCATGTGCCACACGCCGGTGTAGCTGCTCCACACCGGCGCACCGTCGAGGAGCTCCGCGCTCGGGTTGCCGTAGTACATCGTCACCACGTTGGTGCCGGCGTGCAGCTCGGGCACGCGGACCCACGCCCACGACAGCCCCTCGGCCGACCACTGCTCGAGCTGGTGCGACAGCACCGTGGTCCCATCCTCGGCCACGAACCGCAGATCGCGACCGTCGGTGGCCATGATCGAGGGATCGATGCGCGACGCATCGAGGACCACCAGCACTGGGACGTCAGTGAGCACCTCGCCGGTGTCGGGTACGTCGAGGACGAGCCCGCGGCGCTCCGCCCAGCCACAGTCCCACCAGCCCTCCTGCACCGGTGGGCCCGTGTCGTCGCTCGTATCGCTCGTGCTCGGGCTCGTGTCGAGCGGGCCGTCCAGCGTCGTCGCCGGGGTGGTCGACGGTGGGGTGCCCGAGCTCGTACCACCCGTCGCATCGTCCTCGCCCACGCACACGCCACCGAGGCCGTCGCCCGCATGATCGCCATAGCGGTGGCCGCTGTCGCAGACCTCGTCCTCGAAGCTGCACCAGCCGCTGACCTCGCAGCGCGCCCCGGGACCCACGCCCACGCACGCCTGATCATCGGCGCACGCAAACTCGCCGCCGCCCGTGCACGCCCCCAGCAAGAGGACCGCCAACGACGAGATCACCAGCATCGTGCGAGGCATGGGACGTGCTCTCTGCCGACTCGTTCACGGGAGCAACGGGGTGCAGCCCGAGGTGTCGAGCTCACAATTCTGGGTGCAGACCAAAATGCCGTCGGCGAAGCCCTCGCTCATGCACGTCGCGCCACCGAGCGCCGAGCCGTCGCAGGCCTCCATGCCCGTCCAGCGGTGGCCGTCGCCGCACATGGCCGGGACGCAGTCGATGCAGGCATCGGTGTCGATGCCGTTGCCGTCGTCGCACGGCTCCCCGTTGTTGGGGCTCCCGTCGCCGCACACGGCCACGAAGCACTCATTGGTGCACGCATCGTCGTCGGTGCGGTTGCCGTCGTCGCACTGCTCGCCGCCGTTGGTCGTGCCGTCGCCGCACATCGCCGCGATGCAGACATTGCTGCACTCGTCGTCGTCGATACCGTCGCCGTCGTCGCACTGCTCGCCGCCGTTCTGCACCCCGTCGCCGCACGAGGTCAGGGCGCAGGCGCTGGTGCACTCGTCGTCGTCGTCGCCGTCGCCGTCGTCGCACGCCTCGTGGCCGCGCCACACGAGCCCGTCGCCGCACCGCGCGGGCTGGCATGCGTTGGTGCACGCGTCGCCGTCGCTGCCGTTGGCATCGTCACAGGCCTCGCCGTCGTGGAGCACTCCGTCGCCGCACGCAGGCGGCAGGCATGCGTTGGTGCACTGGTCGTGCGGGACGAGGTTGCCGTCGTCGCACGCCTCGCCCGGGCCCAGCAGGCCGTCGCCGCAGCTCGCGAGCGTGCAATCGGTCTTGCACTCCCCGGCGTCGTCGAGCGCAGCGCCCGCGTCGCACTGCTCGTCGCCCTCGATCACGCCGTCGCCGCACATCGGGTCGAACGACTCGCAGGTGCCGTCCTTGCAGACCAAGCCCTCGTCGCACACCCCACCCAGGATGCACGGACAGCCGCGCCGACCCGGCTCGCACGGACCGGTGTCGTCCACCACATCGTCGGCCCCGGAGGACGGGGCCCCGGAGGTCGAGTCGTCCACATCGGACGCGGTGCCGTCGGTGTCGTGCCCGAGGTAGCCGTCGTAGCAGGCGGGCAGCGTCACGAGCAGCGCGAGCCAGGCGAGCCTGCGCGCGCCCCGAGCCCCGCATGATCGAAGCATCGTCATCGGCCCGCTCGCATCCGTGGCGATGATACCACCCTTTGCCGTCCACCTCCTTTCGCGTGCGGCGCAGCGGTGTCCCACGATCGCGGTTTTCCGTGCGAGGGTTTCGGGCGACCCTCTCGCTATCCCATGGCGTCCGATCTCGCGTCCGACATCCCGGCACGGCAGCGCTGCCTGGCCCAGATGATCGAGCAGCTCGGCCCCACCCGGCTCGGGCGCGAGCTCGGGCTCTCGCGGCTGCACAGCCTCGACGACCTGCGAGCCTCGCTGCCCGTGCTCGATCGCGAGCGTCACGAGCGCGACGTCGAGCAGCACCTCGGCTTCGGGCTCGTCGATTCCACCGACGCCCACGCGCGCGAGCTCTCGGGCGGTGGCCTCGAGCGCGACGCCGTGATCACCACCTGGCGGGCCCACGTCCACGCCGGCACGCTGCGCCGGGTCGCGCTCCTCCGCGGGCACGCCGTCGATCCCATGGTCGATCGCATCGCTCGTGACGACGTACGGGCGCTCGACGCCGAGGTGCTCGCGATCGATCGCGTGGACGATCCCGCGGCCGTGCTCGAGCGGCTCGAGGAATTCGAGCCCGAGCTGATGGTGGTGCCGAGCGTGCTCTCGCTGCGCTGGCTCGAGTCGGTGCACCGCGGCGCGCTCGAGCGCCGGCTCCGGTCGCTGCGGCTGGTGCTGGCCGAGCACGACCTCGGCCAGGAGGTGCGCAGCCGCATGCCGGTGGCCGCGGCCGGGTGGATCCATCGCAGCGGCCGGCTGGGGCTGCCGAGCGTCCGCCCGCCCGATCACGCGCTCACGCTCGCGGTCGGCAGCCAGATCATCGAGCTCCTGCCCTACGGCAACCCCGAAGAAGACGCGCGCCGCGTCTACGCCGAGGCGACCGTGCTACCCGAGCACGCGGTGATGGGGCAGCGCTACGAGCTCGTGGTCAGCTCGGCGCTCGGGTTCCTGCGCCTGCGCACCGACGAGCACGTGCGCGTGGTCGGCTTCGACGGCCCCCAGAGCGGCGCTCCGTTCCCGCGCCCGCGTGTGGTGCGGCTCTCCCCCGCGCCCGCCGACGTGGCGCTCGAGGGCTGCACCGTCGCGGGCGCGTGGCTCACCGCCGGCCTCCGCCAGGCGTTCCAGCGCGAGGATCCGGCGCTCGTGGCCGCCGAGATCGGCCCCGATCCACGCAGCGTGCCGCGAGGCGTGGCCACGTCGCAGACCGCCGCCAACATGCGCCTGCCCGACGCGTTCAACGACACCGAGCTCGGCACGATCGCGCGGACCGGCGTGCAGCGGGTCGAGCGACACCGGCCGCGTGCGCTGCTGGTGAAGGTCGAGGTGCAGGGCTTCGTGGCGCCCGAGCTCACGGGCTTCTTGTCGCGCCGCATCGACACGAGCCTGCGACGGCACTCACCCGCATACGACTGGCTGCGCCAGCGCGACGAGCTACAGCCACCGCGCGTGATGGTGCTGCCCGCGGGCACGCGGCGCTCCGAGGAAGACCGGCGGATCCGAGAGCTCGTGGGAGGCGTTCGCGTGCCCGATGTCCGCGTGGTTGGGATGTAAGGCTTCGGCTGAACGAAATACGGTCGCCGAGACCGCCGTCGCACGGCGCGTTATACGCAGCCCGTTGGACCCATTCGTGTAATGTGAGTTACTTGCGTCGGGGGCCCCAAATATTGTCGAATTCGCCCTGGCCGCATGCGCGGTGGCCTTTCTCGGCCTAAACCAGGCCTTGTAGGGCCTGATCGCTCCTTGGCCCCGGCGCTGCTGGCACCTCCCCCATTCCCCCCAAGCCATGACCGCAGAGTTCGGACAGTATCGGCTGACGCGCCTCATGGGCGAGGGCGGCATGGCGCAGGTCTGGTCGGCCTCCCGCCAGACGCTCGGTGGGCCCATGCGCTGCGCCGTGAAGATCATCCGACCTTCGCACGCCGACGATCCGGGCTACCGCGAGATGTTCCAGCGCGAGGCTCGGCTGTCGTTGGCGCTTTCGGGTCACGCCAACGTGGTGTCCGTGTTCGACGTGGGCGAGCACGACGGCCGCTCGTACCTCGCGATGGAGCTCGTCGAGGGCGTCACGCTGGCCGAGCTCGGGCACCGCGTGGGCAAGCCATGGCCCGTGGCCCAGGCGGTCTACGTGGTGGCGGGCATCCTGCGGGCCCTCTGTCACATCCACGGCCACGCAGTCGAGGGCGTGTCGCAGGGCATCGTGCACCGCGACGTCACCCCGCACAACGTGATGATCAGCGCGCGCGGCGACATCAAGCTGATGGACTTCGGCATCGCGCAGCGGGCCGACGCCGAGCCGTGTCTGGGTGGAGCGGTCGGCACGCTCGCCTATGTGCCGCGCGAGCAGGTCGAGGGCGAGCCCGATCAGCGCTCCGATCTCTACGCCGCGGGGGCCATCCTGTACGAGCTGCTCGACGGCCGTCGGTTTCGCTGGCACTGCGCCGACGAGGACGCGTACTTCCTCGAGATCTACCGCGATCGCCCGCCGGCGCCGCGCCGCAAGGACCTACCGTCGGCCGTGGCGGCGGTGCTGCGGGGGCTCCTCCAGCCCGATCGCGAGCATCGCATCGCCACCGCGGCCCAGGCCCTGCAGCAGCTCGAGGCGTGGCCCGGGTTCCGCTGGGCCATCACCGAGCTCGAGCTGATCTACGCCGCTGCGATGGGCCCGCGCCCGCAGGACACGCCGGCATGGGTCGAGGCCGGGGCTTCGGGCCGCTTGCGGCGCCAGTCCGATGCCGCCATCCCTCGTGGCGGACGTCCATGGGATGGGAGCTCGCCGACCGCGGCCAACGACAGCGGCCGGGCCAACCTGCGGGCCACGACCGTGCCCAATGCGACGTCCAAGTCTGGCATCGACAGGCTCACGCTCGAGCTCGACGCCGCGGTGCCGAGCCGTCGCCGCCGCACCGTGTCGGTACCGGTATGGGCCGAGGAAGAGCCGCCGACCCTGGTGGTGACCGACGAGCTGCCCGCGGCCGACGAGCTGCCCGCCGCCGATGGGCCCGCCACCGACGGGCCCGCCACCGAGGAGATCGCCACGCGCCTCTTGCCCGCGGCCGAGCGCAACCCCGAGCTGGCTGCCGAGCCCATGGAGCGGCTCGTCACGCGCCGTCATCCATCGGCGCTGGTCGAGCGCGACGTACCCTCGGCCCGCACGTCGGCCGAGATCGCGGTGACCATGCCGGTGCCGTCTCGGCGCGGGCCGTGGGCTTCGGGCACCGATCCCATCTCCGGGCGGTTGATGCAGCCCGAGCCCGGAGCGCCCATGAGGCGTCGGCGCGCGCTCGACAGCACCGGCTCGGTGGCTCCACGCCCGCGCGAGAGCGCGGCGGTCCATCGCGCGGCCAGCGATGCTCATGAGCACAAGCCGGGGGTCGTGGCCGGCGAGATCGTCACCGACGACGGCCTCGAGCGGATGGCCCGTCCTGTTTGGCGCGTGGGCTCGCGTTAGCGCTGGTCGTCCGAGCTGCTGCGGCCGCGGACCTTGAGGCCATAGCGTCGAACCAGGCGTGTGAGCACGTGGCGGCTCGAGAGGCCGAGCTCGCGCCACACCGGCTCCTGCCGGCCTTCGTGGAGATCGAGCAGCGCCTGGATCTTCTCGGAGGGGATCGCCAGCGGATCCACGCCGTTCGGCTCGGGCTCGGGCTCGGGCTCGGGCTCGACGGTGGTGGCCGAGCTGCTGGCCAAGGACGCCACGAGGTCGGGTGGCAGATCGAGGCGCTCGGGGTGTGGCGGAGCCGCGAGCACCCGCCACAGCAGCGCCACCAGCTCGCGGACGTGGGTGGTGTACGGCCAGCACGCCAGCGTCACGGCCAGCCGCGGGGTCATGCGCGGCCACTCGTCGGCACCAGGCCCTACGCTCGCCTGGTCCCCACCCATGGGAAAGTAACGCTGGGCCGCCGCGGGATCGTGGCGAGCGATCTGCCGCAGCAGGTGCGCCGCGATCATCGGCACGTCCTCGCGCCGCTCGGCGAGGCCGGGCACCTCGATCCGCAGGTGCAGGCGCGCGAGCACGTCTTCCTTGAGGGCCGACGGCGGGCGGTTGGTGGCGGCGATGAGGCGGAGATCGGCGTGCCGCTGTCGCGCCTCGCCGAGGCGGCTGTACTCGCCAGCATCGAGCACGCGCAAGAGGTGGCTCTGGACGGCCGAGGGCAGCTCGCCAAATTCGTCGAGGAAGAGCGTGGTGCCGTCGGCCTCGCCCACCAGACCCGGGCGCTCGGGCGTGCCCACGTTGGGGAAGCCCTTCACGTTGCCGAACAGCTCGGCGTCGATCAAGGTCTCGGGGAACGTGGCGGCGTTGCGCGCCACGATCGTCCGCCCGCCGCGAGCACCGAGGGCATGTATCGCCTGAGCCACGAGCTCCTTGCCGGTGCCGCTCGGGCCTCGCACGAGCACGTGGGCGGTGCGGCCCGCGGCAAAGCCGATGTGCGCCCGCAGGCTCCACGCAGCCGGACTCTCGCCGACCAGGCCGCATCGATCGGGGAGCCCGAACGGGTGCATTGGCCCTGGCCAGCCGTCGGCGTTGGGCGAGGGCAGCACGGCGGGTCGCGACACGAGCATCAGCGCGGCCACGCGACCGAGCTCGACCGTGTCGCCCACCCGCAGCACGGCCCGCTCCACCGCCGCTCCGTGCTGCAGCAGCGGGCAGCGGCCCACGTTGTGCAGCTCGAGCGTGTCGGCGGTGGGCTGGCGCAGCTCGAGCTGCACCCGCGAGATGCGGGGCGAGGCCAAGAGCCCCGTGGGCTCGTTGACTCCCGGTCGCTGGCGCATCCACCCGAGCAGCCGTCCCTGCTCGAGGGCTCCGCTGCCGCCGCGGCCGAGCAGCAGCTCGGCGCTGCGCGAGATCGGGGGCACGAGCGCGATCTCTCCGGTGCGGTGCGGCTCGTCGACCGACCACAGCAGCACCAGGCCCAGGCGCAAGCCCACGCCCCCGCCGGAGTCGGCGCGCGACTCGTCGCCATCGAAGGTCGTGGACGAGCCCAAGCCTGCGCAAGGATACCTCCGTGTCCTCACTGCGGCCACCAACTGCGTCGAGCCCGAACCGCTTGCTTTTCGGCCGACGACGGATGAAATGGCAAAGCCGCGAGCCGCAGCCCACGAGCCGAGATGTCGACCGACGAGCCACGCCGATCACCCGCCTTGGATGCCATCGACGCGAACCCCACGACGATCGACGAGGATGACGAAGGCCCTCGGATGCCGAAGGAGGCCGACTCCGGAGCGGCCGGCCCCACGCCGCGCCGTAGCGGCCTCGCCGACCCGCTCGGCGGCGCGACCCCGCCGCAGGGTCCTACGGGCAGTGAGCTCGTGCGTGGCGACGCGGTGGGCCGCCACCTCGTGCTCGCGCGCCTGGGCCACGGCGGGATGGGAGTGGTCTACGCTGCCTACGATCCCGAGCTCGATCGCCGCGTTGCCCTCAAGCTCTTGATCGGGCGCCGCCACGACGACCCGGTCGCGCGCACCCGCCTCTTGCGAGAGGCACAGGCGATGGCTCGGCTCTCGCACCCCAATGTGGTGGCGGTGCACGACGTGGGCACGGTGCGAGGCCAGGTGTACCTGGCGATGGAGCTCGTGGAGGGGCAGACGCTGCGCGCGTGGCTCGAGGCTGCACCGCGTGGGTGGCGGGAGCGCTTGGCCGTGTTCGCAGCGGCCGGCGAGGGCCTGCATGCGGCCCATGTCGCCGACCTCGTGCACCGCGACTTCAAGCCCGAGAACGTGATGCTCGGCGATGACGGGCGCGTGCGCGTGATGGACTTCGGCCTGGCACGGGGTGCCTCCGAGGAGCACGCCGCGGGGCTCGGGCTCGCGAGCGAGCGGGTCACCAGGGCCGCGATCGACTCGCCGCTCACCCGCACCGGGGCACACGTGGGCACGCCGCGCTACATGGCGCCCGAGCAGTGGAGCGGTGAGCCGGCCACCGCGCGCACCGATCAATTCGCGTTCTGCGTGTCGCTGTGGGAGGCGCTGCACGGCCACGCTCCGTTCACGGGCCGCGACCTGGCCGAGCTGCGGCGCAACGTACAAGCTGGCACACTGCGTGCCTCCGAGGCTGGCGCTGGCGCGGGCAACGTGCCGCGATGGCTGCGGAGGCTGGTACGACGCGGACTGAGCCGCGACCCCGCGGCGCGCTGGCCCTCCATGCGGGAGCTGCTCGCGGCGCTCGAGCGCGGGCGGGCGCGACAGCGGCTGCGCGGGGCGGTGCTGGCGGTGACCGGGCTCGGCATGGCCCTGGGCGCGGGTGCGGGCTGGAGCCACTACGAAGCGCTCCAGCGCGTCGATGCCTGCGCCGGCGCGGGTGCGGAGATCGCCGCGGCATGGAACGACGACGTGAGGGCGTCGCTGCGCACGACGCTGCTCGCGACCGGGGCGCACGGAGCCGAGGCCGCGTTCGAGCGCATGCTGCCGTGGGTCGATCGCTTCACCACCGCGTGGTCCGAGGCCGTCACGGGGGTCTGTCTCGAGGCGCAAGTCGACGGCACGCGCACGACCGAGCTCTACGCTCGCTCGCTCGCGTGCCTGCACGAGCAGCGCGACGAGCTCGCGACGCTGCTCGAGGCGCTGGGCGAGGGCGAGGCCGCGGTGGTGCGCCAGGCGGTGCCCGCCGCGGCCGGGCTGCCCCGCCCCGGTGATTGCGTGGATCCGCTGTTGCTCTCGCGGCGCCCCGTGCTGCCCACCGAGCCGGAGCTGCGGGCGCAGGTGGAGGCGCAGCAGCGTGCGCTCGCGAGCGCGCGAGGGCTGCATGCGGTGGGCCTCTACGGCCGCGCGGTCGAGGCCGCCCAGGCGGTGCTCGCCGCGGCCGAGCCGCTCGGGTATGCGCCGCTGGTGGTGCGCGCCCGCGAGACGCTGGGCTCGGTGGCGATGGTGGACGGCAAGCTCGAGCTCTCGCACGAGCAGCTCGAGCGCGCCTACGTCGAGGCCGGGTCGCTCGGCGACGACGAGGTGGCCGCGCGCGCGGCGATCGGGCTGGTGCTGCTCGAGGGTAGCGAGCGGGCGAACGCGGACGCGGGGCGCCAGTGGGCCCGCTCGGCGGAGGTGTTCGTGGCGCGGGCCGGCCAGACCGGCGCGAGCGAGGACGTTCGCTTGCTGCGAGCCATGGCCGCGCTGGAGGTCCACGCGGGTCGGTTCGAACGAGCGCAAGAGATCGGCACGCGGGCGGCGTCGCTGGCCCGCGAGGTGCTCGGGCCGGAGCACCCCACGAGCGGGCTGGCCTTGGTCTCGCTCGGCTCGGCCAACGCCGAGCTCGGCCACACCGCGGAGGCCGAGCAGGCCTTTGCCCGGGCGGTGGAGATCCTGAGCGCGGCGCTCGGGCCCGAGCACCCCGCCGTGGCCACGCCGCTCGCCAACCTGGCGGCCCTCTTGATCATGCAGGGCCGCTGGGACGAGGCGCGCGTGGCCCAGGAGCGCACGCTCGCGCTGGCCGAGAGCGCCTACGGCCCGAAGTCGCGGCGGGTGGGCATTGCGCTCGCCAACCTCGCGACGCTCGAGCTCGAGCTCGGGCGCTATGCCGAGGCGCTGCCGCTGCAGCGCCGCTCGCTGGAGGTGCTCGAAGCGGCGCGGGGGCCCGAGCACCCGGAGCTGGGCGCGGCGCTGGTCAACCTCGCCGACATCCTGCTCGAGCTCGGCGAGCCCGACGAGGCGCGGGCCCACCTCGAGCGGGCGCTGCGGCTCGTGGAGGCCGCGCTCGGCCCCGAGCACGCGTCGCTGGCCACGCCCCTCACGCGGCTGGGCGAGCTCGATGCGCGACAAGGCGAGCTCGAGCGAGCACGCGCCCGCTACGAGCGCGCGCTCGCGATCGTGGAGGAGACCGCGGGCACCGAGAACCCGGACTTCGGCGGCGTGCTCGTGAACCTCGGCGAGCTCTGGCTGCAGCAGGGCGACCTCGCGGCGGCCGAGGCCTCGCTTCGACGAGCCGAGCCGATCTTCGCGAGCACGCCGGGGCAGCCCGATGCGGTGCGTCTGCGGCTGGCCCAGGGCGCGCTGGCGCTGGCCAAGGGTGATGCGACGCTCGCGGCGTCGTCGTACGAGCAGGCGCTGGCCCGGCTCGCGGACGGGAGCAGCCGCCCCGACCGCCGTGGTCGCGCCCGCTTTGGCCTCGCGCGTGCGCTGGCCGCGGGCGAGGCCGCCGATTCCACGGGGACGCGGGCGGGGACGCGGGCGGGGACGCGGGCGGGAACGCAGGCGCGGGCGCGAGCGCTGGCCGAGCAGGCGCTCGCCGACTACCGGGCCGCCGGAGCGGCGCATGCCGAGCTGGCGCGTGAGGTGGAGACCTGGCTGTCGCCTGCGAGCCCCGGCGCAGCGGAGCGCAGGTAGGCGAGCACGGCACGCTCGTCGAGCTCGTCGGCAGGCTCGTGCTCTCCGTGCTGCAGCGAGCGCGCGAGCTCGCTGGCGTCGAGCACGAAGTCGGCGACGAGCCTGCCCTTGCGGCCCATGTCGTCCTCCCAGGTGACCACGGGAGACGCGTCCTGGCCCACGCGACGCACCGCGGTGACGCGGGTGCCCTCGCGTATGCCGGCGTCGCGCTCGGCCTCGGGCTCGGAGCGCGCCGGCTCGAGCACCAAGACCTTGGCCCGAGGATCGTGCCGCTTGGCGACGGCGGCCAACGTGCTCGCCAGCGGGCCACCGCCCAGCACCACGCAATCGACGATCTCGATGTCCATCATGGGCATGTCTCCTGTCCCGGGTCGAAGAGCGCCGGGCGGGCCCCCGTGAGGGCCCGCCCGGCGAGCAGGTAGCGAGCGCCGAGCAGACCCCGACCGGTCCCCTCGGAGCTCGAGCTTTGCGAGCTCAGATCTCGGTGAAGGCGAGCGTCGGCGAGCCGACGTCGCCGTCGTGCACGGCGATCTCGACGCCTATGTCGCTCGGCATCGATGCGTTGGCGGTGCCGGGTAGCACGAGCCAGACGATGGCGGCGGCGGTGGACAGCAAGCCGAGCTTGGTGCGAGCGGTCAGCATGGCGAGAGCCTCGGGTGGGCGACGCGGGGTGTCGCGTCGATGGCTCGCTTCCATCGCAAGCCACGAGCCAGGGCCTCGCGGGTCCGAGGAAATCTCGATAGATCAATGATATCGAATATTTATACGAATGGTGCGCCAGAATCCCACGCTGTGGGCGAGCGGCCATCGACGATGCGCGCGCATCGGCGATGATGCGCGCGCGCATGCTCGCTGTAAGCGTTGCTCGGGGCTCCTGTTCTCGCCGGGTGCGCGCGGCGTCACGCGGGTGGTGCATCGCGCTTGCCTTGTGCTCGGCGAGCGCGGCCGGCCGCGTAGCGACCGCGCATGCAGCCACCGAGATGCCGCCGCCCGAGGTGCGCTGGACGGGGCCCGCGGAGTGCCCCTCGGACATGCTCACCGACGCGCTCGACCGCCTGCTGGCGGGATCGTCGGTCGCCACGCCGATCCGCGTGGAGGCCACGGTGGAGCGCACCCTGGACGGGTGGTCGATTCGCACCGACTTCGATGCCGGCCCCGGTCGGGCAGGACAGCGCACGTTCCAGGCCCCGAGCTGTCGCACGGTGACGCAGGCCGCCGCGCTGGCCATCGCGATCGCGGTGGATCCGGGCGTGCTCGATCGCTGGGTGCCGATGACCGACGAGGTGACCGCGATGGAGCCCGCGGCGCCCGTGGTGCCAGAGCTTCCCGAGCCCGAGGTGAGCGTCCCTGCACCGAGCGAGCCGCCACCTTCGCTCGGCCCCATCGAAGCAGCCCGTCCGACCCCTGCGTCCGTACGTGAAGCGCGGCGCGAGCCGTCACTGCGGTGGCGAGGCCTGGTGGGGGTGGCGGGCTCGGTCGACGGTGGAGCGCTGCCGGGGGCCGGGCTCGGGATCGTGGCCACGGTGGGCGTGCTCCACCGCGGGTTTCGCGGAGAGCTGGTGGCCTCCCGTCGCTTTGCCACGCAGCAGGCGGCCGCGGCCGATCCGCGCGTGGGGGGCTCGTTCACGCAGTGGTGGGTGGGTGCGCGTGGCTGCGGCGTGCCGCGGTTGGGGGCGGTGGAGCTGCCGCTGTGCGCTGGGCTCGAGGGTGGCCAGACGGTCGGGCGCGGGATCGGGCTGCCCGCTTGGCGCAGGAGCGCGCAGCCGTGGTGGGCGGGGCTCCTGGACGCGGGGCTGGCCTGGCCGGTGCGGCCGTGGCTGGCGCTGACTGCGCGCGCAACGCTGGCGGTGCCCCTGCTCCGGCAGGACTTCTCGATCGCCGGTCTCGGCGTGGTGCACCGCGTGGGGCCGGTCGAAGGGCGCGGCACGCTGGGGGTGGAGCTGCGGTGGCCGTGATCGCGTGGCGTCGGATCACGGATTGGGCTCGTGCCGGGAAAGGCGGGGCGATGGTCGCTCCTCGCCGGTCGGGTACCGACGAGCGCCCGCCGCCGGTCGACCCCTGGCGGCGGGAGCTGGCGGAGGTCTATCGCACCCACTCGGGCTTCGTGCAGCGCTGTGCGGGACACCTCGGCGTGCCCGAGCACCAGCAAGACGACGTGGTCCACGACGTGTTCCTGGTGGCGTACCGTCGGCTGTCGGAGCTCGACCCGGCTCGCGGCAGCCTGCGGAGCTGGCTGTTCGGGATCACCAAGCGCGTGGTGCTGCACCACCGCCGCGCGGCGGCTCGCCACCAGCGGCGGCTACGAATCGTACCGTCGCCTCCGGCCCAGCCGTGCCCCGAGGAGGAGGTGGCGCGCCGGCGGGTCGTCGATCACGTGGAGGCGTTCCTGCAGCAGCTCCCGCCCAAGCAGCGCATCGTGTTCGCACTGGCCGACATCGAGGGCATGCCGGCGGTGGACGTGGCCCGCTCGCTCGAGGCCAACGTCAATACCGTCTATGCCCGCCTCGCGGCCGCACGCCGGGCATTTGCTCGCTACCTCGACCAGCTCGAGCGGTCCCGGGAGAACGACGATGCACCGACCTGATCCCCGTGGCCGCGCCATGCTCCGCGCATATCGGAGCGCCAAGACCTCGCCCCGAGCCGAGCGCGAGGCGCTGTGGGCCCACATCGAGGCCTCGCTCGACGACGGCGGGCTCGGGCCGGGGCTCGAGCCGAGCCCGGAGCCACTCCCGGGGCCTGCACGCGGTGGGCTCGTGCCGGTGGTCGGCGTGGTGATGGCAGTGGCGGCCGTGGTGGTCGCAGCGCTGGCGTTGCGACCCGGGGAGAGCCGCGATGCCGTGGCACGGCGGGCCCCGTCCGCGGCCACCTACGAGGCTGCGCCGCGCGAGCCCACGCCGGCCCCGCAGACCTCGACCGCGAGCGTTCCGTTGGCGGCTCCGAGCGCGTCGTCATCGACGCCAGCGCTCGCACCCGTCGTCGAGCCATCCACGGTGAGCCCGCGTCGTGCGATGCCCTCGAACGATCGCGAGCCGCTTGCGGCCGCACCCGCGCCCGCGTCGCCGGTGACGGAGGCAGAGACCGACGAGCTCTTGGCCGAGCTCGCGCTCGTCCGCGAGGCTCGCCATGCGCTGCGTGACGACCGGCCCGCGCGCGCGCTCGAGCTGCTCGATGCCCATGCGCGGGCGTTCCCCGCGGGGCAGATGCGAGAGGATCGCCATGCGCTGCGCATCGAGGCGCTGTGTGCCGCGGGCAAGGCCCCGCAGGCGCGCGCGGAGGCGCAGCTGTTCCTGCAGGCGTTCCCCGGGTCGGCGCACGCGCAGCGAGTGCGCGCGAGCTGTGCCGAGCCGTGATCGCCGGGCTCGCGATCGCCGATTCATCCCACGGCGAGCGAGCGGGACACGGATCGGCGGCGTGCCGGGAAAGGCGGGCACGAGGACACCATGCACGACCTTCGCGATCCTTCTCTCTCGGTCCGTCGCTCGCTCACCCGTCGCTCGCTCACCGGCGCGCTCATGCTCTTGCCCGCGCTCGGCTGTGTGAAGGGCGAGGGCCTGCTGGGGGACTACACGGACACGGACACCGGGACCGCCACGGACACCGGCGCCGACGCGACCGCGGGCGTGGACTCGAGCGGCACGACCGGACCGGGCTGCGTGGAGGACTGCGACCCCGACTTCGCGGTCTCGTACCTGATGGGCCCGAACTTCGCGCTGCGCGACGTTGCGCTCCTGGGTGACGCCACGTGTGAGGGTGCGAATTGCCCAGCCGCGGTGAGCCCGGTGGGCGTCGACGGCACTCCGATCATGGGCTGCCCCGCGCTCGAGGAAGCGTCGGAGTCTCCGCTCGGTGTCGAGGAGTACTGCCGGCTCGCGCCGGTGTGGCTGGCGGTCGTCCTCGACGTGGGGTTTGCGACAGCGGTCGAGCGCAGCTCGTTCGAGGAGCTGCGACCGCGGCCCGATGCCCCCACGCTCGAGGAGCCGTACCTGTGGCACGCGGAGGTGGTCGAGCTGCACGGACCGGGCTCGGCGTTCCGCGGCAACTACGAGGACGGGCAGCTCGAGGAGCCCGCGCGCGTGACGGAGGTCTTCAACGAGACGTGCGCCGCGCGGCTGACCGCCGAGGGGATTGCGTGGACACCGCAGCAGCTCGAGACGCTGTGCGTAGGCACGTGGGACGACGGTGGAGTGCTGCGGCCGCTGCGGCTCGACCCGGCGATGGTGCTCACGCCCACCGAGGGCAAGCTGTCGACCCAGGGTTCGTCGTGCGACAGGCCGAGCTCGGGACCCGACACGTGCTGCTCCTCGTGCGACTGGCTGCTCGGGCCCGCAGTGGCGCGCTACGGCGTGGACGGGGGCGCGCGCCGCAGCCTCACCGAGGGCACGGCGATCGCGTGCGACCCCGACGGCGATCCGCTCGTGGACTGTCGCGACCTCGTGCTCGCGGTGGAGCGCGACGCGGAATCCTCGTACACCTATGCGTGGGACGGCGCAGCGCAGGCGTGGCCGTTGCCGCGCTACGACAAGCTGCGGGAGACCCACCCGGACGATCGCCCTGCGGGGCTCGAGGCCGTGGGAGCCGCGTGCACCAACGCGAGCGGCTGCGCCGAAGGCCAGCAATGCATCGGCACCAACCCTGCGGGCGACGCGTGCAGCACGGGTACCGACTGCACGGACCGGACCTGCCAGGCCGAGTGGTTCGGAGGCTGTCAGATCACGGCGGGCGGGGTGGCGTCGTGCGTGGACCTGCGCTTCGACGCAAACGGGGTGGGGGCGTGCCTGGCCGCCAACGCCGACTTCGAGGCGGGAGGCGTCGGGGATCGGCTCGTGTTGTGCGACGCCAACGCGGACGGGCAGCTGAGCGAGTCCGAGTGCTGCGATCCAGCGCTCGGTGGCTCGGCGGGCTGTGATCCGTTCGAGCAGCCCGAGCTCGTCGAGCTGCCGCGGTACGATCGCAACCTCTCGCTCGTGGGGACGGAGGGCACGTGCGCGTGCGAGGAGGGGCAGCCGGCGGTGTGCAGCGAGGTGGTGGACGCGTGGTGCGAAGCTCCGGTGGGCTCGGCCAGCGACCCCGGGCCCGCCTCGCCGGCGGGACACTACGCGCTACCCCTGGTGACGCGAACCGGCGGCGTGCGCTGGGACGAGGAGCAGCAGACGATGGGCCTACGGCTGGCCACGGCCGGCAGCGAGCCGCGGGCGTACACCGAAGCGTGTGCCGAGGCCAGGGGCCGCATCGAGGGCCGGAGCGCCGCGGACACGTGGATGGCCAACGTCAGCTTCTTGCCGGAGCTCATCGCCAATCACGATCTCGCGCTGTGCTCGGGGTCGAGCTATCGGCTGGTGTTCGCGGAATCCGACGCGGCACAGCACGTGCGCTCGGCGGGCCAGGGGACGCTCGACGGCCGCTCCGAGCACGTGTTCGAGACGCCGCAGCTCCGCGTCGTGCCCGGCTCGCTGTTCCCCACCGACAACCTCGACATCAAGAGCTGCGACTCGTTCTCGATCCAGCTGAGCAACCGCTACGATGCGAGCGAGAGCAACCTGCGCAAGCTGGAATTGCGCGAGGGGGCGGTCGACGGCCCACGGGTGGCGGGCGGCCTCGACTGTGACCCGCTGGCCGACGCCATGGAGATCGCAGCGGGGGCGATCCCGTGCCTGACCACGGATGTGGTGGAGGACTACCTGGGCACGCTCGGGTTCTCGATCGACGAGGAGATCCACGGCCCGGTCTTGCAGCCGGGGTCGACGTACTTCGTGGTGCTGCCGGGGCTGGCCGACATCGAGCAGATGAGCGACGCCGAGGCCTACGCGAGCGCATTCCATGACGTGTGCGGCATGCCGCTCGTGGTGGGCGACACGCCCGAGGTGCTCGCGCTATGGGAGCACGGCTTCACGATCGACGGCTCCTGCTCGTGACGCGCCCGGCGGGGTCTTCGGGTCCGGCGGCGGCGGCAGCACCAGCACGTCGCGCAGCCCGCTCGTCACCTTCAGCTCGTCGTCCTGGGTGACGATCACCACCTCGAGGCCCTCGTGGGCCTCGGCGAATTGGAAGCCCGCGTCGACGCCCATCACCGCGACGGCGGTGCAGTAGGCGTCGGCGTCGGTGCCGTTCTTCGCCACCAGCGTCACGCTCTTGGGGCTGCGCTCGGCGGGGACCGGCCAGCCCGTCTTGGGGTCGATGATGTGGGCGTACCGCTTGCCCTCGTATTCGAAGAACCGCTGGTAGTCGCCCGAGGTCACCACCGAGCCGTCGGTCACGGGGATCGCACCCACCACGCCGGGGCCGTCGGGGCGCTGGATCCCCACCATCCATGGCTTGCCGTCCTTGCGGCCGGCCGCATAGGTGTCGCCGCCGAGCTCGACCACGTGGTTCGGGAAGCCCTTGCGTACGAGCAGCTGCGAGACCACGTCGGCGGCGTAGCCCTTGCCGATGGCTCCGAGCCCGAGCTTCATGCCGGGCTTGGCCAAGCGGCCCGTGCCGGCGACCGGGTCGAGCTCGAGCGCTTGCCAGCCCACGAGCGACAGCTTGGCCGCGATCGCCTCGGCCGAGGGCGGCGCGGCGCCCGGCTTGAAGCTCCACAGCTGGCCCACACCGTGGAACGTGGGATCGAACGCGCCGTCGGTGTCCTCGGCGATCTCGCGCGCGCGCTTCAGCACTGCGAACAGCTCGGGGCTCAGGCGCTGCGGGGCGCCCCCGGCCGCGTCGCTCAGGCGCGAGAGCTCGCTGCCCCGCTGCCACTCGCTCATGATCTCCTCGAGCCGCACCATCTCGGCGAAGGCCTCGCGCACGGCCAGGCCGGCCGCGGCCGCATCTGCCGTGGCGGGCGGGCCGGCCCACACGTTGATCGACACGCGCGTGCCCATCAGCTCGGACTCGGCATACACGGTGCCGTCCTTGCGAATGGGCGGCGATTCCTCGCCGGTGTGCGGAGGAGCGCGAACCGGCGCGGGCGCAGGCGCGGCCGCAGGCTCGGGCACGCGCTCGGCCTCGCCCTGCCGCGACGCCGGCTCGTTGCAGGCGACGCTCACGAGCACCATGAACGCGAGGCCTGCCGCGGGCCTCATGGTCCGCCCCTGCGCCGGCGGCCGCCGGGCAGCGGGGGTGGGACCACCGGCGGCGGAGGCAACAGCGACTTGATGCGCTTGAGCGTCTCGCCGGGCCGCCGCACCTGGTCCTCGGGGACCACCTCCTCGAAATCCAGGTCGTCGACCTCCTCGAGCTGCTCCTTGGGCTTGGCGGCGAATTCGAGCACCTGGTCGAGCAGCGCGTCGAGCTCGGCGTTCTCGTCGGGCTTGCCCACCGGCTGGTCGAGCAGGGCGAAGATCGCCTGATCCTCGGCGCTCATCGACATCGATGAGGACGAAGACGATGGTGTCGCGCGCGAGCCACTGGTTGCGGCGGCCGCGAGCTCGTCGTCGATCGCGGCCATGACGCTGTCGCTGACAGCCACGCTCGCCGCGGCCTGGCCCTCGCCGTCGCCGTCGTCGTCGCCGTCGCCGTCGCCGTCGTCGAGATCGATGTCGATGTCCTCCTCGGGCTCGCCGCGCTCGGCCCGGCCGAACAGCGCATCGAGCTGGGGGAACCGCCCCCAGTACTCACTGGTGGTCTCGCCCGCGGTGGGGGTCGCCCTCGCGTCCTCCTCGGGCACGCGGATGTGCAGCAGCCCCAGCACCACCGTCACCAGCAGCACGCTGTCGGCGTGGTAGGCGTCGATGGCCTCCTTGAGCTTCCAGAACAGCTCCTGCGGCTTGTCGTGCGCGCCCAGGATCGCCTTCCACAGCCGCAGCGGGCCGTGCTCGATGACGGGCGAGAACAGGAACTCACGGCCGCTGGCGAACACCAGCGAGCTGCGCTCCTGCTCGAGCACGAAGTGCCGCGGCTGCACGCCGAGCGTCGCCATGGCCCGCGCGATGTCGTGGCCGCTCGGGCGCAGGCGCTCGAGGTGGCGCAGGCGGCGAGAGGCGTCCTTGAGCGACGCGTCGCGCAGCACCTCGCGAAACAGGTCCTCCACCTCGGCCCAGGTGCCCGCCAGCGGCAGCGTGACCAGCACGTGGCCGCCGGGCTTGGTCACGCGCAAGAGCTCGCGCAGCGATTCCTCGAACCCGTGCACGTCGCCGAGCACGAGGTTGGCGAGCACGAGGTCATAGGTGGCGGCAGCCATGCCGGCCACGTCGGTGAGCGCACCGTCCTTGAGGTACACGCGGCCCTTCCACTCGGGGCGCATGCGGACCTTGGCGAGGTTGCGGAGCGCTGCGTCGGGCTCGAGCGCGAGCACGCGCGCGCCGTCGCCCAGGCGCTCGAGCAGCTCGAAGGTGGTGCGCCCGGGCCCGCAGTGCACGTCGAGCGTGAACGCGTCGGCCCCGCGCGGCAGATGGCGGTAGGCCATGCGAGCGAAGCGGTCGTGCCACAGCGGCGCCACCTCGCGGTCGATGGCTCGCGCGAAGCGCTGCTCCCGGAGCGACTGGGCGTTGGTGGGCGTGGCCACGGGTTGGTGGGTGGGCCGAGAGACTAGTCGCGCTCGGGCACCATGATGACGCCGAACTCGAGGGCGCCGTCGCCGTCCGTCATCGCATCCACGCAGCCAGTGTCGTTGGCCGAGATGCAGTAGCTCACCGCCACGCTCAGCACCCACGGACGGAACAGGAATTCCTCGGGCATGGCGGGCCCGTTCAGGCGCAGCTCGTGGAAGAAGCCGATGTTCTGCCCGCTGCCGTCCTCCACCAGGCCATCGGGGTCGAGGCTGAAGCCGCCGCTCGCGGCGATGGGCGCGTTGGTGCGCAGGAACGAGTACTTGTAGAAGCACGACGACCCGCACACGCCCGGCGAGGTGATCTCGTAGCGCGGGTCCATGTCGGACCCCAGCGTGAAGGCCGCGGTAGCGTCGTACTCCTTCGCGATGGGCACGAGCGCCGCGTCGTCGTTGCCGCTGTGGCGGCCCACGATCTCGTAGCCCTGCGGCTCGTCGTTGGTCACGCAGTAGGGCACGAACACCTGGGCGCCCGACTGGGTGCCGCGCATCATGAACACCCAGGTACCGTAGCGATCCTCGGCGATGGTGCCGGTGACCGTGCAGCCCTGGGTGTCGATGTCGACGCCATTGGGCCGGCGACCGTTGCCGTTGCCGCCGGGGAGATCGCAGGTGATGGCACTGCCGTCACCGGTGCCCGCGAGCACGCGATCGCGCATGTCCTGGCCGGGGCGCAGGCACGCGTTGTTCACGTCGATGGGCGCGGTGAGGCGCGGGTTGACCTGCAGGTTGCAGGTACCGACGGCGCTGTAATTCTCGGGGTCGTCGACGTCCTCGATGGAGACCTCGAAGGTGTAGCTGCCGGTCTCGGCGGTCACCGTGCCGCTGATGATGCCGGTGCTGTCGTCGATGACGAGGCCAGCGGGCAGATCGGTGGCGGCGTAGCGGTAGCTCGCGTCCTCGAGCTGCCCAGTGATGGTGGGCGTCTGCGAGTAGTCGGCTCCCTCGGCGGTGACCGGCAGCGCCGAACAATCCACCGCGAGCTCGTTGGGCGGCGGCGGTGGCTCGAGCACGTCGTAGTCGTAGGGCGCAGGGAGATCGCTGGTGCACCCCGAGGCCCCAAGGGAGAGGGGCAGCGCGAGCACAGAGGCGGTCAGAGCGAGCAAGGGGCGAGGACGTCGCATGGGTGACGGGCTCCGGTCGCGGCCCCCGAGGGGCCAATGTCGCCATCCTATCACAGGCGACCTCCCCCGCCCCAAGCGACGGGCCAGGAATGGCAGGCGCTAGCCCCGAACTGCCGATTCTACTGGTTTTTCTACCAGTCTTTCTACGGGCCTTTCACCGCCCTCTCCACCGCGGGAGCCTGCTTGGGAATGGCCGCCGAGAGCACCTCGGGCTCGGTGGTCGTGCAGAGCACATCGTCCTCGATGCGAATGCCGCGAACATCGGCGAAACGGGCCACCGCGGCCGGATCGAAGCTGCCGTCGGCCACGAACGGTCCCACCAAGGCCTGGCGGTCCAGGATCGCGGGCACGAGGTAGATCCCGGGCTCGATGGTCACCAGCATCCCGGGGGCGAGGTCGCGGTCGAGGCGGAGGTACCCCAGCCCGAATTGGCCGCTGCGGGCGCGGCCCTGCGCATAACCGGCGCGGTCGCCCAGGTCCTCCATGTCGTGCACGTCGAGGCCGAGCAGGTGGCCCACCCCGTGGGGGAAGAAGATCGCATGGGCCCCGCGCTCGACGAGCGACTCGGGGTCGCCGCGGAGCAGGCCCTCGTCGACGAGGCCGCGGGCGAGGGTGAGGCTGGCCGCGAGGTGGACGTCGCGATACCGAACGCCCGGCCGGACCTTGGCGACCGCGTCGACGTTGGCCTGGAGCACGATGTCGTAGAGCGCGCGCTGCGTGGGCGAGAACCGGCCGCTCACTGGCCAGGTGCGGGTGACGTCGTTGGCCCAGCCCTCGAGCTCGCCGCCCACGTCGGCGAGCAGCAGGTCGTGCTCGTGGAGCTGGCCGTCGTAGCTGGTGGCGTGCAGCACCTCGCCGTGGACGGTGACGATGCTGCCATAGGCGGTGGACATGCCGCGCAGCGTGAATTCCCGCTCCATGGCGGCGCGCACGTCGTGCTCGAGCAAGCCCGGTCGGGTGGCGGCCATGCCGGCGAGGTGGGCCGCGGTGGTGCCTTCCATGGCCTTGCGGACGTTGGCGAGCGCGGCGTCGTCGTGGACGAGGCGGAGCTCGATCATCGCGTCGGCGAGCGCGAGGTCGCGGGGGTCGAGACGGGCGACGCCGGGGGCCTGGTCGCCGGGCCAGGCGCGGCCGAGCAGCTGGCACTGGTCGAAGCGGGTGAGCGGGTCGGCCGAGGGGAGCGTGGCCACGGCTGGACCGCCGCCGGCGGCAGCGAGGGCCGCGGGGAGGTCCTGCCGCGAGCGCACCGCGTCGACCCCGGTGGCCTGGGCCATGGCCTCGGGGCCAGGGGTGGGGCCGTGCCACAGCGGATCGTCCTCGTCCTTGGCGGGCACGAACAGCTCGGCTCGGTCGCCGTGCAACAGCAGCGCCGCGTCGGGGATCGCGGCGCCGGTGAGGTAGATGAAGTGGCTGTCGGCCCGGTAGGGGAACACGTTGGCCGGGTAGTTGCGCGCGCGCAGGCCCCCGGAGAACACGAGGGCCGGGCTGTCGTCCAGGCGGCGGCGCAGGGCAGCGCGGCGGCGAGCGAAGACCGAAGCGGGCTGGCTGGGGAGCTGCGCGGACATCGTGGCGGTAAAAATCACATGGTTGGTGGGCGGTGGCGAGCGGTCCGGGGGTTGGTGGGCAAAGTTGCTACCCTACGCGGCCGATGAGCGGTCCCGACGACGCGTCCGAGCCGGTGGTCTCGGCGCAGGGCCAGGGCTTCGCCCCGGATCGACGGTTGTTGCTGGCTCTCATCGCGTTGGCGCTCCTGACCCGCCTGCTGTGGGTGCTGTGGGTGCATCCGAACGACGACTACGTCTTCAGCGACATGAAGAAGTACGTCGAGCGAGCGCAGGACCTCGCCGAGCACGGCTTCCATCCCGAGCGCACGCTGGCGTGGCAGGCCTGGGGTACGCATCACCTGCTCGCGCTCCCGCTGTGGATCTTCGGCAAGGACGCGCTGTGGGCCGGCGCGGTGATGTGGGGGCTGATGGGCGCGTCGGCGGTGCCGGCGGGGTATCTGCTCGCGTGCCGGGTGAGCACGCGCGCGTGGATGCCGAGGGTGGTGGGGATCGCGTTGCTCGCGTGGGTGCCGAGCTTGAGCAACAGCGGGTACTTCCTGTCGGAGGCGCCGTTCCTGTGCTTTGCGCTGTGGTCCACCCATGGATTGGTGGTGGTGCTGCAGGACGGACGCCATGCGTTGCTGGCCGGGCTCGCCTCGGCGGTGGCGTTCGCGGTGCGGCCGCAGTCGGCGCTGTTCTTCGTGCTGGTGCTGCTCACGTGGCTGGTCAATCGCAAGCGACTGGTGCACGTGCGGGCGCGGCAGCTGGTGCTGGTGGCGGTGCCGCTGCTCGGCATGCTCGGGTACTCGTCGTGGCGGTTCCACGCCCATACTGGCGAGTGGCTCGGGGTGGCCGAGAACGCGAACATGAACCTCACCGCGGGGCGCTGCCACAACATCGTCACGCAGGCGTTCCCCAGCGCGGCGGCGATGCGGGCCAGCGAGAAGGCCAAGAACACGAATGATGGGCGGCGGGTGAGCATCCCCGGGTATCGGGTGCTGCGGGAGACGCTGCGGCCGGAGCATCCGTTTGCGCTGCGGCCGGCGATGGAGAGCGAGACGCTCCGCTTCGTGGGGTACATCGGCGATGCGGAGGCCCACCGCGCGCTGCGGGCCGAGTGCTACCGGCGGACGGGGGTGATGGAGCAGCTCCGCTACAGCGTGGTCAACATGGGGCTCTTGTGGTTCGTGGGGCATCAGTGGCCCGAGCAGAGCCGCAATGCGAAGTGGCTGCGGCCGCCGGTCGACGTGTTCAAGTACGCGTTCCAGGTGGTGGTGCTGGTGCCGTCGCTCGTGGGCATGGGCGCGGCGGTGTGGTGGATGCGGCGGCGGCCGGGGCTGGCGTTCTGCGCGTGGCAGCTCGTCAACTCGATGGTGGTGGCGGCGATCTTCTTCGGGGACATTCGGCTGCGGACGCCGTATGACCCGTATGCGATCGTGCTGGGGCTGGAGGGGTGGGTGCTGATCGCGGCTGTGATCGCGCGCTGGCGGAGGCGGAGGCGCGCAGGGGCAGGTGCGGATGCGGGCAGCGAGCCGAAGCCCGAAGCGGCTCCCGCGGCGTGAGTCGGTGGTATGCTCCGCCGGTCGTGGCGACGGAGCTCCAGGGCGTGGGCCTGGGCTGGCGGGTGGAGCTGGCCGCGGATCTATTGGGCGAGCCCGGCGTGGTCGACTTCGTCGAGGTGGTCGCCGAGTCCTGCTATGTGAACGCGAAGCTGCGGCGCGAGGCGGTGGCGCTGTCGCGGATGTGGCCGGTGGCGCTGCACGGGGTCAAGCTCTCGCTCGGTAGCGCCGAGGGGCTGCAGGAGGAACGCGCGCGCCAGCTCGGGGCGCTCGCGCGGGAGCTGCAGCCGCCGGTGGTCTCGGAGCACGTGGCGTTCACGCGCGGACGCGAGCGGGAGATCGGGCACTTGACGCCGCTGCCGCGCACGCGGGCCGCGGTGGCGGTGGTGGCGAGGAATGTCGCGCAGGCGCGGCGGTGGCTGCCCGACGTGCCGTTCTTGCTCGAGAACGTGGCCTGCACGTTCGGCTGGCCCGACGACGAGATGGACGAGGCCACGTTCTACCAGGAGGTGGTGGCGGCCACCGGGTGCGAGATGTTGTTGGACGTGTCGAATTTGTGGGCGAACGCGACCAACGAAGGGCGTGATCCGGTGGAGGTGCTCGCGGGGTTTCCGCTCGAGCACGTGGCGATGGTGCACCTCGCGGGGGGCGAGTGGGAGCATGGGTTCTATCTCGATACGCATGCGGCTCCGATCGGGCTGCCGGTGATGGAGCTGTTGCGTGCGCTGGTGCGGCGAAGAGGGCCGGTGCCGGTGCTGGTGGAGCGGGATGCGGAATTCGGGCCGTTCGAGGAGTTGCGGGCGGAGCTCGAGCGGGTGCGCGAGATCGTGGGGATGTCCGAGCGAGTGGCTTGGCAGGCGCAGGCAGTGGAGGCCGGAGTGGTTGCAGGGATGGAGCCCGACGAACGGCTGGCCGACGAGCAGCAGGCGCTCGCGCATGCGCTTACCGATCTCGACGAGCCGTCGCCGATCATGAACATGCGCTACGGCAACGCCGCGCTCGCGAGATCGCGGGCGGTGTTGCGACGCAAGCGGGTCGACGACTCGCTGCCGCTCGTCCCCCGCACGGCCGCCCGCGGCGCTACGGCGCGTGCGCTGGCGATGGCGGCGGTCGAGAGCGTGCCGCGGGCTCCGCGATCGGCCGCGATCGCGGATGCGCTGCGGATTGCGGCGGCTGCGGCCGCGGATCCCGAGCTGGCGAGAGCGGGGCAGGTGGACCACCTGATCCTGCGCGCGCGGTTCGTGGGGCCCGATCGACATGGGGTGGTTCGTCCGCGTCGTGGGCCATTCGTGGGGCGAGCACGCCTCGACGACCGACGGGATTGCTGGGCGATCAAGGGGCCGGGGGTTGCGGCGGTGGTGCGGATCTACGAGCGTTGAGCATGTTGGAGGAGTCGTCTCGCCGCCGCTGTGCATTGCCACGCGCTATGCTGATGCCGTGGGCCTGCACGCAGGACGATTCACCCAGGGAGCCATCGTGCTCGAAGACACCACGGACCTCGAAGAGGGGGCGTCAGTGACGGTATGGGTCGAGCGCTCGCAGGAGCCCGTGTCGGTCACGGACGAAGAGCTCGAGATGGTGCGTCGAGGGCAAGCCCAGGCCGCGCGCGGTGAGTGCGTCGACATGCGGCGGGCCCTGCAGCGGCTTCGCACGGGTGGGTGAGCCATTCCGTCGGTCGTCATCGTGCCCGCTGCCCTTGCACAGCTCGAAAGCCACTCGAGGGACATCTAAGCCGCCAACCACCGCAACGCATTGATCACCAGCACCAGGTTGTCGCGCGCCTCGGGTACGTGGAACCCAACGGGGTCCCACACGCCGTTGTCGAGCTTCACGTAGCGAGCCGAGAGCATCGCCGCCTCGCCCGACACGATCACACGCCCCTTACCGTGCTCGCGTGCGGCGATCACCGGCCAGCCACCCACGTCCTGCTTGGGCGTCTCCTCGTCGAACTTCCACGCCTCGGCAGGCAACAGCGCCACCGCATGAACCGGCATGCGCAACAGCACCACCGCGTCGGCGGGTGCCTCGAACGCCTGCCCGGTGAACGACCGCACCGACTCCACGCGCTCACCCGGGCCACTCCCGTCGGTGATCGGGTGACCGCCGACGATCATCCCGTCGGCGCGCGTGTGCTGGATCGTCTCGGGATTCACCTTGCCGTGCTCGTCGGTCGCGAACGCAAACCCATTGATCATGCGAAAGCCGAGCCGCGTGGCGAGGGCTTCCGCCGCTCCGGGGAACGGCATGTGATCGGCGATGAGCCACAGCCGCCCGCCCTCCCGGATCCACACATCGAGCGCGTCGATCTCCTCCGGAGCAAACGCCGAGGGCGTGGGCAAGGTCCACGTGCCGCCCGCCTGGGGGTCGTTGCGCTCGTTCAGCGCGTTGGAAATCACCAGCACGTCGAGCTTCGCGAGCGACTCCGCCGTGAACGCCTCCGTGTGGCCCACCACGCGAAATCCATCGGCCCGCGCTGCCTCGGCGAACGGCGCGAACATGCCGTCGACGGTGTGGAAATCGTGGTGCGCCTCGTCGATGCCGAGCCGCGGCCCAGCACCCGCGGCGAAGCGCGGCGCATCCACCTCGACGCGAACCGTGGGCGGCTCGTCGGTCTTCGTCGCCGGAATCTCCACGACCCGCAACGAGCGCCCCTCACCTGCACTCGGAACCACGGAGACCGCAGCGCCCGTAACCGGAGCGTTCGGGGAACCACCGCCGTTGCAGCCGATGCCACCCCCGAGCGTCCCCCCCAGCACGAGGGCCACCCAGGGACGAACGCCTCGTCGATGTCGAGCCATGTCCAGCAGACCCAGCGTACCAGCGGGAGGGTTCGAGAACGCTCGACCTCGCGCCTAGACCGTCTCGCTCGCGCCGTGCGTCCCCATGCGACCGTCCCCCCACCCGATCCCGTGCATGCACGCGAATCGGCGTTCCGACCCTGCTTCCTCCACCCGTGAAGCCTTCGGCGCCGCGGTCGACGAGCCCGAGGGCCGCCCAAGAAAGCCTTCCCGTGACTGATATAGTCCCCGCGATGCGTGCTCGGCGTCTGCCCTGGACCCTCCACCTCGCCCTGGCCGCGGCCGTGGGCCTCTCGTGCACCAAGAAGGAGGAGGAAGAAACACCTCCCTCGGAAGATGCCGGGGCCACCGAGATCACCGTGCCGCCAGCTCCCACCGAGCTGGATCTCTGGGCCGGCGTCCCGCCGCTCGAGGCCAAGGCCGACGACACCGCCACCAAGCTCGTCCCCCGCCCGGGGATCATGTCGCCCCCCACCGTCCACGAGACGATCGAGGAGCCCCTCAAGGCTCCCGAGGGCACCAAGGGCGTCCCGCCGATCCCCGTCACGCCTGGTCCGCTCACGGTCGAGCGCAACGGCCCCACCGGCGCGCAGACCCTCGTCGACGCGGTGCGCCTGACCTTCAACCAGCCGATGGTGCCGCTGGCCGCAGTCACGGCCCTCGAGGCCGCCCCGATCCCGCTGACGATCGAGCCCGCCGTGCCCGGCGAGGTCGACTGGCTCGGCACCCGCACGCTGGCGTTCGTGCCCGAGGCCGGGCGCATGCCGTTCTCCACCGAGTACACCGTCACCGTGCCCGCGGGCGTGGTGTCCACGTGGGGCAAGGCGCTCGAGAAGGACTTCCGCTGGACGTTCTCCACCCCCACTCTCGCGCTGCAGTCGAGCTTCCCGTGGGACGGCTCCGATCAAGTCGAGCTCGAGCCCCTGATCTCGCTCGAATTCAACCAGCCCATCGAGCGCACCGCGCTCCTCGCCGCGATCACGCTCTCGGGCAAGGGCGATCGCATGAGCGTCAAGCTGGCGCCTCCTCCCAAGCCCGGCGCCGCACCCACCCCCGCCCCCGGCAGCGAGCCCGAGTGGAGGGCCAAGCGCAGCGTGGCGGTGGTGCCCGAGCGCGCGCTCAAACCGAACACCCGCTACACCCTCTCGATCCCCGCCGGCGTCTACGGTGAAGGCCCCGTCAAGAGCTCGCCGGTCTCGGTCTCGTTCAACACCTATCCGCCGCTCACGGTGAAGAAATCGGCCTGCTACGGCACCTGCTGGGCGAATTACGGCATCGCGCTCGAGACCAGCACGGAGCTCTCCGACCCCGACGTGGCGAGCAAGGTGCACGTCTCGCCCGAGCCCGCCAACTTCGCGGTCACGGCGAGCTGGATGTCGATCGCGCTCTCGGGCGACTTCGAGGGCGGCACCCGCTACACCGTCACCGTCGATGCGGGACTCAAGGATTCCCACGGCCAGACCCTCGCTCGCGAGTTCAAGACCTCGGTCAAGCTCGGCCCACCCTATCCCTCCGTCTCGCTCGCCACCGCGGTGAGCGACCCGGTGGTGATCGAGAGCGCCGCCACCAAGGATCTGCGGCTGCTCGTGGCCGGGGTCAAGACGCTCGAAATGCAGGCCCGCGCGATGGACCTCGCCGAGGTCCCGAGCTTCCTCGACACCTATCCCTCGGGCGAGCACCGCAACTGGCCCGAATACAAGGACCCGCCCACCTACACCAAGCTGTTCGCGACCCCGGCCGCCATGAAGCGGACCGAGCGAATGCCGCTCGATCTCGGGCCTGCGCTGGACAAGGGCAAGCACCACCTCTGGTTCAACCTGCGCAGCAACCCCATCACCATGGATGGCTGGACGCAGCGCTACGGCACCAACATGCTCGTCGAGGTCACCGACCTCGCCATCGCCACCGCGCTCGACAGCGACTCGGGCCTCGTGATGGTGACGCGACTGTCGAGCGGCGAGCCCGTGTCCGGGGCCAAGCTCGAGCTGCGCGAGGGCACCGGCGCTCCGCTGTGGTCCGGGGCTACCGACGCCGACGGCCTCGCCCACATGACCAAGGGGCCGAGCAGCGGCTACACGCAGTTCCTCACCGTCGAGCACGAGGGCGACAGCGCGCTCCTGCGGCTCGATCGCTCCGATCTGCGCGGACGCTGGCGCTGGGGCGGCAGCGGCCCGGTCGACGACACCCCGCGCGCGTTCTTCTACACCGATCGCACGCCCTACAAGCCCGGCGACACCGTGCACCTCGCCGGCATCCTGCGCAACGAGAGCCACGGCCCCAAGGGCAGCGTGAGCCTGTGGCGCACCGACTTCACCGCCTCGTACCAGGTGACCAACCCGCTCGGCGTGGAGGTGGCCAAGGGCGAGGTGAAGGTCGGCAAGCTCGGCACGTTCGCCGTAGACATCGCCACCAAGGAAGAGCAGGGTACCGGCAACTACAACTTCGTGCTCACCGTGCCGAGCCTGCTCAGCTCGGACCAGACCTTCTACCACTCGTTCCCGGTCGAGACTTACCGCGCACCCGAGTTCACGGTGGAGGTGGAGCGGCCCAGCTCCACGCCGCTGGTGTTCGGCGATCACCTCGTGGCCGAGATCCGCGGCGAGTACCTCTACGGCGCGCCGCTCGTGGGCGGCGAGGTCAACTACGTGCTGCGACGCTCGGAGACCGGCTTCTCCCCGCCCGGCGCGCTCAACGAGGGCTTCACGTTCGGCATCGATCGCGGCTGGGGCGGCTGGGGCTACGGTGGCTACGGCGGCTTCGGCCGCGGCTACTACGGCGAGTACGGCGGCTGGGGCGGCCCGAGCTACGCCAGCGTCACCATCAAGCAGGGCCCCGGCACGCTCGACGAGAAGGGCGTGATGACGATCGAGCACGATCTGCTCGCCGTCGAGCCGCCCACGCCGGGCACGCCCACGCCGGCGCCCGACCCCAAGGCCAAGAAGAAGGACGAGGGCCCGCCCTTGCCCGCCACGTTCACGCTCGACGCCACCGTCATCGACGAGAACCGCCAGGCGATCGCCGGCTCGGGCAGCTTCGTGGTGCACGCGGCCAAGGTCTACGTGGGCCTGCGCGCCGAGCAGACCGTGATGCGCGAGGGGGAGCTCGCCAAGCTCGAGGCCGTGCTCGTGGATCTCGAGGGCGAGCGCGTGATCGATAGCGACGTGGCGCTCACGCTCTTCCGCCGCGACACCACCCGCAAGGCGGTGGAATCGGGCGGCCGCTGGATCTTCGAGACCGAGACCACCGAGGTGGAGGTGGGCAAGTGCGCGCTCACCTCGGCGCTGGTCCCCGCCACCTGCGAGCTGCCGGTCGGCAAGGCCAGCACCTACGTGGTGCGTGGCGAGGCCAAGGACGCCGAGGGCCACGCGACCCGCAGCGAGCTCCAGGTGTACGTGCACGGCAAGGACGCCGTGGTGTGGGACAGCGTCGAGCGCCGCGTGGACCTGGTACCCGACCGCAAGGAATACCAGCCCGGCGACAAGGCCACCCTGCTCGTGCGCTCGCCGTTCGACACCGCGCGCGGCGTGGTGGTGGTGGAGCGCGAGGGCATCGCGCTCGAGCTGCCCGTGGTGGTGGAGGGCGGCGCGGCCACGGTGGAGATCCCCGTGGACGCCAGCATGATCCCCTCGGTCTCCGTCTCGGCCCTGCTCACGCGCGGCCGCGTGGAGGTGCCCGGCGCTCCCGCTGGTCAGGACCTCGGCATGCCCGCCGCAGCCACCGGCCAGGTGCGGCTGCCCGTGTCCACCGACGCGAAGAAGATCGCGGTCACGCTCGAGCCCTCGGCCAAGGAGCTCGCGCCCGGCGACACCATGAAGCTCACCCTCTCCACCGCCACGACCAGCGGCGAGGCGCTGCCCGCCGCCGTGGCGGTGATGGTGGTCGACGAGGGCGTGCTCAGCCTGATGGGCTACCAGACCCCGGATCCGCTGGCGTTCTTCCACCACGAGCGCACCGACGACGTGTGGATGTACGCGCTGCAGGCCTCCGTGCTCGCACGCGACGTGCCTCCGCCCGCGCCCACGACTCCCACCACCGGCGCGCCCGGAGGCGCCGAGGGGGGCTTCGCGGTCGGCAACGTCCAGACCAAGGGCGGCGGCTCCGGCTACGGCCGCGGCTCGGGTGGCATGGCGTTCGACGACGCCGTCCCGGCGCCGACCTCCGCCGCTGCGCCGCCGGCCGAGCCCATGCCCGAGGAGGAGCGCTCGGAGAAGAAGGCCGACAAGTCCGCGAGCACCCGCGCTCGCGGACCGATGGCCAAGCGCAAGGCCTCGGGCGTGCCCATGATGGCCGCCACGATCGATCCGTCGCAGGCGATGGCCCAGCCGATCTCGCTGCGCGAGGTCTTCGCCACCACCGCGTACTGGCAGGCCGAGGTGCTCACCGACGCCTCCGGCAAGGCCACGCTCGAGATCCCCATGCCCGAGAACCTCACCAGCTTCCGCATCATGGCGGTGGCGGTGGACCCCGGGCAGGCCGATCGCTTCGGCAAGGGCGACACCACCGTGCGCGTGCGAAAGCCGCTGATGCTGCGCCCGAGCCTGCCGCGCTTCGCCAACTTCGGCGACAAGTTCGAGGCCTCGGTGATGGTCGACAACCAGACCGGCGAGGACCAGCAGGTGATGGTGGGCACCCGTGGCCTCAACGTGGGGCTGCCGGGCGAGACCGAGAAGCTCTTGCAGATCGCCGCCGGCGAGTCCCGCGAGGTCCGCTTCGACATGGAGACGGCCGAGGTGGGCACGATGCGCCTGCAATTCGCCGCGCTCAGCAACGGCGGGCGCGATGCGACCGAGATCGAGCTGCCCGTGTACTACCCGGCCACCGCCGAGGCATTCGCGGACTACGGCATGATCGACGGCGCCACGCAGCGCACGATCGCCCCGCCGGCGGACGCGTTGCCCGCGTTCGGCGGGCTCGAGCTGTCGATGTCGTCCACGGCGCTCTCCGGGCTCGAGGACGCGGTGGACTACCTCGTCACGTACCCGTACGAGTGCGCGGAGCAGACCGCGAGCCGCATCCTGCCGATCTTCGCGCTCTCGAAGATCCTCGACGAGTTCCCGGTGGCGAGCCTGCGCGACCGGACCTACCGCGACATCCTGGCGCGGCAGGGGATCGAGCGGCTCATGTCCAAGCAGAACTGGGACGGCGGGTTCGGGTTCTGGCGGGCCGACGAGAGCTGGCCCTACCTCACCAACTGGGTCACGCTGGCACTGCTCGAGGGCAAGAAGGCCGGCTTCAAGGTCGATCAGGGCGCGATCGACAAGGCCTTGAATTACATCGAGAATTTCGTGACCTACGGCCACGTGACGCGGTGGGGCACGTACTACGACCACACCAGTCGCGCGATGGGGCTGTGGCTCCTGTCCCGCGAAAAGCGTGGCTCGGCGCTGTTCGACCGGATCTGGGCGCACCGCACCGAGGTGCCGCTCTACGCTCGCGCGATGCTGATGTCGGCGGCGCACCGGTACGGGCGAACGACCGCGCGCGACAGCGTGCTCGACGAGCTGCGCGACGCGGTGATCGAGAGCCCGAGGACGATTCACTTCGCCGAGGGCAAGAGCGAAGCCGAGGCCGACGGCCTGCGGGTGCTGATGCACTCGAGCGCACAGACGGACGCAATCGTGTTGATGGCGATGCTCGAGGTCGCCCCCACCGATCCGATGCTGCCCAAGGTGATGGCGGGCTTGATGTCGAGCCGCGATCCCAAGAAGGGCGGGCGCTGGGACAGCACGCACACCAACGCGTGGGCGCTGCTCGCCGCCGACGAGTACTACCGCACGGTCGAAGCCGAGGAGCCCGACTACACCGCGCGGGTGTGGCTCGACGAGCAGCTCTCCGGTGAGCACGCGTTCGCCGGGCGGAGCATGACGAGCATCGAGCAGAAGCTCGCGATGTCGGAGCTGCAAGGCGCCGCCACGCGCTCGCTGGTGCTCGGCAAGGAAGGCCCCGGCAAGCTCTACTTCCGCATGGGGCTGCGGTATGCCCCGAAGGATCTGGTGCTCCCCGCGGAGGACCAGGGCTTCACCGCGTACCGCGAGTACGAGGCGCTGCCGGGAGCCGACGGCAAGGTCGACGCGAGCGCCGTGCAGCACCTCCCCGACGGGAGCTGGCAGGTGAAGGCGGGCACCAACGTGAAGATCACGCTCACGGTGGTCGCGAAGGACCGGGCCAACTACGTGGTGGTGGATGACGCACTGCCGGCGGGGTTCGAGGGTCAGAACCCGCGATTCCTGACCAGCGTGGCCGCCACGAGCGAGGCGGCGCGAACGGTGAGCGCGGATGGTTGGTGGTGGCCGTGGTGGAGCTTCAGCCACACCGACATGCGCGACGACCGGATGCTGCTGTTCGCCGACAGCATGCCGGCGGGGGTGTACACGTATAGCTACACGGCGCGGGCGACGAACTTCGGGACGTTCATGCTGCCGCCGGTGAAGGCGGAGGCGATGTACGAGCCGGAGCGGTTCGGACACAGCGCGACTTCGACGGTGAGGGTGGTGGAGTAGCGGAGATACAGAGTCAGCATGCCATCGGGATCGGGCTTCGGTCGGCCACGCACTCTATCACTCGATGTCGTAGGGCTCGTCGACTCGACCGAAGTTCGTGTACGCCGGCGCCTCGGATGTCGAGGACTTGGTGGCGAACAGCTCACGCTGGTTGTGGCTAAACGTGAACTCCGGCCAAACGACCACCTCCTCCGTACCGAGCTCGGCGGCCCGCCCCTGCCTCCGGATCACCGTGGAGAATCGAACCTGCCAGCCACCGCCGAACAGGGGCTCCAGAGGCGTGATGGATGGCGGCACCACGCCGCCGACCCACTCCAGCGTCTCCTCTTCGACCTCGTAGCAGCGGAACGCGTAGTCCTTCGCTTCGCTGGGAGCCAGCGCTCTAGGAACCACGATGTGGGTTTCGGACCCTTCGCCGAGCACGAGCGCACAGAGAAGCTCGACGAGGAAGCACACGCTGTATTGGTCGAGCGAGCGCCCCTCGGCACGGAGCAGTCGCGTCAGCGAATCGGTGCCGGGCAAGAGTAGCTCGAGCCCGTCACGCCCCACGGCGAAGACTCCCCAGCTCCCTGGTGCCCACGCTCCCAGCGGGGCAGCGGCAGTAGGCCGGGCTCGCGGGCATGGACCGTGAATAGCCGCTGCACGCCGAAGAGATCATTCTCCCAGGGCACGGGCGCGTCGATCTCGTAGCGGAAGCTCGTAGCCTCCCCGAGCCAGCGACGCCATCGGCTCGAGGTCGGCTTGCTGACGCTACGCTGCAACCACTCACGGACCTCCTCCTTCGTGGGAAGCACGATCGGGGCATCGTGGCGGTACGGTCCCACGGCATCGATGGTAGCGCACGTCCAGCTCATGGCGTATCGAACACCAGCAGCGGCAGCGTGCCGAGCGATGACGCGAAGACCCTCCGGGGTGGCCGCGGTGAGCACAGTCACAATCCGGTTAGCGCCCCAGCAGCGTCCGCCGAGCGTCCTTCATGAGCAGGATCAGGTGCAGCTCGTCAGTGGGGCTCGGCTCCAGCTCCGGGATCAGGTGTCGATAGAAGTCCCGCGCCTCGTTCGTCTCGGCGTGAATCAGTAGCCCTCGACAGCCGATCTCCTCGCTGAGCCCGACGAGCCGCGTGATGGCATCGACGAGCAGGCCCGCGCCGAGACCTCGTCGTTCATGCTCCACATGGACTCCGAGCCGAGCGAGCAACGCTACGGGCTGGGGATAGCGGCCGGCACCCTTTCGCAGCCGTACGGGCGCGGCCTCGATGACGAGCACGGCCATGCACCACGCGTAGTAGGCGACGACTTCGTTCGATTCGCGAGGGGTGACCACGAAGACTCGGGTCGTCCCGGTGGTCGATGACTGCCGTGCGTGACGACGAAGCCAGCTCGTCTGCTCCCTCGAGCGGCAAGTAAAGCCCTCGACCACGTGGTCATCTCGCAGGAGCTCGGGCGAGAGATATGCGGCCATCATGTCGAGAACGGTGAAGGGCGCTGCATGAGCCGCCGGAGCCCGGGCAGCTCTCTGGCGGGACGGCGATTGATCCGTTCCCACTCCGCGCGTGCCTCGGGGGAGAGCGTGAAGCGATCCCGATCGGCGAGCAGGTGACGAGCCGCCTCGACGAGGTGACGAACTACGAACGTGGAGAGATCGACACCCGCGGTCTCGACCGCACGCTCGATGAGCGCGCGCTCCTCTTCCGTGGTGCGGACCTCGAGGCGTTTGTTTCGAGCACGTGCGCTGGAGCCGGGCATGGCAAGCCTGTACGGCAAATGTACGGCCACGAGGCTCGCCTGTCAATCGGCGTCCCATTCGCGTGCAACAAACGCTCACGGGTGCATCGAGCACCAAGAGCTTGGTCGATATTAGCGCCGCCCTCGCTCACGGAAGCGGGCCGAGCGCGGAGAGGAAGCCCCAGAACGCAGTCGCGGCGAGCTCGTCCTGGCGGCTGTGATCCTGGCCCGCGGTCTGGCACCACACCACCGGCAGCCCCTCGTCGCAGCCGGCATAGGCCTCGCATGGCGAGGGCTCGACCGGCGTCGTCGCGGCCATCGCATCGCAGGCGTTGCGCGCGAGGTGATCGTCGCGCGCGGCGACGCTGCTGGAGATGTTCACGGTCGAGTCGTCGGCGTCGTGGATGAGCAGGGCCGCGACGCGGCCGCTGCAGTCGAAGCCGGCCTGGCCGCCCGCGATGCTCGCAACGCCGCGCAGCTGGTCGGCGCGCACGCAGCCCAGCACGTGGGTCATGAATGCACCGCCGCTGTAGCCGGTCACGAAGCGGCGCGCCGGATCGGCGCACCACGTAGCCTCGACGTCCGGAACGAGCGCATCGAAGAAGTCGAGGTCCGGCCCAGGCACCGCGGTGTTCCAGCAGCTCTCCACGGCCTTGCCGCGGATGTGGATCGCGTCGGACCCGCTCATGTCCTGCACCGGTGGGTTGTTGTTCCAGCGGTCCTCGCTGTCGCTGCACCCGTGGAATTGATAGACGATCGGGTAGGCCCGCTCCGGATCATAGGGCTGGGGCAGCCACACCCAGTACTCGCGCATCGTGCCCCCAACGTCGATCGTGTGGGGCACCCACTCGCTCGAGGGATCGGCCGCCGGCGTGCCGCAGCCGGCCGTGCCGGGGGGCTCGCCGGTGCTGCTCTCCGACGAATCGAGGGTCGTGCTCGGATCGCCCGATGAGCTGCTCTCTGGTGGGATCGCGCCTGACGAGGTCGAACCGGTGTCGACGGTGGTCGCGCTGGTCGTGACGTCGGTGTCGGTCTGCGCGCCCGTGTCGTCGTCGCCCGAGCCGCCGCACGCCGCCGTGATCAGGAGGATTGCCGCTGCCCTGCGCATACGGCCGAGCGTACCGCATGATGATGGATTCGTGAATCTGGGGGTCGACGGGGATCGGTCTACGTCCCAGCATCGAACACGAGCAGCTCCACCGCGTCGATGTCGGCACCGGGCGAGCTGTGGCCCGTGCCGGCACCGGCCGGGTCGTCGATGAGGCGCACGGCATCGAAGCGCACCTCGTCCGGATCGAGCGAGCCGAGGCGCTCATCCACGTCCACGTCGAGGGTCGAGCCTGCGAGGATGCCCACGTCGACCCAGCCCTCCGAGTCGCCACCCAACGCTGCACCCCAAGCCAGCGCCGCGGGCGTGGTGAGGCGTAGCCAGATCATCGTGCGCTCGATTGCCGGCCCTACCTCGTAGACGCGTAGATCCGGCTCACCGTCGCCGCTCGGCGCCAATCGGCACCCTTCGAACGCGAGCTCGAGCAATCCGCCCTCTCCCAGTGCCACGGCGCCTCGGGCCTCTTCGTGTACGTAGTCGGGGATGCCGAGCGCGGCTTCGGGATCGGCATAGCTCGGCGTCTCGGGTTCGAAGCCGCCCCCGTGGAGGGGATCGTAGGCCAGCACCCGCGTCGCGAACGTTCCATCGCTCCCCACGCAGCGTGTCACCGCGTCAGGCTCCTCGTCGAGCAACGAAATGCCCGAGCGACCGCAGCCGACGAGCATCAGCACGATCAAGCACGCGATGCCGGGCACGGGCCCCATCGGAACGATGGTACCGCGTTCGATGGCTCGGCAGCAGCTCTCGACCACGCAGCCTCGTCGACGCTCGGAGACCTACGCCGCAAAGACCTCCCCGGTGGAGCGTGCCGTGGCCGCTCGGCGTAGCCACTGCTCGAGCACGGCGAGATCGGTGCAGGCGGTGATTCGCTGCCGAAGCATGGGATCGAGGGTGAAGCCGCGGGCCTCGAGCAAGTCGAGGATGCTCGCAACTCGGCCCTTGGTCTCACCCGCGGCGAGGCCCTCGGCGAGGCCTTCGTCTATCGCTTCGCGCTTCACATCGGCGAGGAATCGCTTGCCCCAGTCGCTGCGGGGTTTCCAGTCCTTCATCTGCATGTCGAGTGTCCTCCGGATCGCGTCGCCGAGCACGGCGAGCAAGGTGTCCCAGTAATATAGACCAGTATCGTCGGGTGAGGCATCGAGCGCGGCGGCCAAGGCGTGGCAGATGTCGACCGCAACGGGCTCGTTGGCATGAACCAGCCCAGCGAGGAATGCCCGCTCCAGCGAGCGCTTGGCCTCCTCGGGGTCGGTGATGGGTGGAAAGTGAGCGGCGTTGATCACCAGTGGACGCATGGTGACCATTCCGGAACTGAACGGTCCGGCGGCCCAGGCGGCAACATTTGGGTCGTTGGTGATCACCAGCAGGTAGGAAGGAATTCGTAGGCGGTAATGCTGACCGGCGTGGTAGAGGAGCCAGGAGAATGGCTTGTTCTCGTCCTTGGAGAGCTGGACCTCGAGGGTGATGGCGGCGAACGGCTTGCTCTCGCTCCGACGACACAGCTCGAGGCCGAGGTCGGCGCGGAGCGGCGGGATCTTGCTCTGCGCGGACTCGCCACGCTGGAATTGGAGGTCGACGGGGAGGTCGCCGAGCTGCTCCTGCAGCGCGGGGATCAGGAGCTCGGGGTGCTCGGCGAGGAGCTCGACGAGGGCTTCGTGGAGGAGCGATGCCATGGCTTCGGTGCTGTTGTGAGACCGAAGGTGGAGACGTGCAACTGGGAGGATTCGACCACCCCCGGCCAGCCGGTTGGCCACCGTGCGCGAAAGGTGGTGTGCGCCTGGCTCAACGGCGTTCTAGGTGGCGGTCGATTTCTTCCTGCCGACGAACACTCGAGTCCTCGGAAGCCCACGTTGACATGGCCGAAGCCCCTCGTTTCAGGTGGTCATGAGCTTGCCCGGTCATCTGGCCACGTGCGTGATTGGATCGATGAAAGATCTGAAACTTGATGACTTGCATTGCCTTCGTCTCTACGTGGTAGCAGCACGTCCGCGGGCACGTGATCGACTCCGCCGTCCACGAACCATCGCATCACCACGAACGACTCAAGGCCGACCACGTACGGGTCTTTCCCGCGAACGAACGGCCCGACGTCGTGGCGCTAGGCCGACACCTGCTCGGCCCAGCGCTGCAGGAAGCCTTCGGCCAGCTCCTGCCGCGCGCGCTGCTTGGCGGCCGCATCCTCGATGATGAAGGTGGCGGTGATCCACACGCGCAGCTCCTCGACCGCGCTCATCACCGCGAGATGTCGGGCGGCTTCCCATGGATCGCTCGGGTGCAGGCCCTAGAGCGTGCCGAGGTAGACGAGGGCGGCAGCCCTCGCCGCGGCCACGGGGCATGTCGAAGTAGGTGAGCACAGGGGGCTGGACGTGGTGGGGAGAGGATGACAACCCATGGCGCAGCCTCGACCGCTGCGGACGGTGCCGCCAGCCGCCAGTCACCACGGAGCTGCGTCCCCCGGCGCCCGCGACGACCCCTTCGGACGACGGCCCGCGAGGTACGAGCGTGCCAGGGCGAAACCGTCGAGCATGCTCGGGTCGAGTGGATCCGCGCGCCCGCGACCCCCTGGCCGTCCCACCGCGACACACCCCGCGGCCCGCTTGGGGCCTCCCCGCGGGACGTGTTGCCCCCCACCGCGCCCGTTCGCTAGAGTCGCACTCGTGCAAGCAACGATGATCGCGGGGATGCTCGGCATGCTCACCGCGGGGTCCTCCCCCCACGCTCCAGCTCCGTTGATGCACACGACGCACACGGCCATGGCGTGTCCTGCGGCGCAGTCCGATGCGCATCGTCCCCTGCTCAAGCAGGCCGACGCCCAGGTCGAGGCCGGCGACGACGACAAGGCGGCGCGCACGTTCGTCTCGGCCTACGACGCCATGGATCTGGCCGACCAGGTCGGCAGCACCGGCAAGTTCGCGGTCGATCGAGCGGTGACCTCGTTCCTCAAGGCCTGGCGGATCAAGAAGGACGTGGGTCTCCTCGACGAGGCCGAGCGATTCCTGCTCCGCCATCAAGAAGACCTCGGGCGCGGGCGCACCGAGGGCTGCGTGGCGGTCGACAAGACCTGGTCCGACGAGAAGCTCGTCGAGGTGCGGGCCGAGCGACCCGCCACCACCGACACGCCCGAAGACCCGGTCGTGGGCCCCAAGCCCGCGAGCAAGGACTGCCCGTCGGCACCCGTGATCGTCGGCGTGGATCGGGCCGGCGTGGCGCTCGTCACCGTGGGCTCGTCGCTGTTCGTCACCGGCGCGGCGCTGCTCATCGTGGGCCTGGTACAGGACGACCGTGGTGGTCCTACGGCCCTGGGTCTCACCATCACGGGCGGCGTCCTCATGGGTGGCGGTGTGGGTCTCATCATTCCGGGAGCGGTGCGGCTGGGGAGCTGGAAGCGCAAGCAGAGCCAGGTCCAGCTGGGCTTCAGCCCGTGGACCGGGCGCGGCTTGGCCGGCGTCTCGGTCGGCGGCCGCTTCGGGGCTCGTCGATGACCGACGAACGCGCCTCCCTCAACCCGCGCGCCATCGCACCCCAGCTCCCCGGCGGTGCGGGGCCGGGGCCCGCGGCGGCCATGCCCGAGGTGGTGGCCCTGCAAGAGCCCAGCCTCGTGGGGCAGCAGCTCGACGGCCGCTACCAGGTGATGCAGCAGCTCGGCGGGGGCATGCTGACGAGCGTCTACGAGGCACGGCACGCGAGCAGCGGTCGTCACTTCGCGATCAAGGTGCTGCGAGCGGGGCTGGCCGCCAAGCCGAACATCCTCGATCGCTTCTTGCAACAAGCCCGCGCCGCCGCACAGCTCCGCCACGACAACGTGGTCGCGATCGAGGAGTTCGGCTACACGCCGACCCAGTCGGTCTACGCGGCCGTGGAGCTCGTCGTCGCCGACACGCTGCAGACGATCCTCGATCGCGACGGTCGCTGGGGCTGGCAGCAGGCGCGCCCGGTGGCGCTGCAGATCGCGGCCGCGCTCAAGGCCGCGCACGCGGCCGGCCTCGTCCACCGCGCGCTCAAGCCGGCCAACTGCTTCGTGGTGCTCGACCCCAAGGGCAAGCGCGATCCGTTCGTGAAGGTGGCCGACTTCGGCATGGCGCAGGTGGGCGTGGAGGCCAGCCAGGCGTCGCCCGATGCCACCACCACCACGATCTACGGCGACCCCGAGTACATGGCGCCCGAGCAGGGCTTCGGCGGGCAGTCGGGGCCGCAGACCGACATCTATGCCTACGGCGTGCTGCTCTACCGCATGCTCGCCGGGCGCGTGCCGTTCACGGGGCCGAACCCATTCCAGACGATCTCGCACCACGCCCAGAAGCCGGTGCCCCCGCTGCGCGAGGCCGACCCGCGGATCCCCGAGGCGGTCGAGCAGCTCGTGATGTACTGCCTGGCCAAGGCGCCGGAGCAGCGGTTCCAGAGCGCGGCGCAGCTCGAGCAGGCGCTCGCGGCCATTCCCGCCCACGCGCAGGGCGGTGGACAAGCGCAGGCCCAGCCCCCGGCGGCGGCACCCCAGGCGAGCAACAGCGGCCCGCGGTTCGCACGCTTCAACGCCGGCGGCGCCGGGCCGGCCTCCACGGCGGTGCCGCCCAAGCAGCCCTCGGTGATCGTGGCTGGCGCGCTCGGCGATGGTGGGGGAGGGATCAGTGGGACCCTCGCCGACGGCGAGCCGCCCCCCTTCGATCCCTATGCCGCTCCTGGCGCGCCGTATGGGTCGCCACCCATGGCGCCGCCGGCCCATCTCGCGCCACCTGCTCCCATGGCGCCGCCGGGTCACATGGGGGGGTCGTCGGCCACGCTCGCACCGCCGGCCATGCTCATGCCTCCGGGTGCCGGCAGTGGGGCCACGTCGTCGTTCCTCGCGTCGCGGCCCGGCCTGCGCATGGGCCTCGGCGCGGCTGTGGCCGGGGATGGTCCGGCGCCGCCGCCCACCATTGCACCGGGCATGTCGTTGCCCTCTCCCACCATCGCACCCGGTAGCTCGCCGTTCACGTTCGGCTCCGATCTGGGACCGCCGAGCTACTCCCCGGGCCTCGATCCGCACATGCCTCCTCCCGCGGTTGGCTCGGGGTATCCAGGTGGCCCGAGTTATCCAGGTGGCCCGGATCTTCCACCTCCTGCTGCAGGTGGCCCGGGTTATCCACCGCTCGGTGCCGGCCCTGGGATTCCACCCGGGGGTGCAGGCCCTGGCATGGGTGTCGGGCCAGGGATGCCTCCTGCCAGCGCGGGCCCCGGGTATCATCCACCCATGGGACCCGGCCCAGGAATTCCTCCACTCTCTCAAGGTCATGGGATTCCGCCGGTAGGTGCTCCGCCGGCCGGCCCGAGTCCGGGCTATCCGCCGATGGGTGCAGGTCCGGGCATTCCGCCGCTCTCTCAGGGTCGCGGGATTCCGCCAGTGGGTGGAGGCATGCCGCCGGCAGGAGCGGGCCCCGGGTATCCGGCGCTTGGCATGGGTCCTGGCATGCCCCCTCCCGGCGATTTCGACATGGGCTCCAACGATGGCATCCGCCGAAACGTGGGCCCTGGCATGCCCCCGCGTGCAGGTGCAGCGGGTGGCGTGGGCGTGGGCGTGGGTCCTGGCATGCCGCTGGGACGGGGGCCGGGCATTCCGCCGATCGAAGATGGGCCGAGCTCCGGGCCCCAATTCATGCCCTCCGGTCAGCCCGAGACGATCGCCGGTGGCGGCCTCGGGGCGGTGGAGTACGACGACGAGGACAAGCCCAAGCGCCGCACGTGGATGCTCGCGGTGATCGGTGTGGTGGTGGTCCTCGGTGGCATCGGGCTGGCCCTGCTCATTGCGCGCGGGCTCGAAGAGCCCGAGGGCGAGGTGGCCAAGGTGACCCTGACCAAGAAGGCGCAGGACGTCTCGGCCGAGCCGGAGAAGGAGCCGGAGCCCAAGGAGGAGCCGGAGCCCGAGCTCGAGCTCGAGCCTGCGAAGGCACCGATCAAGAAGACCACCCCCAAGAAGACCGGGCCCACGTTCGAGGAGTCGCTCATCAAATTGAAGGGCAAGATCAAAGAGAAGTGCAAGAAGGTCGGGACGGGGCCGATCGACTTCAACACGTTCGTCGATCGAGCCGGCGGCAAGGCCAACACCCCCAAGGTCACGCAGAAGACCCCGGTGGGCAACTGCGCGCTCAAGGTGATCCAGGGCTGGGACTTCCCTGCGAGCGAAGACGATCACCCCGTCGACGAGCGCGTGACGTGGTGAGCCCCCAAGCGGGCCAGTGAGCCCTATCGCTTGCGCCGGAACAGCCCGCGTAGCATGGGCAGCAGCCCGGTGGAGTTGGCCTCGCCGGCCAAGAGCGCCTCGGCGAACTCCTGCGTGGTCGTGTAGCGATCCTCGCGGTCCTTCTCGAGCGCCTTGCGGACCATGCCCTCCACGCGCCGATCGATCTTCACGCCCGGGGCCACCTGGCTCATATCCGGCACCCGCGTGTACACCTGATCGTAGAGCAGCTTGCTGGTCTCCTTGCCCTCGAACGGCGGGCGGCCGGTGATCATCTCGTAGGCGATGACCCCCACCGCATAGAGATCCGAGCGGGCGTCCACCGGGTCGCCCAGGCACTGCTCCGGGGACATGTAGGCCGGCGTGCCGAGGATCGTGCCCTCGATGGTGAGTGGCTTGGCCGGGTTGCCGTCGTCGCCCATCAGCACCTTGGCGATGCCGAAGTCGAAGACCTTGAGGAAGTCGTCGCTGCCCATCCGCGAGATCCGGAACACGTTCTCGGGCTTCATGTCGCGGTGGATCACGCCGTGCTCGTGCGCGGCCTGCAGCGCAGCCAGGAGCTGCACGAGCATGGGCCGCGCCCGCTCCCACGGCAGCGCACCCTCGCGGCGCAGCGTGGACCCGAGGTTCTCGCCCTCGAGGTACTCCATCACCATGAACGGGCGGCCATCCTCGGTCTCGCCGAAGTCGGTCACCTCGACCACGTTCTCGTGTCGCACCTTCGACGAGGCCTTGGCCTCTTGCAGGAATCGCACCACTACCGATGGCTTGCTGCAGAGGGCCCGGGCGAGCACCTTGATCGCCACCGGGCGCCCGATCGTGATGTGCTCGCCGCGGTACACCGAGGCCATGCCGCCGCCCCCGAGGTGCTCACGGACCACGTAGTGGTCGAGCCGCGTGCCCGGGGGCAGCCGGTCGGGGAGCGGGCCGGAGCCGATGGTGCTCATGACGGGGGCAAGGGTAGCCGAAGCGCGGGCGGCTCGCCGGGGCGCCCACGCGGCGGGTGGGCGGTTGGGCGCAATGGAACGAAAATTCTGCGGGATTCCCTCGATCTGCAGGCCTCATGCTGGGAAGCAGATGCGCTGGCCGTTCACGGTCGCCATCGGCACGGCGGGAGACGACCCGATGACCCTCAGCAACCGAACCATCTCCGAGATCATGAGCCCGTTGACCCACTCGATCGGGATCGAGCAGTCGATGTCGGAGGCGGCCCACCGCATGCATTCCTTCGCGATTCGCCACCTCCCCGTGCTGCGCGGCGGGCGGCTCGTGGGCATCCTCAGCGAGCGCGATCTCGCCATGGTCGAGAGCCTTCCCGACGTCGACCCCAACAAGGTGTCGGTGGCCGAGGCGATGACCTCCGAGCCCTATGCGGTGCCTCCCGGCGCCTCGCTCCCCGCGGTGCTGCGCGAGATGGCCGCCCACAAGTACGGAACCGCCGTGATCGTCGTGGAAGAGCGGCCCGTGGGCATCGTGACCACCACCGATGCGCTGCGGCTTTGCGTGAGCCTGCTCGAGGAGTAACAAGCGCTTGGTGCCCACGATCATCCCGGCCGCGCTCGCCGGCCTCGGCGCAGCCGAGGCTCGCGCCCGCTTCGAGCGCGACGGCCCCAACACGCTGCCGCAGAAGCCGCCGACCGGCTGGGGCAAGGTGTTGCTGGCCCAGCTCGCCAATCCGCTGGTCGCGGTGCTGGGGGTGAGCTGCGTGGTCTCGGCCATCGCGGGCCACCTGATCGACGCGGTGGCGATCGGCGTCATCGTGTCGATCAACGCGGTCGTCGGGGCGGTGCAGGAGCACCGTGCGGAGCGAGCGGTGCTGGCGCTGCGCTCGCTCACCGCTCGCCGGGCCCGGGTGCTCCGCGATGGCCACCGCGTCATCGTCCCCGCGGCCGAGGTGGTGGTGGGTGACGTGCTCGACCTCGAGGCGGGTGACGTGGTGGCCGCCGATGCGCGCGTGCACTCGGCTCACGCACTGTCCACGGTGGAGGCCAACCTCACCGGCGAGAGCGTCCCCGTGGACAAGGATCCCACACCGGTGGCCCCGGACACGCCGCTGGCCGAGCGTCGCGATCACGTGTTCATGGGCACCTCGATCGCCACCGGCACCGGCTACGCCGAGGTCGTCGCCATCGGGCGTGCCACCGAGATGGGCCGCATCGCGGGCCTGCTCGCCGACGCCGAGGCCAGCGACTCGCCGCTGCAAAAGCGCCTGTCCCAGCTCGGCCGCGTGCTGGTGTACGGCTGCGTGGCGCTGGTGGCCATCGTGGCCGGCGCGGGCCTGTTGCGCGGGCTCCCTGCGCTCGAGGTGATGATGAGCGCCGTGAGCCTGGCCGTGGCGGCGGTACCCGAGGGTCTGCCCGCGGTGGTCACCGTCGCGCTCGCGGGCGGGGTGCGCCGCATGTCCGAGCGCGGCGTGCTGGTGCGGCGGCTGGCCTCGGTGGAGACGCTCGGCTGCGCGACGGTGATCTGCACCGACAAGACCGGCACGCTCACCACCGGCGTGATGGCGCTGCGCGAGGCCGTGGCGGGGGAGCATGGGGCGGTCGGCGTAGAGAGCCATCGGGGCGTGCTGCTGCGCGCCGCGGTGGCCTGCAGCGACGCCGAGCTGCGCGACGACGGCGACGGCGAGGGCGACCCGAGCGAGCTCGCGATCCTGCGGGTGGCGGCGGCCGAGGGCATCGTGCGGGCCGAGCTGGAGGCGCTCGCGCCACGGGTGGAGGTGCAGCCGTTCGAGACCTCGCGGCGGCGCATGTCGATCCTGCGCGAGGACGGAGTGCTCTACCTCAAGGGCGCGCCCGAGGTGGTGCTGCCGCTTTGTCGCGAGCCGCCGGCGTGGGCCGAGCAGACGCAGCTCGACATGGCCGGTCGCGGGCTGCGGGTGCTGGCGGTGGCCACCGGCGAGGGCCCGCAGGAGCTCGATCTCGAGCTGCGGGGCCTCTTGGGGCTCGCCGACGCGCCGCGCCCCGAGGCGATGGCCGCGGTCGCGGCCGCGCGCGCGGCCGGCATTCGGGTGGTGATGATCACCGGCGATCATGCGGTGACGGCCGAGGCCATCGCCCGTGAGATGGGGCTCGTGCGCGAGGGCGACGACCCGCAGCAGGTCGTGCACGCCCGCGCCACCGCCGAGGACAAGACCCGCATCGTGCAGGAGCTGCGGCGCCGGGGCGAGGTGGTGGCGATGACCGGCGACGGAGTCAACGACGCCCCCTCGATCCGCGAGGCCGACATCGGCGTGGCCATGGGCACGGCGGCCACCGAGCTGACCCGCGAGGTCTCCGAGATGGTGCTGACCCGCGACGACCTCTCCGGCATCGTCGACGCGATCCGCGAGGGCCGGCGGATCTACGACAACATCCGGCGCGCGGTGATCTACCTGCTCGGCGGCAACGCGGCCGAGATCCTGGTGATGCTGGGAGCAGTGCTCGCCGGGCTGCCGCTGCCGCTCTTGCCGCTGCACCTCCTGTGGATCAACCTCGTGACCGAGCCGCTGCCGGGCCTGGCGCTGGCCACCGATCCCGCCACCGACGACCTCTTGCGCCGGCCGCCGCGCCCGCCCAGCGAGCCGCTGCTCGGCTGGCCGCAGTGGCGCCGGGTGATCGCGGCCGCGGTGCTGCAGTCGGTGGTCACGCTGGCCGTGTTCGCCTGGGCGGTGGGCCACTACGACCTCGCCCACGCGCGCACGCTGGCGTTCTCGACGCTGGTGTTCGCGATCTTGCTGCGCGCGCCCGCGGTGCGGCGGGCGGGACGGCCCGGCGTCGGCCTCTACCCACGCCTGTGGCTCCTGGTGCTCGTGTCCGTGGTGTTGCAGGTGGTCTTGGTGGAGATGCCTGCCCTGCGCAGCGTGTTCCAGCTCGGAGTTCCCGACCTCACGCAGTGGCTCGTGGCGCTGGGGCTCGGCACGCTGCCGGCGCTCGCCGAGAGCCTGTTCACGCGGCACGAGCACGCTGCTCCCGTGGTTGCGCCGGCACCCGGTGAGCAAGGCTCGGCGCGCGCGCAAGATCTGCACCGCGACGTGGCCGCCCCTGCAACGCGTTCGACCGCACACTCGGCCCAGAGCGACTAGATCTACTAGGGGCAGCGCCCGTGCGGCGCGATGAGAGGAACGACGGCGATGGAATGGCTCGTGGGCATGGATCTGAGCGACCGGGGCCAGGGGGCGCTCGGCTATGCGCGATGGCTGGCCGGGGTGCTGCCCACGGGGCGTGACCGCTTCGTCGGCGTGCACGTGCTCGAGGAGAACGAGCTGCGGCAGCTGCTTCGCTACCACCACTTCGAGGAGGTCGAGAGCAAGGCAGCCGCGGCGCTCGAGCGAGTGGTCGCACAGCTCGGGGTCGGCGCGGTGCTGGCCGAGCGGCGGGTGATCTGCGGCAGGTCGGCCGAGCAGTCGCTCGAAGAGCTCGCGCACCAGGGCGTGCGGGCGCTGGTGATCGGCCGGCAGGCGCGGCGCGGCGAGAAGCGAGTGGTGCGGCTGGGGCGAGTGGCGCGACGGCTGCTCCGGAGCCTGCCCGCGCCCGTGGTGGTGGTGCCGCCGGATCTGCAGCCGGGCGCGGTGGGTGAGGGGCCGGTGCTGCTGGCCGCGAGCACCGAGGCCGATGCGACGGGTGCGGCGGTGTTCGCCAGGCAGATCGCTGCGGATCTCGGGCGCCCGCTCTCGGTGGTGCACGTGGTACCGGGCGACGACTATCTCGCGGCAGAGATGGTGCCCTTGGGCGTGGGGGGCGATTATTTTCGGGAGCTGCGGCAGGACCACGAGCGAGCCCTCCTCGCATGGATGCGCGCCCATGGCCTCCGTGGGGTGCCGCACCTGGTGAGCGAGGGGTCGGTGGTGGATCGGCTCGCCGACGTGGCCCGTGACGAGCGGTCGCCGCTGGTGGTCGTGGGCTCGCGCGGGCTCGGGCTCGGCATGCGGATGTTCAGCTCGAGCGTGGCCACCGACCTGGCGGCGGCGAGCGAGGTGCCGGTGGCAGTGGTACCCAACGCTCGATGAAGGCACGCGCGCGGTCCTGACCGGCGCGGCTCGACCCCGGCCCGGGATCGGGGGCATGCTCGGCGCATGCGGGGTTTCGTTCGCATCGCAGCCGCCGTACCCACCTGCGACGTTGCCGACGTCGACGCCAACGTGGAGGCCACGCTCGCGCTGTGGCGCCGCGCCCACGACGAGGGGCACGCGCTGGTAGCGTTTCCCGAGCTCGGTCTCACCGGCTACACCGCGCGCGACCTGTTCCACGATCACCACCTACTCGAGGCGGCGCGGCGGGGTCTCGAGCGTCTGGCCCATGCCGGGCGCGAGCTCTTGCCGCTGGCGGTGGTGGGCCTGCCGCTGCGCGCCGGGGTAGGGGTCTACAACGTGGCGGTGGCGCTGCAGGGCGGGCGGGCGCTGGCGGTGGTGCCCAAGCACTACCTGCCGAATTATCGCGAGTTCGAGGAGACGCGATGGTTTCGGCCGGGGGTGGAGGTGCCGCCCGGCGACGTGCTCGACCTCGGTCGTGCGCTCGGTCGTGCGGTGCCGTTCGGCACCGACTTGCTGCTGCAGGCGGAGGCCTCGCCTTCGTTCGTGGTGGGTCTCGAGGTGTGCGAGGACTACTGGGTCGCGGTGCCGCCCTCGGCGCTGCAGACCCTGCACGGCGCCACGGTGGTGGTGAACCTCTCGGCCTCGAATTTCATCGTGGGCAAGGCCGAGCTGCGGCGACTGCTGGCCCAGGCTTCGAGCGATCGGGGCAAGTGCGCCTACGTCTACGTGGCCGCGGGCCCCGGTGAGTCGTCGACCGATCTGGCGTTCGACGCCGACGCGTTCATCGTGGAGAACGGCCGCGTGATGGCGAGCTCGACCCGCTTTAGCCGGCAGCCGCAGCTCGTGAGCGTGGACGTGGATCTCGAGCGGCTCGAGCGCGAGCGGCTCGTCACCAATACGTTCGGCGACTGCGCCCGCGAGCATGCGCGCTCGTTCCGATATGTTCCATTCGCCGGCCGGGCCGAGGTGGCGCTGCCGCTGCGCCGCAAGGTACCGCGCCACCCGTTCGTGCCGCAGGATCCGGCGACCCTGGGCGCGCGCTGCTGGGAGATCTTCGAGATTCAGACCAACGCGCTGGCGACCCGCATGCGCGCGCTCGGCCGGCCCAAGCTCGTGCTCGGGGTCTCGGGCGGTCTCGACTCCACCCACGCCGCGCTCGTGGCCGCCACCGCGCTCGATCTCCAGGGCCAGCCGCGCACCGACCTCGTGTGCGTGACGATGCCGGGCCTCGGCACCACCGCGGGTACGCGCAGCAACGCCGAGCGCCTGGCGGAGGCGCTGGGGGCGGAGCTGCGGGTGATCTCGATCTCCGAGAGCACGCGCCTGGTGCTGCAGCTCCTCGGCCACCCTGCGGTGGAGGACGGCGACGACGCGGCCGCACTGGTGGCGCGGCTGCGGCAGCGGCCCGATCTCGGCGACGTGACGCTCGAGAACGTGCAGGCCCGGCTGCGCACGCTGGTGCTGATGAGCCTTGCCAACGCGGGAGGCGGGCTGGTGGTGGGCACCGGCGACCTCAGCGAGAAGGCGCTCGGCTGGGCCACCTACGCGGGCGACCACATCTCGATGTACGACGTGAACGCGGCGGTGCCCAAGACGCTGATGCAGTCGGTGATCCGCTGGGTGGCCAACGAGCGCGTGAGCACCTGGTCGGTGGGCGAGCCCGCGGTGCTGCGGGAGACCCTGTTCGCGATCCTCGACACGCCGATCTCACCGGAGCTGCTGCCTGCCGACGCCGAGGGCAAGATCGCCCAGCTCACCGAGGCGCACATCGGCCCGTACGAGCTGCACGACTTCTTCCTGTATCACTTCGTGCGCGACGGGGCTCGGCCGGCGCGGATCCTCGACCTGGCCCAGATCGCGTTCGGCGGGGACTATTCGCTGGAGGAGCTCAAGCGCTGGCTCACGCTGTTCCTGCGCCGCTTCTTCACCCAGCAGTTCAAGCGCTCGTGCACCGCCGACGGGCCGAAGGTCGGTGCGGTGGCGCTGTCACCCCGCGGCGACTGGCGCATGCCCTCCGATGCGCAGGTGCGGGGGTGGCTGGCCGAGGTGGCCGAGTACCGGCCCGCGTAACGCTGCTCGCTGCGGTGCATTGAGCTTGGTGTGAGCGGGACACGGCGCCGAAGCGGCGCCAGACCGCCACCGACCATCGACCGCTGGCTTGCCGTCGTCGCCTCGGACGAGCGTCCGAGCTTCGAGTGAGAGCGGCGAGCCACGAGGGTCGAGCACTGCCAACACACCAACGAAGACAGGAAACGACACCATGAACACCAACGACACCTCCGCCCGCATCGACGATCAAGAGCTGACCCTCGTGGACATCGAGGAGCTGCGCGCTGCCCTGGGCGCGGAGGCCCAGCTGAACGCGAGCGCACAGACCGACGCCGCCGCCGTGCCGTCGACCGTGATGTGCCCGCAGTGGTACTAGCCGATCGAGTCGAGTCGAGCTGGTCCGACGTGTCGTCGGACCGGCTCTTCTTCCAATTGTAGCCGCCGCTCCCTCCCGCCATGAACGAAGCCACCGCCATCACCCATGCTTCTCTGTCGTCGTATGTCCATGCCGTCGACGGGCTCATCGTTCGGACCATCGAGTCCGCGGGGCTCGAGCCCGATCAGTGCGCGCTCGTGCTGGCCGGGATCGCAGCGAAGACCGTGGGGTACTCGCGCAAGCCGCTCTCGTCGCACTCGCTGGCGCCGGTCTACCTCACGATCCGCGCCCACGGGGCCCACGTGGGGCAGGACGCGGAGTCGCTCGGTGCCGGCCTCGTGTTGTCCTACTTCGCCCTCGATCTGTTCGACAGCGTGCAGGACGACGAGCTTACCGGGCCGTTCGGCGAGGCGGGGCCGGAGCTGGCCATCAACTGCGCGATCGTGCTGTTGGTGCTGGCCCTCGACACGCTCTACGCGTTCGCTCGTGCGCTGCCCCCCGTACAGCGGGCTCGCGCGGCTGCCCTGGTCCGTGAGCACACGATGCGATCGACCCGCGGGCAGCACCGCGACCTCGGCTCGCGAGGTCGCGAGGTGACGGCGGCCGCGGCTCGTGTCACGTCGATCGAGAAATCGGCGCTGTGTGCCCTGCGCATGGAGCTGGCGGGCCTCTACGTGGGAGTCATCGATCCCGCCTACCGCGTGATCGGGGACGGGATCGCCGAGCTGCGACAGCTCGTCAACGACGTCGCGGATCTGTTCGACGACGACCGTAGCGAGGACCTCCGCCAGGGCACGATGAGCATGCCGCTCGCGCTGTACGTCGAGCGGACCGGAGAGGAGGGGCGAGCCGCGCTCGCGCGTGCGCGGCAGCAGCCGCATGGCGAGGGCGAGATCCAGCGCCGCGTCCACGCCAGCGGCGTCCTCGGACAGGTGGCGGCCCTGACCGAGGCGACTCGCCTACGCGTGCACGAGGCGTTCGCCACGCTGCCATGCAGGGGTCCCTACCTGGCGCTCCTGCTCGCGTCGCTCGACGAGCTGCCGAGCTTCTACTACCGGCCGCGCCCGCTGACGCTCGCCGTCGATGTCGACGAGGTCGACGCGTCGTCGATGTCGACCTCCGATCGAGCGCTGCTGGAGGCACTGCGCCGCGACCGGCGCGCCCGCATGGCACCCACTACGGCAGCGCAGAGCAAGGCATCATGAACGACCTCCGCTTTCGTGTTCGCGACGACGTCCGGCTGGCGGTGGGCCACCGCGACCAGAGCCGCTTCGGCAGCGCGCTCACGGGCCTCTGCGATCGACTGGTGCAGAGGCTCTGCGATCCGATCGCCGGGCACCTTGCCCGCCAGGATCACGAGCCCTCTGCCGAGCAATCCATCGAGCTGATGGCGCAGTGCATGGGGCCGCGCGCGCTCGGGGCCCTGTTCGAGCGTCCGGGCCGGCTGCGCGAGGATTGCCTCTACCCCCGCCCCGAGGCCGTGGTCCCGGTGTCGCTCCAGGTGAGCGGCCCCGCGGTGGCGGGTGGATCGTCGGCGATCGAGCTGCCGGTGAGCGTCGTACCCGAGCTCGCGCGCTGGATCGACGACTGGTCGGATCTCGGCGCCCCGCCCCGCAATCCAGCGGTCCGTAGCGTGTGGGACGGGCTCGCCGAGCGAGGAGCCCTGACTGCTCGCGAGGTGCTCGAGCCTCGCCGCGGCGACGGCCTCACGCTGGTCGGCCACGCGACGGCCTCGATCGAGAAGAACGGTACGCGGGTGCTGTTCGATCCGTTCTTGCTGGCCCCCGAGGCGATGGACGCCGAGGTGCGTCCATTGTTCCCCGCGGAGCTCCGGTCCCACGCGGTGTTCATCACCCACAGTCACCCCGATCACTATGATCTCGGCAGTCTGCTGCGCCTGGGCGCCGATACCCCGATCTATGTACCCGTGGTGGAGCGCGAGTCACTGCTGGCGGTCGACATGGCCACCCGCCTGCGCGCGCTGGGGTTCAGCCGGGTGCATGCGCTGGCCTGGGGACAGCGAGTCGAGGTGGGCCCCCACCGCGTGCAGGCCCACCCGTTCTGGGGCGAGCAGCCGACCGACGGAGAGCTCTTGCACCCCGAGGCTCGCAACGCGGGCAACGTATACGTCGTGGACAGCGGAGGCCTGCGCGTGGCGCTGGTGGCCGATGCAGGCCGCGATCACGGCGGAAGCACCGTGGAGCTCGCCGCCCGGCTCCGGCGCGAGCAGGGCCCGGTCGACGTCGTGCTCGGTGGCTACCGGGCGTGGCGGCTGCGACCCATTCGCCTGCTGGGCACCTCGGTGGCCCGCTACGTGCTCTCGGTGCCTCGCGAGCACTGGGGCCGCCGCATGCAGCTCATGAACGACGCCGACGACCTGCTCGAGACGGCGGCGAGCTGGGGCGCACGGCAGGTGGTGCCCTACGCCAACGGCGGCGCTCCCTGGTACTGGAACCTCGGCCTCGGCCCGCGCCCGGGGAGCACGCGCGACGATCCCGACTTCGACCCCAGCGACGATCAGGTGACCGAGGCCCATGCGCGACGCATCCGCAGCGGACAGCCGACCCCGCGGGTGGAGTGGCTGGGGCCGGGGCAGCAGTTGCCGCTGCTGCCGAGGCCGAGGGCCGAGATCGAGCCACGAGTGCCCGCTGTCGCGTGATCACGCGCTCGTCTGTAACGCCGCGGCGCTCCGGGGATTCATCAGATGTCATGGATACCTCCGTCACCCAGGAGCTCGCCCCGAGCTCGCCTCTCACGCGTGCGACGGCTCGCGCGGCCGAGCCGACCGCCGTCGATCGCAAGATCGTGCTGTCGCGGATCTTGGCCGTAGCCGAGGCGCGGCGCCTGGGGATCGAGCCCACCTCCGAGGAGGTCAAGGCCATGGCCCGCTGGTGGCGTGGCGAGTACGGGCTGCTCGAGCTCGAGCCGTTCGCCCGCTGGCTGCGCTGGTCGGGCATGGATCTCGCAACGTTCTGGGCCATGATGTGGGACTTCGCCGCGGTCACCAAGGTGCTCGCGCATCACGCTGCGGAGGTCGATGCACGCATGGACGCCCACCTGCGGATCCACAGCGTTCGTACGTTCGTGGCGGAGGGTCGGTGATGCCCGCGTTCACGCTCGCTCCGGCCGCCGTCGCTCGTATCGGCAGCATGCCGCTCGAGTCGCTCGAGTCACTGTCGTCCCCCGCGCTGGCCCGCCTCGCCGCCGAAGCCGACGAGCGCACGTTCGCCGCGGAGTACGAGCGCGTGCTGGCGGAGCATCGCGCGAGCCTGTGGCGCAGCACCGTCGGCCATCCGCGGGTTCGCTGTGGCCTCGCCTTGTCGAGCCCCTCGCTCGCGGCCGAGCTGGGCGAGCCTGCTCCGTCATCGCATCGGAACAAGCGCGCGCGTCACCTCGATACATCGCTCTATCGCTACCTGGCCCGCGCAGTGGGGCGGCTCGAGCCCAACGGGTTGTGGACGAGCGTGACGCTCGCGACGCTCGAGGATGCGCCCGAGACGTCCGTGCAGGCATGCCGACCCAAGACCCACGTGGCGCCGGACCTCGCCCCGTTGCGCGACATCGTGCAGGCGCTGGCGCGGCGCGAGCCCTACCGCAGCCGCGGACCCTACCGCCTCGACCCCACGCTGCAGCTCGATGCCGCGGGGCGCTGGTGCCACGCGCGGCGGCAAGCCGGTGGTGGGCTCGCCTGGATGTCGCTGCCGATCTCCGAGGCGTGGCCGCTGCTGGCCGTGCGCTGGGGTGACGGGAGCTCGCGCTCGCTCGACGAGCTACGCCGGGCGCTCGTCCCCGCCGTCTCCGAGGCCGTGGCCGAGGCCTTGCTGGGCTTTGCGCTCGAGGCGGGGCTGCTCGTGGGTGGGCTTCGATTCCCCGCGCGCTTCAGCACGCCGTGGGGCGCGCTCGACACTGCAGGAGGCGCGCTCGAGCCGAGCGATCGCGAGCCGTGGGTCGCGGCGTGCGGCCTGCTCGCGAGGGTCTGCGCGGACGTGGAGGTGGCGCTCGACGCCGCGCTCGTCGCCTCGGCGCCGTCCACCGGCTCGGAGCACGCGGCGGTGGTGCTCGCAGGTCAACGGCGAGTGCGCGAGGTGATCGAGGAGCTGGCCGCGGCATTGGCGGTACCGTGCCCGCGGATCGATCCGGCGGTGCTGCGCTGCGACGAGACGGCACCGTTTCACATCGGTCTCGGGCAGCACGACCGGCGGCGCGTGGAGCTACTCCTGCAGCGGTGGTCCTCGCTCGAGCGCCGCCATCGATCGCATCGTCGCTGGGCACGACGAGCGCGCCGCATGATCGAGGGTTGCCGTCAGGGTCGGGTCACCGCCGCGCCTCACCCCGGCGCCGCGAGGGCCGAGGAGCCCGCGGATCCGTACGTACACGAGCCCGGGGGGCCGCCGATGGGAGCCCTGGTGCTGCGCCCGGGGGTCGCGGGCGTCGTCGAGCCCTGGGTTCGCGGCCTGAGCCACGCGCCGACCGTCACGCATGCTCGACACGCCTATCACCTCGCGGACCGTGGAGACTCGCTATTGCCATGGTTTCGCGCCGCGTATCACGACATCGCCCGCTGCGACGGTGTCGATGCGATCGATCTCGTGTGCACCACCGAGGGCAGCCCCAACCTCCAGGCCCGTCCTCGCTACGTGGAGGCCACTCTCGATCCGTGGGGCGCGACGGGGCTCGGTGTGAACGAGCTGTGCATGGTGAAGGGATCGAGCCCCGGCGTGCTCTTGCTCGCCCACGGGTGGCGTCGCTGGGCCGCGCACGTCTTCACCCCGCAGGCGATCCACGGCTCGGACGTGCTCATGCATCGGCTCATGGCCACGTCGTTCGACGATCGCACCGCAGAGCCCACAGCCGAGGCCGAAGAGCCCGGTTGCGAGCAGGGCGACCCGTTGCTGCGGCACCCCCGACGAACCCGGCTCTCGGCGGCGGAGATCGAGCGCTTGCTCTCCGTCCGTGGTGCGGCGCGCTTCGTGTGCTGGCAAGCGCTCGTGCGCGACCACGCCTGGCCGCGCTGGGTGCGAGTGCAGTGCGGGGCCAAACCGGCGCTGCTGGTTCCCACCGACGGCCCGCTCCCGCTCGAGGCAGCGTTCGAAGGCGTCGGCTCCCGTGCGAAGCACCCCGAGATCGTCGTCGAGGAGCTGCTCGACGGTGCGTGGCTGCCAGGTTCCGATGGCCACCACTTCGTCGAGCTCGTGCTGCCGGTACGCCGCACCCGCTCGGCCTGGACGCGCCCGACCATGCCGGCCGAGGTGCCCGTGGAGCTCGATCATGGATGTCTGTGAAGCACCGTATTTCGTCGCGGCCTCCGACGAGGGCTGGACGCAGATCAACATCACGCTGGCATGCGACTCGGGCTCGCTCCGCGACGCCGCGTGGCCGTTGTTCGACGGCCTCGAGCGCTGGCTCGCCACGGCACGGCAGCAAGGCACCCTCGCGTGCTGGTTCGTCCGCAAGCCGCCGGGTCTGCGGCTGCGGCTGCGAGGCCCGGGCTTCGACGCCGCGGCGCGTGACGAGCTGGCGGGCCTCCTGCACGCGCAGCAAGGCGCGGGACCGATAGTGCAGTGGGGCCGGACCACATACGAGCCCGAGGTCCATCGCCTCGGCGGCCCCGTCGCGCTCGAGCTCGTCCACTCACTCTTGGCCGGTAGCACCGACGTATGGCTCGCGTGGGAGCGACTGTCACGATCGGGCCAGGCCCAGCTCGCTGCGGAGCTCATGGCGTTGTCGCTCTATGACGATCTCCTGGCCCGATCGTTTCAGGCGCGCGAGGAGTCCTGGGACGTGTGGGTGACGCTCTCGACGATCTACGAACCCACGCTCGGCCCACTGGCTCCGCGCGGCACGGGCGAGCCCCGCGTACTGGCGCCTCGGGCCCTGTTCTTGCTCGCGAGCCCGCAGGAGCAGGCGCTGCTCGAGCGCGGCCATGCGGCGGCCACCGCCTTCGCCTCCGGCCTGGCTCACGCCCACGACGGCTGCACGCTCGCAGGCGGGCGCCGGTCGCTCGTGGGCACGCTGGCGAGCTTCCTCTTCAATCTATGGGGCCTTCGCCCCGCGACCGTGGCAGGGCTCTGTCGTTTGGCGGTGCGCGAGCTCGATCCACGCATCCACGTCCCACGGCACGCCTCGCAGGAGCACGCACGATGATCGCGCAAGCCCCAGCCCTCGCCATGTCTCCTGGCCCGCCCGTCGTGGCACGGTCGCGACCCTCCGCACGCCCCGGGCGGCGCGTGCCCGTGATGATCCAGGGCACCGCCACCGATTGCGCAGCGACCTGCCTGCGCATGACGCTGGCCTACCACGGCCGCTACGTGGCCCCCGGTGAGCTCGCGGCCCACGTCGCGAGCGGTCGCGATGGCGCCAGCGCATGGTCGGTGCTCGAGGCGGCTCGCTCGCAGGGCCTCGCCGGCCGTGGGCTCCGGCTCGACGCGGCGGCGCTCCACCGGCTCGCGCCCGGGTCGATCCTCCACTGGGATCGCAAGCACTTCGTGGTGCTCGAGCACGTGCAGCCCCGCCGGGGCAGGCGCCCGGCGATGCTCACGATCGTCGACCCCGCGCTCGGACGCTGCCGGCTCGACGAGGCCGCCGCCCGTGCGCGGTTCTCCGGCATCGCCGTGGAGCTGTGGCCCGGCGAGGGCTTCGAGGCGCGTGCCGTGCCGCCCACGCCCTATCGTCGTTATTTCGCGATCCTGCTCGCGGCGCCCGGCTTGTTGTCGCTGTCGCTGCTGTTGTCGCTGTTGCTCCTCGTGCTCTCGTCGTCGGTGCCGCTCCTCACGGTTGCGGTGGTCGACGGTCTCACGCTGTCCGAAGCCGGCCTGGGGCTCGGCACCCTGGTGCTCGGGAGCCTCCTCGTAGTGCTCGCCCACGCGATCACCACCACCGCCCGCAACCTCGTGCTCGTGCGGCTCCACGAGCGCTTCGATCGGGTGCTGGTCCCCGAGCTGGTCGAGCACCTGCTCGCGTTGCCGGCCGCGTTCTTCCAGCAGCGAAGCCTCGGCGACCTGATGATGCGGGTGTCGAGCACCAGCCAGCTCCGCGACGTCCTCACCCAGGGAGCGGTGTCGACCTTGATGGATGGAACGCTCGTGGTCGCCTACCTCGGCCTGCTCGCCTGGCTGAGCCCCGAGCTCGCGCTGGTGGTGGTGCTGCTGGCCGCGGCGCACTTCGGCCAGCTCTGGCTCTCGCACCGTGCCCAGCGCGAGCTCACCGCGGACCACCTGCACCACGAGGCCCAGGCCCGCGGCTCCTTGACCCGCATCCTCGCGGGGATCGAGACGCTCAAGGCCACCGGCAGCGAGCCCGAGGCCGCCGCGTGCTTCCGGGAGCGGTTCGATGCCGTGCTGCAGGCCGCGCGCCAGCGCGGGCGCTTCACCGCCTGGTTCGAGGGCGTCGCCGCCGGCCTGAGGCTGCTCGGGCCGTTGGCGCTGCTCGTGCTCGGCGCGCACGAGGTGCTGAGCGGTCGGCTGGGTCTGGGAGCAATGCTCGGTGCCACCCAGCTCGCGCTGGCCTTCCTCACTCCGCTGTCGGCATTGGTGCAGACGGCCACGCGGTTGCAGACGACCGCCAGCCAGGTCGAGCGCCTCGAGGAGATCCACGCCACGCCACCCGAGGTGGTGAATACCGGGGCTCCCGTGGCCGATCTCGCGGGTGGTGTGGAGCTCGAGGGCGTGAGCGCTCGTTACGATGCGACAGCGCCATGGGCCGTGCGAGACGTGTCCTTGCGCATCGAGCCGGGGCAGCGGATCGCGATCGTGGGGGCCTCGGGCTCGGGCAAGTCCACGCTCGCGCGCGTGTTGTTGGGGCTGTGCCGGCCCGAGCAAGGGCAGGTGCGGTTCGCCGGAATCGCGAGCGACGGCATCGACCTACGAGACCTGCGCCGCCGCGTGGGCGTGGTGATGCAGGATGCCTGCCTGTTCGACATGACGATCGCCCAGAACCTCGCGATGGCGGCCCCCGAGGCCTCGCGGGCCGAGCTCGAGGCGGCCGCACGCATGGCGCGGATCCACGACGACATCGAGGCGCTCCCGATGGGCTACGACACGCGGCTCACCGACGGCGGCTCCACGCTCTCGGGCGGGCAGCGGCAGCGCCTGGCGCTCGCGCGGGCGCTGGTGCGTCGGCCCGAGCTGCTCGTGCTGGATGAGGCCACCAGTGCGCTCGATACGGTGACCGAGCGTGCGATCCACGAGGGGCTGGTGCGGCTGGGCGCCACGGTGATCACCATCGCTCATCGGCTCGATACCGTGCGCGACGCCGATCTCATCGTGGTGATGGAGGGCGGGCGCGTGGTGGAGCGTGGCGACCACCGGGCGCTGCTCGAGCTGGGCGGGGTGTACCGCCGGCTGGTGCACGCAGGAGGGCGCCAGCGGGCGTCTGCGTAGCGGTGGCCAGCCGGTGGGCCACCCTTGAGGCCGAGGTCCTCGTTGATCACGATCATCCGCGCTCGCGCGGTCATCCGCTCACGGAACGCCATTTACCGTACGAATATCCAAGATTTCCTTGGCTCGATCTCCTGCTCGCGGCCGACCCGTTCGTGCCATCGCGGCCAATCGGCGGGCCACCCCCCGGCCAGCCCGCGGGCCACTCTCCGATCGTCGATCTGCCAACTCATCGAGATCGTTCAAACTGCTCGCCGGAACGCCGCTCGCATCATATCCGGCTCGTGACTGCCGGTGCCGCTCCACGCACGCGACACGATGCCTTCGCTCGGCACGTGTTCGGTCGCCCGTGGGCGGCGGCGGTCATCTTCCATCGGGTGCTTCCGGCGGCGATCCTCGCGGAGCTGCGCCTGGAGACCCTTGCGCTGGCGTCGGCGTCCTATCCTCGTCCCAGCCGTACGCCGCTCGACTCCGATCTGGTCTTTGCGGCCGAGCTACACGATCCCAACGATTCCGAGCCGTGCTCGGTCCACCTCATGCTCGACCACCAGTCCACACCCGACGACCTCTTCCCGTGGCGGTCCCTTGTCTACGCTGGTGCGCTTTGGGACCGCTTCGTCGATGCGCAGCCCCGGCGCCCCCGCCGGCTACCATTCATCATCCCGGTCCTCCTGACGCAGTACCCCGCCCGGAACACGCCAGTCCAGCTCTCCGAGATCATCGATCTTCCTGATAGGGTTCGCGAGGTCTTCGGCGCCCCATTCGAGGCCACGCTCTACGTGGATGATCTCACCGGTTCGGTCCTCGACGACCCAGTCGCCGATCCTGGCCACCTTGCGCTGGTCGAGATCTCTCGTACCGTGCTCTACGCGTACAATAACCCGAACGCCGTCATGGACCCACGCCTCGCAACGGTGGGCCCGCTGTTCGACGTAGTCCTGGACTGTTTCGGTCCAGGCGAGATCAAGGAGATCCTGAGCTACGTCGTGCACGCGTTGGGTGAAAGCTCTCCGATCTTTGCTATGATCATGAACGCCCTCAGCAAGGCGGTAAGAGAAGTGTACATGACCATCGCAGACCAGCTTCGTGAAGAAGGGCGTGAGGAAGGGCGCGTGGAAGGTCGTGCCAGAGCGACAGCGAAGAATTTGTTGCGCGTGCTCGACCATCGCGCATGGCCGATCTCCGCGCCCCTCCGAGCTCGCGTGCTCGCGACATCTGACGAGCAGATCCTCCAGCAGTGGTTCGATCGCGCGCTCACGGCCGGCTCGCTCGAGGAGGTGTTCGGGTGGCTCGACGCTTGATCGACCCAGATCACCTCGAGGTGATTGGGATGGAGGAGCCGGGCCGCAAGTGAGCTCAGTTGAGGCTCACCTTGCTCCCCTTGATCACCACATCCCCGCTCCCCTTCACGCTGATCTTCTTCCCCTCGACCGTGATGTCGCCGTTCTTCTTCATGATCAGCTTCGCCGACCCCACATCCACCGTGAGCTGATCCACCACGTTGATCGTCATCTTCTTCTTGCAGACGACCACCATGTTGTCGCCGGACTGGATGTTCATCTTCTTGCCGGACTTCTGGATCAGGTCGACGTCCGCGTCCAGCGTGAGGTTCTTCTGCGCCTTCACGGTGACGCTCTTCGCACACTGGAACTTGCCCGAGAGCCCCGCCGTGAACGACATGGCCCCCACCGCGGTGATGCTGCGCGACGCCCCCACCTGCTCGCTGTAGAGGCCGCCCACCTTCACCGACTTCATCGCGCCCACGATCTCGTCGGACTTGAGCATCACCGTGACCTTGGAGGTCTTGCTGATCGTCTGCTTGTGCGAGCCGGTGATCGTCTCGTCGTTGTTCTTGACGATGGTGGAGTTGCGGTTGCCCGTCACCGTGAGCTTCATGTCCTTGGTGATGGACTCGGTGTGGTTGCCCTGCACCGTGATGGTCTTGTCGTTCTTGACCGTCTCCTTCTGGTCGTGGCCGACCTCCTTGGTGCGGTCGTTGCCGATGCTGAGCGTCTCGTCGTGACCGGTGGTCTGGTTCTTGTCGTTCTCGGTCGCGATCGTGAAGTCCTTCTGGCAGTGGATGTAGACCTCCTCGCTGCCCGACTGGTCCTCGAAGCGCAGCTCGTTGCTGCCGTCGCCCGAGACCGAGTCGGTCTTGATGCCGCTCTGGGTCTTGCTGCCGGGCAGCGCGTACGGGTACGAGTTGTCGCCGTTGTAGACGGTGCCCATCACCAGCGGCCGATCGGGGTCTCCGCCGAGGAACTCCACCACCACCTCTTGGCCCACCCGCGGGATGAACTGGAAGCCCCAGCCCGGCCCCGACCACTGCTGCCGCACGCGGATCCAGCAGCTCGAGGTGTCGTCGTAGGTGGTCTCCTCCTCCCAGTGGAACTGCACCTTGATGCGGCCGTGCTCGTCGACGTGGATCTCCTCGCCGGGGCCCGAGACGATGCCGGTCTCGGGGCCATAGACGCGCGGCTTGGGCGTGATCTGGCGCGGGCGCATCGGCACGTCGAGCGGGATGCACTGGAACGAGTTGCGATAGCGCGGCTGGTCACCGCCCACCGAGCCACCCGCCGACGAGAGGATCTCCTCGGGGCACTCGCCAGTGTGCACCACGCGAGTGATGAGGAACTTGGTCTCGAGGTCGTCGCGGACGTGGCGCTCGAGCTCGAACACCTTGCCCGCCGCGAACCCGGTGACGTTGCCCGAGCCGCGCCCCACCTTGCCGCGCACCTGCGCGGCCTCGAGGTGGTCTTGGTTTCTCGCCGCCACGTCGTCGGAGATGTAGCGACGGTCGGTGTGGCGGTAGATCCGGCGGTTGTAGCCCTTCTTGTCGGCCCCGTCCTTCTGGTCCTCGATCAGCTCGAGCGGGGTGATGAAGTCGTAGTCGCGCCGCCAGAGCGACGTGGTGGTGAGCGTCTGCAGGTAGTCGAGGTTGCGGATCGACTCGAGGTCGGCGGTCTCGGGCCGCTGCACGATGATCGGCACCACCGCGGTGCCGTCGACGTTCTGCACCTCGGTGAAGTCGCCGTTCTCGTAGGAGAGGGTGAGGACCTCGTGACCTTTGTCCTCGCTGTGGACGAAGTGGTAGGAGATGCCCTCCTCTTCCATCAATCGCACGCAGAAGTCGAGGTCGGACTCGCGATACTGCACGCAGTAGTCGCGGGGGCTGGTGCCGCGGGCCTCGCTGCCCTTGTCGAGCGTGCGGCCGCCGTACTGGCCGAGCTCCTTGCCGAGAATCTCACCGAGGATCTCGAGCACGCTCTGGTCCTGGAAGATCCGCGAGTGGGTCTGCTGGCCGAGCAGGTGGAACGCAGGCACGACGCGGATGTTGACGAACAGGTTGTCCTCGGAGCGCCCGATGTAGTCGACCGAGATGACGATCCCGTAGACGGTGCGCACGTGCTCGCCGCGGGTGATGTCGAGCTGGCAGGCGGCGCCGAGGAACAGATCGGTCTCGGCGGTGAGCTCGTCGGTGACGAGGTCGAGATCGAGGTCGTAGCAGCCGTTGATCTCCTCCATCATCCGCATGCGGTAGACGTGGAAGTCCCCGCTCGGGCCCTCGTCGCACGTGAACTCGTACGCGATCTTGATGAGGGTGCCTTGATCGACCCCGGCGCCGTCGTGTGCCATGTTCGTCCGTCCTCGCTCGCTCGCGACGCGGCTTGGGGAGCTCGGCGTCGTCTCGTGGGATTGCCCGCGCGGCCTTGCGGGCGCGCGACGAGCCCCGCGAGTCTAGCAGGGCAGGCCGCCTCGCCGCGGACGAGCGAGCGGGCGGCCGTGGTCACCCGGCCGATGTGGTGTGAGGCCTCGTGGGGCTCCGAGAACGGTGGTGGTGGCTACTGTCGCCAGCTCCGCGCGGGCGTGCGGATGCGCGGTGCAGCGCAGCGTGCGCGGCTTTAGGGGCGCTGGAACGGGCGCGGGGCCGGCGTGCGGCGGGGCGGAGGCGAGCGATGCCGAGCGCGTCGATGCGCGCCGGTGGACTCGTGCTGGTGCCGATGCTGGTGGCGGCGATGGCCATGCCGGCCGAGCCGACCGAGTGCAGCGTGGAGCTTTCACGATGCCGATGCAGACTGGGGCCGGTGCGGGGGGCGGTGCTCGGCCTCCCAGCCCTCTGGCGTCACGTCGGTGTGCGAGCGCGAAGACTGACGACGTCTCAGCAGGCTCATGGAACCGTGGGTTGACACTCCGGGAGGATGAAGTGCTCCAGCGGATGCAGGCGTTTGCCGTTGGACATCCAGCTCACGAGCTTCTGGATGATCTCGATACGCTTGGCGAAATAGGCCTTGTTCTCCTGTTCCGTTCGGAGCCCTCGGTTCAGCCGGAGAAAATCGGGGTGCTGCATCATGCCCTTCATGCTGTGGAGCCAGTTCCCGAAGAAGCTCGCAACGTAACGCGGGATCATATCGTCGTGCTCGATCTCCTCGAGGCATCGCGTGGAGACCTGCACGAGTCGCTGGAATGCACGCTCGTCCCACTCGAAATTCATGCGAATCTTCTCGAAGAGATGGCCATCTTCAACCATGTACTCGCCCAGGGCGACGCATGCAGGTCTTTCGGGTGTCGACATGTTCTTCCTTCACGTGCACGAGCTCGCGCGATGATCCTTGACCTCGACGATTGCGTCGGCGGGGACGTGGCCGATGATGAGCACCTCGCGCTTACCTCGCGCAAACTTGTTGGCCTCTAGGAGCTCTCTGGAGGGAGAGGCGCTCACGTCGCCCAGATGTTGGATGCGCCCTTCGCCGGTCGAGAGGTCGACGATGCTGTTGGGGTCGAGCTTGGAGACGTCGATCTTTACGACGCCGGTGTTGTTCCTGCGCGCCCAATCCTCGGCCATCCTCGCGCCCTTGTCGCCGTCAGACGTGGAGATGAACTGGCTCGCGAAGTCGGGTTCGCTGCCATGGGTCACATGATCTATCGGCGTATGGCTCGCCCCCGGGTTCTTCGCCGTCAATCCATCGGTCATCGCCGTGTCGATCTCCTCCGGCCGCACCGCACGATAGATGAATTCGCTGATCCACCCAAGCAGGTCGAATGCGACGAGCGGGTCGATCGGGTAGCCATGGAGCCGCAGGCCGCCGCTCATGCCGATGGGGTCCGGCGAGATGAACAGCCCGGCCTCTGGTGAGTAGTAGCGGTACCGGTTGTAGACCAGGCCGGTCTCGTCGTCGTAGTACTGGCCCGGCCACCGCAGTGGTTGACGAGCGTCGCCTCCGACCACCGTTCGACCCATGAGGTCCATCCGGCCGGTCCACCGCACGGCGCCTGCTTCATCGATGAGCTCCGTGGGCGTGCCGATGCCGTCGGTCGCGAACGCCCACACGCCCGCATCGGTCACCTGCGCGATCGGGCGGTGGGTGTCGGGCTCGTAGATCCAGCGTGTGGACCCGTGCTCGCTCGACTGCTCGTGGACGACCATGCTGCCGTCCCAGCCCCAGCGATGCTCGGCCACGGGTCGCAGCTCCCCCGCTTCGTCGGCGACGTAGACATCCTTGCGTAGCCGCCGTGCGAACGCATCGTATTCGAATCTGACCACCCGTCCGTCGGGGAGCGCCGCTTCGCGCAGGAGCCCCGACGAGGACCACGAGAATCGCGTGATGCCGCCGTCGCTCGCGTGGCGCTCCACGGGTCGACCCTCGTTGTCGTAGACGAACGTTGCGTCGTGGACGCGAAGCGGCGCGCCACCCGGACCATACGCGCGATCGGTACCCGACTCGGTCTCGAACGGATTGCCGGCCTCGTCGAGCAGCCGGAGGCTGGTTCCTTCGTCGACGTGCATCGCGATTGGTCGTGCACGGGCGTCGTAGGCGAACGTGCGCTCGCCCCACTTGGAGCTGCGCTCGAACGAGAGCCGTGCATCGCCGCTCCAGCCGATCTGCGTGTGATCGACCAGGCCTCGCGAGCTGGTCACCTGCCGCTCTACCGGGCGCCCCACCACATCGCGGGCCCAGCCGATCTCCAGGCTCTGGTCGAGCACGACGCGGCGCTCGAAGCCGTCGGAATCGCGCTCGAAGCTCGCGGACCAGCGCGGGCTCGGGTTGTGCAGCTCGATGCGAGCGGCCCGACCCCCGGGATCACGCTCGATGGAGAGGGCGTGCTCGTCCGAGTCGCTGACGCGAATGCGCTGGCCGGCGGCGGAGTAGGTCGACCGCACCACGTGCTCGTTGCCGCGGCTGTCGGTGATGTGCTCCTCGAGCACCCGCCCGACGGCATCCACCACGAATGCGACCCGGGTGTCGGCAGTCGTCGCTTCCAGCAAGATTCCGTCTTGCCGATAGATGAACCGCTCGAAATCATCGCCACCGAGCTCCACGCCGGTGAGGCGGCCGAGTGCGTCGTACTCGAGCACCTTCGTCGAGCCGGCCGACGCGACGCGGACGGCTCGCCCCGCGGCATCGCGCACGTACCGTCGGTGGTGGCCGGCGAACGCATGCTCTCCGACGACCCGCCCGGCCTCGTCGTACTCCAGCACGTGCCGCTCTCCACGTTCGTTCACGAACGCCGAGGGGCGGCCCTCGGTGTCGTGATCGATGCGAATCGACGTGCCCGCCTCCCTGCGCTCGGAGAGGTGATCGCGGACGGTGTAGGCGAATTCGATGCGACGGCCGTCGTAGCTCGCGGCGGTGAGCTTGCGCTCGGCGTCGTACTCGAACCGGCGGACGACCCCATGGGGCTCGTGGAGCTCGAGCAGGCGTCCCTCGGTGTCCAAGCGCCGGTGCTGGATCGCGCCACGGCGGCTCACGTGCTTCGTGACTCGACCGAGGGCGTCGCGCTCCACCCGGAGCGTGCTGCCGTCGGAGCGAGCAGTCGTGATCAGGCCGCCACGAGCGTCGTAGGCGAAGCGAGTCGTGATTCGATCCGGAGTCTCGATTGCGGTGAGCAGGCCACGATCCCACGCGAAGTGCGTGGTGTTGCCCAGCGGGTCGACTCGCGTGCGGACGCGGCCCAAGGAATCGTGAGTCCAGGCGTAGACGGCACCGTGTGGCTCGGTGGACGAGCTGAGCACGCCGAGCTCGGGATGGTAGGTGCGCGCCGTGAGGGTCCCGTCGGCGTGATGAATGGCGGTGCAATTGCCTCGGCCGTCGAGCTCCAGGCGGCTCGTGTTTCCCAGGGGATCGGTCTCGGCCACCCGCTGCAGCGTTACCGGGTCGTACTCGTACTTCGTCTCCCCGCCCAACGGATCGACGATCTTCACGACCTGCCCCACCACGTTCATGTGGTACTGCGTGACCTGCCCGAGTGAGTTGGTCACGAAGGTCACGTGCTTGCGCTTGTCGTACGAGAGCACGTGGTCGTAGATGCCCCCGTCGCCCCAGGTCCGCACGCACCACGCGTCCTCGCCGAGGCCGTCGTAGAGGAAGTAGAAGCCGAGCCCGTTGCGGTCGGTCTCCTGCGTGAGCAGGTGGGTCACGTAGGCGAATTTCCAGTCGTGCCCGAGCGAATCCGTGACGCGCACGAGGTCGCCGGCGGCGTCGTACTCGTAGCGGCGGTGGCGGTAGAAGCCCTCGCCCTGCGGCTGCGGCAGGTGCAGCTCGGTCACCCGACCGCGGTCGTCGTGGCGCAGCTGCACGAAGCGGCCGCCGCTGTCGCGCACCCACTCGAGCCGACCCCGTGCAGCTCCGTCGCTGCTCTCCGCGATCCCATAGTGGAAGGTGATCTCGTGGTACCCGCAGCGCGAGCGGATCTTCTGGATCATCGCGCGGCCGTCGTCTCGCCCGGGAACCGGCGCGAATTCCCGCACGATGCCTTCGTGGTCGACAACCCGCCACGCACCGTCTTTCTCGCAGCGCAGCGTGAGCTGCTCGATCGGGTTGTACACCTCCTGCCCCGGCTCGATGCGGTGCTTCGGAAATTCGAACGTGTCGAATTCGATCTCCCGCCCGTCTTCGCCGAGCAGCACCACCTTGCCGCGCTCACGCCACACCGCCTGGTCGAGCGAGAGGCTCCACCCGTGCCCGAGCGGCCCTGAGCGCGAGGCGAACGCCGATGAGTAGATCCGCTCCACCTTCAGCGGCAGCGGCCCCGGCAGCGCGATCTCGACGAATTCCGTCATCACCTTGCCGCTGGCCACGTCGACCGGGTGACCGGTGAAGAAGCACACCGCGCGGTTCAGGAAATTGCGGAAGCGGCTGGGTTTGAGGCGGCTGAGCAGGGCGTGCAGCGAGTCGGAGACGAAGCGGGTGCGCAGCGACGCCATGATCGCGGACATGATGTCGAGCGACATCGGCCCGCCGATGAGGATGGGTGCACCCTTGGGGACGGCGAGCACCACCGACGAGGGTAGGCGCAGGGGCTCGGAACAGCTGAGCGCGATGTCGCCGAGACGCACGGCGTTGGTGCCCATCACGGTGACGGTCTTCGACCCGAACACGACCACCGCGTCGTTCTCGGGCTTGACGGGCAGGCCCGGCGAGGGCGTCTCGCCGGGGTGGATCACCGGCTTGGGCGTCTTGGGAAACGGCGCCCACATGGTTCCTGGTGGGATGAGGATGTGGCCGGGGACGTGCTTGGCCTCGGTGCCGGTGTTCGTGGCCGGGAAGGCCGTCCAGTAGAGCACCGGCCCCTGGAACGGCGCACCGACCACGGCCCCGATCGCGGCACCGATGGCGATCCCGGCCGCAAGCCCGATCGGATCGAAGACGATCCCGATGAACGGGTTGGGAATCGGCGTGGGCACCGGTGCCGGCGTGGGCACCATCTCGAAGTGGACGTCGAGGCCCAGCACCGGGTCGAGGAAGCTACTCGCCAGCATGCTCGAGACCCTCCCCGCGCTCCATCGCGTCGGCTTGCACGTAGAGCGACGCAGCCTGGGCCGACATGCCGCGGCGGTCGTAGATCGCAGCGAGCTGCCGCGCGGCCTCGGGGGTGCTCGAGCCCTTCACGTCGGCGGGCGGCAGCTCGCCGGCGAGGCGCAGCGCCTGCTGCAAGGCGGTGGCCGCCGGTTGATCCTGACCGTGTCCGGCCGCGAGCTGGCCCGCGGTGCGCCAGCTCTCGATCGCGAGCACGCGCTCGTCGGCCAGCTCGGCGACGCGCGCGGCCTCGGTGTATGCACGGATCGCATCGCCCGTCTCGTCGTCGAGCGCATGCAGCATGCCGAGCGCGAGGTGCGATTGCGCCTCGAGGCGGCCGAGCTGGTGGGTGCGCGCCTGCTCGATGGCGAGCCGCAGCTCCCGCTTGGCGAGCCCGCGCTGGCCGCTGCCGCTCAGGTAGCTCGCGAGCGTCACCTGCGAGATCACCCACAGATCGGGCTTACCGACGTCGCTGCACAGATCGCGCGCTTCGCGCTGCCGCTGCACCGCCTCGGGCCCGCGGCCCTCCTTCATGGCGATCGATGCCTGCAGCACCTTCACGCGGATCTCCGCGGCGCGGTCGAAGAGCAAGGGCTCGATGCCGCTGGCGAGCAGCGCCGCGTCGCGCTCCTCCTTGGGCAAGGGCGGAGGGTCGTCGACGCGCGGCGGCGGGACGATGCCCACGGGTCCCGCGATGCCGAAGCGCGCGGGCTCGCCGTTGCCGATCATCGCCTCGAGGTCGCGCTTCTGCTGCGCCTCGTCGACGCGGCACACCGTGGTCAGCGCGCGCTCGGGGCCGAGCACGTCGAGCAGCCCGCGCGGCGGCGGGACGTCGAGATCGAGCGCCAGCACCCAGCGGAAGCGCTGCAGCGCCGGGTCGCCCATGAGCTCGGTGAGCGCCGACTCGAGCGCGACGGGATCCTCGGCGATGGTGGGGGCGAGCACCACCACCAGGCCGCGGAGCGGCTCGGCCAGGCTCTTGCCGATCGCGGCGGCCGTGGCCCGAAACGCATCGAGCGCGCGTGGGCTCTGCACCGCGGTCACGGCCCCTTGCGTGACGCCCTGCTCGGCGAACGCGTCCACGCGCCGCTGCCAGTCCTCGGCGAGCCGGTTGGCCCGCGGCTGCCAGCCGCGATCGGCCTTGGTGTGCGGATCGGGGAGCACCGGCCAGGCGCTGTGGTTGTCGGCGTGGAACTCGAGCTTGGGTAGGAGCGTGAGCACCGGCCCGCGCAGGTTCTCGTCGTGCCGCACGAGCCACAACCGCAGCTCGTGGGCGCGCGCGAACCATGAGCCGTCTTGGTGCAAGAGGTTGAGGGGATCGGAGAGGGACTGCACGGCGCTCCGCTCCTAGTTGATCTTGACCATGCCGCCGGAGATGTTGACCATGCCGCCGGAGACGTCGACCTTGCCGCCCGCGCAGGTGACCCCGGCGCCGCCGGCCTCCACGCTGCCGCCGCCGCCGGCCAGCGTGGCGGTGGGTGCCTGTACGGTGGCGGTGGCGGGGCTGCTCATGAGCGCGCTGCCGTCGAGGAGCACCTTGCTGCCACCGCTCGACTGGGTGAGGGCGTTGGCGTCGAGCAGGACCTTGCTGCCGCCGCTCGACTGGGCGAGGGCGTTGGCATCGAGCAGGACCTTGCTGCCACCGCTCGACTGGGTGAGGGCGTTGGCGTCGAGCAGGACCTTGCTGCCGGCCGCTGATTGCACGAGGGCGTTGGCGTCGAGCACCACGGTGGCGTTGCCGCCCGCGGTGAGCGTGATCTTGCCGGGCACCATCATGATGCTGCTGCCGCCACAGGTGAGCTTGATGTGGGTGGGAGCCTGGATCTCGATGGTGTTGGAGGCGTCGACCTTGTAGTCGCCGGTGATGGTCAGCTTGCTGCCGCTGACGCCGCTGTTGGCCTTGTTGCCGTCGATGGTGACGGCCTGGCTGCCCTTGATGGTGACGGTGCGGATGCCGTCGACGCTCATCGTCTGATCACCGGTGACGCTCTCGGTCTGGTTGCCGCCGACGCTGTTGGTCTGGTTGACGTCGACGGTGTTGGCCTGGTCGTTGTGCACCGTGGTGGTGTGATCGTGCTCGACCACCTCGTTGAAGTCCTTCTGGGCGTGGATGTAGACCTCCTCGCTGCCGGACTGGTCCTCGAAGCGCAGCTCGTTGCTGCCGTCGCCGGAGACCGAGTCGGTCTTGATGCCGCTCTGGGTCTTACTGCCGGGCATGGGGTACGGATAGGCGTTGTCGCCGTTGTAGACCGTACCCATGACCAGCGGGCGATCGGGGTCGCCACCGAGGAACTCGACCACCACCTCCTGGCCGATCCGCGGGATGAACTGGAAGCCCCAGCCCGGGCCCGACCACTGCTGGCGCACGCGGATCCAGCAGCTCGAGGTGTCGTCGTAGGTGGTCTCCTCTTCCCAGTGGAACTGCACCTTGATGCGGCCGTGCTCGTCGACGTGGATCTCCTCGCCGCTGGGACCCGAGACGATGCCGGTCTCGGGGCCGTAGACGCGGGGCTTGGGGGTGATCTGGCGCGGACGCAACGGTACGTCGAGCGGGATGCACTGGAAGGAGTTGCGGTAGCGCGGCTGATCTCCGCCCACTGAGCCGCCCGCCGCGGAGAGGATCTCCTCGGGGCACTCGCCGGTGTGGACCACGCGGATGAGGAGGAACTTGGTCTCGAGGTCGTCGCGGACGTGGCGCTCGAGCTCGAACACCTTGCCGGCGGAGAAGCTGGTGACGTTGCCCGAGCCGCGGCCCAGCTTGCCGCGCGCCTGGGCGGCCTCGATGTGGTCTTGGTTGCGGGTGGCCACGTCGTTGGAGATGTAGCGGCGGTCGGTGTGCCGGTAGGTCCGGCGGGTCTTGCCCTTGGCGTCGGCGCCGTCCTTCTGATCCTCGACGAGCTCGAGCGGGGTCGTGAAGTCGTAGTCGCGCCGCCAGTGCGCGCTGGGGGTGAGCGACTGCAGGAAGTCGAGGTTGCGGATCGACTCGAGGTCGGCGGTCTCGGGCCGCTGCACGATGATCGGCACCACGGCGGTGCCGTCGACGTTCTGCACCTCGGTGAAGTCGCCGTTCTCGTAGGTGAGGGTGAGGACCTCGTGGCCGTCGCCACCGTGCACGAAGTGGTAGGAGATGCCTTCCTCTTCCATGAGGCGCACGCAGAAGTCGAAGTCGGACTCGCGGTACTGCACGCAGTAGTCGCGGGGGCTGGTGCCGCGGGCCTCGTTGCCCTTGTCGAGCGTGCGATCGTACGGCCCGAGCTCGGCATCGAGCACCTGCCCGAGGATCTCGAGCACGCTCTGGTCCTGGAAGATACGCGAGTGGGTCTGCTGGTCGAGCAGGCGGAACGCCGGCACGACACGGAGGTTGACGAACAGGTTGTCCTCGGAGCGCCCGATGTAGTCGACCGAGAGCACGATGCCGTAGATCGTGCGCACGTGGTCGCCACGAGTGATGTCCAGCTGGCACGCCGCGCCGAGGAAGAGGTCGGTGTCGGCGCCGAGCTCGTCGGTGACGAGATCGAGATCGAGGTCGTAGCAACCGTTGACCTCTTCCATCATCCGAAAGCGATACACGCGGAAGGTCCCGCTGGGACCCTCGTCACAGCTGAATTCGTAGGCGACCTTGATGAGGGTGCCTTGCTCGACTCCGGCGCCGTCGTGAGCCATGTTCGTACCGTCCTGGCTCGCGCGTGCGACCGAGGCGACGCGAGCCGCGGCAGCCTAGCAGATCGAATGCGATGGTCGACGAGCTTCGACTGATCCACTCGGGCCGTGTCGGCGGGAAGCGCGTGGCGTCACGGAGAATTCGAACCAGGCGCAGGAGCGGGTGCGGGCGAAGGCGAGCGGCTCGAGAGCGCCTCCACGCGGGCCAGGTGGCCGGCGCGAATGCTCTGGTCGAAGCTCGGATGCGCATCGAGCAGCGCGAGCACCTCGCGATGCGCCGCGAGCTCCTCGGTGGGGTGTCCGAGCGAGAAGTGAGCGCGCGACACGAGGATCCACGCGAACAGCTCGTCTTGGCGCCCGCTGCCGCGCACGAGCTCGAGCGCCCGCTCGGCGTGGGCCAGCGACTGCTCGGACTGGCCCTGCCGTTCGAAGATCTCGGCGAGGTTGTTGAGCGGAGCGGCCACGCGGGGGTGGCGGGCGCCGAGCGTCTCGCGGCGGATCTCGAGCGCCTGCTCGCACTTGGCCCGCGCGTCCGCGAAGCGGCCCTGCAGGATCAGCACGTTGCCCATGTGATTGAGGGTTTGGGCGACCAGCGGGTGCTGCTCGCCGAGCAGCTCGCGCTGCACGTCGTAGGCGCGTTGGTAGCTGGTGAGCGCCTCGTCGTAGCGGTCGAGCCGGTAGAGCACACCGCCGCGGTTGTGGTCGAGCAAGGCACGACGCAGCGGATCGTCGCCGAGCCGCTCGAGCGCGGCCTCGGCGAAGCGGAGCCAGCGGAGCGCCTCCTGGGCGCGGAGCTGCTCCACGCCCACCACCCACACGAGGTCGATCCACGCGTCGGCGGCGGTGGGCTCGTCGCGGCTGCGCTCGGCCGAGATCACGGCGTCGACGAGGTGCTCCTCCGCGCCTCGGAAGTCGCCCATCAGACCCTGCGCGGCGGCGATGCGGTGCTGCGCAGCGGCGTGCAGCGGCGGATACTCCACGGCCTCGGCCTCGTGGGAGACCTCGCTGGCGAGCTGCACGGCCTCCTCGTAGCGACCGGCGAGCTCGAGCGCGCGGGCCTCGGACAGACGCCCGTAGCCGGCCTCCACGCGCTCGCGGGCCTCGGGGGTGGCGGGCGGCTCGATGCGGGACGAGAGCGCCGCGATGTCGTCGCACGCGTGGGTGTCGGGCAGTGACTGCACCGACACGACCGCGTTCTCGATCACCTCGGCCTCGCCGCCGGCCATGAGCGCGGTCATGGCCTCGAGCTCGCGCAGGTTCCGGCTCAGGCACGACACGCGCAGGTCGAGCGCCTTCTGCGATTGCTCGTGGCGCACGTGGGTGGCCTCGCACGCATCGCGGTAGGCATCGAGCCAGCCCGTGGTCCACGTGTCGAGCTCGGTCTTGACCCGCTGCGCCGCGGCGTCGGCATACGGCGCGGGCGAGGCCTCGAACGCGGCCCGGACCGCGGCCTGCCGCTCGTCGCCCCACACCCGCTCGACATGGTCGGGGCCGGCTGTGCAGGGGTCGTCGCGGCTGCCGAGCAGCACGATCGGTACGGTGACCGCCACCGCGAGCACGGCCACGCCGGCGAGCACGTGCGGCGAGACGCGGGGCCGGCTGGCCCGCTCGAGCGCGGCGAGCAGCTCGCCCATGCCGGGGAAGCGCTGCGCGGGATCGGGTCGCAGCGCCCGCTCGATCACCGCGATCACGCGCGCGGGTACCTGTGAGTCGGAGGGCACGGGGCGCATGCGCCCGGTCTGCTTGGCGCGCAAGAGCTCGCTCATCGAGCCCGAGAACGGTCGCACTCCGAACAGCGCCTCGTAGAGCGTGACGCCGAACCCGAACTGGTCGGAGCGCGGATCGGAGCCGTCGCCCCCGTGCTGCTCGGGCGACATGTACGGGGGCGTGCCGAGCACCACGCCCTCGCGGGTGAGCACCTCGTTGTGCGCCTCGTCCCAGCTCGGCGAGGGCGGAGGGTTGACAGACTCGGGAGACGATCCCGAGCCCGAGGGCATCGCGGCGCGGGCGAGGCCGAAGTCGGTCACGAGCACGCGGCCGTCGTCGCCGATGAGCACGTTGCCCGGCTTGAAGTCGCGGTGCACGATGCCCACCTCGTGGGCCGCCGCGAGGCCCCGGCCGGCGTCCACCATCACCTCGAGCACCGCGCGCCACGGGCGGTGGCGACGGCCGAGCCAGCGCCGCAGGTCGCCGCCCTCCACGAGCTCCATCACCATGAACACGCCGCTCGGGGGGATCTCGAGCGCTTCGCCGTGGAACGCCGCATCGAGGCCGAGGTCGAGCTCTTCGTAGAGCTGCACGTCGTGCACGGTCACGACGTTGCGGTGGGCGAGCTTGGCCATCGCCTGGGCCTCGCGTTGCAGGCGCTTGCGGCCGATGTCGCCGCCGCGGCTGCGCGGCTGCAAGAGCTTGAGGGCGACCTTGCGATCGAGCTCGGGGTCGTACGCGCGATAGACGAGCGAGGCGCCGCCGCTGCCGAGCTGCCCCAGGAGGATGTAGCGCGCGAGCATCAACGGCTTGGTCTTGCGCGCGAACGGGGACAAGTCGCGCGTGGGCCGACTGCGCGTGATCTGCCGCGAGCTCTCGAGCTCGTCGTCGTCGCGCGTGGGCGTTTCCGGCGGCGGCACGAGACGAGGATAACCCCAAGCACACGGCCCAAGCGTCCCAAGTACGTGAATAGACGCGAGTTTCGATGGGCGTTTGGGATCCGGAACCCACTCGGGGTCGCAGCTACGGGCATCCCCGAGGTATCCGATCCACGAAGGGCTGCCATAATCAGCTCGTGGCGGACGGCGCGGCGAGTCAGGGTGCGGAACCGGTGACGAGCACTACGCCAGCGGCGGTCGATCACGCCACGACGAACCACGACGCGCCGCTCGAGCGTCTCACCGGCTGGGGTCGCCATCCCGCGATCGAAGGCCGCACGATCCGCGGCGAGGACCTGCCCCGGCTGGCCGCGCAAGCCCAGCTCAGCCGCGGTCTCGGCCGCGCCTATGGCGATGCTGCGCTGCCGCCGGTGGGCAGCGAGCGGCCGGTGGTGGTCACGCCGCTGGCCGATCGCATCCTCGCGTTCGATGAGACCAGCGGGGTGCTGCGCGCAGAGGCGGGCTTTCGGCTCGCGACGCTGCGCGAGCTGTTCCTGCCGCGCGGGTGGTTCACGCCGGTGTCGACCGGCACGCGGCACGTCACGCTCGGCGGCATGGTGGCCTCGGACGTCCACGGCAAGAACCACCACGTGGCGGGCTGCTTCGGGCGTCACGTAAGCGCGCTGCGGATCCGCACCGGCGACGGGCAGGAGCGCGAGATCGGCCCCGAGCGCGAGCCAGAGCTGTTCTGGGCCACGCTCGGCGGGATGGGCCTGACCGGCCACGTGCTCGAGGTGGAGGTCCGGCTCGAGCGCGTGCCGAGTCCGTGGATCTACGAGGAGACCGAGCGGCGGCCGAACCTCGAGGCGGTGATCGAGTCGCTGTCGGAGGCGAGCGCGAGCTGGCCGATGACGGTGGCGTGGATCGACACCTCGGCGCGGGGGGCCGCGATGGGCCGCGGGATCGTGATGCGCGGGCGCTGGGCTACCAAGGAGGAGGCGCCGGCCGAGCCGCCGCGGGTGGCGCGGGGGATCCGCGTGCCGTTCGACGTGCCGAGCGGGCTCGTCAACCCGCTGACCATCCGCTGGCTCAACGCGCTCTACTACCTCAAGCACGGCAGCCGCATGCGCAAGCACGTGGTCAACCCCGACACGTACTTCTGGCAGCTCGACGTGCTCGACGAGTGGAACCGCGGGTTCGGGCGCCGCGGCTTCACGCAGGTGCAGTGCGTGATGCCCTCGTCGGCCAAGCTCTACCGCGAGCTGCTCGAGCTGTTCCAGCGCATGGGCGGCTGCTCGTTCGTGACCGTGTTCAAGGACTGCGGCGAGGTGGGCCAGGGGCTGCTCTCATTCCCGCAGCGGGGCACCTCGCTCGCGGTCGACATCCCCATGCGCAAGGACGACGGCACGCAGAAGCTCTGCGCCGCGATGATCGACATGGTGATCGGCAACGGTGGACGCGTGTACCTGGCCAAGGACGCGTTCGCGACGCCCGAGCAATTCCGCAAGATGTACCCGCGCTGGGAGGAGTGGATGGAGCTCCGGCGGCGGTACGATCCGGAGGGCAGGCTGCACAGCGCGCAGGGCGTGCGGCTGGGGCTGTGCGAGTAGGCAGCGCGCCGATGCGGGTGCGGAGGATGCCGTTCGAAGCGGCCGCGCCCTCGCGAACGCGGTAGGCTGGTGGTGGTGGCGCGACTCGGGCTCGGGAGCATCGCACCGGCGGTCGTGGCCTTTGGCGCGTGCACGGACCCGGACCTCGGGCCCGGCCCGCAGGAGCCCGCCGAGCTCGTGATCACCCCCGTCGACGGTGCGCGCCTGTGCGCGGGCACCGAGCGCTGGGCCGCGATCGAGATCGAGCGAGTAGAGGCCGAGACGGGCCTGGTGCCTGCGGTCTCACTCCCGATCTCGCTGGGCCAGGCGGCAGTGGACGAGCGCTGCGTCATCCCGGGCGACACCGCCACGGTGCTGGGCTGCACGCTGGACGACCATGGCTCGCTGCATGTGTTCACCACCCCCGATGCGCTGTCGCACGAGCTGGTGCACGGGCTGCGGCGCTCCTATGAGCTGGAGACCCGGGCGATGTTCGAGGAGGGGTTCGCGGAGGCGATCGACGGCAGCGACGCGTATCCGCGGTATGTGGCGCTCGACCCGGCGGAGGTGTCCGAGGCGAGCTGGCCCGAGGCGCTGGTCCAGCAGGACTACGTGGAGTTTCGTAGCGAGGAGCGCTACCGGGTGGCCACGCACTTCGTGGCGTTCCTGCAGGCCGAGCACGGGCCCGAAGCGGTGGCGAGCTTCATGACCGGTGGCATCGACGGCTCGGCCGAAGCGGCGCTGATACGCTTTGAAACATCGTTCGGAACGACATTGGCCGAGCGAGCGCAGGCCTGGCGCGACGCGGGCGAGCAGGGCTTCGGTCGCGGCGATCCGTGCTCGGAGGGCATCACCCCGATTCCACCCGACGAGGCAGTGGAGCTGGTGGTGGAGGTCGACTGCGACGACCCAGATACGCTGGGGCTGCAGGGTGTGGACGAGCTCGCGTGGGTGCGTCGCTGCGTGTCCACGGCGGCCGGTGTCCACACCGTCGCGCTCGACACGGCATCGGGCCGCGTGCGCTGGGATTCCGTGCCGGGCACCTGCGCCGAGGGCTCGTCCGAGCTCGACGCCGCGCCCAAGCGCGTCGAGGCCGGGGTCGAGGGGGTGCTGGAGCTCGCTGCCTGCACGTGGGCGGTGACGTTCGAGTCCACCGAGGACCAGCCCGAGCGATTCGTGCTCGCGCTCGGGCCGGGGTGAGCGATGAGCTACCATCCTCCAGTGACGTCCATCGAGACCGCTGCGACCCGGGCCTTGCTCGATCGCGCCGCTGCTCGTCACGGCGGCTGGGATCGCTGGCAACGGCTCGAATCGATCACCCTGCGGGTCGAGTCGCTCGGTGGTGCGATCCCGCGGCTCAAGGGACTCTACCGCAGCTTCTCGCCGCCCTCGCTCCTTACCGTGGAGCCGCGCCGCCGTCGGCTCGTGCTGCATGGCTACCCCACGCCCGAGCGCGAGCTGGTGTTCGACCGCGGCCGCGTGGGCGACGGACCGCTCGATCATAGGGCTCGCCTCATGGCCCACCCGCGGGCCCGCTGGAGCCCCGAGGACGCGACGTACTTCTTCGGCTATGCGATGACCCACTACCTCGGGCTGCCGTTCTCGCTGGCCGAGGCGGAGATCGTGGAGCACCGCCAGCGCCCCGGCCACCCGCGGCCCGATCGGCTCACCGTGCGCTACGCCCCCGACGCGCACACCCACTGCGGGCTCGAGCGCTTCCACTTCGACGCCACCGGCCTGCTCGTGCGCCACGACTACCACGCCGAGGTGCTGGGTCCGGGGGCCCACGGTGCCCACTGGAGCCGCGACTACGTGGAGCTCGACGGCCTGATGATCGCGCAGCGACGCGAGGTGTACCTGCGCATCGGCGACTGGGCCTCGCCGCTGCCGGTGCTGCACGCCCGGCTCGCACCGCTGTCGGTCGCGTACGCGGGCGCATGAGGCCGACCCGCGCGTGCCGAAGCACGCCTCGCCGTCCGACACACCGGGCCGACGCTCGGCTGTCGATCACCCCGTCCGGTGGGCTGCGAGCCACGCCTCGGCCTCGGTGGCTTGCTCGCGCGCCGGCTCGCCGACGAGGACCCATGCGTCCAGCGCCTGCTCGGCGAGCGTGAGCGCGGTCTGCTGCTCGCCCGCGGACGACCACAGCGTGCGCGCCAGGGCAAACCTGGCCGATGCGAGCTCGGCGGGTGGGACCTCGGCCATCGCGAGGATGTCGAGGGCGAGCTCGAGGTGCTCGCGTGCCGCCTCGTGCTCACCCAGTGCTTGCTCGATGGCCCCGAGCGTCGAGAGGGCCACGCCGACCCGTGGGTGGCGAGGGCCGGCGGCTTGCTCGTAGGTCCTTACCGCGCGCGTCACGTGACGTGCGGCCGCGTCGAGCAGCCCTTGCGCTTGCAGCACCCGTCCGAGGCCCAGCCACGCCTCGGCCACGTGCGAGTGGGTCGAGCGCAGCGTCCGCGTGCCGTAGAGCAGCGCGCGCTGGTGTGCATCGAGGGCGCGCGGGAGCTCCCCCATGTCGAGCCACAGGTGTCCGAGCTCGTTGAGCACGATCACCACCCCGGGGCTGTCGGGACCGAGGAGCGGCTCGCGAATGTCGAGCGCTTCCTGCAGGTATGCGAGCGCCTCGTCGTGGCGACCGAGCCGCCGTAGCGTGGCGGCCAGCGAGACGAGTGACACCGCCAGCGCGGGGTGCTCCGCCTCGAGCTCGACCCGACGGTGAGCCAGCACCTCGTAGAGGGTCGGGAGCGCGTCCTCGTAGCGCCCCTGCTCGTGGAGCACGAGGCCGATGTTGGCGAGCGTGAGCGGCTCGAGGGGGCTGTCGGGCTCGAGGCGCTCGCGGCTCGCGAACGCCTGCTCGTAGCGCTCGAGCGCGGCGGTCAGGCGCCCTTGCTCGTAGAGCACGTTGCCCATCATCTCCATCACGCTGATCAGCCGCGGCGGGTCGCTCCACGGCTGGCGGGCCATCGCCTCGGCGGTGAGACCCCACTTGAACCCGGCATCGTGGTTCTCGCGGAGGTCGCCGACCACGTAGGTGAGCCCGATTGCGGCCTCGAGCGCCACCCGGGGGTGGCCGTGCTCCACGGCGCGTGCGTAGGCCTGCTCGAGGTCGTGCTCGGCGTCGTCGTAGCGGCCTTGCTCGATCCATACGTTGCCGCGCGTGAGCTCGAGCTCGGCGACCAGCGGTACGAAGCCCAGCGTCGTGGCCTCCTCGAGGCTCATGTCGAGCAGCGTGAGCGCGCGTGCGGTGTCGCCTTCGGCATGCGCGGCCTGGGCCAAGGCGCGCTGGAGCCGGAGCCCACGCACTTGCTGGACGAGCGCGGGGTCGTCGGGGAGCGGGCGCACGGGGACGAAGTGCAGGGGATCCTCGCAGCCCGCGAGGTTGGGCAGCCCGGCGATCCACTGCGCGGCGTTGCTCGACGCTCGCCCGCGGGCGTCATGCAGCAGCACGGCGAGCTCCTCCAGCGCATCGCGAGCCTCGTCGAGGCACTGCCGCTGCGTGTCGGCCGTTCCCGCATCGATGAGCTCGTCACGCTCGGCGATGCACACGGCACCGCGGAGCACGGTCCAGCGGTCGGCATAGGCGTCGAGCCGCGGCAGCACCTCGGTCGCGGCGGCCGTGCCCGTGGCCTCGATCCGCGCGTGTCGAGCCGGTCCCCAGGTGTCGCCGAGCTCGAGGCGCGGGTCTGGGCACGCAGGTTCCCGCGACGTCCACCACACGGCGGTGCCCACGGCCATCAGGCCCAGCCCGAGGCGCCACCGCCAGCGTCGCCGGCTCGTGCGTAGCAGCTTCTCGAGCGCGCGGAGCAGCTCGTCCATGCCGGGCCACCGCGCGGTGGGCCTGGCCTGAAGGCCGCGCGCGAGCAGCCGGTGCAGACGCGCCGGGACCTTCACGGGTCCCGACGGCACGTCGAGCCGAGCTTCGAGCACCGCGCCGACGAGCGCATCGATGGTCTCGCCCGCGAACGGACGGCGCCCGTACAGTCCCTCGAACAGCGAGACGCAGAACGAGAACTGGTCGCTCCTGGCGTCGAGCGACTGGCCCCAGAGCTGCTCGAGCGGCATGTAGCCCAGCGTGCCCGGGACGCCGAGCTCTTGCGATTGGCCGTCGAGGGGCCGGCGCTCGGTGGGCTCGACATCCTCGATGCTCACGCGGCTGGCACGGGCCGCGTCGATCACCACGGCGTCGATGGGGCGAGCGAGGCCGAAGTCGAGCACGCGCACGTGGCCCTGCTCGTCGAGGATGCAGTTGCTGGGCTTGAAGTCGCGGTGCACGAGCCCGCGCTCGTGGGCGGCCGCCAGGCCACGACCCGCCTGCAGGTAGACCTCCACGAGCTCGCGCCAGCCGCGTGGGACCGCCTGCCAGTGAGCGAGGGTCTGACCACGCACCAGCTCCATGGCGATGAATGGGCGGCCCTCGGCGATGCCGGCCTCGAACACCTGCACCACGTTGGGGTGCGACAGCTTGGCCAGCGCCTGGGCTTCCCGTAGCACGCGACGCTCGGCGCGTACGGCGAGATCGGGGTGGAGGAGCTTGAGCGCCACCGCCCGATCGAGGGTGGGATCGCGGGCCTCGAACACGGTGGCCATGCCGCCCGTGCCGAGCACGTCGCGGATCTCGAAGCGCCCGATGCGTTGGCCGATGCGTTCGCCCAGCTCCGCGTCCAGCTCGACGTCGAGCATGGTCGACGGCCCAGCTCCCACCCGCCGCGTGGGAGCGAGCACGACGTCGGCGCGCGTTGGATCGTCCCGTGAGGACATGGGAGATGGCCTTCCCGCCAGCACGCTAACGTGCAGGCTGCGTGCGTGTCACCTCGCGGTCGCGCAGTAATTGCGCGCTTTGGGGGGTGGAAGACCCCAGCTCGGCCGCGTGCGATGCGGCAAATTGCCCCGACCGCTCGAGTCGAAATGAAGAGCCTCGCTACGGATCGGACAGGGTCCGGTGTGCCGCGAGCCAAGCCTTCACCTCGGCCGTCTGCTCGCGCGCCGGCTCGCCCGCGAGGGCCCAGGCGTCGCGCGCCTGCTCGGCCAGCGCGAGCGCGGTCTGCTGCTCGGCCGGGGACGACCACAGCACCCGCGCCAAGGCGAACCTCGCGGCCGCGAGCTCGCCGGGCGGGACCTCGGCGCGGGCGAGGATGTCGAGCGCGAGCTCGAGGTGCTCGCGCGCGGCCGCGCGCTCGCCTTGCTCGCGTGCGATGTCACCGAGCACCGCCAGGGCCAGGCCGACTCGCACGTGACGGGGTCCGACGGACTGCTCGAGCAGCTTCACCGCGCGCGCAACGTGGCGTGCGGCGCCTTCGAGCAGCCCATGCGCCTGCAGCACGCGTCCGAGGCCCAGCCATGCATCGGCCAGGTCGGACTGACTGGGCTCGAGCGATCGGCTGCCCAGCGCGAGCGCCTGCTGATGGGCACCAAGCGCCCGAGGCAGCTCACTCGTGTCGAGCCACAGGCGCCCGAGCTCGTTGAGCACGATCACCACTTCCGGGTGCTCGGGCCCCAGCGTTCGCTCGCGGAGATCCAGCGCCTCGAGCAGGTATCCGAGCGCCTCGTCGTGACGCCCCAACCGGCGCAGCGTGGTGCCGAGCGACACGAGCGCCGTGGCCAGCGCAGTCGGTTGTGTGTCCGGTGCGGTCAGGCAGCGCACGAGCACGTCGTAGAGCAGCGGCAGCGCATCCTCGTAGCGCCCTTGCTCGTGGAGCACGAGCCCGATGTTGGCCTGCGTGTGCGACTCCATGAACCCGTCGGGCTCGAGGCGCTCGCTGACCTCGAGCGACTGGCGGTAGCGCTCGAGGGCCGCTTCGAAGCGGCCCTGCTCGTAGAGCACGTTGCCCATGATCGCCATGACGCTCGCGAGCTGCATGGGGTGGCTCCACGGCTGCCGGGCGAGCGCCTCGGCGGTGAGGCCCCACTTGAAGCCCACGTCGTAGTGCTCGCGGAGGTCGCCCATCACGTAGGTGAGCGTGATCGCGGCATCGAGCGCTACCCGGGGGTGGCCGTGCTCCACCGCGTGCGAGTAGGCCCGCTCGAGCTCGACCTCGGCGGCGTCGAAGCGCCCCTGCTCGACCCACACGCTGCCGCGGACGAGCTCGAGCTCGGCGACGAGCGGCGTGAACCCGAGCAGCTGGGCCTCGGCGAGCGCGGGCTCGATCACCGCGAGCGCGCGCTCGTACTGGCGCACGAGCAGCGCGGACTGGGCGATGGCCCGCTGCAGCCGCAGTGCGTGGGCTTGCTCCACGGCCTCGGGGTCGCTGGGGAGCGGCCGGAAGGGCACGAAGCTCGCGCCGTCCTTGCACCGATCGAGATCGGGCAGCACGCCGAGCCACCACGAGGCCATGCGTAGCCCGGAGTCGTCACCGCTGCCGAACAGCGTCGCGAGCTCTCCGAGCGCGTCGCGGGCCTCGGCCAGGCACTGCTGCTGCGGCCCGGCCGAGCCGGCGTCGACGAGCCCATCACGGGCGGCACTGCAGGCCGCTTCGCTGCGCGTGACCCAGCCCTCCGCAAAGGCATCGAGCCGCGGCAGCACCTCGAGCGGGACCTCCGTGCTCGCGCCCTCGATCGCGGCGATCACTCGCTCGCGCCGCTCGGGGTTCCAGACCTCGTGGAGCTCGATCCGTGGGTCGGGGCACGGGGGAGGGCCCTGCATCGTCGACCACACCGTGGCACCTGCGATCACGAGACCCAGCCCCCCGAGCCACCACCGCCCGCGGCGGCTCCTGCCCGCGTGCAGCAGCTCGAGCTCGTGCAGCACGTCGTCCATGGCGGGCCAGCGTGCGACGGGCTCCGGCCGTAGGCCGCGCTCGAGCAGCTTGCGCAGGCGCGCTGGTACTCGCGGAGCTCCGGGTGGCCAGTCGATCGTCCCGTCGATCATGGCGATCGCCAGCGCGTCCGGGCTGGCGCCGCGGAACGGGCGGTGCCCGTGGAGCGCCTCGAACAGCGAGACGCAGAACGAGAACTGGTCGCTCTTGGCATCGAGCGCCTGGCCCCAGAGCTGCTCGAGCGGCATGTAGCCGAGCGTGCCGAAGGCACCGCGATCACGAGTGTGCGGGTCCGGTCGCGCGCCGCCGCCCGGGAGCCCATCGGCGGTGATCCGGCTGGCGCGAGCCTCTTCGATCACCGACGAGTCGATGCGCTGCGCGAGGCCGAAGTCGACCACGCGCACGCGCCCGTCCTCGTCGAGGATGCAGTTGCTCGGCTTGAAGTCGCGGTGGACGAGCCCGCGGGCGTGGGCCGCGGCCAGGCCTTGCCCCGCCTGCAGGTACACGGCCACACACTCGCGCCAGGGGTGCGGCGTGGCCTGCCACTGCGTGAGCGTCTGGCCGCGCACCAGCTCCATGGCGATGAACGGCCGGTCGTCGACCACGCCGGTCTCGTAGATCTGCACCACGTTGGGGTGCGAGAGCTTGGCCATGGCCTTGGCCTCTCGCAGCACGCGGCGCTCGGCACCGGTGGCCACGTCGGGGTGCAGGAGCTTGAGCGCCACCGCGCGGTCGAGCGTGCCGTCGCGGGCCTCGAACACCGTGCCCATGCCCCCCGCGCCGAGCACGTCACGGATCTCGAAGCGCCCGAAGCGTTGGCCCACGCGGGCGCTCGCCGCTGCGTCCAGCTCGACATCGTGGCGAGTCGACGATCGGCGGTCGAGCTCGGGCTCCAGCAGGCGCTGGGAGCTCTCAGGCTTGGCGTTGGTGCGCGTTGGATCGTCCCACGAGGGCATGCTTGGCCACGATCCTCCGAGCCACCCACGCTAACGTGCGGAACGCTGGCATGCTACCCCGTGGGGGTGCCGCCCTGGCGAAAACACAGGAATTGCGCGCATGGCGGACGCGGCCTCGAACCGGCGACCTCGAGCGCTACGGATCGGACAGGATGAGCCCAACGGTGTTCGAGAGCTGGTTCGAGATCGCGAGATCCGGCACGCCGTCCTCGTTGAAGTCGCCGGCCTCGATGCCCGAGGGCAGCGATCCCACCGCATACGTGGCCTCGATCTCGAGCTCGCCGCCGCCGCGCCCGATCGTCATCGTGACGTCCTGCGAGGTGGAGTTGAGGACCGCCGCGTCGAGGATCCCGTCCTGGTCGTAGTCGGCCACCGCCGCGTCGCGGGGCCCCACGCCGGCCGTCACGTTGGTCATGGGCGCGAACCCGCCGCCCGGCTGGCCCATGAGCACCGCCAGCCCGAACGAGTGGGACACGAGCAGGTCGAGGTTGCCGTCGACGTCGAGATCGGCGTCGGCGATGCCGAGCGGCAGGCCGGGCATGTCGAGCTGGCCGCCGTCGAGCAGCTGACCCAGCCCATCGCCGTACCACACGTGCATGGTGGCGGTGGTGGTGTTGGTCGCGAGCATGTCGGTGGCGCCGTCGCCGTCGAGGTCGAGCAGGCGGGTGGCCCACAGGATGCCCTCCCGCGGGAAGCTGGCCGAGGGCTCGAAGTTGCCGTCGCCGCGGCCGAGCGCCACGCGGACCTCGTTGGTGGCGGCCACCGCCACGTCGAGCACGCCATCACCGTTGACGTCGCCCACGTCGGCGATCACCGGCGCTTCGCCGGCGCCGACGCGGCCGGCATCGCCGAGCTGTTGGTCGCCGAAGTTGAGCAGCACGGTGAGGGTGCCAGCGTCGGAGTTGACGACGACCACGTCGAGCATGCCGCTGCCGTCGACGTCGGCCACGCGCACGCCCACGGGGATGTCGTCGCCGCTCACGTAGGGCACGGGCTCGGACAGGTGGCCCTGGCCGTCGCCGTAGAGCACCGAGGTGAGGTTGTCGAGCGTCTCGGCGTGGTCGAAATCGGAGTTGGGAGTGACCACGTCGAGGTGGCCGTCGCCGTTGATGTCGCCCACGTCGAGGGCGCAGGGATCGATGCGCGACCAGTACTCGACCTGCGGCAGGTGGCACAGCTCGCCGGCCTCGACCGTGCCGTTGCCGCAGCTCTCGGGCCGCGGCTCGGGCGGCTCGGGCTCGTCGGGGTCGACGAACACGACGCCGTCCTCCATGCCGGGCCCGTCGTCGCCGAGCTCGTCACCGACCTCGAGCGCTCCGTCGGCCACCGGCTCGTCGCCGGGCAGATCGATGCCCGAGCGCCCGCATGCGAGCAAGCCCGTGGCGCCGAATGCGACGAGCCCGAACAACCAAGGACGAAGGGACACCATGCGCGAGATCCCCATGATAGCGCCGCGCATGGCTCCGCGCTCACATCACGCGCAAGAACAGCCCCACGCCCCAAGAGAGCCCGTGCAGCGACAGCTCGCCCCAGCGCGCGGTGGTGGCCCGCAGGGGGTCGGTGTCCTGCTGGAGCGTCGGCTGGACCTCGAGCTTTCCGCGCCACGCATAGCCGAGCCCGAGCTCGAGGCCCGCGCTGATGCGCGAGGCCTGCTTGCGGGGCAGCCATGCCTTGGGCAGGTAGAGCGACAGACCGGCGCGCGCATCCACCCGCGGGAGCACGTCGCGCTGCCGGGCGTTCTCGTGGCCGTCGCTGTAGAACGACGCGCGGATGATCGAGGGGCCCACGCCCACGCGCGCGAACGCATCGACGCCCTCCACGGCCATGAAGCTCGCGCGGCCCAGCACCTGTGGCTCGTGGATCTGCAGCCCCGTGCCGAGCTGGCTGCCGTAGGCGTCGCCCTCGCGACCCACGTGCTGGTAGCCCACGCCGCCGCCGACGAAGAAGCGGCCCTCGGCCAGGCGGAAGTCGAACAGCGTGGAGACGCCGGTCTCGAGCAGGTTGCGGCGGTCGGCGAACGCCCGCAGCCCGCGGTCGGCCACGATGGTGCCGCCCACGTTCACGCCGAGGTCCAGGCGCCAGCGGATCGGCCGGGATGGGGGCGGCGGGCTCGGAGTCGGCGCGGGGATCGGGTTGGCGGTGGTCACCGGCGGCGTGCCGAACGGATTGGCCGGGTCGGGTGTGCTGGTCTCGGGCGTGCCGGCCTCGGGCGTGCCCGTGTCGGACGTGCCGCTCTCGGGCTCGCCCTCGGGCTCGCCGGCCTCGGGTGCGGCCTCGGTGTCGAAGGGAGTCGCCGGGTCGACGGCGGGCTCGGGGGGAGCGGCTGCGGCCTCGGCCGGGGCCAGCAGGGCAACCAGGACGGGTGTGATGATGAAGGAAGCCATGGTGTGAGCCCTCAGGGATCGAGGAGTCCTTCCAGGAGGTAGCCCCAGGCGACGAAGCTGGTCGCGCGGGAGGGCGACTGGGCATCGGCCACCGTCAGGTGACCCACCGGATCGGCGTGCACCAGCACGATCTTCCCGGCGTCGGGCAGGTAGTGGAAGCTGTTGATGGGATCGTCGAGGACCATCGACTCGGGGTCGAGGGTCAAGAGATCCACGGTGCTCACCCAGGTCTGGCCCGGCGTGCCGAGCAGCAAGAGGTCACCCTCGAGCGCAGAGCTGCGCGCGTCGTAGGGCGACATGGCCGACAGCGGGGTCACCTGCGACAGCGGCAGGTCCACCACGTAGAGGTCGAGCCCGGAGCTGACCAGCACGCGATCGTTGTCGAGCACCACGAGATCCTGGATGCCGGTCTGGATCGAGAGCGGCTCGGGAGTACGGCCGATGGTGTCCTCGAGGTCGTCGAGGTCGAGCGCATACAGTGCAGCACCTCCGGGCGCCCACGCCACGGCCTGGCGGATGGTCCCCGCCGCGGTCTGGGCGTCGCGCATGAACAGCTGCGACACCACGGCCCCGGTACCGACGGTGAAGCTCTGCTGGGTGCGGATGTCGGTGAACACGAACGCGCTGCCGCCCACGCTCACGAGGTACGGCGCTTCAGCGCTGTCGTGGGCGCTCATGTCGGTGGCCTGGGTGCCCACGGGGATGAGGCTCACCTGCGCGGAGAAGCCGGGCTCGCCGGTGGCCTCGTCGGTCTTGTCGACCAGGGTCAGCATGGCCACGTCTGAGCCGAGGTCGGAGCGGAGGAACAGCGCGGGCTTGCCGAACACGTCGTTGCCCGGGCGGAGCAGCGACTCGACCGGCGAGAACCCCACCTCGGCGCCGAACCGCACCGCGACCTGGTCGGTGGCCTCGTTGCCGGCGTCCACCAGCACGACCTCGCCGTCGGCGAGGAACGCCACGAGCTCGAGCGGGCGCCCGCCCACGTCGACCGCGGTGGGGACCGTGACACCCGGCGGGGTGGGGAAGTCGATCGCACGCAGGCGCCCGCCGAAGCCGTTGAGGGTGAGGTTGCGGACCTCGTTGCTGCCGAGGTCGACGATCGCGACCTGGTTGGCGTTCTGCAGCGCCCCGCTGCCCACGCCCTCGCCGAAGTGCAGCACCGCGCGGCGGCCGTCGGGCGAGAGCGCCACGCTGGTGAACGGGGCCAGCACGTCGTAGACGCGCGGGTCGCCGTCGGCATCGGCCCGGAACAGGTGGAGCTGCTCGGCCACGTCCTCGGTCTTCTCCGAGGCGGGGGCGGTCATGGCCATCACTTGGCTGCCGTCGATGGTGGCGCGGGTCCACAGCACCGTGGTGCGGTCGTCGCCCAGCGGGTGCCGCACCAGGCGGATGCGCTCGTCCTCGGGCAGCACGAACAGCAGCTCGTGGGTGGCCTGGTCCACGTAGGCGAGGCTGGCGCGCGTGCTCACCGGGGGCAGGATCGCGAGCGACTCGGCATAGGGGTCGGCGGGCAGGCAGGCCGCAAGGGCCAGCAGTGCCAGCAGGCCCGCCCGGGTCCCGGAAGGATGATGCGAGGAGGTCATGGCGGAGCTCTTAGTCCTTGACGGCGTCGTTGAGGCGATAGCCGGTGACGGTCTCGACGTTGCCGTCGCGATCGAGGAAGGTGATGCGGCCCGTGGGGTGCTCCTGGGACACGAAGATCTTCTCGGTGGCGTCGACGTAGCCGGCGCCCTCGGGCGGGGAGCCGAGGCCCAGTGCGTCGACGATGAAGCTGCGCAGGTCCACGAGATCGACGCGCTGGATGCCGAGCGAGTCGTCGCGGATCAGCACCACCGAGCGGTCGCCGTCGGGGGTGAAGACGACGGGGCCGGGCTCGGCCTCGACGACCTGGAGCTTCTTGACGGGGAACTGCTTGCTGAGATCGAGCAGGGTGTACGACCAGGGCGTGGCCGGTAGCTCTGGATCGGACTCGTGCAGGAGCATGGCATTGGCGCCATCGGGGGCCATGCCGACGGAGACGACGGGGTGGTCGACGAAGAGCGTGATGCGCTCGGCCCAAGCGCCGCCGTCGCGGCGGGCGATGGTGACGCGCTGGCGAGGGTCTTGATCGGAGGGCACATCGCCGGGGCCGTCGTCGCCGCCGCCGTCGCTGGTCGCAGTGGAGTCGCCGGTGCTCGTATCACCGGTGGAACCAAAAGTACCACCTGTGCTGCCCGAGCTGCTGGAGCCGGTTGCGCCCCCCGCGAAGGGATCGAGGGGGTTGGTGAGCCAGGGGCTGCGCGGTGACTCCATCATGAACGGGTTCACGGTGGTGTAGAGCAGCATGGTCTGGCCGTCGGGTGCGATGTGGGCCAGGCCCACGTACTCACCGGCCATGTCGTGGACGATCGGCTCGTCACCGGGGCTCACGGGCAGCCCGAGCTCCACGAAGCGGCTGCCGGAGGTGGAGGGAAGGGTGACGATGGCGAAGCTGCCGTCGGCGGCGACGTCGAGGTCGGTGGACGGGGCGGGCAGGTCGAACGTGAATTGCTCGCCCGAGGCCAGATCCGTGGCGAACAGCCGGGTATCGCCGGCGACGCGGGCGAGCGCGGTGCCCTGGTCGGCGGCGACCTGGATCTCGAGCGTGGCCGGGTCGATGGCGGGATCGTCGACCACGGGGATCAGCTCGGGCTTGCCGATCATCGACAGCTCGGCGGTGGGCACCACGTTGACGCCGTCGTCGGTGACGATATAGGCGATGCTGCCGGTGGCGTCGAAGATCACGTTGCGCGGGTGCGCACCGACGGTCATCTCGTAGGCCTGGCTGGCAGCGACGTCGAGGACGGTGAGCTCCTGGTCGCTGCCGGGGCCGAGCTGCTCGGGGCCATCGACGTCGTGGTAGACGTAGAGGAGCGCGCCATCGGGCGAGACGGCGAGGTTGTTGGCGCCGGGAGAGCTGGGGACGATCTCGACGGTGGTGCGACCCTGGTCGTCGGTACGGAGGATGGCGACGTCGTTACCGGCTTGATCGAGCACGGCAACGACGCCATCGGCGGTGAGCGGAGCGACGACGGTGGGCCCGCGACCAACGCCGACGACATCGATGGCGAGGGTGACGGAGTCGATGACGGCGACGGAGTCGGTGGTCTCGCTGGCGCTGTAGACGAAGCGGCCGCTGGCGCGCGGGACCCGAAAGTCGCCCTCGTCTTCCATCTCGGGCGGTGGCCCGCCGCCGGTCTCGTCGACGGCGCCCCCCGTGTCGCCGTTGCCGCCTTCGCCGGAATCCATCGAGATCCCGGTTTCACCGCCGTCGAAGCCGGCATCGCCGGCATCTCCGCAAGCCGCGAGCAGCGCGGCAGCGCCGAGGCCCAGCGAGAGGCGTACGAGTCGTTGGTTCATGGTCGTGCTCCGAGCGTCACGAGGCTGTCAGTACCCGTCGATGGCCGAACGATCACGGGAATCAGTCCTTGACGGCGTCGTTGAGACGATAGCCGGTGACGGTCTCGACGTTGCCGTCGCGATCGAGGAAGGTGATGCGACCCGTGGGGTGCTCCTGGGACACGAAGATCTTCTCGGTGGCGTCGACGTAGCCGGCGCCCTCGGGCGGGGAGCCGAGGCCCAGGCCGTCGACGATGAAGCTGCGCAGGTCCACGAGATCGACGCGCTGGACGCCAGCCGCGTCGTCGCGCAGCAGCACGACCACGCGATCCCCATCGGGGGTGAACACCACGGGCCCGGGCTCGGCCTCGACGACCTGGAGCTTGGTGACCGGGAACCGAGCGTTGAGGTCGAGCAGGGTGTACGACCAGGGCGTGGCGGGCAGCTCGGGGTCGGACTCGTGCAGGAGCATCGCGTTGGCGCCGTCGGGGGCCATGCCGACGGAGACGACGGGGTGGTCGACGAAGAGGGTGATGCGCTCGGCCCAGCTACCGCCGTCGCGGCGGGCGATGGTGACGCGCTGGCGAGGGTCTTGGTCGGAGGGCACGTCGCCGGGGCCGTCGTCGCCGCCGCCGTCACTGGTCGCAGTGGAGTCGCCGGTGCTCGTGTCGCCGGTGGAACCAAAAGTGCCACCTGTGCTGCCCGAGCTGCTGGAGCCGGTTGCGCCCCCCGCGAAGGGATCGAGGGGATTGGTGAGCCAGGGGCTGCGCGGTGACTCCATCATGAACGGGTTCACGGTGGTGTAGAGCAGCATGGTCTGGCCGTCGGGCGCGAGGTGGGCCAGACCCACGTACTCGCCAGCCATGTCGTGCACGATCGGCACGTCGCCGGGGCTCACGGGCAGCGCCAGCTCCACGAAGCGGCTGCCGGAGGTGGAGGGGAGGGTGACGATCGCGAAGCTACCGTCGGCGCTCACGTCGAGGTCGGTGGACGGAGCGGGCAGGTCGAACGTGAATTGCTCGCCCGAGGCCAGATCCGTGGCGAACAGCCGGGTATCGCCGGCGACGCGGGCGAGCGCGGTGCCCTGGTCGGCGGCGACCTGGATCTCGAGCGTGGCCGGGTCGATGGCGGGATCGTCGACCACGGGGATCACGTCGGGCTTGCCGAGCACGTCCAGCTCGGCGGTGGGCACCAGGTTGACGCCGTCGTCGGTGACGACATAGGCGATGCTGCCGGTGGCGTCGAAGATCACGTCGCGCGGGTGCGCGCCCACGGTCATCTCGTAGGCCTGGCTGGCAGCGACGTCGAGGACGGTGAGCTCCTGATCGCTACCGGGGCCGAGCTGCTCGGGGCCATCGACGTCGTGGTAGACGTAGAGGAGCGCGCCATCGGGCGAGACCGCGAGGTTGTTGGCGCCGGGAGAGGTGGGGACGATCTCGACGGTGGTGCGACCCTGGTCGTCGGTCCGTAGGATCGCGATGTCGTTGCCGGCTTGATCGAGCACGGCGACGACCCCATCGGCGGTGAGCGGGGCAACGACGGTGGGCCCACGGCCGACGGTGACGACATCGATGGCGAGGGTGACGGAGTCGATGACGGCGACGGAGTCGGTGGTCTCGCTGGCGCTGTAGACGAAGCGGCCGCTGGCGCGTGGGACGCGAAAGTTGCCTTCATCCTCGTTCTCGGGCGGCGGTGGGCCGTTGCCGTCGTCGGTACCCGGCCCGCCGCCGCTCGAGCCTGGGCTACCGGTCTCGCCACCCGAGAAGCCGTCGGTCCCGGGTCCGGCTGCTCCGCCGGAATCGTCCCTGAACGCGCAGCCATCGAGCACTACGAGCGTGCCCAGGGCGAGCGAGGCGCGTGCGAGTCGGCGGTTCATGGTCATGCTCCAAGCGTCACGAGGTCGTCAGTGCCCTTGACGGGCCGAACGATCATACGGTCGCGCGATCATTCGTGGAATTGTAGAGCGTGCACCGCCCCGGGAACGATGTAGGGCACGAGTGTCATGGGGCCAAGGGCCGAAGCCGCGCCCGCGAAGGGCGCGAGTCGACGTACCATCGGGACCGGTGCCCAGCGGAACGACGAGCAGCCTGGCTCGGCTGACCCTGGTGGCCGCGCTCGTAACCGGCTGCCCGCGGGAGGGCGGTCCGGAGACCGGCGTCGTGGCCGAGGGGACCGCGCTGGAGGGTAGCGCGCCCGAGGCTCCACCGTGGACCGAGCACGTGCGCATGGTGGGGCGCTACGAGCCCGTGGGACCCGGGCGGGTCCGCTACGGCTGGCCGGGTACCGGCCTGCAGGTGCGGTTCCACGGCACGGCGCTGTGGCTGCTGGTGGACGACCATGCTCGGTTCCACGACGTGCAAGTGGACGGGCAAGCGCCGAAGCGCCTCGCCACTCAGCCCGGGCCGCGCCGCTATGTGGTGGTCGAGGGCCTGCCCGAGGGCGAGCACACGGTGGTGGTGAGGCGGCGGACCGAGGGGCACCTCGGACCCACGGACGTGATCGATGTGGAGGTCGACGGCCGGCTCCTGCCCGCGGCCGCGCCCACGCTCCGCATGGAGGTGCTGGGCGACTCGATCACCGCGGGCTACGGCAACGAGGGGTGGAGCCGCTACTGCAAGTTCACGCCGAAGACCGAGAACCACCTGCGCTCCTACGCAGCGCTCGCGGCCACGGCGGTGGGCGCCGAGCTGAGCGCGATCGCGTGGTCGGGCAAGGGCGTGGCGCGCAACTACGGCGGCGAGCGGGCGGAGCCGCTGCCCTCGATCTACGCGCGCAGCGTGCCCACCGAGCCGGCCTCGCGCTGGGTCGACGAGGCGCCGGCCGACGTGGTGGTGGTCAACCTCGGCACCAACGACTTCTCGACCGATGGCGACCCCACCGCCGAGGAGTTCGTGGCGGCCTATGTGGCGCTCTTGGAGGCCGTGCGAGCCCGGCACCCGCAAGCGTCCATCCTCTGCACGGTGGCACCGCTCTTGCGCCACGACGAGCGCGTCGTGGTGGAGGCATACATCGAGCAAGCACTCGCGCTGCGAAGCCATGCCGGCGATGTGAACGTCCGGCGCATCGATCTGCACGAAGAGCCGCAGGGCTGGGGCTGCGACTGGCACCCTTCGGCAGCCACCCACGCTGCGATGGCGGAGCGGCTAATCCCCGAGCTGGAAGAGGCGCTGCGCTAGCGCGTGGCGGCCCGCCGAGCACGGCCGTTCCGCTCGGGATCGAAGATCTGCTCGACGGTCTCGACGACCGCGGCCCGCCGCAGCCACGCGTCGAGCTGCTTGGAGTCCGTGCATCGAGCGATGTGCTCGCCCTGCTCGGGCGAGAGCACGAGCCCACGTGCCCCCAACACGAGGCGAAGGGCGCTTTGCCGGCCTTCTTGCCGACCTTCTTGTCGGCCTTCTTGCCGACCTTCTTGCCGACCTTGCGCACGCCCTTGGGCGATGCGCTCCCGGGACCACTTGCTCAGCAGGGGAGCGGTTTGCAGATCCATCTCGTCCTCGATCTCTCGCAACGTGCGAGCGGGCAAGCAGCCCACGATGAGCTCCAGCAACAACATATCGCGTTCCCCATGCTTCGCCAGCCCTTCAAGCACCGCTTCGATTGCAATTCGTCCGAGTCGTTTCGACCCAGGCCGGTGTCCATGCATGATGACCGCGAGCGTGGCGAGCTCGGGGCAAGCCCTTGCCTCGTCGAGCTCGAGCATGCGAGGCACTTGGCTTGGACCGATCACCAGCGGCCGCAGCACCATGTCGTTGCGGCCCATCTCGATGGCCTTGGCAGCCCAGCGTGCAGTGCGTTCGTTGGTGGCGACGACGACAAGTGTGGTGGGACACGAAAGCCGAGCGCGCAAGCCGGCCACATGGATTGGCCAGGACCACCGCTTGTACTCGTCGGGCTGCCGCTGCATCTCGAAGACGAAGGCCTCGAGCGACGTGTCGTCGGTGGCCCGCCGGTTGGCCAGCACCACGTCGGCGGCGTGCTCGGGAATCACCAGCTCGCGAATGGTCTCCGGCGCAGGCACGAGCCGCACATCGGCCGGCAATTCGATGCCGAGCAGCGTTTGCAGCAAATTGGGCACGCACTCGGGCCGCTCGCCGAACAGCTTGCAAAGCCCCTGGTGCTTGAACGAAGCCACCACGGCTCCCTACAGATGCCGATTCGGTGCCAGACATCCGAGCCAACGATCCCGCCGGCTTGCGAGCGCGAAGTGTCCGCGGGTGGCCCATCGGCGGGCCACCCCGGCCCGCCGGTTGGCCAGGAGCCTCGGATGGGCAACTACGGGCCTTGCACGCGGTTCCTGTGTCCAGTGCCACCGGCCTCACGCTCGAGCCGTGTCGAGTGAGACGTCGCTCCAGCCGAGCACCGCGAGCAGCCGTTCGAGCTCGGCGTCGAGCGGCGCGTGGATGCGGAGCGGCTCGCAGGTGATCGGGTGCGGCAGCGTCATCACGTGCGCGTGCAGCAGCATGCGGTGCACGCCGAGGTGCTCGCGGAACAGTCGGTTGTGCCGCCCTTCGCCGTGCCGCACGTCGCCCACGATCGGGTGGCGCAGGTGGGCCATGTGCTTGCGTAGCTGGTGCAGGCGCCCGGTGTGCGGCTGCAGCTCCACCAGCGAGTAGCGGGCCTCGGGGTAGCGCCCCACCGGGATCGGTAGCACCACCGTGCCGAGGCGCCGCAGCGTGGTGCGGGCGGGCTGCGGCGGGGCCTCCGGGTGCTCGGCGAGCGGGTAGTCGACGTCGGCGTGCTCGGGGGCGAAGCCCCGTACGATCGCGAGGTACCGCTTGTCCACCTCGCGGCGGGTCAGCGCCTCGCCAATCGTGCGTGCGACGTCGGGGTCGAGCGCGAACAGCAGCACGCCCGAGGTCCCGCGATCGAGCCGGTGCACGGGATACACCCAGCACCCGAGCTGGTTGCGTAGCTGCTGCAGCGCGGGAGCGCGGTCGTGCACCTGCTCGCTGCGGTGCACGGCCAGGCCCGGTGGCTTGGCCACGGCGACGAGCCACGGATCGCGGTGGAGGATCGGCAGCGGCGCCACGGTGCCCCCACGGTAAGCCGAGCACCTCGGGCGACCAAGCCATGGTGTACGTGGTCCGAGCGCGAGCCGTTCGAACGGGGAAGGGCCCATCTCCTGCCCGCTGTGGGCAGGGCGATGGGCCCGGGGTGCGATGCTCCCGGCAAACGAGGGAGACGAGCACGTAGTGGGTCAGCGCGCCGACGCGGCGGCCGCGTGGGCCACGACGCCGGGGCGGCCGGTCGCGACCGCAGGCTGGGCATGCGCCTGCAGCACGCCGGTGAACGCACCGCGGTAGGCCCAGGCGAGGTAGACCTCGAGCGCGAGCACCAGCACCACGAGGAGCATGTTGGCCGGCGCCAGCACCACGTGGAACAGCACGATGTTGACGATGACGGGGGCGAGCAGCACGAGCGCCAGCGGCACGAAGCGGCCGCCGAGCAGCAACAGGCCCGCGACGATCTCGGTGCCCTTGATGAGCGGGAACATGTAGCCCGTGGCGGCGAGCGCCCCCATGAACGCGCCCGCGGGTGCGGGTAGCGGAGGCTGCGGCAAGAACTGCAGGAAGCCGTTGAGGCCGAACACGAAGAACACGAGCCCGAGCAGGATGCGGGCGGTGGTGGGGAGCTTGGAGCGGATGGCGTCGGTCATGGTGCGTGCGTCCCGGTTGGGGTGATGACTCGAGCTTGGGCCGCGCGCCGGGTCGGGGGTAGACGGCGGGCGCGGAACTTGTTGTTCTATCCTTCGCAACAATGACCATCGCACCCATGGACGAGCCCCTCGACCTCCAGGACGTGACGGCATTCCTCGCGGTGGCGGACACTGGCAGCTTCACCGCGGCGGCGCGGCGGCTCGGGCTCGCCAAGTCCAACGTGAGCCGCCGGGTGGCGAGATTGGAACAGCAGCTCGGCGCGCGGCTGCTCGAGCGGACCACTCGGCGGTTGCGACTGACGGAAGTGGGGGAGACCTACCACGCGCACGTGGCCGGGGCGATCGAGCAGCTCGCCGAGGCGGCGCGCTCGGTCTCGCAGATCCAGGGCGAGCCGCGGGGGCGGCTGCGGATCTCGGCGCCCGCGGACTTCAACGAGACGATGGGACGGCTGGTCGCGGAATTCAGCGCTCGCTGGCCGCACATCCAGATCGACGTGGACCTCACCCAGCGCCGTGTGGACCTGGTGGCCGAGGGCTTCGACCTCGCGCTGCGGGCCGGCAAGCTCGAGGACTCGTCGCTCATCGCTCGCAGCGTGGGCGAGGGCGCCTCGCATCTCTACGCGAGCCCGGCGTACCTCGAGCGCCGCGGCGAGCCGCTCGACCCGGCGGCCCTGGGCCAGCATGCGTTCGTGCTGTTCCGCGGGCGGCAGGGCGAGCTGCGGCTCGCGCTCGACGGGCCCGACGGCGCGCGCGAGGAGGTGCTGGTGAGCGGGGTGATCTCCGCGCTCGATTTCGGGTTCGTACGCCACGCGCTGCTGCACGGCGCAGGCATCGGCCAGCTGCCCGACTCGCTCGGTGCCGATGACTTGGCTGCAGGCCGCCTGCGACTGGTGTTGCCGCGGTACTGCCTGGGGCGAGCGCCGTTCCACGTGGTCTACCCGAGCACGCGGTTCCTCTCGCCCAAGGTGCGGGTGTTCGTGGACTTCTGCGTGGAGTGGGTGGGAGCCGAGCTGCGACGGGCCGCGGAGGTGGTGGCGCGGCACGTCGAGCCGGCGGCGGAGCGGCGAGCGGCTCGCAAGGCCAAGCCCGCGATGCGAGGTCGCGCGCGGTGAATGCCCATGCGGCGACGTTCGAGCCTACCCGCCTAGTCCCCCGACCCGGGATCGTAGAAGCCGATGCCGCGCTCGAGCCGGGGCTCTTGGCCGCTGCGGCGCGGCTTCTGCTTGGGGAAGAGGTTGGCGAGCACCGGACCGCCCTCCATGCCGGCGTCACCGTTGGCGTCGAGGAAGTAGCGGCCCGGGGCGACCGGGCCGCCTGCGGCCTGCTGCAGCAAGGCGAGCTCGGGTCGGGTGATCTCGCGTCCGTTGACGATGACCGACGTATCCCCTTGCGATACGTGGGGGTCGAGCGCCGGCAGATCCAACCCCGGCGGAACCTGTCCCTCGACGCTACCACCCACGTAGCCCCATAGGCCTGCGCGTGCGTCGTACCAGTAGTTCCCCGGGGGCACTTGCCCTGGCTGCGCGCCGAGAGCGAAGAGGTCTTCCTCGGTGAGGGTCTTGCCGTTGACGGTGACGTCGCACGCGATGGGCTCGTACGCCGGAGCCGTGAGATCGACGTTCGCGTCGTAAGCGGGCTCCTCGTCCTCGATCGATTCGGCAAGCTCGGCCAGATCGCCCATCATCGTCAACACGCCCGGGGAGCACCCGCCCATTGTGACCGCCAACACGAGCAGCGAGCACGAGAGGCCGAACGACCGCGCCATACTAGGTAGTGTACGGCTCGCGTGAAACGGTTCCACGGAGCCTGCTGAGCAAACCGGGAGGGTGTGCTCGACGTCACCCGCCGCGGGACCGAGCACGGAGCCGCAGGGCGCTCGGGCTCAGTGCAGATCGTAGCGCTTGAGCTTGTCGTAGAGCGTTCGCACGCCGATGCCGAGCTGCTCGGCGGCGCGGCGGCGGTTGCCCTCGCATTGCTCGAGCGCCTCGACGATCGCGTCGCGCTCGATGTCGGCGAGCGTGCGTGCTGGGGCGGCGGCGGTTCCCGGTGTCGGCGTCGCCGGAGCCGTGGTCGGCCGCGGGCTGGGGCTCGGTGCCACGCGGCCCGGCATGACCAGGTGCTCGGGCAAGATGCGATCACCATCCGCCAGGATCGCCGCGCGCTCGAGCGTATTGGCCAGCTCGCGCACGTTGCCGGGCCACGGCGCGGCCCGGAGCGCCGCGATCGCATCCTGGTCGAGCCGCAGGTGCGGGCGGCCGAGGCTGGCCGCCACGCGATGGAGGAGGACCTCGGCGAGCGGGGCGATGTCCTCGGGGCGCTCGCGCAGCGGGGGGAGCTGTACGGGGAACACCGCGAGCCGGTGGTAGAGATCCTCGCGGAAGCGGCCGGCTGCGACCATCTGCGCCAGATCGCGGTTGGTCGCCGCCACCCAGCGGACGTCGGCGCGGATCGTCTGGGTGCCACCCACGCGCTCGAAGCAGCGCTCCTGCAGCACGCGCAGGAGCTTGGCCTGCAGCGTGGGGGCGAGCTCGCCGACCTCGTCGAGGAAGAACGTGCCCTTCTGGGCGAGCTCGATGCGACCGCGGCGGCGCTCCACCGCGCCCGTGAACGCGCCCTTCTCGTGCCCGAACAGCTCGCTCTCGAGCAGGCTCTCGGAGAGCGCGGCGCAGTTGACCGCCATCAGCGGGCCGTCGGCGCGGCGGCTCCATGCATGCACGGCTCGCGCGGCGACCTCCTTGCCGGTGCCGCTCTCGCCGAGCAAGAGCACCGTGGCCTCGGTGGGGGCCACCTTGTGCAGGGCCGACTCCACGCCGGCCATCGCGGGCGCGCCGTAGGACAGGCGCGGGGTGCCGTCGCGGCGCGCCGCCTCGGCCAGGCCCCGCAGGCGGTAGCGCTCGGCCGCACGCGCGACCAAGAGCCGCAGCTCGGCGGGGCTCGACAGCGGTTTTTGCAGGTAGTCGAACGCGCCGAGCTTCATCGCCGCCAGCGCGGTGTCGACGGTGCCGTGGGCGGTGAGCACGATGACCTCGATCTCGGGCTGCTCTTGCCGCAGGCGCTGCAAGAGGCCCATGCCGTCGAGCCGCGGCATCTTGAGATCGGTGAGCACCACCTCGAAGCCTCGCTGCGCCAGCAGCTGCAGCGCAGCCTCGCCGTCGGCGGCCTCTTGGACCTCGTGGCCTTCGTCGCAGAGCGCCTCGGCCAGGAAGCTGCGGATCCCCTCCTCGTCATCGACGACCAGGACGCTCGCCATCGATCTCCGGTTCTATCACGCCGGCGCGGTCGGATCGCGGGCTGCGGGCCCCGGGTCGGGGTCGGGCGGCAGCGTCACGCGAAAGCACGCCCCGCCGCCGGGGGCGTCGAGCACCTCGATGGTGCCGCCGTGCTGCTCGACGATCCTGCGGGTCACCGCGAGGCCGAGGCCCGTGCCGCGGGTGCGGGTGGTGTGGAACGGCTCGAAGATCCGCGCGCGCTCCTCGGCGGGCACACCCGGCCCGTGGTCGCGCACCTCGAACACCAGACGCCGGGCATCGCCGTGCACCCGCGCCTCCACCTTTGCGCCGGGGGCCGCCTGGGCCGCGTTGTCGAGCAGGTTGCCGAGCACGCGCTCGAGCTTGGGCGCGTCGAGGCGCCAGCGCGCGGGGGCGTCGGCGGCTTCCACCTCCACCTCCACGGCTGCGTCGCGACACGCGTCGGCGCAGCGGCGGAGGAGCGCGGCGGGATCGGCCTCCACGAGCTCGAGTCGGCCGGTGCGAGCGAAGTCCAAGAGGCCGTGGGTCAGCGTCTCGAGCCGCTGCGCCTCGTCGACGATGCGCGCCACCTTGCGCGCGAGCGCGGGGTCGTCCTCGACGCGCTCGGCCAGGAGCTGCGCGTGGCCCTTGAGCGAGGCCAGCGGGTTGCGGATCTCGTGCGCGAGCACGGCCGACATCTCACCGAGCGCGGCCAGGTGCCGCTGCTGCCCCAGGCGGGCCTCCACCGCCTGCGCGCGCCGGGACAGCCGCCAGAACACCGCGGCGGCGACCATCAGTGCCACCGCCACCGTCACGCCCACGCCGAGGTCGCGACGCGTCCGTGCGAGCAAGGCCAGCGCGGCCTCGGGGCGGAACTCGATCACGAGCGGGGGCGGTCGAGGTGGCCCGCGGCCGGCGATCACGGCGAGCGGGCCCGGCGGGCCGAAGCCCTTCTTATCATCCATGCCCTTGCCCAGAGGATGCCCCCCCGGCGGGTGCAGGGCGAACGACACTTGCACGTGATCGCCGAGCATCCGCAGCTCACCAGGACGCAGCGGTCGCGGATCGCTGGTGGTGCCGGCGGCCGCGACCGGCTCCTCGTCGGGACCCATCACCGCCACGTAGCGCACACCCTCGTCGGCATGCTCTTCGATGAAGCGCTCGAGCTGCTCTTGGTGCGGCGGGCCACGGTGGTGGCGCGCTTCCATGTGCCGCTGCAGCTCGTGGTGTAGATCCTCGGCCTGCCCGCGGATCACGGTGTCGAGCAGCGTGCGTGCCCCGAGGTAGCTCGTGATCGACGAGACCAAGAGCGCGGTGCCCAGCACCAGCGCCACGGCGAAGAAACCCCAGCGGGTGATGCGGTCGGAGACGGGCCGCGGGGGCGGCTCGGGCACGGAGCCGGCGGAGGGTCGTGCGTTCATGACGGCGCGCTCGCCAGGGGTCGAGCATGCCATGGCCCGCCGCCGGGAAGGCGGCGGGCTCGGCATGGCGGCCCCGGCCGGAGCAAGGCCTCGGCGATGGTCAGCCGCGGGCGCTCCGGGTGGGCTCCGGCGGTGCATCGCGGAGCAGGTCCTCGAGCGTCGCGCGCTGCTCGTCGTCGAGCAGGGGCACGAGCGCCGTCACGAGCTCCACGTGCCGGGTCGCCTGCTCGGTCACGTGGGTCGCGTGGAGGTCGGCGAGGCCGAGCGAGGTGGCCTCGAAGTCGTCGTCGGCGAAGACCTCGAGGTCGAGCGGTGCAGGCGGCTCGGGTCGCTCGGGCTCGCCGAGCGCGTCGCGGAGCGCCTGCTGCTGGTCCTCGTCGAGGTCGAGCGCCTCGAGCAGCATCATCGGCCCGCCGTCGTCGGGCCCGGCTCCGGGAGGCGGCTGGTGCTCGCCCTGGGGTGCGTCGCCGGATGGACGGCCGCCGGAGGGCGGCCCGCCCTGGGGAGCACCCGACGGACGACCGCCGGAGGGCGGCCCCTGCCCGGCCTCGGGCCGCGCGGGCGGCTCGGGCAGCTCGTCGACCACCTCGGCCCGCAGCTCCGCGTCGAGCAATGCGTGCGCGGTGTCGAGGGCCATCGTGAGCGCGTCGCCCTCGGCGGTGGCGGCCTGACCGATCGCCGCGAGCTCGCTCGCGAACGCGTCGGCGGTGACGCCGTCCTCCGCCACCGCGTCGGCGAGCGCGAGCCGCAGCGCATCGCGGGCCACGATCGCGTCGTCGTGCGTGGCCTCCATGGCAGCGAGCGCCTCGGCCATGTCGGCGTCGTCCTGTAGATCGCCGATCTCGACCGCTCGCTCGAGCAGCACGAGCGGCGGTGGTGGACCAGGCCTGCGCGAGTCGGGTCGCGCACCGTCGTCGGCGGTCGGCGCCGCGCGATCAGACGTGGGCAGCTCGTCGAGATCGCACGCGATCGTCGGCAGCAGCAGGCTCAGGGCCAGGGCGAGCTTGGTCGTCGTGTTCGGCATCGTCGGTCTCCTCGCGGCACGGGCGGTTCGATCACCCGGGCCGCGCCCTCCTGCCTGTGCAGCCGGCGTGCACGAACACGATTCGACGTGATTTCATATAGATACACGGCTCGGCTTGCGGCGGGCAGACGGGCCCGCTGCGAGATCCGCCGCGAGCCTGGCCCGCGCTGCGGATTCTGCAGCTCGGCCGACTCATGCATCGGCCACTTCGGCCGGTCCAGTCTCGAACAGCGCCTGTGCGGAGCTCTCGTAGTCGATCGTCCCCGCCCGCCGCAGCCCGAGCTTGACCAGCACCCGCTGCGACGCGTGGTTGTCGAGGTGCGTGACGGCGACGAGCCGTCGAAAGCCGAGCCCGCCCTCCGCGAGCGGAGCCATCGCGTGGTCGATCGCGGCGCGGGCCGCCTCGGTGGCGAGGCCTTGTCCCCACACCTCGGGGCACAGCCGGTACCCGAGCTCGATCTCCGGCCCGTGACCCTCGAGCGGGATCACGCCACAATCGCCCAGGATCTCGCCGTCCTCGCGGCGCTCCACCGTCCACAGCGCCATTCCGGTGCGCTGGTAGAGGTCGCGCGACCACGCGAAGCGCTCGATCGCCACGTCGCGCGGGCGCGGCTCGCCGCCGATGAAGCGCATCACCTCGGCCCGCGACCAGATCGCAGCGAGAAGCGCCTCGAAGTCCTCCGGCCGAGGGCCGCGGATCCGCAGCCGCGGGGTGAGGATCGGCAGGGGCATGGCTGGCCTGGGCTACGCAGCCACCCAGGCGTCCTGATCGTAGCCGGTGAACGTGATCTTGCAGTCGCCGGTGCCGTGGATGCCGGTGAGCATCGACTTGCCCTGTGCGTTGAGCTGGCCGCGGATCACCTCGCCGCCCGGCAGCTCCACCGAGTAGGCCGCGTTGGGCACCGGGGCGCCGTCGGGGTCGAGCAGCTCGAGCTCGAGGGTGTGGGTCTCCTCGACCTCCTCGTCGCCCTCGTCGGTGACCAGCGGCTCGGGCTCGACGTCGATGAGGTCGACGACGGGCCGCAGCTCCACCACGTACGGCGCGAGGCGGAGCGCACCGTCGTTGAGCGCCCGCTCGATCGCGGACCGCACCTCGGCGAATTCCATGCCCTGCGTCATGGCCGGGTCGGCGAGGCCGACGTCGTGGAGCGCCTGCACCATCGCCTCGTGGTTGGCTTGGTTCTGGAGCACGCCGGTGACCCGCGCCACTCGGTCGAGCACGTCGCGAACCGACAGCTGCATCGTGTCGTCGTCGTCGTACTGCGGGGCGCGCAGCTCGAACGGCTCTCCGTTCTGATCTCGGACGATCTCGGCCATCGCGGCGACCCGGCACGCACTATAGCTCCACCGCGCGGGCGAATCCACGCGCCGAGCGACCGGCCCGCGCGACCATTCCATTCCGGTCATTTCGTCTATACTCGCGCCGACAATGCCGCAGGTCGTCGTTGCCTCCGATGGGGATTGCCTGTGCGGGCTCGCCATCCGCCACGGGTTCCTCAACTGTGATCCGCTGCGCGCCGAGGGAGCCAACTCCGGTCTGCTCGACCGGCCGCTGCGCGCCGGCGATCGGGTGACCATTCCCGATCTCCGGCCCAAGCAGGAGTCGGGTGCGGTGGATGCCAAGCACTCGTTCAAGCTCAAGCGGCTGCCCGAGCCCAAGCTCCGCTTCGTACACGGCTCGCAGAGTCAGCCGTTTCCCGACGACGCGTCGCTCACCCGGCTCGAGATCAGCAACTACCCCACCGACAAGGCGGGGGCCACGTCCGCGGCCGCATTCGTCAATGCGTTCGGCTTCAACCAAGACGCGCACGACGACACCGACACGTTCAAGCTCGAGGTCACGAGCCCCGACGGCGGCAGCCCGATCCAGGTCAAGCTGCAGGCGCTGAGGCCGATCTACGCCGCCGACGGCACGGTCGAGCGCCACGAGGAGTTCTCGGGTGCGGGCACGGCCGGTCGCAACGTCGACATCGAGTGCCAGCTCGTGGGCGCCCAGGCGCCCAAGCTCTATCGCTCGCGCTACCTGCGGCTCGTCACCGACACCGACGACGCGGGCGCGGCCAACGGCCAGACGCTCGTGGTCAGCGACACCGCCGACGGAGCGGGTGGCGACGCCGACAAGCTCGAGATCCTCGACCAGCACGTGCGGGCGAGCTACGAGCTGCCGGGCTGCCAGGCCGCCGCCCCCAACAAGTGCAAGGTCTCGGCGGAGCTGCCGGTGGGGCACAACAAGAAGCGGATCCGCATGACCGTCAGCATCTTCCGCACCGCGGTGGGCGGCGGGAACGTGGGCGGCGTGACCCGCAGCAATGTTCGGCGACGCACGTACAAGTGGTTCCGGCGCGCCTACGCGCAGATCAGCCTTGCGCCCAAGCTGGTGGCGGCGATCCGCATCTACGACCCGCCGTCGGCCGACATGGTGACGGTGAGCGACCCGGTGGGCACGCCCGCAACGGGGCTGAACGCGGCGGGCAACCCCTCCACGCTCACGTTCGACATCGACGCGCCCCCGGGCACGCCCGCGCCCGCCGCGGCCACGCCTGTCAGGGTGAACCTCGCGGCCGGCGATACGCCCACCCAGGTGTGCGCGAAGATCGTGACTGCGCTGCCGGCCGGGTTCGCGGGCGACGTGCACACCAACGCCACGCCCACCAATCAGGCCACGCCCTCGGCCGACGTGATCATCAAGCGCACCGGGGAGGGTGCGGCGCGCGTGGTGATCCGCAACGAGACCACCAACGACACTGCGCTCACCGTGGGTGTGGCGCGGGTCAACATCGCGACCGTGAACACGGATGCGCCAGGAGGCTTCGTGAACCAGCGGGTGAGCACGCCCGAGGCGCGCCGGCTGCTGCGGTTCCGCGGTCGTGACGATCGCCTCGACTTCTTCGTGGTGGGCTCGATCGTGGGTGCGCGCGGCGTGGCGTACATCCCAGCCACCGATCTCGCTGCACAGTACCGGCCGCCGGCGTTCTGCCGCTGGTCGGTGCTGATGGACAGCGGCGTGATGAATGGGCGCGACAACGACCCGTTCTCGTACCCGCACGAGGCCGGGCACATCCTCAACGACGCGTTCCATGCCGACACGACCGACCCCAACGTCGCCAACCAGCTCATGACCGGTACCGGCACCGACGGCACCAATAGCGTGTCCGCGTCCAAGCGCATCAGCGACGATCCCGTGCAGGTGAAGTACCAGAAGTACGACCCGGCGCAGGCGAGCCCCGGCGACTGGCACGCGGTGAACATCCAGCCGGCGCAGCGCTTCCGCAGCCGCGGCGCGCCCGTGCTCGGGAGGTGGTAGGCGATGGCGAGCTACCCCGTCACCCGGGTGCGGTACACCGAGGCGGAGGCCCAGGAGATCCTGCGCGTGTTCGTGTTCGGCGGGCACTTCGGCACCGACCGGCCGCCGCGCGGCATCGATCCGGCGCACCTGCTCGACTTCATCGTGCGCAACGTCCCCGTGAGCGGGGAGTCGATGGTGTACCTCAAGGTGCTGCAAGCGCTGCGCTTCTACGAGCTCGGCGAGGCGGTGCCGCACCTGCTCCAGACGCTCGAGCAGCCAGTGGTGGGGCGCGAGGGCGTGCAGCGCTGCGCCTGGGCGATCCAGGCCGCAGCCGACGTGGGCTCGCCCACCGCCGAGCTCATGCTGCGGCTCTGCAAATTCTTCGACGAGGTGCTGGTGCCCCACCCGCAGGCGCCGGGGCTGTGGGCCTTGCTCATGGAGACGCGCGAGGTGCTGGCGCCGTACGGCTCCGACGCGGCGCTCGAGGGTCGGCTGGCCGACGAGGTGCTGGCCAAGCAGGCGCACGAGCGCGACGGCGAGGCCGAGATGATGGCCTACGACGCCGTGGCGGCGGTGCAGCGCAACGAGCTGCCGCGCTCGCAGCGGCGGTCTGCGATGAAGGTGGCGCTGCGCAACGAGCCCGACGAGGACGAGCGGCGCAAGGGACTCGTCGACACGTACCTCGGGCGTCGCTGGCTAGGCACCATGCTGGAGGAGTGGGCGGGGCGATGGCTGCGGTGGCAGGCGTTCGGCGTGCGCCCCGAGCCGGTGTGGCAGGCGCTGGCGCGGGCGATCGACGAGATCGATCGCACCAAGCTCTCGCCTGCGCAGGCGGATCTCGAGCTGGTGCGCGCGGCGCAGGCGATTCTGTATCTCGGGGGTACGCTGTCGCTCCATCACACGCACCAGTACGAGAAGGCGCATGGCGTGCAGAATTTCCTGTGGGATGATCCGTAGGAAGATCGCGATCGCGATCGCGGTCGTGCTCGCGGGTGCCTGCCGCGGCGAGGCGGCCGCGCCGAGCGAGCCGCCGAAGGCCGTGGGCGTGGTCGCCGAGCCGGCCGGGAGCTCGAAGGAGGCTCGCGAGCTCGAGCCGAGCGTCGAGGGCACACAGACCACCAAGGAGGCTTCCGTGACGACGACCCCGCCGAGCCCCGAGCCCCTCGGCCCCGCGATGGCGGCCGATGCGGTGGTGGCCCACTTCCAGCGCTGGTGGAAGCCGTGGTCGGACGAGCACCTGGCGACCAACCCGCTCAAGGCCAGGCTCGACGAGCGCGTCGCCGCGGGTGGCACGGTGAACACCAAGGCGTGTGACGAGCTCGCGGATCACGTGAGCGCGCGCGCGCGTGCGGGCTCGGTGGTGCTGTTCGGTAACCCTAGCGCGCTGCACGGGCGCAGCGATCACTGCTGGTGGGTGCATCACGACGGCATGATGACCACGGGCCTGGGCGCTGCGCTCGCGAGCGACGGCAAGGTCCTGGTCGTGTGGGTGGTGCTCGAGGGGTAGCGCGCATACGTCGTTCCTGGCCGCCCGTCGAGGATCGAGACGACGCCCGGTATCGCTCGACCTCGCGGCGCTGCAACGCCCCGGCGCGCCGACATGGCTCGTGCTCTATCATCGTCATCGGTGGACGACAGCGACGATGGCGCGACCGTGTCGCTCGGCGGAGCGGAGCGCACCACCGTCACCCAACGCACGGCACCGGGCCCGGCCTCGACCGAGCAGGGGCTCGGTGTCGGTACCCGCGTGGGTCGCTACGAGATCCGCGAGGAGCTCGGCCGTGGCGGAATGGGGGTGGTGTATCGCGCCCATGATCCCGTGCTCGATCGCGAGCTCGCGCTCAAGCTCTTGCACCCGCGGCGGCTGAGCCCGCGAGCGACCGAGCGCCTCGTCCGCGAGGCGCAGGCGCTGGCACGGCTGAGCCATCCCAACGTGGTCACCGTGTTCGACGTGTCGACCGATCCACGCGGGGTGCTGGTGGCGATGGAATACGTGCCGGGGTCCACGCTGCGCACGTGGCTCGAGACGCGACGATCGTGGCCCGAGGTGCTGCAGGTGCTCGTCGAGGCTGGACAGGGGCTATGGGCGGCGCACGAGCGCGGGCTCGTGCACCGCGACTTCAAGCCCGCCAACGTGCTCCTCGGTCGCGATGGCCGGCCGCGGGTGCTGGACTTCGGCCTCGCGCAGCTCGGCGAGCTGCGGAGCACCTTCGAGCCCGACCTCGACTCGGTGATGCACGGGATGCCCAGCACGCTCACCACCACCGGCGCGGTGCTGGGTACGCCGGCGTACATGGCCCCGGAGCAGCACGCGAGCCGGCGGACCGATGCGCGCGTGGATCAATTCGCGTTCTGCGTGACGCTCTGGGAGGGCCTGCACGGCCTGCGTCCCTACGTGGGCACGTTCGACGAGATGCTCGCCGCCAAGCACCGTGGGCCGCCGCCGTGGCCGGAGCGCTCGCCCGTGCCGCGCCGGATCGCGCTGGCGGTGTGTCGAGGGCTCGCGGCCGATCCCGCCGAGCGCTGGCCGAGCATGGACGTGTTGCTCGAGGCCCTGCGCATGCCGAGCCGTCGCGTCGGCTGGCTGGGCCTGGGTCTCGGGCTCGGTGGCGGGGCGTTCGCGCTCGGCATGGCGATCGCAGCGACCCCGAGCACGCCCACGCCGTGCGAGCCCACCGATGATCCGCTCACCGGGGTGTGGGACCAAGCGCGCGCCGAGCAGGTCGCCCGGGCGCTCACGACCACCTCGCAGGCCTATGCCGGCGGAGCATGGCCAGGCATCGAGCGCGCGCTCGACGAGCACGCCCAGGCCTGGCGAGACGAGCGGAGCGCGGCCTGTCGCGCCACGCACGTGGACGGCACGCAGCCCGCGGAGGTGCTCGACCTGCGCATGGCCTGTCTCGAGCGCGACCGCGGTCAGCTCAGGGCCATCGTGGACGCGCTCATCGCCGTCCGGCCCGGTGGCGCCGAGTCGGTGCTGATGGCGGTGACCGAGCTCTCGCCGCCGGCGCGCTGTGCCGACGTTGATGCGCTGCGCACCGCGCTCGCGCTTCCCGACGATCCAGCGCTCGCCGCCGAGGTGCAGAGCGTGCGCGAGCAGCTGATCCTGGCCCGCACCGCGATCGACGTGCGCGACTACCCAGCCGCGCGCGCCCGCTTGGCGCCGCTTTCGGCCGCGGCCGAGGCCACCGGCCATGTCCCGCTCGAGCTCGATACCCGGCTCACCCTCGCGCTGCTCGAGCTCGACGACGGCGATCCCGTGCGAGCCGAGCCGATCCTGATCGGCGTGTACGAGCAGGCCGTCGCGATCGGCGACGATCGGGCCGCGGCCGAGGCCGCGTCGCGGCTGGCGGTGAGCCTGGCCACGCAGCAGCTCCGCCCCGGCGAGGCGAAGACCTGGGCCGAGACCGCGGTGGCCGTGGCCAAGCGGGTGGGCGAGGGCGGCGAGCCCGAGGCGATGGCCCTCGATGCGCTGGCGCGGGTCGAGCGGGAGAACGGCGACTACGCCCGCGCCGTGGAGCTGCAGACGCGCGCGCTCGAGCTCCGCGAGCGCATCGTTGGCCCGGGCCACGTGCTCACGGTGGCCACGCGGGAGCGGCTGGGGCTCGCGCTCGACCAGGCCGGTCGGCACGACGAGGCGCTCGAGCAGCTGTCGCAGGCCTACCAGACGCTCGTGCGTACGCTCGGCCCCGAGCATCCCGCGGTGGCCGGCATCCTCACCCAACACGCCCAGGCGCTGAGCAACCACGGCGACTATGCGGAGGCCGAGCGCGAATTCACGCGCGCCCTGGAGATCCGCGAGCGCGCGCTGGGGCCCGACGATCCCGAGCTCACCGATACCCTGCTGCAGCTCGGGCAACTCCACCGCACACGCGACGAGCTCGAGCAGGCGCTGCCGCTCTACGAGCGGGCGCTGCGGATTCGCGAGGCCGCGTACGGCTCCGATGATCCGCGCGTGGCGATCGCAATGGCGTCCGTGGCCGTGACCCTCGGCCTGCAAGGGCACCACGAGCGGGCCGAGCGGCTGCACCGGCAGGTGCTGCGGATCCGGCGGGCCACGCTCGATCCCTTGCATCCCGCGATCGCGGAGTCGCTCAACAACCACGCGCTGGTGTTGCTCGACCTCGGTCGGCGCGACGAGGCAGCGCTGACGTTCGAAACAGCCCTGCAGCAGTACGAGCGCACGCTGGGGCCCGAGCACCCCGCGCTGGGTTCGCCGCTGACCAACCTCGGCAACATCCGACTCGAGGAGGGACGGGTGGCCGAAGCAGAAGCGCTGCATCGCCGGGCGCTGGCCGTGTGGCGGGCGGCCTACGGCGACACGCACCTGCGCGTGTCGGAGGTCGAGTACAACCTCGCGCGCGCGCTGCTCGAGCAGGGGCATCCCGAGGAGGCCGTGGACTTGCTCGGTCGGGTGATCGCGACGCTCGAGCAGGTGCTCTCGCCCGAACACGTCTATGTGGGCGAGGTGCTGCGCGAGCTCGGGCTCGCGCGGCTGGCCATGGACGCACCCGACGAGGCCCGGCAGACATTCGAGCGCGCGCGCGCCATTGCGGTGGCCAATGCAGGCGAGCGCTCGGACGAGGTGGCCGATCTCGAGATCTTGCTCGCGCGCACCGAGCTCGCCAGCGGGCGAGCCCGCGAGGCACGGGCTCGCCTGGAGGGCGTGGCACGCTGGTTCGATGGGCTCGAGGATCCGGACGACGACGGTACGGTGGCGCTGGAGCTCGCGCGTGCGCTCGTGACCGTGGGCGACGAGGCGCGGGCGCGCCGAGTCGCGCGCAACGCTCGTGATGCGCTGCCGGAGGGCGCCCCCGTACGGGCCGAGCTGACGGCGTGGCTCGAGCGCCCCGCGGGGTGAGGACGCCGCCGCAAGCTGCGTCGGTGCCCGCTGGTGGTGTGGATCGTGCGCGAGCGGTAGAAGCCGTCTGTGACCCCGCTCGAGACCATCGTCCTCACGAGCTCCACTGCCGATGCCACCGCCGTGATCGCGCCCGAGCGCGGCGGTATGGTGACTCGCTTCACCGTTGGCGGGCGGCCGCTCTTCTACCTCGACGAGGCCACGCTGGTCGATCCGAGCAAGAGCGTGCGTGGGGGCAACCCGGTGCTGTTCCCGTCGCCCGGGCCGCTCGTCGGCGATCGGTTCGCGTGGGGCGGCCGCAGCGGCCGCATGAAGCAGCACGGGCTCGCGCGGCAGCGGGCGTTCTCGGTGGTGGCTCGCGATGATGCGAGCACCACGCTGTCGCTGAGCTCCGACACGAGCACGCACGATGAGTTTCCGTGGCGCTTCGGGCTCGAGCTGCGCTACGCGCTCGAGGGGGCCACGCTCGTCATCGAGCCGCGCATCGCCAACCACGACGAGGCACCGCTGCCGTTCGCGCTCGGATTCCATCCGTACTTCTTCGTGCCGGTGCAGGACAAGCCGAAGCTCGCGATTCCCACCCGCGCCACGCGAGCATGGGACAACGTGGCCAAGCGTACCGTGGAGCCGACTGGGCCGATCGACCTCGCGACGGGCGAGGTCGATCTCCACCTCGACGATCACGGCCTCAGCGAGGCCACGCTCGTGCTCGCCGACGGCGCTCGCGTGGTGCTACGCGCCAGCGAAGAATTCTGGCGCTGGGTGGTGTGGACGCTGCCCGGCAAGGACTTCGTGTGCCTCGAGCCATGGACGGCAGCCGCGAATGCGCTCGCGACGGGAGAACGACTGTTGGTGCTCGAGCCAGGGGAAGAACGACAGCTGACGCTGACGATCTCGCTCGAGAGGTGACTCCATCTGGCTCTGGATGGTTCGTTCCCAGTTGGTGGCGAGCATCGACGTGCTATCCTCCAATCGTTCCATGAGCCTCAACGCGTCCATCATCGAGCAGCGCGTCGCCAAGCTCGTCGAGGATCACCATGCCGTCCTCGGGCCAGGAGATGCCGACAAGCTGCGCTCGAAGGCGTTCGTGTGGCTGGCGACGAGCATCGTGCTCGACGTGCCGCTCGAGGAAGCGTGGGGCCTGGTCACCGACGGTGGCGGCGATCTCGGCATCGATGCAATGCACATCGGCGACGTGATCGACGGTGAATTCGTCGTCACCATCGTGCAGGGCAAGCACCGGCGCAAGCCCGTCGGCAAGTTTCCCGCCAACGACGTGGGCAAGGTGGCCCAGATCGTCGGGGTGCTGTTCGACCCCGATCTCCCGCTGCCCCATGCGCGGCTCGAGGTCGCGGCGCGCGTGGAAGAGATCCGCTCGCTGGTCCGCGAAGGCAACGTTCCCACGGTCCGCGTGGTCTTGTGCAACAACGGTGAGCGCTGGGGCGCCGACGCCGATGCCATCATCGCCAATGCCCGCCTGCCACGCGACCAGGTGGCCTGGGAGCACTTCGGCCCCGACGAGCTGGTGGGCTCCATGCAGCGCCCGCGCGACGTCAACGACGACCTCCAGCTCGTGGGGGAGGCCATCGTCGAGGAATTCGACTTCTGCCGGGTGCTGGTGGGCAAGATCCAGGTCGCCGAGCTGGCCCGGCTCGTCGCCACCCACGGCGATCGCTTGCTCGAGCGGAACATCCGACGCTATCTCGGGCTGCACAACAACCGGGTCAATCAGGCCATCGCGAGCACGCTCCGCGCTCCCGAGCAGCGATCCAACTTCTACTTCTTCAACAACGGCGTCACGCTCACCTGCTCCAAGTTTCGCCACAATGCGCTCCAGGGTGGTAACTATCGTGCCAAGCTGGAACGGCTCCAGGTGGTCAATGGCGGCCAGACCTGTCACACGATCTGGCGCACGCTCGAGCAGCTCCCCGACGAGGACTTCTCGGGGGCCTACGCGCTGGTCCGCATCTACGAGCTCGACGACGATCGGCGCGATTTGGTCCACGAGATCACCTACGCCACCAACAGCCAGAACCCGGTCGATCTGAGGGATCTGCGGGCCAATGACGAGATCCAGCAGCGCCTCGAGCTGGGGCTCAAGGATCTCGGTCACACGTACATGAGGAAGCGTGGCGGGACCCAGGCCGAAGGGGCCGTCATCACTCCGGCCCAGGCTGCGGAGGCCGTCCTCACGGTCTGGCGGCGCCTACCACACTTGGCCCGCTCCAACCCGGCGCAGCTCTTCGGGCGTCTCTATCGCCAAGCCTTCACCGAGGCGCTCCGACCGGTCGAGGTGATCGTGGCGGTGGAGGTGTTGCGGGTGGTGCAGGGCATCGAGCACGCGGTGCTCGCCGCGGCCGAGCCGCGCCGGCCATTCGACGAGATCTTTCGCTTCTTGCCCTACGCCACGCACGTGGTGGCCATGTTCGTCGCGGAGGAGCTGCTCGAGAATGTGCCACCGGAGCACCTGCAGCGCGAGCATCGGGGACTGCTTGCCGAGCTGCGCGCCTCTGCCGAGGTACGGTACTGGCGCGGCGTGCTCAAGGTGAGGCTGCTGCTGGCGCTGGCGGGCCTCGACGATCAGCGGGCGTCGCTGCAGCGGCTCGCGGGCGCATTCCGGCGCGGAGACCTGCTCGAGCACGCCGACGGGCTGCTCGAGCGGGCCGAGCGGCTCGAAGCTTCGCTGGATGCGCGGGCCAGGGAGGCCGTCGGCGCTCACGAGCGCATGCAGGCCGGTCTCGAAGCGCTGCACCGGCTCGACGCCGAGCTCGGCACACGGCTCGGTCCACCCATGCCGATGCCCACGGTCTCGTTGCTCGACGACGTCATGAGCCTCCTGACACGGGCCGAGCAGCTCCGCGACTCGGTGCAGCTCGAGCTCGTGGCGGCCGAGCAGACGCTCGCGACCATCGAAACGCTCGACCGGCGCGTGGTGGAAACGCTCGAGCGCCTGCGTTCCATGCCCGTGAGCCCCGCTTGAGCGATCCTCGAGGTCCACGACCGTGACCATTCGCGACCCCGTCCTCGTGATCCAGGAAGAGCTCGACGAGTGGGACATCGCGTTCGTCGAGCTCGACGTGTTCGGCACCAGCGACGCCGTCCAAATTGCCGAGCTCGTGGACCGGTTCACGCGCGAGCGGCTCGGCTCGGGGGTGGCGGGATACCTGCGGTACGGCGCGAGCGTGGGCAGCACGCACTGCGTGGAGCTCTTCGACGGCCGCCGCGTGGTCATCAAGGCGCGGCCGCCCGCCGATGCAGACGCGCCGGTGCCGATCGACCGCGAGGATCTCGAGCAGATCGTGCTCGTGCAGCACCACCTCTTCGAGCACGGCTACCCGTGCCCCGAGCCGCTCCTGGGACCGGTGCCGCTGGGGCGCGGGCTCGCGACCGTGGAGGCCTACATGGATCGTGGGTACGCCCGTGACGCCCACGAGCCCCACGTGCGCGATCTGATCGCACTCGGGCTCCACGAGCAGCTCGCGTTGCTCTCACCGCTGGCCGCCACGGTACGGGTCCGCCACTTCGAGATCCCCGCCGATCGGCTGTTCCCACGCCCTCACGGCAAGCTGTTCAACCCCAGCGAGCCCGACACCGGCTGGGTGCGCGAGCTCGCGCGACGGGCACGCACGATCGCAGAGTCGGTGACCTCTCCGATCGTGCTCGGCCACTGCGACTTCCGCGTGGAGCACATCCGCTTCGAGGGCGATGCGATCGTGGCGACGTACGACTGGGACTCGGTGGCGGTGCGCCCCGAGCTGCAGATCGTGGGGACCAACGCGCATGGCCACACGGCCGACTGGTCGCAGGAGGCCATCCGCCGCGTGCCCACGTACGAGGGCATGCTGGGCTTCCTCGCGGCCTACGACCGCGCGCGCTCGGTGCCGTTGTCGCGCGAGCAGCATCGCGGCGCGCGGGCGTGGGCAGCGTACTGGATCGCCTATGGGGCGTGGATCTCCATCGCGCCCGGCGACACCGACTGGCCCGAGGACTCGTGGCCGGCGCTGCTGCGGGCGCACGGCGAGCAGCTGCTCACCTGAGGTGAGGCCGCCCGCGCGATCTCAGACCTCGCGGTAGCCCTTCTTCACCTTCGCCGCGACGAGCTTGTCGTGCTCCTGCTTGGCGGTGGCTTCGTCGTCGAACGACTTGACCTGCTCCTGGCCGTCGGTGCCGAGCTTGCCGAAGCGCACGGTGAACGAGTCGCCGTCGAGGCGGATGGACCAGAACTTCTGCTCCATCTCGAAGCGCTGGAAGTCGCCGGCAGCCGCTTCGTCGTCGTCATCGTCGTCATCGTCGTCATCGTCATCGTCCGCGGCATCGTCATCGTCATCGTCCGCGGCTTCGTCGTCGTCTGCGTCGGCGCGACCACCCGTCTCGTCGCCGCCCCACGCCGCGCCCTCGAGCCACGCGAGCAAGCCCTTGGCCACCAGCGTGCGCGAGTCGTCGTCGTGCCAGAAGCTCAGGATCTGGCCGTGGGTGCCCCCGGCGGCAGGGGCGAGGTCGAGCACGTGGTGATTGCCGGCGCCGTCGTACGTGACCGGAACCCACTCGGCGATCCACCACCGCTTCTGCACGCCCGGGTCGGGCAGGCTGTGGTCGTTGTCCTCGAACGTGCCCTGGTCGAGCAGGTCCTTCCAGATCTTCCACTCGGCCACGATGCGCGACAACGACAAGAGCTCGCGGCCCTCGACCGCCGGCTCGTCCTCGGACCCATCGTGGCGCCGGTAGAACGCCACGACCTCCTCGGGCAGCGCGAGGCCGAGCGCCTTCTCCGTGGCCTTGATGTCCTTCGCGCTGGCGCCCTTGGCGAGCTCGACGCCCGCGGCTGCGGCCTTGGCTTCGATGCGAGCAATCGCGGCGTCGTGATCACCGGCGGACGCCTGTCCATCGCTCGGCTTGGCCTTGGGAAGCTCGACGGGTGGTTTCTTCGCAGCGGTCTTCTTGGCAGCCACGGGTGCCTGCGTGGCCGCAGCGGGAGCCTCGGTGACCTTCTTGGCGGCGGGAGCCTTCTTGGCGGCGGGGGCTTGCTTGGCGGAGGGAGCTTGCTTGGCGGCGGGAGCCTTCTTGGCGGCGGGAGCTTGCTTGGCAGCAGGAGCCTTCTTGGCGGCGGGAGCCTTCTTAGCTGCGGCCTTCTTGGCAGCAGGAGCCTTCTTTGCCGCGGCCTTCTTGGCGGCGGGAGCCTTCTTTGCCGCGGCCTTCTTGGCAGCAGGAGCCTTCTTTGCCGCGGCCTTCTTGGCGGCCGCGGGTGACTTCTTCGCGGCCTTCTTGGCGGCAGGTGCCTTGGCGGCGGTCTTCTTGGCCTTGGAGGTCTTCTTCTTGGCGGGCATCGAATGCACTTGTACCGCGAACGCGACACGCATGGTGCAGGATGTCGCTCGCGTGGGGCATCATCCCGCCCGCCGAGCCGGCGGTGCTCAGCGACCCCGCTGCCTGCGGCTTCCCTGGCTCGACTTGGCCGGGGAGCGCTTGCGGTAGGCCTTGGGCACGACCGGGTCGATGCCCGCGAACATCTCGTCGTGCCGAGCCCGGACCTCCGCGAGCTGCTCGGCCGCGCCGGGGCACGGTTGCGGCTCCTCGCCCTCGGCCGCCGCGGCCTCGGGAACCCCCACGGAGCGCAGGGTACCCACGAGGAAGCTGTCGGGATCCTCGCTTGCTGCCTGCAGTGCGGTCGTGAACGTCTTGCACGGGTCCTCGGACGTTCGGGCCTGCCACAGGTCGAGGGCGTGCTGCAGCGGCCGGTTGATGGCCTCGCCGTGGCTCTGCTGGAGGTGCGCGATGATCCGCTGGCGGGTCGCGTGGGCGAGCGGGCTGGCCTGCGAGTTGAGCCAGTGGAGCAGCCGCTCGTCGGCCCGGGAGCCGAGCAGCTCGAGCGCGAGGTCCACGGCATCGGTGCGCAGCTTGGGGTCGTCCATCAGGCCCCACAGCGATTTCATGAACGTCTCGTCATCGAGCAGCGCGGCGTCGGCCGAGATCGCGGACGCGTAGCTCTCGAATGCGGCGGCACGATTGTCGGTGCCGCCGAGGGCCGTGAGCACCTGGGCCATGCGCCAGTGCAGCTGGGCGTCATTGCCGTGGAACTCGAGCAGCGGGCCCAGGCTGATGCGGGCGGCCTCGTACTCACGCGCCTCGAGCAGGGCGTCCACCGAGGCCAGGCTGGCCTGTAGGGTCCGGTCCGTCGCGCCGGCCTTCGCCTCGGTCGGCTCGGGCTCGCCGTCGCCGTCGCCCTTGCCCTCGTCGCCCTCGCCCGCATCCTGGGCCGAGCCCTGCTTGGACGTGGCCGGCGGGGCCTTGTCGCCCAGCAGCTTCTTCAGCTCGTCGCTTGCTGCGCTGGCGGCCGCGTCGCTCGGCGGCGTCTCGGGCTCGTCGTCGCCACTGGTCGCGATCACCACGATCACCAGCAGCACGAGCACACCCAGCCCTCCCGCGACCCAGCGCACGTCGAGCCCAGGCGGCCACCATGGCGGCGGCCACCACGGCCGAGCATGGCTCGGCACCACGATCATCGGACCCGCCGTCGCAGGCGGCGTGGGCGGGGCAGGAACCGGCGTGGCGATCACGGCCGAGGCGGGTGGAGCCTGAGCCATGGGCGGAGCGGGCACCTCGATCGCGGGCGCCATGGGGAGCCCTTCGGTCCCGCCAGGCGACGGCGCGGAGTGATTCGCCACCGGTGGCTCGAGCTGCGTGCGGAGCTGCGCCACCGCCTCCCGGGCCACTGCGGCGCTCGGGTAGCGCTCCTCGGGCTTCTTCGCGAGCAGCCGCTCGACCAGCGCGCGCAGCGGATCGGGGACCGCCGCGGGCAGCGGCGGCGGAGCCTCGCGGATCTGCTGCCGGAGCACCTTGAGCGGATCCTCCGAGTCGAACGGCAGCCGACCGGCGAGCAGCAGGTAGAGCACGATTCCCACCGAGTAGAGATCGGTCCTCGCATCCACGCTGGAGCCGGTGGCCTGCTCCGGGCTCATGTAGCACGGCGTTCCGAAGATCATCCCCAGCTTGGTCAGCGGCCGCGCGCCTTCCTGCTCCTGCAGCTTCACGATCCCGAAGTCGAGCAGCTTGGCCCGCGCGCCCCCGCCCTCCTCGTGCACCATGAAGACGTTGTCGGGCTTGATGTCGCGGTGGACGAGCCCGTGGCCGTGCGCGTGCTCGAGGCCTGCGAGCACGTCGTCGGTGATCGCGAGCGCCTCGAGCGGTGGGAGCGGCTCCTCGTCGGCGCGAGCGCTCAGCGACTCGCCCTGGAGCAGCTCCATCACCAGGTACTGGTGGTTGCCATCGCTGCCGAAGTCGCTGATGCGCACGCAGTTGGGGTGGTCGAGCTTGGAGACCGCGGCCGCCTCGCGTGCGAAGCGAGCGCGCATCTCCTCGCTCGCCATCATGTCCTCGTGCAAGAGCTTGAGCGCGACGTCTCGCGCGAGCCCGGTGTGGTGGGCGCGGAACACCGCCCCCATCGCCCCCATCCCCAGCAACGCATCGAGGCGGTAGCGGCCGCCCAGCACCTGACCGAGCAACGCATCGCAGCGGGCCTGGATCGCGTCGCGGTCGGGGTCCATCGGCGCAAGCGTGGCAATCTCCAGTGAGGAGCGGCAAGCACGGGATCGGCAATTCGGCAGCGTTCGAGCGGCTCGCCAGTCCACGATCGCGCCCCGCGACGGGCCGTGGTGATCTCCACGCAACGCTGCACACCGAAATTCTGCGTCTCCCGGGTCCATCCCCGATGGCGCGATATGCTCGCGCCCATGGACGAGCGCAGGGGGAAGCGATGCGCGGGGCTGGTGCTGCTCGCGTGGGGGCTGGCGGGTGCGTGCGGGTCGGGCTCGGGCGAGACCGGCCCGGGCGACGGCACCGGTCCTGATGATGGCACCGGCCCGGGCGACACGAGCACCGGCATGCCGTCCACCGGTGAGGGCTCGACGGCAGTCGCCGACACGACCTCCGCGAGCACCCTGGGCGAGAGCAGCACCGACGACGCGTCCACCGGTGATCCTCCCGGCGACCCCGACTACGGCCAGGCTGGCCCGCACCCGGTGGGCCACGCCCGGATCGAGATCGACGACGCCTCCGGTACCCGCGTGCTGCCCGTGGAGATCTGGTACCCGGCCGACGCCACCGAGGCCGCGGCGGCAGACGCCGGCGTGCCGCTCGAGGAATTCGAGCCCCGTGGCCCCGAGCGCGAGCTGCTCGCGGGGCTCGTCGCCGAGGCACCCGCCGACTGCACGCGCTCCCAGACCCGCTCGGCGGCGGCGGCGGTGCCCGCCGAGGCGGCGGCTCCGTATCCGCTCGTCGTGTTCTCGCACTGTCACGAGTGCGTGCGCTTCTCCTCGTTCTCCATCGCCGAGCGCCTGGCCAGCCACGGCTTCGCGGTGGCGGCGGTCGACCACGTGGACAACACGCTCTACGACGCACAGGCGGGCACCGGCGTGGCGCTCTCCAGCGAGTTCCTGGCCGTGCGGGCCACCGACGTCGCGCGCGTGCTCGACGTGCTGCTCGATCCAGGCGCACCGGAAGTACCTGCGGAGCTCGCCGGCCGCTTCGACCCCGCGCGCGTGGGCGCGATGGGGCACAGCTTCGGAGCGGTGACCACCGGCCGCGTGCTGCAGGACGACGATCGCGTGCGTGCCGGGGTGGTGATCGCGGCGCCCGTACAGAGCCCGCTGCTCCAGGGGGTCGCGCTCGCCGACATCGACGAGCCCATGCTGATGATGCTCGCGCAGGAGGACAACAGCATCCTCGAGCTCGGCAACAACATCCTGCGCAGCAACTTCATGGACGCCAACCCGCCGGTGTGGCTCGTGGAATTCGCCGACGCAGGCCACTGGTCGTTCAGCGACATGTGCGGCCTCGTACCGGCGTTCGACCCCGGCTGCGGCGACGGCGTGCGCCAGACCGCCCCCGGCACCCCGTTCACGTACCTCGACAACGAGCTCGCCCGCGGCACCGCGGCCAGCTACGCGGCGCGCTTCTTCGCCGCTCGGCTTCGCGACGAGGCCGCGGCCGACGCGGCGCTCGACGTGGCGGACCCGGAGGGGATCGTGACGGTGTCGGTGCGCCGCGAGTGATCCGACGGGCTTGGTGAGCCTGCGCTGGCTGCGTCGCGTGCCGGGGGTGTCGTACGCGTCGCCACGGTCCACGCGACACCCGTCAGCACGAGCGCCATCGCCACGCCGGTCTCGAGCGAGAACGGCTCGCCGCTCACGGCCCCGATCGCGACGGCGATGACCGGATTCACGTACGCGTAGGTCCCGACCTTGGCCGGGGCGACGTGCTGGAGCAGCCACGCATAGGCGCGGAAGGTGACGACCGACCCGAGCACCACGAGGTAGAGCCACGCGAGCACGGCGGGTGCTGTGATCTCCGCAGGCATCGCGAGCTCCCCACGCGCGACGCCGAGGCCGGCCAGCGCGAGCCCGCCGGCGATCATCTGGCTGCCTGCGGCCATCGAGCCCCCACGCGGCAGCGGCATGCGACGGACGAGCAACGATCCGAGCGCCCAGCCGGCCGAGCCCAGGACCACGAGCACCGCGGGCCACGTACCGCCGGCGCCCGGTCGGACGAGCAGCGCGGTGCCACCGAAGCCGAGCATCAGCCCCAGCCATGCCATCACCGGCGTGCGCTCGCCGAAGGCCTGGCCGAACAGCGTCATCCACAGCGGCACGGTCGCGACCAACAACGCGGCGGTGCCCGATTGCAGCCCACCGGCCTGCGCCCACACGACGCTGCCGCTACCGGACACGAAGAGCAGCACGCCGATGACGAGCGCCGACCGCCACTCGCGACGAGTCGGCGGTGCCTCGCCGCGCAGCCACCCGATGGCCGCGAGCACGAGCCCCGCGACCACGAAACGCGCCCCGAAGGCGACCATCGGCGGTACATCGGCCACCACCACGCGGACCCCGAAGTAGGTCGAGCCCCACACGAGGTAGACCACGAGGAACGCGACGAGGGTACGCACGCGGAGAGACATGGAAGAGTCCGATCGATACAATCGATACAATTACTGGTGAATAAGCTGCGCAAAGAGCGGGCTCAGCATCGATAGCGGCATGTTGGCAACCATAGTGGACTCCAGAAGGGATGCAATGCCAATATTGTATCGGTGACAATCTGGACGCCCATGCTCGTCGGTCGGACCGGGCCGCGCTACCTCGCGATCGCCGACGCGCTTGCCGAGGACATCGCGGCCGGTCGGGTCACGGCCGGCGATCGACTCCCGACGCACCGCGAGCTCGCCGACACGCTCGGTGTCACCGTCGGCACGGTCAGTCGCGCCTACGGTGCTGCGATCGACCGCGGGCTCATCGTCGGCGAGGTCGGGCGCGGCACCTTCGTTCGCGGACCAGCGCGCGAGCCGAGCGGGATGCGGCTCGAGCTCCGCGAGCCCGCGGATCGCTCGCTCATCGATCTGGGCCTGAGCTTCCTGCGCGTGCCGGCGCACGATCGGTGCATCGCCGAGACCCTGGTCTCGCTGTCACGCGAGCCCGCGGTTGCGTCGCTGTTCGACGAGTACAAGCCAAACAAGGCGGGGCTCCTCGGCCACCGCGAGGCGGGCGCGCGCTGGGTCGCACGCAGTGGTCTCGAGGTGACGCCCGAGCGCGTGCTGGTCTGCGCGGGGGCCCAGCATGCGATGACCGTGGCGGTGCTCGGCCTCAGCCATGCCGGCGACACCATCCTCACCGACGACATCACCTATCCCACGATGATCACGCTGGCGCGCGTGCTCGATCGCCAGCTCCGCGGCGTCGCCATGGACGAGGAGGGCATGGTCCCCGAGGCGCTCGATGCTGCGTGCCGCTCGTACCATCCGCGCGTCTTGTACTGCATGCCCACGGTGCACAACCCCACCGCGCGGGTGCTGTCGGTCGGGCGCCGCGAGCGGATCGCCGAGGTCGCGGCGCGCCACCGGCTCGCCGTGATCGAAGACGACGTCTACGGCTTCCTCGGGCCGAGGCGGTACCCCGCGCTCGCGTCGTTCATCCCCGAGCTCGGCTATCTCGTCTCGGCCTGCACCAAGTCGGTGGCCCCGGGCCTGCGCGTGGGATTCCTCGCCGTGCCGCCGGGGGAGGCCGGGCGCTTCCTCGAGCCGCTGTGGGCGACGACGGTGATGGCCTCGCCGCTGCTGGCCGAGATCACGGCTCGCTGGATCGACGACGGCACCGCCGACCTCATGGCCAACGCTCGCCGGAACGAAGCCCGAGCCCGCCAGCAGCTCGCGCGCAGGATCCTCCACGACGTGGTGCTCGCGGGCGATCGCGGCGCGTTCCACCTGTGGGTGCCGCTGCCCGGGCGCACGTCGAGCGCGGGCTTCGTCGCGGCCGCGCAGCAGCGCGGCGTCGTGGTGATCCCCGGCGAGGCGTTCTCCGTGGGCGAGCTGCGAACGGCGGCGGTCCGCGTCTCGCTGGGCCCGCCGCGCGATCACGACGAGCTGTCTCGTGGCGTACAGGTCGTCGCCGAGCTGCTCCGCGGCGTGCAAGCTTCGGGCCTGGTCTGACTGCTCCGCGGCCGGTTCGCATGCCGATCCACGCGCGCGGGCCTCCACGTCTCGAGCCCCCTACTTCGTGGTCGTTCGGCGCGGGTCGATGTAACGTCTCCCGCGATGTCCCCGAGTGCCGAGCGCCCCCGGCCCGCGGTCCTGTCGGTCATCGGCGTCACCAAGGTGTACGAGATGGGCGAGGTGCGCGTGGACGCGCTGCGCGGGGTGGACCTCGTGCTGCACGAGGGCGAGCTGCTCGTGCTGCTCGGGCCCTCGGGCAGCGGCAAGTCCACGCTGCTCAACATCATCGGCGGCCTCGACTCGCCCACCGCGGGCGAGGTGCGCCATCGCGAAACCGTGCTCACCCGCGCCTCCGAGCGCCAGCTCACCCACTATCGCCGCCACCACGTGGGGTTCGTGTTCCAGTTCTACAACCTGATTCCCAGCCTCACCGCGCGCGAGAACGTGGCGCTCGTCACCGACATCGTCGAGCACCCCATGGCCCCTGCCGACGCGCTGGCGCTGGTGGGCCTCGGTGCCCGGCTCGACCACTTTCCCTCGCAGCTCTCCGGTGGCGAGCAGCAGCGAGTCGCGATCGCCCGTGCGATCGCCAAGCGGCCCGAGATCCTCCTGTGCGACGAGCCCACCGGCGCGCTCGACTTCACCACCGGCAAGGTGGTGCTCGACGTGCTCGTGCGCATCAACGAGGAGCTCGGCACCACCACCGCCGTCATCACCCACAACGCCGCGATCGCCGACATGGCCCACCGCGTGATCACCATGGCCGACGGCAACATCCGCGAGGTGCGGACCAACGCCACCCGCGCCCGTCCCGAGGACCTCCGCTGGTGATCGCATGAGGCCGCTGCACCTCAAGCTGCTCCGCGACATGTGGAAGCTGCGGGGGCAGCTCTTGGCCGTGGTGGCCGTGGTGGCCTGCGGGATCGCGGCCTACGTGACCATGCTCAGCGTGCATGCCTCGCTGCGCGACCACGGCGAGGCCTACTTCGAACGCAACCGGCTGCCCGACGTGTTCGCGCGCACTGGCGAGGCCCCGCTCGCGGTGGCCCGCCGCATCGCCGCGCTGCCGGGGGTCGAGGGCGTCGAGGCCCGCGTGGTCGAGGACGTGATGCTCGACGTGCGGGGCCTCGCCGAGCCCGCGGTCGGGCGGCTGGTGTCCGTCACCACCGAGCGGCCGCCCGTGTTCAACGAGATCTACCTGCGAACCGGTCGCATGCCCCGCCCCGGCAGCACCGACGAGGCCGTGGTCAACGAGGCGTTCGTGCAGGCCCACGGGCTCGCGCTCGGCGAGGAGGTCCACGTGATCGTGAGCGGCCGCCGCCAGGCCCTGCGCGTGGTGGGGGTGGGGCTGTCGCCCGAGTACGTCTACACCGTGACCGCCTCCGGCCTGCCCGACGACAAGCGCTTCGGTGTGTTCTGGATGGACGCGCGGGGGCTCTCGGCCCTGAGCGACATGGAGGGCCGCTTCGACGACATCTCGATCTCGCTGGCGCGCGGCGCCTCCGAGCCGCAGCTCATCGACGTGCTCGACCGGATCCTCGAGCCCTACGGCAGCCGCGGCGCGCACGGCCGCGATCGCCAGATGTCGGCGCGGTTCGTGTCCGAGGAGCTCAAGCAGCTCGAGAACATGGGCGCGTTCGTGCCGATCCTGTTCCTCGGCGTGGCCACGTTCCTGCTCAACGTGGTCATGTCGCGCCTGGTGGATGGGCAGCGCGAGCAGATCGCCGCGCTCAAGGCCCTCGGCTACGGCAACCTCACGATCGGTCTCCACTTCGTGCAGCTCGTGCTGTTGGTGGTGCTGCTTGGCACCGCGGTGGGTACGGGGCTCGGAGCCATCATGGGCGACGCGATGGTGGGGCTCTACCACCAGTACTTCCGCTTTCCCGTGCTCGAGTTCTCGCTCGAGCCGCGGTTGCTCGTGTCGTCGGCCGCGCTCGCCACCGGCGCGGGCCTGCTCGGCACGTTCGTCTCGGTGCGTCGCGCAGTGGCGCTGCCGCCCGCCGAGGCCATGCGCCCGCCCGCGCCGCCCACCTACCGTCGCGGCCTGCTCACCCGCCTGGGCCTGCCGCACGTGCTCGGCCCCGCCGGCCGCATCGTCCTACGCAACGTGGAGCGCCGGCCCTTCCGCACGCTGCTGGCGAGCCTCGGCCTCGCGATGGGCGTGGGCATCATGGTCGCCGGCACGTTCTCGATGGATGCGCTCGCCTACGTCATGGACGTCAACTACGAACGCATCCAGCGCGACGACCTCACCGTATCGTTTGCCCACGCGCTGCCCCGCCGGGCGCTGCACGACCTCGAGTCCACGCCCGGGGTGCTCTACGCCGAGCCCGTGCGGCAGGTGCCGGTGCGGATCCGGGCCGGCCATCGCAGCTATCAGACGGCGGTGGAAGGCCTCGACCGCGGCGCACGTCTGCGGCGGCTGCTCGACGCGAAGCTACGGCCCGTTTCGCTGCCCGGCGGCGGCGTGGTGCTCACCGACGTGCTCGCCGAGCGCCTCGGCGTGCGGCCTGGCGATGGCATCGACCTCGAGATCCTCGAGGGCAAGGAGCGGACGCGGCGGGTGCTCGTGGTCGGCACGATCGACGAGATGATGGGCATGTCGGCCTACATGGACCTCGCCGCGCTCGACGAGCTGATGAACGAGGGCCCGCTCGTCTCGGGCGCGCGCCTCTTGCTCGATCCGGCCCAGCGCGACGTCGCCTATCACCACATCAAGCGGCTGCCCAAAGTGGCGGGGGCGAGCCTGCGCAAGGCGGCCTACGACCTGTTCAACGAGACCACGGGCCAGGTCCAGACGGTGACCGCGATGATCCTCGGGGCGTTCGCCTCGGTGGTCACCATCGGGGTGGTCTACAACAGCGCGCGCGTGATCCTGGCCGAGCGCGCGCGCGAGCTGGCGAGCCTGCGGGTGCTCGGCTTCACCCGTCGCGAGGTCTCGGGCGTGCTGCTCGGGGAGCTGTTCGTGCAGCTCGCGCTCGCCGTTCCGCTCGGCTGTGGCCTCGGCTACCTGTTTGCGTTCTCGGCGATCCAGAACGTCGACGCCGAGCTCTATCGCTTTCCGCTCATCATCTACCCCAAGACCTACCTGCTCGCGGTGAGCGTGGTGCTCGTCGCGGGGGTGGCTACGGGCCTCTTGGTGCGGCGCAAGGTCGATCAGCTCGACCTCGTGGCCGTGCTCAAGACGCGTGAGTGACATGAAGAAGTGGCTCCGACGGTTGTTCTGGCTCGTCCCGCTCGCGCTCGTCGTGTGGGGCGTGGTGATGTCGATGCAGCCCAAGCCGGTGGCGGTGGAATCCACCACCGTGGCCTCTGCTCCCATGCGGGTGACCGTGTCGGGCGAGGGCAAGACGCGGGTACAGGACAAGTACGTGGTGCTCGCGCCCGTGCACGGCAATCTCGCGCGCGTCGAGCTCCACGCGGGCGATGCGATCGAGGAGGGCACGGTGGTCGCCACGATCGAGCCGATCGCTCCGCCGTTGCTCGATCCGCTGCAGCGCCGCGAGCTCGAGGAGCGCGCGTCCGCGTCCGCGGCGGCGGCCCGACAGGCGGTGGCCTCGGTGGGGCGGGCCGAGAGCGATGCACGCTTCGCCGGGCGGGATCTCGAGCGCGTGCGAGCGCTCTACGAGCAGGGCTCGCTGTCGCGTGCGGATCTCGACACCGCCGAGCTCGCGGCCGCGCGTGCGACCAAGGAGGCCGAGTCGGCGAAGTTCGGCGCCCGCGTGGCCCGGCACGAGCGCGAGATGGCCAAGGCCGCGCTCGATCGTGCGGGCGCGGTGGCAGGCGACGGGCAGGGAGCGCCCAAGAAGGGCCCGGGCAAGGGCAGGGGCGACGCCCCGCCCGTCGGCGAGGACGGGGCAGAAGGCGCTCGCGCCGAGGTGCTGCAGATTCGGGCGCCGGTGGCCGGCAAGGTGCTCCGCATCCTCCGCAACAGCGAGGGCGTGGTGCAGCCCGGCGCCGCGTTGCTCGAGGTGGCGGATCTCGCCGCGCTCGAGATCGTGCTCGACGTGCTCACGACCGAGGCCGTACGGATCGCCGCCGGCGACGAGGTGGAGCTGCTCCGCTGGGGCGGTGAGAACCCGCTGCATGGCCGCGTACGGCTGGTGGAGCCCGCCGCGTACACGCGGGTCTCGGCGCTCGGCGTGGAGGAGCAGCGGGTCGACGTGATCATCGACATCGTCGAGCCCGTCGAGCAGCGCCCGCGCCTGGGCGACGGCTTCGCGCTCGACGTGGAGGTGGTGGTGTGGCGCCGCGAGCAGGCGCTCGTGCTCCCGCTCTCGGCGCTGTTCCGCGACGAACAGGGCTGGAGCTGCTACGTGATCGAGGGCGGGCTCGCGATGCCGCGCCGGCTGGAGATCGGCCAGCGCAATGATTTCGAGGTCGAGGTGCTCGGGGGCGTGAGCGAGGGGGAGGAGGTGATCCTGCACCCGGGGGATCGCGTGCGCGAGGGGACGATGGTGGTGGAGGGGTAGGCCCGACTCGGGAGCTCATCCTCGTAGCTCCGTGGCCAGATCCAGCAGGTTGCGATGGATGAGCTGCCAGTCGAGATCGAGATCGAGACTTCTAGTGAAGATCCGGTTGCCACCGAGGTGATACTCGAGCTCCTGCATCTTTTCACCGGCATAGAGGAGGACACCGATCGGTTCTGGCCCCTCCGTGGCCCGCATGTGGCTCATGTATGTGAGCAATTGGTATAGGTGTTCGGAGATGATCTTCTTGCTCCCATAGCGGTGGGAGTAGGGCTCTGCGTAGAATTTCGCTTCGATCACCACACGTCGCGTCGAGGTGGTGAGCACTACGTCCGTCAGCATGTCGGGCAGCCATGCAGGGTTGGAGCCGGGCTCGTGGCCGATGTGCCAGGTTACTTGGGGGCAGATACCTTGAAGTAGGTTTGCTCTCGACGCAGAAAGTTGCGCACGAAGCTCTCGAACAAGCGCCCCATCGCCTGCGCATTGGCCGTGAACGGATGGAACCGGCGCCCACCGTGCTGCTCGTCTGGAATCAAGCCATCTGCGACCAGGCGCGCTACGTTCACGAGGAACGAGTAGTGGGCCAAGTTGCGGTGGAGTTGGACGTGACGGAACGCCAGCGGCGAAAGCTCGACATCGGTCACGTCGTGTAACCGCTGGCAATGATCATGGAGCGCGGAACGAATCGCTCGATCCAGACTCGGCATACTCATGAGCTCCCGCATCGCCGCCTTGAGCACTCGGTTATGAGGCACATCATGGCTCTGCTCGTCCGTGGCGCAGGCCACCCGCCCCCGCGGAAGGAGCATGCGACGCGCTGTCTCCGAAAAGAGGAGCTTGCCACGCAGGCGGCGCTCCTCTTCCTCCGAGGTGATATAATCTTGATCAAGCCCTCGCCGGATCAGGTGCGCGACGCCGTGTTGCAGCACCTTGCCGAGCAGATCCTCCACTCGCTCGCCCGGTACGGCCCCCACGTCGACCAATGCGCGAGCTTTTAGATGGTCCCAAGCGTAGCAGAGCATATAGTAGACGTTCTGGATCGAGATCGCCATGGTTAACCATCACGGAGCAGCGCAGCGATCTCCTCGGCCGCACGCTCGGAGTCGTCGAACCAGTATTCGTGCAGGAGCGGTGCGATCTCCGTTCGCACGACCCTTGCGTACCAAGCCTCGTCGGTCGAGCTCCGGTCCGCGTGGCAGAAGTAGCTGTGTCCCACGCAGAAGCCGCGGCCGAGATTGGGATCCGTGGCGATCCGCTCGTTGAGTCGGCTCAAGCGCGTGATGATGCGCTCGCACAACGTTGGTTGCACTCCCATGGCTGCTAGCTTGCTTCCGAAGCCCTCGTGCAGGAAGGCGGGCCGTACGTCGACGAATGCGAATCGCCGTCGCAGCGCGTAGTCCACCATGGCCAGCGAGCGGTCGGCCGTATTCATCGTGCCGATGATGTGTAGATTCGCAGGGACGTAGAACTTGTCGCCTGGCCGGCCGTATGCGAGCGTGGTTGCCCACTGCTGCGAGCGCTTGTCGCCCTCGATGAGCAAGAGGAGCTCGCCGAAGATCTTGCTCAGGTTGCCGCGATTGATTTGGGTGCGGCTCTTTTCCGACAGCCGTATCTCCCACGATCTCGATCACTTGACCCTCCGGAGCCGAGGCTTGGGGCGGGGTAGCGGGTCAGGGATCTGGCCGTTGGCGTAGCGGCCG